>Ga0115000_10000006_pt1 | contig 188033 bp, 182 predicted proteins | sample ArcticOcean_MG_C_6_FD_89690 | JGI IMG/M metagenome (GOLD analysis project Ga0115000, IMG submission 89690) | Marine microbial communities from western Arctic Ocean - ArcticOcean_MG_CB8_128 | ecosystem: Environmental > Aquatic > Marine > Oceanic | place: Arctic Ocean: Canada Basin | collected... | reverse complement strand
GCGCTGGTTCGAAGGCAACTTCAGTGAATACGAGGCATTCCGCAAAAATGAAATGGGCGCGTCGGCCGACACACCAACCCGCATCAAATACAAGCCACTCATCCGCTAGTCATTTGTTAAAGGCACATGCTCGACGATTTGTCGAGCGTTGGGCGATACTTACTTTGTGATTACTCCGCGCTCTATCCGGGCCATCGTTTTATTGTGGTGCGCGGGCGGAATCGCGGGGATGATCGTTACCTCCATCGCTGACAGCATCAACGGTGCTATTGCATTTGGTCTTTTGGCAGCCGCTGCTGTCGTTGCCTTGCTCCTTGTCACGGCGGTGGCCGGAAACGACGCCTTCGGGTCCGGCGAGCCAAACCCCGACGGCGCCGCCCACATCGAGCGAGAAATTGCGGCCCTCGTCAAAGACGGTTGCGACGAAACGCGTATCCGTCAACTGGTCCGCCACTCGGTGACTATGGGGCGCACCATGCGGGCCGAACAACCGACCGAAACGCCATAGTGCCCATCGTCCCCGCTGGGCTAAGCCGAAGCGTCGCACGCGTCGCCGGTTGGGCTTCACGACGCGCCGGACGCGGCGGCGGAACGACTCTTCCGGGTGTCGTTCTGCTCAAACTTCGCCCCCAAGCCGTAGCCGAACTGACTCCCCGCCTTACGCGTTCACTCACCATCAGTGCCACCAATGGCAAGACCACCACGGCCCGATTTATTACTGCGTGTGTCGAAGCAGACGGCCAAAGTGTTGTGGCCAACCCCGCCGGGTCCAACCTCCTGCGTGGAGTCGCTGCCGCACTGCTCGACGCCAACGCGTCCGAACATGCCACCGGAGTTTTCGAAGTCGATGAAGCCGCTCTTCCGTCGGTCGTCGATCAACTCCAACCCGATGTCATCGTGTTGATGAACTTGTTCCGAGATCAACTCGACCGGTACGGAGAACTCGATCATCTCGCCACAATATGGGCCGAGATGATCGCTTCACTCCCGCCCGAGACCATCGTCGTTGCCAACGCCGACGATCCCACTATCTACGGCCTCGTTGCCCACCGCGAAAACACGATCACCTTCGGTGTCAACGATGTTTCGCTCGCGCGTAGTGAGATCCAGCACGCATCCGATGCCAGCACTTGTCGCTCTTGCGATGCCGATCTCACTCACGACGTGGTCTTTATTGGCCACATCGGTCACTGGCGCTGCACCAAATGCGACCTGTCTCGCCCCGAACCCAGCGTGGTTGCCACCACAATCGAACTCCACGGCCTCGACGGATCGACCGTCTCTGGATTGACGCCTACCGGCCCCATTGCCTTGGAACTCAGCCTTCCGGGCCTGCACAACGTCTACAACGCCCTCGCGGCTGCCGCCACCGCCCATGCCTTGGGGGTAATCAACCCGGTTATTGCCGGAGCCATAACCGACACCAAAGCTGCCTTCGGGCGCGCCGAACGACTCACCCTCGACAACCGCGAACTCACGCTCTTGTTGGCCAAAAACCCGGCCGGCGTTAACGAGAACCTTCGCACCGTCATGCTCGACTCCGAGCCATTGCACCTCTACATCCAACTCAACGACCGCACCGCCGATGGCCGCGACGTTTCCTGGATCTGGGATGTCGACTACGAGGTCGCCTTTGACCGCATCGCCTCGGTCACCATTGCCGGCGACAGAGCCCACGACATGGCCCTACGTCTCCGCTACGGCGGTTTCGACACCACCAAACTCACGGTGCACGACTCTCCCGCCGCTGGACTCGATGCGGCCCTCGCTAAGGTTCCCGACGGCGGCCGTCTCTATTCGCTGCCGACCTACACGGCAATGCTCGAACTTCGCTCGGTCCTGGTTGAACGAGGCGTGGCGGGCGACTTCTGGGACGAGGCCTGATCATGGCAAATGTACGCCTGTGCCACCTGTATCCGGATCAGATGAATATCTATGCCGACCGCGGCAACATCGCCGTCTTTCGTCAACGTCTGGCCTGGCGCGGTCACACCCTCACAGTCACCGAAGCCGGACCAGGAATCGAACCAAGTCCCGACCACGACCTCTGGTATCTCGGTGGTGGGCAAGACCGCGATCAGACAATGGTTGCCGAAGATCTGGTCCAACGTAAGGGCCCCGCTTTACGAACTGCTGCCGACAACGGCGCCGCCATGTTGTTTGTCTGTGGCGGGATTCAACTCGCCGGGCACTTCTACGTAGGGGTGGATGGCGAGAAACTCGCTGGTGCCGAGGTGCTCGATATCGAGACCACCGCAGGCGACACACGCCTCATTGGTGACCTTGTCATCCAGGCCAGTATCGAAAACCAAACGCACCACATTGTCGGCTACGAAAATCATGCGGGACGCACCAAACTCGGATCCGGAGTTCAACCTCTTGGTCAGGTAATAAGTGGCCAAGGCAACGATGGCAACTCCGGCTACGAAGGAGCCGTCCGCGATCACGTCATCGGCACCTACCTCCACGGTCCCCTTCTGCCCAAAAACCCACGGCTCGCCGATCAACTTCTTATTTGGGCGCTGGCCCATGGCGGCCAAACCGATGTCGCGTTAGAACCCCTCGACGATTCCTTCGAAGCCCAAGCCCACCAGGCAGCAACAATCCGAGCCAACGTCGACCGCTAACTACAACGACGCCATCGACTGGCCTATTCGATAATAAGGAGATCGGCTGTCTCGCCTGCCTTGACACCCGCTCCGTCGGGGAACACGGCTAATGCACCGGCGTGAGCCATTGCGGCAAGTTGGTGCGAGCCTTGGCCACCGGCGGAGCCGAAATGGTAACGGCCGTCGACGTACTCCACCGCGACACGAGCGAAATGCGTTTTACCGTCGGATTGGCGCAACATGTCGTGCTTCGCCACCCCGACGAGCGGCTGACGAGCAAGCACTTCGTGACCCATCATCTTGCGCAATCCCGAGCGAGCAAAGAGCTCGAAGGACACCATGGACGAAACCGGATTTCCCGGTAGTCCAAAGACTGGCGTGTTACCAATGGTTCCAAATGCCAACGGTTTAGCCGGACGAATTGCCACCTGCATCCACGACATTTCGGCAATCTCACTGAGCACCTTCTTGACAAAGTCAAAGTCGCCCATACTCACCCCACCGCTGGAAATCACGGCATCACACGAAGCGGCTCCATCGATGAGCGCCACACGGATGGCGTCCTCATCGTCGCGAACCAGACCAAGATCGATCGGAGTGGCGCCAGCCTGTGCCACCAAAGACAACAAGGTGCGACGATTGGAATCGCGAATCTGACCGGGCTGCAAGGGCCGGGAGCCTTCGACCAATTCGTCGCCGGTTGAGATAACGCCGACCCGCGGACGCGGATAGGCCCGAACCTCGGTACGACCCAGTGAGCACAACATGCCGACATGACCTGGACCGAGCACCGTGCCCGGAGCGAACACCTCTTGGCCTTCAACGACGTCCTCGCCAGCGTTGCGTACATGGTTTCCGACAAGGACCTCGGCCTGTACTTCGACCTGGTGCCCATCGTCGGCCACGCTCGTGAGTTCGACCATAATCACCGCGTCGGCACCGTCGGGCATAGGGGCGCCCGTCATGATCCGCGCGGCTTGTCCGGGCCCAATGTGGATATCGGGTGCATGGCCGGCCGCAATAGTGCCCACGATGTCAAGTAATTGGGGAGCGCCGACAGTGTCAGCGGCCCGCACGGCAAAGCCATCCATGGCCGTATTCGGAAACGGCGGAATGTTCTCGGCTGCGCTTACTGGCTCGGCCAGCACCAATCCCAACGCTTCGCTTACCGGCACGACGATGGGTTCGCTGCGGTGACACCCGGCCAGCACGCGGGCATAAGCGTCTTCGAGCGGAATCATGACTGACCTCTACTAATCGACTTTTCTTTATTGCGGACCAACCGGGACAGATTGCTCCAGTGTCGAACCAAAATGAGCGTTCCCGTACCCGCGGCAACCGCTACTTCCCACCACGGGCGCCCCAGAACGACCGCCCCACCAATGACCGCGCTCGTGGCCACAATCGAGCCGACCGAAGCCACCTTGGTAAAGCGCACGATGGCGGCCCATGACAACATTGCTACCACAGCAGGAACCGGCCAGAAGACCAACGACATGCCACCAAAGGCAGCCACCCCTTTGCCACCGCGGAACTTTCGCTGCACCGGAAAGATATGACCCACCACGGCTGCGGCACCACAGGCCAAACCCAACGGTCGTCCGTCCGCGAGCCAACCAATTGTTGACGGGACTATGGCCTTAGCCAGATCGCCCAACAAGACGTTGAACCCCGCCCATTTCCCGGCCACTCGCATCATGTTCGAAGCGCCAGGATTACCCGATCCCTCCGACGTGGGATCGTGTCCTACAAAGTGCCCAACGAGGTGAGCGGTCGGAAAGGTACCTACGGCGTAAGCGAGGGGCACAAGCACCCAAATAAAAGACACATCACAGATAGTACGTTGCTTTGCACCGACCTGGTTATCCTGTCCGAGCTATGCCGACTTATGACTACCGCTGCTCCACCTGTGGAATCGACTTTGACGTGTTTCAGTCGTTCTCCGAGGACACCCTAAAAAAGTGTCCAACCCAGAAATCAGGCAACTCCCCCGAGGGCTGTACTAGCTCGGGTCGCGGCAAGGTCGAGAAGGTGTTTAGCGCTCCCGGCATTGCCTTCAAAGGCACTGGTTTCTACAAGAACGACAGCCGATCCGGTGCTACCAAGTCCGACAAGTCAACGTCCAGCGAGTCCTCCAAGAGTGAGAGCACCAAGAGCGAGTCCTCCAAAGGCGACAGCGCCAAGAAGTCCGACTCCAAGAGCGAAACGAAGCCCAAGTCCGATTCGACGGGCAAATCCGATAGCTCCAAGAAGTCGCCCCCGGCAAAGTCAGCCACGAAGAGCTAACGTTCTCCTACGCAGGCAACCGAGTGCGGTTGACCACCTACTCCCCCCGATCAGCTTCCCCGCCTGATTTCTGCTCGCGGAGTATTCATGTCCAATCAGTTGTTCGCCAATTTGTTCCGGTTTCGTCGCGGGCCCACCCCACGTTGGCGTCGAACTCACGCCGGACGATTGCTTCGCCAGCCCAAAGCCTGGTGGACCGCCGCCATTTTGTTGGGACTCTTCACTTTCGCCACCGCACGATCCACCACCGCCAACGCCGACCGACATCAAGCTGCGTGGGGTTCAACGCAAGAGGTCTGGCAGGCAACTCAGGACATTGGTGCGGGATCCTCGATCGATGGCCGCAACGTTCGGAAACTCTCGCTTCCGGCTTTAGCGGTGCCGCCCGACCCCTTCATTGCTGACCCTGTCGACGCGATTGCCCGCGAAACCATCCGAAACGGCGACATTTTGACGACGATCCGAGTCGGATCTATCAACGATGGTGCGGGCCTACCGGCAAACACTTCCGCCCTATCGCTCCGAGCAGGAGACAGCGCCGATTTGCTGCAACCGGGTGACATCGTCGATGTATGGATGACCTTTGATCCGTTCATCGCCCCCAACCGTGCCGCCAGCGAACGTATTGCCTCCACTGCTCAAGTAATCGACATCTCCGGTTCTACCGTGCTCGTGGCGGTGGCCAACGCCGAAGTCCCGTCGGTAACAATGGCTCTCGCCCAGGGCCAGCCGACCTTGGCCATTGTTGGACGTGCGCCGGTGAACTGATCGATCAACTAGCGCCAGGGTGACGCGAGCAGTGCCAGCACGAAGACCCCTAACACGATGCGATAGATCACAAAGGGCAGGAACGTTTTGGTCTGAATAAGCTTGAGGGTTCCCCACACCGCCAGCCAACCGGTCACCGCCGAGGTAGCCATGCCAACGGCAAACGGAACTCTGAGGTCAGAAGGAATTCCGCTAAATCCGCCAATATCGACGAACTTGAAGAGGCCGGCGCCGGCAATGAGCGGCACGCTCATCAAGAAGGCGATGCGGGCGGCCGCGTCACGTTCAAAACCCAGCCAGCGCGCCGCTGCCATCGTTACCGCCGAGCGCGAAACTCCGGGCTGTAACGCCAATGTTTGGGCCAAGCCAATACCACCGGCATCACGCCCATTGATTTGTTCGAGACGCCGTGAACTCGACCGCTTGTCGGCATAAAACAGCACAAACCCAAACACAATGAGAGCGACGGCGATCATCCAGAGTCGATCCCCAAGTTCCTCAATGGCATCGCCACCCAATACCCCCGCCAAACCGGCGGGAACAGCCGACAACACGAGCAGCCACGCAAACCGACCATCAAAACTCAGTGAACGACCACCCGGGCGCACCGTACGCAACCCACCGACTACGAGCCGACCAATATCGTTTCGGAAGTAGCCCATTACCGCCACCAACGTGCCCATGTGCACGGCAACATCGAAGGCCTGTTCGATGGTTGGATCATCGAAATCGTCCCAACCAAACAGCCAAGGGAACAACGCCAAGTGCCCGCTGGACGAAATCGGCAGGAACTCGGTGAGTCCCTGAACAATGCCAAGAACAATAGCGTGCAAGATGGGCATAAACAGCTAGGCCCCTGACATGGTGACGTCGCTGACCACCAGCGAAAGCCCCGCGGCACTCATAGGCAGGTGCTCGACATCGCCACCCACGGCTACAACATCGAGCAGCATGCGTTGCAATGTGGAGGCAATCGTGAACTCGCGCACCGGTTCGGCCAACTCTCCGTTGCGAATCATGAGGCCCTCAGCACCGGTGGAGAAATCGCCACTGATGGCGTTGACCCCAGAATGAAGACCAGAAACGCCTTGCACCAACAGCCCGTTGGGGATATCGGCGATGAGTTCTGCTTGCGATTTGGTTCCTGGTGTGAGCGCCAACGCCATCGCTCCCACACTCGGCGTTGACGAATAGCCCCGAACGGCTGACCCGGTTGAGACGGCCTTGGCCTTGCGAGCGGTGTAACTGTTGTGCAAAAACGATTGCAACACACCCGCTTCGATCAGACCGGTTCGACGGGTAGCCAAACCTTCGCCATCGGCTTCGGTGGCCGAAAATGCTTCGGGGTTTGTGGCATCGTCGACCAAGGTGATCAACGGTGAACCCACTGTCTCGCCCATGCGATCAGCAAACAGCGAACGACCCTTAAGCACGACATCGCCCGTGAGCGTTCCGGCAATGATGGACAAGAACTGTGCGGTCACATACGGATCGAACACAATGGTGAGCTTCTCGGTTTTGGGTTTGGTCGCTCCTAACAAGCGTGTACCGCGGTCGACGGCATCGGCGGCTGCCTTGTCGAGATCTATCGCACCAGGACCCTTGCCCACCGAATAGCCAAAACCGGCTTGTGTGTCTTCGCCGTCGGAGGTCAGTGAGTACGCCACGACGTAACTAGAGGTCTCGCTTCCGACCGACCGGATTCCGGTAGTACTTACGACCGCACCGGTGTTGTAAGCATCGGCGTACTCGGCCACCTCGACACCAACAACGCGAGGATCGCCCGCCAGAACCATCTTCTCGAGTTCGATTGCCATCTCGATCTTGCGTTCGGTGGGGAACGTAGTGACCTCGGGATCGACAAGATCGAGCTTGGGAATTTCGACCCCATCGGGCTCGGTTAAAGCCAAGAATTCATCCGGCGTACCAAAGGTTGCGTTGTCACGGGCATCGCGCAACGTCTCCCCCAAAACGTCGGGATCGAGCGTTCCGGCGTAAGCAAAGCCTTGGCGAGAATCCTTAATTACTCGAATACCTACCCCTTGGCTTTCGGCGGTAGTTAGTGATTCGATTTCGCCGCCGTAGGCACGTACTTCGCTGTCGCGCCCGTGGACAACCACGACCTCGACCTGCTCGTCGTCGTTGGCCCACCCGAGAATCTGATCGGCCACACCAAGAAGTTGTTCGCTATCCATCAGGCCGCTGCTCCGCCGACAGTGAGGCTCGTAACGCGCAGGGTGGGAGTGCCATCGCCGACCGGGACACCCTGGCCATCTTTGCCACACATGCCGGGTGACCCCATCGCGAAATCGTTGCCAAGGGCATCGATGCGGGTAAGCACCTCGGGCCCATTTCCAATGAGGTTGCCCTCACGGATGGGTGCGGTGATTTTGCCATCCTCGATGAGGTAGGCCTCGGTCATACCAAAAACAAAATCGCCACTAACAGTATTGACCTGGCCGCCACCCAACTGGGCCACATATATGCCGTTCTTGGTGCTGGCAATTATGTCCTCGGGTTCGTCTTCGCCGTTGGTGACATAGGTGTTGGTCATGCGGACCATCGGCAAACACTGATAGCTCTGACGCCGACCGTTGCCCGACGATTCGCGCCCGTCGGCCTTGGCTCGCAGCAGATCCCACATGTAGTCGGTGAGCACGCCGTTTTCGATCAGGGTGTTGGACTGCGCGGCATGACCTTCGTCGTCGACGGCGTAGCAACCCCACTCTTCGGACATCGTGCCGTTATCAATCAACGTCACCATGTCGCTGGCAACCTTGTTTCCCATTTGGCCCGCAAAGACCGACGCCTGTTTCTTGATGGCATCTGCTTCGAGGCCATGGCCGCAAGCTTCGTGGAACAAAACACCGCCACCGCCCTTGCCAATAACCACTGTCATCTCGCCACTCGGCGCAGGGACCGCAGCTAGTTTCGTGAGCGCCCGGGTGGCCGCTCGGCGCGCAATGGCCTCGACGTCGTGAGCATCGAACAACTCGAACCCGATGGTGTGACCGACGCTCTCGCGCCCGGTCTGCATTCCTGTGTCACCGGTGGCAACACAACTGACCGAAAACATGGTCTTTACTTGATCGTCGCCGGTAAAAATGCCGTCACTATTAGCCACCAAGATGCGGCGCCGACTGTCGCCGTAGCGCGCCATGACCTGGGTAATTTCGGATCCGGCACCACGGCCCGCGGCCTCGGCTCGCTCCAGCAAGCCAACCTTGGTGCCCTTTGGTACGTCGTTGGGTTGCACTAGTACTTCGTTGGGGCGAGGAGCTGTCGTGGGGTTCAACGCGACGGTACGAACGCCCCCACCGCCACCTCGGGCGGCAGCGCCTGCGGCTTCAGCGGCAGCCAAGAGTCCGGTCTCGGACAGGTCGGCGGTATGGGCAAACCCGGTAGTCTCGCCAACCACAACCCGGACACCCACGCCGCGACTGCGACCGGACGTAAGTTCTTCGACCTTGCCATCATCGAACACAGCCGACGATGAGGTCTTGTCTTCGGCGAATACCTCGGCAAAATCGCCACCGTGCTCAAGAGCGTGACTTAGGGTTAGTTCGACAAGATCTTGCTCGATCATTTTTTCTCCATACTGGGCAAACACTGGCTCTGTTTCGTTCAACGCTACCCTGTTCTGGCCCTCAGGAACGTTGGTTCCTGACGTCAATTGACGTCCGGGCTTCCCTACCTCAGACATTTAGTGGATTCCATGCGGCACCTCAAACTTACGATACGCATCGGCCTGTCGGTCGGCTTCATGGTCGTGCTGTATTTTGTGACGCCATCGTTCGATACGGACGAGCTTTTGCCCGAATGGAGTGCGGCCACCCCGATTTGGCTCGGCGCAGCTCTGGTCCTTACGGTTACCGGATTTTGGTTTGCTGCTGTGCGTTGGCATCGTGTGCTGTTTGCCTTCGATATGGACTCCCGCACCACTCGGTTGTTTGGTCACTACATGGCTGGTCAGTTCATCTCTAACTTCGTTCCTACCACCGTCGGCGGCGACGTTCTTCGCGTTAATCGCCTCCGACGCGACACCGAAAATGCCCCCGGTTCTTTCGCCTCGGTACTTGTAGAACGGCTCAGCGGATGGATCGTCTTGCCCGTACTATCCCTCATCGGCTTGCTCGCCAACTCCGGTCTCCGAGACTTGGGACATGCCACCAGCGTGGCGTTTATCCTCGCCTTAGTCGTTCTGTTTGCCTTCGGCGTCCTCATCTTGTTGGTCAGCAGCGATTGGGTCGGCCGATTTCTGGAAAAACGTGATGGTTGGGCCCGATACGCCAGCGCCCTACATCTTGGCATTGACAAACTCCGCGAACATCCTCAGGCCGCACTCAAGGTTTTAGCCTCGGCCTTTACCTACCAGTTAGTAGTACTCTCTGCCGCGGCCTGCGCCGCACGCGCCATGGGCATCGAAGGCGCGGTTGGTCCCACCGCCATCCTGGCGTTTCTTCCCGCCGTCCTGATTCTCCAAATGGTCCCACTCGGCATAGGTGGCATCGGCCCCCGAGAAGCGGCTTTGGCATTGTTCTTTGGGCAACTCGGCGTACCCGAAGAACGGGCCTTCGCCCTCGGAATTCTGTTGTACTTCTTAACGGTCATTGGCAGCTTGCCGGGTCTCGTCCCACTGCTGTTCAACCGGGCCGATGGCGAAATGACCGACTCGGGCCCCAACACCGGCGTACCTGTCAAGTCGTGATCGAATTGCCTGCCTCCGAGACCTCGCTGGCCGACGAATCAACTCGTCCTCTGGCCGGTCAAGCGAAGCGCCCCAACCTAGCCGGCGAAGTCGCTCTGGTACTCGCGTTCTACCTCGTCTACACGTGGATTCGTAACCAGTTCGGCTCGGCCTCGGTTAGCGCCGATCGAGCCCTCCAAAATGCCCGCCACATCATTGATTTCGAAAAGTCGATCGGCCTCTACATCGAACCAGACCTGCACGATGCCATTCTTGGTTCTCGGGCCTTCGTCCAGTTCTGGAACTTGTTCTATGGGTCATTCCACTTCGCCGTCACTATTGGCGTACTGGCATGGTTGTTCATCAAGTTCCCGGAGCGCTACCGTCAGTGGCGCACGGTCCTGCTCACGACCATCGGCCTTTCGTTGACCGGCTTTGCTCTCTTTCCCGTAATGCCCCCTCGCCTGTTGGCCAACTGCGGCGAGTTCGGCGGCTGCGACCCCAGTGCCGTCTTCGTGGATACCTCTATCACTTACGGCGGGTTGTGGTCGTTTGACTCCGGTACCGCAGTGGCGGTTTCTAACCAATTCGCGGCCATGCCCAGCCTGCACTTTGCGTGGGCGATGTGGTGCACGCTAGCCCTGTGGCCGGTGCTGCGTCACACCGTGACTCGTAGCCTCATGGCGATCTACCCGGTAGCAACGGTCTACGCAGTCATTGTCACCGCCAATCACTATTGGCTCGATGTCGCTGGCGGCGCAATAGTCCTTGGCGTAGGTGTCTTTGTCGGCAATTGGCGGATAGGTAAAACGTCGCCAGTTTCTCCGAGTACGGTTGTCTCCGATGTTGCTTGACTCCATCAATCGTCCCTCAGACCTATTGCGTCTGAGCCACGACGATCTCGATCAACTCGCCGGAGAAATCCGCGACGCCATCATTGCCGCGGTCGACAACTCGCCCGGCGGCGGACACCTCGGTTCCAATCTGGGTGTCGTTGAACTCACCATCGCCATGCACCGGGTGTTCGACTCCCCGACCGACATCTTGTTGTGGGATACCGGCCATCAGGCCTATGTCCATAAATTTCTTACCGGTCGCCGCGACGCGTTTACTCAGCTGTGTCAGGCCAATGGACTTTCGGGCTATCCGTGCCGAGAAGAATCCGATCACGACTGGATAGAGAACAGCCACGCATCCACCGTGTTGTCCTACGCCCACGGCTTGGCAACCGCCCGTGATCTTTCTGGGGCCAACCACCGTCATGTCGTTGCGGTGATTGGCGACGGTGCCATGACCGGCGGTATGGCCTTTGAGGGTCTCAACAATCTGGGCCACTCCGGACGCGACGTAACCATCATCTTGAACGACAACGGCCGCTCCTATGCCCCCACGGTGTCGAAGTTGGGCGAAAGCTTGGCCAAGTTACGGATCAATCCCAAGTTCCAACGGCAACAGTCCCGCATGGAACGCCTCATCGCCGACATCCCGATCGTCGGATCTGAGGCCACCCGCGCCATCGACGCCACCAAAGCTGCCATCCGCGAAATGTGGGAGCCAACCTCATTTTTCGAGAATCTCGGCGTCCGGTATATGGGCCCCTTTGATGGCCACGACATCGCCGCGATTGAAGGTGCCCTAAATAACGCCCGACAACTCGGTGGACCTGTCGTTGTCCATGTGCTGACCGACAAGGGGCACGGGTACGAACCGGCCTTGGCGGATTCGATTAAGAAGATGCACGACACCGGCGCCATTAAGCCGGGAAGTTTCACCGCAGCATTTACTGACGCTCTTCTCATCGAGGCCGAAGCTCGCCCCGAGGTTGTTGCGCTGACCGCAGCCATGCCCGATTCCACCGGCCTTTTGCCATTCAACGAACGGTTCCCCGACCGCTGTTTCGACGTCGGTATTGCTGAACAGCACGCCGTGACGTCCGCCGCGGGTATGGCCATGGGCGGCCTACGTCCCGTATTCGCGGTTTACTCCACCTTCCTCACCCGGGCCATCGATCAGGTGAACCTCGACGTCGGGCTCCACGGCCAGCCGGTCGTGTTCTGCCTTGATAGGGCCGGAATAACGGGTGACGATGGCCCCTCCCATCACGGCATTCTGGACATGGTTCTGCTCACCAAAGTTTCCGGGATGACCCTGTTCGCGCCATCGTCGTACGAAGAAGTCGGCCAAATGCTTGGCGATGCGCTCGACATAACTACCGGCCCTTCGGCCCTTCGTTGGGGGAAGACTCCGGCCCGCCGCTCCCCCGCCAGCGAAGTCGGAAGCGGCCTCAGCGCCCGCAAGTGTCGTACCGGAACCGACGTCTGTATTTTGTCGATGGGCAAAATGCTCGACGCCGCAGAAGAGGCGGCAGATGCACTCCAGGCCGATGGTATAAATGCCACTGTCTGGGACATTCGAGTCGTTCCTCTGGACGAATCCATGCTGGCCGAAGCCGCCAATCACCCACTCGTCGTCACCATCGAGGACGGTCTGCGAGCCGGTGGTGTGGGTTCAATGATTTCTGATCGCCTCAATCAGACCGAACAACGCCCGGCGATCCAGGTACTGGGCGTGCCCACTGCGTACATCCCGCACGGCAATGCCTCACAGATCCTTGCGAACCTTGGCCTCGACGGAGCCGGTGTTGCTGAAACCGTTCGTAAAGCATTACGCACTGCCAAGCTCAACTCGTAAGACCGCTAGTCCTTTAACAAGAACTCCGCGTCTTCTTCGGCCAAATAGAACTCAATTTCGGCGGCTAGCAACGGTACTTGTGACAGGTCAAGGCTCGTATCGACTAGCTCAAAGGCGACTTGGCGGGCGTGCTCGACCCACTCCCTGTCTCGGCGCAGTGAGGCCAACCTGAGGTCGTTGCGACCTTTCTGGCGCTCGCCCATGATGGTGCCTTCGCCCCGCAAGTCGAGGTCTACCTCGGCCAACTCGAAACCGTCGGTCGTGCGCACCAACGCCTCAAGGCGCTGCTCACTATCGGGCGTCTCGCCCTCCCCTAGCAGGTAGCACTGCGAGGCGACCGATCCGCGCCCCACTCGACCACGCAACTGGTGAAGCTGGGCGATTCCGAACCGACCCGCATCGACGATGACCATGGCAGTGGCATTGGAAACGTCAACACCAACTTCTATAACTGTTGTCGCAACCAAGACATCGATCTCGCCGTCCCGGAACGAAGACATGATGGCGTCTTTGTCGGCGGAAGACATTCGGCCATGAAGCAGTGCTAGCCGGAGACCGGCCAACTCGTCGTTGTCGAGACGTTCGAAGGTCTCCTCAGCCGATCGAACTTCGAGTATTTCGGACTCGCCGATCAGCGGACAAACCACGTAGGCCTGATTGCCATCGGCAATGGATCCGCGAATTGCTGACCACACGGCAATTTCTTCGAGGTCGGTCCTAGCCCACGTGGTGACGATCGGAATACGCCCCGGGGGCATCTCGTCAAGCACCGAAACATCGAGGTCTCCATAGACCGTCATGGCCGCGGTGCGAGGTATCGGGGTGGCAGTCATGACCAGCACATCGGGTGTTGTGTCGCCGGCGCTTTTCTCGCGCAACGCGGCCCGTTGTTCGACACCGAAGCGGTGTTGTTCGTCGATCACAATCACACCCAGGGAATTGAAATCGACGCCCTCTTGAATTAGCGCGTGCGTACCAATCGCAATGTCGATTTCGCCATTGGCAAGATCGGTTCGAATCCGACGACGCTCAGCCGCACCGACACGGCCAGCCAGGAACGCCACCCGTAACTCCCGTTCACCCAACAGGGTTAGATCAGACCGCACCGTAAGCCCGCTGAGCAAGGCAGAGATTCCGCGGTAGTGCTGCTCAGCTAGGACCTCGGTGGGCGCCATCAGTGCTCCTTGATGCCCGCCCTCAACAGCAGTTAGTAGTGCCGCAACCGCCACCACCGTCTTACCCGATCCCACATCACCTTGCAGCAACCTATGCATCGGCGAATCGGCACCCAGATCCGAATGAATCTCGCTAATGACCCGTTCTTGAGCTTTCGTGAGCGGGAACCCGAGACGCCCCAGAAATTCGGCAAACAACGTGCCGTCAAGATTGTGGGCGACTCCAGATTGTTCCGCTTCCAGCACCCGTTTCTTGCGAACCAGCTTGCACTGGATGCGTAACAACTCATCAAATACCAAGCGGCGACGGGCCATATCCACATCGCCCATCGACTCAGGTTGGTGAATCATCCGCAACGCTGCATCACGACTCACCAGGTTCCAGCGATCCAAAATACTTTGGGGAACGGCCTCGGCGAAGCCGCGCACCGAACTGCGTCGCAGAACTTGCGCGACCCATTCGGCGACATCCCAGGTGTGAAGACCTGCCTTCGCCGACTGCGGATACACCGGCACAATACGGCCGGTCTTGTCACCCACCAGGTCAACAATTGGGCTGCTCATTTGGCGGCTGCCTCGATAGAGGTCGACCTTGCCAAAGACGACCGCTTGCATGCCTTCATACATCTGTTTGGCTCGCCAGGGCTGATTAAAGAACGACAGCGATAATTTTCCCGAACCATCTGACAACGAAACCGTGACCATCGACTTGCCATTGCGGGTGCGCCGCGAATCCACTCCTACGACCTCCCCCAGCACCATGGCTTCGTCACCGGGGACAAGCTCATTAATAGCTACCTGTCGAGTGCGGTCGATGTAGCGCAGCGGGTAATGCAGGAGCAGGTCGTGCAAGGTTGCGATCTCTGCCGAAGCTAACGCCTGGAGTTTCTTGGGACCCACACCCACAAGATCGCCAACGGGTTTGCTGGCAAAATCTAGCAGCGTAAGTGGTTCGTCCCCTGGGCTCACGCCGCTACTCGACCCCGACGTAGAACGGGTACAGCGGTTGACCGCCGAAATGAATCTCGACTTCGACATCGGGCCGATTCGTTTCGATCCATTCGGCTACCGCCGCAGTAGTGGCTTCATCGGCTTCGGCCCCGGTGATTATGGTGACAATTTCGTGATCGTCGACATCGACGATGTGGTCGAGCATGGCGCACATGGCACCCAACAGGGTCTTCTCAATCGTGGTGATACCGCCTCGGGTAATCCCGAGCCAATCTCCCAAAACGATCTCACCTGCGTGGCTATTGGAGTCGCGGACAGCCTGGGTCACTTCACCGGCAATGACTGCTCCCGCGGCTTGGGACATCTGTGCCACATTGCCAACCAACTGGGCACCAGGATCGAAGGCCAAGAGCGCCGCAAAGCCTTCGGTAATGCCACGAGTAGAGACAACACCGACGGACTTGTTGGTAGCTTCGTCTACCCGTTTAGCTACCGCAATGATGTTCTTATTGTTCGGCAAGATGATCACGTTGTCGGCAGGCACCGCGTTGACCGCCCGCAACAACAACTCAGTAGATGGGTTAGCTGACTGGCCACCGGTGACCACCGCTTGCACTCCCAACGACTCAAAGATTTTGCGCACACCCTCGCCTACCCCAACCGCGACTACTGCCGTGTTCACGTTGGCCAAATTGGCATAGGTGACTTCGGGAATTTCTTCCGGTTCGACGGTTCGGTCGGGGCCCCGCATATTTTCGATGTGTTCAAGTTCTTCGATGAGGTCGGTAACACGAATCTTGTGAGGCCGACCCACCGCTATACCTGCTTCGATGGCTGCGCCAACGTCGTCGCAGTGGATGTGGCAGTTCCAAATACCATCGCCACCCACGACCACAATCGAGTCGCCAATCTCGGCCCACGCATTTTTGAACGAATCAATTACATCGTCCGGCGCATCAAGAAAGAACATGACCTCGTACTTAAGGTCGCTGATATCGGTGTGATCGTCATCCCCAGGCTCCACCCCGTCGGACAAAAATATTGCCGGTCCAGAGGAAGTAGGGGCCTTGGGCAAGGGCCGCCTGTCAATCACCGTGAGGGCGGCGTCTATCAGTAGCAAGAACCCAGCACCGCCAGCATCAACCACACCCGCATCCGCCAGTTGCGACAACAAGTTCGGCGTATTTGCCAGCGAAACAGCCCCCGCGTCCCGGGCGGTTTCGAAGAATTCAACGAGGCCCACTGAAGGATCAAGTGCGGCGCATGCCTCGCTGACCTCACGCACAACAGTGAGGATCGTACCTTCGACTGGCTTCGGCACTGCCCCGTAGGCGGCGGTGGCTGCCGCTGCTAATGCTTCGTTCCAATCGGCAGCCGACGCTGTCTCGTTTTGCATGAGCACCTTGGTGGCCCCCATCAGAATCTGGGACAAGATCACGCCCGAATTACCTCGCCCGCCCATGAAAGAACCATGGGAAATGGCCTTACAGACCGACGCCATATCCGCATCAGCCCGTTCGAGTTCCTCAACCACCGACCCAAGCGTCAACGACATATTCGATCCGGTATCGCCATCGGGCACGGGATAGACGTTGAGGTCGTTGATTACCTCGCAGTGAGCTACTAGGGCATCGCGGAACGCCACAATGGTGGCTGCGACGTGCGAGGCACCCATAACATTGAGGGCGGCGGGGTTGCTAGGCATAGTCCAAAGAGCGTAGCTACTCTGCGGGCCCGGTTCGACTACTGGACGTCTTTCTCCAATCTGGCTCGCTCGTCCGCACCGTTGGCGATAGTGTCATAATCGCAGAAGTAGCTGGATTGAGAGACGAGATTTTTGTGCAAGGTGTTATTAAGTCATACGACCCCACAACGGGCGATGGTGTAGTAATGCGCGACACAGATTTCTCCGAACTTGATTTGGCCGCCGATGCACTCGAAGGATCGGTATTTCGTATGGTTCGGCAAGGTCAACGGGTGGTGTTCGACGTCAATGACGACGGTCGAGCAACAAGCCTCCGGTTGGGCTCCGAGATTGACATGGGAACTCCCGACTACCTTCAATAACCAAAACTGACATCCAGATTTGGTTCTACGACAACGACGTCGGAGCACAAAATGATCCAGACCATCACCCTGGCCGATGACCTCGTCCGCCAATTTGGGCTGACCCGCACCATCATGCGATACGGGCTTTCCCAGGACGAGCTTTTCCACGCAGCCATCGCCAATGATCGGGGCCGAATCAGTCCCGACGGACCCGATGACGATCAGAAGGCCTACGCCACTGCCATGGGCGTCGACGGCCCACTGATGTATTACACCGATCCCAGCTGCACCGGCCGCCCGGTGCAGGACACTTTCGCTGTAGCTCGTCCCGAGGTAATCGACACCGTGTGGTGGAAGCCCGACTTCCAGCAGTTTGATCCAACCGCTTTTGATGCGCTTCTTCCGCGGGTTATCCAACACCTCAACGATCGACGTTCCACCCTCTACGTCACCGACATTGCGTGTGGCACTGATCCCAAGTTCGCTGTTCCCTACCGCTTTATTGGCGAGTACGCCTCCCACGCCTACTTCTGCAACATCATGTTCCCCTCCGCTGATGGCGTCGAACGTGGGCGCGACTCCGACGGATGGACACTCATTAACGTGCCGTCCTTCCGGTGCGACCCCGAGCGCGACGGAACCCTCAGCGAACGGGCCGTCATCATCGACATCGCCAACCGTGTTGGTTTGGTTCTTGGCCGCGCCGACTACTGCGGTGTTAACAAAAAAACCATGTTCACCGCCATGAACTACCTGATGCCCCAGGAGGGCCAGTTGTCCATGCACTGCTCGGCCAATGTGGGCAACGACGGCACCTCTGCCATCTTGTTTGGTCTCTCTGGCACAGGTAAGACGACACTCTCGGCGGACCCCGACCGTTTGCTCATTGGCGACGATGAGCATGTGTGGACCGGCGGAGGAATAGCCAACCTCGAAGGTGGCTGCTACGCCAAGCTGATTGATCTCGACAAACAAAACGAACCGGTAATTGCCGCGGCAATTTCGATGAAGGGAACCCTCATTGAGAACGTGCCACCTTTGGTCGAAGTTCCCCTGGCCGACACCGACCCACAGTTGCTTGATCTCACCGATGGGTCCATTACCGAGAACACCCGATTCGCGTACCCACTAGCTTGCAATCCCGGGGTTGCCGAAGGGTCAGCCGGGCCGCACCCCGACACCATTGTGTTGCTTACCGCTGATGCCTTCGGCGTATTGCCACCGGTTTCCGTGCTTGACACGGCGGACGTGATGTACCACTTCATCATGGGGTTCACGTCCAAGTTGGCGGGAACCGAGGTCGGTATCACCGAACCTGTTGCCACATTCTCGTCCTGTTTCGGCGCACCATTCATGTCGCAGAAACCTTCGGTTTACGCGCAGTTGCTGGCCAATCGCATGACCGAGCACAAGGCACGCTGCGTCTTGCTTAACACTGGCTGGACAGGTGGGGCCCACGGGGTCGGCGACCGCATGTCCCTGGCCCATACGCGCACGTTGCTCAACGCCGCCCTCAACGGCGAATTTGACGATGCCGAACTGGTAGAGCATCCAGTATTTAATCTCAAGATGCCTGTGACTTGCGCCGGTGTTCCCGACGAGATTCTCAACCCGCGTGACACCTGGGACGATGGCGAGGCCTACGACACCGCTGCGGTCAAACTGCGTGACATGTTCCAGGCCCACTACGCCAAAGGCAACTACGCCGAACTCGGCATCACCGAGGTCATGTAACAAACATTAACGAGGGCCGAGGCCGCAATCTTGCCGACACGGTGACATTGTGGCCTCGCTCGCGTATTCGGTTATTCCTGATTTAGCGCACCCAAGACTCCGTCGCCGTAGTTTTCGAGTTTGGCGGCGCCGATGCCCTTCACCTCCGCCAGTTCTCGCAGAGTGCCCGGGTTTGCCCTCGCGATCGCTCGCAGCACCGTGTCGTGAAAAACGATGAACGGCGCAATTTTGTCGGCTCTGGCCCGGTCGAGACGCCAGCTTCGAAGCGCCTCAAACCGGGGCATCGCCTCGGCATCTAGTTGGTCGGCGCTTTCATTGGCCAAGGAACGGGGTTTCCGTCTGGTTGAGGCCTCGAAACGGGCGCTGGCGGTACTCGGTGTTTCTGTTTCTACTGATGCGGTGCCGGCCATCTCGGCCAGGAACCGCGATGGCCGGTCCGCGTGAGCAACCACTGCGGTGCTTTGCGAGGAGCGGGTGATGGCCACGTGAAAAACACGCCGTTCTTCGGCGAGTTCGGCCAACCGATGCGGAAAACTTTCGGCGTCGGCACCAATGACGATGACATGGGGCCATTCGAGTCCTTTGACCCGATGCACCGTCGACACCATTACACCCTCGCCTGGCTGCGCAACCGGCCCGGACAGTGCTTGACGAAGCCAGTACTCGAACAGGCCAGCGTCGGGTTGAAGCCTGGCCATGGCTTTGAGCATCGCCAGGTCGTCCAGGTGGGTTGACCGGTCGACTCGGCCTTTGGATTGGTCGAGGGTGCTGAGAGCATCTCCCAGCCCAATCCGGTCGCTGATGACATCGAGTAGTTCGGCGGTGAATGTACCCGAGGACATGAGTGCACTTAGACGGTTGAGATCGGTGAGCCAGGAGTCGACCTTGGCCGCATCGCGGTCGCTGAGACGACGGGCCAGTTTGGCTATGGCGTCTGTCGTTCGGTGCTCGGACATCCACTCGACAACTTTGCGGGACATACCTCGGCTAGGACGCCGCACGGTGTCGGCAATGTCGGCCGCATTGAGGTCTTGGGTATCGGCGGCCAACCGCAACCAGCCGAGCGCACCGCGCACCCCGGTACGTTCGAGGACTTCGGGCCCCACTGCGCCAACCACAGGTACCCCTCGGAGGCCGAGGGCAACTTGGGGCACGGCCAAGGTGACATTTACCCTGGCCAGCACCGCTATGTCGCAGGGAGCGACACCTTGACGGAGCAATTCCTGCACCCGATCACCAGCCGCCGCGGTGGGGTCCGACGAGATAACCGTGAGAAGATCTTGCTCATCGGCGGGGCGACCCGGTGCTGGGCGAATCTCTTTGGGTACCCGTACGTTGTTGTACCCCAGGAGTTTGGATGCGCCCCCTACAACCGCGGGAGCACATCGATAGTTGACTTCAAGCGCGTGGGACTGAGCCCCGGGAAAGAAACGTTCGTAGTTGATCAGCCATTCGGGCGTTGCCCCCGAGAATCCGTAAATCGTTTGGTCGTCGTCACCAACACCGAACACATCGGCCCGAGGGCCACTAAGTAATCGAACAAATAGCAGGTGAGCCGGGGTGAGATCCTGAAATTCGTCGACCAACAAGAACCGGCATTGGCGCTGAGCCACCTGACGGGCATGCGGGTCGGCCAGCAACCCTTCGATAGCGAGAAAGATTTGTTCGTCGAAGTCGACGGACCGATTGGCTTGCAACCGATCGCGGTACTTCTGGAAGACGTCACCGAACCCATCGACGTCGCCAGCAAACTCGTCTTCAACTTCGGCGGCGCTCCGCAACCCGAGACGAGCCGCCGACAGCGCCTCGATCCACACCGCCACTGGATCGGTGTTCGCTCGACGTGGAAACTCAACCAGCGATTGCACAATACGGCGAACGTCTCGCTCGTCGATCGTGCTGACCTGCACCTGGCCCGTAGGCCGTACAAACCCATCGGTTCCCTTAATCACCGCAAGCGCCAATGCGTTAAGCGTACGAATACGCAACTGGCGCAGGTCGCTCATCCGGTCGACCATTTCGAGCTGAGCTCGTTTGTTGAAGGCAACCAAGGTCAGGGCTGAGGATGGCACGTTGACGTTGGTGATCAGATGACGAGCCCGTTCGGTGAGCACGCGGGTTTTGCCAGATCCAGCCGGAGCAATAATTCGGGCCGCTCCCCCGGTGTGCGCCACTGCGTCAAGCTGATCGGGTGCCAAATCCGCTTGGGGGTTGGTGCGGCCCAGCGCGACTGCTCGACCTGCTTCGAGATTGACCGCATGCACGATGGGCGCGTCGATCACAAAGGGATCGAGCGGGCCACCGTCGATCCATGCTTCGGTGCCGTCGGCCAACACAACATCGGCGCGGCCGCCCGCCGATGACCCGAGCGCCACTGCTAGACCAGCCAACGACCACACCACGTGGCCATCGATGAGTTGTGCACTGTTGCTATGGACCGCGTGGACCAGCAAATCGTGGTCCAGCACAAACCCCGGGCCGCACTCATCTAAAGGAATACGGACCGATGGCAAGGCTGGCAATTGCACCTGCAGTTCGACCACAAACCCCTGACGACTCCGCCAGCGATCAGCCAGAACCTGAGCCAACTCTGCTGGTGCGGCCACGACTGCCTCGTCGACAACGAACCGCTGATGTTCGGCCCACTCGGGCGGAACTTGTTCGCCGGAACGAATTACCAACGAACGCCCCAATTCGGGCGGACCTACCCCAACAGGCAATTGAACGTCGACACCTTCGGACGGTTCTTGACGCTCAACGGCCGAATCGAGCCCGCTGCCGTCGGCCATGGGCCGTTCAACAGAGCACGTGCGTACCTCACGAACGGTGCCATGGACCCCACCACAATGGCCACAATTAATATGGCCCATCGTTAATCGGTGTATCCCTGTGGGTTGCTTTGTTGCCAGCGCCAATGATCGGTGACCATGTCGTCGAGCGTGCGTTGTGTGGTCCAGGCAAGCTCATCGTTAGCCCGCGACACATCAGCAACCGCCTCGGCTACGTCGCCCGAACGACGGGGACCGACCTGGTGCGGAATGGGCTGACCAACGGCCCGCTCGGCCGCAGCCATGACCTCTTTGACGCTCGAACCAACACCCGAACCAAGGTTCCATGCCCGACACCCGGCATGGGTGTCTAGGGCCCCGAGGGCCGCAATATGACCGGCAGCAAGATCAACCACATGAATGTAATCACGAACGCCCGTACCGTCGATGGTGGCATAGTCGTCGCCGTGAATCGTGACCTGTTCATGGCGACCAGCTGCGGTTTGCATAACGAATGGAACCAAATTATTCGGCTTGCCAACGGGGTCTTCACCGATGCGACCCGACACATGAGCTCCGACAGGATTGAAATACCGCAACAAGGCAATCCGCCACTGGCTACCCGATGCCGCGACATCGCCAAAGAGGTACTCCTGAATTTCCTTGGTGCGCCCATAGGGGTTCACAGCACCCAACCCATCGATCTCTGCGAAGGGCGATATACCCTCGCCATACACCGTCGCCGACGACGAGAACACCAGCCGGAACACCCCGTACTCGGCCATAACACGAACGAGGTTCATCGACCCGCCCAGATTGACCTCGTAGTAGCTCAGCGGGTCGGCGACCGAGTCCCCCACAGCCTTGAGGCCGGCCAGATGAACCACCGCATCAATTTCGTGGGAAGCAAATACCTTGGTCAAGCCGACACGATCGAGCACGGACACCTCATGAAAGGCCGCTTCTCGACCAGTCAACTGAGAAACTCGACGGAGCGACTCCGGTGAACTATTGGAAAGATCATCGACAGCGACTACCTCGTGACCAGCTTCGAGCAACGCCAACACGACGTGAGACCCGATATAGCCGGTTGCGCCGGTAACAAGTGTTGTAGGCATAGCTATATCCAATCACGGGGGTAGGACATTCTCGCAGAAATACCGCCGCTCCCTCTACGGGTGCAGGTGATCTTTATAAATCTGCTAGATCGCCCCGACCAACATGGCGCGGATTCCTAGGCCCGCGAGGAACAATCCACCGCCGCCGTACAGCAAGAAACGTACGTGTTGCATCTGCGGCCGGTAGCTATAGATGATGCCAACCACGATGATTGCCACGAACCCGTAGAACAGATGAAACTGCGGTGGATCAATGTCTTGGCCGGCGACCAATCCGACGCCCATAGCCACTTGCACGAAGATAAACACCTGAGCAAAGCCCGTAAACCACCACAACGCACGCGTGCGGAGTCCTTCGATCCAATGTGCCCCTAGAGCCCATAGGCCGGCCAGTGCGTTGGAGAGGATGAATACCCACGCGGAGGCAGCGTGGATGTCACGAAGAGCGGTTCCAAAGACGAACGAATTCACCCCACCATCATGGCGCGTGGGTTCGGCGATCGGGTACTCATTCAGCAATCGTTTGTTACCGGATAACCGTTATGCCTTCGTCGCCCTGCTTAACGATCGTCAGTTGGCCGTCGGTCACGTCAAACTCGGTGACCGAGCAGTAGCCCGGCTGGGCAACCGTCACGTCGTCGGATTCCATAGCGAAGGAGGCCAGCGCATTAACAACCACATAGTGGCTAATCCAGACCTGCGAGAACATCAGAGCTGTGGAAGCAGCAATGATGTCGTACCGCCAATCCTGTACCTCCGCTGGCATTGCTGACCACGTGCTACCAAGCGCTTCCATCAGCCATGTGTGTCGCTCGCCAAGATCGTCAACTGGCGAAGGGATCTCGCGGATCATCGGTGCAATCGCCACCGACACCCCCCACTTTTTGGCCAAGGGCGCCGCGGTCTCACGAGCCCGGACCAACGGACTAGAGAAAATCGGTGCCCGGGGAGTCGTTGCCATAGCATCGGCTAGAGCCGCCGCCTGGACCTGCCCCGCTTCACTTAGCGGAGGGTCGGTGGCCTCACCAAAAGTTGCCGCCGCCTCACCATGACGGATGATCCGTAGCCGAGCCACTATCGAAAAAGACCTTCGATGAAATCATCATCGCGGGTTTGTCCTGGCGCATGAAACCATTCGTCACCGAATACCGCCTCAAAGATCGGCGGGGGAATCTGCAAGAAAAATGTGTCTTCAGTAATTTGACTGGCATGGGCCACCATGGCAGCGCGCTTGCGGTCAATATAGGGTCGAGCATCAACACGGTGGGTGATGTCGGCTTCGGCCATTCCAAAACTCTGGGGATCGATACCGGGGGCGTCATCGGGCATGTTTGCCGTAGCGTCTCGCATCGTTTCCATCTGCTTGGTGATCAGATCGCGATTCATCGTCGACCAATACACGTTGGTGATTCCACACACTTCGGCAAAGCGAGTTCCGACTCGATGAATAGCGATGTGATCAGGATGGTCATAGCCGCCATGGTCGTCATAGATAGTAAGAACATCGATGTCTTCGTCTTTCAGCAAGGTTGCCAAGCGGTCCGCTGCATCATCAACATCGGCCTGCCAGAAGCAATCGGGATCATCGTTGGCTGCATCGCCTGCCATTCCGCTGTCGCCGTACTCCAACCACTCAAGCCGATGAACACCGAGCATCGCTGCCGCACGCTCTTGTTCTTCGGTACGTCGATCAGCGAGAGATTCCCCGGCCGCGAGATCATCGGGAACAAGGCCCCCTTCACCACGAGTAGCGACAACAAGCACCACCCGATGGCCAGCATCGACCGCACCCATCATCAGTCCGGCTGTAGCGATCGCTTCATCGTCGGGATGGGCATGGAAACAAACAAGCGTCGACATCGCAACAGTCTGCCGTGTCCGAGCTGTCGATCGACCGAATTCGACCTACAGCTAGCCGCAAGTTGTTTGTGTTTGGCGGATGGTGTCGCCCAAATGTTTGGGAAATAGGCGTTGTTTGTGACCGTAGTCAATCATGTGACCTTTGGGCCCAATAACCATGCGCCGCACCCAACCACCCAACGCCATGTCGAGGGCTTCAGATGGGGCATGATCGTGCCAGTGCCGGGTCCAGCGTTGAGATCGGTGTCGGGTCTGTCGGTGCGGACTCGACCGCGACGTCAGGCTCTACTGTCTCGCCGGACAGCGCAGAGAGCGCTATACCCACAACGAGCAGCGACCGACTCTGTAGCTTTTACGGCTGCGCTGCAACTACCTCCGGGTAGCATCGTGTTATGAACAACGGGACTCTGCGTACTCGACTCCGAACCTGGCAACTGCGACTCGGGCTCTCCCGCGAGAGTAACCCCACGAACGGGCCGAGCAACGAAGACATCGCCCGTGAGCGGTCCTTCGCTCAGGACCGCGCCAGGAATAAGCACAGAAGTCGTTGCTCTCCGGGGGACGAATCTCTTTGAGTGCGCGATCAAAATAGGAACATGTCTGATTCGGCGCTTCAGCAGTAGCCGCCGCCAACAATGGCGCCACCGAAACAAGGGTGTGCAAACGTGCTTCCAACTCCGGGCCCGACAACGAAACGACGTCGATGTCTCGGAGAGCTTCGATGCTTGCTTGCAGCTGTTGCAGTTGATCTGACACGTGAAGCTCCCTCCAAAATCGGTGCCAACCGGGCAACAAAAAGTTGCGGTAAGCGAACAAGACAGGCGACCAAACCTAGGCCACAAAGGGGAAGCAAAACAACCGATTCAGTACCTACAAACATGCCAAACAGAACTGACGTACGCAAGCACTAATATGCTCTTTAGGTCGCTATAGCGACTAGGCGATTGCGTCGCCGTCGCGTAGTTCGCCGACCTCGGTCTCGTCGAACCCCCAGTCGGCCAGCACTTCATCGGTGTGCTCGCCCGGTACCGCCGGTGGCCGTTGAATGGTGCTCGGCGTTCGACTAAAACGCGGCGCAGGAGCAGCTTGCATCACACCATTCGGCTGAACGAATGTGCCGCGTTCAAGATTATGCGGGTGGTGGGGTGCCTCGGTCATGGACAAGACCGGAGCAAAACAAACATCGGTGTGTTCCATAATTTCGCACCACTGATCGCGCGTCTTCGTCTTGAACACCGCGGTGAGACGTCCGCTGAGATGCGGCCACATCGACTGGTCGTGCTGGTGATTGAGAAATTCGTCATCAGCATCGAGGCCAGTCAGCGACAATAGTTGGGCGTAGAACTGCGGTTCGATCGACCCAATCGATACAAATTTGCCATCCGACGTTTCGTACGTGTCGTAGTAGTGCGCCCCCGTGTCGAGCATGTTGACACCACGTTCGTCTTCCCACAGCCCACTGGCCAACAGTGAATGCGTCATCGTGTTGAGGATGGCCGAGCCATCGACCATGGCTGTGTCGACAACCTGACCCTGACCAGACCCCTTCGCTTCAAGCATGGCCGCTACGACACCTAAGGCCAAAAGCATGCCACCGCCCCCAAAATCCCCAACCAGGTTGATCGGTGGTGTCGGCTTCTCGCCGGCACGACCAATGGCATGCAACGTTCCCGAAAGTGCCAGATAATTGATGTCGTGCCCGGCTGCCGACGCGTAAGGCCCATCTTGCCCCCACCCCGTCATGCGGCCATACACCAGACGCGGGTTGCGCTCGGCGCAAACATCGGGTCCGATTCCTAGTCGTTCGGCCACACCTGGACGAAAGCCTTCGATCAGCGCATCGGCAGATTCAACCAGCCGCAGCACCGCTTCGACCCCATCGGGATTCTTGAGGTCAACGGCAATCGACTTGCGCCCGCGGTTCAAAATGTCGCCCGAGGGTCCTGACCGTCCCGCGCGTTGCGCCGCCGCCGCTCGGTCCACACGGATGACCTCCGCGCCCAAGTCCGACAGCATCATCGCACAAAATGGCCCCGGCCCAATTCCGGCAATCTCGATGATCTTGTAACCAGTTAGTGGACCCATGGGTGTTTCCCCCTGTTATCCCAGCGACCGGTTATGCCGAAGCGCGAACCACGTGCTGGGTGATGTTCTCAATGATGGTGGCCCAGTAGGCCGTAGGCAGATCGTGGCCCATTCCTTCGAGCCAGACCAACTCGGCATGAGGAATGAGTTCTGCCAATCGCTCACTACCCGATGGCTGCACAAGCTTGTCGGCCGTGCCATGCAGCAGCAACGTAGGCATAGTCAGATCACGAAGACCCGGTTCGCGGTCGTATGCCGTAAAGATCGCCCCATAATGACGGCTCCCACTCACAGAGTCGTCGCTGCGGTCGAGACAAGCGTTGAAATACGCCTCAGCTTCAGCTTCGTCAAGGTGATCGGGGCTTCCCCAGGTTGCCCGTTGGCGCAACTGAAATTCGATGACATCGCTTCGGTCCGATGAAACGGGATTTCCGAGCAACATGGCTAGCGAATCTTCGGTTGGTTGGCCGTATCCGACGTTGCCGCTGGCGGACATCACCGACGTGAGTGACAGCAACCGATTGGGCGACTCGATCGCCAGCACCTGAGCGATCATTCCTCCCAGAGACAGTCCAACGACATGAGCGGATTCGATGCCCAAGGCATCCATGAGTCCCACGGCATCAGCCGCCATCTCGCTAAACCCATAAGGGGCCTCAATGACCTCACCGGACCCCATCTTCGCCACCATGTCGTCGAGCGAGAACGGCAAATGGTTCAGCTTGGTCGAGAGACCAACATCGCGATTGTCGAAACGAACGACATGCAGGTAGCGGGCTGCCAAACTTTCGCAGAGCTCTTCGGGCCAGCTAAGGCACTGTGCCCCTAGGCCCGGTATGAGGAGCACCGTTTGATCGCTCGGATCCCCGTATGCGTCGTAGTACAGCTCAAGGTCACCAACCGCGACTTTCGGCATTCAACTACTCCAGCTTCGTTCGATACGCCTGAGCACGATACCCAAAACAGAAAGAACCCCCAGCCTAGACATCGTCCTAACTTGGAGTTTTTCCTTCGTTGCAGACACTCCAGACGGCTGTCGTGTCCGCGGGAAACATCACTCCATGTCACTACATGCGGTCGAGTAAGTTCTGTTTCTTTTCGTTGAACTCGGCGTCGGTGAGCACACCTTGTCGGCGCAGTTGGTCGAGCTTTTCGATTTGATCAGGAATTGATGAGCCCGCCGCGGCTCCGCCCGCTACCGCTGCGCCCATGCGGTTGATGCGATTATTCTCATCGGTTTCCATAGCCTGATAAATGGCCTGTTGTACGTGCCGAGGTTTGCGAACGTCTTCGAAGGTCTGACCGCCGTGCTCGCCCGCTGACTCGATTCCGAGGTCGCCCGCTCCGATTAGACGGCCGAGCAAAGACTGATTGAAAAAGACGGTGTTAATACGGTCGAGAGGGATTTCGATGCCTTTCTTAGCAATGACACCGGTACGAGAAATTACCCGCTCGGTAGTCACCACGAAGTTGATTCCGACCCAGCGGATGTACCGCATCATGAACATGGCCAATGCGCCGAGCACCACGAGTCCAACAAAGATCCTCAGCGGGGCCCAGTCGACCTTCCACACCACGACGATTCCGAGAAGCACCGAAGCGGCCAAGGTGGCGACTTGGGGAGCGATATACCACCAGTGCGGCCGGAGATCTACGACGATCTTTTCGTTGCCATTGAGCATTTCTTTCGGGAACGACACGAGGCAATCGTAGTCGGTTGTGGCAGATTGAGAAGGTGCGCAGTACTGATGAGCTTCTCGATGGGCTAAGTCCAGCCCAATCGCGGGCGGTAACTACCGACGCCGCGCCCCTTTGCATCATCGCTGGTGCAGGTTCCGGCAAAACTCGGGTACTGACTCGTCGGATCGCTTACCGCGCCAGCACCGAGACGCTTGACCCCAACCACACGCTGGTTCTCACCTTCACCCGCAAGGCCGCGGGTGAGCTTAGATCGCGCTTACGCAACCTCGAGATGCGCGAAGGGCTCGCGGCGGGAACTTTTCACTCCGTGGCGTACGCCCAGCTACGAGCCCGTTGGACCGAAAAAGGGATGGCTGCCCCAAAATTGCTCAACAAGCCGCTAGCAGTTTTCGCCCGGCATCTCCCACGACTGCCGCAGCCCGTCTTGTTCGATGCCATGAACGAGCTCAATTGGTCACGATCTCGTGCTATTGCTTCATCCGACTATGCCGCGGCCGCAGAAGCAGCTGGACGCCGAGCGCCGATAGCCCTCGATCGCCTTACTACCGCCTTCGACGCCTACGCCGCCGACAAGAAAAAGCGACGAGTCATCGACTTCGACGACCTACTCGAACTTGCGCTTCGAGACCTCACCTCCGACGCCAAGTACGCCGATACCCGGCGATGGAAATACCGGCACCTCTTTGTCGACGAATTTCAAGACGTCAACCCTCTCCAACACAAACTTCTCGAAGCCTGGCGTGGGGACCGGCCCGACCTTTGCGTTGTTGGCGACCCAGATCAGGCCATCTATGCCTGGAACGGTGCTGAGGCGAACTTCATCCGCAACTTCGACCGCCATCACGAAGGCACCACAGTACGCCTTGGAACGAACTACCGATCAACTCCTCAGATCCTGCGCCGGGCTGAACTCGTGCTGCTTCCTATAGATACCAATCGCATCCCAGCATCGGCCTTTCAACCCGAAGGAGCTTCACCTCTCGACTATGCGCACGCCGATGATCGAGCCGAAGCGGCCGCTATCGCTCGACTGGTTCGCGATGGCCATCCGCCGGGCTCGTTATGGTCCCAGCAGGCAATTCTCGTACGGACAAATGCCCAGACCGCCCTCATCCAAGAGGCGTTAGGAAAAGCCGGCATTCCTTACCGCGTCCGGGGTGGTCGAGCATTTCTTGAACACCCGACGGTCGCTTCGGCCATTGAGATGCTTCAGAAATCCGACGTCCGTCTGTCTACTGCCATCATCGACCTCCGCGACCTGATCGACTCCAACCCATCGGGCCCTGCGGCAATCGATGCGGCCCAACATCTCGACACGCTTGTCCGTCTCGCCAGCGACCAACTCGACATCGATACTCGCACCTCGGCCGCCGAGTTCGTCGAACTCATCGAGTCCCTGATAGGCGGCGACTCCGTTGGGGTTCGCAGCGATTCTGTCGACATTTCCACCTTCCACGCTGCCAAGGGTCTCGAATGGCCCACCGTGCACCTCGCCGGACTCGAAGCCGGTTACGTCCCGATTGCTGCTGCCACGTCGGCCGCAGCGCGCGACGAGGAACGACGCTTGCTCTACGTAGCCATGACCCGAGCCCGCGAAACGTTGACACTGCATTGGGCTAAGAAGCGCACGTTCAACGATCGCAAGTCCGAACGGGCCAAGTCGCCGTTCCTGGCGGGGTTTGCTGATGTTGACCCGAGCGAGGATCACTCCGAGGATCCGCCGTCGAGACCTTCTCAGGAATTGCGCGAGCAGCACCAATCCCTGCAGCGACCGGTCATCGACATGGGAAGTACCTTGCTTACGGCGCTCTACCAGTGGCGGGCCGACGCCGCCCGAGGGGCCAACGTTGCACCTGAGGCAGTCGTCGGTGATGAAGTACTCGATGCCGTAGCCCACACGCGACCATCGACCGACGAAGAATTGGCCGAATTAACCTGCCTCAGCGCTATCCGCCGCCTGCGCCATGGCCCCAAATTGCTCGACATCGTGGCCCAGTTTTAACGCCAGCTAGGCATGGCAGATGGCGTTAGCTGAGGGCACTCAGGTCGATTCGACGGCCAGATTGGACAATCGATCGAGTGCTTCGGCAGGCTTGACTTCATTGCTCACCTCGAAGAGCAACGAAGAAGCAAAGAGTGCAACGGGAGCCAACACAGCACTCTGAAAATTCAACATATTCCAGCCTGCCATAGGACATGGCTTGCGCCCTCAGCAAAGCCAGATCTAACAATTTGAGCGCCAAAGTGACATTGCCACTAAAAAGGGGGGGGAACATCCCCACACCTAACAAGGAGACTTCATGTCCTACCCGGCGACGATCGAAATCAACACCCCCGAAGAGGTCGCCAACTGGCGCCCTCTCGTGCAATGGCTCATGGCCATACCTCATATCATCATCGGCGGAATCCTTAGCTACATCGCCAATTTTCTCTCATTTATTGCCTGGGTCATCATCCTCATTACTGGCAAAATGCCTGCGGGAATCGCCAACTTCGGGTGCATGGCCCTGCGCTACAACGCCCGAGCCAACGTCTACGCCGGATTCCTCCATACCGAGTATCCGCCGTTCGAGTTCGAAACTACCGCGGCTGACCCGGGTGGTACACCGGTCACCGTCAACTTTTCACCAGCGCTCGAAGACCGCAATCGCGTCACCGTGTTCTTCCGACTCATCATGCTCATTGGGGCGTTAATCATGTCGATCATTGCGCTCATCGTGGCCTGGGTCTCTCACATCATTGCCTTCTTCGCCATCTTGTTCACCGGCAAATGGCCAGCAGGGCTTCTCGCCGCGGTGCACAAAGGGCAAAGTGTGCAATTGCGCCTCAGCGCTTACGGCATGTTATTGACCGACGAATTTCCCACATCACAGCCGTACTAAGGCACTCAGTGTTACAAGCGGCCACCTAAGGAGCCCCACCCCTTCGACGAGCGGGATCACGCCGAGACCATGGCTCCAGGTGGCATCTTGCCAAAGTACTCAATAAGTTTTTCGTCAGCTTGCTCACCGAACAAAATTTCGGCTACCTCACGCAACCCGTCAGATTCGCTCACAACAGCGTCGCCTACGACCATGGCGATCTTGGACCGGCGCCTTAAGAAGTCGTCAAGTTTGATGATCATCTCCGACTGGGCAGCAAGGTGAAGTTCGACTCGCAAATAGTCGGTGGACTCAAGAATGTCTTCGCCCATCGAAGGGTCTTCGCGGATGGCTTCGAGCATCGGAAAGGCTCTGCGTCCATAGCGACGCCACAACCGGTCGCTAAGTTTCTCCAAACCAGGACGCACACGAAGTCCGTCTAAGTCCATGCCCTCCGCCTGTTTGTAGAACGCTTTACGGCTATCTCGACCGGGTTCGCCGTACCAGTCTTTGCGGTCGCGCTCGAGCGGGATACCAAGCGCTCCGATGCATAGGGCAACCTCCTCCCCCACGTTGAGGCAATCGGTAAGTTTTCCACCAAAAATGGTGATGACATTGAGATCTTCATCGGCCTCAATTTCGTGCTTGCGCGACAACGATGTCCAGTCGACATTTTTCTTGTCGTCACCATCGTTTTCGACGACGAGGGGCCGCACCCCGCACCGCTCAGATATGACATCGTCAGCCACAAGCGGATTGGCCAGGTCAAGGCGCTCGTTAATCTGGGCGAGAAGAAACTCGCGGTCTTCGGCCGTTACGAAACTCTCGGGCGAGTCGACGCGAGTGTCCGTGGTGCCAATGACCGACCGGTTGCCCATTGGAATGACATAGAACAGTCGCTGCGTGTCATCGAAGAAGGCCAGCACCCGTTCGGCTTCGGTAACGCGTGGGACGACGAGGTGAATTCCCTTGGAGTACACAACGCGATGTTCGGTCCGCAAACCCCATGGGCCGTTGATGTCATCAACGAATGGCCCGGCCGCGTTGACGACGACCTCGGCGGTGCAAGCCAATTGCCGCCCACCTTCGACATCGGCGAGCTTGGCGTGCCACGTGCCGTCGATTCGCTCGGCGCCACAAAGCTCAACGTAATTAACGCAACTTGCACCCATATCAAGTGCCCCACGAACGAAGCTAAATACGAAGCGCGCATCGTTGTCTTTGAGGTAGGCGTCGCGATACTCGATACCGCCACGCACCTCACTGGTATCGATGACCGGCTCGCGCTCTTCGATCTCTTCGGGGCTCAGGAACTCGGGCCGTTTAGTTTTGAAATTTCCCATAGCCCAGTAGGCAGTCGAACCAACCGCTGCCAACCAGGGAGGGAACGGTGAGGTGTGATCGAGTGCCGCCAAAAAGCCTATTTCGGTCACGTTAGCCGGATAGGCCTTGATGAGCCGATTGCGCGACATACACAGTTTGCGCACCAACAAAAGCTCGTAGTTTTCCAGGTATTTGAACCCACCCCACACCAAGTTGGAGGATTCTTGGCTGGTAAATCCGGCGAAATCTCCTCGCTCCACCAGACAGACTTTGGCCCCTCGGGCGGCTAAGACGGCAGCAGAGACTGCTCCGTTAATTCCGCCACCGACGATCAGCACATCGAAGTGGGCGCCATCGATGCCATCGAGGTAGGTCTCACGAAGTGCCATGGTCGAACACTACTTGTTTCTAGGAATGGACCGCGACGTGTTTGATGGCAGAGGTAGGCGAAATGCGAATCGTGTTGCCATCTCGACCGCCGTCGTCAGCCAGCGTAACAGTGGCATAACCATCAATAAGGAGGTGGAGCTTCTGGTCGGCCGCCCGAGGCCAAAGCAACGTTACGAGCGGACGATCCTGGGCATTGAGCGCTGAGCCGCGACCACATACCACCGTGATGTTGGTGCCGTCGTGGCTGGCGTTAACGTGCACGATTTTGGGTCGGCCATCCTGCCCAACGGTGGTGAGGAAACACGCAGCACCCCGCTCGGTAATCGCGGCGGCTACTTCGTCGAGTTCCAGGCGAATGCTCATGTACTGATCTTAATCGTTCGATTGCTGCAGTCGCAGATCACGACCGGTGCCATGATCGGACAATGCCTGCAAAATCAGTCCAAGTAGAGGTCCGATTCCAACCGCGAAAACCAATGTTGCTGGGCCAAATGACCCACCAGCTACGACACCGACGGCGAGAATTAGCGCTTCCATACTGGTGCGGAATACCCGGTCGGAAATACCGCGGCCAGCCGCAACATCGGTAAGCAGTTCGAAGGGGCCGCCGGCGTCGCCGCTGTGCACGACAAAGGCCACACCAAAGGCAATAAAGAACACACCCAGTGCGACAAAGACCCAACGCACAAGTTCTGAGCTGGGCTCAGAGACTAGGGCGAACGCGGCGTCTACGGTGACACCGTTAGCGAACACAAAGGCCAAAGAAGCCAAGCGGGCCCGTCGGCCGAAGCCCCAGGCAACAAGAAACAGCGTCGCCGATGCCGCCCAGCCCGCTTGGCCATGCGACAACGCCGTGTGGTGATCAATAGCCGAAAGCAATACGTCGTAGGGCGGTACACCCCGATCACCGTGACGAAACAGACTTACCCCGAGACCGATGGCCATCGAGCCAGCCACAAGATAAACCCCAGCACGAGCCGGAGACATGGCCCGTGACGAATAAACCCGACGCGACGCACCCAGAACGCCTTGGCGCGAAAAAGCCAACCAGCGCAGGCTAGCTGAGGTGAAGCGGCGGACACTTTTCATGATGTAAGTATCACCGAAGCAGACCTAATCTGCCTTCGAATTTCTGTGGGTCATGGGTCACAGACACACCAATCAAACTTGAGGAATTGGCGACGAGCGCCTTGGTAGCGAAGAGCAAGATAGTAGATAGTAGATAGCGTGCTATCCGTGCTTACGGTAACTGGACTGGCAAAATCTCATGGTGGGCGGACGCTGTTTCGCGACGTAGCGCTCGAACTGTCCCCCGGTCGGCGCATTGCGCTCATTGGCGGCAACGGTACGGGCAAAACCACGCTGATCGAGATCATCGTGGGCATGCAAGAGCCCGATGCGGGCGAAGTTCATATGAGCAAAGGCCTTCGGGTGGGGTACTTACCCCAGGACCTTGCGGCAGCATCGAACAATATTGTCGTGGACGAGGTGATGGCAGGGGCCACCCACATCATTGCTCTACAAGAACAAATGGATGCCCTTGAAGCCCGAATGGCTGATGTTGAAGATCCCGACTACGACAAAATTATTTCTGACTACACCGAAGTGCAGGCTCAGTTTCAAAACATCGGCGGCTACGGACTCGAAGCCGAAGCGCATCAAGTACTCGCCGGGCTCGGTTTCCGCCCCGAGGATTCCACCCGCAAGGTCAAAGAAATGTCCGGTGGCTGGCGCATGCGCGTCGCCCTCGCTCGGCAACTGCTCAGCTCCCCCGACGTGATGATTCTTGACGAACCAACCAACCACCTCGACATCGACAGTGTCGGCTGGCTCGAAAAGCACCTCGCGGCCTATCACGGGTCGATTCTCTTTGTCAGCCACGACCGTGATTTCATCGATGCTGTAGCCGAACGCGTCGTCGAAGTAGCCAACGAAACCGCCACAGAATACGTCGGTGGTTTCGCCGAATTCGTCGTACAGCGTGAGGAGCGCATTCAACAGGTTCAGGCGGCCGCCGACAACCAGGCACGCAAGATCGCTCATGCCGAACAATTCATCGACCGATTTCGTTACAAGGCAACCAAGGCACGTCAGGTACAAAGCCGAATCAAGACACTCGAGAAGCTCGACGCCATCCCCGTTCCTAAAAAACAGGACCTGGTCAAGAAGTTTGCATTTCTCGAACCGCGCCGCAGTTCCCGCACCGTTATCGAACTCGAAAATGTGGACGCCGGATACAACGACACGGGGCATGACGAAATCGTGGTCAACGGCGTCAACCTACACGTCGAGCGAGGTTCCAAGATTGCCCTGGTCGGACCCAATGGCGCAGGTAAGACAACGTTACTTAAAGTCATCCTGGGTGAACTCGAGCCACTCCGAGGCCAAGTTACCCTTGGGTCGAACGTCGATGTTGCTCAGTTTTCTCAGCATCAAGCCGAGGTCCTTCGGGGCGAACTCACGGTCTTCCAGGAGTTCAATTTTGCGGTGAAAGATCCGGGGAAACGCAATATTCGCACCATGCTTGGCTCGTTCGGGTTTAGTGGCGAGAAGGCAGACCGCCAGATTGACCAGTTATCTGGAGGCGAACAAACCCGGCTTTCGCTCGCCATTGCGTTGGTGAACCCTGTCAACCTGCTGGTTCTTGATGAACCAACGAACCATCTCGACCTCCCCAGTTGCGACATTCTTGAAGATGCCTTGCAGGCCTACCCCGGCACAGTGATCGTCGTCACCCACGACCGCCATCTCATCCGATCGGTAGCCGACAACCTTCTGGTAGTCCGAGGCGGCAAAGCAAAGTGGTACGACGGGGTGCCCGAGGAGGCACTAGCACCTACGGGTGAAACGAGTCGCCGGATGACCAAGTCCGATTCTGCCAAATCAGACAAGAAGCGCGAATCCAAGGCAGCCAACCGCAAGGCTGGCGCAAATCAACGTAATCAAAAGGCCATCAACACCAATGACCTTCGCAAGGCCGCCAAAAAGGCCGAACGTGGGTGGGAAGCAGCCGAGAAACAGGTTGCCAGCATTCAGGAAATGCTGGCTGATCCGACGGTCTACGAAGACCACGCCAAAGTCCGCGAACTCGCCGGTCAACTCGATGCGTCCAAAATCGTTGCTGCCGCCGCAATGGCTAAATGGGAAACGGCCACCGAAGTTCTTGAAGCGGCCACGAATTAGCACTTTTCGTTCGAGGACGAGCCAGTTACCGAGACCAGCGACGTCTACAACGGCGGTAGACCACGGAAATCGAGATCGATAGGGAACCCCTCATCGTCATCATCGACTTGTTGCTCGGCAACAGACTGATGCTCCATGCTCGGGTCGAAGATTTCGCCCACCGCAGTCATGGCCGCTCCGAGTGCCTGACCAGCCGCGCCTCGTCCACGTCGTTCGTCGAGACGAGCCTTTTCTTCGGCGGTAAGCGGCTGTGACTCGTCCCACACAAACGCTTCCGCGTCGTCGGCAACACCATCGTCACCGACAACATCGGCGCTTGCAGTTGATGAAACGTCTTCGTTGCTCGTTGCCATGCGTCTAGGTTGCCACGAATGACGCCCTAACCCGACCCGGCATCTAGCATCGGTCCATGTCCTCCTCCGTACCTCCGACGTCTACCGCCACTATCCGTTCCACCAACGCCATGGTCTGTTCGATCGACCACGTTGCGTCGGCTGCAGGCCTCGCAATGATGCGAAACGGTGGCACTGCGGTGGATGCCGCCGTCGCGACAAACGCTGTACTCACGGTTACCTCTCAGCACATGTGCGGTTTGGGTGGCGATCTATTTGCTCTCGTGCATGTCAATGGCCAGCCGGTGGCATGTCTCAATGCCAGTGGCCGGGCTGGCTCCGGGCTAGAAGCCGCGACCCTACGCCAGGCGGGACACACGACGATGCCGTTCAAACGGGCACTGGCTTCGGTCACCGTGCCGGGCGTGGTCGACGGCTGGTTTGCGCTGCACCAACGGTTTGGGGTCTTACCTTTTGCCGACGTTCTTGCTCCCGCAATCGAGCTCGCAACGCATGGATTTGCCGCCGCGCCACTATTGGCCTATTCCGTACGCTCCATCGCCGACGTTGAGGGCGCCGAGGATTTCTTGAGCAACCGGCCGCTACAAACGGGCAGTGTCGTCCGGCGCCCCGGTGTCGCCCGCTCCCTGTCTGCCATTGCCGCCGACGGTCGTGATGGTTTCTATGCAGGCGAATTTGGCCGCGGGTTGATTGCCTTGGGTGGTGGACAATTCGACCAATCTGACCTTGATCTCGTTCATGCGGATTGGGTTGATCCACTCACAACAACGGTTTGGGGCCACGAAGTCTCCACTGTGCCGCCAAACTCGCAGGGCTACCTCACCTTGCAAGCAGCCCGGATCGCCGAGATGCTCAACCTCCCGACGGACACCACCGACCCCCAGTTTGCCCACCTTCTTATCGAAGCCGCTCGACAAGCGGCTTGGGATCGCCCCGCTGTGCTGCACGAGTTGGCCGATGGCAATGCTCTTCTCGATGATGACCGCATCGCAGGACGGGCCCAGAATATTCGTCCCGACCAGGCCGCCACGCTCCCTGATACGTACCGTAAAGCCGGAACCATTCACCTGTGCGCAGTAGACAAGAACCGCATGGGCGTGTCACTCATCCAGTCGGTGGCCAGCAGTTTCGGATCCGAGATTGTGGTTCCTGGAACCGGAATTTTCCTGCACAATCGCGGTACCGGTTTCTCGCTCACGGCAAACCACCCCGCCGAGCTAGCCCCTGGCCGCCGACCGCCCCATACATTGGCTCCCGCTCTTATCCGCACGCCAGCTGGCGAACTTCACACCGTCCTCGGAACCATGGGGGGAGACTCACAGCCTCAAATTGTGTTGCAGATGCTGGCGCGCTTGTTGGTGGCACACGAATCGCCGGGCACAATCATCACTTCGCCACGTTGGACGCTCAAATCACCGGGAGCCACTGGGTTCGATACCTGGACGACCAAAAATTCACCAATCGTCACCCTCGAAACGCACTCCCCCAGTTCGTGGGCACTCGAACTGGAGGCGATCGGGCATCACGTCACCAGTGCCGATGGCGGCCACGGCCACGCCCATCTCATCCATGTAGCTGGCGGGATTCTGGCGGGGGCCACCGACCCCCGCGCTCTGACCGGTGGAGTCGCCGCACATTAACCAATCAGAACCGACATAGACCCGTGCAGATAGGTAGTGTTTCCCATGTCTTGGTGGCTCATCACACTTTTTGTCCTTGTCGGTTTCTTGGTACTCGTCGCGATCTACGACGTAACGCAACGCAAACACGCCATTCTTCGGGCGTTTCCCGTTGTTGGTCACCTGCGCTACTGGCTAGAGAAAATCGGCCCGGAACTGCGGCAGTACATCGTTACCGACAACAACGAGGAACGACCATTTAGTCGCGATCAACGGCGTTGGATCTACGCCACTGCCAAGGAACAGAACCCCTACTTTGGTTTCGGCACCGACAACCACATCGATGCCCCGGGCTACCTGTTCATCAAACATTCGCCGTTCCCTCTTCCACCATCTCCCATCAACGGTCATCACGACGCCAAGTTGCCCAGCCCCAAGGTGATGGGTGCTCTGCACAATCGTGCTCATGCATTTCGTCCGACCTCGATCGTCAACATCTCGGCGATGAGTTACGGTTCGCTCAGCAGCGCAGCCATCCAGGCACTCAATCAAGGCGCTGCTCGGGCCGACCTCTTGCATAACACCGGCGAGGGTGGCATCAGCAAGTTCCACCGAAGCGGCGGCAAGCTGATCTTTCAGATCGGCACTGGTTATTTTGGCTGTCGGAACGTCGACGGATCGTTTTCACTCGATATTCTCGTCGAAACCGTCCAGAGTGCTCCGGTGAAAGCCATCGAGATCAAGCTCAGCCAAGGCGCTAAGCCCGGCTTGGGCGGCGTGCTCCCCGGAGCGAAAGTGACCGCCCAGATTGCTGAGGCCCGTGGGGTTCCCGAAGGTGAAACCGTCGAAAGCCCCAACCACCACAGCGCTTTCAGCGACATCGATTCCATGATCGACTTCATTGAATTAGTTGCCGATGCCACCGGACTACCCGTAGGTATCAAGTCGGCCATTGGTCAGGTGCAGTTCTGGGACGACCTTGCCGCCAGGATGGTAGAGCGAGGCGAGGGCCCCGACTTCATAACCGTTGATGGTGGCGAGGGCGGAACCGGAGCGGCTCCGCTTGTCTTCGCCGATCATGTGGCTCTACCTGTTCGTTTCGGGCTCAGCCGCGTCTACCGCACATTTGCAAAACACGACCTCCAGCGCGATATCACGTTCATCGCGGCGGGCAAAGCTGGTTTCCCTGATGAGGCACTTGCCCTAATGACGTTGGGGGCCGACATGATCAATGTGGCCCGCGAGGCCATGATCGCCATCGGCTGTGTGCAAGCTCAGAAGTGTCACACCGGTCATTGCCCTACGGGTGTAGCGACACAAAATAGCTGGTTGGTTCGAGGTCTCGATGCCGAATCCAAGGGCGAACGCATGGGCAATTACGCCATGGCGTTACGCGACGACCTCGACCGCATTTCTCGCGCCTGCGGAGTCACGCACCCCGCGCTCGTCCCGTTTGACACCATCGAGATGAACACCGATGGTGCAACCACTGCGGTGTTGAGTGAGCACTTCGGGCTCGACCCGTCAACCGTACGTTTGCACGCCAGCGACGTGGCCGCCATCAGCGCCGAGTCAGCCGTGACGCTCTAGCCAGTGAGATGGGTAATGACCGCTTCGGCGGATTCGTATCCGTACCGGTATTTGCACGCGTCGGCCGACACCGAATTTGTGACACGAGGTCGGACCCGCTCTGTGGTGACTGAAGCGTTATGCTCCCGCTGGGGCCGCCACCACTGCGTTACGGAGCTCTTCGAGGGTCTCGAGCCACCACAAGTTGGTGACCGTAGTCTTACCCGGCAGCTCGCTAAGGGAACGGTCGCAGGCTTGAACGACGTGGGGCGTTTCAGTAGCGGCCAAACGAAGGTCCAATAAACCATCGACCACACGCGATCGGCTGGTAACTTCGCCGTCGACACCATCAAGAAGACTGTCGATCAGATGTTGAAGTAGTGATTCACTCATAATTCGTTCCTCCTGTGAGATTGCAACATAGCCGTTGTGACTCTTATTCCGCGATCAGGCTGATTCATCATATTTCTGACCGTACTGTACGTTCCCAACTGCGGTGTAACTGGGCATAGTTCCCGCCGGCAGTTACGAGTTGATCGTGACTACCTGTTTCTACTAATCGGCCCGCCGAGAATACCAATATCAGATCAGCTCTTTCGGCCGTAGACAGGCGATGGGCAATAGCTACAGTGGTACGTTCCGATGCCAATTCTTGAATAGCAGTTGCCAACATTTGCTCGGTTTCGGGGTCGACCGAACTCGTGGCTTCGTCCAAAACCAAGAGACCAGGGTCGGCCAAGGCAGCCCGTGCCAACGCAACCAATTGGCGCTCCCCGACCGAAAGACGTTCGCCTCGTTCGCCAACCTGGGTAGCGAGCCCGTCCGGCAGCCGGTTGACCCAGCGATCAAGGCCCAAGCGGGCCAGCACGTCGTTGATTTCGTCGTCTGACGCATCGTCTCGGCCATAGCGGATGTTCTGAATGACGCTGGTATCGAACAGAAACCCATCTTGGGGGACCATCCGAACAGCGGACCGGCGTGAGTCGCTTGTGCAATCCTGCAAGGCCACGCTACTAAGCCGAATCTCGCCGCTCGTTGGATCAGCCAGACGAACGAGCAACCGGGCAAAGGTCGTCTTACCGCTGCCAGTCTCGCCAACAATCGCGACATCGGTGCCAGCCGGAATAACGACCGACACGTCCTGCAAAACCGGGGTGCCTTCCAGGTATTCGAACCCAACTCCATCGGCCACAATCTCCAAGGGACCCGACGGCAAAACCTTCCCGGCAGTCGACTCTTGGACGGCAGGTTTACGATCCAGTAGTAGCAGAATTTTCTTCCAACCAGCCAGGGCAATCTGGGTCTGATCGAACACCTCGGTCATCTCTGCAATGGGCTGCTGCAAAAGCGCCAACAACAGATAGAACGCCACTAGTTCGCTCCCACTCAACCCAAAGGGACCCCAGGTCACCAACGTAATAGTGACCCCAATTACGGCAACACCGCTGAACAGATCGGTGATGGCAAAGAGTACGGAGAAGAAACGGACCGTCGCCACCTTTGCGTCGTACTCCGCCCCGATAGCACCCTGCATTTGCTGATGCGCTTGGGCCCCCGATCCGTAGCTGCGGATTGTCTCGGCCCCCGCCACAGTCTCGCTTGTCTGGCCCAGCACGTCGCCTACACGGGTGCGATGGAGGTCGTAGGCCTTGGCCTGCCGCTTCTGCAAGAAAGCCAACAGAGGCAATGCCAAAAAGTACACACCAATGCTTACCAGGGCGAGTTGCCAAGAGTAGAAGAACATGGTGATGACCACGCCAATCAACAACATGGCATCGACGATCCACGCCAAAGCGCCCCACTCCAAAAATCGGGCCAAGGTGTCGATGTCACTGGTCACTCGTGATACGAGCTGACCTCGACGTTCCTCATTATGATCCGCCAAACTCAACTGGTGCACTCGGGTGAACGCTTGCAAACGCAAGTCGTGAAGGGCCCCAGCAGCAGATCGCACCATGCGGACCCGCGCCCACCCAGATGCCACCGCAACGAACAGCACCAGAAACGTCGCGCCGATGATGTACCCCCACAACCGGGCACGATCAAATTTGTCATCCTCAAAAAGTGCCAACACCGCTTGGGTAAGAAACGGGATCGCCAGACGTCCGGCGGTGCTCACCGCAGCAAGCACAAGTGACCAACCCAGGCCCGTTCGGAGACTTGGCGTACGAGCCAACCCCCGGCGCAAGGTCCTGAATGCGGCCATTTCTTCACCCTGAATTTGCACAACAGGCTGCAGAGGAGCGGTCATGCGCCCTCCTCAGCCAGCTCATAGGCCCTTACCAAGGCCTCGTAACTGGCAACGTTAAGCAGTTCGTCGTGGGTCCCGTGCGCCACCACTCGGCCAGCATCGAGGTACACCACACGATCCGCAAGACGGATGGTGGAAAGACGATGGGCCACGACAACCACGGTGGTATCTAACTGGCGCAACTGATCAAGTATTGATTGCTCCACCACAGGGTCAACAGCAGAAGTGGCGTCATCGAGCAAAAGCAATCCTGGCCGCCGAGCTAAAGCCCGAGCTAGGGCAACACGTTGCCGTTGACCACCGGACAACGTGACACCACGTTCTCCCATCAAGGTCTCGATACCTTGCGGAAGGTCGGTCACAAATCCTGCGGCGGCCGTCGCCAACGCGCCATCTACCGCCGACCCCGCGGCCGTATTTGCCAGGTCAAGATTCTGCTGCACCGTTTCCGCGAACAAGAATGGTTCCTGATGCGCCAAGGCGACTCGGGACCGTAAGGACTTCTCCGCAATGGAACCGACCAACAAGCCACCAATGCGAGCGGTCCCCGAGGTTGTCTGCATAAGTCGAGCCAGAACTCGGAAGATGGTACTCTTCCCGGATCCCGTCGAACCGACCAGAGCGACCGTTTCGCCGGGGGCAACCCGAAACGACACACCCTGCAAGATCGCAACGTCTTCGGCGATAACCACGACGTTGTCGATTTCGATCGCCAACGGGCCCTCCTGGAGGATCTCTGTGGCGTCGTGACCCAACAGCACGTCGTCGGCCACCAAATAGACCTCATCGAGTCGCTCGCGGGCCACAGTCCCGGGTAAAAGCGACGAGAAGAAATACCCGGCGACCCGCACGGGTAGCGCCAACAGCGCAAATACCGCTACACCTTGCACGAGTTGACCAGCGGTCATGGCTCCGGCATCAATGCGGAACGCCCCCACCCCTACAAGCGCTATGACACCAAAGGTCGGCAGCGATTCCAATGCCTCGCGAAACAGCGCTCCACGCGTACCCATACGGACATGAGCATGCGTTAGATCGGCCGAAGCTGCCCGCATACGTTCAACCTCGGCCCCCTCACGTCCAAGCGTCTTCACGACTATCGCACCATCAAAACTCTCATGGGCGATGGTCGAGACTTCAGCCATCGCCCGGCGAAATGTAAGCGCTGGCTCTTCAATGACGACCGTGTACATACGTTGTGCAAAGAACATCAACGGGATGAGGATCAGCGCAACGATCGCCAGCCAACGGTCGATAGACAACAAGCTGATCAGCGAAAATACCAAAATCGCGACGGCCCCAATACTGAACGGCAACGGCGCCAGAGGCTCCGTAGATGCCTGAGCATCGGCGTCAATGTGCGCCAACAACCGCCCCGTAGGGGTCGACCGAAGATACTCCAGCGGTGCGGCCACAAATCGATCGGCAACTCCCATTTGCAGACGGCGCTTTATTCGTCCCTGCAATAAGCCTGCCCCAAATCGCCGCAGCACGACCGCCGCCGCCCGTAGGAAGGCAACAGCACCAAACACGATCAGGACGCCTCGGGTCTCGATACCCGTGTTCCCGTCGGCCAACGGCGTGACAACGTCATCGATGATGCGCCCCAAAACTACGGTGGAGAGAACCGCCATAGCCGCAAAACCAATTGCTCCAGTGGTGGCAAGCGCCGTGATCGATGGTTCATCGCGGACGTAACCTGCGACGTGTCTTAGCCCGCGCCGGACGAGTGACACCTGAGCCGTAGGGCGTTGCACTTCGCTAGACACGGAGAATCACCGCACTGACGCTACTGCCACTGCTGCCTAAGTGATAATCAATTCACAGAACGAGCTAGTTCAAGAGCACCGCGGCCCGATCAACGAGCGCAGACGCCTCATTGACCTTGTCCTGATAAGCACCAAGATCACCGTTATTCAATTCTGCGTCGGCTTCGGAAAACAGTTCGCCGGCCCGGCTGAGTAGCTGGGCAACGTCGTCAGGGATCTCGATAGTCGTGCTGGGCTCGTCGGGCTCGTCACCGGTGGTCGGCGAGTCGTCGTCGGGTTCGGGTTCTTCCTGTAGCGTCTCGGGGGCCGACCCAAAGAGCTGTTCGAGTGCGCCACGTAACGTGGCATCAATAACGACCTGATCATCGTGCGCAACGATTACCGCTTTGAGCTCGGGAATTGGTGCGTTGCCGTCGGCCTGCACATACAGCGGACGAACATACAAGATTGAGTTCTCAATCGGGATTAACAAAAGGTTGGCGAGCTTGACCTCGGACCCTTGCTGGTTCAGCTGGGTAATCCGATCGGCAATAGCCTCTTCGGTCAAAATGTTGCTGTGGACGTTGAGGGGCCCATCGACGTCGGTCCCGGGCATCTCATAAACGACCAACTGGCCGTAGTTCTCCGGGTCGGATTTAGCGACCATAAACGCCGTCAACTCGGGACGACTACTGTCGGGCGACCGCGGCACAAACGATCGCAACATGACAAACTCTTCGTCGGGCTCACCCGGCAGACGCATCAGCTGATAGTACGGGTCGATCCGACCCAGGTCGGTAGGACGAATCACCCCGGTGGATGACTCGGTTTCGGTCGAATCGGCCAGGCTGGGAGTGTTCGAGACGACTTCCTCGCCGGGGTCCTGAGCAACTTCCCATTCGTTGGCACGCCCGTAGAAGCTCACCGGATCGGTGACGTGGTAACGGCCCCACATGTTGGTCTGAACCCGAAAGAGATCTTCGGGATAACGCAAGTGATCGACAATATCATCGGGCATTTCGGAGAAATCGGTAAACAGTTCGGGGAACGCGCTTCGCCACGCGTTGATCAGGGGATCGGTGTCGTCGACCACGTAGAAAGTCACCGAGCCATCAAACCCATCGACGACGACTTTCACCGAATTGCGTACGTAGTTGAATCGATGGGCCAAGCCACTGCCACGAGGAATGGAATCGATATCCGCGCTTTGTGAATACGGGTAGTCGTTTGACGTCGTGTAGGCATCGAGCAAGTAGACGACGCGGCCATCATGAATAACCGGATAGGGGTCGTTGTCGAATTTCAGGAATGGGGCCAGTTTCTCGGCTCGGTCGCGGACATCGCGGACGTACAAAACTCGGCTTTCGGAATTGAGCTGACCGGAAACAAGTGGGTTGATCTCGGCGAATCGAAGGGAGAACGCGGCCCGACGTAAGAATCCGCCCAGGGGCACGCCTCCATCGCCGTCGTAACGGAAGTTGACCTGGGTGCCGTCGTCGGCCACATAGTCAATTTCTTCGCGGTCGGTGCCCACGATGGCATAACCATCGAGATTTTCTCCCATATACAACTGGGGCTGATCGATGGGAATGCCTAGGGTGTTGCGTTGTGGAACTCCCGCAATGGCAAAGTCAGGGCGACCCGAAGCATCCACTCCATTGGCGGCCGAGAGCGCCACGCCATAACCGTGGGTAAAAGCTAGGGTCTCGTTGTCCCAAGAAGGTTGATCGGTCTCGCCCGGTTTTACCGTACGGGCGCCGATGACCACCTGCGTGGTGACGCCACCGATTTCGTATCGGTCAACATCGAGATCGGCAAACTCGTAGAAAGCACGCTCGGCTTCGAGGCGTTCGAATGTGTCTTGCACGATGCCCGGGTCGAGCAGACGAATGTTACGAATCGTTGCTTCGTTGTCGGCCAGGGCGGCCGCATCGAGATCGGGCGTGTATGGGTACGGCTCAACACTAATGTCGAGCCCAAATGCATCGCGTGTGGCGTCGATATTGCGATCGATGTAGACGGCTTCCTTGGTGGACTCGGAGGGCTCTACAACTAGTCGTTGGTAAAGAGCCGGGAAGATCGCGGCAACTACGACCGACGTGAAAATCCAGAGGCCCGTAACCAACGCGGGAAGGACCCAGCCTTTGCGCCAAATGTTGGCAATGAACAACACAAAAGCCAGGAGGGCGATGAGGATCAACAAGTTTGTTGCGGGTAACTGCGCTTTGATGTCCGTTGTTGTCGCCCCCTGAACCGCCCCTCGGTTCGAGGTGACCAGGTGAAAGCGATCAAGCCAGTAGTCAGCGGCCTTTACTAACGCCAGCAATCCCAACAACCCCGACAGGTGCGCTTTAGCCGGTGTGCTCACTATCTGCGCGGCCCCAGGTTGGACCCGGATACCACCGTTGAGGTAGTGCGCTAGTGCGGTAACGACCAAAATGACAAAGATGGCTCGGAAACCCCAGGACGCAAGCCAGGACCACATAGGAAGGCGGAAAAGATAGAAGCCAATGTCGCGGCCGAACTGTGGATCATTGATTCCCACGTTGGACGAGTTGTTGAAAAGCACCCAATTTTCCCATTGGGTACTGGCACTTGCCCCAGTAAAGAGCGCTAGGAACAAAGCAATACCACTGCGTACAAGCACGGGGCGGGTACTGACGGCGTCTCGAAAACGCCGTAGCAGTTCTTCGTCGGGTCCCGTGGCACGAAAGGTGGGCGCCAAACGGTCCGCCAAATACAAGTTGGCCCAGACCGCAACGAACACCACACCAATGAATGTGACAGAAAGAGCAACCTTGGTGAAAAGCACCGATTTCCATACGCCTTCGAAGCTGAGCGAATCGAACCACAAGTAGTCGGTATAAAAGCGGGCGATCCCCCACATCGATACAAATAGGACGAATACGGTGGCCGCAAGGACACCTAAACCGACCCGCGCCGGGCGAGATAATCCTGAACCTGTGGTGCGTGCCCGCGAGGGCGGCATGTCGTTAGTGCTACTCATTACCTGGGAGCCTAGTGCCGGAGCGAGCGCCTACAGAGTTCGGGTTCGAATCGTTATTGGTGAAGCGGTATTACCAGGCACTGACATTCGCCCATCGGTTCGGGTTCAGCCACCCCACTGGTAAATGGGTCGCCAAGTCGACCATCCTCGGCGCCATTTTGCGCCCCGAGTTCACATGCCGGTTCTGCGACCCAACGAACCGGACACCCGGCGGGCAATGTGTCGATAATTCCGGCCTGAAATGCTGCCACCGCCGCACTATTAGCAAGACTGTTGAGTTGTGAGCGCAAGCTTCGACTGTGCGCTCGGACGGCCTCTACCGGGTGACCGGAGTTAATGGATTCGGCGAATTGAGCCCGCAGCGGTTCCAGTGTTTGGATCGCCAGAACATCGAGGATTGGGTCGACCGCTGCATCGGTTGGATCGCCAGTTCGGCCCACAAAGTTTGCCCCTTCAGCCCAGGATTCGGCTAAGGCAATACGCATTGACTGCCGCACCCCATCGAGCGGTTGGGTAAGAGCTTCTTCGTCACCGGTGCGAAGAGCATCAAGAACCTCGTTTTGGGCGTCAGCGAGTGCCCGCTTAATAGATCGGGACGCGGCCGCAACCATTGGGGCAATGCGGTCATCGCGTTCATCGAGAGGCGACGAATACTCCGTAAGGGTTTCCGGTTCGGCAGTAACCGCTGCTACCGCATCGGGGACATCTGTCGCGAGATCAGCGAGCACTTCCTGAGCTTCGGCGGTGTCCGCAGTGCGTTCGGCCCGCAACCGGGCAAACAAACTGTCGGCTGGCGACGTTGTTTCGGTTTCGAGATCCTCGACTAGTTGAAGCGATGACTTAGTGGCCTCAGGCTCAACAACGGGTTCGGCTTCCGGCTCAACAACAACTGTTTGATTGCTTTCGTCGCCACTGGTGTCTGGCTCCACGGGAGTCGTTGTGATCGCTGGTGATTCGACAGCCTGGGCGGCAGCCTCAGCAATAATCTCTTCGGGATCACCCAACAGCCCCGCTGCTTTCGCCACGAAGAGGTCTTCTTCGAGTTCGTGCGCCGTGCGAGGACTGGCTGCCTCAAACTGGCGAGCGGCACGGTCGCCGGCAATCTTGGCCGACGATTCCGACACATTCAGCTCGGCGCGAGCCGAGTCGACTCCTAGCTGCACGGAGTCGTAGGCTTCATCTAGTCGGTCGCGACCAGCTTGTAAACGTTCAACTTGGACTTGCATGCGAAGCCGACGCCGTTCGATATTTTCTAACAACTGTTCTCGGTGGCGTTGCACCTCGACAATCATCACGCGGCCTTCTTGTTTGGCCTCAGCAATAATCTGGTCGGCTCGCATATGCGCTGCCGCTACCTCGTTTTCGGCTTCCTCCACAAGTTTTTCAGCCTCGACTTCGGCCTCATTGGTGCGCAATTCTAGGAAACTGGCCGCTTCAGCTCGCATGGAGGCAGACACCTCACTAGCCTCTGCCAACAGGGCAGTCGCTTGATCGGTTGCACCACCAATCAAACTTGCCGCCTGTTCCTCAGACGCTATTCGAACGCTGTCCGCCTGCTCGTCTCCTTCGGAAACAACCCGCTCGGCATGTTCGTCTGCCTCATCGGTGCGGGCCTTGGCAGATGCTCGCGCCGACTTAAGTAACGACGCGGCCTGCTCACCTAAGCGTTCAATAAGAGTCACTTCGTCAACGCCATCAGCCTCGGCCAACCGGTTAACAAGCTCTTCGATCCGCTCACGAAGCTCATCCTCGGTGCGATATGCGCTACGTAATCCAACCGCGAGGTCACCCAAAAATTTACGTACTTGCACCTCATTGAACCCGCGACGTACCGTGTCAAAATTCGCGCTGGTGACCTTGGCCGGATCGTACCGAGGTTCAATGGAATCGTTCTCTGTGGAATCGCTAAATGCAGGTTCAGCCATCCGGCAATGTTAAACGTCGGACCGGCTCAGGCTGTGGACCCCCCTGATCAATAGCGTTAGTTGAAACTGACCGGCCCCATCGCGAAGTCGACGCCAGCGTATTCGCGCAAGATATCAACCGCCTCCACGAGCGTGTCCGCAACCAGGATTTGCATGTCACCGGCCCGCTCGATCGCCTCGTCGTATTCGATAGAAGGAACGATAAATATCTCAACCCCACTATTGCGAGCCGCCTCGACCTTTTGCAGCACACCACCAACCGGCCCAACCTCGCCCGACGTGCCGATAGTTCCGGTGGTAGCAACTTTGTGCCCGCCGGTGAGTTCACCTGGCGTCAAGACGTCGATGATTCCCAAGGTGAAAGCCAAACCTGCCGATGGACCGCCGACTGCGCCTGAATCGATCACCACATCAATCGGGAAGTCGGCACTTAGCTGAAAAGTCGTGATGCTGACGCCGAGCTCTGGGGCGCCCGTTTCAGCGTTTGCGCCCAAATTAATCTCAATATCGCGAATCGTGCCATCAAGACTGACAACCGTGAGGAGAACCGGGTCACCGACCGAATGCAGTTTCATTGCAGCCACTAACTCGCCGGCAAAGTCGATCCGTTCATCGTCCACCGCCACAACGACGTCGGTCGGAATCAAGACGCCATCGGCGGCCGACCCTTCCAACACCACCCGCACAAGAGCACCTTCACCCGTTGTGACCCCATCAATACCCAAGAAATCCATTGCGACCAAGGTTGCTAGGTCCTTAGAGCCTTCCATCGAGGCTAAATTCGCGGCCTGTCGCTCCTCCCGGGTGCGTTCGCCATCAATTAGCTCCGACGGGACAAGGTCGATGGTCGGGTCGTCGTTCATTCGCCACTCCTCCCACCGGGTAATACCTGGGGTCAGCGAGATAGTGGTGAAGCCAATTTCTCCTACCGGATCGTGAAACTCTGCGCCATCGACGGTAATGGCGCTAGTGGTGTCGCGCACCGAACCGGGCCGAATGGCATAGAGGTCGGTCGGTTGGATAACCCACAGGATAAATCCGGCCAAGACCACGACGAGAACACCTGCCAGAATGGCAATCCACCGGCCAATATGCCGACGACGCGGAGTTGGCGTGATGACGCCACCCTCGGGTAGAGAACCCGGCGCTAGTGTGAAATCTGTAATGGTCACGTTTTGGATCCTGGAAACTATTTGTACAGCACTGATTCTGCTGTCGCGCTCGCGCGATCATTGCACGTTGCAGGCGGCAAACGCTACCGCCCATCCACCATGGCGCGTTCATGCTGGGCCCCAAGAAATCGCATCCAAGATCCCACTGGCGCTTGCCTCACGTGCCGACCTGATCCGCGAAAGGATCCGCGATGTCCAACGAGCGACGGGTCGCGAGCCGTCAAATCGGCGCCAACTGCGCTCCTCTGACCCCACCCATAAGTACAAAGAGGTCATCGGACGGCGAGCCAAAATTCAGTGGTGGCACCGAATTCGTGCCCTAGTGGTGTTAGCCATCATTGTGGTTGGCTTAGGAATAGCGCTCGCCATATCCATAGGCCTGGTCTTTATTGCAGGACTGCTCGTCCTCGAATCCCTCGCGTAGCCCATTCACCGTGACCAGCCTCTCGGTATCGCAGCGACGCCAACGTGTAATCGTGGCTGGCCATGAAGGTCGCTCTGACGTCGTGCTCCCCTTCGCCAACGACGCAGATGCCTCGGTTCGCGAGGCCACCCTTCGAGCTTTACAGCGGTGCGGAGCCCTCACCCCGGAAACCCATAAGATTTTCTGTACCGACCCATCAGCACGGGTCCGCCGTGCTGCGGCCGAAGTAGCCGCAAAAACCCGTCTACCTGACCTCCCTATCCTGCTTAGCGACGAGGACAACACTGTGGTCGAGGTCGCCTGCTGGGCTCTCGGCGAGTGGGCCAACGACGGGGCCATAGCCGTCGAACACCTAAGTGCAATAGCACGCGACCACGACGACTCACTGTGTCGCGAGAGTGCGGTAGCGGCTCTCGGTGCCATTGGTGACATTGCCGGGCTTCCTGCCATCCTTGAAGCAATGAACAACAAGGCTGCTGTTCGACGGCGGGCGGCTATAGCACTAGCCGCGTTTGACACGGTTGAAGCCGAAGAGGCGATAAACAAGGCACTCGAAGATCGTGACTGGCAGGTTCGTCAAATAGCCGAGGATCTGGTTTAACGATTCTTCAGGATCTCTAATGCATCGTCGGCGTGTTTGTTCATGCTGGTCTCACTGCTGATTTCGCCCAAGACAGTGCGATCGGTATCGATCACAAACGTCATCCGTTTAGTAGGCAAGAATCCCATTCGTTTGATTCCGAACTGTTTGATAACCACCTTGCCGGGGTCAGACAGAAGCGGAAATCCCAAGTCGTTGTCTTCTGCGAACTCGCGTTGCCGATCAACCTGATCGGCGCTCATTCCCACAATCTGTGCTCCAAGTTCGGCGAACTCCGAGGAAAGGTCACGAAAATGCTTTGATTCGAGTGTTCAACCAGGCGTCTTGGCCTTGATGTAAAAGTACAAGACCACCGGTCCGGATTCGAGCAGGTCGGTCAATCGAACCGTGGCCCCGCTTTGGTCTAAGGCCGAGAAGTCCTCGACAACGTCACCAACATGCATAAACCAAACCCTAACCGCTCAACCGAAGAACCGAAGCGGTTCAGCGAGCAGAATCCATGAACATCGTTTTCACTGCCTCATAGCTCTCGATGCACCGACCTGCTCCGAGCACTACGGCTTCGAGTGGTGCATCGACAAGGTTGACTTTGACATCGGACTCGGCGGTGATGCGTTGGGCCAGACCACGGAGCAGTCCACCGCCACCACACAGATGTACGCCTTGGGTCAGCAAGTCTTGGGCGAGTTCAGGTGGAGACTGCGCCATGCAGGCCAACACCGAGTCAACCATCGCAGATACCGGTTCTTCGATTGCTTCGCGAACCTCGCCGGGGCTGAGCACAATTGTCTCGGGTAGGCCGCTCATGAGTTGGCGACCGCGAACTTCGACTCGGAACTCATCGGGGGTAGGTGCGGCTGAACCGATCGTGATTTTGATTTCTTCGGCTGTGCGTTCGCCAATGGCCATGCCATATTCTCGGCGCACCCAGTTCTGGATGGCGTGATCGATGTCGAATGAGCCAACCCGGATCGCCTCGATCGCTACGACACCGCCCATCGAGATGAGTGCGGTTTCGGTAGTGCCGCCACCAACATCGATGACCATGTTGCCAGCCGGTTCGTTGATTGGAAGGCCAGCACCGATGGCTCCTGCCAAGGGTTGCTCGATCAACTTTGCGTCGGCGGCTCCGGCCCGTTTTGCCGCTTCGGTGACGGCGCGTCGTTCGACTGCCGTAATAGCCGAAGGCACACAGATAACGACCCGTGGTCGGTTAAATCTATTGACGCCAACCCGCTGTAACAGGAGTCGGATCATGCGCTGAGTCACATCGAAGTCGGTGATAGCTCCGCTGCGGAGCGGCCGTACCGCCACGATGTAACTGGGGGTCCGCCCTATCATTTGCCATGCTTCTTGGCCCATAGCCAAGACATCGCCGGTGCGGTCGTTGAGGGCGATTACTGAAGGTTCGTTAAGCACGATGCCGCGACCGCGTGCGTAGACCAACGTATTGGCTGTTCCGAGGTCGATTGCTAGATCGCGAGCCATAGGTAATCCGCTCTACCGTCGGGGACGACGGGGGTTGTTCTTTCCGTTGAGGGCGTTCATGTCGCGTTGGAACTCGTTAATACTCGCATCGAATTTGCGTCGATCCAATGAAAACAGCCACAAGATGCCAACACCCACGGCAGATACGCCGAGGGCGATCGCTAGAAAGATAAGGCTGCCCATTAGAGATCCTCTAAGTCGGTAATTGGTTGGGACTCGAGCGCCCAGCTTTCGCCATCGCGCCACGTTTCACGTTTCCACACGGGAAGAGTCGCCTTTAGCGTATCTATCCCATATCGGGCCGCCTCAAATGCCTCAACACGGTGTGGCGATGACACGGCAACAAGGACCGACGATTCTCCTACTGGAACCACGCCAATGCGATGCAACATGGCAATACGGCCAACCGCGGACCATTGTGTTCGCATCTCTTGTTCGATGACTTCGAGGCGCGGCACGACTTCGAGGTCATATGCCTCGTATTCAAGCCGCGAAACCTCGGGGCGCCCTGTGCTGTTGTCGCGAGCTGTTCCGGAGAAGACAACCACCGCGCCGCAGCTGGGCAAGATCACCCAATCTGATACCGACTGCACAGGAAGCGATTCGCTGGTCAGCGCCAGCCACGTCGACCCGTCGGGCGGAGAGAGCGGTGCAGAGGTGTCAATCGCGATTGTCATGGCAGTCCTATCGTAGGCGCAGCGGTCGGGTTGTGTCGTTCGAATCGCAGCACAATCGGTGGGCAAAGGGCCCAATGGCCGACGCCGCGCAATCCCAGGGCTTCGGAGTAACTACTATGAATATTCGTGCCCCATGACGACCCCGACGATTTCTCTGCCTTGCCAGCGCAGGCCGACCGATCTTGGCGCCACCCGTCCGAAGTGGCTGCGGCTATGCGAGAGGCGGAAGCGCTACCGACGACGCCTCCGAGCCAGCAACGTGCCCGCAATTCCCGCTCCGGTTGCCAGAACCGCAGCGGCACCTCCTAGAGCTATTTGTTGCCGTTTGCGAGAACTGACCATGGCCCAAGGCTTAGGTCGGATGCTCTCAACGACCGTTTGCTCGGTTGTTCTGCGGGGTTCCCAACCATGTGCCTTCAGCTGATCATTGGCGACGACCCACGGATACATCGTGTACGGCACTAAACCCGGTGGCGTCGGGGCGAGCCGATACCGCCACCGGAACGAGGCGAATTTGCCGGCTATTTCTTCGGAAACCTGCAGGCGGGGCGGACTTCCCTCCAACGAGCGTACGACAGCGGCTTCGGCCCATCCGTCCGGAGCCACGTTGAAGATTCCGTTAAAGCGACTTAGCCCGGCCAGAACAATTGCTTCGGCCAGATCGTCGAGATGGAGGAATTGCAGCGGTGGTTCTTCGCCGTCGACGCCTATTGCCGATGCTGAGCGGATGGCGTCAGCCACCCAACTCGAAACGTTCGGCGCAACGGCAATGGTGGGGCGCAAGACCACGACTTCGACGTCGTGTTCGATACCCCACGCAATCACCTGCTCCTCGAGCTTTGCTTTGGTCTTGGCAAAAACCAGGCCGGCGTTCGGGCGGACAGGTGCTGCTTCGGTGAGTGGCACTGGATTGTTGGGCCAAGCTCCGTAGACCATGGCGCTTGACAAAAGCACAAATCGTTCGACATTTGCTTCGGCCGCGGCTTCGAGCAACCGGGTGGTGGCAGCAACGTCAATTTCGCCTGACTGCAATGCACTGCGCTGGCCATCGAAGGCGGAGGCCAAATGTACGACCGTGCTGCAGTTAGCCAGGTGTTCGGTTAGGTCGGAGAGCGCTAAATCTACCTTGTCAACACCTCGACCTCCGCGCTGATCCAATGCCACAATGTCAGTCACGCTTCGCGTGGCCTCGGATTTGTCGCGCTCAGACGAGGTAGCCGAAGGTGTCTCGGCAACTTGCAGGAACCGGGAAATGACCCGATGCCCCAATCGGCCAGCGGCACCAGTCACAACGAAGACGCTCATCAGAGAGAAGCCCGCGGTTCAGGAACACGTGTCATGGCCCTACGATGCCATTGTGAGCGACGAGAATCCACCCCCCAACCCATTTGGTGATCTTCCCTTCTTTGGGGACATTGCCAAGATGTTCGGCGGCGGAAGCACGGCTGGCCCGTGGGAAACTGCGCGCCAACTAGCGGTTCAGTTGGCCAACGAGGGACGGTCCGAAGACAATGTCGACCCCGTGCAACGTGTTGCTGTCGAGCAACTTGTTCGAGTTGCCGAGTTGCGAATTGCTGACCTCACCGGGTTGAGCCTCGGTGGACAAACCGGGTTGACAACCGAGGCGACCAACCGTGGTGGGTGGGCCACCCGCACAATTCGCGACTACCAACCGCTCCTACAGGGCCTCGCCGATTCTCTCAGCAAGGCCCCACTGGGGGAACCCGACCCCAGCGACCCTATGGCCCCGATGATGAGCGCCCTCATGGGCATGCTCGGGCCCATGATGCTTGGATTTACCGCTGGCTCAATGGTTGGCCATCTGGCCCAGGGAGCGTTGGGTGGCTACGCCCTCCCGATTCCTCGACCCGAGGATTCGGCCATCTTGTTATCGTTACCAGCGATCGATTCCATCGCCGAAGACTGGAGTCTCGATCTCAACGACACTCGCATGTGGACCTGTATTCACGAGGTCGCTCACCACGCCATATTTTCGGTACCGCATATACGCGAACGCATCAACAGTCTGTTGCACCGCTATGTCGCCGCCTTCGAGGTAGACCCGACGATGTTGGGTGAGCAGTTTGGTTCGCTTGATTTGTCAAACCCGGCCGGGTTGGCCGAACTCCAATCAAGTTTGGGTGATCCCCACACCCTGCTCCAGGCATTGCAATCCCCCGCCCAAGTGGCCCTGCAGCCGGAACTAGCTGCGTTGACGTCGGTGGTTGTCGGATATGCCGACCATCTTGTCGATCGCATTGCGTCGGAACTCATCGGTAGTCATGCCCAGATCACCGAGGCGATTCATCGGCAGAGAGTTACGACGAGTCAGTCAGACCGGTTTGTTGAAAAACTGCTAGGACTCGAACTCGATCAGGCACAGTATGACCGAGGCGCCGCCTTTATCGAGGGCATCATAGAACGGGCCGGACACCAGGGCTTGCAACGAATCTTTGCTAGCCCTGAGAATCTCCCCACGGTCAACGAGGTCGACGCACCCGGTCTGTGGCTGGCCCGGATCGACCTTCGGCTTGACGAAGACAGCTAGTCGGTATCGGACGGAACAATTCGATCCACGATGGTGAGGTCGTCGTTCATGGGCAGCGCTGAATCGATCGAATCCTGCGGTTCGGGTACCGGTGTTTCCCAGCCGGTGGGATTGCGAATCGGGCTGCGGAGGTTCATCTTGGGGTACGAAGCCCGTAGGTCTTCCTCGACCAACACGATGTCACCGTCACCTGTCAGTTTGGGTTTTGGAGGAGCCGGTTTGCGGGTAGGCCATTGGCCCAAGATCGCATAGGTAAACGCCGCGAAACCGGCGACAGAGGCCACGACCAAGAAGCCAACCCAAAGCGGCGTCGGCAATATAACCGGCAGCAAAGCACCGAGAACCCAACAGATTTGAAAACGGGTTTCGAAGCGAGCGAATGATCGGCCGTAGTTGGCATCGGGGGCATCGCGTTGCACGATGGAATCGAAGGCAAGTTTTCCCGAACCGGCGGCGAACCCAACGGTCATGGCCAATAGCGCCGCGGCGGAAAGGCCACCAACCCAAGCACAGAGCATCCCAATGACAGACAGTAGGACCAGAGCTCCAGCCAGAATGCGTTCCTCGGCGACGCGCTTACGCATGCGCGGAGCCACAACCGACCCAAGCAGCGAGCCGAGCACACTTCCTCCGACCACAACACCCAGTTTCCACGCTGGTGTGCCACCGAGGCTTTCGAGATCAAGGCCGAATGCATCGCGGAGCGCCCGGCCAAACGCCGCTCCGTGATCTAGGGCACGTTCGCCGCCGCTGAAGGCAAAGGCCAGCAGAAACGTCATATAGCCAACGACGCCTCGCAGCAATCCCATGGCTTGAGCGGCCCCGATGATGCCGCTGGATTTGAGTTCGAGTTTCTCGGTTGAATCGGCCGGTTCCGGAGCAACAGCCGTTCGCGGGAGTTGCGTAGACATGATTGAGGCACCCGCAAAGAGGATCATGGCAAGCGCCACCGAGCCTCCGGGTCCGAAGATCAAACCGGCCATCGCGGCGGGAGCGGCACCCACTACTCCTGCGATGCCACTGATCAAAGCCAGCTTCGAATTGATCGTCACTAACTCGCCTTGGTGTCGAACCGCTGTGGGGACGAGGGCGGCCTTACCTACTGCGAATGCTTTGCCGAACACCATCAACATGAAAGCGAAGGGCAAGAGCAGCAGGCTGTCTATATTTCCAATGAGAAACAGGGCGGCGATTGAGCGAACCAGGTTAATGAGGATCATCATCATGCGCCGGCCACCCTTCGCCCTGTCGAGCGCCGGGCCAATTAATGGTCCAACAATTGCGAAAGGTGCGACCGTGAAGGCGAGATACAACCCGACCTTGTAGCGAGCCTCATCAGGGTCGATAGAAAAGAACAAAGTTCCAGCTAACGCGACCGCTATAGCGGCGTCGCCTGCTGCGCTGAGCGCTTGCACACGAGCTAGGCGGAGGAATTCGGGCGTGACGGTGGGCTTGGCTTCGGTAGTTGTCTTACCCTTTGGTTTCGATAGTGTCTGCCAACCCGTGCTCACCGAGCCAGCTTAGGAGGTGACGCTGGGCACACCGCTATTTGGGGCAAGACGTACGCCGGATTGCGGGGACGCTTTAGCGTCGTCCGCCTTCGTCGTCCTCTGGGTAGCCAAGATCCCAGTCGATGCTGAGGTTGGTGCGTTCGGCGTCGCGGTTGACTCGTTCGCGGTTACGGCGAAACTGGGGATCATGGGGCGGAAGCAACATGAGACGGGCATGGGCACGGGCCCGGAACCCATCGATGACGGCCGTTTCGCCAAAGTCTGAACGGAACTCCCAATGCGGCGCGACCGGGCCAAGGTAGATAACCTTCACCGAACCAATGGGTGGCACGGTTTCTTCTGGTGTTGCGATATCAGACATCGAAGCTCCTCAAATCAAAGTACGAGTGTAACCGGCGCGATTGGTCAGTCGCCCCGAGCACCCAAAGTTACGGCTACCTCTTGAACAGTTCCCGATCGTTCAACGGCGACGACAATTTCTTCGTCGGGGGCATGGCCACGCACAATGCGAGCAACATCCTCGGGGCTGTCTATTACTTCGTCACCAATTGCGACGATCACGTCACCAATAGCGATACCGGCGTTGGCGGCTGCGCTGGCCGCTACGACATCGACGACGAGCGCTCCCGTCTCGGTGTCGATTCCCGCTCTGGAGCGAGCTTCGGTGGACATGGCATCGATGGATTGTGTCGTCACGCCAAGGAAAGCGGTATCAGGCGTAATGTCGCCATTGCCGGATCTAATTTGTTCGATCAGCGGCTTGACGGAATCAATGGAGATCGCGAAACCGATGCTTTGGGCGTTTTCAATGATGGCCGTATTGATTCCAATCACCTCACCCGCCCCATTAACAAGGGGCCCACCCGAGTTGCCGGGATTGATTGCGGCGTCGGTCTGTAACAGATCGATGAGATTGACAATGCCGGCATCGATCGATCGTCCTTTGGCCGAAATGATGCCGAGAGTAACGGACGGCGTACCACCCAAGCCGAGGGCGTTTCCGATTGCCACCACTTGGTCCCCGACTCGAACCGACTCCGAAGATCCCAACAATGCGGAGGTGGTTCCGGTAACCCGACGCGCTTGCACGAGGGCAATGTCATCGTCGGGAAAACTGCCAAGGAGGGTGGCCTCGGCTTCGGTTCCGTCAAAGAATCGAATGATGATGTTGTCGGCTCCGTTGATGACGTGCGCATTGGTGAGGATGAGCCCGTCTTCGGATATCACTACCCCTGTTCCGGTTCCCGAAAAAACCGCGTTAACGGATTCTAGACCCGTTTCGATCGTCACGACCGAGGGTTGCACTCGGCTGAGAACACTCTGCACATCGAGGCTTTCTCCCGTAAAGTCGAGCCCTGAATCGGGGCCGCCAAAGTCGGGAGCCTGCGCCACCTGTTGGACAACGTCGCCTCGACCCAGGATCCAAGAAACCAGCAGAGCCCCGCCGATGGCTACTACCGCGGTAGTAGTGGCAATTCTCCACATCAGCTGGCGCGGGATCGTCTCGATCCGAACAATCTCGGTCTCGGGCGCGGCCGAGGGTATGGGGTTACGCACTTGGTCGTAGATTGCGGCATCGAGCAGCGGGGGTTGTTCGGGGTTGAAGTCGATTTCTCCAGCGTAGAGCAAGCAAATCCCCTTGTTTGGTCGCTTTACGCGCATTTTCACCGTGATGTGGGAACTTCTAAGCACGCCCAGTCGTCGTACTAGGCAACACCACTATCTTTGGGAGGAAATAATGAATACCGAATGGATGGCAAATGGCAACTGCGCTGAGCTTCCACCTGAGACGTTTTTCCCTTCTGATGGCGTTGGCGTCATCGAAGCCCAGAAGATTTGCCGAACCTGCGTTGTGCAGGATGTTTGCCTCGAATATGCAGTTCGCAACCGTGTCGACCACGGTATTTGGGGCGGCTACTCCGAGCGAGGTCGGCGCAAGCTGATCCGGGCCCGTGCTCAGGAAACGGCCGTCCATTTCGAAGAATTAGCTCAGCCAGCGTAATTTCTTCGTTCCCTCTGACTAGAGGTCGGAGGCCTTGGCCTCCATGGCCTAGTGCATCTCTGGCGCGCCAACCAGCCTTGCATTGAGCCGGGGGGTTCCCGGTTCTTTACGCGCCGGCGGGATTAGGCGTCTTTAGACTTCTTGGTGTCCTCAGAAGCATCGTCGTCGGTGTCAGCACCGGAACGAAATTCTTTCTGTGCTTGACCGAGTGACTTGGCTAGTGTCGGCAGTTTGGCACCACCGAAAACAACCAAAATGATCAGCAGAATAATAAGTAGTTCGCCAGTTCCAAGTGATCCCATACGGCCACTCTAGCTGAGGATCGGGTTTATCCGGTGGCAGGTTGTGCTGCGACTCGTTCGGCAACCGCTTGACGTTCGAGGGCACGCTGACGACGGATGCGTCGACGTTCACGTTCGCTCATACCGCCCCAGATACCAAACTTCTCGCCGTTGGCGAGGGCATATTCGAGACAGTCGACTCGTACGACACAACCGCGGCAAACGTCTTTGGCCTCGCGGGTGGAAGCACCACGCTCGGGGAAGAACAAATCGGGGTCGACCCCGAGGCAGTTGGCTGAGTCTTGCCACTCACTCTCAGCAGCGGTCTGTAACTGTCGCATAGCTTCCTCCAACCGGGCGTTAATCACAGCCCCGTAATTACTTAGTTGTGATTCTGCCCCGTGACCTGCAAAAATGCAAGAAGAAACGTGATTGCCGCCGCTTGCCATGCCATATCTGCTAGGCGAATTCGCGTGACGGTAGCATTTCAAACCGTCACGCGATCGCGCGCTAATCGCGCGCTAATCGCGCGTAAACCGCGCGGAAACGCGCGTTTTCGCGCCGTTTTCGCACTTTTGGAACACTGTCGTTAGCGCGTCACCATCGCGCGTCGATGCTCCACAAAATCCACCAATAAATATTCGCCAATATTTTGATTTGTAGTGAAAAAAGCGCGTCCACCGTTCATCTCGGTGATCTTTTCGATGAACGAGGTGAGGTGCGGTGTCGCGTCGAGCATGAACGTATTGATCCGGATTCGATCCCGGGTGCAGGCCGCAACCTCGTTCAAAGTCAGCTCAACGGTCTCGCGAGAAGGCGGGTAGGCGAAGTAGGGAGATCCGTTCGGCAAGATATGTGCGGTTGGCTCACCGTCGGTGATCATGATGATCTGTTTGGTGCCACGCTGCTTCGACAACAACTGACGCGACAGACGGAAGGCATGTTGCATATTGGTGCCATAGACGTAGTCCCACGACACTTCAGGGAGTTCTTCGGGCTTAAGTACCCGCACTACTTCACTAAACGAGACCACGCCGAAATAGTCACGGGGAAATTGGCTGGTCATGAGCGAGTGCAAGGCCATGGCCACCTTCTTGGCCGGTAAGAAATTTTCGCGCATTGGCATCGACAACGAAAGATCGAGCATCAAGATGGTGCTGGCATCGGTAACCATTTCGGTGCGCTCAATTTCGAAGTCGTCGGGCGTGAGATTCACTGGCGTGCCCCCACCTGTCCGACGAATCGCATTCTGGATGGTTTTTTCGATGTGAAGGTTGAACGGATCACCGAACTCATAGGGCTTGGTTGAATAGTCTCGTTCGTGACCCACACCGATTCGCGACATCTGATGGCCACCAAACCGATTGCCATCGAGGTTTTTAAACACCTCGTTCAGCGCCTGCTTGCCTAGTTGGCGAATGGCACGGGGGGTCATTTCGAGTTTGCCTTCACGATTTTCGATCAGACCAGCTTCTTCGAGTGCCTTGGCCATCTGTGCCATTTGTTCGAGGCTGCGGGCAACATCGTCGCCCAGCAAATCACGGGCCCGGTCGATATCGATCTCGGCCAAGGCTCCGGGGTTTGTTGCGCTCTGCAGCATGTTGTCGAGCTGATCGAGATCACCCAACTGATCAATGGCATCAAGGGCTTGGCTCATATTGAGCGGATCGAACCCACCGAAATCATGTGATCTCTCCCACCCGGCATCGGGGAAAGCCTGCTGTAGATTTTGCCCCAACTGCTGGGCCTGCCATTGAAGATCCATGTCTTGCATCAGTTGAGCGTTGAGGTCGGCCAACTGCTGACGTTGTTCAGGCGTCATCGAATTAAGCATCGCCTGCATGGCAGCCATGCGTTGGGCCATGATTTCGAGCAGTTCATCGAGCGTCTGAGGGTTTTCGGGGAAGAAATCGCCGAAGCGTTCCATAAATCCTTCGAAATCGGGTTCCTCTCCTCCGGCTCGTTGTTCGAGCATCTCGTTGAGCGCTGCCATCATGTCTTTGACCCGAGCCATGTCGGCTTCAGACATCGCGTCGACACCATCGGCCATCTGGTCCACGAACTGTTGCATCAGTTGTTCGCGGAGCGTCTTAACTAACTCATCAAAGCGTTCCTGGGCCTCTTGGCTAGCGAAGTCGTATTGCTGCAAACTCTTGACTCGCCCAGCAAGGTCATCGGGCAGCATGTCGAGGTGGAACTGTTTCTCTTGTGTCGCCGCATCGGTGAGTTCTGATCGGCGATCATCGCCACTGGCCTTGGCATCATTACTTTGAGCGTCGAGCGTCGACCTCTCCATTTCGACAACCTTCCGCAGGTCGCCGGCGATTTCGTCGTAGACGCCACCCAGGTCGCCACTATCGAGGAGTTCTTGGCGTCGTTCCTGTAAACGCTCCATGAGGTCACGAAGGCCCTGCACCCGTTCGCCGTCGATGTCGAAGCCGTCTTGCATCATGTGGCGCAAGGCGTTGTTGAGATCGCCGTGATACATCAGGTCATCGCCCATAGCCTCCATGAGTTGAGCGGCGGACACATCAAATCCGGATTGGGTTCCGTCCCACTTGGAGTAGCTGACCTTTCGTTCCTGGCGATGTCGACGAAAAATACCCATTAAACGAAGTCCAACAAGAGACGGGTTTTCTTCGGGAGCTTGGAGACGACAAGTGAGTAGGAATCTTCGATGAGGCCGTCCAGTAAACCGAGCTCCATTTCGTCGGTAAAGTCCACCGTTATCCAGTGCTTCTTGTTCATGTGATAGCCGCCACGGATATAGGGATGGGCTAGGCGCAACGCCTCACCATCAGGGGGATCGACCTTGAGATTGAGGTAGGGCACATCGGCATCGGCGTTGAACAGCGCAAACATCTTGCCGGCGACTTTATATACACCAGTCTGGGGCCCGAACGGGTAGTCCAACTCAGCGTGCGGCAAGTCCGCGCACCAAAACGCAGCTTGATCAACCCAAGAAAGTTTGGCCATATGCCAGTGTGTCATGCGGGAAGCGGCAACGGCTTGGCGTTATTCGTGGAAGCGACCGTGGCGAATTCGATCGGCTTCCATCAGCACCTGTTCTTGAGCCCCATGCACCACGATCTTGGGGTCAGGAACAAAGTCGAGATCAGCACTACGGCCTTCGTAGTCAACTGCATTGAGAATCACGCGCATGGCGTTTAGCCGGGCTTTGTGCTTGTCGCCGGAACGGATGATGGTCCACGGCGCAGCGTTCGTTGAAGTCCGACGCAACATCTGATATTTGGCCTCGGTTAAATCGTCCCAATGTTCTTGGGCTTGAACATCGATCTCGCTAAGTTTCCATTGGCGCAACGGATCATCTCGCCGACGCTCAAACCGGCGAGCTTGTTCTTCCTTGCTCACCGAGAAGTACAGCTTGACGATGATCGTTCCGCTGCGGACAAGGTCCTTCTCGAACCCGGTAACGCCCTTCATGAACTGTTCGTATTCTTGCTCGGTGCAGAAGTCGAACACGTGCTCAACCATGGCACGGTTGTACCAACTGCGATCGAACAACACCATTTCACCGCCCCGAGGAAATTGGGCCACGTAGCGCTGAAAGTACCACTGCGTGAGATTGTCGGACCGCGGTTTTCCAAGCGCTACGACTCGGTAATTCTTCTCGTTCATGTAGCGAGTGACACGACGGATGGTTCCGCCCTTGCCGGCCGCATCGCGACCCTCGAACAGCACGATCATTCGTCGCTGCTGATTATCGAGATGCTCTTGCAATTTTATGAGCTCGACCTGCCACGGCCGCAAGATGTGTTCTCGCTTGCGCGACCGCATTGCTTTGGCAACCGCCTTGGGGTCGTTCAGGACAATGTCGGCAATTGACGCGGGTACCTGCACGTTGACCAGCGGCTCATCGATTTCGTCCACTAGGTACACGGGGGAACCCGGTACAGAAGGGTCCTCGGAATGAAGTGGATTTGGTTCAGTCGTCATGATTAACAATCAAGCATACCCCAAAATTGAGTGATGAAATAGGTCCAGAGATCCTTTGAACGCTGACTTTCGTGCAAAATCGAAGCAAACATTGTTTGAACCGTTCACGCTTATTCAATGCACACCGCCACACGAGTTGACCGCCTACTCTCCAAGGGAACCACCAGGAGATCCATGGATCAGCAACCCCCACCATCTAGCCCAACGGCCAACTTTGGGTCCGGCTCCGGTCAGACTTTCATTGACGTGTTCGAGCGGGCCATGACGGTCGCCCCGGACCGCGAGGCGCTTGTGTGCGGAGACCGGAGAATCACCTACCGCCAACTGAAACAACGACTTGAACAACTCCACGCGGTACTGCATGACACTGGAGTCCGTCGAGGTGACCGCGTCGCAATAATTTCCGCCAACTCTGATGCGATGGTCGAACTGTACTGTGGCATTCCTATGGCTGGCTATGTTCAGGTCCCGCTGAATTTCCGGTGGATCGAACCCGAATTCGCCCACGCCATTGAAGACTCCGGAGCGCAAATCCTGGTGACCGACCGGGACCCCGGCGAGCTGAGCAAACTTGTCAAACAAGTGATCCGGATTGACACCGGCGAATACGACGCCCTGGTGACGGCCGCTACACCGCTCCCCTTTGATGAATTGACACTGGCCGAATCAGACACTGCCGGACTGTTTTACACCGGAGGCACCACCGGAACAAGCAAGGGTGTCATGCTCACCCATCGCAACTTGATTGCTAATGCGATCAATATTCATGCCATTCAACCCATGACGAGCGAACATCGGTACCTGCTAATGGCACCCATCTTTCATGCGGCGGGGTCGGTCAGTTTGTTGCAGTCGATCTTCATTGCCGCAACCCAAGTTGTACTTCCCTCGTTCGATCCTGGTGCGATGCTCGACCTGGTTGAGGCCGAGCGCATTACCCACACACTCGGCGTTCCGGCCATGGTCGCGGCGACCGTCGAAGAACAGTTGGTGCGCCCGCGCGACGTCAGTTCGTTTCAGGTTTATGCGCACGGTGGGGCCCCAATTGCCCTTGAGGTGGTGCGTCGAGGCATTACGGCTTTCCCCGACACCGAGTTTGTTCACCTCTATGGCGCCACCGAAACGTCGCCGATTGTGACCGGTGTTGCCAACGAAAAGGACCTCGTCGACCTTCCTGAAGGTCGTTCAGCCGGCCAGCCTGCCATCGGTTGTCGAGTAGTCATCCGCCGACCCGACGGTACGCCAGCGGACAAGAATGAACCCGGTGAAGTCACCGTGCGTGGCCCGAATGTCATGGCCGGCTACTGGAACCAACCCGAACAAACGAGCGCTTCTCTTCGCGATGGCTGGTATTGGACTAGCGACGTGGGCAGCATTAATGAGGCCGGCTACCTGTTTATCCTGGACCGCTCGAGGGACATGATCATCTCCGGTGGGGAGAACGTGTACTGCACCGAGGTCGAAGATGCCATCTACACCCACCCAGGCGTTCTTGAAGCCACAGTGTTTGGCATTCCCAGCCAAAAATGGGGCGAAACCGTTCACGCAGTCGTGGTGCGGCGCCCCGGAGCCAATCCAGTCGACAGCGCCTCACTTGTCGCTCATTGCCGGCCGCTCATCGCCGGCTACAAACTGCCTCGCACGATCGAATTTTCTACTGACCCACTGCCCAAATCTGGTGCGGGAAAGGTGCTCAAGCGGACCCTACGTGACCCGCACTGGTCCGACCACGACCGGTCCGTCGGGTAGAAATCTGCCACTGGCTATGTGCTCCCCTGTGGTGAGCATCAACTCACGGCCACCGACACGACAACGTCGCGACACGTCGCGACGTTGTCAGTAGTCGACGTAGACCGAGATTTACCCGTTCGGCCCCTTCTTGTCCCGCTTGGCCTGGCGCTTCTCTTTTGCAGTCTTAGTGGCAGGAGTCTTACTGCTCCGTCCACCCTTGTCTTTGCTGGCCATGAGGGCCTTTCTCCGGTCAGGCAGAAACCTGTCCAGGACCCACTATCGCACAAGACCTCCTCACCCCCGCGCCGGGTCGTCAAACGCAACCGTGCTGGTCACTAAATCGGCGTGCCGGTATCGGCGTGGGAACAGGGTGCAACGTGACACATCCACGGTGCCATCACCTTCGAGGCTCACGTCCGGCACCATCTCAAAACTCTCGCCGAAGAACTCGCCTAAAACAACGCTAATCAGATCAGGATTGCATCACCGTGTTAGCGGTGTTTCGCGGGTAGCGCCTTCCACGCATCGTCGCTAGACATTGCCAAATACTCATGCTCAGTTGAGGCGTGAACAACGGCCTTGAGACCAGCTCGCAGGAAGGCGGCACAGTGCATTCGGGCGTGATCATGTCTATGGTGTATTCACCTAACGTCAATTAGTCCCGTTGTCGAGCGTCCACGCAGTGGATGCACCGGGGCCGCCGAAGGACTGACGAGTATTTCGTCAACTGAACATCCAACCAAATCCATGGCATCCCAATTTGGGGTGCGCGGCACCCTAGAACAAGTTCCGGTTCGCTCCATCTCTGGAGGGCTGGTTCTTCTGGTGGTCGGTTGGTATCTGTTCGTCGCCGACACCGCCGCCGACAATGATGTAGTCGGTGGACTCGTCGACCTCGCCCGAGGTATCCGCGAGATACCTGCATTAACGCTCGACGGAAGCGCCTACTCAAGCTTTTGGTCATACATGTTCGATTCTGAGGGAATCGGTAACATTCTCGCCAACACAATCGACCACTCCCAGCTGGTTCTCGCATCGATGTTTTGGGCGATCACCATCTCTATCGGGCTCGGCATTCTAGTGAACCGAGTACGAGCGGTGTCAGGCTTCGTTGTCGGTCTCTCCTCGATTCTCCTCACCATCCCCTCCCTCGCTCTTTTCTCGATCTTCATCTCGATTCCATTCGTAGGTATCGGTGACCGCGGTCCCATCATCGCCCTCACCCTCTACTCGATTCTCCCGATTCTTAGAAATACCGTGACTGGTCTCCAGGAAGTCGACACTGCGGTCGTCGAGTCCGCCAAAGGGATGGGCATGTCCGCGTTTCAGCGACTCATGCGAGTCGAGTTGCCGCTTGCTTGGCCAGTGGTGCTAACCGGCATTCGTATCGCGACACTCCTCAACGTTGGTATCGCCGCTATTGCCGTATTAGTCGGAGGCAGCGGCCTCGGCTCCTATATCAATGACGGTCTGACCCGCTACCCAAATCCGGGGTCAGTAGAACGCATGTGGACCGGAGTGGTGTGGACCATCGCCCTGGCGCTCGCTTTTGACTTGGCTATCGGCATCATCCGAAAGCTCACAACCCCGAAAGGACTTCGATGACTAGCACTTCTACTGACGTCGCCGCCTCACCCACAACCGTCGGAGAGTCGAAGGCGCTGATCTCGCTTCAAGGCGTTACCAAGACTTATGCTGGCACCGCCACTCCTGCGGTCGACCGGCTTTATCTCGACGTTCCCGAAGGCGAAATCCTGGTGTTAGTCGGGCCCTCGGGTTGCGGCAAGAGTACGACGCTGCGACTCATCAACCGCATGATCGAACCCACCGCCGGAAAAATCATCTTCGACGGCGAAGACGTCACCCGCGTTAACCCCGACCTCCTGCGACGACGAATTGGCTACGTAATCCAGCAGATTGGCCTGTTCCCGCATCAGACCATCGCTCAAAACATCGGCACCGTACCCCGGTTATTGGGGTGGGACAAGCAAAAGATCAACGCACGCGTCGAGGAATTGCTCGATGTTATGGGACTACCCAAGAACTTCCGTGACCGCTACCCAAAGGAGCTCTCGGGTGGGCAGGCGCAACGAGTGGGCGTTGCCAGAGCGCTGGGCGCTGACCCCGCTGTGCTGTTGATGGACGAGCCTTTCGGTGCCATCGATCCAATTACCCGGGACCGCCTACAGAATGAGTTTCTTCGACTTCAAAGTGAACTCAAAAAAACCATCGTGTTCGTCACCCATGACATCGACGAAGCCATCAAAATGGGCGACCGAATTGCCATACTTGGTGAACAGTCGCACGTTGCTCAGTTCGATACTCCGGAAAGAATCTTGGCGTTTCCAATCGACGATTTCGTCGCCGATTTCATCGGGTCAGGGAGCACGCTCAAGGGTCTCAACTTCGAACGCCTCCGAGACATCGATCTTTACAGCAGCTTTCCCGTCGTCGAGCATTCGACCCACGTTGCCACCGCCCGATCGACTCTTGAGGCGTCAATTGAACGTTGGATGTTGGTGCTCGACGAGCACGGTCGCCCGTCGCGTTGGGTAGACGAAAAGTGCCTTGAAGGACCGTTGCAATCACTCGCCGGCGCTGGCGTCGAGGTTGCCGCCAAGCTCCCACTGCACGCCACCTTGCATGATGCACTAGAGGAACTCTTGTTGTCTAACGCCGGGCACGCCTGCGTAGTCGATTCCGACGGGGTCTACATTGGCATCGTCGATATCGAGGTGCTTGCCGATGTCCTCAAACGCATGAGGTCACAGGCACGAAAACACTACGAATCGCTGGAAAGTCATGGCTAACACCATCGCTCCCCCCGCAACCGGGACTCGGCCAAGCCTGACTACTGCCGCGCGGAAAAACATCCAACTCATTGTTAGCCCGGCGATAATCGTCGGCCTGTCAATTGCGCTGTACGCCTACGTATCGAACTTTCTCGACAGCGACAAAGCAATCTTTCAAGATGAACGGTCGCTGCGATGGGAGCACAATCTTAAGCCGCAGCTTGAACAACACATCTCCCTTACCCTGTGGTCGACGCTGGTAGTGATTGTCATCGCCGTACCTCTGGGCATCTTCCTCACGCGGCCTAGCTACAAGCACTGGGGCGGCCCCGTTCTGGCGGTCGCCACCTCCGGTCAGGCCACACCGGCCTTCGGCCTGATAATCCTGAGTTTCGCATGGTTGGGCAGCGGCCCATGGACATCGATCTGGGCTCTCGCATTTTTTACGATCTTGCCGGTACTACGTAACACGATGGTGGGCCTAGAACAGGTAAATCCAGCAGTGATCGAGGCCGGTCGCGGTATGGGCCTAACCCGTCGACAGGTGTTGCGCCAAATTGAAATCCCGCTAGCAATACCGATCATCCTCGCCGGAATTCGTACAGCACTCATCATCAACGTCGGTATGGCCGCTCTCGCTTTCCTCATCGGTGGTGGTGGGTTGGGTGTCACCATCAGCACAGGATTAAAGCTCAGTCGCGAGGTCGTGATACTCACCGGCGCCGGACTCACGGCGATCGTGGCTCTCTCGGTCGACTGGATCGCCTCAATTATCGAACGCACCCTGCGGCCCCGAGGTTTGTGAATCATGCATCTTCGATTTATGCCGCGGCGCGCCAACTTTTCATTTCAACACCATCACCATCAAAGGAACCTTCAATGAATACCCAAAGACCAAATAATTACAAACTGTTGCGACTTCTCGCAATCGTCTTCTCTTTCGCCCTGATTGCCGCCGCATGTGGCAGCGATGACGGAGAGGCCGCCGCCGGCGACACCGCCGCCGCGGGCAACTGCCAGACGATCGCGCCGTCAGGCGACGTCGCGTCGGCAGACTTCAGTGGCATCGACGTCAACGTCGGGTCGAAGGACTTCACTGAGCAGATAGTGCTCGGCGAGATCCTTGTGCAAACCCTCGAAGCCAAGGGTGCGACGGTAACCAACAACACCAACCTGGGCGGAACCGTGGTAAACCGCGATGCCCTACTCTCCGGAGAGATTGACACCTACTGGGAGTACAACGGCACCGGCTGGACTGTCCACCTCGCCAACGAAGACCCCAGCTTCGATTCGCAAACACTCTCCACCGATGTATGCGTAAACGACCTCGCGGAGAACAACATCCGCTGGGTCGGCGTGTCACCGTTCAATGACACCTACGGATTCGCAACCGCCCCGGGCTTCCTCGACGGCGGCGCGACCTTCACGTTGCAAAGCATGGCCGATCACCTTGAAGCCAACGCCGACGCGACCTTGTGCCTCGAGACCGAGTTCCCGAACCGTCCCGACGGCCTTGTGCTCTTCGAGGAGGCCACCGGCTATACAGTCCCCGAGTCACAAATTGACATCCTGGAAACCGGCGTAATTTACGAAGAGACCGTCAACGGCAACTGCCAGTTTGGTGAGATCTTCACGACCGATGGCCGTATCCCAGCGCTCAATTTGAACGTCGTCGATGATCCCGGTGTGTTCATCATCTACAACGTGTCACTCACCATGCCTGACACCGTTTACCAGCAGGCACCCGAGGCTTGGGACGCTGTCGTAGGGGCCATCCTTGCGCCGCTCGACGCCGACACTATGGCCGAACTCAATCGCCGAGTGTCCGCTGGTGGCGAAGACGCTGCCGATGTGGCCAACGACTTCCTGACCACCAACGGCATCATCTAATCCCACCCGCATAAGCATGCTGGAGGGAGCGGTCTGTTACAACGGACCGGTCCCTCCGGCGGCGAGTGCATTTACGTCGACTGTGCGGAGCGTGTTCCCGCCGTTCTAGCCGAGCGGCGACTCGCCACTACCTCTGCTGAGGGCATGGCGCAGTTGATCGACGGTAGGTGCTCCGGCTAGGCCAGCGGGTGTCTGGTAGACGCGGCACGCTAGTCCGACCGGATCATCAGGACCCGCAAACGGGTCGGCCCCGTTGATGAGAATGCTCGGTGAGCCCCGGAACCCGGTGCGTTCTGCTTCTTCGGGAGTATCCACCACGTGGCGGGTGATCGACATACCGGGGTACTCAACGAGGAGTGTGTCGAGTCGCTCGTTAGCGACGATCCAGCGCGGGCAGTCGTCGAAATACAGCAAAGTCACGTCCATGGATCAGACCCTAAACCATGCGCCAGGGTTAAGTTCACGGCGCGATCTTGCAGCCGCGAAGATTGGTAGAGCTCAGAGATTCTCAGCGACCGCTACCGTGGCGATTCCGCCTCGATCACCGACGGTGGTGGTGGCCGGACGCGAACTCACCTCAGGTACGTTCGCGTCCGACGATCGAGTCAGTCTCCGGGCGGGCGATACGCGGGCGTCATTTGCGCAGCGGCGTCGATTTCCTCGACGGTCATAAGTGGGGTGGTTCGGAGATGGACCGCACCGGTCGAGTTGATCATGAGCGACACCGCCGTTGCACTGGCAACATCGGGGAAGTCAACTATTCCCACAACATCGTCCTTACCGAAGGCGTAATAGAAACAGTCCACTGAGCCGCCGCAGGATTCGATCGCAGCTGTCGCCGCCTCAAGCCGCATCGAGCCGCCTTCTTGCATCAGCCCTTTGACGCCCTCGGCGGTGTAGGAGGCCGTCACCAAATACTTTGACATGTTAAATTGTCCTTATCATCAACGCGGCCGTGTGACCGCTAGCGGAGAATAACATATGTCCCAAAAACGGACCCGTCTCACAACGAACTGTCGATACCGAGCAGTCGCGGCATCGAGAATTCGACAGGTAGCCGGGATGTCGGTCTGCACGGCATTGTCACGCGCTTTCCAGCGGGCCCGTGACATCACGTCACTGCGTTCATCGGAGGTCATCTCACCAAAATGAATCTTGACGGTTTCGATTCCCGGAAGCGACCCCACTCTGGCCTTCGCGTCGCGCATGAGTTGCGCTCGCAGCGGACAGCCAGAGTGAAGTCGTGACGTGGACAGCGCCGTCAGCACTGCGTTCGAGTCGTTTGACCAGGCCTAGGTCGACAACATTGTCGCCGAGTTATGGGTCGATGACACCGCGCAGCGCATTTGTGATGGCCACCGAATCGAGATCATCACCAACCAGTTCCGGGCTCGATACCTGCGGCCGAGGCACCGTTGTTGGTTCGGTCACATCATTCCCATTTCGAGGCGGGCGACATCGGAAAGGCGCGATGCGTCCCACGGAGGGTCAAAGACCAGGGTGACGTTGACCGCCGACACTCCAGGCAATGCCGCTACGGCATCGTGGAGGTCTTGGCGCAATATGTCGCCCATGCCACAGAACGGTGCGGTGACCGACATGTCGATATCCACCACCCATTCACCGTTGGGCAACTCATCAGCCTCAACCCGGTAGATGAGGCCCAGTTCAACGATGTCGACAGGTATCTCAGGGTCATAAACCGTGGTGGCGGCTTCCCACACCAAGGCGATGTCGAACGTCAATCCCTCTTCAACTTCGCGTGGAGTGCGTTCCCGTATGAAGCCGAAGTCGATCGAGTCCTGCGGGCTAAGTCGCGCCATCTCGCCATTGCTGGTGGTGACAGTAGCGGTTCCGCCGAGGGCCTGGAGCACCTTGACGCGTTCGCCTTCGGCGAGGGTGACCCGGTGTCCGGCGGGAACGATTGTTACCTCGCATTCACGGGGGAGGAAGAACGCTCGCGTCGAGGCGATATCTACCGGTTGTTCGCGCATTTCGCGTTGTTCAGGCATCGTGGCGCTGCAGTCGTTCAGTGATCCAGATCCTCAGGATCTCGTCGTCGACGGCGTCGACGGCTTGGTCGGCAAATCCTCCGATTAGGAGTCGGCGAGCCTCGGCCTCGGGAATGCCGCGGGTGCGCAGATAGTAGAGGGCATCGCCGTCTAGCTGGCCGACGGTTGCGCCGTGTTTACAGACGACCTCGTCGGCGAGAATCTCGAGCCGAGGTTGGGTGTTGGCCTCGGAACGGTCCGACAGCAAAAGGTTGTCGTTGGACTGCTCGGCATCGGTGCCATCAGCTCCAGGGCGCACGTCGATCCCGCCATTGAACACGCCAGTGCTCTCATCGTCGAGGATGCCACGGAACGATTGACGACTTGTACAGTCCGGTGCCGCATGCACGACGGTGACCTGCTGATCGAGGACCTGGTTGCCCATACCGAAGTACAAGCCCGTCAGTTCAACCCTTGCGCCTTCGCCGGCGAGGCGCACGTCGTAGTCGACCCGGCCGTACCTGCCACCGAGGTTGAACAAGTGGGAGCGCAGCACGCTCCCGGCGCCTTGCGTGGCCTCGATGCGCCCCAGATGAACCTGTGTGGATGCGACGTCCTGAAGCACGATGTGAGTGAGCGACGCCTGGTCGCCAAGCGTGATCGTTGTGCGGGTGTTCGAGCCGCCGAAGTCGCCGTGTCCGATTCTCGTCTCGACAACGGTTGCCGACGCTCCCTCTTCGAGGTGGATTATCAAGCCGCTACATGACGCTGTTGCTGGCACGTCAGACAGCGCTATGTCGACAATTTGGATCGGTACCTCAATGGCATGGCTGCTGGCGACCTGGACAACGGCGCCGTTGTGGCCGAACGCCTTGTTGATGGCCGTGAATGTATTCGTGGCCAGATCCGCGTCGTTTTCGAAGTGCACCGCCAGCTTTTCGGGTTGGTCGCGCCGTGCGTCGTCGAAGGTCGACAGACGCAAACCAGCTGGCAGAGCGTCAAGCTCTGATCGCCCAAGGTCGACAACGCCGTTCACCAAAACGATGCGCGGTCCGTCGAGTGCCGGGATGTTCGCATCGAGAGCCAGAGGAAGCTGACGAATCGACTCGACCGAAGGGCCGAACGACAACTGGCCGAGCACATCGTGGGGCGCATACCGCCACGCTTCGTCGCGCTTGGTTGGGTACGTGAGCCCCGCAATAATTTCTTGATGATCCGCCGTTGAGGTTGCGGTCACCGCACCGCTCCGGAGAGGGGACGCTCGGGGGCATCATCTAGATCGTGGTTGACGAAGTCGGCGTACCCATGGTCTTCGAGATGTAATGCAAGCGTATGATCACCCGACTTGACGATCTGGCCATCGACCAAAACGTGCACGAAGTCCGGCTTGATGTAGTTGAGCAGTCGCTGGTAGTGCGTGATCACGATCATGGAGCGCTCGGGCCCTCGCAGTGCGTTGACCCCAGAAGCAACGATGCGCAGGGCATCGATATCGAGACCCGAGTCGGTCTCATCGAGCACGGCCAGGCGCGGTTCCATCACCGCCATCTGCAGTATCTCGTTGCGCTTCTTCTCACCGCCACTAAACCCGGCATTGACGGCACGATGGAGGAAGTCCTGCTTCATCTCCACGAGATCCATCGCTTCTTGGGCAACGGACAAGAAGTCGCGCGCACCAATCTCGGTCTCGCCGCGGGCCCGTCGCACCGAGTTCAACGCGGTGCGCAAGAAGTACATGTTGTTCACACCCGGGATCTCCACCGGGTACTGAAAACCGATAAATAAGCCAGCCGCGGCGCGCGCTTCAGGCTCCATGTCAAGCAGATTGACCCCGTCAAGGGTGGCCGTTCCGGCGATCTCGTAGCCGTCTCGGCCAGCTAATGCGTGGGCAAAGGTGCTCTTACCCGAACCGTTGGGGCCCATGATGGCGTGAACCTCGCCCGACCCGACATTGAGGTCCAGTCCGTTGAGGATCGGTGTTCCGCCGATTGAGGCGGTGAGATTGTTGACGTGCAACATCAGCCGACACTTCCTTCCAGGCTCACACTCAGGAGTCGTTGCGCTTCGACGGCGAACTCCATGGGGAGTTCGTCGAACACTTCGCGGCAAAATCCGTTAACGATCATCGACATGGCATCCTCTTCGGTCATGCCGCGTTGGCGGCAGTAATACAGTTGGTCCTCGCCCACCGTGGACGTCGACGCTTCGTGTTCGACTTGGGCGCTTGGGTTCTTCACTTCGATGTAGGGAATCGTGTGAGCACCACACTCTTTGCCGATAAGCAAGGAGTCGCACTGGGTGTAGTTGCGGGCATTCTCCGCCGATCGCAGCACCTTGACGAGTCCTCGGTAGGTGTTCTGGCCGCGCGCCGCCGAGATGCCTTTCGAGATGATGCTGCTGGTTGTGTCGGCACCGATGTGGATCATCTTGGTGCCGGTGTCGGCTTGCTGACGTTTTGTCGACAGTGCCACAGAGTAAAACTCGCCGATAGATCGATCGCCTTGGAGGATCACGCTGGGGTATTTCCATGTGATGGCCGAACCGGTCTCGACCTGGGTCCAGGAGATCTTGGCCTCGGTGTGGGCCCGACCTCGCTTGGTGACGAAGTTATAGATGCCACCTACGCCGTTCTCGTCGCCCGGGTACCAGTTCTGTACCGTCGAGTACTTGATCTCGGATCGATCCTTGGCCACCAACTCGACCACAGCGGCATGGAGCTGGTTCTCGTCGCGTTGAGGCGCCGTGCACCCCTCGAGGTAGGAGACGTGGGAATCTTCCTCCGCAATGATGAGCGTGCGCTCGAACTGCCCGGTGTTCTCGGCGTTGATCCGGAAGTAGGTCGACAACTCCATCGGACATCGAACCCCAGCTGGGATGTAGCAAAACGATCCGTCGGAGAAGACTGCGGAGTTAAGGGCCGCGAAGTAGTTGTCGCGCACCGGCACGACCGAGCCCAGGTGCTCGCGCACCAGTTCAGGATGATCCTGCACCGCTTCGGAGAACGAGCAGAAGATGACGCCGGCCTCGGCCAACGTCTTCTTGAAGGTCGTGGTTACTGAAACTGAATCAACGATCGCATCGACTGCGACGTTGCTGAGCATCTTCTGTTCGTGCAAGGGAATCCCGAGCTTGTCGAACATGTCGCGAATATCGGGATCCACGTCGTCCATGCTGTCAAGCACCGGCTTGCTCGTCGGCGCGGCCCAGTAGCTGAGCGACTGGTAGTCGATGGGTTGAATCTCGAGCTTGGCCCAATCGGGCTCATCCATCGATTGCCAGGCCTTGAAGGCCTTGAGGCGCCACTCGAGTAGCCACTCGGGCTCGTCTTTCTTCCCGGAGATCAGCCGTACTGTGTCCTCGGTCAGACCGGGGGGAGCAATATCGGTGTCAAGATCGGTGCTGAAGCCGTACTCGTAGGCCGCATCGGTCAGTTCTTTAATTTCACGAAGTGCTTCACTCATCAGCTGAACGACTGCCCGCATCCACAACTGCGTTGGGCGTTGGGGTTCTCGACGCTGAATCCGGCGCCCTGGAGGCCGTCGCTGTAGTTCAGCGTTGCGCCGGCAAGGTGCGGCGCGCTGGCTGCGTCGACTCGGACCGTGACCGGCCCGAAGTTGGCGACGTGATCATCAGCGCTCTCAGCGGAATCGAAGAACATCTCATAGGAGAAACCCGAACATCCACCCGGGCGCACTGCCACCCGAAGCCCGAGATCTGGTTCGCCCTCGTCGGCCAAGAGCTCAGTCACCTTGGCTATTGCCTCGGCGCTCAGCGCGATCGGCGGTTGCGTTTCCAGTTCGGTCGTTGTCATCGCTCTTGTCTTTCGTTGGCTTCAGTACGGGTGTGATTGGTTCGCTGCGACATGCCCGCAGCGTTGGGGTCTGGACTCGTGATTACGCGTCGACTTCGATGAAGATGCACTCGCCGGGGCATTCCTCTGCCGCCTCGATGACCCCTTCTAGGCCACCGTCAGGTATCCGAGCCATTCCATCGGCGGCCGCCGGGTTGGCTGTGCCATCGAACAGTTTCTCTTCCCCAAAGTTTTCCTCAGACTCCTTCACGTAGAAGAGCCCGTCGTCCCTTCCGTAGAACACATCGGGGGCGATCTCTTCACACAGGCCATCTCCGGTGCAGAGATCTTGGTCGATCCAGACTTTCATGGTGATCTTCTCCCTGCTGTGGTCACAGCCTGTGGTCTTGCATTATTGGTGCTTCGGTGGCGTTTAATATACCACCGTTTTGGTAGTTCCAAGTTGCGAAACTATCGAACTATCTGGACATGCTACGATCGACAAATGCTCACCACCAGTGCTGCACCTTCACCGACCCAGCGCCGGGTGCTCACTGCACTAAAACGCAGTGGCAGCGCAACGGCTGAAGAACTCGCCGACACCCTCGAAATCTCTTCCAGCGCAGTTCGCCAACACCTGAGGGCCCTGCGATCCGCCGACCTCATCACCGCTACGCAAGACCGAGGCCAACCCGGACGCCCGGCCGACCGCTACCAAACCACCGACCGCGCCGAACTACTCTTTGTCACGACCGACAGCAGCCTCTCCGTCGAACTCCTCGAACACATCGAAGAAGAAGACCCCGAACTCGTGAACCGAATATTCGAGCGGCGCCGGCTCCGCCTCGTCGAGAAAGCGCAAGACCAACTGATCGGCAAGTCGACCGCCCAACGTGTCAGCGTCCTAACCAAGTTGCTCGATGAACAGGGGTTCCTCGCTGACTGCGAGAAGCCGGACCACAACCAGTATCGGATCAACCTTCACAGTTGCCCCATATGGGCCGTTGCCAGCCTCTACACACAGGCGTGCACCACCGAACTCGAGTTCATTCGCGACCTCATGCCCGATGCAAAAGTCGACAGGGTGACCCACAAGACCGCCGGGGCGCACACCTGTTCCTACGAAATTCTCTTCCCCTAAAAATCCGGCTAGAAATCCATACGACGTCTAGCTCTTCGTCGTATAAAGAACCGGATTGAGTGGCCCGGCAGCAGGGCCACCGGCCAAAGTCTGTGGACAAAAAGATGCATGATCGTTCTGCTGAAACGTATTCTCGGCCCGCTTAATCTGCATGCCCTCGTCTATGTAGATGATGGTCATGACCCCTCGCATCTGTCCGGACTTGTTTCCGGGAGCGCGGTGGGGTCGCAGTCGCTGGTTTCGGATCGCAGATGTGAGCGAGCTAACGGGCCATAGCCAAGTTCTATCCCGGTCCCATCCAAATACATCTGGCCCAAAGACGTTATTTGTCCGTGCGCACTTCATACTGGGTCCGTGGACCGTTCCAATCCAAGACCGGGCGTGGTGTGGTTCCGGCGAGACCTTCGCCTCGACGACAACCCCGCGTGGGCAGCCGCAACGTCGGCTCATAACGAGGTCATTGCCTTGTTCGTCCTCGAGCCCAGACTGATAGACGCGGCAGGACAAATCCGTCGCGATCAACTCCTCGCACATCTCGATGCACTTGACCAGCAACTGAAAGGTCTCGGCGGGGGTCTCGTTGTTCGTTGTGGCCCCGCAACATCGGCCGTCCCGACCCTGGTCGCAGACTGTGAAGCCTCGGCGGTCTACTTCAACGTCGACGCCACCCCCTTCTCCGTCGAAAGGGACGAGGCCGTAGCCCATGCCCTGACGATTCCGACGCATGGCTTCAATGGTGTCACAGTGCATCAACCCGGTGCCGTGCTCACCAAGAAGGGCACCCTGTCCCAGGTCTTCACACCCTTCTACAAGGCTTGGACCGCGGCCCCATTTGCCGCGTGGCCGTCACCGGGTCCAGGCCGACCCGTTGCCATATCGAGCGAACCGCTCCCCCGCACCGAAGGACCGATCTACCAGTCACCCGGAGAATCCGGAGCGTGGGAGCGGGTCACCAGTTGGCTCGATCACGTCGACGACTACCCCGATACTCGCGACCTGCCCGCTATGCCCGGTACCTCCGAACTCTCAGCCGACCTAAAGTTCGGCACCCTCGCCGCCCGCACCCTCGTTGACATCGTCGGCACTCAAACGCCGGGCCGGGCCGCGTTCGTTCGCCAACTGGCCTGGCGAGACTGGTGGAACCACACCCTCACCCTGCGTCCCGATCTCCCCGACGTGGCTCTCAAGCCGCAATACGACAACATCGCGTGGCGCGACGATCCAGACGGTTTCCAACGCTGGTGCACCGGTCAGACTGGCTATCCAATCGTCGACGCCGGGATGCGTCAGTTGACCACGACCGGGTGGATGCACAACCGGGTACGGATGATCTGCGCCAGCTTTCTGGTCAAAGATCTGCTCATCGACTGGCGCCAAGGGGAACGATTCTTTCGCCATCATCTCGTCGACGCCGATATGGCCCAGAACGCGGGCAACTGGCAGTGGGTCGCCGGAACCGGGCCCGACGCCGCCCCTTACTTCCGCGTGTTCAACCCCACCACTCAGGCGCAGAAATTCGACCCCCAGGGCGACTACGTCCGGCGCTGGGTACCAGAACTGTCCGCCCTTCCCCCTTCAGCCATCCACCATCCTCACAGCACCGATCCCAGCATGCTGGCGACAGCCGGAGTGGTTCTAGGAGACACCTACCCAGTGCCGATGGTCGACCATGCCAACGCCAGAACCCGTGCCCTCCAGACCTACAAACAAGCCCTCACCTAACCGCATACGACGGTCGAAAGCCAAAGTCAGAGCGCTCCCGTTTGTGACACCCACCTCCCACTATTTCCACCTAGCGTGGAGATCGTGACCAAAAACGAACCAGCATGGCTTCAACATGCGCGCGATAGCTGGACCCACCGGGGCGAACAACGCCCGACGTTCGCTCAAGACCCGGGCCCCGACCAGGAGTCAGTATGGGACTACCCAAGACCGCCCGCAGTAGTGCCCGATAGTCGAGCGGTCGAAGTTTCTGACGCTCACGGCCTCGTGGCGTCAACGAACCGATCCGCACGAGTGCTGGAGACCTCACATCCGCCTGCCTTCTACCTACCACCCGAATCGGTGCCCGCTGGGCGGTTAGTGAGTGTGCACGGAACATCGCACTGCGAATGGAAAGGTGCGGCCGAATATGTAGCGGTAGCGGGGACCACCGAACCTGTGGGCTGGCGCTACCCCGATCCATACCCCGAGTTCGCTGACTACGCCGGGTGGATCTCCTTCTATCCGGGCCGGATCCATTGCCGCGTGGATGGCGAACTAGTGCGACCCCAAGCCGGTGGCTTCTACGGAGGATGGATTACCGGCGAGGTTGTCGGTCCATTCAAGGGTGAACCCGGTACCTCAGGATGGTGACGCCTTGTGCTCCTTCGACTGACGAACGGACCGGTGGCCCCAAACAACGATGCGAATCGACCTGAACGTACACTTCTTACAAGCAACGATCGCCTGCCATGAGGGACCACAGTGTCAAACCTGAACAAGTTGGGTCGCAAACTGCGGGATCCCGTTGTGTCGGCGATCACGGGCCTTTTCTCACACGGGCCAACCGGCCCGAAACGGCCCAAGAACTCAAGGACTGGATCACCAATCATCCCGATCGGGTCGCCACCAAAGCACAGGCAAGCGCCATCTCCTTTCTCCGTAACCCTCCTCTGAAACCACCAGTCAAAATCGGCTACCGACTACTTTTCGATGCCGCTCTGACCACGATTCCCCCCGACATCTGCATGCAACTTGAGGTCGAGCCAGGGAGACGAGCAGGCGGGATCGGCAAGAATGCGACGAGTGCACTTCGATGGGCACTCGGTGCTTCACCGGCCTGGCAACTCGCCTTGGTGCGCTGCGATGCCCCGATCCCGGACGGACTGTTCCGGCAACCAAATCCCGGGCCCATACCTGGCGAGTAGAGACCCAATTCGATTGGTGGACTTCGACTTGGAGGTCGATGTTTTAGGTGGCCAGCGCTCCCGCGAAGACCTGCCAAGCAAGCAGCGACTTTGCCACGAAGCTAAGCACGATGTACCGGCGCTCACCATAGAGATAATCGGCCCATTTGCCCTTCGCCCGGTATTGCTTCCACTGGACAATGGCGAAGCTGTTGAAAAGGATGAAGAGTGAAATCACGATCCCGTACACGAACCCGGGGGCGCTGGCCCCTGACGGGCCCTTGGGCGAGATGACATTGATGGCCGTGGCAATCCAAGGGATCACTCCAGCGAAGCAACCAAACCAGAACGGGAGCATGTCGCCGTCGCCGGGCGTGGTGTACCTCTCCTGCAACCAACCGAACAAGATCATGCAGACGTTCACACCGAAGATGGCGAGGAGAGCTATGTAATCGGCGGTCCCGTTCAACTGCAAGATGATGACAATCATGATCGAAGACGACAACGAGTACTCGATCCACCGGTACTTGTTGATGTGCTCGCCCAGACCCTCGGCATACTTCGGGAAGATCGGCGGTGAGATCACAAAGAAGTGAAAGAACGCCGAAAGCCCCATGAAGCCAGCAACCATGTAGCTGATATTCAAGTCGAACAAGTTCACCGGATCGGAGAAGTTGCCCGTACCGGGGGCCTCGGTCAGGTAGGTCGCCACCACCGGAAGCGACGCGCTATTGGACAACAGCAGAATTGCGATGAAAGAAACAAGATGCAAGCAACCGGCGAACAGGTTCAGTTTGCGAAGATTACCGATCTCTAAATTCATCTCGTCACGCTAGTTCCGAACGCATCCAAATGTGCTGCCAGTGAGAAGGTCACGAGCACAGCAAGTCCTATCACCGCAGCCATGATCAGCAGGGGAAGCTTCGACACGGTCGCGGTCGTCTCAGCGCTGGAGATAACTAAATGGTGATCAACCGACTCCACTGGCGTTATGGCCAAAGGTCATATTCCGCAAGTCCCCGCTAGTCAGCTCCCGGCTTTTCGGCGTTAGCCACCAGGCGCTCGGCCAACTGTTTCCAGATCACCTTATGAATGGGCAGAAGAACCCACCAGTACAGCCGGCCTGATACGCCGCGTGGTGTGAACCGCGCAAGCTGCCGCAGCCGGGTTTGCCCGTCATCTTCGGAGATGACCCGCCATTCGACCCAAGCACCGCCAGGCACCTTCATTTCGGCCCGCAGTCGCAGCAACGAAGACGGTTCGTACGCTTCGACTCGGAAGAAATCGAGAGCATCACCGACACGCAACTCGTCTGGATGTCGACGACCACGTCGCATGCCGACACCACCGATGAGTTTGTCGAGCCAGCCACGTAAAGTCCACAAAATATTGGCGGCGTACCACCCGCGCTCGCCACCAACACCCGAGATACTTGCAAACAGTGCCGCTGGGCTTGCGGTCGTGTTGACCTCTTGGGTGTTTTCGTAGATCGTGCCACCCGCCCAATCGGGATCCTGCGGCATCGGGGAAGCGGGGGTGCTCGTGGGTGCGCTGTCCATCCAACTGGTCTTGATCTTGAGATCACCGACAACAGCGAGAGCTCGTTCGATAGCTCGGTCCAGTGTCAAGGGTGCGTGGTCGACCATGCGCCGGATGTCGCGTTCAGGGCTAACGACAACATCATTGATCAGGCTATCGACGAGGGGGCGGGCCAGCCCGTAAGGCAGCGGGGTGACGAGATTGACCCAGTGGGATGAGAGTCGTGGGGTCAAGAGCGGTACGGGGATGATGAGTCGTCGTCGCAGGCCGGCAAGTGCCGCGTAGCGGTCCATCATGTCGCGGTAGGTCAACACATCGGGACCGCCGATCTCGAAGATCTCCCCCGTGGTACCTGGCGTGTCGAGGACCGCCACGAGGTAATGAAGGACATCAGTGATCGCGATGGGTTGACATTTGGTCGCCGTCACCCAGCGCGGGCAGATCATCGCGGGGAGCACTTCAGCGAGGTGGCGGAGCATCTCGAATGAGGCACTACCAGAGCCGATAATGACAGCGGCACGGAGTTCGGTAACGGGCACCGCTCCTGAAGCGAGTACCTCGCCGACCTCGTGCCTACTTGCGAGATGGCTGGAGAGTCGGTCAGGGTCTTCCTCTCCCAAACCACCGAGGTAGACAATCCTTGAAACTCCTGCCTTTTCCGACGCGATCCGGGTGTTTTCTGCGCCTATTCGGTCGGCCTCTTCGAAATCGCCGGCGTGCCCCATGGCGTGCACCAGGTAGTAGATAGCGTCAATATCGTGGAGTGCTCCGTCGAGCGAGTCTTGGTCCAATACATCGGCGGCTACGACTTCAACTTCGGACCACCAGTCGACCCCAATAAGTCGGGCTGGGGTACGGGCGACACAGCGGACATCGTGTCCAGCTGCGAGCAGTTCGGGTATCAGACGGCCCCCGACGTAACCCGTCGAGCCGATCACTGCGACCTTCATTACATGGCCCTTTCCTGTGTAGCGATTCGATCGAGTCGACGCAACGCCAACTGACACAAGCTCAGATACGGAGCCGCCGCCCACGGAACACCAAACCCGACTCTGCACCGGCCGTCCTCGACGCGTTCAACGGTGTGATCGGTTGCTGGTATACCGGCGACCTTCCAAGCCCAGCGCACGCCAGGGTCGAACTCGGTGACAATGAAGTTGAGATCCAGCCCAGCAACCGATGAAACGGTTCCGGTGGAGCCCAGTTCGATCCGTTCGCCTTTCATTTCGACGCTACGCACTGTGGTTCCCCAACTCGGCCACTGTTCAGGGTCGGTCAAAAGATCCCAAAGGGTTTCTCCTGGGGCCTCGATGTCACGATGGATCCAGAGCTTCTTCACCGTGTAATCCTAACCCCACACCCCGTTAGATGGCTGTCCGATCGGCGCTTTGCTAGCGAGTCGCTCCATCACGGCGGTCTGACTTCAGTGATGGTGGCTGTGGAGGGATCAAGTCCCAGATATTCGTACAAGTTCGATGCAAATCGCTGCCCGGTCAAACGCATCGTCGAGAGAATCAGGGGCTCGACGGCGTATCTCGACAAACGGGGCAGTGGAAGGTCGACGAAGAGTTCAAGGTCGACTTGCAGATCCGTGGCGCTCTCGCCAGCCGGCTTCAGGTCGTAGACTCCCTCCACCGCAGCGCGCTCGCGTTCACCTTCTGGCGGATCGTGCGAGAAAATGATCTGCTGCTTTTCTGTGAACTCCATGCGCTCGGTGAAGACAGCTTCGACGCTCACTCCCAGCCCGTCGATCCCGTTGAGCTTCCAGCGCCACTGCGACCCTGTCGCTTCAATCGATCGAACCAGCGGCGTCAAGCCGGCCAGCGCTGATGGGTCGGTGAGAATTCGCCAAATCTCGTCTGGCCCAACAGGGACGGTCGACATCGAGATGTTTCGTGCAGAAAACCACGTCACCGGATGTTGCTGCCTCGCCTAGCGAGAATGTGGGTCTGAGATCTTCTGCAAATCAGCTGCACATCTCCCCTTCGTCCATTCATCGGCGTGCGGATGCGTGATAGCCAGGCTTCGGCGTCAGCGCTTCGCCGAGCACAGCTCACAATTCCAATAACGGTACCAGGTCATGAAATGCGTACCGATTTTTAAGCGGCTGCCAGGGCGACGGCGGTTCCATGCCCTGAGAGATCGGGCCATTGACGCCCGCTCCAGCAATCGAGCGCCTTGACTCCCACCTTTATCTACTCGCCGCCGCACCCGAGCTGACATTCCTCCACATACCGACTAACGAATCGGTAGCGTTCTCGTTCCATGGCTGACGATGACAATTTCTGGTGGGGCGTTACCTCCTCATCGCTTCGCTCCGAAGGTGTACATCCTTCGGCTGATTGGTCGGCGTGGGAACGCGACGGCAAAGCCCCGCGATCCGACGAAGGCAGCGGGTTCGGCACCGAATTTCGCGATGACCTTGGCCAACTTGCGGCTCTCGGCCTAACCCACATCAACATCGAGTTGGAATGGTCTCGGCTCGAACCAGAGCCAGGCAAGATCGACCGCGACGAATTCAATCGCTACCGCGACGTCCTAGCCGCGGCGCGCCATGTTGGACTCCAACCCATCGTCACCCTGCAATCACAGACACTGCCCGGTTGGTTCCACATCGACATGGGCGGGTTCCGCGACGACAACGCTCGCAACCAAATGTGGACCCGCCACGTCGATCACTGCGCCGAAGCCTTCGACGGCCTCGTGGCTGGATGGATCGGTGTCGACGACCCCATTGGTTGGGCTATCCGCGGCTACCTGCTTGGCTCACGCCCACCCGGCCGCAAAGACCTCGAACAAGCACTTGGCGCCGTGGGCGATGCCATGGAAGCCGACCGTTTGGCTGCGACAATATTGGGATCAGGCCGAGCACCAATAATCTCGTCGTTCGGCCTACCCCCAATCTTTCCGGTCGGCGTCGGCGCTGGACCCAAGGCCCGCTGGTGGGAACACCTCTTCTGGGACACTTGGATCGGTGCCATCCGCGACGGTGAACTAGTCGTCCCCGAACTCGCCCCGCGCCAAGCCCACGAATACGTCGACATCTACGACATCATCGGCTTCAGCTATTCCTACCCACTCGGCATCAACCTCAGCGGCGGATTTACCCCCTACCCCGTCGAAGGCGACCTAGACGACACCGGCCTCGCTCCCCTGCCCGAAGAACTCGGCGTGGCATGTCGACGCCTCGCCAGCGAACTACCCGGCAAGAAACTCCTCATCACCGGCAACGGTGTGACAACCAACGACGACGACTGGCGCGACGAACTCCTTAACCAGTCACTGAGGGAAATCGATAACGCGGTCGATGACGGCGTACCTCTAGTCGGCTACTTCTATGACACCGGCATCGACGGCTACGAAGGCACCCGCGGCTTCACCACCCAACGCGGCCTCATCGGCCGAGACCGCAACGCCAAACCCAGCGCCGAAAGACTCAACCGCCGCATCACTGGCTAGCCCTTGGACTGGTAAACGGACTTCTTGCCTTGGCTGGCCTTGTTGAGCTTCTTGGCCAAATGTAGGCCTTCGAGGATGAACTCGACGCCGCTGGCTACTTCGCCGGGCGCATCGGTAGGAGTGATACCGATCCACTTGAGACAGGCGACCAACTCGGGCACCTTGTTAACGAGGGCCACGTACGCATCAGGGCTGACATCGTCACCCGCATCGACAACCAGGTCTTCGTCGAACGCACTAACCAATGCGGTGTAGTCCGCCGGATCGACCGCATCACGAAACACAGTGAGCACCGCGGTGTCGATGAGCATCTTGACAATCTCGCCGTCGCGCCCCTCGTCCATCGACTCGATTTCCAGCTTGCCCATCGTGGACGAAGCCAATGAGTCCAGATCGCACACCCGAGGCACGGCCACCGACTGACCGGTGCGAATAGCGCGATGCAATGCACTGGCTGCCAACGTCTCGTAATTGGCAACTGTCAGGCGCACCGACACCCCCGAGCGCTGGTTCACATGCGCGCTTTGACGAGCAATCTGGCTAAACATCGCAATGATCGTGCCCATAAAATCGGGCACCTTGACCTCAACACCATCGGCGCCAAGCACATGGGCCTCTTGTTCGGCTATGTCTTGTTCGATGCCAACCTCAAGCGGATAGTGCGTGCGAATTTGCGCCCCAAAACGATCCTTGAGCGGAGTGATAATGCGCCCACGGTTGGTGTAATCCTCGGGGTTAGCCGAGGCAAAGAGCATCACGTCGATGGGCAGCCGAATCTTGAAGCCACGAATCTGCACGTCGCGTTCTTCGAGCACATTAAGCAGACCCACCTGAATGCGTTCGGCCAGATCAGGAAGCTCGTTGATCGCAAAGATGCCACGATTAGTACGCGGCACCATGCCGTAATGAATGGTCAATTCATCGGAAAGATACCGGCCCTCGGCCACCTTTATAGGATCAACCTCGCCAATCAGATCGGCAATCGAAGTATCAGGTGTAGCCAACTTTTCTCCGTAGCGGGCGTCGCGATTCACCCACGAAACCTTGGTGTCTTCGCCATGTTCGGCCACAAGGTTCTTGGCATAGGCCGAAATGGGGTTATACGGATCGTCGTTTATCTCACTACCCGCGATGATCGGCATCCACTCATCAAGTAAGCCCGTTAGCGAACGAATCATGCGGGTCTTGGCTTGACCCCGCTCGCCCAAAAACACCACATCGTGACCAGCAAGAATCGCTAGCTCCAACTGCGGAGCCACCGTGTCCTCATAGCCAAGCACACCTTTAAATAGTGGTTCGCTGGCGCGCATGCGCACAAGAGCATTCCGACGCACTTCGTCGCGTACCGGCACGGACTCCCATCCCGAAGCCCGCAGTTCGGCGATAGTGGTTGGCATAGCAGATGCGTCAGTCACGAGCGAAAACCTAGTAGCTCAACGACACCTTAGGTAGATCACTATTGGGTTTACTCTTACAAATGGTCCGACTCGAACTGTGCCCATGGGACAGCCTTGCCGTACATCGAGCCCTGACCTCGGCGTACACCGAGGCGCAATAACTCATCTACTTGCCTGGGGTGCTCGATTCCTTCAGCAACTACCCCAAGGCCAATAGCCCTAGCAAGGTCGACAATCGCCCGCACGATGGCCGTGTCTTCGACCGAATGTCCCAGGCCATCAACAAAGCTGCGATCGATCTTCAAGACATCTACCGGCAAACGTTTGAGCTGACCGAGTGACGAATAGCCGGTGCCGAAATGATCGACAGCAATACGGATCCCCATGCTCTGGAAAGCCTCAAGATGATCAAGTGCCGATGAGTCACTCATCAACGCCGTTTCCGTAACTTCCAGACACAGCGACGCAGGTAACAATTGTCCTTCGGTCATTGCTTGCTTGACCGTGTCCACGATAGTCCGATCAGCAAGTTGCTCGGCAGACAAGTTGATACGCAACACCATCGCTGTGGTGCCGAACCGGCGGGCCCAATCACCGAAATTGACGCAAGCTTGCATGGTGACCTTATGACCAAGACCGCCCACCAATCCAGCCGCCTCCGCCAACTCTACGAACTCAAACGCGGGTATCTCGCCCCGTTCGGGATGGTTCCAGCACGCCAAAGCCTCGACACCAATAGTCGAACCTGTCTCTAGATCGATTTCGGGCTGGTAGTGCGCCACGATCTGACCGGACTCGATAGCCGCGGCAAATTCGGCGATCTCTTCGTCGGTTGCAACGGGGGACGAAACAATCTGATCGGCCAGCGTGGCGAGCATTTCGTCAATCTCTTGGTCGGTGTCACCTAAGCCGGTAGATGGAGATACGGCCATGGGAGCAACCTTGGCCAGAATTGACGAGGTCGTGGCCGCACCTACGAGGGACTGCGGCTTCGGTTCACCGAACTCCACGTCCCCCAATTCGTCATAATCGACTTCGACATCGAAAGGCATAGCCGGAACTGGCATCGCGGCACGAAAGGTCAGCAACCGCGTGCCCGCCGGACCCAATCCAGCAGGCACATCAGAGAAAACCGTCAGCGGGCCATCAGTACCAAATAGCAACAAAGAGCCAGGGTCTCGGACCGCATCAGGCGAACGATCCATAGCCCGCTCTATAGCGCCAACATCGGGCGGATCGAAACAATCCAGAACATGCTCGCCCAACAACTCCTCAGGCTCCGCATCAAGAATCGCCAACGTGTTCGGACTGGCATACCCAATGACGCCATCCGCATCGATCAACAAGACTGCATCGCGAAGATGCGCCATTACCTGACGCTCGATAACTCCGCCCAACGTCGTTACGACCCCCAAGGGCTGCGTAGGGAGATCCGGCAGAACTCCAATGCCGGGAAGCGGTGGGTCTAGATCGTCGTATGCGTCGTCGTTCATGGAACCCATCATTGAGTCGGCCAGCAAGACGGGCGGTGTAAATAGCCCTGCTGTGTGAGTAAGTAGCCCTGCTGTGTGATTGTTAAGTATTGCGACCGCGGGTGCCGTCACCGCGGACCCTCGGGATACGGTCTGTATGTGCAGCCAAGCCTGACCGCAATAACCAATGGATGGCGCGTTGCTGCGCCTACCGAAGACATGCTGCTGCGCTTCCAAGAAGCCGAGTACGACGACAGTGACTGGCAGACCGCGTCCGTTCCGGGTCACTGGCAAAACGAACCCAGCATCGACTCCGACGCCACGACTGCTCTCTACCGCACCAGAGTCACCGTCGAACCCGCCGCTGAAGACGAACGTGTTTGGTTGGTAACCGACGGCATATTCTCCCAAGGCGACGCCTGGTGGAACGGCTTCTACCTGGGGAATATCGAAGGCTATTTCGCCCGCCACACCTTCGAACTCGACCCAAAACACCTCGACCGCACCGACAACGTCTTAGCCATCGAGGTAGCGCACAGCAGCGCCAATAGTTCCGACGGCAAATCTGCCATCGTCGGCGTATTTGACGATTGGCGGTCGGTGGATACCCAGTGGAACCCGGGTGGCATCTGGCAACCTGTCTCGATCGCCCGCACCGGTCCAGTCCGAATGATGTCTTTGCGCGTTCGTTGCCGCGAGGCCAATCGCGAGGCCGCAGTCATGGTTATGTCGGCGGTAATCGACTCGCTCGAGGCCACCACGGTCACTCTCACCACCACGATCGACAAGGTCGAGCACAGCGTCGACCAACCCGTCAGCGCCGGCGAGAACCGCGTCGAATGGTTGCTGGCCATTCCCAACCCAAACCTGTGGTGGCCCGTTGGTTTGGGTGAACCCACCCTACAAAACCTCAAAGTACAAGCATCCGTCGATGACAAGGTCAGCGACCAACGAAGCATCATCACCGGCATTCGCGACGTTAAAATGGACGACTACCAACTGACCATCAACGGTCAGCGACTGTTTATTAAGGGCGCGAACTATGCCCCGCAACGTCTCGACATCGCCAACACCACCCTCGCCGACGCCCGCCACGACATTGCCCTCGCCCTAGATGCCAACCTCAACCTGCTGCGGCTTCGTGCGCACGTTGCCCATCCGGCGGTTTACGAGGCGGCCGATCGACTCGGCATGTTGTTGTGGCAAGATTTCCCCCTGCACGAGGGTTACTCCAATCGCATCCGCCACAACGCCATCCGCCTCGCCGAATCAATGGTCGATAATCTGGCGCACCACCCATCAGTCGTGGTTTGGTGCGCCCACAACAGCCCAGTGATCGACGGACCGGTCAACCCCGCTATCGACCGGCCTCGCTTTGGAGGCATCCGATCCGCTATTGGCCAACAGCTTCCTAGTTGGAACAAGTCGATCCTCGACCGGTCCATCAAACACGCCATCGAGAAAGCCGACGGAACTCGTCCGGTCATCGCCCACTCCGGCGTTTGGCCGCATCCACCTCAACTCGACGGCACCGACACCCACCTTTGGTACGGCTGGCGATGGGGCAACGAACGCGATCTTGTGCGCCTGGCCGGACGTCTGCCACGCGCCGTGCGTTTCGTGTCCGAGTTCGGTTCCGGTTCGGTGCCGTACAGTGACGATTTCATCGACAAAGCCAAGTTCCCCGACCTCGACTGGGAAACCCTCTCGGAACGACATGGGTACGAACGGCGCCCGTTCGCCACCCACGTTTCCCCGGCCGACGCCCGCAACTTCGACGACTGGCGCACAACTAGCCAGCGCTACCAAGCACAACTGTTACGCCGCCAGATCGAAACCCTACGACGCCTCAAATATCACCCCACCGGCGGATTCTCATTGCATCACCTCGTCGACCCCGCACCAGCAATCTCTTCGTCATTGCTCGACCATGACCGTGTCCCCAAAAAGGCCTACGACGCTGTTCGCCAAGCTTGCGCCCCCGTCATCGTTGTGGCCGACCGCATGCCCGCGAGGCTACGAAGCGGCGAAACCATCGCCCTAGACATCCACGTGGTGAGCGACTTACGCGAGGTCATGTCAGGCGAGGTACAGGCCGAAATACGGTGGCCCGGTGGCACCTACACCTGGCGTTGGCAGGGAGAAATCGGGGCCGATTCCGTAACACGAATCGGCAATCTCAGCTGGGTCGCACCCGCAGATAAGGGTCCGGTCACCCTAATTCTGCTGCTCAGCGGCGACCAGACCGCCACCAACCGGTACGACTCCCGGATCGCCTGAACCATCATGAACCAAAAGTCGTCCCTCGGTTACACCCTCGGGCAACTACCCAGATAGCGTTACCACCAATAACTATCAGTCATGCTGCGCCTGGTCCGAGGTTCGCAGTGAAAGGGGATAACCGTCGATGACTAATGTCACTCGACCCACACCGCAGCCAATTCGCAAGCGAGCGAAGGAACTGCCATTTCCGCTGAATATATATCAGACGGCTGTGGGCAAAAAGTGGGTAATGGCCCTGACCGGCATCGGTCTTGTGGGCTTCGTTATCTTCCACATGATCGGCAATTTTCACGTCTACGAGGGTCCGGTAAAGATCCACGAATACGCAGAAACTTTGCGAGTCATCGGTACCGACGTGCTCCCCCGCACCTGGTTTGTTTGGGGACTGCGCATTGGTCTCCTGGTGATGTTCCCGCTGCACATTCATGCCGCGTATTCACTGTCTCGCATGAGCGCCAATGCCAACACTGACTCCGATCTCTCCGGAAACCAAAAATATGCCGCCGGCCAGGACTACATCGCCGTCAGCTTCGCCTCACGCACCATGCGCTGGACTGGCCCCATCGTCTTGCTCTACCTGCTCTATCACCTGGCTGATCTCACTTGGGGCGTTATTCCTTGGGTCGATTATCAGCGAGGCGATCCGTATCACAACCTGGTCGAAAGTCTCGAGAACTGGCCCGTTGCCATCTTGTACGTCGTGGCCAACACCGCTTTGGCGATCCACATCTTTCATGGGGTCTCCAGCCTCTTCCAAAGCCTGGGCATCAACAGCCCCAAGATCAATTCAGCCCGCAAGCCTCTGGCTGCTGGCCTAGCCGCAATCATTCTTGTCGGCAACCTCAGCTTCCCCCTCGCGGTGCAAGCAGGCCTAGTTGACGAAGACAACTGCGACGCTCCGTGTGGACTCACCGGGGCCGCCGCCGAACACGGGGAGGCCGGCGAATGATCGGATCACTCGACGCACGCGTTCCAGACGGTCCCTTGGCCGACAAGTGGACCCAACACAAGTTCGATATGAAGTTGGTCAACCCGGCCAACAAACGCAAGTTTGATGTCATAGTGGTCGGTACCGGCCTCGCTGGTGCATCTGCTGCGGCTTCAATGGGCGAACTTGGCTACAACGTCAAAGCTTTCACGTTCCACGATTCTCCCCGCCGGGCGCATTCCATTGCCGCCCAGGGTGGCATCAACGCAGCCAAGAACTACACCAACGATGGCGACTCCGTCTACCGGTTGTTCTACGACACCATCAAGGGTGGCGACTACCGCAGCCGCGAAGCCAACACTTACCGTTTGGCCGAAGTTTCGGTCAACATCATCGATCAGTGCGTCGCCCAAGGCGTGCCCTTCGGTCGTGAATACGGCGGCCTGTTAGCCAACCGTTCTTTCGGTGGAGCCCAGGTATCTCGTACGTTCTTTGCCCGTGGCCAGACCGGTCAGCAGTTGCTGATTGGTGCCTACCAGTCGCTTATGCGTCAGGTCGATGCTGGTTCGGTCGATCTGTACACCCGCACCGAGATGCTCGAACTTGTCGTCGAAGACGGCAAGGCGGTTGGCATCATCACCCGCGACCTCGTCACCGGTGAGATCGAGTCCCACAGCGCCCACGCTGTTGTGCTCGCAACGGGTGGTTACGGCAACGTGTACTACTTGTCGACCAACGCCATGAATTGCAACGTCACCGCCGCGTGGCGTGCGCATAAGAAGGGCGCCTTGTTCGCCAACCCGTGCTACACCCAGATTCACCCCACGTGTATCCCGGCCAGCGACGAGTTCCAGTCCAAGCTCACCCTCATGTCGGAGTCGTTGCGTAACGACGGCCGTATCTGGGTTCCTCGCAAGAAGGACGAAGACCGCCTGGCCAAGGACATTCCCGAGGAAGAGCGTTACTACTACCTCGAAGAGAAGTACCCCGCCTTTGGCAACTTGGTACCTCGCGACGTGGCATCACGTAATGCGCTCACGGTTGTGAACGAAGGCCATGGTGTTGGTCCGCTCAAGAACGGTGTGTTCTTGGACTTCGCCACCGCTATCGAACGCGACGGCGCCGACAGCATCAAAGAGAAGTACGGCAACTTGTTCGAGATGTACGAACGCATCACGGGCGAAAACCCCTACGAGCGTCCCATGCGCATATACCCCGCTACCCACTACACAATGGGTGGCTTGTGGGTCGACTACGAACTCCAGTCCAACGTGCCTGGCTTGTTTGTTACCGGCGAGGCAAACTTCTCCGACCACGGTGCCAACCGCTTGGGGGCGTCGGCGCTCATGCAGGGCCTGGCCGACGGCTACTTCGTCTTACCCAACACGATCAGCAACTATCTGTCGGATCTCCTTGGTTCGACAGCACTGTCCACCGATCATCAAGCTTTCACTGATGCTAAGGCCGATGTGGCCAACCGCACCCAGAAATGGCTCGATGTGGGTGGGACGAAGTCACCCGACTACTTCCACCGCGAGCTCGGCAAGCTTGTCACCGAAGGCATCGGCATGTCTCGCACCAAGGAAGGCCTCGAAGCAACCGTCAAGGCAATCCCCAAGCTCCGCAAAGAGTTCGAGACCGACGTCCGGGTTCTTGGCAACGCCGAAGGCCTCAACTCCTCCCTCGAAAAGGTTGGCCGCATTGCCGACTTCTTCGAACTGGGCGAGCTCATGGCTCGCGATGCTTTGGCTCGCGAAGAGTCCTGTGGTGGTCACTTCCGTCAGGAAAACCAAACCCCCGAGGGCGAGGCCTTGCGCGACGACGTCAACTTCAAGCACGTAGCTGCTTGGGAGTACACCGGCGTCGACAACGATCCCATCCGACACGTCGAAGAGCTCAATTTTGAGACCGTCAAGCTCTCCCAGCGAAGCTACAAGTAGGAGGCTGCTGTGGAATCAACAATCAACATCACCCTCGAAGTCTGGCGCCAAGCTGGTCCCGACGCCGAAGGCCGTCTCGTCAAGTACGAGGCCAACAACATCGCCGAAGACATGTCCTTCCTGGAAATGCTCGACGTTGTTAACGAAAACCTGATCGCCGAAGGCGAAGTACCCATCGAGTTTGAAAGCGACTGCCGCGAAGGCATCTGCGGAACTTGTGGTGTCATGGTCAACGGGAAGGCGCATGGCCCCGAAAAGGCCACTGCTACCTGCCAGTTGCACATGCGCAAGTTCAACGACGGCGATCATCTTGTTGTCGAGCCGTTCCGTGCCGCGTCTTTCCCGATTATCAAAGACCTTGCGGTCGATCGTGCGCCACTCGACAACATCATTGCCGCAGGCGGTTTCATCGGCGTAAACACCGGTGCCGCTCCTGAGGCCAACCTCATTCCCGTGCCGAAGGATGCTTCGGACATGGCCATGGATGCGGCAGCCTGTATTGGTTGTGGTGCTTGCGTAGCAGCTTGCCCCAACTCGGCCGGTCAGTTGTTCACGTCGGCCAAGATCCAGCACCTCAACCTCTTGCCCCAGGGTCAGAGCCAACGGTGGGCTCGCACCGAGGCCATGATCGAAACCATGGAGGAGTACTTCGGCTCATGCACCAACCACGGTGAGTGCCACGAAGCATGCCCCAAAGAGGTTTCCCTCGACTTCATCGCCTACACCAACCGCGATTACGTCAAGTCCAAGATTAAGAACCGCAAACTCGGCGGCCAGTAACACTCATCTGATCTAGCGATCAGCTCATGAACGATGCAGAGGCGTCACTCCGGAAAGGGTGGCGCCTCTGTCGTTTTGATGGTGCTAAGCAGCGCCTCGTGAATTGACTCCCATGCGTCCTCTCCGGCGGCCGCAAGTAGACCAGCACCGGTTTGATGGGCGGCGTATGCCGTACGGTCGGGGCGACGAGCGCATCACTCAACCCCATAGGTCCATTCAACCCGAATCCTCCCTAACTTCTTCCGTTCTAGGAGTGTGGGGAGTGCGGCACGCACTCCCCACACTCCTAGAACGTTTAATAACGGGTTGGAACGGGTTGGCTCGAGTGCGAGGGGGAGGACGTTGGCCTTCGGATTCCTCTAAATACATGGCGTCATCTATTGTCATCCATGCGACAATGACCGCTACGCATCTGCCCTAGGAGAGTGACATGTCAGACGACCCCACCACGAAACCATTTGGTTCCGTTTTCGGCGACCTACTGTCGATCGCTTATCACGATGGCCAGACCTGGACCGATGCCGAGGTCCTACCCGTAGCCGACGTCAACTTTGGCCCCGCAACCCACGCTTTTCACTATGCGTCACAGTGTTTCGAGGGTCTCAAAGGCCACCGTCAGCCCGATGACTCGGTCAAGTTGTTTCGCCCTGACCGCAATGTGGCCCGCCTGCGCCAAAGCGCGACTGGCCTCTACCTGGGTGTCCCATCGGAAGAACTCGCCAACCAGATGTTCAACCTGGCCACCGAAGCCAACGCCGATATCACCCCCGCTCCGCCCGGAGCGCTGTACCTGCGTCCCACCCTCATCGGCACCGAACTCAACGTCGGTGCTGCGGGCCGGGCATCGATAAGCACTGCCTTCTATGTCCTCACTTGCCCCGTGGGCGAGTATCTCCCGCCGCACGCGTTGCGGATTGTCGTCGAGACCGAACACCCTCGCACCACCCCGCAATTTGGTGTGGTCAAAGCCGGCGCCAACTACGTGATGGCGCTCAGCCACCTCAACGCGGCTCGCGCTGATTGGAACGCCGACCAGGTGCTATTCGCCCCGGGCGGACTGATCGAAGAAACCGGTGCCGCCAACTTCATGTTGCTCGACGACGGCATCATCCGAACCGCACCGCTGAGCGACGCATTCCTCCACGGCGTCACCCGCGACAGTGTCCTGCAGGTGTGCGCCAGCCTGGGCTGGACCATCGACGAAACACCGATATCGATCGAAGAGCTAGTCGCATGGGCCGCCCGCCCAACCGGCGAAATGGCCTTGGCCGGAACGGCAGCCATCCTCGGTGGCGTCGGCGAACTCGTAGTCAACGGCGAAGTAATCACCGTAGGAACCGGCCAGACCGGGCCATCAACGACAAAAATCCGCACCATGCTTACCGAAATCCAGCAAGGCCTTCGTAGCTTTACCTTCGCCTAAGTAGCGAACGATAAGCCCATACCTATGGCCGCCCTCTTAGCTGTTTTGTCCTCGCTTGCGTGGGGAACCAGCGATTTTATGGGCGGCGTAACGGCCCGAAAAGCCAACGCCTGGACTGTCGTCATCATCGCCCAGTTCGTGGGGCTATTCGCAGCCCTAGCACTCGCGCCAATGTTCGGCGGTCAACTCACCTGGGAGGCAACCGGGTGGGGAATCATTGCGGGGATCTCAGGGGCCCTGGGTTTGGTCGCTCTCTATCACGGACTGGCAACCGGACGAATGGCTACCGTTGCTCCCGTTGCAGCGCTAGTCGGTGCCGCCATCCCCGTCGTGGTGGGCGTCGTAGACGGCGAACGACCCTCCAATCTCACCTGGATCGGCATAGCAATCGCCCTCCCCGCCATCTGGCTTGTAGCTCGCGAAGAATCCGGAAACCTCCGCAATGGTCTAACCATCGCCGTTGCCGCAGGAGCCGGCTTTGGGTTCTTTTTCGTGTTCATCGCCTCAGCCCCAGACTCGGCGAACTTGTGGCCGTTGGTTCCGGCGCGGATGGGCGCAGTCCCCGTCGTGCTCGCCACGGCGCTCGTGACTAAGCAAGTCACCTCGAATGATTTTGTGTTCCGACGACCGGTTTACCTCGGCGCCGCGCTCGCAGGAGGTGGCGACATGGTGGCCAACATGCTATTTCTCGCCGCCGTGCAACGAGGTTTGTTGAGCGTCGTTTCTGTTCTGGCATCGCTCTATCCGGCGGTCACCGTGGTCCTCGCTCGTCTAAACGGTGAACCGGTGAAGCGAACCCAGTGGGCTGGCATGGGCCTGTCCCTAGTGGCCGTGGCCTTTATCGCCCTCTAACCAACGAACTCCAATCGACTGTGGGTTAGCCAAACACTGCTTTGCGGTTTGGGCCAACGCGCCGTACCCCGTCCAGGCAAATGCTCCGCCACCGGAGATTCGTCCACTGCTACCCGCAAGCCGGGTCGGCGGACGTAAAATCAAGAAGTGAATGCACCAAACCTTCATCGCGGCGGACCTACGCCTGCCTTCCTGATCCCCATCAAGGCTTTCAATCTCGCCAAGGGTCGGCTCGCGGAATCACTGAGTTCCGCCGACCGCCGCGACTTAGCCAACTACCTGGCGTTATGTGTCTTCGGCAGTTGCGACCAAACCGCCAACTATGTGGTTTGCGACGACGAAGACGTATCCGATTGGGCTTTTGTTATCGGGTCCACACCACTGTGGACACCGGCTGATGGACTTAATGATGCGGTGACCAAGGGACGAGCCCGCATTACCGAACTTGGCCACGACCGGGTCATCGTGATCCACAGTGACCTTCCTCTCGTCGTCGATACCAACTGGCTCGCCCGGTTTCCTGCGGACCGGTGTGTGATTGTTCCGGACCGCCACCGACAAGGAACCAACGCCCTCGTTGTGCCGAGCGGCACCGACTTCACCTTTCAGTACGGCCCCGGCTCATTTCACAAACACATCGCCGAAGCCGCCCAACGAAACCTGCCCATCTCCATCGTCGAAGACGAGGCCGTCGGATGGGACCTCGACACCCCCGACGACCTAATCGCTCCCAACGGCGAAAACTTTCTGGGATTGATCGAAACATATCGATCCTGGCAAGCCGACCGTGAGCAGCACTAGACCAGCGCTTCACCAGCCCAAGTGGTGTCGAACAGACCACAATCACGTCGCTAACAGCCATTCAATGTGCACGGCAAATTGACTACGAACTAAACTCATACGCCCATGAGTAACGCGGCTGAAATCTCAACAAATCTGCCTACCCCGGAGCGGGCCCTGGCGATCGGCGCCCACCCCGATGACATCGAGTTCGGCGCTGGCTCAACACTCGCCAAATGGGCCGCCGACGGGTGTGTTGTGTCCATGGTCATTTGCACCGACGGGTCCAAAGGCACCTGGGACCCAAACGCCAACACTGCGGCATTAGCTACCCTTCGCCAACTCGAACAAGCCGAGGCGGCCGACCATCTCGGCGTAACCGGCGACGTGATATTTCTCGGTTGGACCGACGGTGAACTTGATTCCAGTCTGCGTCAACGGATACAGGTGACATCGGCCATTCGGCGACTCCAGCCCACGGTCGTCTTGGGCCATGATCCGTGGAAGCCATATCGACTTCATCCTGATCACCGCCATGCAGGCCTGCTTGCGGTTGAAGGCATCGTGGCGGCGCGTGACCCGCACTTCTTTCCCGAGATTGCGCTTCCCCACCACCGGCCCGAACACCTTCTCCTTTTTGAGGCTGAAGTCATGGACCATGTTGAGTCAACCGACGGGTTCGAAACCCAGAAGCTGGCCGCCCTCGAAGCCCACCAAAGCCAATTCGAGTCAACCATGTTCGTCACCGACGATGATGACGGCAGTCAGATGGACCAGTTCCGTCAGGTTGAGACCGATCGGCTCATTGCCCACGGAGCTCTTGTTGGTTTCAGCCGCGGCGAGGCCTTCAAACGGATAAGTGACCTGTAGTCCTGGTCCTCGTGATGGGACGCGATGGCCGAACGCGGCGCATCTTCGAGACTGCCTAGCTCACCAACGACCTCACCGCGAACGTCTACCGGTCGCGCCACCCACCGATGGTTCCCAGTTGAACTTCTTGAGAGCAATGACGCCGCCAACTACTCCCCAGGCGGCCACAACGGCCAGGTTTCCCCACCGAAAAGCAGGCGCACCTTCTAGGGGGTTGAAGGCCACCTGAAAAGCTTCGGCGAAAGGTTTGAGCGGAAAGATATCGCCAACCACTTCGAGCCAGCGAGGCGGGTCTTCCAGCGGAATAAACACGTTGGAGATAAACGCTAGAGGCAAGATCGTGGCATTGGCTACGGCCGGAGCGGAACTGGCATTAGGAACCAGCGAGGCCACCGCCAAACCCAGCAAAGAGAACGAAGTCAAAGCAACAACGAAGGTGACCGTGGCGGCCGGCATCTTCGCCATGTTGATCTGCAGGTCATAGAAAACCACTCCGAGAAACAACATAATTAGCGTTCCTACGATGGCTATACCTACCGCCGAGAGCACCAGACCCCCGACATAGGCCGAAGGCTGCAGCGGCGTGCTGCGAACGCGCTTGAGGATGCCTTCATCGCGACGAATGGGAACCATGTTGACAAGATTGGTATATGTGGCCGATACAGCAGCAAATGCCGCAAGACCCGCGGTATAAAACTGGCTGATCTTGAACGAACCGGCATCGGTTTCGACATCACCATCAAAGAGTGCGTTAAACAACACCAACATGATGAGCGGCAAGAAAAGCGTGAAGAAAGCGGCAACAGGAGTACGCCAAAAAACCCGCGTCTGTGCCTTCCCCTGACGCAGCACGGATTGGGTCCACGTCGGCCACGATCTGGTCATGTCCGCGCCTCGTTCTGGGCTGCGTCGGGCACCGCAACCGCTCCACTATTTGGTTCGGTTAGTCCCAGGTAAATGTCTTCGAGCGTCGGCCGATAAACCGAAAGTTCGTCGAGTTCGACGCCCTTGTCGACCGCCCAATTCGTGAGTTTATGCAATGTGTCCGTGGGTGCCGATGTGGTGAGGGCAACTACGCCGTTGAGCACAGTCATGTCGTCCGCCATTGACTTGACGTCGTCCGCGTACGCGTCTCCGTGTAAGCGGAAAGAAATCGTGGTGTGTTCTGTACCAGTCGCCAATTCGGCGGGGGTTCCCATGGCCACAATCTTGCCCGCAACAATCACCCCGACCCGATCAGCCAAACGTTCGGCTTCTTCCATGTAGTGGGTGGTAAGGACAATGGTGGTGCCCAAGTCTCGCAGACTGCCTAACAGGTCCCATGAGGCTCGCCGCGCGGCGGGATCAAACCCGGTGGTGGGTTCGTCGAGGAACAACACCTCGGGGTTACCAATCAGACCCAGTGCCAGATCGATCCGACGCTGCTGACCTCCAGAAAGTGTTTTCACCCGGTCGTGACGCTTTTCGTTCAGACCCACAAGGTCGATGATTTCATCAACACCGCGCGGCGACCGGTAGCTCGATCGATACAAATCGATCGCCTCGGTCACGGTGAGCGTGTCTTCGATTCCTGAGGACTGCAACACGATGCCAATGCGGTCACGAAACTCGCGGCCACCGTCGGCCGGCGAAACGCCCAATACCGAAGCCGAACCGGACGTTGCAGTGCGATGCCCTTCGAGGATTTCGATCGTCGTAGATTTGCCCGCACCATTAGGTCCTAACAAGGCGAACACCTCGCCCTCTGCAACATCAAAACTCACTCCGCTAAGGGCATGTTTCTCACCATAAACCTTGGTGAGGTCGCGGACCTCGATCGCATGGGCCACGGCCATTACCAGTCGATGTCAGACAGATGCGCCATAGCTTTCACAATGGCCTGTGTACCGTTGAGTCCGCCCCCTTGACTTTGCAAGGCAACATACATTTGGTGGGCTAATGCCAACGATGGCGTCGAAAGCTGCATTGCTCGGGCCTCATCAAGCGCAATGCCCATGTCCTTGACGAAATGGTCTACGTAGAACCCGGGGTCAAAGTTTCCATCAACGACACGTGGCGCCAAGTTAGACAACGACCATGACCCAGCGGCACCACCGCTAATAGATTCGAGCACGGTGGAAAGATCAAGCCCGGCCTGCTTGGCGTAAAGCAACCCCTCGGCAATGCCCATCATGGCGCTGGCAATGACGATCTGATTGACCATTTTGGTGTGTTGACCCGCACCAGGACCACCCTGCAAGACAATGGCCTTACCCATGAGTTCGAATAATGGCCGGGCGCGAGCAACGTCTTCTTCGTCGCCGCCAACCATGATCGACAAAGCTGCGTTCTTGGCACCAACGTCGCCTCCCGAAACCGGAGCATCGATGGAGCCAACGCCCTTGGCCCGCGCGGCGTCGGCTATCTCTACCGCCAGCGATGGTTCACTCGTGGTCATGTCAATAATGAGTGACCCATCGGTCGCTCCAGCAACAATGCCGTTGTCCCCCAGGAACACCTCTCGCACATCGGACGGAAAGCCCACAATGGCGAAAGTGACATCTGAGGTCGCCGCGGCTTCGGCGGGTGAAGCAACCCAGGTAGCACCCCGGGAAATAAGGTCGGTGGCCTTTTCTTTGCTTCGGGTATAGACGGAGACCGGGTGACCGGCAGCTAGCAAGTGGCCGCACATTGAGGCACCCATTACTCCGGTACCGACCCACCCGATCTTCACGTCTGACACTGCATTCTCCGTTCGATTCAACAACTGAAAGTTCAGGTGCCGAATCTACTAGGAGTTACGCAATTGCTCACCAGTCGGTTGCTTCTTCGGCAACATCAGCTGCTTCTTCGGCAACATCGGCTACTTCTTCGCCCGCGTCGGTTGCAGCAACGGCTGCTTCTTCGGCAACATCGGCTACTTCTTCGCCCGCGTCGGTTGCAGCAACGGCTGCTTCTTCGGCTGCGTCGTCGCCACGGCCCATAAGGTCTTCGACCTTGTCCTTGGCATCGCCGGCTACGTCCTTGACTTTGTCAACAACATCGCCAGCTACGTCGGCTACCTTCTCAGCTACATCGCCAGCTACGTCGCCAGCGGTGTCTTTGGTCTTGCCAAATAAGCCCTTGAGCTTGTCCATAAATCCCATAACAAACCCTCCTTCGATTCGGTTTTTGGAGTGTTACGCCGCGAAGTGTACGGCATGTCAGCGTAGTTACCCCCAGAAAGCCCAGGGTCAACTCTCTTTGGTGGCCTCAGCTTGTTGTTCAATCAAAGCCAACATGCCGGGAAATCCTGGTATTTGAGCCAACCGCCGACTGGCCCAGAACATGGCCACTCCCAATGAAACCGTAGAAATCGGCCACGAAACAAGAAACCGGATAATGACGAAACCATTGGCCGATGATTGGCTGAGTAACCACACATCAAACAGACTGGTGAGCAACAAGAAGGCGGCCCAACCCAATGTGAGGCGAGCGGTCGTAGAGATATAGATTGGATGCTCGGTGGTCGACCTGGTGAGTGGCAGGCCGTAGGGAGCGAGGCGGGCCAAAGCGTTCTTTCCGACCACAACCGAACCCACCAGCGCCATCGCCACCATAACTTTGAGGGCAATGCCGGTACCGAAATAAACATCTTTACTGTCCGTAATGATGCCAATTGCGCCCCGAATGATTAACGAGGCGGCCAAAATGGGGATGAATTTGCCTATTCCTTGTCCCGTCTTCCATCGACGCCACATGGCAAACAATGACGCAAAGGTCGTGCCGGCAATGGCCCACCCCAAACCCTTGTACGAGTTCAGGCCAACAAAGGCCACCACAGGAAGCAGGGCATTGAGATTGTCCGACGGCCCCCAATTTGCTGGGCGAGCAGGCTCGTCCTCGGTGTGTGCGTCGACCATCCCCCTAGTGTGCATCTACCGACGCGCAATACGGCGGCACCAACGAATCGCGAGCCGATAATTGTGCACCGAACCGAAGCGGCCGGCCGACCCTTCGACTCATCGCGTCAGATTGGTCCACGAGGCTAGTACCTCACTGTCGCCGAACACCTGGAGATCGTCGGAATCCGGCGCCACTCGTTCCCAGAGAAACAGATTGAGATCACTCGCAGAACCCTTGACCGCAGCATCGGCTTTGGCATGTTGCTTGGCGACCACTATCTCCCCGTCAATCACCGACGCGGTCCACTCGCCCTCACCATCGGTGCGGTGCAAATGCAGACTTCCCGTGGGTTGGGGAATTCCTCGGGTCAAAACGTTGGGGTACAAGAGGTCGAAAAGCTCACTAATGCCGTCGCAGGCAAAGTCGCCGTCGAGCGGTTCGGGGGTTCCCACAGCATCAAGCAGATCCCACAAATGCACCGACGTCTCCTGCACCATCCTGCGGTAGTAGAAACCCATCGTCTTGTCCATTGTCCATGACCAGGCCGGATCATCGGACGCGGTTGCCCTCAGAGCATCAGCAAGCGCGTGGTACCGCTGCGCCAGTGTCCCGATTACGTCACCCGTCGGGTCGCCACCATTACCAATCGAGGCCGGGTCGGCTGGCTCCATAGAGCCACTGACCACATTGACGTGAACGAAAGCATAAACCTCCCCCAGGTGGACCGCCAGTTCGCGGACGGTCCAGTCACCACAATTGGCTACCGGATTTTCGAGGCAGGTACTGGCCACATCGAGAAACCGAAGAGCATCGGCGTTGAACTTGGAAAGATTGGCGGCACACGAGACAGTCATGGGGTAAGTCTTGCAGAATTTGATCTATTTCAGACCATATTCATACCCAAGGTGGGGCTACCCTCGCCCCCGTGAACTTTGACGTAACAACGATCCGCCTGTTCTTGCATGTTCTAGCAGCAACCGTGTGGGTCGGCGGACAAATCGTGCTTGCCGGGCTGGTTCCCACGCTGCGAAATATTTCCCCCGACGCGCCAAAGGCCGCTGCGCAACGGTTCAATAAGATTGCGTGGCCTGCATTCGGGTTAGCAATGATTACCGGAATCTGGAACTTGGCCGAGATAAACGTCGGCGACCGCTCTACCGGATACCACGGTGCCCTCATGGTCAAACTTCTCATCGTGGCCCTCAGTGGCGTGGCCGCGTTTCTTCACTCCCATGCTAAAACCAACACCGGCAAAGCCATCTGGGGTGCCCTCACCGGTCTTAGCGCCCTCGCGGCACTTCTTTTTGGCATAATTTTGCAGACCTCGGCTTAGGTTTGCCGACTTTATGACTTCTGCTTCCCCCCCAACCGCACTCGGAATCGACATCGGCGGCACCGGCATGAAAGCCGGCATCGTCTCCCTCGAACGGGGCGACCTGATTGGCGATCGTGTTCGGATTGATACGCCTCACCCAGCAACGCCTGAGGCCATGGCTCCGGTTGTCGTAGAACTTGTCGAGGCTCTCGATTTTACCGGTCCCATCGGTGCTGCCTTTCCCGGCATCGTCCAGAACGGCATCATCAGTTTGGCCGCCAACCTTGACGACAGTTGGCTTAACGTCGACGCCGACGCCCTCCTCACCGAAGCGCTCGGCCAAGACGTCGTCATGCTTAACGATGCCGATGCCGCCGGCCTAGCCGAGATTTCCTTCGGTGCTGCCAAAGACCAAAAGGACGTCGTTTTACTGATCACCTTAGGAACCGGAATCGGCAGTGCACTGTTCATCGATGGTGTACTCGTACCCAATACCGAACTCGGCCATTTGCATCTTGATAACCACCACGACATCGAGAGCTGGGTCGCCGCGAGCGCCCGCAAACGAGACGACCTCACCTGGGATGAATACGGCATGCGCCTCAACCGTTACCTCAGCCACCTACACAAGATCTTCTCTCCCAGCCTCATCGTGCTAGGTGGAGGTGGCAGCAAAAGTTTCGACCGCTTCGCCGATCAACTCAACAATCTCTGCCCCATCGTGCCAGCCAAGCTTCGCAACAACAGCGGGATAGTAGGCGCCGCGATGCAAGGCGCCATTAACTTTGGCCAGCGATAATCCGCTGACCTGCTTACGCATCTAACACAAATCCGCTGAACGCAGCCGCCAGACGGCCGCTACTTGACCCGATCCCCTTAGGCCAACGATAATCCGCTGACCATTTGACATAAGGAAGATCGAGCATATGGGCGCACTCTCGGGCGGCGGGCGCAGGTGCGCCCGGGACGGCGTCATAGCGGCGCAAGCGAAGCGAGCGACGTTGCGCCGTAACGGGTGTGCCGGCATCCAGCCGACCGACACCTACCCCAACAAGGTCGCGTGCTGACGAACCCAGGTGTGCATGGCTATTCCGCTTGCTACGCCTGCATTAATTGAGCGGGTACTGCCGAACTGACTGATCGAGCACAACAGCGTGGTTGCCGCTCGCATGTCGTCGGACAAGCCCGGGCCCTCTTGCCCGAACACCAACACGCAACGCTTGGGCAACTCGACCGTCTCAATGGGTAACGACCCAGGCAAATTGTCAATACCGACAATCACAAGGTCCTCAGCAGTTGCCCATGCGACCAGGTCGGCGACCTCGGCGTGATGTTCGACATGTTGGTAACGGTCGGTAACCATTGCACCGCGGCGATTCCATTTGCGTTTGCCAACAATACGAACGCTCTTGGCCAAGAAGGCGTTGGCGTTGCGGACCACAGTGCCGATGTTGAAATCATGCTCCCAGTTCTCGATTGCCACATGAAAGTCGTGCCGGCGGGTGTCGAGATCGGCAATGATCGCGTCCATGGTCCAGTACCGGTACTGGTCAACAACGTTGCGTCGATCGCCCTCAGCTAGGAGTTCGGGATCGAAATGGTCGCCGACGGGCCACGGCTCAGGATGCGGTCCGAGGCCTACTTCGGGCCTGCTCGATTCGTCGCTCATGTCAAGATGATCCAGATGGCTATGTAGTGGACGACGAGCGCACCAACGACCAACGTGTGCCACACCTCGTGATACCCAAACACGGTAGGCCAGGGGTCGGGTTTGCGTAATCCCAAGGCCAAGACACCCAACAGGTAGAAGGCGCCGCCGATAAGAATAAGCACCCCAGCCGTGGTTGAAACATGGCGAAATACAAGCGGAACAGATAGGCCTGCCACGCTGCCAATCACAACAAAGATTCCGGATTGCACACCGTAGGGCAGCTCAAATGGCGCCCATCGCAAAGCGATACCAATCGACACAGCCAGCCACATGATCAGCAGATGCCACATGCGAACCCCACCATCAGGGGCGGGTCCGATCATGCCGGTAAAGGACCCCGCGATTACAAAATAGATAGCCGTCTGATCGAGTTGCCGCATGATGCGCCAGCCATCATCGGCCCACCATCGCTTATGGAAAATCGATGAAGTAACCAACATAAAGGTGACCGACACACCAGTCACCATGGCCAAGATTGCCATAGTCGTCGAACGTGCGGCAACAACAAGAACAACAGACGCAACCACCCACACCGGCAAGGTACGAACGTGCAGCCAACCTCGCAGGGACGGCCGATTGAGCGAACTCTCGCGCCAGGGATCGGGGTGGTGAACCATTACGTACGCAACAGCGGAAGCAACTGGTCGATCATGACATTGATCTCATTGGCACAAGCAATGAACACCGCCTCATCGCCACCGGCGGGGTCGAGTACTTCTTCGGATGGGTCAACATCGATGTTGGCTAAATCGAGAGCATTTACCCGGTCGGCGAGTGCATCCGCACCATTGGACAGCTCGGCAATCAGACGATGCACCGTGGCGGTCTTGGCCGCGCCAGTGGGATGTTGACGTCGAACGTACGCGACGTGCTCAGGGGCAAACGCCACAATGACCGCGGCACTAGCAACATCGTCATCGGACAACTGATGAGACAAGTGACGACGATCTTCGAGGTCATGGGTCAGCAGAGCACCCCGAACGCGCAAACTCATCGGCAAACCTTCGATGGCGTGAGTGCCTGCTCCGGTAACCCGAAACTCGTCAGAGCGATCCCGCAACATCAATGCACCCATCACTGACCGCGCCGCGTTGCCGGTGCACAACATCACAATATGAGGACGTAAATCGGCAGTCATCGACTGCGAACACTAGTGCAAAGCACTTCAAACACCGCAGCTCGCAGCGATTACTCGTCGGCCACGAAGCGATCCAATCCGACTTCCGGTGGCCCCCTGGCCATACCGCCACGGTCCCCCTATTGTCAACACCGCACGGGGCACTACGATGACCGAATATGACGGTCTATTTGATTCGCCACGCTTCGGCGGGAAACCGAAACAGCGGCTCCGACGAGGACCACTTTCGTACTCTCGACGACTTTGGATTAGCTCAAGCCAACCTCATAGCCACGACGCTAGGTCAATCTGCGGTAACCGAACTTTATTCGTCACGCGCCACCCGCTGCATTCAGACCCTTGAGCCGTTAGGGCAACAACTCGGGCTAAGCGTTGCAACCGAAACGACCTTGTTCGAAGGTAGCCAGCCCGAAGCCAGTCTTTCGTTTCTCCTAGCCTTGGCCGACAAGTCCGTAGCACTTTGCAGCCACGGCGACATCATCCCATCGTTGGTAGCCATGCTTCAGCGCCGTGGGGCCGAAGTAGGTCACAACCGCGGATTCGCCAAGGGATCAATCTGGACTATCAACTTCGCTGCCGACGGCACACCAGCAAAAGCGAGCTACCAGCCAATCAATCCGACAAGCTAACTTTCTTCCAGAGCCGACCGCAACTGCACAATGAAGTCACGAATATCGTCGGTGAGATCGAGCGTCAACAACCGATCTAGTTCAGCCAGAGCCTTGCCGTCCTCGCCTTGGCTCGCATAGGCCTGGGCTAACAAGAACCCGGCATCAGGGCTACCCGGCGCAACTGCCACCGCATCCAGCAAGGAAGCAATTCCTGAGTCCACCAACTCGGTGTCACCGGTCTGTACTCCGGCAGAAACCAGCAACTCACCTCGGCCCATAAGCGCAGTGAGATTTTCGGGCTCCTCGGCAATGACGTTGGTGAATATCTTGATGGCCAGCTCAGCCTGACCCTGATCAAGTAACAGCCGCCCAGCGAGCGCCAGAACGTCGACGGTGACACCCAGTTGTTCGGCGGTGAAATCGTCGCCCGGTGGGTTCGTGCGCAACTGTTCGACCAGAACCCGTTGGCGCAATCCGAACTGGGCCAGGATTTGCTCCATGAAAGGGGGCGGATCGGTTTCGTCGAAGGCACGGAGTTCCTCCGCTGCATCCTCAAACCGTTCCTGACCCACAAACAGCACGGCCCGGAACACACGAACGTCAGAGAACGTCGGGTCCGAGCGCACTGCGTCATCAAACAGCGCTTCTACAGCGGGTTCGATTTCGGCCGACACATCGTTGCGGTACAACTCCCACCCCTTGTAGGTGAGTGCCTCAGCGTTGCTGGGCTGGATTTCCAGTACCTGGTCGTAGCGATCAATGGCCTCGACCGATTGCCCCTGCGACGCTAGTTCGTTGGCTTCGATAAGAAGTGTTCTCGTGCTGGCTCGCACATCACCAGTGGAAGTTTCGTTCGACGTACGGAACCCTGCTGACCGGGCCAACAACAAACCAACCAGCCCCGCAGCAACGAGCACGCCGACCACAATTGCTAAACGTTGCCCCAGCGGTCGCTTGGGGGCGCTAACACGAATGGTGGCTTTGCCCTCGTCGATGGCACGAAGAACCGCGGCAGTGCGACGTGTGTAGTCGTCGCTCAGGTTGTGGTAGTCGTCGTCATCGATGTCGCCGGCAGCATGCTCGGCATCGAGATCTTTGATCGATGCCAACAAGTGGCGGCGTTGTCCTTCAAGATCGGCGAGTTCGTCCAGCGAAAGTACTCGGGCTCGTGATCCACGATGCGGGCTAGTCACGAGGTTCTTCCCTCGATTTTCTAAGGGCGACAGCAACAAGGTCGCGGTCGGCATCGGATGCTGCCGTCATGGCCTGCCGACTGGGCCGCAGCAGCGAATAGGCCAACACCAGCGCCGCGGCACCGAACCCCACAACCGGAATAACCCACACCAGACCAGCAAGCCCAGAACTCGACGGCGTAAGCAACACCTCGGGGCCGTACCGGTCGGCCAGAACCTGGCGGATTCCTTCATCGGACTCGCCCGCATCGACCCGACGGGCGATGTCGGACAAAATAACCCGGGCGATCGGAACCGAGGATTGGGCGACGGACTCGGAGGTACATTGCGGACACTTGATGGTCTCGGCAATGGCCGTTACTCGTTCGCCGTTGGTGCTCGGGCCACCGCTATCGAGTGTGCCGAAAGCCAACAGGCTCGCCAAGACGATCACCAACATAAACCATGAGATCTTGATGCGATCAGCGGTCATTCGGCCGGACTTTCGAAGCGGGCCATAGAGGCATCAAGTTGGTCGGCAGTAACCGGCCCGATGAATTGTTCGACGACCACGCCGTTGGGAGTAACCAGAAACGTCGTAGGCGGAGCGGTAACGGCATAGTCGATTACGGCGGTTGTTGTGTCGTCATAGAGCACCGGCCAATTGCCGCCTAGCTCGTCGAAGAACGCCAAAATATCCTCTTGGCGATCGGTCATCGCTACCGAAACCAGTACAGCATCGGACTGTTCGTGGCGAGCCACAAACTCGGTAAGTTCGGGGTGTTCAAGTCGACATGGTGGGCACCAACTCGCGAAGAAGTTCACGACGACCCAACGACCGCGTTGATCATCGAGATCAAACGAGCCACCGTCGGCTGTCGGCCCCTGCACCAACGGCGCAACCTCGCCCAGAACTGCACCGCTGCCCAAAGCGTTGGGCGCAGGGTCGGCGGTGGCCAAAATAAGCAACAGCACACCAACAACTACGGCAACCGGTCCAACCATCCACGCGCTGATACGGCGCGATTCGAGTTCTATCTCGGGACTTTCGTTGGTCATGGGGCGGCTCCGACAGAAACAACACCGGGTACTGCACTCACTGCTTCTGTTCCACGGCGACGCTTCCCTGGGAAGGCCGACAACGCGGTGCCGACCGCCATCAAGATGCCTCCAACCCACAGCCACGCAATCATGGGTTGCACAGTGACGCGCACCACCGCCACACCATCATCCTCCGGCAGCGAAATCACCTGTAACTGCACGTTGGCACGCCAGTCGGACGTGTGATCTGGGTCCAATATCACTAGCCCCGCAACCTTGAATCGATCAATAGCGGGAGCAACTTCGGAGCCGTCAACTTCGAACACCAACTCAGACCGCAACTTTTCGTCGAGATCGACATTACGCGGCTCAACGAACGTGATGGTGCGACCGGACAACTCGACCGAATCGCCCATCTCCATCGAGAACTCGCCCTGACGCACAAAAGATCCGCTCGCCGCCAACGCAACGGCCAAGATGACCACCCCAAGGTGCACAATCATGCCCCCGTTGGTTCGACCCACCAGACCGCGCCAGCCACCACGGCGAGTAGCAATAACGACCGTGCGCAAGGCTGCCCCACCGGCAAAGCCGCCCAGAGCAAAAGCCATCAGCGGCGAAAACCCTCGTGCCCCAATGAGCAGCGATATGGCGAGTGCCCCCACCCCAATCCAAGCGGGCCATTGCAGGCGGTGACGCAACGTCTCGCCCGTGGTCTTGCGCCAAGGCAATGCGGGAGCAACCGCCATCAAGAACAACAACGTGAGACCTATCGGCACGGACATGCGGTCGAAGTACGGAGCGCCAATCGAAATTCGTTCGCCGTTCGCTGCTTCGAGCAACAACGGATACGTGGTACCCAAGATAATGACGAAGGCAAAAGTGGCGAACAGCAGATTGTTCGCCAGAAACGCACCTTCGCGCGAGATTGGTGAGTCGATCCGACCGGGCGACCGCAGTCGGTCGCCGCGCCACCCAATGAGGCCAACCGAGACGATAACGATCAGTGCAAAGAAGACCAGTAACGCGGGGCCAATGCCGGACCCACTGAACGCATGCACTGAACCAAGCAGACCGGCACGCGTAATGAAGGTGCCCAAGATGGTGAGCGCAAACGTGGCACAAACCAACGACAGGTTCCACACCCGCAACATGCCGCGCCGTTCCTGCACCATCACCGAATGCAGGTAAGCCGTTCCGGTCAGCCAAGGAATAATCGAAGCATTCTCGACAGGGTCCCAGCCCCAATATCCACCCCAACCCGAGACGTCGTAGGCCCACCAAGCCCCCAGAACGATGCCGGCGGTAAGAAAACCCCACGCAAACAAGGTCCACCGACGCGTTTCTACCAGCCAACCCTCGCCCAGGCGCCCCGTTGCCAAAGCACCAATAGCGAACGCGAACGGAACCGTGAACCCCACGTAACCCAAATAAAGCATCGGCGGATGAAACGCAACCAGTGGGTTGTTCTGCAACAGCGGATTGGGGCCCGGCCCATCAAGCGGTATGGGATCAATAAGCGCAAACGGGTTAGCCGGACCTTGCCACCCAAATATCGGACGCAACATGATCCCAAAAAAGAAAATGCTGACCGCAAACATGACAAGCATTGCCCAACCGACCATGGGGTCGTCGAGTTTCTTGCGGAACTTCTCAACAACGACTACCGAATAGCCGGCCAGTATCAGGGCCCACAACAAGATCGAGCCCTCAAGGGCTGACCACAACGCCGCGAAGTTGTACAACGCTGGTGTGCGCGAACTGCCGACCTGCGCCACATAGGCCAAGCTGAAATCACGAGTTATGAGCGCCCGCTCCATGAAACCAAACGCAACGACGGATCCCAGCAAACTGATCCACGCATAGGTGCGCCCCAACCCCAGGAGGCGTTCATCGCGTGTCCGCAGGCCTACCGCCATGGTGACCATGCCGAAAACAACCGAAGCAAATGCGATCGTTATTCCTAGCGAACCAAGCGTGGCATTCATAGGGCCACCAACAATTTTCGTTGGCCTCCGGCGAGGTCGGTCACTGGTCTGGACCGTCCACGGCATCGGTCAAGCGATCGGCATTTTCGGCAATATATACCTCGTCGTGTTTAACCAAAATGCGATCGGCGGCAAAGTAATAGTTATCGAGAGACGTGCTAGCGAATGGACCAAACCGGGTGTTCGCTGGGGCGTCGCCATCACGAAACTGGCCTTCAAGGACGACCGCAAGCCCTTCGGCAAACAGTTGCGGTGGCACACCCTTGTACGCCACGTCGACACCAACCTCGTTGAACTCGATGGTGAACAAAACGATGTCATCGAACTGCTCGACAGACTCGGCTACGACTAGGCCCTGCACCTTGAAACGTTTCTGGCCCAGTTCTTCGTGTTCGGCCACGGCCTCGTCGGCATTGCGAAAGAACAACGCCGCATCACCGATACCTTTTGCCAGCACCGCACCAACCGCCACAAAAGCCAACGCGGCAATACCCGTGGTAACCCACTTTCGACTACTTGATACGGCGCGGGGCGCACGGTCGACCGGAACGATGGGATCGTCGTAAATATCGTCAGTCATTAGTACTCATCCAGCGCCGTCGATCTTCAGGGACTTGCTCCATGAGCTTGCGACCTCGCATCATCAAACGGACCGAATACAAACTGATCGAGCCAAATACGGCACCCCAGCAGACCAACACGAAACCCCAGTCGCTCACGAGATGACCTCCTGCGTAGTGGCCTCGGCCCGCCGAGAATCGATGGCATCATCGAGCGAGTACTCGAGCAACTGTTCTTCGAGCCATGCCATCCGGAACCGATGAAGCAACATCCACGAATACAGCAAAGTCCCTACGACCATGGCCAAGAACAAAGTAAAGAGCATCAAATCGTCGAGTTTGGGGTCGAAGTCGGGTGTCAAAATGGTGGCGTCCTGATGCAGGGTGCGCCACCACTCAACCGAAAAATGCACGAGCGGAATATTCACCGCACCGATTAGCCCGACAATCGCAGAACGCCGCGAACGAAGATGGGATTCGGCGGGTATCTGCCGCACCGCCAGATACCCCACAAAGATCAAAAACAGCACAAGGGTAGAAACCAGACGGGCATCGCCCCACTCCCAATAACTTCCCCAGGTCGGGCGGCCCCAGATACTCCCGGTAACCAACGCCAGGCCACACAACAACACGCCAATCTCAGCAGACGACGCGGCCACCAAATCCCACCACTGCGAACGCCTCCACAGATACATCGCCGAACCAACCGCGGTGATGCCAAATGACAGGTACATCAGCCAGGCCATCGGCACGTGCACATACATGATGCGCACTAAATCACCCTGTACAAAGTCGTCTGGACTCATGAAAAGGCCGAGCGCGACGACCCAACCAATACCGATGAGGGAAAGAAATCCGAGCACGCGTGTGCCCTTTGAACTGGTCGTGTGAGTCACGACTCCTCCAAAAGTGGGGTAAATGCAATCAATCCAAGACCCACGTAGAGAAGGGCGAAGATTGCTAAGAAATTGAACCAGGACCACCCATTGACGGCTACTTCGCCCAACGCCGAACCTGATGTCCGGGTGGCGGCGATGAGCAACGGGGCCAACGCAGGCAACAACAAGATGGGCAAAAGGGTTTCCTTGACACGCAGTCCGGCAGTGAGTACGCCATACAGCGTGCCAGCTGCAGCGATGCCAACGGGCGCGACCGCCGCAGTTGCTAGCAGCAACCCCCAGCCCGTTAGCTCGGCCGAATAGAACACCACTACTCCCAGGCCAAGCAATATCTCGATCACCACAATCTGAAGAAAGATCGCGGCGGTCTTTCCCAGAAAAATGGCATTGGGGTGCAAACCCGAAAGCCGGAGAGCATCACGAACTCCATCTTGGGATTCAAGCGTGAACGCTCGTTGGATAATTAGCAACGCCGAAAACAACACCGCAATCCAATACAACCCCGAGGTAAGGCGTTTGAGAGTGGCGAGATCGCCATCGAGGGAGAACGCAAAGATGATCAGAACGAGAAAGGCAAACGGTGCCACCTGGGCCATAGCCACACGGGACCGACGTTCAATCTGGAGGTCCTTTCGGAACACGAGCAGCGACTCGGACAACAAACTGCTACCCATTGGCCACCACCCGATCAGCATTCACAAAATGGCCGCCAGCCAGCGTAAGTGTGCGGTCGGCCAGCGCTCCGGCCCGCTCGTGATCATGGGAAGCAATCATCACGGCTGCCCCGCCCGCCGCAGCCTGCCTGATTATTTGATCCAGGGTGTCGCGCGCCGCCTTATCGAGTGCCGCGTGCGGCTCATCGAGCAGCCACAGTCTCGGTCGCTGAGCAAGCAAAATCGCCAGACCAGTACGCCGACGTTGGCCAGCCGATAGCAGAGCGACCGGCACATCACTGAGTCGGCCATCGAGTTGGAGTCGGTTCATCGCGGCGGTGGCATCAGCCTTGCTAGCACCGGCCGCTTGAGCCCAGAACGCAACATTGTCAGCCACAGTGAGATCGTCGTACAACCCCGATGCGTGGCCGAGGTAACCGACGGCACGACGAACCGCACGCCGATCGGTCATCACGTCATGTCCGAGAACATGCGCCGTGCCATCATCAAGACGGGACAACCCGGCACAAAGGCGTAACAAGGTAGTTTTCCCGGCGCCGTTTGGTCCAGAGACAAGCACAACCTCGCCCCGGTTGACCGTCAGATCGGCGCCAGCGAGGGCTGGGAATCGACCCAACAGAACCACCGCATGCCGCAAAGCGATAACCGGGTCGTGGGGCGATTCGGGCACAGAAGTAAGCGTATCTGGACTATTGCTTACCCATAGATTGGGCGGCGTATTGCCCTGCCCCCAGTCAGTTGAAGCGGCAAGATACGCTTGATGATCATGCGTACCGCACGTGTCCTCGGCTCAATCGGCCGTTTTCTTATTGGCTCCGGCATCATCACTCTGCTCTTTGTCGCGTACCAACTATGGGGTACCGGCCTACAACATGCCGCCGCCCAAGACGACTTGGCCCAAGACTTTGCGACGCTTCTTGCGGAGTCCCCGGTGACCCTTGCCGAAGGAGTCCCCGACGAAGTTACCGCGACGTCGGAACAAATCGACACCGACCCGTCCACTGTCGAACAACCAGCAACCCGTCCAGAAAACGTCGCAGATGCCGCCAATGCCGTCCAGACAGCGGCCTACGCATATTGGAGTGACCGCGATCGCTTGGATCTCCTCTACCCACCCAACGGCGACGTTCTGGGTCGCCTTACTATGCCCACTATCGGGATCGAAGAACTATTCGTCGCAGGCGTCGAAGCCCCCGATCTGCGCAAGGGTCCCGGACACTACGGGTCAACCCCTCTACCTGGGCAGGCCGGCAATGCCGCCATCGCCGGGCACCGAACCACCTATGGCGCCCCGTTCAATCGCATAGACGAACTCCAACCCGGCGACGAACTTACCGTCACCACACTGCAGGGCGAATTCACATACCGTGTCATGCCGCAGACCTCGTCCGATGGTGAAACCGTAGGCCACTTCATCGTCCGCCCCAGCGCCACACAGGTGCTCGATGATTTCGGCGACAACCGCCTCACACTCACCGCCTGTCACCCCAAGTACAGCTCGCGGCAACGCATCGTGGTGGTGGCCGAGTTAGTCGGTGAACCCGCGATCACTCCTCCCCACGACCCTGGTTTGGCCAGCACGTCGGGCGGACTCGGAGCCGATGAGTATGCATCTACTTCTGCCGCCGCCAATCCGCCGATCGACGACGGCACACCAACCGGAGCATCGGTTGCCGCTGACGATGTTGTGGTGCCCGAGGCCAGCGAATCCGAGGCGGTTGCCATCGACGGCCTCACCGAGGGCGAAATTGCTGCGGCTCCGATTGCCAATTCCTTTGGCAACGGCCTAAACGGCGACAGTGATGCCATCTCACCGGCGGTGTCCTGGATGATCGCCGCCCTGGTGCTGTGGTTCACGGCCGGATTCGTGGGTCGCCGCTGGAAACTCCTCACCACCCATGCCATCTTCCTGGTGCCATTCTTAGTACTGCTTTGGATGTCATTCGTCCACATCGACCAAGCTCTACCGGCGTACTAGGCCAACCCATGTCCCGTCTGAGGTTACTGATCACAATGCTGGTGGTTCTGGGATTTTCTGTCGCGTGTTCCTCAACCACACCCGAGGAATCTCCGGCTGCCAACAATGAACTTCAGCCCGGCATCATCCAAGCTACCCCAACACCAATCGTCAATCCCGATGCCGATCCAGACACAATCGTCGACCTACCTGATGAACAACAAGGTGTGCTGATCAACCGCTACGACCTCGAAGTGCAGTACTGCTTTAACACCTACGGCATTCAAAGTCTGGAACAAGACGCTCAGCCCACCACCACCATTGTTGCCTGTCGCGAACCGCACGAGAGTGAGGTTTACTACCAGAGCAACTACCCCGCTGGAGGCGATCAACCTTTCCCCGGGACCGACGCCATCACCCGATGGACCGAAGAACGGTGCTACCGCGAGTTCGAGGGTTGGGTCGGGCAGATATATGAATTATCCGAACTGGAAATCGGCATAGTGCATCCCAGTCGCGAGACCTGGGACGTCGGGAACTACCGGACAATCACTTGCTATGTGTACTCAGTAGCGGGCGGCGGCCTAATCGGGTCAATGTCCGACACCGGTATCTGAGAACTGACAACCACCCAGATTCACTACCGTGTCTCATCAGTGAGCACAAAATGGACATCACTTTGGATCGACCCATCGACGCCAAACGCAAAGGTGCGGTAGCCCGGGGCAACCCACGTTTCCGTACTGCGGTCGAAGTAGCTCTTTAGCGACGGAGCCACCCAGACGGGTAAGCCCTCGAAATCGTACTTGGCCGGCACATGGGTATGGCCGCCACCCAGACCACGCACCTTGGACAAAGTTGGAACAAGAGCACGCCAAGCCGCATCGTATTGGGGCGTGCCATCGCCGTTCAGTTCGAGAGGAACCGCAGGGGGATGATGCAACCAGATGAACACATGCTCTGCGGTGGTGGCCGCGCACATGGACCGAATCCAGGCCGCCTCACTCGAAGCCAATGCACCATCATTGTGGAGTCGGGCATCGTCGGGCGGATCAACGAGCAAACCTGACTCGTCGCTCAGCATGATCCCGGCGCAAGAGTCGACAAACAAGAAGGCCCAGTTGTTGACCTCAATGACGCGCGTTGTGTGCACACCAGAGCGACCAATGCCCGCCCGAAACGCCAAGTCGAGGTCATGGTTGCCGGGGCACACATTGACCGGCACCTGAAACTGCGAAAATGCCGCACCGGCCTTGCGGTACTGCTCGGCTCGGCCATGATCGGCCACGTCGCCGGTGACGACAACTAAATCGAAATGGTCGTGGTCACCGAGATCAGCCAGTACCGCGGCAAACGACGCATCGGTGTCGTATGCATGACCATATTGTGGCGCAGCACCTGACTCGATGAAATGCGTATCGGAGAGTTGAACCATGCGAATAGAAGAGGGCATACGGACAGTCTTACATCGCCGCACATACTTTTCTAGGCGAATTGTTAAAGAAAGTCACCGAGGCCCGCTAGCGAGTTCGTCGCCCGCCGCAAACATGAACCGATTTTCAGAAAGAAGATTGAAGAAGAAGGGCGAGGCCAGCCCACGACTGGGGCATGGCACCTCTCCCCTCGCCAGTGTCGGGATTCCAGTACTCGGCTAGACCGCTCGCCATCGCCCCGTCAACGGTTGCTTTGGCCATCGCCTCCACAAGCAAACCCTCACCCCCTACTCTCTTTACCCCTTGAACCAATAGATAGGAAAGTTGCGGCCATACCGGACCGCGCCAATAAGCATCAGGGTCGAAGACTTTTTCGGTTCGGTCGACCCCGGGGGGACCAAATGGCCCACCAAATCGCTGCGGGTCTTTCAGCTGATCAATCACCGAACTAATCGCCTCCTTGCGACCACTCACAAGCAACGGCAATAGCGCATCACCTGTCCGGCAACGACCACTGCCTGATTCAGTCGGCCCCGCATCAACCCAAGTGCCAGCGGCAGGGTCCCATTGGTCATCGATCATCGAGGCCAGAGCCTGCCCTGCTTCCACCAAAGGGTCATCGTTTACGGCGCCGCCAAGTTCGATGGCATTCCATGCAACCAAGGCATTAAAACCCACGGAAGCAACAGCAAAGTCAGGGTTCTCTAATGCTTCGCCTTCATTCCCACGACGAAGCGACTCGACGAGGTAACCCTTGCGAATTCGCCACCGATCCACCGTCCAGCCGTCGGGACAAAGATCATCCCACCGAGGAGAATCGTCGGCACCGGACTCCCACGGATGACACAGCGCAACCAATCCAGACTCATGCCGAGGTCGCACCTCAAGAAAAAACCGAACCCCCTTTTGCGCTCGGCCCATAACATCGTCATCCACCTCCACCCCAGCACGGAGCAATTCAGCGACAACGTGGCCATACATGGGCGGCTGAGTAATCGAAGAAGCACCCGTCCGCCCCCAAAATTTCAAGGAGGCCTGGGGTTCGATCTGGTAGTTCATGTGGGGCACGAACCCCGAAGCCGTCTGGGTGGCCAGTGCCGACCGCAATTCGGTCACCGCCCGATCTGTCTCACCCAGCGCCTGCCAGATCAAACTATGAAAACACGAATCCCATAACCACTGCCACGGGTAGACCACAGCGTTCGGCGCCGCATATCCTTCGGTGGTCCAATGCTGTTCGAGCAAGGCATGTACTTGTGCCCGAAGTTCGTCTGGCCCGAAGTTTGGAGTTCGATTTATGCCCACGTGTGCCATTGTGTCATTTCGTCTCGGCGGAACTGACGGTGTTTCCATTGTGGCGGCCAGTTGGGGCGAAATCTTCACCAACCTAGGATTTGATGTCGTGACTGTTGCCGGCGACGGCCCTGTCGACCGTCCGGTCAAGGGGTTGGAATTGCTCCCAAGCGAACCGCCCGACATGACAGCTTTGGTTGAAGCACTGGCAGATGCCGACCTCGTGGTGGTGGAGAACCTTTGCTCTATTCCTCTAAACCTGGCTGCGTCGCGAGTCGTCGCTGAAGTACTCCAGGGCCGGCCGGCCATCATGCACCATCATGATCCACCGTGGCAGCGCGAGCGCTTCAGCCACGTGACTGAGTTGCCGTTCCTCGATCCAGCATGGGTCCACGTGACGATCAACGATCTCACTCGCGAACAGTTTGAGGATCGAGGCATCGCCGCTCACGCCATCTACAACGCCTTCGACACCACGAAGCGGGTCGGAGATCGGGCCATGATGCGGAACCGCTTAGGCGTAGCTGATGACGAATTGTTGATCGCCCACCCCGTGCGCGCCATTGCCCGTAAGAACATTCCTGTCGCCCTACGCCTCGTCGAACAACTCCAGGGCACCTACTGGCTGCTTGGTCAGGCCGAGGATGGGTACGGACCAGAATTGGATTGGCTACTGGCGTCGGCCAATTGCAAAGTCATCCAACGCCGCTCCACACTTGATGTCGCCGATATCTACGCTGCCGCCGATGCCGTCGTGTTCCCTTCTCTTTGGGAGGGATTCGGCAACCCGCCGGTGGAAGCCTCTATTCACCGGCGTCCGGTGATCGTTGGCGATTACCCCGTGGCTACCGAACTCCGAGGCTTGGGGTTCGACTGGTTCTTCCCGCATGAAGTCGAGGCCTTTCGCGCCGACATCGCCTCGCCCAATCTTGACCGTCTCGACCGCAATCAAGCACTAGTCGCGGCACACTTCTCTTATGCAACGATCGGCCGCCAATTGGGCGAGCTACTCGATGCGAAAGGATGGCACCCATGACCGAAGCTGAAATCCTCGCTAAGCGCCAACGCATCGACGACCTGAGCGTCATGGGCAAGCGCATCGGTTACTCGTTGTACGCAATTGCCATCGTCTTGTTCTTTGTTGGGTTCTTCGACGAGTACCGACCGGCAATTGTTACCACCATCACCGCTTGCCTTGTCATAGGCTCTGTTCTGCTTGCACCAGCAATCGTCATGGCGTACGGCGTGAAGGCCGCGGTCCACGAAGAAAACGGTGGAGGCTCATTCCACTAGGAGCATTCCTGGGTTACCCATGGGTAGCATCGCTCCCGATATGAGCACTCGCCTTCCTGCCGCCGATCGCCGCCTGCAACTAATTGATGTCGCAACGGAGACCTTCGGTGACGTTGGGTTTCATAATGCCTCAATGAATGCCATCGCTGCTGCTGCCGGTGTCACCAAACCCGTCTTGTACCAGCACTTCTCTTCTAAGGAAGACCTTTTCACCGCTGTCTTGCGCCACGTTGGTGCCAAGTTGCGCACGGCTTTGGAATCATCAGTTGCCCAGGCCGCCGATGGGCGAGAACGAGTCGAACTCGGGTTCGCCGCCTACTTTGGCTTTCTGCATAACCACCGTGCCAGTGCCCGAGTTTTGTTTGGCGAGGCCCGGCGCATTGACGAAACTATGGCCAAGGAAGCCAATCGGGCCGTCGAGTCAATCGCTAACATGGTCGCAGGCCTCATTGAGATCGACGGACTCAGCGACGAAGAACGACGAGTTCTTGCCAATGGTGTGGTTGGCATTGCCGAGGGTGCTGGCCGGGCCTGGATCCGACGCACCAACGGCTTATCCGCCGAACGACTCGCTGAAGTTGTGGCTGAACTGGCCTGGACAGGCCTCCGCGGCGAATAGTCCGGCCACGACACCGTACCGGCCGTCACCCCTACGTGAAGGTATTTCGCAGTTAGGTGCGCGGTGAGATGTCGATAGGTTCGCTGGGAAGATGGCCATCGGCGATTGCTACCAAGAACTCGGGCATACGCTCCGGCAAAAACTTCTCCGAACTATTGGCTACTTCTTCGACCGGCCACCACTTTGCTCCGCTAAACGCGTCCCGCTCTAATGCTTCAAGGCCTTGTGGGTTCCATTCGCCGCCGTCGCACCATGCCACGTAGATCTTCTCATCGCTGTCGAAGAAGTATCCGCCGAAAGTGAACTGCACCTGCTGCGTCCAGACACAAGGGCCCATTTCGACGTCGGCTATCCCTGTCTCTTCGTATAGTTCACGCTCCGCGGCAACCGCCGGGTTCTCGCGACGGTCAACTCCGCCCCCGGGGATTTCCCACCATTCGGGGGCGTAGGGGTCAAGCGGGTCTGAGGCAGAAATTAAGAACACCTCGCGATCACGATTGAGAAGAACTACACGTGCTGCTGGTCGTTTGGCCACGCTGGCACGTTAGACCCGCCGGCGGTAATTCGCGCAGTGAGCGAACCCAACACTCCCGGGTGAGTTCGCTCACTGGTCACAATATTGAGTGCCCTAACGTTTCCAAAGTGTCTTTCTTTATCGCACCCACCAAAGGGGCCGTTGTTTGCAAGAAAGCTGTGGAAGCTAGGCGGACACCCTCCAAAGTGACTCGTTCTACTATTCGCGCCGATCGCTCAAACTGTCAACCAGTTCAGCGTCTTGCAACGGAACCGTTTTGATAACGACACCGGAACAATTGCTTCTTGTCATGCAGACAGAGTACTGTTGTAGCTCTAATCAAGTAAGTAGTTTGTCGCGTGCGGCAGTCTCTTACTATCTTCAACACCCTCTGGAGGGGTTCATGTTAAACCGTAAATGGCTAGGTCTTCTAGCCGTCCTCGTTACCTTTGGCCTGCTTGCTGCGGCCTGTGGTAGCGATTCATCACCCGACGCTGTAGCCGACGCACCAGCCGACGCACCAGCCGACGCACCAGCCGACGACGTAGAACTCACCCAGGACGGTGGCATTCTTGCTGCTGTTCAGGCTCGTGGAACCCTTAACTGTGGTGTTTCCGGCGTGTCGGTTGGTTTCTCTGAAACCGCTCCTGACGGAACCATCTCCGGCCTTGACGCTGACTACTGCCGTGTAGTAGCAGCCGCCGTTCTTGGTGATGCCAATGCCGTTGAATTCATTGCTCTTACCGCAGCCGAGCGCTTCACCGCTGTCTTGACCGGTGACGTTGACGTTCTCATGCGTAACAGCACCTGGACCCAGAGCCGTGACACCGAAGTAGGCATGGACTTCGGTCCCACCACTTACTTCGACGGTCAGCAGCTTATGGGCCGTGCCAGCGATGGCTTCACCACTGCTTCTGGCGTTGCTGACGTCGACGGTACCGTTATCTGCACCAACGCTGGTACCACCACCGAGACCAACATCTCCGAGCAGGCTGGCCAGCTTGGCATCGATATCACCTTGAACACGTTCGAGGACTTCGACCAGGTAACACAGGCTTACATCGATGGCGTATGTGACATCATCACCACTGATGGTTCGGGCCTTGTAGGTCGTAAGGCTGTACAAGAGCCGGCCGATCAGGACTGGGTCATCTTCCCAGCCACGCCTATCTCCAAGGAACCACTTGGTCCTGTTTACGCACAGAACGACTCCGCTTGGTCTGACGCAGTCAACTGGGCCGTATACGCCACCTTCATTGCTGACGAAAATAACGTTGGCATGGATGACGTAGATGACGCTCTTGTCGGCGAGAACCTCGAAATGGTTCGTTTGCTTGGTGGCGAAGGCGAATTGCAGACGATCATGGGCCTCAGTGCCGATGCGTTCTACAACGTCATTAGCCAGGTTGGTAACTACGACGAAATATTCAGTCGTAGCCTTGTACCACTTGGTCTTACCCGTGAGGGTTCGGCCAACGCTAACTGGCTCGATGGTGGTCTCATTTACCCACCACCAGCTCGCTAATTTTAGCTATTAGTTAGCAGTATCTGCGAAGGCTGGTCCTCCCGAGGGAGGGCCAGCCTTCGTCGTTTTCGACAAAATTTATGCGCTGTTGCACGTTCAATGTGCGCGAGTTGGGTGATTGCGCTACGTTTCTTCGATTCGCCAACGTCGAAGCCTGGGGGCATAGACCGAGTGACCGATACAGCTCAATCTTCATTAGCGCACACAGCCGGACATAAACCGCCAATTTGGCGCAATATCACGTTTCTTAAATGGGCCGTCCAAATCGTCGTGCTGGCCCTGGTCGTCGGTGCGTTCTGGTTCTTAGCCAAAGAGGCCCGGCAGAACCTGATAGATAAGAACCTGGATCCCAGCTTCAACTTCATCGAAGGTCCCGCCAACTTTCAACCAGGCGAAGGCATCGATACCCAACCCGACACGGCAGGTCGAGCACTCTGGGTCGGCATGGTCAACACCCTGCGTCTCGCCGGGCTTGGCATTGTTGCCTCCACGATTCTAGGAGTCATGGTCGGTCTCGCCCGTCTGTCCAACAACTGGGTAGCAAACAAGGCCGCTGGTATCTTTATTGAGACGCTACGCAACATCCCCGTACTAGTGCAGATCATCTTGTGGTTTGCCATCATCTCCCAGCTCGGCAAGCTCACGCCCGAGTCCGGAAAATTGGGTGGATCATTCTTCTTTACGAAGAAGGGCATCTCCGTCCCTCGAATCTTCTTGGCCGATGGGTTCTACCAGTGGGCCACACTCATGCTGGTGTTTACCGCCGGCCTCTTGTTTACCAGACGGAAGTTGCACGCCAAGCAGGATCGAGAAGGCGGCAACCAAAGGATCGCCACCAAGCTCTTCGTCCTCACGATCGTTGCCGCCGTAGTAGCCACAATTATCAATCCCATCATGTCGTTCCTCGGACCCGTATTCGACGAGATCTCCGATATCTGGGGCGATATCCCTCGCGGCCTGATGCAGACAGCGCTCAGCCTTATCGCCATTGCTGGCGCCGTAGAATTCATCCGTCGCTTCCTCAACAGCCGCCGCACCCCAGCTGGCCTAGCCAAGCTTGACGATGACGACTGGTTCCGCATGATTTTTGCGGGTGTGATGGCAATGCTCGCGGTCGCATTCTTCTGGAAGGCATGGCCGGGATTGTCCAGCTGGATTATCCATTCCGGCAGCGACTTCTTTGGCGTCGCTGGCGACAAGTTCGGCGGTGGCCGCGGCGCTCGCCCATTCGATGCCATGTTGCCTTCGGTTACCGACAACAACATCACCAACTACGCCAAGACGGGGCTCACCATGACGGTGGGGTTCACGGCCTTGTTCATGGGCCTGGTGTTCTACACGGCGTCGTTCATTGCCGAAATCGTGCGTGGTGGAATTTTGGCAGTGCCTAAGGGCCAGTCCGAGGCCGCCGCCGCAGTGGGGCTTAGCCGCTCACAAGCGCTGCGCAAGGTCATCTTGCCCCAAGCATTCCGAGTTGTGATGCCACCGCTTGGCAACCAGTACCTCAACATCACCAAGAACACCTCGCTAGCTATCGCGGTGGGATTGTCCGATGTGGTGCAGGTAGGCCAGTCGGTCTACAACAAGAACAATCAGACCTTGGCAGTCTTCGCTATTTGGATCGCCTTCTTCTTGAGTCTTTCGCTGACTATTTCCTTCGTGGTCAACACAATTAACCGCAAACTAGCGATCGTGGAGCGATGATATGAGCGACACACAAATACTCGTAGCTGACGATTCCGAAGAGCCACTAACAAACACTCGGCCCGAGATTCCTATTGTTGCACCGCGACGCTGGCTAAAGGAGAACCTATTCTCCAGCAAGTCCAACACGATCCAAACGTTCTTGTTCACCGGACTGATGTTGTCGATTGTGCGCTGGTTGCTCAGTTTGATCTTCGCCGAAGCGTCTGACTGGACATCGGTAACGACCAATATGCGACTGCTGTTCGGGTACAACTACCCGGCCGAACAGTTCATCCGTGTTTGGTTCTGTCTAGGCGTCATCATCGTGGCAGCTATGTTCACCATGGGAGCCTGGAACGCTAAACCCGATTTCTCGCTCCGCAAAATGGCCATCAGCACTACTGCTGGCGGTGGGTTCTTAGCGATGATCTGGTTCATGTGCACCGTCGGATTCGGATTTGCACCACTACAAAAGGTCGACGGTATGCCGTCGGGCCTGCGGTTGGGCACCTTCCTTCTGGCCGCACTACTCATAGCACTCGGTCTCGGTGTACTGAACTTCGTTCACGAACCACATAAGATTTGGATTAAGTTCACCACCGTGCTCTATGCCTTTGCTGGAGCAGTTGTGGCATTCCTGTGGCTGGTTCCTTTCGGCCGCTACGAGTTCGCTGATGGTGAAGTCATCAACGAGAGCGGCACCGTGGCGACCAGCACCAAGGTTCCCTGGACCTACATGATGCTGCTCCTCGTCGGTGCCTACTTCGTGGGTCGCTGGCTCCGCCAGTTCATCCCCGAAGGGAGCTACCGAATGGTGATGGTCATTTGGTGGATCGTGGGACCATCGTTCCTCATCTTCCATGTGTTGCGCGATCCAGCGTTCGACATGGGTTACGTGTTCCGTGTCGATATCCCGATGGCCTTGGCCTTCGGTCTCGGGGGCGGTGCTTTGCTCTACGCACTAGCCAAACCCGGACGAGGCGAGCTAGCCCGGGTCGTCGGCGCCGTCTTGTTGTTCTTTGCGGCCTACAACTGGCTTACCGCCGGCCTTGGCAGCGGGCATCTGTTCGGCTGGGAATCAATGCTGCAAAAAGCTCGCATCACTTTCCTGATGCTTTCCTTTGCCGTATTGATGGCACCCACCTTCTCCGGTGAACCAGCGGCCCGACGCCGCTTTGCCTATGGCTGGATTGGCTTTATAGCCATATCCCATTGGCTCATCACCGGAGTCAACACGCCGTCCACCCTCGACATCGCTGCTCCGCCATTCCTGGGTGGATTCGTGCTCACAGTGGCTATTGCCTACTACGTGTTCCTCGCCTCATTCCCGCTGGGAATCTTGATGGCTTTGGCTCGTACGTCCAAGCTGCCACTGTTCCGAGTCATGTCGACCGTCTACATCGAGTTCATTCGAGGCATCCCGCTTATTACGGTGTTGTTCTTCTTCTCGATTATGCTCAACCTGTTCTTGCCTAATGGCATGACGATCTCCGAACTCGGAGCCATCTTTGTCGGCTATACGCTGTTCTCAGGCGCCTATATGGCAGAGAATATTCGTGGCGGGCTACAGGCGATTCGCAAAGGGCAATACGAGGCCTCCGATTCTTTGGGGCTTACCACTGTGCAACGAACGCTGCTTATCGTGTTGCCGCAGGCCTTGCGGGTCACCATTCCTAACCTGGTTGGTCAGGCCATTGGTACGTTCAAGGAAACGTCGCTCATCGCCATAGTCGGCGGATTCGACCTGTTGCGTATTGGTAACTCGACAATCCCAGCCCAGTCAGTATTCCAAGGCCAGAAACGGCCAGCGTTGCTGTTTGTTTGCTTCGTGTACTGGGTGTTCGCGTACTCGATGTCTCGAGCGTCTCGACGACTAGAGACCAAACTCGACGTAGGCGATTAAGGCTAACCATGACTCTTTCCCTAATCTCACATTCAATTTTCCCATCACTCGCTCACCACCTGGAGGCAGCCTCATGATTGCGCCCGATACAGCTCTAACCCCCGAAATGGCCGCCCGCGACGACATCATCATCTGTCGAGGCGTAAAGAAATGGTTTGGTGACTTCCAGGCCCTGAATGGCATTGACCTTGTGGTCAAAGACCGTGAGGTAATGGTCGTACTCGGACCATCTGGCTCGGGAAAGTCAACCCTGATCCGATGCATCAACCGTCTTGAGGTTCACCAAGAAGGTGACATCATCGTTGACGGCATTGAGCTCACCAACGACCTGCGCAACATCGACAAGGTCCGTTCCGAAGTCGGAATGGTCTTCCAGAGTTTCAACTTGTTCCCGCACCTAACGGTGCTCGAAAATGTAACTTTGGCGCCGATCTGGGTTCGCAAGAAGCCAAAGGCCGAGGCCATCGACTTGGCCATGGCGCTTCTAGAGCGCGTTGGTATCCCCGAGCAGGCCGAAAAGTTCCCCGGTCAGCTTTCCGGTGGTCAGCAACAGCGAGTTGCAATTGCCCGCTCTTTGGCGATGGAACCCAAGATCATGTTGTTCGATGAGCCCACGTCGGCCCTTGACCCCGAAATGATTTCCGAGGTATTGGACGTCATGAAGGTGCTGGCCCGCGAAGGCATGACCATGATCGTAGTGACCCACGAGATGGGCTTCGCTCGCGAAGTAGCCGACCGTGTGGTCTTCATGGAGGAAGGTGCGGTGGTCGAAATCAACCAACCCGAGCCCTTCTTCACCGCCCCAGAGAGCGATCGCACCAAGCTTTTCCTGAGTCAGATCTTGTAGATCAAACTACCGTCGGAAAATACGGCGATTCATGCCCCAGGTCTAGGACAACTTAGCTATTGGGCGAAAGCAGGCGACCTACTGAGGTCGTTGCAGGCCTCGCAGATCTCCTCGGGGATAACGCCAGCGCGCATAAGCAGACCGAAGATCTTACAGCCCAGGCAATAGCCCACAAAAGCTTCGAGGCTTGCGGCGGCGGTAATCATGGCTACTAACACATAAGCCAGTGTGGTGGCCCCGAACACAGTGTGAGCCACTAGAGCGGCCGCCGACAGTGTGGCGCCAATGGCTTGGGCGAAGCGTTTCGGCGGACCGGGAACGTCCTTCACAGCGAATGGGGCCGCAGGGGTAACTACCCGGGTAATGAATTGCCCCAAGGGGCTAAGTGTCGGGCCCGTGAGCGCGCGAGCCACGAAGCCGTACGTCAACGGCCACAACAGCCAAGGTGTCGTCGTGAGTAACAAGGTGAGTGTCAACAGCACCACGCCGGTGGCCACCAAGCGGGCTGACACCTCGTTGACTGGGTCGGGGAAGCTGAACAACGTTTTCACGTTGTCGAGGGTATACCGCTAATCCCGACCAAACAACTCGGGTTTAACGGATGCCGTGATAGGGCGACCCATTGGACGCCCACTCGCCATACAGCTCAAAGAACTTTTCGCCGAAGGGATCAACATCTTGCAACGGCATCGCCGCTCGTCGAATCGTGAAGTCGTTGGGTGCCAACTCGCCTGCCGCAGCGAAGTGACGGGCCGCGGCCACGTCGTCGCCCTGGCGTGCCAGATAGGCCGCAACGCGAAAATGTAGACGAGCGTTTACTTCGTCGTCACTCAGATCGCCGACCTCGTCTTTAGCATCCGCGAAAGCGACATCGACCACGTCGTTGCGCACCCAAGCCCGGATGGCATCGAGATGCTCGGTTGAGTCGAACCCCGTGAACTCCTTGAACATATCGATGCTGAAACCCACGCCGTTAGGACGGACGATGTTGTCGTCTTCATCAATCCAGATCACCGTCGGGACATTACTAATGGCGTATAGCTCCGAAACCAAGTGCTGGCGATCGAGCAACACCGGAATGGTGATCCCCTCGGCAAACTCCTGCACAGCCTCGACTGTGTCATCGAAGGCCACCGCAATGGCCTGGAAACCGAACTCCGCTAATTCGTCGTTAAGTGCCTGCCACCCGGGCAGGTCGTAGCGGCATCCTCACCAACTGGCAAAAGCAATAAGCAGCTTTTTCTTGCCAGCGTGATCGGCCAGTTGGTGCATCTTGCCGTCAAGGTCACGCAACGAGAAAGGGGCTGCCTTACCGCCGACCACAGCATCGTAGCGAACCTCGGAACGCTGACCCAGAGCCACTACCGCATCGTCTATCGCCGAAAGGACCGGTCGCCCAAAAGCGGTCATCGTGGCCACCAGATCAATCTTGTCACCCACTCGGGCAGCTTCGGTAGCGGAGTAAGGAATACAAACATCGCCTTGACAGAAACCTTCGGGCTTGACGTCCCAGCCAGCAGCAACAGCAAAGGCCGCCGAGTCGAGCAAAATTTGCTCGCCGTCGACCTCGGCCTCGACGGTACGAGCCTCATCATCAATAATAGTTAACTGCATTACAGCACTCCTTTGCGAGCTTTACTCCAGGCAATATCGCGATCTTAGCGCGGTTCGCCGGGCAAACCAAGAACGCGTTCGCCAATGATATTACGTTGAATTTCTGCGGTTCCGCCCCGTATCGACATCGATGGCCCGGTCAAGAACTCGATGTGGCCGGGGGTATCGGACAACATGCCAGCCGCTCCAGAAAAGTCCTTGATGGCCTGGGCGCGTGCTACATAAACCTGCACGTTACGCACCTTCGTGCCCGACCCACTGGGGCCCGGCGTGCCCGACCGTTCGGCCTCGGCCTCAGCCCGGGCCGCAGTCATGGCGCTAACCTTCTCCAACACGAAAACCTTAATAGCCCGATCACGTGCGACGGCTCCAGTAACTTGCCCCACCGCCTGCAAGTCCGCCAGCCACCCCGGGAGCGGCCCACTAAGCCCAGCAAGATCCAACCCAGCACTGATCACACCACCACTGCGTTCATGGGCCAAAACAGTAAGCGAGAGCTTCCAACCGTCGCCTTCGGAACCAATACGATCTGCATCCGACACCTTCACGTCGTCGAAGAAGATCTCGCTAAAATGGGTATCGCCGTTCATCTGATTGAGCGTGCGAACCTCAATTCCGGGCTGGTCCATACGCACCGCGAACATCGTGAGCCCCTTGTGCTTAGGAAGTTCCGGATGAGAACGGGCCACACAAATTGCCCAATCGGCATAGCTGCCGCGACTGGTCCAAACCTTTTGACCCGACAGTGTCCATTCGTCACCATCGCGATCGGCGCGCATAGCAACATTGGCCAAATCCGAACCGGCATCGGGTTCAGAGAACATTTGGCACCAGATCTCAGAGCCATCGGCAATCGGTGGCATCCAACGTTGTTGCTGTTCAGCGGTGCCATATTCAAGCAACGTCGGACCGACCATGATCGTGCCAATTAACCAGGGATACAGGTCCGGAACGGCGTACTCGTCTCGAATTGCGTCGATCGCATCGGCTGTGTGGTCATCGACCCCTCGCCCGCCCAAACTTTGCGGCCACGACGGCAGATGCCACCCTCCCGGTGCGGTGGCGGCCAAGTAAGCAAGACCAGACTCAAGGTCGTCGGACCCCGCACCCATAACACCAGTACGGCTATCCGCAGTACGAGGCGCAACGGTCCTATTGAAAACCGTCCGCATTTCGGTCGCTACTGATTCATCAAGGACAGGCATTGGCCCAATCCTGCCACGACTGCACCACTAAACACACAATCACTCGGTGGCTGACGTAGACAGAAATGTACCCCACCGATACGGACTCAATCGGGTTTCGGGGCCAGTCCTCGCAGCGGCTACTGTGCCGGTTACTCAATGAGTCCGGGGGGACAACATGGAAGCCAGTTTTCACACCGCCTGGGACACGCTCACGGCCGACGACGCACCGTTTGGCTGGACCGTCAAAGACATTCGTGGGATCCCCACCCGCACCTACAACAATGCTCCACCACACATGCGGTTCATTTGGGAACTCTCAGCCGGCTACGGCGACCGCCCTTATCTGCAATTTCTAGATGAAACGCTCACCTACTCCGAAGCCCATGATCAGGTAGCGGCACTAGCCACCTACCTCGCCAATCATGGCGTAGGCAGTGGTGACCGGGTAGCAATCGCTATGCGCAACTACCCCGAATGGGTACTCGCCTACTGGGCAACAATCTCCATTGGCGCCGCTGTCGTCGGAATGAACGCATGGTGGACTACCCCCGAGATGGAGTACGGGCTCAAGGATTCGGCTCCCAAAGTACTCATCGCCGACGGCTCACGCATCGCCACCATTACTCCCATCCTCGACATGCTTCGCTCCACCGGCCCCTTGCACGTCATCGCCGTGCGCACCGACGACAAACTTCCCGACGATGCCATCAACTGGACAGCGGCTATCGACACCCCCCATGAGGGTCTTCCTGCCGCGGAAATTGATCCCGAGAGCGACTGTTCCATCTTTTATACATCGGGAACCACCGGCTTTCCCAAGGGCGCCGCCCTCACCCACCGCGGCTGCACCAGCAACATCATGAACTTCAGTTTCTGGAACGCGCTCGGCAAAACGTCGAACCCCGAGGCCGACGAACTCATCGGCTCCGAAGATTCCCCCATAGCAACCACCGCTTTATTGGCCGTGCCGTTATTCCACGTCACCGGCTGCAACTGCTGCATGCACCTCGTGACTGGGGTGGGTGGCAAGATCATCCTGCTCTACCGCTGGGATCCAGGCGAAGCCCTCGAAATCATCGAACGCGAGAAAGTCACCAGCTTCACCGGCGTTCCCGTCATGTCGCGCGAAATTGTCGAACACCCAAATTTCGCGACCACGGACACCTCGACACTGGCCACACTCGGCGGCGGCGGTGCTGCCGTGCAACCCGACCTCGTCGAGAAGATCGAAAACTCGCTCGAAAAAGGGCGCCCATCCACGGGCTACGGACTCACGGAGGTATGCGGCGTAATCTCCATCAATTCGGCCGACTGGTTCCTCGAGAAGCCCAAAACCGTTGGACCACCAATGCCCACAATCGAGGCCAAGGTTGTCGACACCGACGGCAAAACGCTGCCCCAAGGCGAAATAGGCGAGCTTTGTGTCTTAGGTCCGAACAACGTACGCGGCTATCTCAACCAACCCGAAGCCACCGCCGAGGCCTTCCCCGGCGGATGGTTCATGACCGGCGACTTAGCCACCCTCGACGAAGATGGCTTCATCACCATCGTCGACCGTGCCAAAGACATGGTGCTACGCGGCGGCGAAAACGTGTACTGCGCCGAGGTCGAAGCTGCCATCTTCGAACACGATGCCATCCGCGAGTGCGCCGTATTTGCGGTGCCCGATGATCGATTGGGCGAAGCAGTTGGCGTCGCAGTGGTTCTGCACGACGGCCACGAGATGTCCGCCGACGAACTGCGGGCCTACGCGGTGCCCAAAATCGCCAAATTCAAGATCCCCGAGCATGTTTGGTTCCTCACCGAAGATTTGCCTCGCAACGCGAACGGCAAATTCCTCAAACGACAACTCCGTGAGACGCTCGCCGGCGAATAATAGAACACGTGCCAGACGGCTTCACCAGCAGGCGGATGCGCTAGGTAAAGTCCCGCCCCAGTTAATAGTGCCGCGCATCCATCGCCCGTAACCGTTGGGCCAACTCCTTGGCCATTTCCAACACCAGGCTCGGATTCTCGTTCAGAATCTGCCCGAACCGGTTACAGGGAATAACAAGAAGACTCATGGCTATCTTCGTCGTCACGGTGGCGGTGGTCACTCCACGATCGAGGAGACCGAGTTCGCCGATCATTTCTCCCTCGGAGATTTCGGCGACCTCTTCACCGTTCACGAGCACGACAGCCGTGCCTGACTCCACCACGTAGGCCTCATGATTCAATTGCCCGGCAACTATGAGATGTTCCCCCGCAACAACCTCGACAATGTCAGCCACCGACGCCACATGTTTGCACGCACTAATATCGGCATTCTTGAACATCGGTAAGCCCTGAATACGGGCCACCTTGGGATCAGCGTTACGAAGCATAATAAAAACCTCAACATCAAAATAGGTGGAACTCTCCCATTATGACGCCTGGTCATGGGCGCACGTAGGGCCATAAGTCCGCCGCCCCCAAGCCTGTCTATGGCGTGTGACGTTTCTTACGTTTGATGTTGTTTCCCAAGTATTGCCAGCCAAATCGGCCCTTTACGCAGAGATTGCCGTGCGTGACACTGTGGTCGTGGGGCGAGGTAACCCGAACAATTTCATCGTCTTGCACATGGAGTTCGAGGTTGCAGCCCACCCCACAGTAGCTGCAGACCGTACGGGTAATATCTTGATCTTCGGGACGCCAATTATCGGCCTCGGCCAACTTGTATTGCGTCAGGGGAGTTAACGCACCGGTAGGACAAACCTCAATACAGTTGCCACAGTAAACGCACGCGGATTCGGCCAAGTTGATGTCGAACTCAGTGCTGATCTCGGCCTCGAATCCACGACCGGCTACAGCAATGGCGAAGGTGTTCTGGGCATCTTCGCCACACGCCTCAACACACTTGTAACAAAGAATGCACCGCTCATAGTCGCGCACATACAAGTCATCGTGCACCTTGGCAGGCTGAGCGACAGTAGCCACATTGATGCCAAACCGTTCGCTATCGGCCTCGTACCGAGTAATCCAACCTTGGAGTTCTTCACCGGCGCGATCAAGTTTGACCGACGAGGCGAGCAACTCCAACACCATGCGGCGGGAACGATCAACCCGCTCCGAGCCAGTGTAAACCACCATATTTGGCTCGACGGGGCGAGAACAAGACGGCACGAGTGGTCCCGAACCTTCTACCTCAACTACGCAGACGCGGCAGGCATTGACCGGGGTAACGGTGTCGCCATAACAAAGCGTGGGTGTGTCTAGACCCGCTGCCGTGCATGCGTCGAGAATCGAGGCCCCTTCGCCAATTTCGATGGTCTCGCCATTTATGGTGAGTTCGACCATTGCTACCGATGGTTCGACGATGGTCATGAGATGAGCTCCAAATCGAGAGCGGATCGCAACGCCGAAGCCGCTGTATGGCCCAGGCCACAGATAGAGGCATCACCCATCACCGCGGCAAGATCATCGAACAGATCTCGGTCGATGGGTTGGTCAGCTCCCACCATTTCGGCCTGGCGTTGGGTGCCAATTCGACACGGAACGCATTGGCCGCATGATTCGTGGGCGAAGAACTCGGTGATGCGTCCAACGATGTCGACCATGTCGGCGGTTTCATCGAACAACATCACCACCCCGGACCCAAGCGACACACCCGCGGAGCGGGTGTCTTCGAACGTGAGCGGGAGGTCGAGCAACGAATCATTAACAAAACTGCCCGCCGCTCCGCCGAGCAGAATCGTCTTGAGTTGCGCTTCGTGCGCCATTCCGCCCGCCGCAGCAAGGACTTGACGCAGTGTTACGCCCATCGGGTGTTCGTAGACGCCGGGTCGGGCCACCGCTCCGCTCAGACAAAATAGTCGCGGCCCAGCCGAAGCTTCGGAGCCAATCGAACGAAAATGGTCGACGCCGTCGTTGACGATGTCAAGCACATTGAACAGTGTCTCAACATTGTTGATGACTGTCGGCTCGTTGAAGAGCCCATGCGTTGTTGGGAACGGAGGCTTTTGCCGAGGCTCACCCCTGAACCCTTCGATCGAATTGAACAGAGCGGTCTCTTCGCCGCAAATATAAGCGCCAGCCCCCACCCGAACCTCGATGTCGAAGTCCCACCCCGATCCCAGGATGTCTTCGCCAAGCAATCCGCTGCGCCTAGCTTCAGCGACAGCATTGCGTACCCGTTCGATAGCCAGCGGATACTCGCCGCGAATGTAGACCCAGCCGTCCGTGGCCCCCGTGGCAAAGCCCGCGATCGTTAGTGACTCAACCAAGGCGAACGGGTCGTGCTCCATCAGAACGCGATCTTTGAACGTGCCGGGTTCGGACTCGTCGGCGTTAGCCACGACATGTTTACGAGACTGCTTTTGGTCGGCCATACCCCTCCACTTGACGCCGGCGGGAAACGCTGCACCACCTCGTCCACGGAGGCCCGCATCACTGATCGAAGCAATAACAGCATCGGGACCCTGCTCGATGGCTGCGTTGAGTGCCTGGTAGCCCCGCTCAGCTAAATAGGAGTCGAGCGACGACGGATCAACCTTGCCGACGCGGGCCAACAGGCGGGCCCCAGAAGCGAGATGCGACTCGATGACCGGTTCGCTGGCCCCAGCCACAACTCGGTACCCCTCAACCGGGGCACCTTTGCGTTGGACAACCGCTGCTCCCCCATGGTCGCAAAGCCCTAAACATGGCGAGTCCTCAACGTGTTCGCCATCTAGCCCAGCGGCGCCCAGCAGGCTGTCGATCTCGTCAAACCCCTGCGTGCGGCAGCCAATGTCGTCACAACGACGGACCACCACATCGGGAGCAACTTCGGTGGCCAACATGTCATAGAACGTGGCCACGCCATAGGCCTCAGCGGGGGGCACACCGAGTTCGGTGCACAGGTGTTGTAGGCCCCCGGGACTGATCCAACCATTTGCCTGCTGCAAAGCATGCAACCCAGGCAACAGCAAATGGCGGCGCTCAGCGGATCGATGAAAGCCACCGACCACAACCCGATCTGACTGGACCACAACCGCAGGTCCGACCGCACCTACGACGGTGTCAACGGCGGCAATTTCTGCCTCGGTAGCTTGATCGGTTCCAACCTTAAGATCCACTAGACCTCCGCCAACTTCGTTACGTTAATAGCAGTGGCTTTGAACTCAGCTGTACCCGACTTGGGATCCCAAGCATCGATGGTAAGCAAGTTGATATCAACCTTCTCGGGAAAATGGAAGGTGGTGAAGGCGAGACCAGGTGACATATCGCCAACGATGCGAACGTCCATCTCAATTGATCCACGGCGCGACGACACCAGCACTCGCTCGCCATCGCTCACATCGAACCGGTCGGCATCAAGTTGGGAGACATCAAGCGTGTCGCCGTAACGGATAGGCGGGTTAATCGACCCGGACTGCACGCCGGTGTTGAAGGAGTCAAGTGCTCGACCAGTGGTAAGACGCAGCGGGAAATCATCGTCAAGTGCGTCGGCAGGTGCAACCCAATCGACACACGTAAATGGGGCCCGGGGACCTTCAACAGGGTCCACCCAAAGGCGTGCATGCAAGAAAGTGGTTCCTGGATGATCTTCGTCGGGACACGGCCACTGCAGTCCACCCGACGACTCGAGACGGTCGTAGCTCATGCCTCCGTGCAATGGAGACAGCGAACGCAACTCATCCCACCACGCCTCATTGTCCATGTTGGACCAATCGTGGCCCATTGCCTTAGCCATGCGCACGAGAATTTCGATGTCGTCGACCGCTTCTCCCGGTGGATTAAGTGCCTTGCGTACTCGTTGGACCCGACGCTCGCTCGACGTGACCGTGCCATCGGTCTCGGCCCAACCGGCAGCCGCCGGGAACACAACATCGGCTAACTCCACAGTCCGGGTCATCACAATGTCAGAAACAATCAGGGTGTCCAACGCCGATAGGAGTTTTCGGGCATGGCTAACGTCGGCTTCGGAATCGGCTGGGTTCTCGCCAATTACCCACACAGCTTCTAATTCGCCCTGGTCCATTGCTTCGAACATCAAGGTGAGATGTTTGCCCGGTTCCGGCGGAACGGGCGCACCCCATACTTCCTCGAAACGCGCCCTCGCCTCAACGTCGGTGATATCAGCGAACCCCGGGAGCTTGTTGGGCAGTGAACCCATGTCGCCGCCGCCCTGCACATTGTTTTGGCCCCGTAGAGGAACTAATCCAGAGCCCCACCGGCCAACATGGCCGGTAAGCAACGAAAGGTTGCACAGCGAGAAGACGTTGTCGCTGCCGGTGGCATGCTCGGTGATTCCCAATGTCCACAGAATCTGGGCGGTTGGGGCTTTGGCGTACGCGTGGGCCACTTCACGGATTGCTTCGGCCGGAATCTTGGTGATCGTTTCGGCATAGGCCAACGTGTAGGACTCGACATGGGACTGATAGGCCGCAAAGCCTTCGGTTGCTCGCTCGATGAACTCGCGGTTAGCCAATCCAGCCGCGATTATCTCGCGACCGATGGCATTAGCCAGCACAATATCGGAGCCGACTTCTAGCCCGAGCCACATGTCGGCCCATTTGGCCGAACTTGTACGCCGAGGATCGACCGCATACATCTTGGCACCGTTACGAATGCCCTTAATCAGGTGATGGAAAAAAATGGGGTGCGCTTCGCGGGCATTTGAACCCCACAACAAGATGCAATCCGTTTGCTCAATTTCTTCGTAAGAAGAGGTGCCGCCCCCTGCTCCGAACACTGTGGCCAGACCGACCACCGAAGGAGCATGTCAAGTTCGATTACACGAGTCAATGTTATTGGTCCCCACCACCGTCCGAATGAACTTTTGGGCCACGTAGTTCATTTCGTTGGTGGCCTTCGAGCAACTAAACATCCCCACCGCATCAGGTCCGGATCGAGCAATTACTCGCTGCAAACCTTGCGAAGCACGCGCTATCGCCTGTTCCCACGTAGCGGGACGAAGTTCGCCATCAACGCGCACGAGCGGCGTAGTTATGCGTTGGCGAGCCATACAGAAAGTCTCCCATTAGTGGACGCCCTATTGTGCCTCATAACCGCGTCAATCGGTAGTTCTCCATGAGGACAGTTGATCTTGCGTCAGCGGACAACCAAGGTGGACAGACTCGGCTAGTCCTCGAGCAGTTCGCCAGCTGCAGCGAGCGCGGTTGCGAGCAATACCGCCCGGTCGTAAACCGCGGCAAATACCTCATCGGTTTTGTGGGCTTGGCCAGGTAGAGGCGGAGTTCCCAACGAACGAACAATTGCTGATGGATCCGCTGATGGGTGGATCACCGGAGGTGCGGGTAACTCATTGATATGCCCACCCCAGTACGTACGGGCGGTAATTTTCTGTGACTTAGCGCGCCGCTTGTTTCCGCTGCGACCGGACTTGGCATTGTTCTTGCCCGATGCATTCTTCGCCCCGGACCCCTTGGCGCCCGAATTCTTGGCACCCGAGTTACTGGCACTCGAATTCCTTGAACCGGAGTTCTGGTTACGGTTGCGACCGCCACGATTTCGGGCCATTACGCGTTCACCTTCTCGGCTTTGCCTACCGTTACATCGGGCTCATCATCGACCAGCATTGAATCGGTCTTCAGTCCCAATGCCTGGCGCAACTGGTCGTTGTCAAGGTCACCAATCGAACTGGATTTTGGCAACACCATGTCGGCAATACGACGCTTGCCTTGCACGACTTCCTCGACCCGTTCATCGATGGTGCCTGGACACACCAGACGGTGAGCAATCACGGTCTTGGTCTGCCCTATACGCCACACTCGATCTCGGGCTTGGTCTTCCACCGCCGGATTCCACCAGCGGTCGTACAGAACGACGTGACTAGCTGCGGTGAGGTTAAGGCCGGTACCGCCTGCTTTAAGCGAGAGCACGAGGCAACCGGCACCGTCGGCCTCTTGAAACTTGTCGATCATTTTGTCGCGAGCGCCGCGTGACAGACCACCGTGATAGCACTCGACCTCGGTTTCCATCCGGTCACTGAGATGGGTGGCAAGTTTCTCGCCCCAACTTGCAAAGTGAGTGAAGACCAATACCTTCTCGCCTGCGGCATAAACCCGATCGACAATTTGTTCGAGGCGGGCCAATTTGCCGGAGCGGCCCGGCAAACCTTTGTCGTCGTCTTGGTAGTTGACCGGGTGATTGCAAATTTGTTTGAGAGCGGTAATCGCTGCCAATACCGCTCCCTTGCGTGTGTCTTCGCCGGACTCAGAATCAACAATGAGGCTGTCGAGCACGGCCTGATACAACCCAATTTGTTCGGGGGTCATGGGGCAATGATCCAACTCATCGATGCGATCAGGAAGCTCGGCTGCAATCGCCGGTTCGGCCTTGGTCCGTCGGAACACCAAGATGCCATTGAGCGCCTTGAGGGCAGACTCGGCACCAGCCTTGGCATCGCCGGTGACGGACAAGGCATTGATGAACGGGCCGCGCGCCCCCACCAGATTGGGATTGACGAAGTCCATAATCGACCAAAGGTCGCCCAGGCCGTTTTCGATTGGTGTGCCGGTTAGGGCGAAACGGGTTCGGGAATTTAATCGACGCAACTGCTGAGCGGTCTCGCTGGCAGAGTTCTTGATGACCTGGGCCTCATCGAGCAAGACACAATCCCAATCGAGCTTCGCCATAGCATCCATATCGCGAACGGCCGTACCGTAAGTGGTGAGCACCAAATCGACCTTGCCAACCATGTCGGCAATCTTGTCCGGCGCCACGCGGCTGGGACCATGGTGCACGCGAACCTTAAGATCCGGAACGAACTTTTGGGCCTCGCTGAACCAGTTACCAAGTACAGCAGGCGGCAAAATGGCCAGAGCCGGACCCTTGCCTTTTTGTAAGTTGAGATGAGCCAGCATCGTGGGCGTCTTGCCGAGACCCATGTCGAGGGCCAAACATCCACCCAAACTGGCCTGGTCAAGGAAACCCATCCACGCCAGCGCTTCCGCCTGATAGCTGCGCAACGTGCCGTCGAATCCTTCGGGTTCGGTTGGGGGTTCTTCGGGCAGTTGCCGGGCCGATTCGAGTAGTTCGGTGGCCCAACCGGCACCAGCTAGCGATACACCACCAGCCAATGGGGATTCGTCGATCCCCAGAGCCAGTCGCAACATCTCGGCCCCGGAAAGCTGCGTCTTGTCGGCCCGCTCGGCCAATGCCGCCGCGGCCTCCTTGAGGTCGGCTTGGTCGATCTCGACCCATTTGCCTCGCGACTTTACGAGCGGTTTAGCTTGTGATGCCAGGGCACGGATTTCGTCGACGGTCAGTTCTACGTCGTCGAACACTGCTGACCAACGAACGTTCGCCAACTGCTGCGCACCAACCACGGTGTCTTGTGCTTCGTCGGCGGTAAGTCGTAGCGAAGCAGTGGCCTTACGACGACTGAGCTGCGGAACCCGAACGTCGAAGCCAGCCGCTTGCAGCGTCGGGCCGATGACCGTCATGAGTTCCCAGGCTTCGTCTTGACCAAGCAAGACCTCGCCACGACGATGTGATCCAGGGCGCATTAAGACCGGTACGAGTTGTTCGAGCCGCTTGAGGTTGTCCTTGACTTCTTTGCGCCTGTTCGGTGACGCCGTGACCTGCGCCACTTCGACAGGTTCTAGATGCCCTTCGGAGTTGGGCGCCAGCACCTGAAGCAACCAGGCTTCGGAAGAGTCGGGCGGATCAAGTTGCACCACCAAGGTACTCTTCGATGGAGACGTGATGGGATGCGCCCATTGATCAAGCCGGCGCACCACCTCGCCACCCGCATTCTGCGGCGCTTGGAACGACGACCCATCGAGGCGCGATAACACGGACTCGGCTACATCTTGTGCATTGCTGGGCGTTGGTGGCGGTGCAGAAACCGAAACCTGACTAGCTGCTGTTTGACAAATGGCGCCAACGAGGTCATTAAGCGCTCCTCGGGCAATATGACGGCGGTCAGCTTGACGGTCATACGCCGTACTCGCCCCGGGCAACGACGTGGCGAGCAACTCGAGTTCACGAGGATCAGTTAGAGCTGGCTCCCAGCGAACGTGATACGTACCAGTGTTACCAGCATTACGGCCACCCTTGGCCTGCACTAGCAACGGCACCATTGCGCCGCGGGAGGTGATGTCGACCGCCATAACCGCTACTCGTCCAAGCCAACCCAAACTTGAGGTGATGTTTTCGGTCTCGGCCTTGGCTCCAACAGCCACCAGCCACCCAAGCACATCACCTATCTTGGCCACAAGGGCGTCGGCTCGGCCACCACCAGGCAGCGGAACGGGATCGTGTTTCGTCCAGCCGACCGAGGGCGCTCCCGCCTCGACGAGCAACTTGTTGGTCTGTTTTTCGGTTCCGGGTGCGGTGCGAGGGCCACCTGTCCAGGCCACTACATGACCGGGGAACCACGAAAGCTGCAGACCACTCGTTACTAGTTCTTCTTCGGGATTGGCTTCGGGAACCGCTTCCGCACCGAGAATCCTACGGCGTACGTCGGTGATGGCTGCCTTCACCGCATCTCGCTCAATATCGACGTCACTAAGTACCTGCGCCCGAATATCAGCATCCAGGCCGCGGGCAAACTCAGCAAGATCTTCGACATCGTCGAGAATGTCCCAGAGCGCACCTAACCAAGCACCATCAGCCGATTGCAACAAAGCAACGTCGGCCGGACTCGCCAAACCATCGAGTTGATTACGAACCATCGCGGCAAAATCGGACGATAACGGGGACGCTACGACACCCGCAGTGGGCGCCGCATTTTCGGCGTCGCCGTTGACGACATCGTCTATTGCGTCGCCATCTTCGATTGCAGTTCCGTCTAACGTCACGATGGAAGTAGTCTTCTCCAGCTACAGCTGTACTCGACCCCAACAACCCACGGGAATGTGGACTGCGCACAATGGTTGTGCCGGAGTCTGGATTAACACGGCGTTTCGTCTGGACCTCCCGAGGCCCGGCGTTCCGGCTGTGTTATATACGGAGCGTAACCGAAGTGGGCGTTAGCACAACCCTGACGCGCAAATTCACCATTCTTAGGACTATGGGTCGCTCTTGAACCCATCACCCGCTAGTTTCGCGAGACACCAACTAACCCCGATTGTGGCAATGCCCCCATTGCCCTAGGAGCACCCGTGGCTTTATTCACATCCAACCTTCCCGTAGCCGAGGCCCATTGCGATGGTCCATGTGGCATTTATGACCCAGCAGCAGCCCGCATCACCGCCGAGGCGGCCCGCTCAATGACCAAGAAAATGCTCGATACGCACGCCCCAGCCGGTGACGATGCCGCCCGAGCGAACTACGCCAACACCATGGCGCGCTTTGCACTCATCAAAGAAGAACAAGCCGAAGCCACCAAGCACGAATTGCTCATCTTGTGGACCGATTTCTTCAAGCCCGAGCACCTCGAAGCCAACCCCGACCTTCACGACACTTTCTGGAACGCCGCCAAGCAGTGTTCCGCCGTCAAGCAGGGTCTCGACCTCGAGGCCTGCGATGCCCTAATTGCTTCGTGTGAAAAGATCCACAACATCTTCTGGGGTGCCAAGGGTCGCGACGTCAACTTCTACCTCGCCGGCTAATTCACGCCCATGTTGCGCGAGTTACTGAAGTGGGCGCTTCAGCGACGCTACCGGTACCGCGTTTCTGGTGACAGTATGCATCCCGACCTGGTCGACGGAGAGGTCATTTTGATCAGTCCGTCGGCGCAGGTAGGGGTGAACTCCATTGTGGTTTGTGGTCACCCTTGGAAACAGATCGATGTCGTCAAGTGGGTTCGCGGTCTCGACACCGAACTCATCGACCTCTGGAGCCCCCAAGGTTCACACAGCCAGCACTTTGGGCGCGCCGACGCGGCATTGGTGCGCGGCGTCGCCACGGCCAGTTTGAGCCGCCGATGCCTCTTACCTAATCGCCCGACCTCCCTGGCCAAGGACACCCCATGAGTTATTACGACGACGACCACGAAATGTTCCGGTCTAGCTTGCGAGGTTGGCTGGCGATGAATGTGGTACCGAACATCGACCAATGGGAAGCCGACGGCATCGTTCCCCGGCAACTGTTTGCCGATGCTGGTTCGCAAGGGTTCCTCGGCATGGCGATCGCCGAGGAGTTTGGTGGCGGCGGAATCGACGATTTTCGGTTCAACCATATTTGGGCCGAGGAGTTGGCCTACGCAGCGGCCGGTGGTTCCGGAGCTGGTTTCCCGTTGCATGTGGATGTGTTGGTCCCTTACTTCACCGAGTTTTGTAACGACGAACAAAAAGCCCGCTGGTTGCCCGGGATAGCGAGCGGCGAACTCATAACCGCTGTCGCCATGACCGAACCAGGAACCGGATCAGATCTCGCTGGGGTTATCACCACAGCCATTCGAGATGGTGACGAGTACATCATCAACGGCTCCAAGACTTTCATCACCAACGGCATCAATTCCGACCTCGTTGTTGTGGTGGCCAAGACTGATCCGTCTCAACGCCATGGCGGCATGAGTTTGCTGGTCGTCGAGCGAGGTATGCCTGGGTTCGAACGGGGTCGCAATCTTAAGAAGCTCGGCCTTCATGCTCAGGACACCGCGGAGCTGTTCTTCACCGATGTGCGTGTCCCTATAACTAACCTTTTGGGCGACGAGGGCTCGGGTTTCCGCCAACTCACCCACAACCTGCCCCAAGAACGTCTGTCCCTTGCTGTTGGGGGTGTGGCCGTCGCCCGCGAAGCCCTCAACTGGACGATCGAATATGTCAAAGAGCGCACTGCGTTTGGCAAACCGGTTTCATCGTTCCAGAACACAAAGTTCGTCCTGGCTGAAGTCTCAATCGAGATCGAATCCGCCGAAGCGTTTATGCGCGAATGTGTGCTCAAACTTAACGACGACACCCTCACACCGGCGAAGGCGGCCCGGGCCAAGGTATTAGCCACCGACCTACAAAATCGCTCAGTCGATCGCTGCCTCCAACTCTTTGGCGGCTATGGCTTCATGATGGAGTACCCCATCGCTCGAATTTACGCCGACTCTCGCGTCAGTTCTATCTATGGCGGCACCAACGAGATCCTCAAGACCATCGTCGCCAAGGACCTCGGCCTGTAAGGTCTGCGTCTATGGCAACACGGCGGTACGGAACAATCGTTAAGCACCTAACCGACGACCCCGACACCGCCGTAGAGCTGTGCGGCAAGTTGAACGACGAAATCTTGCTACACCTCGGCGAAGCCATCGCCGACGAAGTACAACGTCGAGCCGTCGAAGATGGCGACCAAGATGCCGTAATCGCCGAAGCATTCGAACACGGGTTCAGCAAGGATGGCATGGCCTCGCGTCCGTGGATCAATGGCCCGTACGTGGTTTGCCCTGGCGCCATCATCTCCAAAAGCAAGGTCAACCATCGATGCCGTTTCGTAAGTGTCAACGACACCTGGATCTGGGACTGCGCCGAACTCATCCACGAAGAGAAACGCTCCTCGCCCGGCAAGACCGATGGCTTTCGTGCCGTGGCATTGTTACCCAAGATTGAACGCATGGAACTCGATGTCGTTACCGGCCGAGCCCGGTCTGGGCAGCACTCCGTTGATCACGTCATCAGCTACGAGGTTCGCAAAGGCCAACTCGTCGAGGTTAGCCAACGCAACGTCGCACCCAAAGGAATGCAGTAAGCCGTGATCGCACCACTCGAAGGATTTTCCGTCATCGAGGGTTCGGCGTTCGTCGCCGCCCCCTCCGGTGGCATGACGCTCGCCCAACTTGGCGCCGACGTGATCCGGTTTGACAACATTGGTGGCGGGCTCGACTACAAACGGTGGCCACTGACCGAGCAGGGCGAGTCGTTGTATTGGGCCGGCCTTAACAAAGGCAAGCGATCTATCGCCGTCAACCTCCGTGACCCGCGTGCGCAGGAAATTCTCGCCGCGCTAATCACGACCACTGGCACCTTCCTCACCAACTTTCCAACCCGTGGATGGATGAGTTATAAGGCCCTTTCGGAGATCCGTCCCGATCTCGTGATGTTGGCCATTACCGGCAACCGTGATGGTTCGACGGCCCTCGACTACACGGTCAACTCGGCCATCGGCTACCCGTACGCAACCGGTCCCATCGATGACGATAAACCCATTAACCATGTGCTTCCTGCGTGGGATTTGGTGTGTGGCCAGACCGCCGCGCTAGGCCTGTTGGCAGCCGACCGTCACCGCCTGCGAACCGGCGAAGGATCATCGATGACTCTGGCACTTTCTGATGTGGCGCTGGCCGCGGTGAGTGCGCTCGGTCACATTAGCGAAGCGCAAATCAACGGGACCCAACGCGAGCGCTACGGCAACGATCTCTACGGTGCTTTCGGGGCCGAGTTCGTGACCGCCGACGATCGCCGCCTATATGCAGTCGGCATCAGCCCGAAACAGTGGAAGGTCTTGCAAGAAGCCACCGAGTCAACCGAAGCAGTCGCCGCCATTGCTAGCCGTGATGGGTTCAATTTCCGCGACGAGGGTCACCGCTTTGCGGCTCGGGCCGATATCAAGGCAGTAATGCAGAACTGGATTGGTCAGCATTCACTGACGGAGACCGCTGCGGTGTTCGACAATCTTGGCGTGTGCTGGGGCCCCTATCAAACGTTCGAAGAACTCGTTGCTAACGACCCTCGGGCCTCAGTCAAAAGTACCTTGTTTCGCAATATCGAGCAGCCCAATATTGGCACCTACCTCACCCCAGGTTCGCCCGTGGCGTTCAACGCCGACATCCCGGTGGAACCCACAGCAGCGCCCGCCCTGGGCGAACACACCGATCAAATCCTAAGCGAGCTTCTGGCTCTGTCTGACGCAGAAATTGGTCACCTCCACGACGATGGAGTCGTCGCTGGGCCGTCCTAGACAGCCAACACCACTGGTCGCCAATCAAGCACCGTCGACGTTTCGCCTCGTTGACCTTCGGGGCCATAGCTATGAGCTTGCACCACTACCGCAAAAGCCAGTAGCCGCCCGGTGGGCGTATTGTCCTCGGCGGTCAACGTGATCTGAAACGACAGCACATCGTTTTCATAAACGGGCGCTAGGTGATCACAGGAATGCCATCCAATTACCGTCGCTGCGGTCGGTAGCAATCTGGTCAGCGAGGCTTGCGCCAGGCCAATTGTGTGACCGCCATAGACCAACCGTTTGCCGTTGCGGCTCCGACTGGAATCACGGTGAATTGCAGCCTGGTTTTGGGTAAGCCGCACAAGTTCGACCGCGTTGGTCACGGTGTCGCGCAATGGGTCGGTTCGGGTCTCACCAATTTGCCAGTCGGTGGGGTCGCCGAGCGCGGTGAGATCCCAGTCGTCGGGCACCCACTCGTGCCATAGAGCCAGGTCAAGGTCGACCTCGGCCGAACCAATTTCGTCGGCCTGGCCGCTGGGACTGGCTTCACGGTCACGGAATGGGAGTAAAGCGCATCGTTCGAAGTCGACAACCACCTCGCCTTGTTCATCGATGGTCTGGATGCCGAGCAGCACTTTCCCGCGAGGCGTTCGTCCTGCTTTACGCGATGCCGCAGCCAGGGCCACGATGGTGACCGATGTGGTCAGCGTCGTACCGACACGGGAGGCCTTGTGCATGCGAACGTCGCGGTAAAACAGGTTGGCAATGACCTGACGGGTGGCCACCGTGCTCTGCCCTATCGCCATATGCATGACCAGAGCCGGGTTTACCAAGGCGTGATCGACGCCGGTGATGGCCTCGGCCATTGGCAGTGATAGCGACGGGCGTAACGCGTCACCACAGATGGCCTGATACTGCGCGGCCACACCTTCGTCGATGGTGATCGCCGGCGCGGCCGGAAGTACCTGCCCCACGGAGAAGTCGTCAAAATAGGGGCCATCGAGCGTCATAAGTCAAGTGTCGCGTATTCCACCCCATAGCGCACCTCCCTGCCTTCCGCGGTTGCGCCGGTACGCACCAGGGCATGGGGTTGACCGCAACCATTTCGACCGCGGCAACCGGACTGCATCTGCTAAAACACGGCATGGCGATTTTTGAACGCATCACCGACGATGGACTTGTCCGACTCAATTACGAAGTCACGGGCAACGGCCCTCCGATTTTGCTTATTGCGCCTGGTGGGTTGCGATCAACACTTGGCGTCTGGGCCAACATGCCCTGGAACCCGATCACCGCACTAGCCGACACCCACACGGTGATTGCCATGGATCAACGCAACGCCGGCGACTCGTTCGGCCCGCTACTGGGGCACCACGGCTGGGACACCTACACCGCCGATCAACTCGCCCTGCTGGACCACCTCCAAATCGACACCTTTGCTATCGCCGGCATGTGTATCGGAGGTCCCTACATCATGGGCCTTATTGCGGCCGCGCCGGAACGCGTAATCCGAGCGGTGATGTTGCAACCGATAGGCGTGGACGACAACCGTCAAGTGTTCAGTGACCTTGTGAGGGGATGGAAAGACGAAATCGGTCACCTTCATCCCGAAACCAGCGACGCGGCCTGGGATCAATTCGGCCACAACATGTTCGGCGGCGATTTCATGTACAACACATCACTCGACGACATCGCCGGTTGCCCCACCCCCCTCATCGTGTTGATGGGCAACGACATCTACCACCCCGAATCAATTTCCCGCGCGGTAGCCCAACACGCACCCAACGTCGAGTTCATCGAGTCGTGGAAAGAAGGCGAAGCTCTTGCCGCCGCCGATCTCGCCATCAAATCGTTCCTAGCCCAGTAGACCCCGCCAATATCTCCGTTCTAGGAGTGGTGGCAGTGCGTACCGCACTGCCACCACTCCTAGAACGAGAAAATTCAGTGATCAAAGTCTTGTTAGCTGCGCCGGGCCGCCTCAGAGAAGCGTGGCCAAGTTCACCAAATCACAGGCTCTGGGTCAACTAGCTGTTGAGGTGACGGATTAGACCGTCGAGTGCGGCGAAGTAGCTGTGCCGGCCAAAGCCACCGACCACGCCCAGGCACACCGCACTCAGAACCGACGTGTGGCGGAATTCTTCGCGAGCGTGGACGTTGGAGAGATGGGTTTCGACGACCGGCAGTTCGATCCCGGCGACAGCATCGCGTAAGGCGATCGAAGTATGGGTGAAGGCCCCGGGGTTAAAGATGACCCCAGCGGCCCACGGTCGGCATTCGTGTAGGGCATTAATGAGGTCACCCTCAACATTGGACTGAAAGTTTCGCAGGGTCGCACCCCGCTCAGCGGCGAAGTCGCCGAGGTCGGCCAAGATGTCCGCCAAGGTCTCGTGGCCATACACGTCAGGTTCGCGTTCGCCCAGCAAATTGAGGTTGGGTCCGTTGAGGATAAGAATCTCGTGAGTCACATCATGATGATAAACGAGAACGTAGCGGAAGGCGGGCAACTATCGTGTTGACTTATGACCAGTGCCGCCTCACCCCGACGCCCAAACGTAGTTCTAACCGGTTTTATGGGAACAGGAAAGTCGACCGTGGGCCGCATACTCGCCGAACGTCTGGGCTACGAATTCATGGACACCGATGCGTTCATCGAAAACATCCACGGCCCCATCGCCACAATCTTCGCCGAGCAAGGCGAAGAAACCTTTCGCCTCCTGGAACGAGGTGCCGCGGCCATGCTGGGTGGCGACGACGGCCAAGTCATAGCCACCGGCGGGCGTATGGCGCTCGATCCAAACAACGCTGCCGCGCTGCATGCCAATGGCAACATCGTGTGCCTCAACGCCACCATTGACGAGATCTATGCTCGGGTAACCGCCGCCACCGACGGGCCACACCGACCATTGCTTTCCGGCGATGATCCGCTCGGCCAGATCGCCACTCTGTTGGCCGAACGAGCCGACGCTTACGCCAAGTTCCCGCAAGTCAACACTTCGGGGCGTACGCCCGACGAGGTGGCTGACGCTGTACTTGTCGCGTTATCCCTGTCCTCCAATTAGTGGCAAAACCCACAACTTCGTGTTGGTTGCACAAGCGTCTCGTTCCAAAACTTCGTCTGGCTAGACACCGTCCGCATGACACCAAGCCATTCAATGGGGTCCGTTGTCTGCCTCTACCGAGAACTACTGATGGCGCAGTTTCATCATAGACACAGTCAATCGATTCGATTAAATCAATCGAATATCTATATTCGGTGTTGTGCCGTACAATGATTGCTGTTCCAACAAATCACTACTTATGAGGCTTTACACATGTCCCTTCTCCAGACCGAAATTCTTCCCTTCGCCGCAACGGCGTACCACAGCGGCGAACAAATCGCCGTAACCGACGAAACCCTCAAGGGTGGCTGGTCCGTCGTGTTCTTCTACCCCGCCGACTTCACCTTCATCTGCCCCACCGAACTCGGCGACCTCGCCGATGCTTACGCACAGTTCCAGGAAATCGGTGTAGAGATCTACTCAGTTTCAACCGACACCCACTTCGCCCATAAAGCCTGGCATGACACCTCCGACACCATTGCCAAAATTAAGTACCCCATGGTGGGCGACCCAACCGGCCGCATCTCCAAAAACTTCGAGGTACTCATCAAGGCCAAGGGTCTTGCTGAGCGCGGCACCTTCGTCATCGACCCCGACGGCGTTATCCAGGTCATCGAACTCAACGCTGGCAACATCGGCCGCAGTGCCTCCGAACTCCTTCGCAAGATCAAGGCAGCTCAGTACGTACGCGAGAACCCCAACGAGGTTTGCCCCGCAGCTTGGGAAGCCGGCGACGCCACCCTCGCCCCATCCCTTGACCTCGTAGGCAAAATCTAACTCACATCTGTTACCCCAGGCCGCCGTATCGCAAACCCTCCGATGCGATACGGCGGCTCGGTCACTTCTCTTCCCCCCCGCTTTCTTCCTTAGAAGAATGGACTCCAAGCCATGCTTGACGACGCCCTGGTTGGTCAACTGACCACCCACCTCACCAACATCCGGACCCCGATCGAACTTGTCGCTACGACCGACGACTCGGCCAACTCCACCCAACTGGTAGAGCTCCTCAATCAAATTGCCGCCACATCCGAACAGGTCACCGCCCGCTTCGATGGCACCGGCCAACGCACACCATCGTTCATCATCAGCCGCATCGACAGCGAAACCTCCGTTGAATTTGCCGGGCTGCCTCTGGGCCACGAATTCACCTCACTCGTATTGGCGCTACTGCACGTGGGAGGTCATCCAGGTAAAGCCTCCGATGAATTGGTCGCACAAATTCAATCACTCGAAGGCACCTACGCCTTTGAAACCTTCTTTTCCCTCACCTGCAGAAGCTGCCCCGATGTGGTTCAAGCTCTCAACCTCATGAGTGTGCTCAACCCCAACATCACCCACACCGCGATCGACGGCGCTCTTTTCCAAGACGAGGTCGAGGAACGCAAGATTCTTGCCGTTCCGATGATTTTTCTCAATGGTGAGAAGTTCGATCAGGGCCGCATGACCCTCGAACAAATCGTCAACAAACTCGACACTGCGAGCGCCGACCGCATGGTCGACACCCTCAACGGCAAAGAAACGTTCGATGTACTCGTTGTCGGCGGCGGACCCGCCGGTGCATCGGCCGCGATCTACGCGGCCCGCAAAGGCATCAACACCGGTGTGGTAGCCGAACGATTCGGCGGCCAAGTCCTCGACACCATGAGCATCGAGAACCTCGTGTCTGTACCAAAAACCGACGGCCCGAAATTGGCATCGGCCCTGGAAACGCATGTACTCGAATATGACGTCGACCTTATGGACCTGCAGCGGGCCGAATCACTCAGCCGGAGCGACTCCGGCGAAATCACCGTGGGTTTGGCCAACGGCGCCCAGCTCACCTCACGATCAGTCATCTTGTCCACTGGGGCACGCTGGCGTCACCTCAATGTGCCGGGCGAGAATGAATATCTCAACAAGGGCGTAGCCTATTGCCCCCATTGCGATGGGCCACTTTTCAAGGGCAAGCCCGTCGCCGTAGTGGGTGGAGGTAACTCCGGAATCGAAGCAGCCATCGACCTGGCTGGAATCACGTCGCACGTTACCGTGCTCGAATTCGCCGATGCCCTGCTGGCCGACGATGTCCTCCAACGCAAGCTCTACAGCTTGCCGAATGTGACCGTCATTTTGTCCGCCGCTACTACCGAAGTGCTTGGCGACGGCGAACAAGTCACCGGACTGACCTACACCGACCGAACCACCGACGAGAGCCATCAGGTCGACCTCAATGGCATCTTCGTACAGATCGGGCTACTACCCAACACCGAGTGGCTTGAGGGCGCCATCGACCTCTCGCCCCGTGGTGAAATCGTCATCGACGACCGAGGACAAACATCAATGCCCGGCGTGTTCGCTGCTGGTGACGCCACAACCGTCCCATACAAGCAGATCGTGATAGCGATGGGCGCAGGATCTACCGCCGCACTCAGCGCCTTCGACCACCTCATCCGGACCAGCGCTCCGGCGTAGCAAAATCATGAACTTGCGCGATCTCCGCTACCTCGTCGCTGTGGCTGAACACCGCCACTTTGGACGAGCCGCGGCGGCGTGTTTCGTCAGTCAGCCCACATTGTCGACACAAATCAAAAAGCTCGAAACCGAATTAGGTGTTGAACTAATCGAACGAAGTCCTCGCCATATCCGCATGACTGCGGCAGGCGAGGCGGTAATCGAACGAGCACAGATCATGTTGCGAGAGGCAGACAACATCGTCGACATTGCCCGCCACATGAAGGACCCGTCAGCAGGGGTCATCCGTTTGGGCATGTTTCCAACCCTCGGGCCTTACCTGCTGCCGCATGTCATCCCGCAGATTCGCGATCAATTTCCGAATCTCAAACTCCAACTTGTCGAAGAAAAGTCCGACGAGATTCTCCGGCAACTGCGCAATGGCGATCTAGACGCCGTCCTGCTTGCCCGACCTGTCAGCGGTGACGATCTCGAGTCCGTATCGCTGTTCGCCGAGGATTTTGTCCTCGCCGTTCCTGATGACCACACGTTGGCCAAGCAGTCCGGACCGGTCCCGGCGTCGGTGTTACAAGATCACGATGTCTTGCTTCTCACCGAAGGCCATTGCTTACGCGACCAGGCCTTGGCGGTATGCCAGATGACCGGTGGCACCGAGTACAGCGGATTTCGCGCCACCAGCTTGGAGACATTGCGTCAGATGGTCGCCGCAGGGGCAGGCATAACGTTGCTGCCAAACTTGTCTGTCCAGCCACCAGTACCTCAGCCCGAACACCTGACACTTGTGCCGTTCGCCGAACCCGTACCCTCACGCGACATCGCAATGTTCTGGCGTAAGACCACTCCACTTCAAGATTTTCTCACCGAAATGGCGCAGATCTTCCGGCAACTTCCGAGTAATCTCGTTACCCCTGCCTAGCCCGCGTCGGACTCGGCCTCGGCGAGCCAATTACGTTCCAGCCAGATTCCTCCGAGTGGCAGCGAACCAAGAACCATTGCTTGCACGGCCCGAGGAAACGACCAACCAATTTGTTTGAACGTCTGAAGCACGGCCCACACAAACGCGAGAAACAACACGCCGTGTATCGGACCGATGATCTGCACACCCAACTCTGTTCCGCCGGTTCGTTTGACGATGACTGCAACAAGCAGAGCTAAATAGGAAACAGATTCGATAACCGAAATACGACGAAGGAAACCAAGCATGCTCTCGGTCTATCTCAAAATGAGCAACATTACTGACTAGGCATCGCATCACCGTTACGTAGGCCGCGACACATGCAGGCCAAACCAACCGCACTCGCAAGTACCCTGCCAGACATCGCCTCGTTTCCGACCTCCACTAGCTCATGAGTCGCCCCACCTCGATACCGCCGCGACGCATGGCAATCGATATTTACCTCCCCTGGGCACTCGCCCAACTTGGGCGAGGCATGCTCTTACCGGTCGTCCCCCTTTATCTGCGCGACCAGGGAATGTCCTATACCCAGGTAACCGCAGTCATCGCTGCGCTTGGTGTGGGAGCCGTGCTCGGAGGACTGCCAGCGGGCGCCCTAGTTGGGAGATCGGGACCACCAGCACTGTTCGCGGGTGCAATCGCGGCGATGGCCGTCACAACCGTGCTTCTTGGCGTCAGCACTAGCGTCATAGCGCTCGCCGTATTCCGAATGACCTACGGCGTAGGCAGCGTAGGAATTCGGATTGCGTCGCAAATAATGGTTGCCCATGCGGCCGCCGCGCACATGCGCGGTCGGCGAATGTCGTTACTCGGCGGTGTCAACCGAATGGTGTTCTTCGTCGGACCACTGCTGGGTGGATTTCTGGTCGACACGGTGGGTTATCGGACAACATTCCTTGCGTCCGGCGTTGCGACTGCGCTCGGCATGGCGCCGACCATTGCGGCCCACCGCCGCCTGACCACCGAGCCGAAACCGCAGGAGCGGACTCAGGGCTCTGTGCTGCAAGCATTGCGACGGAACCGAAAGCTTGTGCTCCTTGCGGGTTTCGGTCCAGCGCTTGTTATGACCGTACGAACCGGACGCCAAGTGGTGGTTCCACTCATCGGCGACGACCTGGGCCTCACCGCCACCCAGGTGGGTGCGATTGTCGCGGTGGGGACCGGCGCAGATGTCTTGTTATTCCCGGTTGCAGGCTGGTTGATGGATCGGTTTGGACGACTATTCGCCATCGTTCCGGCGTTCCTATTGTTTGCCGTCGGTTTGCTAATTCTTGGGGTCACTACAACGGTCACCGGTGCTGTCGTTGCTGGGGTCGTTATGGGCGTCGGCAATGGAATGAGTGCTGGCACCATGATGACGCTGGGTGCCGACCTCGCACCACCGGAACCCGGTCCTTTCTTCGCGGCGCTAGGAACGATGCAAAACCTCGGTGCGATTCTTGGTCCAGTTCTGGTTGGTTGGTTGGCCGATGCAGCCGGACTCCGCACCTCAGCGGTAGTTTTGGCTGTGGTCATGACCGCCGCAATCGGCTGGATCGTGCTCTTTCTCGGCGACACGGCTAGCCCGCGACGACCCTGGCTCGTAGCGAGCCTGCTACGCAGCCAGAACCATTCCGCTTCGGCGGACTAGACGACTAGCGGACCAAACATTGCGGGTAACCGATCTAGAGATCGTCGGCCCTACGGAGTACGAGTGCCCACGAAAGTGCGAAGGAGAGAACAACCAATACGACTGCCATGAGTCCCGCCTCGACGACAAATGCCTCTTCGAACGAAGAAAACGTGCGTGTCGCTAATGTCGAGAATCCGAGCGGGGCAATCAGCAGACTGATGGGAAGTTCTTTCATCGTCGACAGCAGCACGAGGCCCGCGGCGGCCAAGATACCTGGGCGCATAAGGGGGAGGTCAATGGATACGAATCGACGAAATGATGTGGCTCCCAGCATCCGGGCAGCATCATTGAGTTGTTGAGGGACCGCCTTCACCGCTATCAGCGTCACCCCCATAGCCAATGAGCCGAAACGCACGACGTAGGCAAAGAGAAGCAACGCTTTGGTGTCGCTGAACAGATCGAACGCGAGGTCCGATCGTAGTGTCCAAAAACGCATCGCAAGGGCAATCAAGATGCCCGGAAGCGCGAACGACGAGATCACCACGGCATGGGCCAGCGCCCCACCACGGGTCTGATACCGGCCAACGAGCAAAGCAATTGGCAAGACGGCCAAGATCGCTGCTACTGCGGCAAGAACACTAATGTGCAGCGTGTTCCACGTCGCTTCCACGACGTTCTCCGTGTCGATGGTGAGACCTCGACTCCCGGGATGCAACGCGCCAGATGCCCAGTCGAGCAGAGCAACGAATGGCGCCACAACACCCAGGCCAGCGGCAAGAGCAGCCAGGCCGACCGACGGAGCTTTCCACCGGCCTAGTGAGTAACGAACCGCACGACTTGCTTGGGTATCCCCAAGTGTCGGCAGCTTCCGTGAGGTGGCCCGTTCGGCCGAGACGACTATCGCGGCCAGTATCAAAAGCGCCAGACTGAGGGCTAGCGCTGCGGCCGGATTAGCCAGCTGATTGGTGGCAATCGCTCGCGTTAACGTGTCATAGCGGAGGAGTTGCACCGCACCAAAGTCACTGATGGTGTACAAGAAAACTAGGAGTGTCCCGGCGCCGATAGCGCCGGCGGTCTGGGGCAAGATGATGCGGCGAAACATGGTAAATGGCGCATCGCCTAGGAGACGGGCGCTTTCTTCCAGTGACGAGGGCAGTTGCCGAAACCGTGAACTAACCGGGAGATACACATAGGGATAGGTAAAGAGCGTCAGCACGAACCAAGCCCCGAAGAACCCTCGGAATTGCAACACCGCGTCAATACCAACCCACCCCAAGGTTTGGTGGGCCAATCCCCCCGAAGCGAACGTGCGAATAAATGCCGCGGCACCAATGAAGGTCGGAAAAACCAACGGCACCGGGAGAATAACTCGCCAGAACCGCAAAAGCGGAAGATCAGTTCGGGCTGTGAGCCAGGCCAGAGACGACCCCAACACCATGGACGTCGTCGACACGGCGAACGCCAGTTTGAGCGTGCGAATCAGTGGCCCAGTTGTACGCCTAGAAGTCAGTAGGTCAAACGGTTGTCCACCATCGGTGAAGTTTCGCCACACCAAATAGGACGCGGGGAATGCGAAACCAATGACAACGATCACGCTCAGTGATCGCAGGACCAAGCTAGCTCCCGATTTACGAGGCGACCTCCGACTCAATGTCAACAACCCTGGCATCACTGATTCAAAATACCGCTTGCCTCGATGATTGCGAGGGTCTCCTCAAAGCCGCCACCTAGGGCATCGAAGTCGACGGAACCAATTTCAAGGGCGGCAAGTTTGGGCAGGACTGGGTTTAAGGCAACACCCGAAGCAAGGGGGTATTCGAACGTCTCGTTGGTGAAATACTCCTGAACTGGGGTGGAGAGCAGATAGCTAAGGAGTTGTCCCACCACTGGATCGTTCTCACTAGTCTGTGTAACGGACGCCGCGGTGATGATCAAGAGCGACCCAATATCATCATCCCCGAGGTCGTGGTTCTGCGCTCGGTGGCTTTCACCCTCGGCCGCCGCGACTTGATAATTGTAGTAATGATTCACTAGGCCCATATCGACTTCACCCAGGCCAACGGCAGAGACAATTGCCCGATTGTTGGCGTAGGAGTGCGCATCGTTTTCGACCATGGCATTCAGCCACTCGGTGGCGGTATCGGTGCCGAACTGGTCACGAAACACCGTGAACCAATCGAGAAACGAACCATTCGTCGCGGCTATGGCAACACGACCCTTGTAGATAGGGTCGGTGAGTTCGAACACCGATTCGGGGAGTTCGGAGTCTTTAACCGTGTCGAGATTGGCGACAAGAACTCGTTTGCGTCCCGAAAAGCCGATCCATCGTCCTTCGGCGGAACGATTCTGCGGTTCAACCAGATCCAGGACATCCTGACTGATCGTGCCGAGAAGATCCTTGGATTCGAGGAAACCGACGGGCCCGGGTGATTTGGATAGAAAAATGTCGGCATTGGTTTTGTCGCCTTCTTCGGCGAGCAACAACGCAAGATCGGTGGAACTACCCCACCGGACCTCAACATCGATTCCTGTTTCGCATTGGAAGGCGTCGAGAACCGGCGCTAACAGATTTTCTGTACGTCCCGAGTAGACGGTGACGGTTTCATCAACACGGTCGGCGCATCCGCCGCCATAAATGTCGGCGGCAACCCCCGTGAGGTCGGTCGATGCGCTTCCGCATGCAGATGCGAAGACGGCGATGAACAGGAGCACGGCGGTGATTCGGAGTTTCATTATCTGCACGGTAACACCATGACGGACAAATAGTAAAGGTTTCTTTACAAAAATTGTCGTGTCATCAAACTCTTGACAGACATGTCCCATACCCACTCCTGGAAGGAGGCTCTAACATTAGCTGCATCCCCACGTGTAGACGCAGCTATTTAACCGCATCTAACGCAGCTCGAAGGTCGGCTAGCAGGTCGGCGCCGGACTCGATTCCGACCGACAAGCGCACCAGTCCGGCATCGACTTCGAGAGGCGAGTTTGTCGTGGACATATGCGTCATTGCCGCCGGCACCTCGATCAACGACTCCACGGCGCCCAGGGACTCAGCCAAGGTAAACAGTTCAGTGGTCTCGGCCACCTCGTGCGCGGCATCTTTGCCACCCTTCATCACGAAGCTGATCATGCCGCCAAAGCGTTTCATCTGACGCTTGGCAACTTCGTGACCAATGTGACCTTCAAGCCCCGGGTACAAAACCGTCTCTACGGCCGGGTGGCCTACCAAAAAGTCGACGATGGCTTCGGCGTTGTCGCAGGACCGATCAACCCGAACCGACAACGTACGCACCCCCCGCAAAGTGAGATAACAATCAAACGGGGCAGGCACTGCACCAGCAGCGTTCTGCAAGTAACGAAGTCGCTCCGCGAGCGACTCGTCGCTCACCGCAACGAAACCTCCAACTACGTCAGAATGGCCACCGAGGTACTTGGTAGCGGAGTGCAAAACAATGTCGGCACCAAGCGACAACGGCTGTTGCAAATAAGGCGTGGCGAAAGTGTTGTCTACCACCGCTATAGCGCCGTGACTTCGGGCGATCGAAGCTACTGCCGCAATGTCGAACACCGTGAGATTGGGATTGGTTGGCGTTTCGAGCCACACCATCTTGGTGTTGTCCTGCATAGCCGCTTCGACGGCATCGAGATCGTTGAGATCTACCGGCGTATAGGTGATGCCCCAATCGGCAAAAACTGCGTCGATAAGGCGGAAGGTTCCGCCGTACGCATCGTTTCCGAGCAGAAGATGATCACCCGGGCGCATAAGTCGCAAGATGGCATCTTCGGCGGCCAGACCACTGGCAAAGGACAACCCGGTAGTGGCTCCTTCAAGCGATGCCACGCATTCTTCGAGCGCCGTACGAGTGGGATTACCACTGCGCGAATATTCGTACCCTTTGTGATTGCCGACGCCTTCTTGCGCGAAAGTAGTCGACAACGAAATTGGCACCACAACAGCGCCAGTGGTCGGGTCGGGTTCATAACCAGCATGGATGGCTCGGGTTTCGAAACCCCAAGCCTCGCCACCTGTTGGATTAGCCATCAGGATTCCTCCGGTGAGACAAAGCGCAGCAAATCGCTGCGGGTGATGACAGCGTGCGGACGCCCACCGTCAAGAACAAGCAGCGCTTGGCAGGAGTCGAGCTTTTCGACAGCCATATGCACTGGTTGACCGATCCCGATGGTAGTCAGCGGGGGCTGCATGACCTCGGAAACTTGCCGATCTAACAAACCCTCATCTTCGAAGGCTCGTTCCATAAGGTGCAACTCATCGAGCGACCCAACAACCTCGGCCGCCGACAAGGGCCACTCACCTTTTGCTACCGGAATCTGCGAAATATCGAGACCACGGAGCACACCAATAACACTACGTATTGAGTCCTCCGGCTGGACATATTCAAGATTCTTGATATTGGTTCTGCGGCCACCAAGCACGTCGCCCACCACCGCACCATCGCTGGTGATGAAGCCGAACGTTGCCATCCATTTGTCGTTGAACACCGTACTGAGGTAGCCACGCCCGGAATCAGGAATGAGCACGACAACAAGATGCTCATCGGTGCAACCCGAGGCCACTTGCAAGGCAGCGGCCACAGCCGTGCCGCACGAACCCCCGATGAGCAGACCTTCTTCGCGGCTGACTCGGCGTGCGGTGCGGAAGCTGTCGGCGTCGCTAACAGCAATTGTCATGTCGACGACAGAAGTGTCGTAGGTAGCCGGCCAGAAATCTTCGCCGACGCCTTCGACCAGGTACGGTCGTCCAGAACCTCCGCTGTACACGGAGCCCTGAGGGTCAGCCGCCACAATCTTGACGGCGGGGTTCTGCTCTTTGAGGTAACGCCCAATTCCAGAGATAGTTCCTCCGGTTCCTACGCCACAAACAAAGTGCGTGACCTTGCCGTCGGTCTGACGCCAAATCTCTGGCCCTGTCGTGTCGTAGTGCGCTTGGGGGTTGGCGAGGTTGGAGTACTGATCGGGACGAAAAGCATCCGGAATTTCCTTGGCCAACCGGGCGGCGGTGCTGTAATACGATTGTGGATCGTCAGGCGCAACGGCAACCGGGCACACAATGACTTCGGCCCCGTATGCCTCGAGGAGAGAGATCTTTTCTGGGCCAACTTTGTCGGTAGTTACAAACACGCATTTGTAACCACGTTGCGCTGCCACAATGGCCAGGCCCACCCCGGTATTGCCCGATGTGGGCTCAACGATAGTGCCGCCCGGCTTGATCAAGCCTGCCTCTTCGGCAGCAAGAATCATGGCCAGCGCCGGCCGGTCCTTGGCCGATCCTCCAGGGTTTGTTATCTCAACTTTGGCAACGACCGGACATGAAATGTCGTCAACCACACGCCGGAGTCGCACCAAAGGTGTGTTCCCAATGAGATCAAGTACCGAATCAGCGATTTCCATCCTGTGACCCTAATACGGGCGTCTCAACAACACCGAATACTTCTCCCTCGTTTGAGGGAATTAGGCTGAGAAAATGATCGAGACCAATCCTGTTATTGTTCGGCGCTGGCGCGGGGATGGCGTGGAGTCGATCCACCGTGGCGCGTGGGTCCTCGCCGACACGTCAGGATCAGTGCTCGCCCATGCGGGTGAAACCGGACAGTTGGTCTTTGGCCGCAGCGCTACCAAGAGTTTCCAAGCTCTGCCGCTGATCGAGACAGGCGCCGCCGATGCGTTCGATTTGCCGGACCAGTCCATTGCGGGCGCAGTGTCCTCGCACTCCGGCGAAGCGCAACACGTTGCAGCCGTCAGCAATACGCTCGCAGCAATTGGCCTTGGCATTGACGCGTTGCAATGTGGGCCGGCAGCACCATTTATTAGCGGACCCACGGCCGAAAAACAGCGGATCATGCACTGCTGTTCGGCGAAACACGCCGGGTTCCTTGCCCTATCGCAGCACCTGAACGCAGAGCCGGGTGACTACTTGGCACCCGGCGGGGCGGTCCAAATGCTGGTTCATCAAGCGGTTCTCGAAATCACGGGAGCCGACCCATCGATGGTCACGCGTGGCATCGATGGGTGCAGCGCCCCCACATTCCGTCTTCCCATACGCGCCATGGCCACCGGTATCGCCCGCATTGCCAACCCTGAAATGGCGATGCTCGCGCCGTCACGCGTCACTGCATGCCAACGGATCACGGGGGCCGCTGCGACCTACCCCGAATTAGTCGCCGGTTCAGTCGGACGCCTCTGTACCGACCTAATAAGGGTCACAAATGGCCGCCTATTTGCCAAGAGCGGGGCCGAAGGCGTTTACCTTGTGGGTGCGGTGGGCGCTAACAGCGGCTTGGCAATCAAAATTGACGATGCTTCCGAGCGAGCACGCGAACCCGCCGTTCTTGCCCTTCTGCAGCGGTTCGACCTGCTGTCGACCCATGAGGCCAATCAGTTGGCGGCTTGGACAAACCCAGAGATTCTCAATGCTGACAAACTCGTGGTTGGTCACCAAGAGTTCACCTCCGCAATCCTGGGATGATCACGCTCGTAACCCTTTCCGTTCATAGTCTGTTGGGTACATGACCGCACCGACCTCGAACGCAACCACTACACCGCGGTCCGTCCTGGCCGCGATCGTGTTGGTTGCAACCTTGATTGGTGCCAACTTCTCGATCATCAAGCTCGGCCTTGACCACACGACCCCGATGCTATTTACGTCCGGGCGCGCGATTATCGGCGGCACGTTCCTGATTGTTTTGGCGTTGGCACGCCGCGAGACGATCCCAACTGACCCCACCATCTTGAAGCGCATCTTCGTTGTTGGCCTGTCGATCACGACAATATCCAGCGGTCTACTGGTCTATGGCATCAGCCGGGTGCCCGCGGGGTTTGCTGCCCTAATTTCCAGTACCACTCCCCTGTTTGTTGTTTGCCTTAGCTTCTTCCTCCTTGGATCTAGGGTCACCCGTATCGCCGCAGGTGGGCTAATGCTCGGCTTCATTGGCGCTGCGGTGTTGGCATCACCATCCCTGTCGGGGACTGTCAGCGTTGTCGGTGTGGTTTCTCTTATCTTCTCTGCCCTTGCCTGGTCCTATGGCATCGTGTTCATGAAGTGGAAGGACTTCAGCGCGGTAAGCCCGATCATGTTGGTGGGCGTGCAATTGATCATGTCGTCGTGCATGTTGTTGCCGTTCGCGCTCATCACCGAAGGCACCGCGGAAACCGATTGGTCATGGGGGCTCTTTGGCCCTCTCCTCTACGCCGCTATCCCGGCCAGCGCCATCACCTTTGCACTGCTAGCGCTCGTAGTAAGAAAGGCCACTCCGACACAAGCAGCATCGACGGCTTACATGATCCCAGTGTTCGGGGTCGTGTTCGCCTGGCTCATCCGCGATGAGGTTCTAAGGTTAAGCGCCCTCATAGGCGGAGTGTTGGTGCTCATCGGCGTCAGCATCGTCGTAACCGCTAGCGCCAAGTCTCCCACTACGAACTAGACGGCCTAGGGAAATATGCCTCGGCGGTCATATACATCGGCCAGGCGTTCTAGGGCTACAGCATAGGCAGCTTCGCGTCGGGTACATGCGAGTTTGCGCTTCATGACCAGCACCGCGTCGTGGGCGTCCCACACGGTGGAGCGAAGACGATTGTCTACCTCTTCCTCGGTCCAGTACTGAAACGATTTATTCTGTAACCATTCGAAGTAGGAAACAATGACACCACCAGCGTTGGCCAAGATGTCAGGGACCACCGGAATGCCCTTCTCGGCGAGCAGTACTTCAGCCTCGGGTGTCGTCGGACCGTTCGCTGCCTCAATGACAAGGTCACAAGTCATTGTTTGGGCCCTCTCGACCGTGAGCTGATTTTGGAGGGCGGCTGGCACCACCACATCAACATCAGCAGAGAATATAAAATCGGCAGCAACCGCCTCGCCGCCGGCGAACCCCGACACGCCATCGTTGACCGCAGACCACTCGGCTAAGGCTGCCACGTCGATGCCCGTGGGGTTATAGATCGTGCCGCTGTGATCTCCAATTACGCGGACTTCGCACCCTTCTTCCTGAGCTAATCGGGCGAAGTGACCGCCGACATTTCCGAAGCCTTGGACCGAGATCGAAAGCTCGTCCAGGCGGCGGCCAGTTTCGCCACACCAGTGACGCAATGAGTACAGCACGCCTTGACCCGTTGCTGCTTCTCGTCCCAACGAGCCACCCACCGCTACGGATTTGCCAGTGACGACACCGCGAAGTGTCTGCCGACGCCCAGGGGCTGCCATGTTGGCGTAGGTGTCCATGATCCAATCCATCATCTGAGCATTTGTGCCGACATCGGGGGCGGGGATGTCGTGCTCCGGACCGATGTTTGCGCCCAGAGCGTGCGTAAAACGGCGGACAATGCGCTCCATCTCAGAATCGGAGTAGTCACGCGGATCGATGGTGACCCCTCCCTTGGCCCCGCCAAAGGGAACCCCGACCAGGGCGCACTTAAACGTCATCCACGCTGCTAAGGCCCGCACCTCGTCCAAATTGACGTCGGGATGAAACCGCAATCCGCCTTTGAATGGGCCAATGATGTTGTTGTGCTGGATGCGATAGCCCCGGAAGATTCGCCACAATCCGTCGTCGAGTTGCACGGGAAAGTTAACGATCACCTCGTTCTTCGGATGCGACAGAATCGACCGGTACGGTTCGGGGAGCTCCACCAAATCGGCCGCGCGATGAAACTGTGCGACCGCCGTTTGTTGAAGACTTAGAGGGACAAGCTGGGACGAAGGGGTTCCACTCATTGACCAGTGTCTATATCGTGGACCGCGTCCCGTCAATGGAAAGTTTCCGCTAACTCAGTTTGGGCAATTTGCCACATTCGGACTGCGCCCAAAAGAGCGCTCCGTTCTGGCGGTGCTGGGGCGGCATTACGACAGCGTCGTGCCTAGTAAGAAGATGACTTCAGCTAGGAATCACAGGTTTCAAAGAAATTTTCGCCCAGCGCATAAACGCCGTGCCGGGCGTTGATCGAGAGTCTCGTCATTGCCCGGGACGTCGTAAAGGCGCTCATGCAACGCGAATCCGTCGGCGGAAAATTCTTTCACGTCGAACTGGCTTTGCTCGGTGAACGGTTGACCGTCAATTTCTTTGTAGTTAGACAATCTTTTGGCCTGAAGTTCCGTATTGCCAAAATAGAACCTGATGCCCGATACCCCGGGCATCGTCTCAATTCCTGACGCTCCTCGTGGTGATGCGGCAAGGCTCACTAGCAGGTGTATGACAGGTTCCGCCGCAAACGGGAGGTCGGCGAGCGCAGAGGTTTCGCCGACCAAATTCAGCGACGATTCCGCGGGAAGAGTGCACCAAGACTGCACCTGCACTTCTGGCACAGCGGTGGCTGTCGGCACGTCCGACGCCTCATCAGCATCATTTCCGTCATCATCGGAATCGTATTTGGCTGCCACCGAACGAAATCACCGGAATCTCTGCCGGGAACATCGTCAACGCGGCTCTCATCGCCATCCTCCCCCCGACATACCCGCAATTTGATTGGCGGTGAGGGCCGTCCGGTTACGGAGTCGGACTGTCGGACCAACCCAATTGGCGCACTGAAAGCTGCTACGTATCTGAGTCGTCAGCCTGTTCCGGGAGTTTGCCAGCCCGGGCGGCTAGAAGCGATGACCGGAGTACGCCGATGAAGACATCGAGTTCCGCCTCGGCGACGGTAAGAGGCGGGGCGATCCTCACAGTGCCGTCAGAACTCAACATCGCTCCAACGATGACTCCGCGCCGTTCCATCTCGCGCACGATCGGCATACTGAGATCTGGTGGGAGGTCGATAGCCAGCCAAAGGCCACGGCCGCGCACGTCGGAGATGAACTCCGGGAACTGCTCCATTGTTGTCTCGAGGCGACGCTTGAGTTCGATTCCCTTTTGTTGCGCCGCTGCAAGAAGATCTTCCTCTTCAATAACGTCGAAGGCCGCAACAGCAGCAGCACAGGCCACTGGGTTACCACCGAACGTGGTCAGATGCGACAACGGCGGATCGAGGAACGTCGAGAAGATGTCGCTTGTCGACAGAAACGCTCCGAGTGGTAGCCCGCCGCCGAAGGCCTTAGCCAAAACGACGATGTCGGGGACAACATCCCATAACTGGAACGAGAACCAATGACCTGTCCGGCCCATCGCTCCTTGCACCTCATCGAAGATGAGCAACGCTCCTGCGTCGTCGCAGAGCTTGCGAAGCCCAGGAAGAAAGTCGTCGCTGGGCACGCGGACGCCACCTTCGCCCTGAATGGGCTCGATAATGACGGCCGCTGTATCGTCGCCGATGATCGCGGCGACGGCGTCTAGATCGTCGAAAGGAACGAAGTCTACGCCTTCGAGGAGGGGTTCGAACGGCTCGCGGTATGCCGGCTTCCAGCTCACCGACAGCGCCCCGAAAGTACGCCCATGGAATCCTCGTTCAAATGCGATGAATCGTTTTCGTCCGGTGTATTTGCGCGCCAGTTTGAGTGAGCCCTCGATGGCCTCGGTGCCTGTCGAGGTGAGGAAGGCCACATCGAGATCGCCCGGAGCAACCCGTGCCAACCGCTCGGCAATCTCCACCTGCGGCGGGAGGGCAAAACGGCCATACACATTTACGTGGGCGTAGTTGGCCATCTGTTCCTGCACCGCGGCCACGACCTTCGGATGGCTGTGGCCAATATTGGCGACTGCGATACCGGAGATAAAATCGAGATACAGGTGACCGTCGGCCATCTTGATCGTGCAGCCTCGTGCCTGTTCAACCACGAGTTCCTTGCGTCCCGGCACGGTCTGGGCGAGGTGCGCCATGAACCCGTCGCGGTAAGATTCCATCTCCGCTTCGTTCATTGATGATCCGGGTTCGGGGCGTTCGAGTCCCATGTTTACTCCTGAAATGTAGTTGATGATAAATACGTGAAACGGGATGAGAACCAGGCCTCGGCCCGAATGAGTTCGATACGGCTGTGAGTCAGCCGATGACCCCAGTCGCCGACAGGCGGCTCGACAGTGCGGGCCGCTAGCGCAACCGTTGCACGCTCTTCGGTGAACCACAAGCGGGTCGCCGCCTCCAGGAGGCTGCCTCCTACGGCGAAGCCGCCATTTGCGAGCAGAAGGGCCGCGTGGTTGTCGGAGAGGGTTAGGGCTGCTCGACCACCGGCCTCCGGAGAGGAGATTAAATCGAGGTCGTTATGCACCGGGATGACCTTGCCGGCGATAGCCCCAAGGCCGTGCAGCAGTGGCACATCATCGAGCGATACACCCCAGGCGACCATGGATGGACCATGCCCTCTGCAAATCGCTACAACATCGGGGCGAGCTCGATACACCGCTGTGTGGAGCGGGATCTCGATCGGCGAGGCCGAACTTGGATCGTCTACGACGACACCGTCGTCATCAACGGTTATGATCGAGGCTGCGGTGGCCTCATGGAGTGGCGATGTCGGAGTGATAAGAAATCCGCCGTCCGGTAGCCGCGATGAAACGTGTCCAAACGCCTCGACCAAGCCAGCGGCGGCCAGCATGCGAGCCGTGTGCGCTACTTCGTTAGCAAGGTCTCTGTCGGTCATGCGTCGCGCACGCGCAACAACATTGGTGTGCAATTAAAGTCATTGCAGGGAGTCAGATCTTGGGGACACGCTGAGAGCAACGCAACCAGATCGACGTGTGAGCGCAGCGAGATCGTGGCTCCAGCCTCGTGGGCAGCCGGGTCGGTTAGCACGGCGCCATCATCGGTGACCCGATTGTGCATGAAGACGTTCCACGCCTGCTCTCCGTGAAGCTCATAATCGACACCCAGCAGGTCACGAGCTTGCTCAAGATTGCCCAGGCAATGCCTGTGGTCGGTGAGGCCGTAGTCACGAAAGAATCGCTCATAGTCACAACATGGGACGATGATGTCGTGCTTTTCGACATCATCGCGTTCGATGGTGAAGATCGGGTTCCGATGGTTCGTAAACACCTCTGAACCCGTAGTCAAATGCACTGACTGATTGCACGAAACCGTATGGGTCGGCGAGAGATACTCTGTCGGATCTGCTTCGACGTAGGCGACAAGGTCGCCAACCTGATGGCCCTCGACATCAACGATGTCAAGTATCTGCCCCGCTTTGACTCGAATTCCGCGCCCTTCAGAGGCTGGCACGAGCACTTCTTCGACAACGTTTTCCATCACAGTCCTTTAGTTGGAATTAGATCTCAACACACGTGCTCAGACCCGCAAGGGTCATCCATATGCGGATCGACCACCACGGGTGTAGCAGATGCTGGTGTATTGCGGCTAGTGAGCGCTCGCACTTCTCCATCGATAAGCACGGCGCTGATACCAGGAATATCGCCGCGAGCAAGGGCGCCGATCGCTCCCACGCCGTGAGAACCCCATGGAGCGTCGGCCACGACGAGGTCGGCCTGGCGGCCTATCTCGATCTTGCCGGTCGGCAGGTCGTAAACGTCGGCGATAGCGCCGGATGCCCAAGCCCAAACGAGTCCGGGATCGACATTACCCAGCGAGGCAAGCTCGGCGACGGTCTTGATCATTCCGAGAGGCATCACGCCGGTTCCTGTTGGCGTGTCGGACCCGATGATCACCCGGTGTTCGGCTCCAATGTCGCGCACCGCGTCGATAATGCGCAACGACGACCGGAGGTTGCCAGCCTGTACTAGCTGAAGTATGAGGTCGGTCTCGCGAACAAGGACATCAAGCTTTTCGTCGTCGAGCGAGCTGGGGCCGCCGTTGACATGACCGCATACATCAGGCTTCAGCAGCATGAGGTGATCGGCGGTAATTGGCTTTGAGCCTGGAATTGAAGCGCCACCGCTGTGAGCCATCACCTTGATGCCAGCCGCTTTCGCGTCTCGTACTTGCTGTAGACCCTCAGCGGGGTCGTCGTAGAGTCCGAAGCCGAATTTGGCCAGCCAGACGCCTTCGGCAACCACTTCGTCGAAATCGGACCGAGTTAGAACCGGTTCGAGGATGATTGCTCCACCGTGAACCTTCATACCGTTGGGTCGATAGTTGGCCCAAGATCGCTGAGCGAGAACCGCCAGGGCTTTGACCCCTGCGGCATCATGAGGTCGTCCCGGTAGGTGAATTTCACCCGGCGAAATGCATGAGGTGATCCCACCGTGCACGTAGGACTCGAGGAACCCGATCGCTCGTTGGCGCGGGGTGTAGTCGCCCAGCACAACGTGGCAGTGGGAGTCGATCAGGCCGGGCGCGACCGTGGCCCCGCCGACGTTGATCACTCGTTCGGCCCGAGCCGGGTCGACGCCGCCCAGTTCAGTTATGAGGCCCTCTTCGATAAGTATCGAGTCGGCGGTGCCGTGGGGCGCTGCGACATCTCCTGTTAAGAGCTTGCCAATATTGATGATCGCTGTTGTGGGACCGTGTGGATGGTCGGTCATGCGCCGCTGCTGGCCCGCTCGTCGATCCAGGCCATGAGATTGGTAAGCAGTTCTGGCAGCCCAAGCGGGGTGTCGTGACCGTCGCCGCGGGCGTAAACGGCACGGACTGCCCCGGGAGAGTGCGCCCTACCTTCGCTCTTCAGGCGTTTCGCTAGATCGACACGCGACTGCTTGAGCTGATCGGTGGTCGGTAAGATATCAACCAGACCTGGGGTGAGATCCGACACTCCACGCAAAGCGCGGGGACCCGTCGTGCCCTGCCTAGTAAGCGGTAGTCCCTCGGCGCGACGCTGATCTTCACCCATCAAGAAACTTCGGTGGGTGAGGCCCGGCGAGGTCCAGGCAGCGACACCCAGGTAACAATCACGCACACGGGTCAGCGTCGTATGAATCACGTCGACGAGGGTGTTGTGGGCACTGACGTAGGCCTCACGTTCTTCAGGGCCCCAGGTCCATTTGCCCGATGCGTTCTGTGTAGCGCTGTGATCGGCCCGCCAAGGTGATACCGAAGTACCACGAGATTCGAACAACCCAGGATCGTCATATCCCGACGCCGGGCTTGGGCCATCCTGCCAGGAGTACACATCGGTGTACGGCACGAGACCGAGCGGCTCCGACACCACGATGCGATCGAGCGATACACCATTGCGGGTCATTGTGCTGAGGTCGAGCAGTCGAGGATCATCACCGTCGTCGATAGCGTCGTAGAGACCCTCCGGCGGCTTGCCCGTACCCTCGGGCTCCCAACCAGCATCGAGCAAGGCACCATTGATGCTCCGGTGCTCACGGCTCGTGGAATACGGCTTTGACTTGGTGCAGGGAATAATGAGCGCCAGTCTCGGCGACCCGGAGGGGGGCTCCCATTTATTGGCGATCCAGTCGAGGTAGGGCGCTATACGAGGGTGATCAAATGCGTCGACGTTTTCCTGCGGAGAGTAGAACCGCATGGTCGGATCAACCGTGAAAGGCGCCTTGATCTTTGAGGCCGAATCGGCCAGTCGGTCATCTTTGTTTAACTCGGTCATCTTGTCTCCCTAAAAGCATTGGTCACCAAAGCCCATCCTCCCCGACAAGATCGTTGGCCGCAAGGCCCCCGAGTCGGGCGTTAAGCCGACCCCGATTAGCTACTGCGACAGCGACGACGATCTCGTCGGGCCGCGGTGCGTCACCGGGATATAGTGTGACAGCGTCATAGTTGTCACGAACGAATAAAGCGTCTTTGTTTGCCAGAGGAAGCGTGAGCGGCGTCCCGGCTGAGCCGGAGATCGACGCAGATGAGATCCACGCCGCACCACCACCCACGGCATCGCGAAAAGCGTTGCCGAATGGCGTTGTCACGAACGCGACCACGTGTTCCTGCGTACCGGACGTGCCCGCTATTCCGCCCTTGCCATAGGCCTGCACGGGTTCGCCGAGTGCCTCAACTGCGCGCTGCCCGATGTCTGAGCCGAATCCAACCGACCATTCGACCGCCTCGGACAAATCTTCGACGTATCCCCCGAGAAACGGGTTCTCGATGACGGCAGCCACGACGACCTTGCGTAATGGGGTCTCGGCTTCGATTCCTTCAGCAACAAGCTGCTCGGTTATCTGAACTCTCCAACTGCGGATGACAATGCTCATACGGAGGCCTTCGCAGCCTTGGCCGCCGGAGGCCAGACTTCGTCAAAGATGCCGGTATCGAGCGAATCCAGATAGTTGACAACCTCGTCTGTGTCGGTGACATCGACGTATTTCATGTGCAGATCCATCAAAGCGACCTTGTGCGACAACTGCGAACGATCAAACGCCGTCTCGTGCGGAATCGTCACCTTGATGTCAAAGGACAGCGCGTCAACTGCTGTTGCCCGGACACAGCCGCTAGTTGTAGTGCCCATCACAATCAGCGAGTCGGCCCGCAGATTGTTGAGGTGGCTCATAAGGGTCGTTCCGAAGAACGCTGATGGCTTGCACTTCTCGATGAAGAGGTCGCCTTCGGCCGGGATGACCTCATCGACGATGTCGTTGCCTTTGTGGCCACTGACATCGACAACATCGTCGGAGCGGTGGCTCTTGAGGGTCCAGATACCGAGGTCGAAGCCGTCGTCGCGTCGCGGGTTGGTGGTGTAAATCACCGGCAGGCGCTTGGCTCGCCCCGCGGACAGCACTCGCTGAATCGCTGGAATTCCTGTGTGCCACGCCTGCGGACCGCAGGCATAGCGCCACTTCTTGATCGAGTCGATAGCCGGCTCTTCCTTGTCTCCGCAAAAGTTGTAGTTGACGTCAATCACCAGCAATGCAGGCCGCTTGCCGAAGCCAGCACGCTTACCCCAGCCAGCTATATCGAATATCTCTCGATCCTCGTCTGAGACGACGTCGTCCCATGGCATTCCCATATCAGCCCTGCCTTGGGCCGGTGTACTTCTGCGTCTCTGCGCAGAATCCGGGACGTGTCCAGTCCTCGGGCAGCCAACGATCGCCCTTGGCAATGCGGGTCTGGCTTGTGAGTTCTGGGCCAAGACGCTTGGTACCCGGCGTACGGGGGAGGTATTCGCCACGGGCGTCGCCAACAGGGCGCATGCCCGGTGAATCGTCAGCCCACTCTGCGGTTACCTTCCCGCGCATGATGGTCTTAATTGGCCATCCGGTGAACTCGTGACCTTCCATGATCGACCAGCCCGAGCGGGTGTTGAGGTGCTCCTTACCCACGGTGACCTCTCGGCCGAGATCGACGATGACCATGTCAGCATCAAAGCCCGGTAGCAGCGAGCCCTTCTTGCCCCACAATCCAGCGGTCTTGGCGGGATTCTCGCAGGAGACCTGCACGACCCGTTCGATTGGTATACGGCCCTTATTGACACCCTCAGAGAGCATTACAGGGAGGAAGAGCTCAACGCGGCTGAAACCGGTTCGGCAGTCCCAGATGTTGGGGCTGTACATCTCTTCATAGGATGAGGGCTCCCAGCCAACGACGTGGTCCGAACCGACAACGTCGACGATTCCTTCAGCGATGGCAACCCAGAGCGCTTCGATGTTGTCGCGACGACGCAGCGGCACGTTGATGCGCCAACCCATTTCGGGTTCGGCCCATAGCCATGCCGGTCCGGTTTGAGCGAATACCTCGAGGCCCTCAGCGCGGGCTTTAGCCACTTCTTCGAACGAAAGCTTCGTGGTGCAGTGCTGCAAGTACAGACGGACTCGCCCAGGGGTCTGCGAGGCAAGATAGGAGTAGGCACGAATGTGCTGGGCTTCCAGGAAGTCAGGGCTCCGGTCGGTCCATGCGCCGAAGTCCGTCCTGCCAGCGGCGCGGAGACGATCTTCGAAGATACGACCAATTTCCCAGTTCTCGGGATGAATGTGCACCATTCCGGGATCACCCAAATATGCGACGTTCTCCATGACCAAGAACACCGTGCCGTCGTCGATTCCGGTGCCAAGACCAGCGCGACGACTGGGCCAGTTGGTGTCAATCTTCTCGTCCATGCCCTTCATGCCGCGGGTCTGTAGGTAGAGCTTGTAGGAGGTGACGCCGTGTTCTTCGGCGTACTGCGGGATCTCGTGAGCCTGTTCGTCGGTTTCGAGCATGTAGGTCAGGTAGGCGTCGACATGGCTGACGCGGTTAATAATGTCACGCCCGGCCGGGAAGGTTTCGTTGAACGAAACGACATCGCTCTTTGACACAACTTCCTTGAAAGGCTCGCTGCCCAGTCGAGTGGTCGGAGCCTGAATGCCCCAGGTTGTAACACCAGCGCAGGCCGCGGCGCGAGACTCGGTGGTCATGTCGTATTCGAACGGTACGTAGCAACCAGGATGCGCTTCGCTGTCGACGATGCCGGGGAGGATATAGTTGCCCCTTGCGTCGATGGTCTCTTTGGCCCTCGGGAGGTATTCCTCGGGAGCAAGAGCAACGACCTTTCCGTCTTTGACGCCCACCGCAAGGCGATGCTGCCCTGAACCCAACACCACCGTCCCGTTGATCACAACTAGGTCAAGTTCATCGTAGGTCATGTCATTTTCTCCAATTAGGTCTGAGTCCGATTTAAGTATCTTCGCTGTCACCTGTACCTATCAGAGTGACATCAAGCACTCTATACGTTGTGAATGACATCTGCAAGCACAATTTGTACGGTCCGTACGGGCCTAACTTTTGGCACCCGCGTCGACATGCAGGAAAAGGTTGCATTAACACTGTATGCTATGCAAGTGACAGAGGGACAGCATTTAAGAGAATCCGGCACACTCGTCCGCGGTGCCCACATCATCACATCGGCCACACCGGAAGTGATCACCGACGGAGCGGTTCGTATTGTCGGCGAGATGATCGACGACGTAGGTACCTGGGTCGAACTTTCGACTAGATACCCCGGCGATTCTGTGACCGGCGGACCCCACGACATCGTGACACCAGGATTCGTGAATACTCACGGTCATTTTTCTGAGGCTTTGGTCGCGGGAATCGCTGAGCAGTACACCCTGTGGGAATGGATTCAGAACGTCATTCTGGCGATCAACCCGGTGTTGAACCACGAAATGGCCTACGTCGGTACCCTATTGTCGAGCATGCAAATGCTCCGGAGCGGCATCACCACAGCGAACGACATGTTCGTCTGTGCGCCGGTGAACGGCCCGATCACGCCAGGCGTCGTCGCCGCGCTGGACGAGATCGGTCTGCGCGGGGTGGTTTCCTTCGGTGCAAGCGACCTCGGGCCAGCATCGATCCCAATGGTGATGGACGAACACGCGGCGCTTCTCGAAGCGGCTCGAGCCAGTCGACTGTGCCGCTTCCGAGTCGGGGTCGCTGCGCTCGGCTCTCAGACCGACGAAATGTTCTTGAACACCACCGACTTGGCGGTCAACGGAGGTCACGGTGTGCATATCCATCTCCAAGAGATACGCGACGAAGTCACAGCGACGCGCAACTTGCATGGCGTCACCCCCATTGCGCACTGCGAGCGAGTCGGCACATTCAACGCTCCAACGCTTGCTGCGCACTGTGTCTGGGTCGACGCTGCTGATCGCGACATACTGGCGGCCAACGGAGTAGGCGTTGCCCACAATCCCGTTGCCAACATGATCCTTGCATCAGGGGTGTGCCCAGTACCAGAACTCCGCCGCCTCGGTATTGACGTTGGTATGGGCGTCGACGGACCAGCGAGCAACGACAGTCAGAACTATCTCGAGACGATGAAGTCGGCGGTTCTTCTACAACGCATCGAACATCTCGAAGCCACGGCTCTTGGCGCCCGCGACGTGTTGCGGATGGCGACAATCGAGGGAGCCGCCGCCCTCGAACTCGACCACATCGTCGGCTCGATCGAAACGGGTAAACAGGCAGATCTCGTGGTGTTCGACGGCGATGCACCGGCACTCGTTAACGTGCACGACCCGTTCCAGAAGATTGCCTACTGCTCATCTCCCACAGACGTGAAGCAGGTCTGGGTCGCGGGCGAGCGATCGGTGGACGATGGCGAGATCACAAACGTCGACCAGGCCGAAGTGGTTGCTCGATCGAGGGAACTGGCACGTTCACTTGTAGCTGGAGCGGGCCTTTCGGACCTCTCTCTGCTGGCTCGCTGACTCTCAGACAGCTTCGAAGCCCTCAAGAACAGCGGCGACGTTTCGCCCCAACACCGACAGGTCGTAGCCACCCTCTTGCACGAGCACGGTTGGTCGACCGATCCGTGCAAGTCGTGCTCCTAGTCGCCTGTAGTCGTCTCCGGACAAGGCCAACACACCGTCTTCGACCGCGGTGTCGACACCCAGGGCCACGATGACCACTTCTGCGCCGAATTCGGTTACCGCATCGCAAGCTGCGTCGAGCACGGGTTTGTATCCAGACCAGTCGGTGCCCTTTGCCATAGGGAAATTTTGGTTGAACCCCTCCCCCGCTCCAGCACCGCGTTCGTGGGCGTGGCCTTGAAAGTAGGGGTACTCGACCGCCGGGTCAACGTGCAGAGATACCGACATGACGTCGGAGCGTTCCCAAAATACCGCCTGAGTTCCGTTGCCGGCATGGGTGTCGACGTCAAGGGTCGCGACGCGTCCGCCGGCATCGGACACCAGCTGAGCTGCTATGGCGGTGTTGTTGAGGTAACAGTAGCCGCCGTAGGTTTCGGGCCCGGCGTGATGACCCGGGGGTCGGACTAGTGCGTACGCTGCCTCCGCAGTTCCCGATAGCACCGCCGCCGCCGCGCTGGCCGCGCACGCCGCTCCCGCGTTCACCGCTTCCCATGTCCCAGCGAGAATAGGATCGGCGTCGTTCGAATATCGTCCCATCTGGGCCAGCACGTGTTCTGACGTGGTGAACGGCGATCCGAGCATGGGCCGCACAAATGGCATCGCCTCACCCGTTCCGTCGTTGCCAACCAGTGCACACCAGTTGGCATGAGCTGTCCGAAGAAACTCGAGGTAGGGAAGTTGGTGCACCTGAGCGAGGAGGCCGACATCGATCGGCGCTGGTTCGCGGATGTCTTGCGTGACTACCGACTGCACGGCCTCTCGGATCACATCGGCGCGCTCAACATTTTCGCGAGGTGGTTGAGCAACCCCCGCGAAGAGGTGCGGTTCGGTGGGGTTGTGCAGGCGGTGGGCTTCGGAAGCAAATACGAGCAAGCGAGCTCTCAATCAGGACTTGAGCCACGAACGGCCTAGTGCCGATGGTGAGCGGCCAGCGCGTGCCGCGAATCCGTACATGATGAGGGTCAGCACGAGCGGAATCATGAGCGAGATCTGGAATGGGATAGCGACGACATCGAGGGCTTGGATCCTGAGTGCCAATGCGTCAGCACTGGCAAAGAAGGTGGCAACACCCACAGCCCACAGCGGACGCCACCTAGTCACTATTACCAATGCGAGGGCTATGAAGCCACTGCCGCCGGTCATGTTCTCGATGAAAGTGAACAGCTGTGCTAGCGATATCGAGGCTCCGCCCAGGCCCGCCATAGCGCCACACACGAGCAGTGCCGTCCACCGTGTACGAGCGACCGACACACCCACGCTGTCGAGGGCGTCAGGATCTTCGCCCGCTGACCGCCAGGCGAGGCCAAGACGCGTACGGAACAGCACCCAACTCAACAGGCCGGCCATCGCTATAGCGAAGTAGAAGAACGGGGACTGCCCGAAGACAGTGGGCCCGAAGAATGGCAGGTCCGACAAAATTGGGATATTTACCGGTTCAAAGTGGGCGACCTCAGTCTGGCCGGTACCGAGAATCTTGCGAGACAGGTACGTGGTAATCCCGAGCGCACCGATGTTCAGCGCGAGCCCGCTTACGACTTGATCGCCGGCCCACCTAATCACGATTACGCCATGAATTGAAGCCAGCGCTGCTCCCCCGGCCGCGCCTGCGATCGCTCCCAGCCACGGACTCCCAGTCAGATCAGCGCCGATGACTGCAGTGAACGCACCCACCAACATCATTCCCTCAAGTCCGATGTTTAGGATTCCTGCTCTTTCGGAAATGACCTCGCCAGTAGCGGCCAGCATGAGCGGGACCGCGAGTCGCAGCGTGCTGGCGACGAATGCCGTCGAGATAAATAGTTCGATCACCGCGTCCATCACGCCACCTGCCCATCAAGGGCGGCGGCTAGTTGCCGGCGGGCTCGAACCCAGCGTCCGAGACGTTCTGACCGGGCGACGACCAGAAGAGCGACGATGATTGCCTGCGCAACCAGGCTCGTCGACGCGGGCACCTGAGCTATTCGCTCCATCGAAGACGCTCCAGCAGTCAGCGCCCCAAAGAATAGTGCGGCCATCACAACCCCACCCGCTCGCGCATTTCCCACCAGGGCAACGGCGATAGCGGTGAACCCGTACCCAGGAGAGAAAAAGTCGCTAAGACGCTCCTGGTTCCCCGATAGTTCGACGACGCCACCCACCCCGGCCAATGCACCGGCACACGCCATCGCAACGATGACGAGCAATGGAACCCGAGCACCGGCATATGCGGCGGCATCATGGTTGTCGCCCAGGGTTCGTAGCTCGACTCCGATCACCGTTTTGTCAAGAAAGATCCACACAATGATCGCGGCGCATAAAGCCAACAAGAAGCCGGATGGCATGGTCAGCGGACCAACGTCGAGCACCGGCAAGCGGAAGGGTTCGCCGATCTTTTCCGACCATGGAAAACCGCCTCCTTCTCGATCTCGAAGCGGACCGTGGATGGCCCAGCTTGCGAGCAGGAAGCCGATGCCGTTCAGCAGGATTGTCGTGATGACCTCATTCATATCCATGTACGCTCGCATCCAACCAGCAGCAGCGCCCCAAACACCGCCGGCGATGATCCCGACGACCAGCAGCAGGGCCACAGCGAGAACCGGCACGTCGATTGGTAGCCACTGGGACACGGTGATCCCGGCCAGTGCCGCCACGTAGATCTGTCCTTCACCTCCGATATTAAACAATCCCGCACGAAGACCGATTGCTACACCAAGCCCGACGAACATGATCGGCACCGACTGGTGGAGTGTCTCCTCGAAGGCGCGGGCATCGCCGACTGCGCCAGATAGGAGCGCCGGGATTGCTTCGCCCAGGTCGGCCCCCGTAACAGCCAACATGACGAGGGACAGCAAGAGTCCCAGAATGATTACCGCGCTGACAACGAACGATTCTCGTCCCAGCAACACCAGACCTAACGCGTCGCGTTTTGAACTCACTGCGCGTTCACTCCTATTTCTGCCCCACCCATTAGTAGGCCGATTTGTTCAATGACATCGGGTCCCGGCTTGAGCTCACCAGCGATCCGCCCTGAGGCCATGACGAGGATCCGATCGGATATGGCGAGTATCTCGTCGAGGTCGTAGGAGACAAACAAGACGCCACCGTTCCTGTCGCGCACGGCGACAAGCTGATCCAGAACGAATCTGGCCGCGCCGATGTCAAGCCCTCGACACGGGTTCATAGCGACAACGAGGTCCGGATCATCGCTCAACTCGCGGGCCAGCACAGCCTTTTGCTGATTGCCTCCGGACAGCTCACCTGAGGGCTGATCTGGGCCACTGCAACGCACATCGAATGCCTCGAGCATGGCCTCTGACGCCTCATGAGCACCTCGGCGATTTAGGAAACCGTTGCGGACGAGTCCGCGATTTCGGAATCGTCCAAGGTGGACGTTCTCCCAGAGAGGTAGGCCCAGTGCGAGACCGTGCCGATGCCGATCTTCGGGAATTCGAGCCACCGATGCTGCTCGTCCATGATGCCATCCGTGGGTTTCGTCTCCGAATATCACCGTGCCCTCGGCGGCCTCTCGGACGCCACAGATCACCTCGATCAATTCTCCTTGGCCGTTGCCATCGACGCCGGCGATACCGACTACCTCTCCTCGGGACACCTCAAGATCTAGTTCCACAATCGTTTGTCGTGCTCCTTGCACCGACAGCGAGTCGACTTGCAAGAGAATTTCACCACGCTCCGATGGAGCGCGGTCGAAGTCCGTGTCCACCGGTCGGCCAACCATCGACTGCACGAGCTGGGCCTGGGTGGTCGATGCAACATCGACGGTAGACACCGTCTCTCCTCCGCGCATGACCGTGACCCGGTCGCAGAGGGCGAAGACCTCATCGAGCTTGTGGGTAATAAAGATCACACTCAGCCCGGCTGCCCGGTAGTGCCGCAGGGCTGCGAACAAGCGATCTCGTTCAATTGGGGTGAGCGTCGACGTGGGCTCGTCGAGCACCAGCAGTTTGACGTCGCCCGCCAACGCTCGGAGAAGGCTTACCCATTGCCGCTCACCCACAGACAGATCGCTGACGAGTGCATCCGGATCAATAACGCCGCCATAGCGTTCAGTTAGTTCGGTGAGATGTTCCGCTATCTCGTTGCGCGAAATTCTAAAAGACGAACCAACGGCGAGCGCAATATTCTCCCAGACGGCAAGGGCCGGGACCAACCGATCGTGCTGATGGACCATGCCAATACCGAGGCTCGCCGCTCTCTTCGGCGAGTCGATCTCCACCTCAGTGTCCGACCAGGTGATAGTGCCCGAGTCCGGCCGTGTGATGCCATCGAGGACATTCATCAACGTTGTCTTGCCGGCACCGTTCTCGCCAAGTAGGGCGTGGATTTCGCCCCGCTCGATTTCAAGTGATGCGCCGCTTAGCGCAACCGTGGCGTCATAACGTTTCCAGATGTCGGCGAGCGCGAGCAGATGGGATCCAGGCGCGGGCTTGTGCGTGGGTCCCATCTGCGCGGCTCGCTTTGATTAACTTGTTGGCTCAGTGATGAACGGAACTTCGATTGAGCCGTCGAGGATTCCGGCCTCGACCTCTGCGACCCTCGCCTCGATCTCAGCTGCGTTGTCGATCCCGCGAATCGGGGCCAACCCCAGCACTGGTGAAGCCAGACTGAAGAAACGCATCTGACCATCGAAAGTTCCATCGTAGACCGCCCGGACTGCCTCAACCACTAGGAGCGTCTGATCAACGATCTGTGATGTGAGGACCGTTTCGGGGGCGACGTAGTTTTGATCGCCACCCCAACCAACTGCGTAGACGCCCTCTTCTCGAGCGGCCTGGATTACTCCGAGACCAGCAGCATCAGCAATGTGGTAGATGACGTCGATGTCAGTCGAAATCATCGCTCGGGCACTTTCCTTGCCGGCCTCGACGTCGTCGAACGTTCCGAGGTAGATGATCGTTGCCTCAATGTCGGGATTTACCGACTTGGCGCCGAGTGCCCAGGCCTCCATCTGGGCAACGATTACCGGGTATGCAAACCCGGCGATGCCGCCGACCTTGAGCGTCTCGGTTGCCATGCCTGAAGCCACACCGGCCAAGAAGGCAGCATGTTGGGATGCGGGCTGGAGCCCCTGCAGGTTTGGCCCGGCGGTATTGGGATGGTTGGTCACGAGGAAGATCGTGTCAGGGAATTCGGGAGCGACCTCAGCCGCAATCTCACCGAACTCGAATCCCTGCCCGATCACGATGTCATACCCAGCGTTCGCGTAATCCTCAAACGCCTGGACGAATTCATTGACTGGCGTCATCTCGGAGAATGCTGTCTCCGCTCCAAAGGTGGATTCAAGGATCGGCAGCGCCTCGAACGCGAGCTGATTAAAGCCTTTGTCGTTGGCCGATCCGGGCAGGACCAGAGCTACACGAAGCTGATCAGCAGGCTCCTCTTCAGCAGGCTCCTCTTCAGCAGGCTCCTCTTCAGCAGGCTCCTCTTCAGCAGGCTCCTCTTCAGCAGGCTCCTCTTCAGCAGGCTCGGCCGGCGTATCGGTTTCGACGGCGGTGTCGGCATCAGCGCTCGACCCGTCATCATCTGAGCTACATGCGCCAACTAAAAGTGCGAACACTCCAAGCATGGCTATCAGTAATATCAATCTTTTTTTCATGGGATTCCCCTCGCGATATCTGTCTCTCTGTAAGTGACAGTATTGTAACCTTAGCGAAGTATTTCATCCACGGCAAGTGGTTTGTCCGCAAACGCGAAACTATCATCACCCTTACGATTCCTCTCAGGGTCTCCTGTGCTACTTTTGTCTATCATAAAATGATCAGCTTTAGCCGGGCCACTGCGATCGGCAAAAACATTCAACAGTCGTCAAGGTAATATCAATGCCCTCGAAAAACAAAACCGGCGTAACCGGCGAAGATATAAGACGCGAGATACTACGAAAAATCTTGAACGGGTCATGGACACCAGGCGATCGCCTGCCCTCGTGTCGCCAAATCGCTGTCGACCTGGGTAGCAACGCTAACACGGTAAACCGCGAAATTCAGCGCCTGGCCACCGAAGGACTCGTCCGATCCGAACCCCGGAAAGGCACCTATGTCACCGGCACGAGCGGTGCTACAATTATGAATGCCGGGCTAAATAAAGACGTCAAGGTTCTCGCTCGCCGAGCCAGAGCGATGGGGCTTGCACTAGAAGACATTATTGAACTCTTAACTACTGCGTTTAGCTTTTCTGAACAAAAGGTTGCCTTCGTCGAGTGCAACGTAAATGACCTGATGCAAATGACCACTCTCATTGCTAATGCCACCGGCGTAAAGCTCGAACCCGTACTAATCAGAGATCTTGCGAGCAAGGATGCAACCGAGCATTACGACCTGATCGTCACACCCTTGTTTCACTTCGCTGAGATCCTTGAGGCGATCGGCGACGAGTCGAAAATTCTCGAGCTCAACTTCGGTGCATCGTCGAAAACCCTTCGCCAGATAGCGACCCTTTCACCCGACCGAGTGATAACTGTCGCCGCAACAAACTCTGGCGGCGCTGAACGCATCGCCGGGCTAGTGCACACAGTCTTTCGGGGAACGGTAGAGCTGTATTTAGACGAAGTCGACCGCATCAACAACCTCGACCGTTTCGACGTTTTGGTCTATGTCAACGCGTTGCAGCTGGCGGACCACGACATCGAGCGGGCAAACACTGCTATCCAAATCGATTGGCAGCTAGAAGGGTCATCGGCCGACCTTCTGCGAAACAGGCTCCAGGGACTTCGGTCATCGCCGAACCTGGATCTACTCGATGGTGATCAGCCATTGGGTGCTGTCCCTGCGCACTAAATCACGAACCCTGGGCTCCGCGACTCATCCAATTCCATGCAATCGGCCAGATAGTATCGCCGACCCTGTTGTTAGACAACGGCCGCCGAGCCGTGTCGATTTTGTGCTGCGCTCTTCGACACGATTGTCACCGAGCACGGCAGCCACGCTTGCCACGCAGCGATTATTGCGCAAGAGAAGGGCTCCCCAGCGGTGGTGGGAAGCCCTGACACGGATCAGTACCGGCGACCTGCTTCGTGATTGCTAACGCCACGCCCGCCTTCGTTGACCAAGCGACATGGCGCGCTGTTTGTAAAACCGACTAGCAGGCGCATTCACAGAAGATTCATCAACGCTGATAGCTTTTGTGACATAGCGGGCCGGTTCGTCCACTCGATCCTAAACAGGACCGATTCGGCTCAACCCATTGTGGTGGCGCTGCTCGCGACGATGCCCGCTCTTTCATGCCGATCAACCGGAGTACTCGAATGACAAAATCCCGGCCCAACATCTTGTTGGTGATGTCCGATCAGCACAACCCAAAGATGGCGGGATACTCCGGCAACGCTGTTGTCAAAACGCCTCATCTCGATCGACTCGCCCACCGTGGAACCTCGTTCTCCAACGCCTACTGCACGAGCCCGATATGTGTGCCTGCCCGGGCCAGCATTGCCACCGGTCGCTATGTTCACGAGATCGGTGCATGGGACAACGCAACCCCCTACGTCGGCAATCCGCCCAGTTGGGGGCATCACCTCGGTCATGCGGGCTACCAGGTGACGACAATTGGCAAACTTCACTATCGAGATGCCGACGACGACACGGGTTTCCCAGATCAGCGCCTGGCGATGCACATCAGTGGCCGCGGCGATTTGCGCGGTATAGCGCAACGACCGGATGGGCGTGTGCCAACGGTGCCTGGTTTCCGGGCGATCCTCGATGCTGGTTCCGGTGAGACCGACTACACGCGCTACGACCGCTCTGTCGTCGATACTGCAGCGCTTTTCCTTGAGAGCGAGGCCGATCAACAGCCTTGGGCGTTGATGGTGTCGTTTGTGGCACCTCACTTTCCGCTGATAGCACCCGATGAGTTCTTCGAGTTGTACAGCGACCAAGACCTGGATCTTCCGTCCGATGTCCTCGGCGCCTGGGACCACCCATCGGTGCACGTGTTCCGCGAGTCATTCGGAATCAACCGGGACTTCTCCCGCAGTGAGAAGCAGCGGGCCATGCAGGCTTACCTCGGACTGTGCAGCTTTATGGACGCGAATGTCGGTGCGGTTCTAGCTTCACTCGAAGCCTCGGGACACGCCGACGACACGGTGGTGATGTATACGTCAGACCACGGCGAAAGTGCTGGCGCACACGGGTTGTGGTTCAAGCATCTGATGAACGAAGAGTCCGCCCGTGTACCGCTCCTACTTGCCGGACCCGGAATCGGTAATGACGTGATCGACGCACCGGTCTCCCACATCGACCTGCTTCCAACGTTTCTCTCCATGGCAGGCATCGAACAGAAGGAGGGCGAGTCACTACCAGGACTCTCGCTGCTCGACCACGATGCGCTCAGCAACACCGACCGCACGGTGTTGGCCGAGTATCACGCCAACGGGTCAATCGCAGCCAGCTTTATGGTGCGACACGGACGGTACAAGTACATTGAGTACATCGATGAACGCCCCCAGCTCTTTGATCTCGTAGCCGACCCAGACGAGATGTTCGATCTGGCCGGCCGCGACGATCTGACCGACGTTATTTCCGATTGCGCAGCTCGACTCCGTCAGATCTGTGACCCCACAGCGGTCAACACACTCGCCAAACGTGACCAGGCACGAAGGGTCGCCGAGGTGGGTGGCGCAGAAGCCGCCGAGACCCACACAGTTGCCTACACCCCAGTACCAAAACCGAATGGAACACCAACATGAACGCGACAACGCCGTTGGCGCAAGACCAACAAAATGCTCGATTCGACGTTGTCGGCCTCGGGGAATCAATGCTGACGTTATTTCGCGACTCAGAGTCCAGCGGCTTCGCGTGGGATGTCGGCGGCGCCGAGTCAAATGTCGCAAGAAACTGTGCCGCTCTTGGTCTGCGCACCAGCTGGGTCAGTCGACTCGGCACTAGAGTCGCAGGACCAATGGTCCACGACGTCATTGCGGGCGACGGCATCGATACCTCAGCTGTAACCTTCTCCGAAGATGCCCCAACGGGGTTGATGATCAAAGATTCGCCAGAGGCACAGCCCCGGGTGCAGTACTACCGACGGTTCTCAGCCGCGTCCCAAATGTCGGAGACTTCCGTAGATATTCAACACTGTCTCGATACCACTGTCCTTCATCTGAGCGGTATCACCTTGGCATTGTCGGAGAGTTGCAGCGATCTGGTGCTCGCTCTGCTAAATGCGCCGTCTAGCGCGCTCCGCTCGTTCGACCTCAATTGGCGTCCGGCATTGTGGCCCTCGAAGGCACCGGCGGAGTTCTTGGCTGGCGTAGCGAATCGGGCCGACATTGTTTTCGTGGGATTAGATGAGGCCGAAGCAGTGTGGGGATTGTCGGACCCCGCTGACGTTCGAGCGCTTCTAGATCGACCGAAATACCTGGTCGTCAAGGACGGCGCCGCCGGCGTCTATACCTATGTGCATGGCATCGTTCGGTTCGAACCTGCACTTAGCGGAGCGGTCATCGACCCTATCGGAGCCGGCGATGCATTCGCCGCCGGGTTTTTGTACGGAATCGTGAAGCATCCCGTTGATGTAAAGCGATGCCAACGACTCGGACACATAGTTGCGATGAGTTCCGTGTCAAACCACAACGACGTCGGCCGCCCACCAAGCTGGCCGACTATTGATCAAATGCTGGACCTGCCTGCCAAGGATTGGGCCTCTCTGGTCTACACCGACGCCTCGTCCAACTGACCGACCGCATCGGCCCTCTGCTCAACCCTTAGATCGAGCGATCCAGCGGCGCAGAGATTCCAAACCCGACGGCTGAGTGAGTTCTCCGCCGATACCTATAGCGAGCGCTCCCGCAGCGAGGTAGGACTCGGCATTCTCGAAGTTAACGCCGCCGGTCGGAACAAACTTCATCGTAGGAAATGGCCCGCTGAGGGCACGAAGATACCCGGGCCCGCCGAGTTGCGCGGCGGGAAACAGCTTCGCGGTGGTGAGTCCGAGCGCCGAGGCTTGCTGAACCTCCGACGGAGTCGCCACCCCAGCGAGAATTGGGACACCAAGGGTGCGGGCGGTCTGGACAACCGTGGTTGAGAGCCCAGGAGAAACCAAAAATTGAGCTCCGTCCTCGATTGCCTGCTGCGCCAGCGTCTCGGAAATGATCGACCCAGCGCCAAGCATATGGGGCCCCTCGGGCCACTCGCTAACGGTCTGGCGAAGGGCCCGCACACCCTGCTCATCTTGGATGGTGACTTCGATGTGTCGAACCCCGAGCGACAGCAACTCAAGCGCTAGATCCGTGGTCGCATCGGGGGTCAAACCCCGCAGGATGGCAACGATCGATGCCTCACCAAGCCCCTTCTCGAACAACCTCTGAACAGCATTGGCGGCGCCGCCGGTGCCTTCGCTTTGCGCGTTTTCGCTTCCTGGCATGTTGCTCTTTCGTCCTTGCTCTGCGTGTTAGTCTAGCTAGATCATCATATGAGAGACCGGTTCAAGCGATGGATGCAAACTTAGCGACACGAAGCACATGATCGAAATCGCTATTCGAGATGGTTTGGTTGTCGATGGGACCGGTGCTTCGCCTCGCTTGGCCGATGTCGGAATCTCCGGTGGCCAGATCGTTGCCGTCGGGGACGTAGGCGCCGCCGGGCAAGACCTCGACGCTTCGGGGCTCGTCGTCGCACCCGGGTTCATCGATGCTCACACGCATGACGACATGCAACTCAGACGCGACCCGTTCAATCGCGAGAAGCTTCTACAGGGCGTCACCACGGTGATCTGCGGCAACTGCGGTTTCAGCGCTTTCCCACATCGCCCAGGGCATGCGTCTCCTGATCTGCTCTCAACCGATGGACCTTGGGAGTCGTTCAGCAGCTACGCCGAGACGCTTCGCGAACAAGGCATCGGCCCAAATATGGCCACGTTTGTCGGTCACAACACGGTGAGTCGACACTTCGATCCGCAGGTAGATCGCCGGCCCGACCGTCGGAAGCGAACTCAGGTCGTCGACCGGGTACGTCAAGCCGTTGACGAGGGAGCCCTTGGGGTCTCAACTGGATTGATCTACGAGCCCGGCCGATCCTCCGTCACCGAGGATCTAATCGAGATTGCTACCGCTGCTGCCCAGGTCGGTGGTCTCTACTGCACTCACATGCGCGACGAAGGCGCTGGCTTGCTCGACGCGATCGACGAGGCCCTAATGATCGCCCACGAGTCGGGCGCCGGCCTTCAACTCTCCCATCTCAAGACGGTAGGTCGCGAGAATTGGGGCACAGTTGCTACCGCCCTCAGCAAGATCGACGCAGCACACCAACGCGGTGTTGACATCGGCTTCGATGTTTACCCCTACACGGCAGGGTCGGGGCCGTTCGAACAGTACTTCGACCCCGACAACGTCGACGTGGCCCGACTCGACTTCGTGCAAATCGTCCATTGCCCGGACTTCCCACACTTCGAGAATCTGCGAGTGCCTGCGATCGCAGCAGTCGAAGGCTGCGACCCGGCGGAAGTTACCCGCCGCATCATTGCCGGCCCTCGCGCAACCGAGACTGTCTGTGTCATCTTCGAGATCAACGAGGACGAGATGCGCTCTGTTCTGTCCCACCCCCGGGCCATGATCGGCAGCGATGGAATCCCCCAGGACGGAGGCGTTCCTCATCCCCGTCTGATCGGAGCATTCCCACGGGTCGTCGGCCAGTACGGACGTGACGAAGGCCTGTTCAACCTCGCTACCACCGTCAAGAAGATGACCTCGATTCCCGCCGACCGGTTCGCGCTCAAATCTCGCGGCCGGATTCAGCCCGGCTGCGCGGCAGACATCACAATCTTCGATCACTCGACCATCAATGATCGAGCTACTTATGAGGAACGCAACCCGCCGGACGGCATCAGGTGGGTACTCGTGAACGGTGAGATTGCGGTTACCGCTAACGGCCTCAGTGGCGCTCTTGCCGGCCAGGTGCTTACCCAAGATCGTGGCACGGGTTCGTAAGTCCAGGCCACAGCCACCAGAGTGACTGACCGTCATCGACGATCAGATCGCGCGACTGGCTATTAACCGGCCGGGACCGGCCTCACAGCGATCACATCGACCTCAAACTTGAGGGCAGGAGAGAGACAATTCGAGATGGTCGAGCGGGACGGCAACGGCGCCGTAAAAAACTCACGGTAGATCTCGTTGTACTGGGGTCCGTCAACTGCATCACGCACATAGCTCATGACCCGCACAACGTCACGAAGGGTGAGGCCTGCTGAGGCAAGGATGCTCTCGACGTTGGCGAACGATCGACGCATCTCTTCCTCGAATGTGCCAGAGATTATGGCCCCGGTTGCATCAACAGATGCTTGGCCCGACACGAAGATGAAACCGTTCGCCTCGACCGCGGCACTAAACGGAAGGTGACTCGAAATATCGGCAGCTACCGGCTTCCACCCTGGGACAGTCGCACCGTCTGCTACTTCGGCCGATTGTCCGGCACCCGAGGTTTCGTTGTTCGATTCACTGTTCATTTCGAGAGGATACCAGCTCCCATCTAATAGATTCGTTGTCACATAACAGCAGTTCAAACTACTCAATCCGGCACTGCTTCTCCGGGACATCGTGGCAACGCTGCCGTGTGCATTGCGCACGAAACTTGTTGGCGAAAGTTCCTAGGACGGACCACATTGGCTACCACCGCCGTTTGTTGAAGACTTCGAGGGGCAAGCTGGGACGAAGGGGTTCCACTCATTGACCAGTGTCAATATCGTGGACCGCGTCGCGTCAATGGGAAATTTCTGCCAAGTCGATTTGGGCAATTCAAACCGACGTTCAAAAAGCGAACGTGTCATAGATCACAATCGAAAGCCCGGGAACCTATCTGCCGCGCTTCTTGCACCCATGGGTCTCTCGCCATAGGCTCCATGATGCACGAATGAGATATCAGTCTCTCCTGTTCAACGAGTATCGAGGTATCGATGAGCGAGTTCCCTACGTCCGCCAAGTGCGTTGTCATTGGAGCCGGCATCGTCGGCAGTTGTCTCATCGGCCACTTAGCCGAGCTTGGCTGGGATGACCTTGTGCTGATCGACAAGGGTCCGCTTCCAAACCCGGGCGGCTCGACTGGCCATGCGTCGAACTTCATCTTTCCTGTCGACCACGACAAGGAGATGGCGCTGCTCGGTGTCCAGTCGGCCAACCAATACCGGGCCCTCGGCCTCAGTGTTGATTCCGGTGGCATCGAGGTCGCTCGTACCGAGGAACGAATGAGCGAATTTAAACGCCGAATGACCTCGGCCCTGTCGTGGGGGGTTGAGGCGAAGTTACTGACCCCGAGCCAGGTAAAGGAGCTTGTTCCCTTCATCAACGACGACGTCATTCTGGGTGGCTTCTACTGCCCCACTGTTTCGGTGGTCGACTCGCTCGAAACCGGCACGCAAATGCGCAACAAGGCTCTCGACCTGGGTGTACTCAATGTCTTCGCCAATACCGAGGTGCAAGACCTTCTCACCGAGGCCAGTCACGTGCCAGGCCAGACGAGGATCACCGGCGTTGTAACCGACAAGGGCACTATCCAGGCGGACACGGTGGTGATTGCTTGTGGCGTGTGGAGCAACCGGATCGCCAACATGGCCGACGCCTATATTCCTTTGGTTCCCGCCGTCCATCAGATGGCCGACGTTGGCCCAATGGACATTCTGGCTGAAACCAACAACGAGATCGGCTACCCGATCGTCCGCGACATGGACACGTTCTGTTACGAGCGGCAATCCTCCGGCTCCATGGAAGTCGGGTCCTACGCTCATCGTCCGATCCTCCATCACCCGGACGAAATTCCGTCTAACGAAGCGGCAGCACTCAGCCCGACAGAGATGCCTTTTACGGCCGATGACTTCGACGATCAGATGGAACAAGCCATCGAGTTGATGGACATGCTGGGCGAGGCCGAGATCAAATACGCCATCAATGGTCTCTTGTCGCTGACCCCGGACGCGATGCCTTGTCTTGGCGAAATCCCCGAGGTTCGGAACCTGTGGTCGGCAGCCGCTGTCTGGGTGAAGGAAGGACCAGGGATGGCCCAGGTGGTCGCCGAGTGGATGACCTACGGCTATCCCCGAGTCATCGATGCTCACGCCTCGGACATCGCCAGGTTCTACGACGGTGAGAAAAGCGACGAGCACATCTGGGCCAGGGCCTCGGGACACTTCAACAAGACCTACGGGATCGTGCATCCCAGCGAACAGTGGGAAGGCCAACGAGAACTGCAGGTGAGCCCATACTTCTCACGTCAAAAAAGTCTCGACGCCTTCTTCTTCGGAGCCCGGGTATGGGAACGTCCGCAGTGGTACGGCAGTAACTCCGATCTGGTCGAGCGCTACGGCCTCGAAGAACGAGAAACTGAGTGGGACAACCGCTGGTGGAGCCCGATCACTCTCGGTGAGCATCTCAACCTGCGCGAGAACTGCGGAGTAGTTGATCTCTCGGCTTTCCAGATCTATGAGTTGGAAGGCCCCGGCGCAGTGCAGTTTGCCGAGTATCTAGCGGTGAACAAGATCGATAAGCCAGTCGGATCGTCGACCTACACGCCATGGCTGACCCCCGATGGGGGCTTCCACTCCGACCTAACCATGATGAGGGTGGCCGAAGACCGAGTTCGGATTGTCACTGGAGTCTTCGACGGCGGCCGCGACTCGTTTTGGATCAAGAAACACCTACCCGAAGATGGATCGGTCGTGTTCAACGACCTGACCTTGACGACCACAACGCTGGGACTGTGGGGGCCGAACGCTCCTGCAGTGCTCGGCCAACTGACCAATCACGACCTCAGCCAGGACGGCAGTCCCTACGGCTCTCTCCGTGACGTCACAATCCAAACGGAACAGGGTCCCATCGAGGCAACGCTCTTCCGAATCTCCTACGTCGGCGACACCGGCTGGGAAATCTACACGTCATGGGACAACGGTCCTGCCCTGTGGGATGCCCTCATGCTGGCTGGAGTCGACCATGGGCTACGACCGACCGGCGCCGCCGTGTATGGCATATCGGGCCGGATAGAAAAGGGCTACCGCTTAATGGGGGCGGAGCTTGAAAGTGAGTACTCCCCCGTTGAGGCCGGTCTGGCCCGGCCGAAGGTAAAGCAAGCTGACTTCATCGGCAAGGCCGCCTACCTCGAGGCTAGAGCGGCCGGACCCGTCGCCAAGATGTGCACCCTCACCGTGGAGGACAACACCGATAGTCAGGGCCGTAAACGTTTCATGCAGGGGGGCAACGAGCCGATTCTCACAGCCGATGGCGAGCGCATCGTCGACGCCAAAGGCAGGGTGTCGCGGGTCTGCACCGCTGGACCGGGTCCATCGATTGGCAAACACCTATTACTGGCGTACCTCCCAACCGAGATGGCCCAGGTCGGGACTGAGCTTCGTGTCATGTACATGAACGAGCTCTTTCCGGTGAAGGTGGCAGCAGTCGACGGGTCGGTCTTCGACCCCGACGATGTCCGCCTCAAGTCATGAAGGTGCTCGTCTGCGTGAAGCGAGTTCCATCCCCAGGGTCACTGATTAACATCACTGCCGATGGCCAAGATGTCGATGCCACCCATCTTGGTTTTGCCATGAGCCCCCACGAAGAGTGTGCCGTCGAAGAGGCAATTCGGCTGGTCGAACAACATGGCGGCGAGTCCACTGTTCTGACCGTTGGGCCACCGGAGGCCGAGGAGCAGCTGCGTTACTCGGCCTCGCTCGGTGTGCAACGTGCCGTGCTGGTCAGGACCGACGGTCGACCCTGGGATCCCCAGCGAACGGCACAGGCAATCAGTACCGCCATCGAGACCATTGAGGCGGCCAACGGCCCCTTCGACCTCATCCTGTTCGGCAACGAGAGTGCCGACGCTGGAGGGTTCCAGGTCGGTGTCCGTGTTGCCAACAGCCTCGACCGCCCGATGGTCAACGCCATCAAAGACATCGAGGTCGACCCAGCTGCGTCGACCTGCACGGCTAAGCGTGAAGTCGATGGTGGTCGCGAGGTTTACCAGCTGCCAACACCCGCCGTGCTGGGCGTGAAGGAGGGCCTGAACCTCCCGCGCTATCCGACAATGAAGGGCCGACTGGCATCCAAGAAAACAGAGGTCGCCGTTCTCGACATCCAATCTCAGCCTGGCGGCCAGCAACGTCTTCGCCTGGCACAGCCACCCACAACGACCTCGAACACCATCACCCTCGGTGAGGGTCCTGCGGCTGCCCCGGATGTGGTTGATCTACTCGAACAACTGGCTTTACTATGACCCATCTGCTTGTTCTCGTCGAAACTGACCAGGGAGTTACCCAACCAGCCACCTTCGAGGCCTTAACATTCGCCCGGCCGATCGCCGAAACGGCCGGCGTTGAGCTTCATGCATTGGTATGCGGTGAGATCGCCGACCACGGGGCATTGGCCGAGCACGGCGTGGCCCATGTGCACCTCGCCCAGCATGAGATGTTGCACGACTTCGGTCCAGAGACGTGGGGCCACACCCTCGCTGAGCTGATCGAGATCATCGAACCTTCACTCGTGCTGGCCTCGGGTACCAGCAAGGGCAACGAGGTCCTGGCCACCGCCGCCGCCCGCCTTGGCGTGGCGTTCGTTGCCAACTGTCTCAAGATCAGCGACGACTTTCTTGACGAGGCAGCCCCAGACCTCGTGAGGGTTCAGTGGGGCGGTTCGCTGCTCGAGGAAGCCAAACTCGATGCTCCGGTCAAGATCATCTCGGTGGCACACCACAGCCTCGATGCGGCCCCGGCGCACTCCTCGAGCACACCCGACGTTAAGCCGTTTCGACCGACCCTCGACGAGCGGTTGGCCAGGACGATCGTGGTACAACGGGAGATAGCCGAAGCTGGTGTCACCCTCGCCACCGCCCCGGTAGTCGTCGGTGGAGGTCGGGCCATGGGTAGTGCCGAAGCATTCGCTCCCCTCGAGGAGTTGGCATCGCTTTTGGGAGGCAGAGTTGGGTGCTCTCGGGCCGTCACCAACAACGGTTGGCGACCCCACAGCGACCAGGTGGGTCAGACCGGAACACGAATCGCGCCGGACCTCTACATTGCCAGCGGCATCTCCGGAGCCATCCAGCACTGGGTCGGGGCCATGGCCAGCAAGAACATTCTTGCTGTCAACACCGACCCAGAAGCCAACATGGTGTTGAAGGCCGACTATGCCGTGATCGGCGACCTCCACGAGGTCATCCCTGCTGTAATCGACGAAATGAAAAGACGTCGAGCCCAGTAACAATCCTGTCAAGAAGGTAAGGCGGTGCTGGGCACCGGACGCGACCTAACCGATGGCGTCGGGCATCGAGGCCTTCCTAGATTCGATGAAGGCCTGCATCGCTTCATCGGCGCCTGGATCGAGCGGCGGGGCCACATAGCTCGCCAGCATGTTCTTCCACTGGACGTTGGCCCGCTGAGCCGCGGTGAGCGACCCGTCCTCGGCCCACTGCTCGTAACTGTTGTTGTCAGCAACGGTCGAGCGGTAGAACGCCGACTCGAAGTTCTTCAGAGTGTGACCGTTGCCGAGAAAGTGTTCGCCAGGAGGGTTGGTCCGGAAGGCTTCCATGGCCTGGCCGTTTTCCGTCATGTCCACACCTTTGGCGTACACCTCCATCATGCCGAGTTGATCGGCATCCATGATCAGCTTTTCGTAGCTGAAGGCCAAACCCCCCTCGATCCAGCCGGCGGCGTGCAACACGAAGTTAACGCCAGCCTGCATTGTGGGCAGCAGAGTCGACGCTGATTCGTACGCCGCCTGCGCATCAGGACCCTTCGAAGCGGTGAACTGTCCGCCGGAGCGAAACGGCACGCCAAGTCGACGGGCCAACTCGGCCATGAGATAGATGGCAAGGCCGCCCTCTGGGGTACCGAACGTCGGGGCTCCGGTCGCCATCGACATAGAGGTTGCGAAGGTGCCAAAAATCACGGGGGCGCCGGGACGAACCAGCTGGAGGTACGCCATGCCGCTCAACGCCTCAGCCAAGGATT
>Ga0115000_10000004_pt1 | contig 209912 bp, 206 predicted proteins | sample ArcticOcean_MG_C_6_FD_89690 | JGI IMG/M metagenome (GOLD analysis project Ga0115000, IMG submission 89690) | Marine microbial communities from western Arctic Ocean - ArcticOcean_MG_CB8_128 | ecosystem: Environmental > Aquatic > Marine > Oceanic | place: Arctic Ocean: Canada Basin | collected... | reverse complement strand
CGCCCTGATACCGGGTAAAGAAAGGAAACCTCTCTCACCCACTTCGTACATTTAACTTACGAGATCTGACGTAAATGTCAAGAAAATATAGTGACAGGGCAACGAAAACTTGCGACACGATGGCGCAAGTGTTCGGATGAATCAGACCCGGATAATCAGAGCGTCGCCCTGACCTCCACCGCCGCATAATGCAGCTGCACCGATACCTCCACCACGACGCCGAAGCTCGTGAGCCAGGGTCAGAACTAGACGGTTTCCTGATGCGCCGATGGGGTGACCAAGCGCCACAGCACCGCCGTTCACGTTCACATCGTCGAACGAGATTCCCAGTTCGTCGATTGACGCTGCAGCTACGGCCGCAAAGGCCTCGTTGATCTCATAGAGCGAGATGTCTGATTGGCTGACACCATCGACCTTCGAAAGAGCAGATGCGATTGCTTGTGATGGCTGAGTGAGTAGCGAACAGTCGGGCCCTGCGACTTGGCCGTACGAGATCAGCTCGGCGAAGGGGGCGACACCAAGCTCTGCAGCCTTGGCGGCAGACATGATCACGGTTGCCGAGGCGCCGTCGCTGATTTGTGATGCGTTGCCGGCGGTGATGTTGCCCGAGGCGGTAAACGCGGGGCGCAAGCTGCCAAGTGACTCCATGGTCGTCGCAGGACGGATACCTTCGTCATCGACGATGTCGATCGGGTCACCTCGGCGCTGTGGCACGGCGACGGCTGCGATTTCTTCGGCGAGCGTGCCGTTTTTCTGAGCCGTTGCCGCACGAGCGTGCGAGGCCTGGGCTATTTCGTCTTGCATGACACGATCAAAGATGGTGCTGGCTAAGTAACGATCGGTAGCGGTGCCCATCAGTTCGTGCTCGAGCGAACAGAAGAGGCCATCGTGGTTAAGCGAGTCGACCGCGGGCTGGTCGCCGAGCTTCCAGCCGCCTCGGGTCCCTGTCAGCAGATGAGGTGCGTTGGTCATGGACTCCATGCCACCAGCAACCACGATGTCGGCGTCACCAGCCATGATCATGCGCCACGCCAAGTAGATAGCGTTCATGCCGCTCAAACAGACCTTGTTGATGGTGGTCGAAGGGACCGACAAGGGGATTCCGGCATAGTTGGCGGCCTGGCGGGCTGTGATCTGTCCGGCGCCGGCCTGCAACACCTGACCCATGATGACATAGTCGACATCGGCCCCTGCTACGCCTGAGCGTTCAAGCGCGGCGCTGATGGCGTGGCCACCAAGCTCTGCACCGCTCAGGCTGCCGAGGCCCCCCGCGAGCTTGCCGATTGGTGTGCGAGCGCCGCCCGCTATCACCGTGTTTGTCATGATCTGTCTCCTTCGTCGGCGAGGTTACCCATGACATCGTCATTGGTGCCATCGAGTAGGTCGTTTGCGTTGTCTGAGAACAATGGTTCGCCATCGAGGTCTGATGCAAACAGCGACATCGTGTTCTCTGGCGCAGTGCTTGGTGCAGCTGCGCCTGGTCTCAGTGTATTCGTTGGGGCAAGTTGCAGCGCGGCGGACGCCGAGTCTGGCCCAACAACGGCGTCTGTGTCGGCCGAGGGGCTGGCCACCAGGGCTTGTTGCCCCGTTGCAGTGGGTGAGGTGCGACGGGGGAAGGCCTGGTGAGTGATCTCATCAGGCGTCAGGCCCACACAAAATTTGCTCTCTCAATGGACGCCATAAGATTGATTCTGCGATGCTACCGACCGCATCGACCTACAGAAGGAACCGGCATGCAGGTGCACCTGATCGATGGAACATACGAATTGTTTCGTTACCACTTCGCGCCCGGCGGCGGACACGTCACTGCAGCGGGCCAGGAGGTTGGTGCAACCCGTGGTGTGTTGCGTTCGATGTTGTCGATGGTGCGAAACGAAGGGGTGACTCACATCGCCATAGCGACCGACAGCGTGATCGAGTCATGGCGTAACGACCTGTACGAGGGCTACAAGAATGGCGAGGGTGTCCCCGAAGAACTCTTATCGCAGTTCCCGCTTATCGAACAGGGTTTGGCGCTTGCTGGCTTCCAGGTTTGGCCGATGATCGAATACGAAGCCGACGATGGCATGGCAGCCGGAGCGGCGATGGCCGTGGCCGACACACGTGTCGAACGTGTCTTCATCTGCACCCCCGACAAGGACTTGGCGCAGTGTGTGACCAGCGACGGCCGCGTTGTGCAATTCGATAGGCGGCAGGAGATCTTGCGAGACGAGGCTGGCGTCATCGAGAAGTGGGGCGTCAAGCCGGCTTCGATTCCCGACTACTTGGCACTCGTTGGCGACACCGCCGACGGCTTCCCCGGGCTCAAAGGCTGGGGCGCCAAGTCGGCAGCAACCCTGCTCTACCGCTATGACCATCTCGAGAACATCCCCGCCGACTCAGCGGACTGGGATGTCAAGGTGCGTAGTGCGGCCAAGCTCGGTGAGACGCTCGTCGAGAACGTCGAGGATGCATTCCTGTTCCGACGCATTGCAACTGTCGACACCGAGGGTCCGGTTATCGGCGATGTCGACAGTCTGCTGTACGAAGGGCCAAAGCCTGGTTGGGAAGAGTTCTGCGAACGTATAGACGGCCAGTCACTCTTGCGAAAGTGAATTGTTACTTCCCCAGAGGAAGTAACAATTCGTTTGCAGGTAGCCAAGATAAGTAGGTTGCGAAGATGAGTGAGATTGAAGCGTTCACGATTGAGGCTACCGACGAGCAGTTGTCTGATCTGAAGCAGAGGCTGAACAACACCCGCTGGCCTGAGGCTGAGTTGGTCGATGACTGGACGCAGGGCATTCCGCTGTCCTATGTGCAGGAAGTCTGCGAGTACTGGGCGAACGACTACGACTGGCGTGCCCGGGAGGCGTTGCTGAACCGGTTCGACCATTTCCGCGCAGAGGTCGATGGCCTGGGTATTCACTTCATCCATCAACGTAGCCCGCACCCAGAAGCCCGCCCGCTGTTGATCACCCACGGCTGGCCAGGGTCGATCGTCGAATTCCACAAGGTCATCGAGCCTCTCGTCGATCCCGTTGCCCATGGTGGCGATGCAGCAGATGCGTTTCATGTCGTGGCACCCTCCTTGCCAGGTTTTGGGTTTAGTGACAAGCCGGCTGAGACGGGCTGGGGCGTCGAGAAGATTGCAGTTACCTGGGGCCACCTCATGGCCAAGCTCGGCTACGACACCTACTTGGCCCAAGGCGGCGACTGGGGATCTGCAGTTACCGGGGCTATCGGCTCGCTTGACCCAGACCATTGCATCGGTATTCATCTGAACATGCCGTGGGTCGGGCCTGACATGGCGAACAAGGACAACTGGACCGACGAAGAAAAGGATGGCCTGAAGGCGCTGCAGTTCTACAACGATTGGGACAGTGGCTACTCGAAGCAGCAGGCGACTCGCCCCCAGACCGTCGCCTACGGCTTAGCTGATTCGCCGAGCGGGCAGGCCGCTTGGATCTTAGAGAAGTTCTATGCATGGACCGACAACAACGGCAGCCCTGAAGACATCCTGAGTCGCGACGAACTGCTGGATAACGTGATGGTTTACTGGCTTACCGAAACAGCGGCTTCCTCGGCTCGGATCTATTGGGAGAGCTTTGGCAAGACGCGCCCTGGAGATGTTCACATCCCCATGGGTGGTTCGATCTTTCCGAAAGAGATCATGCGCCCATCGCAAAGATGGGCCGAAAAACGGTTCAAGAACATCGTTCATTGGAACCGGCTTGACAAGGGTGGGCACTTCGCTGCATTCGAACAGCCCGACCTCTACCTGAACGAGATCCGCACCTGGGCTCGCCAGGTGCCGCGCCCCTAGCTGTTCAGTGAAGCGGTCCAGGACGGTAGGCATAGGAAGCCCGGCCAGGATGTGCGCAGCGGATCCTGTCGGCCCCTAGGCGCCGTTGTTGTGCTTGTCGGTAACGAATTGCGGTAGGTCGTTGGCGCGGTCGGCGCGCAGGATTTGGAGCGCTTCGTCAATGGTGGATGCACCTTGGATGATGGGCCGGTTCGTTTTAGTAAGGACACCGCTAGCGGTGGCCTTGTCGAGCAGCGCGTGAGCGCCGTCCCAGAACCCATCTTCATCGAGCAGCACAATGGTTTTTGATCGTCCGCCAGCATGGAGACCGAGTTGGGTCCATGTGGCCGCTTCGAAGACCTCTTCGAACGTGCCGAGGCCACCGGGCAGCCCAACGAAGCCGTCGCTGAGTTCGTACATACGCGCCTTGCGTTGATGCATGTCGGCGACGACCTCGAGTGTGGTGACCTCGTCTTCGGGGATGCCATTGCTGAACAAGCCACCAGGGATCACGCCTGTAACCTCGCCGCCAGCTTCCATCGTGGCTTGGGCGACAGCGCCCATAAGTCCACTATGGCCACCGCCGTAGACCAGGCCAATTTGCTCGTGTGCTAGTCGCTGCCCAACACGCTGTGCGAGGTCGATATAGCTGGGGTTTGCGTCGTTGCTCGATGCACAGAACACCGCAACACTTTTGAGTTCGATCACCGCTTCTGACGATAACCCCTTTGAGGTCCGGTCGGGGACGGAACAACTATCGACAAGGCGACCCCGAACCCGATGGCATTCTGTTTACCCCACTGAAGCGCTGTTCGCTAGGTGCAATCGCTGCGGCGTTGGTGTCGGAAGAGTCCTGAGCTTGCTGGTCTGGCAGATCACCTGCAGGCACTACGTCGCTGGTCGGTCGCTGGCCTATCCTTTCGTTATGGCAGAACGCACCATGCAGGACCGAATTGACGAGCTTGAGTCGCGGCGTGATGAAGCGATCCACGCGGGGTCAGAGCGGTCAGTGGCACGCCAGCAGGACAAGGGCAAGCTGCTGGCTCGCGAGCGCATCGACTACTTGCTCGACGCTGGCTCATTTCACGAAGTCGACATGCTGGCCCGTCACCGGGCACCCGCTGAGGCAGGGCTTCCCGATCGTCCCTACACCGATGGTGTTGTCACCGGCTGGGGAACCGTCGACGGACGCAAAATCTTCGTGTATTCGCAGGACTTCACCGTGATGGGTGGCGCACTCGGGGAGGTCTTCGCCGAGAAGACGCAGAAGATCATGGACCTTGCCATGTCGGTTGGCGCACCGATTGTTGGCCTGAACGATGGTGCTGGTGCTCGTATCCAAGAAGGCGTCGTGGCTCTCGACGGTTACGGCGGTATCTTCCGGCGCAACGTGGCTGCCTCGGGCGTGATCCCCCAGATCAGCGTGATTCTTGGTCCGTGCGCTGGCGGTGCGGTGTACAGCCCGGCAATGACCGACTTCATCTTTATGGTGCGCGAGAAGTCGCACATGTTCATCACCGGCCCCGATGTCGTCAAAACCGTGACCGGCGAAGAAGTCACGCTCGAAGAACTCGGCGGCGCTGGCAGCCATTCATCAAAGTCTGGGGTTGCGACCTATGTTGGCGACTCCGAAGAAGAGGTGCTCGATTCGGTCAAGGTGCTGCTTGGTTTCTTGCCGGCGAATAACCTTGAAAGCGCGCCGTTCTTTGAGCCACAAGATGACCCCAATCGTTCGTGCGACGAGCTGCGCACGATCATGCCCGAGTCTTCCAGCCTGCCCTACGACATGATCAAGGTCATCGAGTCGGTCGTTGACGACGGCGACTTCATGGAGTATTTCCCCCATTGGGCCAAGTCCATTGTGTGTGGCCATGCTCGCATGGGCGGCCGCACCGTCGGCATCGTGGCGAACCAACCGATGATTCTGGCTGGTGTGCTCGATATCGAATCGTCGTCGAAGGCCGCTCGGTTTGTGCGTACCTGTGATGCCTTCAACATCCCGCTCGTAACGCTGATCGACGTGCCTGGCTTCCTTCCCGGCGTCGACCAGGAATATGGCGGTATCATTCGCCACGGCGCCAAGTTGCTCTACGCCTATTGCGAAGCAACGGTGCCACGAATTTCAGTAGTCACCCGCAAGGCCTACGGCGGCGCTTATGTCGTGATGGACTCGAAGTCAGTTGGCTCAGACCTGACGTTCGCTTGGCCCACTGCTGAACTGGCAGTTATGGGCCCACAAGGAGCGGTCGAGATCGTGAACCGCCGAGAGCTCAGTGAGTTCGACTCCGAGGCCGATCGCGCCGAACGTAAAAACCAGCTCGTCGACGAATACATCGAGCAATACGCCAACCCATATATCGCCGCCGAACGCGGGTACGTGGACGAGGTAATAGACCCGGCCGACACCCGCCGCAAGATCATCGCCGGTCTCGACATGCTCGTCACCAAACGTGAAGAACAGCCCCGACGCAAACACGGCATCGTGCCGCTGTGATCCTTTGTCATTCCTATCTCGGGATGGGACCAAGTACGCAGTCTGGCGATGGCTCTGCTGGCTCGGTCTGCCTGTTCAAGATCGAATCATCACAGTTGGGTATGCCTGTCGCTAACAAGCAGTCCGACGCGAGCGAGGGGCGAGCCGCTGTGATCTGCCTGAAACATGTTGTCGGCCAATACCGAAAGGCAGAGCTTGCAGATCCCGGAATAAGGTCCGATCATGAAGATTGAGGTTCAGGGCGATCCAAGTGACGAAGAGGTGGCCGCTATTATCGCTGCCATTGAGATGTCGTGGCCGAAGCCGCCAACCGGTATCGCAGCGCGCGCGCCGCAGTCTTCTGCCTGGCGCTATGCCGGCCGCTGGTGGCAAGAGGGTCGTCTTCCTCCACGCTGGTAGATGAGTTTTGACCGAAGCGCAGCCGATGAGGTAGCTCGCACCGAGGCGGTGTGACGGGGACAACGATTGCCAGGGCCCAGCTTTGGTGGAGGTTTGTGTCGACAATGGTGCCTGTACCGCTGACGCAACGCCTTTGCGCTCATACTTTCTTGTCATTGGATGGGGGTTCGTCGACGATTGCGACCTCCGCTCACCAAGATGTTTAAAACGGAATGGCAATGGCTGACATCGAGGCCGCTCCTGAAGAGCTCTGAAAAGTGTCGGGCGTCGTCAGTGCAGGCTCAGATACTGTCGGCAAGCAGCTTGAAGCAATGAAACACCAAATTCCAGGCCGGTCGATATCAGCTGGCCGGGTCAAGCAAGGGCGTTGATCGCCAACGTGGTTAGCCAGCGGAACCCCCGTGCTGGTTCGTTCTACGATGCGTGATCGAGAGCTTAGGTATCAGCGACTTCGGTTCGGTCTTGGCGCCATTCACGAGCCTGGTCGAGTGCGGTACGGGCACGGTCCAGGACCTCGGGTCCATCGAAACCGTTCGCTGGGTAGCAAGCAATACCGGCCCAGACAGCGACATCATCGAGCTGTTCGCCTAAACGACGCCGGATGCGTTCGACGGTCCAGATTGCACCGTTCTCGGGGGTGTCCTCGAGCAGGATGGCGTAGCGACCGTTATGCAGGCGGCAGAGAGTGTCTGCGTCGCGCAAGGTCTCGCGGATCACATCGGCAGCAATGACCGCGTCGATGGATGGTGCGGATCCGGTTGGATCGTGCACGGCTTCGAGCAGGATGAGCGCCAACGGGCGAAGATGGCGGCGGGCCGCTGCGACGCGAGCTTCGAGCGTGATCACGAAGTACCGCTCGCCCAACAGGCCCGTGGTGGGATCTGCGAGATCAGACATGTCACTGAGATTTAAGCCTGTTAGATCGCCACCTGGCGTGCGGATGGTGTCGAGACCAGCTGGTCTTTCGCCCGTGATGCGCATGGCGACTGAATCAGCGATTGTGGTGGATTGCAGACGTGTGAGCTCGCTTTCGGCTGATATCAGGCGTTGGCCCTGTGCGACGTAGTTGCCGTTCAACCACACAACAACCATGGCCAGCAGCGTTGCGATTGCTGCGGCAATTAGAGAAAGCGACGGGGTCTCGCTGACCAAACTAATAACAGCGACGACGATCGCGACCGCAGCAAGCGCGGCCGCTAGCAGAGCGGGAAGGGCCTGAGATCGGTCCTGTGATGGCCGTTTTTCGGTCATGAGGTGCTCCGATGAGGCAGACGGGTTCTTCCTGTCGGCTTTTGCAGCGTTCGATCAAGAAATTGCAGGGTTTTCGCAAGCGAATCCTGCCCGGACAATACTGCGAGCGATAAGGCCTGCGATGATACCGCATTATCTAGCCGCTCCAGATACTCGCTTCGCGTGATCTCGGATACGCCTAAGGAGGCGAGGTGGGCGGTGGCCCACTGCACGTCAAGAAGAACAGCGCCACAGTGCTCTAGACCGCTGACCAAAGCCACAAGAGCGACCTTCGATGCGTCGCTCTCAACTTGGAACATGGACTCGCCTGCAAATAGGCCACTGATCTGAACGCCGTAGAGCCCGCCGACGAGTTCACCGTCATGCCAGGTCTCAATGCTGTGCGCCCAACCAAGTCGGTGAAGCCGTTCGTATGCATTGATCATGGCTGGTGAGATCCATCCGCCATCTCGCGGAAGTTCGGCACAGGCTCGGATAACACGACCGAACGCCTGATTCGCTGTGACGTGGTAGCGCCGGCATGATTGGCGCAGGCTGCGGGTCATACGCAGGTCACCGAAATCGAGTATGCCCCGGTCGGGCGGGGACCACCACGCAATCGCGTCATCGTCATCGTCATGGTCACCAGCGGGCATGGGGAACACGCCGCTCTGATACGCACGGACCAACGTGGCGGGTTCGAGGTCAGCCCCGATGCCCACAACGCCGTCGGGGTTCGCTGTGTCCGGATGGGGGAAGTGCCACGGCGTCGGTGGCAGCGGGCTCGGTCCTGTCACGGTGTTGCTGACCTGACGCCGGTATTGCTAGAGCGTAGGGTCATTGTTGTGAAGGACACGTCGCCACTAGTGATTAGCGATGAGTTGCGGGGGGCAGTCACACGGATGGCCGAGAGGCTGGGGGCGGTTCGGGTAATTGCGGCGGGGCAATGGCTGCACATCGCAGACCAGTGCAACCTTGGTGAGGTCGAGGGCTCGTTCGCCGTCGATGTGGTCATAGGCACGCCTGCAGTTGTGCTGAAGCATGGCTTGACCACAGATGAAAATTTTGGCTTCGTCATGCCGGTCTCGCAGCGCAGTCGGTCTTGGCAGCGCTCAGGCACATGGTACGACGACACAACGCTTGATCTGTGGCATGCCGGGTGGTCGCCGCTGGCGATTGACCGCATTCTTGTCCCGACCGGCGATCTGCTGGTTGAGTTCGTCATCGGAAACGTGTGCCGCCTGCCAGCCGTGGAAGTGGTGCTCGAGGACTGCTAGCTCTCGATGATCCGAACGGACTTGATAACGACGGTGTTTCCTGTGCCGGTGATAGGGATCTCATCGAGTGCCGGTGCATCATCGGCGATCTCGCCGAAGATCGTGTGAAGACCATTCAACCAGTCGGTTGGCACGGTCGTAATGAAGAATTGGCTGCCGTTGGTATTCGGGCCGCTGTTGGCCATGGCGAGCTGGCCGCGGGCGTCGAAGATGCGGCCAGATTCGAACTCATCGGCGAACGAATAACCCGGACCGCCTGTTCCGGTCCCGGTGGGGTCACCACCTTGGGCCATGAAATCGGCCATCACGCGATGAAAAGTCACGTTGTCGTAGAACCCATCACGAGCTAATGCAATGAAGTTGTTGACTGCCAGAGGGGCTTCGTCGGCAAAGAGGCTGAGCCGGATAGGCCCGACCGAAGTGTCGAGGACAGCGGCGTAGCTCTTGGTTGGGTCGATGGTCATGCGCGGTGCTTGGGTATACGCGCCGTTGCGTGCTTCGGGCTCGACAAGGGCCAAGGCTCCACTGCCAGCGAATGGTTTAAAGCCGTTGGGAACCAACGGCGACAACACGGTCTCGGGCGTCGGTGTTGGTTCGTTTTCGGGCGCAGGGGTGGGCCGGAACGTCGCGGTGGAGCTTTCGTCGCTGCCGCCACCGATCACGCTGAACAACACGATAATGGCGATAAGAGCGCCGACAACTGCTGCGATCCTGCCGAATTTTTTGGTAGACGCCTCGCGCGTTTCCTTGACTTCTTCTGCTTCGACTTCTGCAAGGCGAGTTTGCCGATTTGTCTTTTGGCGAGCGCGTTTATCGGTTCCCATATCCAGGAAATCTACCGGCTTGACCTCGGCGGCGTTCGCCGCAACACCGAGATACAGGAAAGATGATATGCGAAACACGCAGGAGTTCGGGAAAAGGTCGATATATCCTGCGGGCCGTGGCTCTGTATGTACAGAAGTTTGGCGGCACTTCGGTAGCTGACCCAGAACGAATCAGCGAAGTTGTTGACCATGTTCGACGCACCGTCGCCCGAGGCGACCAAGTGGTCATGGTCGTCAGCGCTATGGGTAAGGAAACCGATGAGCTACTTCGACTAGCGAACGAGGTTTCCGATGTTCGCCCCGGCCGAGAAATGGACATGCTCATCACAGCGGGTGAACGCAAGGCAGTGGCACTAGTCGCCATGGCGTTGCATGGAGCAGGCATTCCCGCTGACTCATTTACGGGCAGCCAGGCTGGCATCATTACCGATACCACCCATGAAAACGCTCGCATCGAAGAGGTTATGGCTGACCGAATCAAAGAGTCGTTGGCCGCAGGTTCGGTGCCGGTGGTTGCTGGTTCGCAAGGAATGTCGACGGACAAAGAAGTCACCTTCCTGGGCCGCGGCGGCAGCGACACAACAGCAGTGGCGCTTGCGCATCGTCTCGAAGCCGATGCGTGCGAGCTCTACACCGATGTGCCAGGCGTGTTCACGACCGACCCGCGGTTGGTCACCAACGCACGCAAGATGACAAAGCTCAGTTTCGATGAACTCTTAGAAATGACTGCATGCGGCTGCCCGAAACCAGCTATGCGTTCGGTCGAATACGCACACCGCCATGGTGTTGCGCTGCACATCCGATCAGCATTCACCTGGGAACAGGGCACGTGGGTTAACGAGGAGGGCTCGATGGAACGGGCAATTGTTACTGCGGTAGTTCACGACATGAGCGAGGCAAAGGTCACGATCTCACATGTGCCCGACGAGCCTGGCATAGCGGCTCGTTTGTTCCGCACGCTTGCTGACGAAGAGGTGAACGTCGACATGATCGTGCAGAACGTGAGCAGCGAGGGTGTCACTGATATTTCGTTCACCGTGCCCGTGTCTCAACTCGATGGAGCTGTTGCGGCCGCAAATGGGCTTGGTATTGGCCAGGTCAGTAGCGATGACGGCATTGGCAAGATCAGCCTGATCGGCGCTGGTATGAAGTCGAACCCTGGTGTTGCGGCCCAAATGTTTGAGACGCTGGCCGAGAACGGCATCAATATTCAGATGCTCTCAACGTCGGGCATCCGAATCAGCGCAATTATCGACGCAACCCGGACCGAAGATGCCGTCAACGTGTTGCACGCAGTGTTCGAGTTGGACCGCCCCGTTAGCTAGATCGATGGGTCATCGCCAGATGTTCGCTGTTGTTGCCTGCAATAGGTAGCGGCACGGTGACGACGAATAGTTGACTACCGCAGAACTTCATCGGACTCGAACGAGTTGCTCTCGGTCCAATGCCCTCTCACCTTCGGTCTGTGGATCCAGATGACAAACCGCACGTGTACCTGCTGCGCGTGTGTCCATGCGAGTGGTATCGGAGCTTGCCGGAAGGCTCATGACGGTAGCCTCACTGGCATGAATATCGGAATTGTTGGAGCCACGGGTCAGGTAGGCGGCGTTGTGCTGTCCATCCTGGCTGAACGCGATTTCCCCGTTGACGAACTGCGCTTGTTTGCGTCTCCTCGTTCGGCTGGTCGCACGATCGAATGGAACGGTCGAACCGTCACCGTCGAAGATGCTTCGATTGCTGACTACACCGGCCTGGACCAGGTGATCTTCTCTGCGGGCAAGGCAACGTCGATCGAGCTCGCTCCCAAGGTTGCGGCAGCTGGCGCAATAGTCATCGATAACTCGTCTGGCTGGCGCATGGACCCTGACGTGCCGCTGGTGGTCGCCGAGGTCAACCCGCATCACCTGGACAACATCCCCAAGGGCATCGTCGCCAACCCGAACTGCACGACCATGGCTGCCATGCCAGTGCTCAAGCCGCTCGCTCTCGAAGCGGGCCTCAAGCGCCTGGTCGTGAGTAGTTATCAGGCGGCCTCGGGCTCTGGGCTGGAAGGCGTCGACGAGCTCGCAGCGCAATTGGCCTGCACTGGTGACCATTCCCGCCAGCTGACCTATGACGGTAACGCCGGGAGCTTCCCCGAGCCGAACAAGTTCCCAGCGACACTTGCCTGCAACGTCGTGCCAGTCTGCGGCGCGGTGGTCGACGACGGCAGCCTGGAAACTGACGAAGAGCAGAAGCTGCGTAACGAAAGTCGCAAAATTCTGGACCTCCCTAATCTTTTGGTAAGCGCCACGTGCGTGCGTGTCCCGGTGTTCACCGGCCACTCGCTGGTCATCAACGCGGAGTTCGAGAACGACATCACGCCCGAGCAAGCCACACGGATTCTCACTGATGCCGAGGGCGTTCTGCTCGACGATCTTCCGACGCCACTCAAGGCTGCTGGTATCGATGCGACGTTGGTTGGGCGCATCCGTCGGGACCCCTCGACTGAGAATGGCCTGGTCCTGTTCCTGTCCAGCGACAACCTTCGTAAAGGCGCCGCATTGAACACCGTGCAAATTGCTGAGGTCCTCGCCAACCGCTAACCATTTCTCGAGTGAGGGGCGTTACCAGTGGCGATTGCTGGTAACGCTCTTTGTTGGCGTTTTGGCGCGAGACTGCTGGCATGGAGATCGCTGAGTTCCAAACCTTGATGGAAACGCTCTACGGAGCAGACGACCGGGAACGAGGCATGCCGTCGACGGTGGCGTGGTTGTGCGAAGAGGTCGGTGAGTTGGCTCAGGCTGTGCGCAAGGGAACCAAGGAGCAGCAATTGCACGAACTGGGTGATGTGCTGGCGTGGGTGTCATCGCTGGCCAACCAGTTGGACTTGTCGCTTACCGACGCAGCCAACCGGTATGTGACAAATCCTCCATGAACTCACAGGCTGCGCGCAGTTCAGGTATTTGCAATCCTGCCTATGAGCCATATGCGACTCCATAGAAGGCTCTTTCTCGTCTTCGTCCTCCTCGTTCTTATTTCGTGCGGTTCGGCCGAGTACCCAGACAATGTTGCTGATTCTGCAGACAACATCGCAGAGCCAACATCTTCGGTGGCGACTGTTCCACTTGTCTCCACTTGTCACGCCAGTCAAAGCTGACGGAAACGACGGAAACGTTGCCGATTCGTCAGATGAAGCAAACGATGTCACGTTTGAACTGGCACCAGCGGCTGCGTAGGCGACCGCAGCTTAGGAACCACAAGCGCGGACTCGAAGCTGGCCGATACTCCACGATTATCGGTGTGTTGCTCGACGGTTTTTCAATGTATGGCTCCAAGGGCGAGGGTGGGGTAATGCTGATCAACGCCGATCTCGATGAGTGTTCTGACCACGTTGGATTGACGCCTGGTGCCCTAAGGGGGTCTGTCACTATCAGCTGACCGAGGGCGCAAGTCCCTACTCGGTCGGTCGCCTCCAAGTCGCAACGGATGCGGCGTCATAACTGCTAGCTGTTAGAGAGGTGCTGGTTTGTGTCGTCGGCCAGTACCGCCAGATGTCGGGCCCGGCATCTGGCATCGATCGGTAGATTGCGTGGGTGGATCCAGAACTTACCGACGATGAGCTGCGCGATGCGGCCGCAGGTGACCTGTCAGTGTTAGCGGTGCTCATGCTCGTTGGCTCAGTTGCCTTTGCGGCCTTGAACATGTGGGTCGGCACGATGGGTTGGATAGCCGCAGCCTTGGCGGTGTCCTCGACCCTCATGTGGACGACTGGGTTGTTACGCCGCAACGCCACGATTGGAGCGTTCGTGAAGATCGGCTTTGGATTCAGCGGATTGGCCGCCCCGGCTGTGGCGACCGTGGGTCTGCTGCTCGCCCTCGTTGGCGGTTACCGCTGGGGATGGGCGGTGGTCGCTGGTGCGCTCGTGTACTTCTTCTTCTCGTTACTCGGGCTAGAGATCATTGAGCGGGCGCAAAACACAGGCGCGCTCGAGCTGTTCGAGCTCTAAGAGGTCTCGCGAACAGGGAACATCGGTTGTTTTCCGGTCTCCTGCATTTCGGCTTTAGGTCACTGGGCTCTGGGGCCACGAGCTAGCCCTCTACGCCAACGTGTTCGGTCGACTCATCGGCATGTGGCGCTACCTGAGCCCAGCGCAGCCCGCGGGTCAAGGCACTCATTGCCGGGCGCAATAGGAGCGGGTCGATACCTGGAGCCACCGGCAGTAAGAGCATTGCCCGAGCCCATCGAGGCAGCATGGCGACCGCCGAACTGAAGATCAGCCCGTAGAAGGGGAGCACCCCGATCGGCAACGCGGGAGCAAACAGGAACCGGGTGGCATCGCGGCACTGTTTCGAGGGCGCAAGCTCGTCCCGATACGAATCGAGCATGGCCGCAAGCTCGGCTTGTGACTGGGGTGCGTCGTCCATCCCAAGGGCTGTCCCGATAACACCCATGTCGGCGATGTAGCGGTCACATTCGTCGGGCGAAAGTCGGGTTGCGCCGTATTTCTGATGGCCAGTCAGGAAGCTGTCGACTTCGGTGGCGTGCACCCAGCCCAGCAGCCGAGGGTCGTCGGCTCGATAGATCGTGCCGTCGGGCATGGTGCCCACGACTCGGCTGTGGATCGCTCGCACAACATTGATGGCCTCGTTTGCTTCAGCCGCTGTGCCATAGGTCGTCTTGCCGAGAAACGACGCGGTGCGCTGCAGTCGGCCCAACGGATCGTGTTCGTAGTCGCTGTGTTCAGCGACGCCGAACATGGCTACTGGATGTAGCGTCTGGAAGAGCAGCGCTCGCACGCCGCCCACGAACATCGCGGGGTCGGCGTGGACCAAGCGCACTGGGCTGTCCTGGGCAATGGGATTTGGGTCGTCGAGATCCCAATCTGCAATAGGTGCAATCGTGCTCTGGCCAATGACCAGCTTGCGCACAACGGTCGCCACTCGTCGGCGAACAAGCTCAGCAGTCATGGGAGAACCGTATGTCGTTCGCAGTGCACGCGCGCCGCTGAACGGAGACTCTTCTCTCGGCAAGATCGGGTATCTCACCGGGTTGCCGCTGTCGAGCTGGGCCCGACCTGCCTTCTAACCAGAGACGGATCGAATCGCTCAAGTCGTGATCAGATGGAAACGCTCGCCGTCTGCGATCGACAGACCTTCGAGGGCGGCATAGGCGGTTGCACCCTCGCTGGTTGCCGGAGCGTCGTAGACAAATAGGTTCGAAGCCCGTTGCATCGCTCGATACGTCGGACCCATCGAGCTCGGCCCGCCACCATGTCGACCGAACAGTGTGATTGCCATGAGCGTCGGCAGGTTCGCTGACCCTAAGCCGCCCACTGTCGACCGTTTCCAGCACCTCAACTTGGGCCGCGCCAATTGCAGCAACGAGATGGTCAAGGTCGAGTTTGCGATCCTCAAGACCGGCGACAGGATCAAGCTCGCCATCGCCGGAAAGACGCCTGTTCTACTCCCGCTGACTCCTGCTGCTGGTCGATCTTCAGGTCCCCTCCAGTAATTCCTGCTTGGCGCATGCTTTCGCGTGCATGCGCCAAGCGGTGAGCTCACGCCGATTGACCTGGCTCCAAGGACAGCGAGGCGGAATTCACAGACGGAGAGGGATCGTCGGCCTACTCACAGCGGACGACTTATTATCTGTGTCAATCATCTGTGTCAGACACCGATGGTGCAATCATCTGTGTCAGACACCGATGGTGCAAGGAACGAACCGGTACCAGGCACGGGTTCGTTCTTTGCAACTAGCTTGCCGGCGGTGGGGTGACGGAGTCGCGGACCCAGTTGCCGTGGAAGCCGTGCGGGATGCGGGCCGGCAGTTCGATGCGGGCGACTTCGGCGCCGCTTATGTCGGCAGCGTCGAGAATGACGATGTCGCTGCGGTCGGTGGTCGCGTCATAGACGGTTGTCAGGATCCAGCCTTCGTCCTCGGTGGTGCCACCGGAGCGGCTGACGAAGACGGGCTCACCGGCACCACGGCCAGCGCCGTGCTCGTGCACCTGGCTGGTGCCTGCGTCGAGATCATGCTTGATCGTGTCGCCGAACGCCCACTGATTGAGGCTGGTGCCCACAGCCGTGGTGTAACCGAAACGGTGCTTCTGGTTCAGTACCGAACCTGCGACACGGGGGAACTCTTGGAAACGCTCGTCGATGACGTCTCGGGTGACCTTGCGGGCCTTGGGATCAACCGTCCAGCGTTCGAGCTGCGGGAGAGAGTCGCGGAAAGGGCCATTGCGATCGTTGTCGAACAGCTTGTCGTAGCGGCAGATGTCGATGACGACCCGGCCGTCGTCCAGGTCATAGCTGTTCAACGGATGGAAGGCGTAACACGGGCCGATGCTGCACCAGACGATTTCGGCTTCTGTCGCTGCGCTGCGAGGCAGCAATCCAACACGAGCGTCGTAGTCGTCGAACCATCGCAGCGGGAACGCGGCGCCGCTAAAGGCGAGATCAAGATCGACCGCAACCGGCAGGTCGAACACGACGGCGTACTTTTGAGTCAGACCCATGTCGTGCACCATTGGCATGGTGGGCGCGCTGATTTGCAGTGACTTAGTCATTGTTCCGTCAGCGCCGACGACGACATACTCCAACTTGTCCATCAGCACCTGCGGCGCATAGTTGATGGCATGCATCTCGCCTGTCAACGGGTCGTACTTCGGGTGGGCCGTGTACCCATTTGGCAAGCTGTCGCAGAAGCCGTCGGTGCCGATCGTCTCGAGTTCGTAGTCGAGCTCGACAGGCTTGGTGCCAGCCTCGACGATGGCATACGTGCGCCCCGCATGACCGATGACATTGGTGTTCGGGCCCGAGTTGGCAGTGACTGGCTTTGGCGTGCGGCGACCAAGTTTCTCGGTCACGTTCTGACTCCCGACATAACGATTGCGGTACCACTCGGCCTTGCCGCCACGCAGCCGAACGCCGTGGACCATGCCATCGCCGATGAACCAATGATGATGCGCCATGTCGGGTGGGTCGATTGGATTTGGGCCATTTCGAAGGAGCCGACCTTCGAGCTCTTCGGGAATTTGGCCGGTCACCGGGAGGTCAAATGCGGTGAGTTCTTCGGTCACGGGGGCGAAGTTTCCAGCGAGGTATGGAGAGGCGTCGTTGAGAAACATAACAGTGTTATAACATCTGTATCTCCTATCGTAAAGGGTTACATGTCCTCAACTTCCTCTGAACAGCAACACGCCATCTTGGCGGCAGCGCTCAAGCTGCTGGCTCATGGCGGCCCGCAGGCGCTGCGTGTGCGCGATATAGCGACAACAGCTGGTTGCACCACGATGGCGGTGTACAGCCGTTTTGGGGGCAAGGACGGCATCGTTGAGGCGATCTATGTCGATGGCTTCCACCGCTTCACCCAGGCGCTTGAGGAAGCAGTTAACGGGCGACCCGCCGATCAGGGAGAACAGCTTGGGATGGCGTATCGAATGTGGGCCCTCGAGAATCCTGGGTCATATCAGATCATGTTCACCCAAGCGGTTCCCGGGTTTACCCCAAGTCCAGAAGCCACGCTCATGGCATTGGGGTCATTCCAGGTGTTGGTGGACACGGTCCAGGCGCAACAAGGGGCTGGTCATCTACGACAAGGCGACGCTACACAGATCGCCTGGGCACAGTGGGGCATGTCGCACGGGCTGGTAATGCTTGAGCTCGCTGGCATCCAGCCGACCGAGGAACCCGTTGCGGCCGAGGCCGTCTATCGCGATGGGCTCCATGCCGCCGCTCGAGGATTTGCACCCGATCAGGCCTAAGGCAGAACCCGGCCAAACTGCGCTGTGGACCGCAGCAGTTCGTCGACGTGTGTAAGCCACTGCCTCGGATCGAATAACGTCGAATCGTGACACCTACAAAACCGCTTGTCGTTTGGACAACCTGCCATTCTTGGATTCAGAAGGTGGTTGCCGAAGTGCAGCCCGATGAATTCGACGTCGAGTTTCTCGACCTGACCGATGCCGATGCAGTTGCAGACGTGCTGCCGCGCACCGACATTTTGGTTTGTCTCTCGCTAACCACAGAGCAGTGCCGCATGCTCGAACGCTGTAAACTGGTGATGCATAACGGCGTGGGCTATGACGCTATCGCCATAGACACGTTGACCGAAATGGGTATTCCTGCAGCGGTCACACCAGTTATGACGCCCGAAGGTGTTGCCGAGCATGCCCTGCTTCTCATACTGGCGCTCTCGAAGCAGTTACCAGCTGTGCAGCAGAGTATGAAGTCGGGTGAGTGGAACATGTTGGGTTGGCGAGAGGGCTCGCACAATGTGTCGTACAAGACGCTCGGCATCATTGGCCTGGGTCGGATCGGCAAGCGAATTGCTCATCTGGCGCACGCCTTTGGCTGTCGTATTTTGTACACCGACATTGTCGAAGCACCGGCAGAACTAGTTGATGCTTATGGGCTCGAGCGCGTCGAACGTGATGAGCTGATTGCACAGGCAGACATCGTCACCGTGCACGTGCCATTGACCGATGAGACTCGCTCGATGTTTGGCGCTTCGCAGTTCGCAGCGATGAAGTCGGACGCGATCTTCATCAACACCAGCCGCGGGCCGACCTATGACTTGGATGCGCTGGTGGACTCGGTCGAGAGCGGGCACCTGCTTGGGGCGGGCGTCGACGTGTTCGATCCCGAACCGCCGCCGGGGGATCACCGAGTGTTCTCGGTGATGAACATCATCACCACGCCGCATATTTCAAGCGGGACGGTCGAGCGTCAATATGCAATTAATCGAGCGCAGTTCGCCAATGCGCAGCGAGTGCTGGCTGGCCATCAGCCGAACGATCAGATCGCCTAAGTACTCGGGTCGACTGACCTGGGTTCGCGACACAACACCGAGGGCCCCAGCCCCGCAGCGATGCTCGACGGTTGCGACCGAGATCCCCAGCCCCGTTAAGCACTTGATTTTCCGATTGTGGGCCAGAGCGCCTGCTGCACGCGAGACTGGTGATTCAACGTGCACGTCAGCAAGCGTTCGAGTCGGTCCTGCAGGGTTAGCTAGCCGGGAGTTATTTGGATAGCGGTTCTGGCTGCAGCGAAATCTGAGTGGTTGCCGTATGGGTTTATCCGGCGGTTTCGCCGTCGACGTCCTCGTGGATGCCTGCGGCCGAGTCTTCTTGAATGCCAACAGCAGGTTCGCCCTCATAGACGGACTCACCAGCGATCGTGGCCAAGGCGGCGCGGCGCAACCGGAACGCGTCGAGTGGCTTGATTAGCCAGCCATCGGCATCGGCCTGACGTGCGATCCAGCGGTCGGCGTCGCGGTCCAACAACATAAGGACCTTGGTCTCTTTGGAGCGACCTTCGGCGATGTCGTGGCGCAGGTCGATACAAGACGCCACGCCACCCTTGGTGCCGATCTGCAGGTCGAGAAGGACCAGGTCGGGTTCAAGTTGGCTAACGGCCTGACTCACGTCGCGGCCTTCGGTGATACGAGACACCGTCGTTCCCGGTTCGGCTAGAGCCGCGGAAACCTCGTCGAAGAGCCAATCTGCATCGGTAGCCAACAGCACATTTGTCACGAGGAGCAGGTTAGTCCTGTCGCTCGAAAATGGCGAGATTTCGCGGTGACTCTGCCGGATGCCGTCAGATGGAGTGTGACGAGAAACTCCGCCAGGGAATGATGGGTGGCCCACCCGATTGATATCGTCTGGCCACCACCGATACCCGTTCGGTTTCGGTTCCTGTACGATCTGGTTCCACTGGGTGGAGGACGACATGTCTGATTTTGAGGTTGAAACCGAAGAGCACGAGAGCTACACCGCTCTGCGTCCTCTCGGCGATATCGACGCGTACAGCGTCGGCCAGTTTCGCGAGGCACTGTCTGGCTTGGCCGAGGTACCTCGGCTGCTGATTGATCTGTCCGAAGTCCCCTTCATGGATTCGGCTGGCTTGGGTGCACTCATTGGTGGCATCCGCCGTAATCGTGATCACGACGGCGAGATCGTCGTTGTCTGTGACAAGCCCGCGTTAACCCGTCTCCTACACACGACTGGCTTCGACCGCATCGTGCCCGTTACCGAAACCCTCGAGTCCGGCATCGTTACTTTGCTGGGCGATGATGCGCCTGAATCGTCTGACTGACCTATGACCTCCCAAGATCAAGCCGTGGGGGGCGAGGTCGCTAGAAATCTATGGGTCCGTGTCACGCGGGCACTTCTCGCTGCATTGCTCATGCTGCCATTCCTGGCCGCATTCAGCCAGCCAGCTAATGCACAAGACGCCGACGCTGGCGTTGCCGTCGTGTTACAGGTCAGCGGTCTTCTCGATCCACTGCTCGCCGATTTCGTGGTCGATGGCATCGAAAACGCTGATGCCGAGGGTGCCAAGGTTGTGGTGCTGCAGCTCAATAGCACCGGATCGGTCATCTCGAATGACAAACTCAACGAACTTGCCGACGTGATTGCGGACGCTGAAGTTCCCATAGCCATGTGGGTTGGCCCTAGCGGTGCTCGGGCAACTGGTCCATGGGTCGAAATCGCTGGATTGGTTGACCGCATCGGTGTTGCTCCTGGTTCACGCATTGGCAACAGCGGCAGTGAACGCCTGCTCGATGACCGTTTCGGCGACCTGCTTGGCGCTGCAGGGGTGCTGATGCAGAACGACACGATTGGTGCAGACCAGGTGATCGAACTGGGTATTGCGCCGAACGATGCTCCGACGGTCGGTGACTTCGTTGTGAGCCTGTCAGATCTGGGTGTCGAAATATCGACCAGAGGCGAGGGCGAAGACGCCCGAACAGTCTCGGACTCAGTGGTTCGCTTTGAGCGACTCTCGTTGGTCGCCGGTCAACTCCACACCGTGGCAAGCCCCCCTGTTGCTTACTTGCTCTTCACCATTGGCCTGGCGCTGCTTGTCTTCGAGTTCTACACCGCTGGCGTCGGTGTCGCTGGCGTCGTCGGTGCTGGGATGTTCCTGCTCGGGGTATTTGGTCTCTGGATATTGCCGGTGTCGGCTGCGGCCATTGTGTTGATTGTGCTGGCCATGTTCTCCTTCTCGGTTGATGTCCAAACCGGGGTTCCGCGTTATTGGACAATCGTTGGAGCATTGGCTCTACTGGTTGGCACGGTGATCCTGTTCAAGGAAGGTGTTTCGATGTCATGGATTCCCATGGTCGTGGGTGTTGTTGGCATCACCATGATGATGGTCACCGGGATGCCCACCATGGTGCGCACTCGCTTTTCCACTCCAACTATTGGGCGTGAGTGGATGATTGGTCAGGTCGGCGCCGCTCTCGAAGACGTTGACCCCGACGGGATTGTCAAGATCAACGAAGCTCTTTGGAAGGCTCGAACTAACCGGGCGACGCCTGTCGCTAGTGGGGGTCAAGTTCGTGTTGTTGCTGTAGAGGGTCTCATCCTCGAAGTCGAGCCCGAAGAAGGTGCCGCTCGCGATTACCGAGAGCGACGCTCCAACAGCTGATCAAGTTGGCTTTCCCCAGCCAAATCGCCTATTCGTAACACTATAGAGACTTATACACAGGCCTTGTGGATATTGAATAGTTGACAAATAGCCCTTGCGCGGAGTGCTATGTGGCACCTATGTTCGGGCTCCTAAACATAAAGCTTCACATCACCGGGGGGTGTCTTCGTGACAGCAATAATGTCGGAAATGGCTTGGCAACATCGAGCCGCATGTCGAGGACCACAGTCGCGCACGTTCTTTCCGCCGCCTGCGGGCGAACGTCGCCATGAGCGAGCCGAGCGTGAAGCGCGAGCAAAAGAGATCTGCGGTCAGTGCTCGGTCATGTCCGACTGCCTGGATTACGCGATTTCGATCCGGGAGCGCCACGGCGTCTGGGGTGGCTTAAGCGAGGCTGAACGTCGGTTGGTCATCAAAGAGGCCGAAACACACTAATGCTTGTGCCCTGGACCGGCACCAACGTAACTATCTGAGACTGCTTGAGCGCTTAACGCTCAGGCAGTCTCGGCCCGCCAAGACGCAGGTCATCGCGACGTCGCGTCACACCTGTCGAATCAAAGTGAACCAGTAGGGGCAACGCGAACTTTCGAGATGTGTCCCATGTCTCGCGGATGTCCGACACGGTCACGCCGTCTGGCTTGGCTGCCAACGCGTCTGCAAGTAGCTCTGCGGCCTGACGAACAGCTCCGGCAGAGAAGTGCATGCCTTCGGTCTGTATGACCATGCCTCGCCGGACAAGTTCACGAACCTCGGCCCGGTCATAACGGTCAGCGCTAGGTGGGGCAAACGGTGCTGCATCGAGTGCGGCCAAGAACGGGTGGTCTTTGAGTGCGTCGGCTGCATCGATGATTCGCACGTGGGTGCCGTCGACCCCGATGTCGTCGATGAACTCGATCAACGCTCGATGGCGGGCGTCGAGCTCGGCGAGAGGTACCCCTAGACCGTCGGCGTTCTCGACGCGTTCTTTGAGCGCAGCCCGTGCTGCATTAAAAATGTCGTTCTCCACGACCCAATCACCGATTGTGGGGTCCCGGTGTTTGCCGGTGAGTAAGAAAAGTTGTTTGCTGGTGACCCAGCCTCGCTCGGCGATAACGCGATCGACTGATCGATCAGGCTTGGCCTCGGCTGCTTTGGTGATCGGGTCGATGTCTAAGATTTCACCACCGCCAATCGTCTCAGACCGCCCACTTTCACGCAGAACGAAACGGTCGCCCGGCAACATCGGGTACGCCGAGTGGAGCCGAAGTCGTACGAAGCCGGCCTCGCCGGGGGCGAGTTCGTCGGGTCCAAGCACGCGCAATGCAGCCGTGTGTTCGCCCGAACCGATGTAGGCCACGTGTGCGCCGCGTCGCGAGAGCGCATGGTCGAGACCGTCGAGTACTTGCAGGCTGGCGTCAAAGACGGTGGTCTTGTGCCATTGCCCGTCGCGAATAAGAACATCACCACGCCGAACCTGGTCATGGGATAGGCCGGACAGGTTGACGGCAACCCGGTTGCCGGGGCCAATCTTCTTCGTTGACTGATGCAGCGACTGAATTGCACGGATTCGCACCGGACGACTCCCGGGCTCGACCACCAGTTCGTCGTCAACCTGCAGCGATCCACCTGTCAAGGTCCCCGTTACCACCGTGCCGCTTCCCTTTGCAGCGAATGCGCGATCGATCCACAAACGCGGCTGGGCGGTGTCCGCTGCTTGAGGCGTGTCGTCAAGCACAGCGTCGAGTGCTTCTCGTAGATCGCTCAGGCCAAGGCCGCTGATCGAGTCGACGGGGATGATTGGTGCGTCGGCAAGAAAGGAATGTTCCAGGTGTTCGGTGACATCGAGCTGGGCTAGCTCCAATGTCTCTTGGTCGACCAGATCAACCTGGGTGAGCGCAACGATGCCGTGAGACACGTCAAGTAACTGCAGAATACGAAGGTGCTCCTCGCTCTGTGGCATCCAGCCCTCGACGGCACTAACGACGAATATGCATGCATCTACGGCGCCGACGCCGGCGAGCATGTTCTTTAGGAACCGCACATGGCCCGGCACATCGATGATGGCGACGGTGCGCCCGCTAGGAAGGCTGGTTGAGGCAAAACCGAGATCGATTGTTAAGCCACGCTCTTGTTCTTCAGCGAAGCGATCGGGGTTGGTGCCAGTGAGGGCCATGACCAAGGTTGACTTACCGTGATCGACATGACCAGCTGTTGAGATGACGTGACTGGCGCTCACGTGTTGAGAGCCCGCAACGCTGCGGCAATGTGCGAATCGTGGCCGGGTTCGACGGTGCGTAGATCAATGAGCGTCTTTTGATCTTGCACTCGGGCGATAATTGGGGGTTGATGGACACGAAGCGCCTGCGTGTGATCGCCAGTGAGCATCACGCCGACAGAGGGCACCTCGACTGTTGGAAGCGTGCCACCACCGGGGACCGACATGAGATCAACCACCTGTCCAATACCCAGCGCAGTCGCTCGTTCGCGAAGTTCAGTAGGAGTGCGGGCTGCCATTCGCCAGAACGGAATAGCGTCACCATCGCGACGAAGATATGCCATTGCGAGTTCCTGCAACGAGCTCAGCACCAGGCCGCCTGGGCGAAACGCTCGCGCTAGCGGGTGCGCTGCGCACTTGGCAACGAGGTCGGCGCGGCCAGCGATAATGCCAGCCTGAGGGCCACCGAGCAGCTTGTCGCCAGAGAAACACACCAGATCTGCGCCAGCGGCGAGCGTCTGTTTGGCGGCTGGTTCGTCCTCGAGCCAGGGGGGAGGGCCACTAGCGAGCCAGGGGCACGCAGCATCGAGCAAGCCAGATCCAATATCGCATACGAGTGGAGTGTCGAGTTCGGCAAGCTGGGTGACTGTGGGGGCTTCGGTGAAGCCGACGATCTTGTAATTGGACTGATGCACCATCAGGTTGACCGCAATGTCAGCGCCGCTCTCAGCGGCATTGGCAAAGTCGCTTGCTCGGGTTCTGTTGGTGGTGCCGACGGCGTGAAGTGCGGCACCGCTCTGTTCGATTACGTCGGGTACCCGGAAACCGCCGCCGATTTCGACGAGTTCACCTCGAGATACGGCGACCTCTCGGCCAACAGCAAGACCAGCCATGGCCAGGGTCACGGCGGCTGCGCAGTTGTTTACGATGATGGCCGCTTCGGCGTCGCAGAGCTGGGCGAATAGTCGCCCGACATGGCGTTGACGAGAGCCGCGCTGCCCGGTGCTGAGGTCAAACTCCAGGTTCGAGAAACTGGCCTCGGCGGTATATGACCAGGGTGCGCGACCCAAATTCGTATGCAGCATGGTGCCGGTCGCGTTGATGACCGGTTGCAGCAGCGAGGCGGCTACGGCCCGGGCGCGGGTTTCGGCCTGCTCGTGTTCACCATCGGCAATCGCGGCTCTAGCCACGTCAACGAGGAGCGGATGGGGAAGGCCGGTGTGGGCGAGCGACCGTGCCAGCCGATCTACCGAAGGAGGACGCACCAAATGATTCTATTGCTCTGGTTTCACCCTACGCATTCGGCCACCTGTTACTTCCCCATGGAAAGCAACAGGTGGGCGACAGCAAGAGCAGCAGTGGGACTGCGGAATGCGGCGTTGCGGACCTGAGTTAACTGAACTGGTTGTCTGTCGTTGCCTATTGATGATGATGATGCTCGGCGTGGTGGTCGCTCTGGCCTCAGACCCACCGGCGTATGGAAGTGACCGAAGCGGGCCTGACGTTGGTCATCGACGAGGTTCTAGCCAAGACCGATGCGACCATCTTTGTATCGAACTGCTACAACCCAACCGCCGAGGGCCCTCAGACGAATGAACGAGGCACCGCTGAACTCGCCAACATCCTTGCCAACGCAGTCCGCTAGTAGCTGGCTGCTAATCCTTTGGCCTAGTTGCCAGTTAACCCCGCCAGTACACACCCGAAGTGGCATGCAACATGTGCGTTTCTCAAGTGCAAGTGCAAGTTCGGCTGCGAGTCCGATTGGTGTGTCAGCCTGGCGGCGAGTCGTCGCGGTCGAGCCAGCTGGGGAGGGTTGGATCGGTGCCGATGGGGTGGAGATCTTTGACCTGTGACTCGACGGTGGTGAACTGTCGAAGCCGGTCGAGCCAGGTGTCTCGGTACTCGAGATAGGCGATGTGTTCCTTCTCGGCGTTGGTCCAGTTGCTCCGGCGCAAGGAATCGATGGTGCTGCGGCTGGCGAGCACGAGGGCGCTGAGTTGTGCTCGCATCTGAGGAGCGGGATGGTTGGCAATAGCGGCGTCGATGTCGGACGCTAAACGCTCGTGACCAGCGGTCAAGTCAGCGCTGAGGTCGATCGCCATGCCACCGTCAGACACCTGCTTCAGGACCTGTTCGTGGTTTTCGATCCAGTGCTTGACATCATCGCCGTGCGCTCGATACCAGATACCAAGCTGCGCCTGCGTGACCTGGGTCTGGCCCACGATTGGGGCGGGAACGGCCTGGGCGACGACCTGTGTTTTTTTTGTGTCCTTGCCACGGGTGAAGGCCCACGAGGTGAGTATGAGCATCACGCAGACGCCCATGATGATCAGCGGGACCGCTGTGTCAGGATTGGAGAACTCAGGCACTCGCCGAGGGTACTGGCCGTGCCACCCAGACTTCTGCCACTCGGGGCTTTCGCGTTAGGCAAACAGTGCGATCAGGGTCCCAGTCGCGTTGAACACCAAGTGCGCAATGATTGCGGGGCCCAAACGGCCTGTAACAACCGTTCCGACCGCAAGCACCAGGCCAACCACACCGAGCGCGGAAAGCAGCACGATCGTCTCCTGCCAGCTGGCATCGGCCTGCCAGTGCGGGATGGCGAAGAATAGCGATGACGCGAAAATCGCAAAGATGCTGCCGAAGCGTCGCTGCAACGTGCGCAGGAGGAAGCCACGGAAGAGCAACTCCTCGGCAAGGGGGGCGCCCACAATCACTAGGAAGACGAGGCCGATGATCCAGGGTGAGCCTTGGTTGTCCACGAGAATGTCGGTGTTCGACGCGTCATCGGTGTTCGACAAACCGACGAGCCATGCCGTGCCAAGGGTTGCGACCTGCGCGCCTGCAAAGCAACCGAGTGCCATGAGAGCGCCTGTTCCCAGGTCGCCTGGGAGCTTGGAGTGGAAATGCCAGTCTTGTCCAATGGTGAACCCCCGGCGACGCGAGTGGATCCATGGGAAACAACCTTGGGCTATCTGGAAGCCGAGGGTCAGGACAAATATCGTGAAGACCGATATCTCGGCGACTTCGCTTACGCCGGGGCCGTCGCTGTCGCTGTCTGCGAAGGCATCAATAAGTGACCCCAGGATGGGCGAGACGAACAATGCGAATAACAACATTGCGGCCAAGAAGATTTCAACAAACAACAGTGAGGGGCTAGGCGGGTGGATTCCCGGGGTATCGATGTGGCTACTGGAGCGGCTGGAACCGGCATTGGTACGCCATCGATTGCCCGGCCTGTTCGAGGGTGGGGGGCTGTTCACTGAGTAATTCTGCGTTCTATTTCGCGCATAGGCTCTACAGACCGTACATTTGATTGCTGTTCAATCACCACGCACAGCAAGGAGCTGATCATGGGAAATCTCGTCGAGGGTCGTGTCGCAGTAGTTACTGGAGCCGGTCGAGGCATCGGACGCGAGCACGCAATTATGCTTGCGTCGCATGGCGCTAAGGTCGTCGTGAACGATCTCGGTGGCGCCACCGATGGTTCGGGGACTGACGAAAGTCCGGCAGAGCAAGTCGTTAATGAGATAAAGGAAATGGGTGGCGAGGCGGTTGTAAACGGCGGCAATGTCGCCGACTTCGCTGAGGCCAAGGCCATGATTGATCAGGCCATCGAGACCTTTGGCGGTCTTGACATCCTGATTAATAATGCGGGCATCTTGCGTGACCGCATGATCTTCTCGATGAGCGAGTCCGATTGGGATGGCGTCATCGGCGTGCACCTAAAGGGCACGTACGCTCCGACGCATCACGCCGCAAACTATTGGCGTGAACGGGCGAAGTCTGGCGAAGACAACGACGCTCGAGTGATCAATACCTCGTCGCCATCAGGTATTTATGGCAACATCGGCCAAGCCAACTACGGCGCTGCCAAGGCGGGCATCGCTGCCTTCACGGTGATCACTGCAATGGAACTCGCCAAGTACGGCGTGACATGTAATGCACTTGCACCGGCTGCATACACCCGTATGACCGCTGACCTTCCTGGCTTCTCCCAGATGGATGAAGAAGCTCAAGAGAAGCTTGGCCCGCGCTGGATTGCCAATGTCGCAACCTGGCTTGCTAGCCCCGAAGCTGCCGGTGTAACCGGTCGCGTCTTCGATGTTGCTGGTCAACGTGTTGGCATCGCCGAGGGTTGGGTTCTAGGGCCACACGGCCAGCAGGGCGAGGATGCCGAGTCAGTCGGCTCCGTCGTGAACGAGATCATTGGGAAGGCTCGATTGAACAGCAATATGTTCGGTAAGCCTGAGGGCGGCGTGGGCCGCCCAAACCACGCCTAATAGACCGGTGTTCGACTAGGAACCTCAAAGAATGTAATGACCGAGGCCGAGCCGCAAGGCTCGGCCTCCGTCATTCCCAACCCATGGTCGTCATCGAAAGCCACGTGAGCAGCCAGGCCGTGTAGGCCCAGCCGCTGGTGGAGTTAAGCCCCGCTGACTAATGCTGCTAGCGGACGTGGTGGAGTTCGACCTGAATGACCCGACCGCCAATTCGGAGGCGGTCCCTCGGCTCGAGGGGCATGGTCGCGCCCGACTCGATCTTGTTCCATACTTCAGCCTGGCCGTGGCGGCTTATGTAGGTACCGTTTGACGAGCCCAGGTCCTGGACCGCAACCGACCAACCGGCGAGCACGATGCGCGCATGCTTGCGAGAGAGTGACAGGGAGTCGTCAGTCAAGATCATGGGAGTGGCTGTACCGGCGATCACATCGTCGTGTGATGTCGGCTCGCGGCCAATGACCAAGTCCTGGTTCAACGAGTACGTGGTGCCATCGTCGACGACCAGTACACCCAAGGGAGGCCGGGGCCCGATAATCAGCACCGCCGTATGGTGCACACCCATCTTGGTCCCACATTGGGAGCAGTAGATGGCCTCGGGGTGGTTGTGGTGCCCCTGAGAGCAATTGATGCCAAGGACCATCTCCGACCCGACGAGAGCGAGTGCTGGCGATGCCTCGGGTGCGGGCGCGTCGATGGTCTCGGGCGATGCTTCGACGACGGGTACTGGTTCGGCCGCGGCGGCCGAACTTAGGACGGCTCCGCCGACTGCGACTTCGACCCATCCAGCGTCGATAGTGCCAGCTTCAAGTTCAACGTTGGCCAACGCTCCCGACGCAAGATCTTCGACGTGAAGTCGAATGGTTGCCAAGCTCTCGTTGATCCCGGCACCGAGCGCGTGGACGAGCACCTGATCGTTGATTGGGCGGATGGCCAGGCGAGTGGACGGCGAGGTCAACTCGATCCGCGCCGCTCCGGATGCGACCACGTATAAGTCGGCGCCTGCGGTGAACAACATGGCGAAGACAGCTGGCCTGTTTGTTTTTGCAATAGCCACGACCTGATCGATTAGATCGGACTCGTTTTGTTTGTCTTTGATGAGCTCGATAATGCCGTGGCCGTCGACGCTAGTCAGGACAACGAAGCCTGCGGCTGTGCGATGAGCGAGCCCACCTGCACCGGCGCTGCGAGCTTGGGCGGTGTACAGATCTGCTTTCACAAAGTTCCCCGGTTTGTTCGTGCTCGATTGGGCTTCATGACGGTACTACTATGGCTCGAGGACATGTGCTCACCACTCTGCGGTTCGTCGGTGAGTGGCTTGTGAACCAGGCTTGTGACAACCAGTTCTGAGTCGGGAGGGACCTCGTGGCTATTCACGAAGTCCGCCAGGTCCTTGAGAGGAACCCATTGTGAGTGGGTCACTTCGCCGTCATTGAACGTGAATGGCCCGGCGTGTCGGCAGACGAAGAAACGCCCGACTAGGGCGACTCCAGGGGCCTCAAAGGATACGGGGCCGCGGTCGGTGAGTTCGCCCCGGACCCCGGCCTCCTCCATGAGTTCGCGATATGCCGATGATTCCCAATCCTCGTCGACGTCACAAATGCCGCCAAAGGCCAGATCCCATGCGCCGGGAAACACGTCTTTCCATTCAGCACGTCGGTGCACGAGCAGTCGGTCGTCGTGATCTAGTACAGCGATGTACACGGAACGATGGCGTAGTGACCCAGCCCGCATCTCGGCTCGAGTGATAATTTTGATGACCTGGCCGTGTTCGTCGACATGTTCAACGAGTTGAGCAGCCGCAGCAGCGACTAGGTGGGCCGTGTCTGTTTCGGCTGGTTTGTCGGAGCTCATTAGTTGTTGGGCCTGCCTTCGATCTGGATCAGGATCTCGGCGATTCCAGCGTTTGGAGCGTCGTCGTGTACGCCGGTGATAGCCAGCACGATTTGATTGGTCGAGGCCTTGAAACTGGTTATGAAAGACCCCGCTTCGTTAGGAATAGGCTGGTTTATGACGGTTGGTCCTCGCTCTTCTAGTTCGTTAATCGTCGTAGCCCAGATAACGCCAGAGATTCGACCGAGCTGGGTGGACGACCCATTTGAGATGCCCACCGACGTCACCCGCTGTTCCTTGGCGAGTTTGATGACATAGGACGTGCCAGCGATGCCTGTGCCGTTGGGCACAGGCGCTATTCCCCAGTACGTCGTGTCATCGCGGTCGACTGCGCTGATGGCATCGAATGGTTTGGCCATTTCGGTTATTTCTAAAGCCTGGTAGGAGGTGATCACCGCTCCTCCTGTCGTGGTTGCAACCACATCGGCCGAGCGTTGCGTTTGGTAGAGAACCAGACCTGTCACCCCGGCAGTCAGCAGTGCTGCGACCACGCTGAGCACAGCGATTGTCTTGCTGAGCGGCTTGAGTGCGGCTGCTTGAACCAGCGGGGGCGCAGCGACGAAGGGAGCGGTGTTGTCGCGCCCGGCAACGGGCGCTCCGGCTGAGGCCGGTCGATCTGGTGTCGCCGATGCGGTTAAAAGCGCAGGCGTAGATTCGGGCGTGGGAAACAAAGATTGCGGTGGTGACGGCGTGGTGGGGGCGATCGGCTCGCTGTCTGTGATCGGCATGGCGGTGACCGGCCGACCTAACTCACGTTGAGCCTGTTGAAGGGCTTGACCAAAGGCTGCAGCCGACCGAGGTCGATACTCCGGCTGTTTAGCCAAGGCATGAGCAATGATTGTGGCGACTTGTTCGGGCACCCGCTCTGGGTCGGGCCGTGGGGGCGGCTCGCTTGCGATACGTGCGATGGCTGCGCTGATGCGGTCACCTTCGCCATGTTCGAAGGGCGGTACGCCAGTCACGAGGGTGTGCAACGTGGAGCCCAGCGCGTAAATATCGGTGGCCGGCGAGGCAGCGTGCCCATCGAAAAGCTCCGGTGCGGCATGGGCGATTGTGGTGGCCAATATGCCGGTAGCGGTCTTGTTGCCGTCCTGCATTGAGGCGATGCCGAAGTCACCAAGCTTGGCGACGCCTAATCGATCCAGCAAGATGTTTGCCGGCTTAATATCACGGTGTAGAACATCTGCCCGGTGAGCGGCTTCGACGGCATCGGCAACCTGAATCATTGATGCCGAAGCCTCGTACCAGTCAATTGCGCCCGCTTCTACTCGCTCTTCGAGAGAGCCACCCTGGAGTAGCTCAAACACGATGTAGGCCTGGCCAAGTGCGGTCGACCCGGCGTCGACAACTGCAGCGATGTGGGGATGCCAGGACAGAGCGCCTACCGCCTGCGACTCGCGCTGGAACCGGCGAACGAGGTCGTCGTCGGGTGACGGGTCAGTGAGCAACTTGATAGCGACATCTCGCCCGACCGATACCTGGCGCGCTTGGTAGACAATGGCGAACCCGCCTTGGCCGATCATCCGGAGATCGGTGTATCCGTCGATCTGAGTCATGAAGGCGGTGTTTGCGTCACAAACATCGATCGTAGTAGCTCGGGGTGTATGGCCTCGATTAGCCTTGGGGGACCGTAAACGGATCCGGCCGCCACCATGGCATCAAGCCGGCCATTCGAAGCAGCTGTCGCTGTTCCTATCGCCATCGGGGAACCAGAACCCGTCGGTGGTCTTGTCCCAGAATGGGTCAGCATCGTGGGGCCACTCGCAACATCAGCCCAGGGGGCTGCGTCCCCCATCCGGACGTTGATGCCATGTATCCCGATGAACACATTGCTCGCGCCGCAGTGGCTACTTGTTGGCACGTTCGCGTTGGGAATACGGGTCGGCCTGTCCAGGATGGCGAGTGCGGTCCCGGGGTCTCTCGCTGTCTCGGACTAGCCATCGCTTGTTTCCGAGAGTCCACGTGCGATGGAGGCACGAAGCTCTTGGACACGTTCGTCGTTAATCTCGGTGTCTTCGAATGGAGCTGTGCAGGTAGAGATCTGGCACTCAGCGTCGGGCAAGATACGGATGTCGCGAAAGTACTTATTGTTCACGGTCAGGTACCAGATGATGCCCTCGAGGTGAGCCGCTCCGAAGGCGACCACGCTTGTGGGCCTAAGTGTTGCCGAAGGGGCACCAAGGTCGGGCTGTCGAAGAGTGCGCTGACACAACACGTGCTGGAGAGTTGGCCTCTTTCTGCGTCGACCATCATCTGGCTGGTCATCGTTGTTACCCCAAGCGACTTCGACTCAGTCGCCGCCGTTCGTCACGCTGGCTTCGCGGCCCGTGAGCACGATGTTGAGCGGAGCGCCGCAGCGACGGGCGATGCCGCTTGGTTCGGTCGTGACGAATGTGTTGAAGATCAAGCAACGGGGTAGTCGATTCCTTGGACTTTGGCGACTTGTTTGGCGGTCGCAGCTTCGGCCTCGTTTTGGAATGAGGTCAGCCGGATCCCGAGTGGGAAGAACGAGTCATTGCCGTGAGCGTCGCGTGGTTCGAAGATGGGTGTCGTATGGGCCGCATCGACGACGAGATACTGGGGTTTGTTGGCAACGTCATCGTGCCCCGATTGCCCATAACCTGCCCGGCCGCTGCAGTAAGGCCAATCACTACTAACGGCCAAGGATCACCAGTAACGACTGCGCAGCGTTTGCCCCTGTTTGGGCGCGTGGCGTTCGGCGACGCAGGGGCGGTGTTGGTCCGCTGTGTCCTGCCATTTGGTCGTCACGAGTGTTGCTTCCGCACGACGGCTGTGTCCTTTGTGACCTAGCAGCGGCTCGGACTGGCTCCTCGAGTGCCGAATCTAGGGCTCAGGCGGGTTCTACGTATCAGAGGAGCACCCACAGCGATACGGTCAGCGTCGTGACTGACTTCGACCTAGATGGCATGTTCGTCGAACCTCGACCCGACGAGGATGCGTGGGAAGCGTTCATGGAGCTGGCGCTGGAGCGCATTGGTGGTGAGCGTTCGTCAGGGCTGTCGAATCGTCAGATCGGCGACCTCGAAGGGGTACTTGGTTGTCAACTTCCCTTCGAGATCGGACTGATGCTTGTCATGGCGGTGCCGAGCGCCGAACCGTGGCGCCAGTGGTCCGACCCGGTGGCTGATTGGTCGGCGTGGAACGAGCACCTCGTTGCCGGATTTGCGTTCGGTATTGAGCACAACGATGTGTGGTCGATCGACTGGGGCCCGAAGCCAGCCACGCTCACTGGGCAGATCGACGCGCTACGGGAACAACTTGATGCAGCCCCAGCGTTGTTCCCGATCTACGGCAACCATGTTGTGCCGTTGACGGCTGCTGAGGATCAGGCCAACTCTGATGGCAACCCGATCATGCTCATTGAAGGCAGCACCGTGGCGTTGCTCGGTGATGACCTGGCGGCATGGATGCACGGCCAGTTCGAGGTGCCGCTTCCAATGTGGCCAGCCGAGGCGCGTGCTTTCCCGTTCTGGTCAGCGCTCGTCGACTAACGATTCGTTTTTAGGAGGCCCGGTGCACAGGTGACCGGACGCCTCCACGCTGATTATTTCGGTTCTTGTCGGCAGCGTCGACGTGGGGCTCGGCTTCAACGATGTCGCGGAACGGAAGTAATCTTTACCGACCAAGCCCACAAGATCAACTCATCTCGGCTCCTAATATCTGTGAGCTTGAGCCGCGCTGAGCGCTGGGTGGGGGTCATGAATGAGATGGTGTTCGTCGCAAGGTTTCCAAAGTTGAGTGGAATAGCTTCAGGTTCTATGTGTTGTCTGATTGAGTAACCACACGACGTGTATGTCAGCCCGAGTGGGCAGGTGCAAAACGCTCTTCATGCGTGATACTTGAGCCAATAACGAGGAGATGGAGAATTCCCCATGGCGCTCGATCCCAGTAAGTGGACACACAAGACTGCTGCTGCTGTACAGACGGCGATGGAAATCGCTACAAACCGCAGCCACCCAAACCTGACTCCTGACCATCTCCTTCTTGCGCTACTCGGCCAGGCCGATGGACTGGTGCTGCCGCTGCTCCAGCGGGTGGACGTGTCGCCTTTGTCGTTGCGCAATAAGGTCGAAGACCGACTCGGCCAGCTTCCGAGCGCCTACGGCGGCGACGCCCCTCAGATGAACAAGGAGCTGTCGCGGGTCTTTGCCAATGCCGACATTGCTCGGCAGGACCTGACCGACGAGTACCTATCAACCGAGCACCTGCTGCTTGCGATGAACGAGCGACTCGACGTCGAAACCGAGGTTCTGCTGCAAGCGTTGTCCGAGGTCCGTGGCAGTCAGCGTGTTACTAGTCAGAACCCCGAGGACACTTATAAGTCACTCGAAAAATACGGCACCGACCTGACCAAGATCGCGGCGGAAGGCAAGCTCGACCCGGTCATTGGCCGAGACGACGAGATTCGTCGTGTCATCCAAGTGCTGAGTCGACGGACCAAGAATAACCCGGTGCTGATCGGTGAACCTGGGGTTGGCAAGACGGCGATCGTCGAGGGCCTGGCGCGCCGCATCATCGAGGGTGACGTGCCCGAGGGTCTTAAGAACAAGCGGCTGATTTCACTGGATCTGGCATCCATGCTGGCCGGGGCCAAGTACCGCGGCGAGTTCGAAGAACGGCTACAGGCCGTGCTTAAAGAGATCGTCGAGTCCGAAGGCGAAGTCATCACTTTCATCGACGAGATGCACACCGTGGTGGGCGCAGGTGCTGCCGAAGGCGCCATGGATGCCGGAAATATGCTGAAGCCAATGTTGGCTCGCGGCGAGCTCCGAATGATCGGTGCAACCACCCTCGACGAATACCGAAAGTACGTTGAGAAGGACCCAGCCCTAGCGCGGCGCTTCCAACAGGTTCTCGTCGAAGAACCTAATGTCGAGGACACCATCGCGATTTTGCGTGGCCTTAAAGAGAAGTACGAGGTCCACCACGGCATTCGGATTCAGGACGCAGCGTTGGTAGCCGCTGGCATCTTGAGTGACAGGTACATCACCGGACGCTTCCTGCCCGACAAGGCCATCGACTTAATGGACGAGGCCGGCTCTAAGCTTCGCATCGAAATCGACTCAATGCCCGACGAGATTGACCAAGTTGACCGTCGTATTCGCCAACTCGAGATTGAGCGAGTCGCATTGGCAAAGGAGACCGATAGGGGATCTGGGGAGCGGCTCGAATCGCTCGACGAAGAGCTTGCAAATTTGAACGAAGACCTTATTGCCATGCGAGCACACTGGCAGGGTGAGAAGGATGCCATCAGCAGCATTCGCAATCTGAAGGAAGAACTCGAAGCGACTCGGATCGAGACTGAGAGCCTTGAGCGCACCGGTGATCTTGCAGGTGCCGCCGAGCTGCGATACGGCCGTGGTCCTGACATCGAGCGCGATATCCAGGTCGCCACAGTGTTGCTCGACGATCTCCAACGTGATCGTAAAATGCTCAAGGAAGAAGTTGACGAGGAAGACATCGCCGAGGTTGTCAGTCGCATCACTGGTGTGCCAGTGTCACGACTCATGGAGGGTGAGGTCCAGAAACTCATCCGGCTAGAAGAGGTCTTGCACGAGCGAGTCATTGGCCAAGACGGGGCTGTCAATGTCGTGGCCAATGCCATCCGACGGAGCCGGGCTGGCCTTAGTGATCCAAATCGTCCGATTGGATCCTTCATGTTTCTTGGCCCAACAGGTGTCGGCAAGACTGAGTTGGCGAGATCACTCGCCGATTTCTTGTTTGACGACGAACGAGCCATGGTCCGCATCGACATGAGTGAGTACATGGAGAAGCATTCGGTCAGCCGCTTGATCGGTGCCCCTCCGGGGTACGTCGGTTATGACGAAGGTGGCCAGCTCACCGAAGCCGTCCGCCGTCGGCCGTACTCGGTGGTCCTGCTCGACGAAATTGAAAAGGCTCATGCTGATGTGTTCAACGTGCTGCTGCAGTTGCTCGATGACGGCCGTCTAACCGATGGTCAAGGGCGCACCGTCGATTTCACCAACGTCGTGCTGATCATGACGAGCAATCTGCCGATCGATCCCAAGGACTACTTCAAACCCGAGTTCGTGAACCGGATTGACGACATCGTACGATTCAGTACTCTCGAGCTGCAGGACTTGGAACGGATCGTAGACATCCAGCTCGCTGGACTAACCCGCCGGCTGGCCGAACGCCGATTGGTACTTGAAGTAACCGAAGGAGCCCGAGCCCGTATCGCTGAACTCGGCAACGACCCAGCGTTCGGTGCCCGCCCTCTTAAGCGAGTCATTCAGCGTGAGCTTGGCAATCGAATCGCACTGGCCGTGCTTGAGGGCGCCTTCCCCGAAGGGGCGATAGTGCTCGTCGATATCAACGCCTCTGGTGATCTGGACGAAGAAGGCGGCGCATTCACCGTCACCCAAGGCGACACCGCCGTCGCCGCCTAACCATGTAACCATCTGTGTCAGACACGAAGGGTGTAACCATCTGTGTCAGACACGAAGGGTGGACACGAACGGTGTGATATCGGCGGAGGGTGATGTTGCTGTGTCGGTCAACGGTGCCGTCGCACAAGGTGAGTTAGTGGCCGAAGAGGCACAGAATTCCGGCAGCGCTGCAGTCGCTATATCGCACGCTATTACGGCACGGGGTCGGCCTCGTCTAGTTCCTTGCCCCCAAGATGGTTGTGCGCGCTTCAGACATGAACCCGGCAACTGGGTGCCGGGAACTGTGCGATAACAAGCTGCGAGGCAACGATTGGATTGCTGGTGCCGAACTAGACGACAGTCTTTCCCGGTTGGGGTGTTCTCAGATGAGTTACAACAGTCGGCACGTTTCGTTGGAGACGTGCAGAAACTTGGCGTTACCATTCTGTATCGCCTGCATGATTGACACCGGGCTGTTGCGGAGGCTACGTCTGAAGACCGGCTGCGTCTAGCCCCGTCGAGGTCGATCGGGTGATCGGCCCAGGGATAGCTGAGCACGTCGGTGGGCATGTGATTCGGTAGGTCATTGGGTGCGAAGAGTGCGCCGCCTGCGACCGCTGGCCCGGCGAAGAGTGCGGCCTGCCGAGTCGGGTATCGCGGCATAGACCGTGAGTCCCCATTTGGGTTGTCGCAGTAGCAGCGGTCGCCCGGCAAGGGAAAGCCGATAGTAAGCTGGCCAACAGCGAAATAACGTTGGTTATTGTCGTATTTGGGAGGACAAGGGATCTCGTGGACGCAGAAAAGGCACCAGTAGCGGACTGGAAGACAGACTTTGATCACACCCATCCTGACTACGCGGCCAACGCGCATCAGATTTGGGATGACCTTCGTGAGGAGTGCCCGGTCGCCCACAGCGACCGGTTCGGAGGCATGTGGCTGCCCACCCGCCACGAAGATATTGCTGCGATCGCAAAGAACGAAGATGGTCTGTACACCAGCCGCGGTGTGGTGGTCAGCGAGATTCCGCCTGATGTCCCTGCCCCTATTGGCTACGCGCCGCCGATCACCAGTGACGCACCGTTCCATGCGCCAGCCCGCAAGCTCTTACTCGGGCCGTTTGCACCTCGACAGATCGAGGCTTTAGAACCGTTCACCCGTGAGTGCTGCAACAGTTTGATGGATGTTGCGCTCGCCAAGTCAGGTGAGCAGGGTTGGTTCGATGCTGCCATCGACTACTCGCAGAATATTCCGGTACGGGTCATTGCCCACATGCTTGGGCTCCCGCCGGAGGATGGCGACAAGTTTCGGCGTTTCATTCACAACATCATTGAGAACCCCGTCCAGCGCGACATTCCAGAAGAAGACACGGTTGAGTGGTACTTCGACCAGCAGATCGCTCAACGCCGAGCCAATCCGAAGCCGCCGGGTGAGGGCGACCTTATCGACCATCTGTTGAGCGTCGAAATTTTCGGTGAGCCACTCGGACAGGAACATGTTCGGGGCACCGTCGTATTGCTGCTGGTTGCTGGCATCGACACGACCTGGTCGTCAATCGGGTCCGCTATTTGGCATCTCGCGCAGAACCCAGATGATCTTGCTCGCTACCGCGACGACCCCGCCGTGCGGCCCTTCGCTATCGAAGAATTCCTTCGGGCCTATGCACCTGTAACCATGGCTCGTATGGTCGCTGAAGATCACGAGTTGCACGGCTGCCCGATGAAGAAAGATGACTGGGTGCTTCTGCCATTCCCTGCAGGGAACCGTGATCCCGAGGCTTTTGAAGACGCCGATCAGTTCATTATCGATCGTCAAAAGAACCGGCACGGCGCATTTGGCCTAGGTATCCATCGGTGCCTGGGGTCGAACCTCGCGCGTATGGAATTGTCTGTTGCGCTCGATGTGTTTGTCGAGCGAGCTCATGATTTCTCGCTGGTTGATCCGGCGACGGTACGTTTCTCGACCGGCCAAATTCGCGGACCTCGTGAACTGCCAGTTTGTGTGAATCCGAACATGTAACGCCGCACGCTTTCGTGCGATACTCGAACAGGTCAACGGGCTGGTTATGCCTGCGAACGAGAGGTTCTTATGAAGATCAACTACAACCGCGAACTCTGCCAAGGTCATAACCGCTGCTATATGTTGGCACCCGAGATCTTCGACGTCGACGATGAAGGCTATGCGGTTCTCAAGATCGAGGGCGAAATCCCTGCTGAGCTACATGACAAGGCGCAGCTGTGTGTTGACAATTGTCCTGAGTACGCGATCGAGCTCACTGAGTAGCTGGTTGGGTTAGCGGACGATTCGAACAAGGCGAAGATTGCAAGCACAGACGCGTTGCAGACAGCACTTCCTGATTGCGAGATAACACAGGAGTGGGGCCTCAGGCAGTAGGGATTTCGGCGCCCCAAAGTACGGGGTAAACGACTTGGTCGCCAACACCCTTTAGGTCGACGACGTTGCTGTCACCGAAGTGTAGATCGCCTCGGGCTGACGCAATTTCGCGCACGATCGACGACACAAGGATTTCGCCACCATTTGCTATGGCGCCTACCCGGGCAGCAATGATGACGTGACGCCCGAAGAGATCGCCAGAATCTTGACGGATCGCTTCACCAGTGTGCATTCCGATGCGAACGCGAACAGCATTCGCAGGGTCGGCGACGGCCTGGCGGTGGAGCAACTGTTGGATCTCGCTAGCGCAGATGATGGCCCGACGGGCGCTGTTGAACGTGATCATGAACCCATCGCCCTGGTTCTTCACGATGAAGCCGGCATGTGCGGCAACACGCTGCTCGACGAGTCGGTTGTGCCAGGTCAGAATCTCATACCAACGATGATCGCCGACACGCAACGCGAGTTCGGTCGAAGATTCGATGTCGCTGAACATGATGGTGACGGTGTCGTCGGCGCTGCCGCTGGGCAAGGAGACCTGCCCACCAAAACTTGCCACCAACTCGTCCATACTGGTTCGACGGGTCTCTTCGCCGGGCAGGACGGGAGTCGGGCTGTTTGCACCGACGGTATCGAGCCTGGCAACGATGGTGCCGCCGATGTCTCGGCGGGTGATCGGGCCGGCAACTGCTGGGGGCAAGGGCGTTTCAACGATGATCAAGGTGTCGCCAAGGGTCAGGTTTGAGCCGGTATTCAACATTGCTTCGCCATCGATGCGAATCTGATCGACGAAAGAACCATTTGTGCTGCCAAGTTCGGTTATGAGCACACCTCCACCGGCAGGGCTTAATCGCAGGTGCTGGCGTGAGACCTTTTGGTCGGCAAGCAGCAAGCCGTCGCACTCGCGGCCGATTATGAGTGGCTCGGTAATCGTTAGATAAAGATGCGAGCGACCGGGTTGGGTCACCTTGACAGTCGGATACATGCACCCCCCTTGCGATCAGGATCGTACTGCTTGAATAGGTGTGGGGACCGCACAAGGAGGGCGAACCGAGGCGTCAGGTAAGCCGGAGGGATGAGGCCTGTAGCGATCGGCGTAGGTGATGAATCATGGTGGTAGCCCAGAGAATGAGTGAGAGTAAGGGTGTCGGTGTGTGTGTGTTTGGGAAACACGATCTGGGATCCGCTGAGCTTGCGAGTGGCGACGTTCGGCTCGTCGCCGATACATGTTGCGTCAAGCATGGCGTTGGCGTTCGATAGTTAGCTCGTGATTTGTGCACGGACCCGGTTGGCAATCTCGAACGTGATGTGGATCGACGGTGGGCAGCGAGCCGTTCGGTAAGTTCCAGACTAAATCAAATTCTTGACTGAGTACAGAAAATATGATTGAGTGGGGTCTGTGAGTAGGGCTGCTGAGCAACAGATGCGCGACCGTGGTGTACACGTCACAGCGCAGCGATTGGCAATAGGTGAAGCTGTCTCTGCGCACCCACATGCAACGACCGACGAACTGGTCGAGGCTGTGCGGTCTCGAATTGGTTCGATCTCTCGCCAGGCCGTGTACGACACGTTGAGCGTCTTCGTTGAGAAGAGTCTCATTCGTCGCATACAACCGGCCGGTTCCGTTGCCCGATATGAAGACCGAGTAGGCGATAACCATCACCACCTGGTCTGTCGTGACTGCAGCCTGATGTTCGACATCGATTGCGCCGTAGGCGAGACGCCGTGTCTGGCCGCCGATGACGACCATGGTTTCCAGATTGACGAAGCCGAAGTCGTGTACTGGGGACGCTGTCCTTCGTGCCGCATGACCTAACGCTCAAATCCGAGTAGCACAGCTTCATCAACTATTCCGTATTAACGAATCCACAACCCCTCAGTAAGAAGCCAAGGAGAAATATGACCGACGACGCCAAGTGTCCGGTACTACAAAACGACCATTCCGCTCGGGGCAGCTCAGCCAACCAGCACTGGTGGCCGAACCAGCTGAACCTGAACATGCTGCATCAAGGCAACCCGAACTCGAATCCAATGGATCCCGACTTCGATTACGCCGCTGCCTTCAATAGCCTCGACCTCGCAGCCATCAAGAGCGACCTCACCGTCTTGATGACTGACTCACAAGAATGGTGGCCAGCTGACTACGGACATTACGGCCCGTTCTTCATTCGTATGGCATGGCATTCGGCCGGGACCTATCGCACCCACGATGGTCGCGGTGGCGGCGGCACTGGACAACAGCGCTTCGCTCCGCTGAATAGCTGGCCTGACAATGGCAACCTCGACAAGGCCCGCGCCTTGCTCGAGCCAATCAAGCGCAAGTATGGCAACAAGATCTCTTGGGCCGACCTAATTCTTCTCACTGGCAACGTTGCACTCGAATCGATGGGTTTCACGACCTTCGGCTTCGCCGGCGGCCGCCCTGACGTGTGGGCTCCCGAAGAAGATGTCTACTGGGGACCAGAAAACGTTTGGCTCGACGATCAGCGCTACAGCGGCGATCGTGAACTGCAGTCACCACTTGGTGCGGTGCAGATGGGTCTGATCTATGTCAACCCCGAAGGCCCCAACGGTCAACCTGACCCGATCGGTTCTGGCCGCGACATCCGCGAAACCTTTGGCCGCATGGCCATGAACGACGAAGAAACTGTTGCCCTGGTCGTTGGCGGCCATGCCTTCGGCAAGATGCACGGCGCAGGCGCCGAAGATCTTATGGAGGCCGAACCCGAAGGCGCTCCAATGGAGCAGCAACTCCTGGGTTGGAAGAACAACTTTGGATCGGGTGTTGGTGTACACACCACCACTAGCGGTTTCGAAGGCGCGTGGAACTCAACGCCTACGCAATGGGACAACAACTATCTCGAGACGCTGATGGACAATGATTGGGAGCTCACTGAGAGCCCAGCAGGCCACAAGCAGTGGACCGCTCCGGCACTTGTTGGCACGGTGCCTGATGCGCACGACGCATCGATCACGCACGCTCCCATGATGAGCACCGCCGATATGGCGATGAAGATGGACCCAATTTACGGGCCGATCTCACAGCGCTTCCGTGACAACCCAGAACAACTCGACGATGCATTCGCTCGAGCTTGGTACAAGCTGACACACCGCGACATGGGCCCTCATGTGCTCCTTCTCGGCCCTGAAGTTGCAGAAGAACAGCTCTGGCAGGACCCAGTTTCAGCAGGTTCCGCTCTGAGCGACGGCGATGTTTCGACGCTCAAGGCCGCGATCATGGACTCCGGCGTCAGCATCACCGACCTGGTATCGGTGGCATGGGCTTCGGCCTCGACCTACCGCCAGAGCGACAAGCGAGGTGGCGCCAATGGTGGCCGTATCCGCCTGTCTCCTCAGAACGCATGGGAAGCCAACAAGCCCGCTGATCTACGTCGGGTACTAGCCGCACTCGAGGGTGTCCAGTCAAGCGCTGGTATCTCGGTCTCGATGGCTGACCTGATCGTTCTCGGCGGCTGTGCAGCTATTGAAGCTGCAGCTGCGGCTGGCGGTAATAGCGTGACTGTCGGTGTTAGCACCGGCCGTGGCGACGCCACTCAAGAACAGACTGATGAAGAGTCATTTGCGTGGCTCGAGCCACATGCCGACGGTTTCCGTAATCACCTTGGCAAGGGTGGTAGCCATGTTGCGGAGCACCTGCTCGTCGATAAGGCGCATCTACTTAACCTCGGCGCTCCTGAGATGGCCGTACTTGTTGCTGGTCTCCGTGTTCTTGGTGTGTCGAACGACAATCACGGTGTTCTCACCGAGAATGTCGGCACGTTAAGCAATGACTTCTTCGTTAACCTGCTCGATGCTGGCACCGCATGGTCAGCAGCATCGGGTGCTGAAGATGTCTTCGAGGGTCGCGATCGCGTTTCTGGTGCCCTCAAGTGGACCGGTACTCGTAATGACCTCGTGTTCGGTTCGAACTCGATCTTGCGAGCCATCTCTGATGTCTACGCATCGAGCGATGCTGGCGCGAAGTTTGTCAATGACTTCGCTGCTGCATGGGCCAAGGTCATGGATGCTGATCGCTTCGATCTTGCGTAACTGAACTGGTCTGATTATATCTGTTGAAGCCTCGTCGGAACCGCAGGGTTCCGACGAGGCTTCTTCGCGTGCAGGCCTGCGTGGCTTCTTCTGTCGCACTTCGGAAATGCGGGTTGTGCCTGAGCAAGCACGCATCTTGGTGAGAGTGCGATGCAATGGAGATGGTGATGTCCTGCGTCTGTCGTTGCGGATAGCGGATACAGATACGTTGGGTGTATGGCTGAACTTGCTGGATCCCAGACTCATGAGAACCTGAAGGCGGCGTTCGCTGGCGAGTCCCAGGCGAACAGGCGGTATCTGTATTTTGCCAAGATTGCCGAGGCTGAAGGGCTCGAAGACGTTGCGGCAAACTTCCGCTCGACCGCGGATGGCGAGACAGGCCATGCCCATGGGCACCTGGGCTATCTGCAGGCGGTAGGTGACCCGATCACGGGTGAACCAATTGGTACCACGGCACAGAACCTGCAGGCATCAATTACCGCAGAGACGCACGAGTACACCGAGATGTACCCAGCGTTTGCCAAAACCGCGCGCGATGAGGGCCTTGATGACATCGCTGACTGGTTTGAGATTTTGGCCAAGGCTGAGAAGTCTCATGCCGGGCGCTTCGAGCAAATGCTTGACAGCCTTGGTTAACGATGTGACGCGTTTGGTCGTCCGCTCCGACATTGTCGATTTCGATACCTATGAGGACAGCCGATCGACGACGCGCCCTTGGGCTCTGGAAGCCAAGAAGGCCAGACGGCTGCATCTGCACGAAAATTTGACGCTGCTGTTCGAGAACAGCGACACGCTGCGCTACCAGATTCAAGAGATCATGCGCGCCGAACGGATGGTTCGTGAAGCTGACATCTTGCACGAGATCGCCACGTACAACACCGTCTTGGGTACGCCAGGCGATTTGGGTTGTGTGCTGCTTATCGAGATCGCTGACGAGACACAGCGGCGTCGCTTCTTGACCGAGTGGTTGGGCCTTCAAGAACGGCTGTATGTCGTTCTTGACGATGGCTCAAGGGTTTTTGCTCGATTCGACCCAGCCCAGGTTGGGCAGGATCGGATCAGTGCCGTTCATTATCTTCAGTTTCCGGTCGAGGGACGTGTACCGGTCGTGGTCGGGACCGACTTCGAAGGTCTAGAGTCGGAGCTAGTGTTAACGCCCGAGCACGTTGCTGCATTCACCGAGGACTTGGCCCGAACATGAGCACATCTAAAACATCATCGGCAGGAACAGTGTCGACTGATGCAGCGACAGGCAAACCCCCAAAGACGGTGTTTCCTGAGCCCGTGCAGTTCGATCTGAATTCCTATCGGTGCCCGCGCTGTCAGACCACCATGGCTGCCGAGTCTTACGGTCCGTGTCAGAACTGTGTGGCCGAGCTCAAGGCCACCCAGCGGGGTGAGGCAACCGGTGAGATAGCGGCCGCATACGAACCCAAGATGAATGTGACCCCGAATGCCGTCGCTCTGAAAGACGACTAGCCACGAACTGGTGAATGCCCAGTCGCCAGGCCCTGCATCAGTATCTGGATCGACGTAACAGTGGGTGAGCAAGCCCGCTGGTGCAGCGAATGCAAGTCGGGCCCTAGGCCGGCTGTCTCGCGTTGTGTGCCGGGGGTGTGACGCGAATGACTGCTGACCTATGTTCTCATTCACGCTCGGCAGACACGGCTGGCCGCTAGCGTTACGGGGTGGCGAAACCGAGCGTAGGTGAGTCAATCAGGTTCATTGGCCGCATGGTTCGTCCTCACTGGATTCCGTTCAGTGTGGCGGTGACCGGAGGAGCTGTCTTTGCGGCGGGCGCCGTGATGAGCGCCGTCATCCTTGGCCGCTTGGTTGACGAGGTCATCCTTCCCGTTTTCGATCAGGGCGACGACATCACTATGTCGGCTGTGTTCGGCTGGAGTGCGTTACTGCTTGCAATCGTGGTGATTCGTATCATCGGCGTGGTTAGCCGCCGTTACTTCGCTGGGATGACAGCCGAACGTGTCTCGCGGGGCTTTCGGCGTGATCTTGCGCATGCCTACGTTCGGCTCCCGATGTCGTTCTATCGGCGCCGCTCAGCGGGCGACCTTCTGGCCCATGTCGACACTGATTCAGACACTGTGACCGAGGTACTGAATCCGCTTCCGTTCGCCTTTGCCGCGATATTTATGGCGGTCTTTGCTGCCATCGCTATGTTTTTGGTCGACCCACTTTTGGCGCTTCTAGCGTTTGCTATCTTCCCTATTTCGATCGTGATGAACCGGGTCTACACCGACCGAGTCGAAGGGCCTGCTAACGAGCAGCAGGCTGCGGTGGGCAAGGTCGCAGCCGTGGCTCATGAGAGTTTCGATGGGGCTTTGGTCGTGAAGTTACTTGGTCGCGAAGAAGCAGAGATCAAGCGATTCAACAACGAAGCCGAGAAACTCCGCCAACACCGGGTGCGGGTCGGCACGTTGCGTGCGGTCTTCGAGTCGACTCTCGGCGCAGTTCCAAACGTGGGGATCGTGCTCGTGGTTCTCATTGGTGCATGGCGCGTCGAGAGCGGCGATGCCACTGTTGGCGGGCTCATACAAATCGCAGCGCTCTTTGCCACATTGAGTTTGCCGTTGCGCATCCTTGGCTACTTTCTGCAAAACGTGCCAATTGCGCGAGCGGCGAGCGCTCGACTGCATACGGTGTTCGACGAGCCGTTCGCTGCACCCGGAGCAGGGAAGCCGCTGGCCGATACAACTGCTGATCTCCGGTTCGAAAAAATTACGCTCGGCTTTGGTGACCAGATCGTTGTGTCCGACGTAGATATCGAGGTACGCGCTGGCGAGACCGTGGCGCTGGTCGGCGCAACTGGTAGCGGCAAATCTACGCTGGTGTCAGCGCTCGCTGGATTGCTTGAACCACAGGCAGGGATCATCACGTTTGGAGGCATTCCAATCGACGACCTGGATCCGACAGTGCGCGCTGATTCAATCCGTATTGCGTTCCAGGAAGCGTTTTTGTTCGGCGACACCATAGATGCCAATGTTGGCCTGGAACGTTCTGGGATCGAACGCACACAGATAGACGCTGCGCTTGTCACTGCTGGCGCAGACGGCTTTGTCGGCGTATTACCTGCGTCGACCTCAACGGTTGTTGGCGAACGCGGCATGACTCTTTCAGGTGGACAGCGTCAGCGGGTTGCTCTGGCTCGGGCGTTGGCAGGCAGGCCCCGTCTGGTTGTGCTTGATGATGCGACCAGTGCCGTCGACGCTGCGATCGAACGTCAAATTCTGGATGCACTGCGGGCTGGGGACCACGCCCCTTCCATGCTCATCGTGGCACACCGGCTATCGACGATTCGCCTGGCAGACCGCATTGTCTTCATTAAAAAAGGCCGCATTGCTGGGCGCGGTACACACGAGGAACTACTCGCTGACCCGGACTATCTCGCGTTGGCCACGGCCTACGAAGAAGCCGAGGCCGAGAATGTCTGATTCGGTCGAGACGGACCTATCGCAACAGGAGCCCCCTGCTGCATTGGGCGCATGGCAGCTTTTCCGACGCGGCATCGAAGAAAGCCCCGAGCTGCGCACCGGTCTGGTTGCGACAATCGTGATGGGTCTGGCAGTCGCCGCTGGTCGACTCGTTATTCCCGTGGTCATCCAACGCACGATCGACCAGGCCATATCGCCAGCAGCAGATGGGTCGACCGCTGTCGATATGGGCAAGGTCGTGACCTTTGCTCTGATCGCCATGGTCATCGTTGTCGCGTCGGCAGTTGTCGCGGTTATAGCTCGACGCCGCATGATTGTGAATGCCGAAGCGACGATCTACGGCCTGCGAACTAGGGCATTTGCCCATGTGCACAAGCTCAGCCTGGCTGCCCATGTCGAGAGCAGCAGCGGCGCATTTTTGACCCGAGTCACATCTGACGTGCAAGCCATCAGTCGCTTTTGTGAGTTTGGTCTGCTTGCCTGGACGGTCGGCCCCATGGTGCTCTTCGGTGTGTTCTTCCTGATGGCCTTGTACAGCTGGCAACTAGCGCTTCTCGTATTCATCACGTTCTTGCCCACCTTGCCGTTCATGAAGTGGGTGCAGGGTAAACAACTGGTGGCGTACGACCGTCTCCGCAGCTCGGTTTCGTTCATGGTTGGCCGTGCAAACGAGGCGATCATCGGCGCTGGGACAGTGCGGGCCTATGGCGTGGGTGAACGGGCCGAGAGCCGAGTTCGAGAAGCCACCGATCAGCGTTACATGGCCGGAATTCGCCGCAACAAGTTCATGGCGATGGTGTTCTCTACTGGCGATTTTTTTGGTTCCCTTGCGTTGGCAGGCGCCTTCGCTATTGGCGTTTGGCAGCGAGATAACTGGGGGATCAGCGGTGGCACGCTTGTCGCGGTCCTGTTCCTGATCACGCTGCTTAACGAGCCCATTGGCGAGCTTGGCGAAACAACCGACCGTACCCAAGAAGCCATTGCTGGTTGGCGCAAGATCCTTGAACTACTGGACACGCCAGTCGACATCGTTGAACCTGATGTTGGTCTTGAATTACCGCGAGAAGCGTTGTCGATAACGGCGGTGAACGTTGACTTTGCTTATCGCACCGGCCCCCGGGTGCTGTGCGATGTTTCATTGCAGATCCCTGCGGGAACGAACGTTGCGGTGGTCGGCGAGACCGGATCGGGCAAGACTACTTTCGCCAAACTGTTGTGCCGCTTGGCTGACCCGATAGCTGGTTATATCGAGCTGGGCGAAGTTCGGCTTGACCAGGTGTCTGCCGAGTCGCGGCTTGGATCGGTTCGTATGGTTCCACAGGACGGCTTCTTGTTCGATGCCACTCTGCGAGAGAACCTTCGTTTGGGGCGCCTTGGTGCGTCCGATGCCGATATCGCAGCAGCCGTCTCGACCCTTGAGCTCGACCGTTGGGTGGCTGGTTTGCCCGATGGGATCGACACCGAGGTCGGGGCCCGTGGCGATTACCTCAGTGTTGGCGAACGCCAGCTCGTGGCTCTGATCCGTGCGGCACTCGCAGACCCCGGCTTGTTGATCCTCGACGAGGCCACCTCTTCGGTTGATCCCGAGACTGATCGAGCGTTGACCGAGACCATCGCTCGCTTATCGAGTGGGCGCACCGTGGTGTCTATTGCTCACCGGCTTGCGACCGCCGAGGCCGCTGACTTGATTGTTGTGTTTGATCAGGGCGCGATCGTCGAGGTCGGCGCTCACAGCGAGCTCGTCGGTGCTGGCGGCATCTATGGCCGACTTCATCAAGCCTGGGTCGGGAACACCCAACGCAAGGCATCGTCAGAAGGTTGAGTTGATAGTTGACTCGCTGCGGCTGTCACCGACGCTGGCAGGATTCGATGCGCCACTACGAGTCAGTCGGCACTCGCCCCCTGCTGGTTTCTGGGCAACAAACGTCAGTCTGTGTATCCAGAACTACTGCATGTGTTGATCTGTTCGATGAATGGCGACGAGAGCCTGCTTTCGCAGCAGGGTGTGTCGGTCATTGGCCATCCGCTACGGGCCGAAAGTCAGGTCACTACGGGTTGTGGCATGGGTGAGTACCTCGTGGTCGCCTGTGATCCTGCCGTCGAGGCTGACCGAGGCCATATGTGACATGGATCTGACGTTTGCGGCGTGGCGGCAGGTTGCAGCGTCTGCTGACGGCGAGCTTCTAGGTGGTAGCCGCGTACAGGTGCTGAGCGTAGGGCTACCCAAGGTTCCGAAACCGCTGCTCGAGCGTGTGTGCACTGCTGAGAGGAATAGTCACCGCCATGATCCGACACTACCGAAACCACCGGCGCTGCGTCACCGCTAGCGGTGCAGTGTCTGGTCCCGAATTGTGAGGCGGTGAGCGCAGTATGGGCTGTCTCGAGCTCACAACTATCAGGAGAGGGTGAGTAAGAAGTCCAGGTATTGGTCGATGGGGTTGAAGCCCAGATCGGCGTCGAAGCCGCTTACAAAGTTCGAGTATGGGTTGAAATCGTAGAAGGACGGCTCGCCGGTCACTGCATCGAGGATGTATTCGACACCTCCGACCTGGGTATCGGCGGCAGCCATGATCCGGGCTGCGGCGCTGATGATGTCTGGTGACGGTGTGAAGAGTGCAATGGTTGCGCCGCCGGGTTCAACCGCACAGCCGTCGGCTGCGCAGTAGTTGAATGCGTTTGGCTGCAGCCTTTGCTTCGTGCCGTAAAAGAACCTGTGCCCGAGCATCTCGACCCGGTAGATCATGTCGTCGGTGCTCTCGATGATGCGTTGCACAACACCGGTGCTATCGATACCCAGGTCGATGTTTCCGGCCGCGAGCGCAGCCAGCAGATGATCGGCAGTGTCGTGGCGCATAATGGCGTTTCCCGATCCGCCGACGTTCGGCTTGGTAAGTACCGGAAAGCCGAGTTGATTGGCCGCAGCGGCCGCATCGTTGGCTCGGAAGATCCCGATTGTGGCAGGTGTCCCCAAGCCGAGCTGCGCGAAGAGAGCGGCCTGAGCAGCTTTGGACCCCCCGATGCGGTGGGTGGTGGAACCATTGACCAGCCTGTAGCCACGCAGCTCTAACGCTGTCAGGATGTGGCCTGTTGCCGCCACGATGCTGGAGGGACGGCCCGTCGACGGCATGGCATTCACCCGGTTTACCCATAGATCGAAGCCGTCGCCGACTGTCATCGCTGAGAAGTCGAAATCGTTGATGTTGAGTGGCGTGAGGTCGAGGCCGCGCTGTTGGGCTCGCTCAATTAGCTCGCGCGACCATGTGGGGTGTTCGTACAGCAGCGCAATCCGCATAGTTCTGGTCACTCAGATGCTGTGCCAGTGGCACTGAATGTGCCAGCGACCAACTGAATTTTAGCCCTTCGAGCGGAGCTTAGGGTCGAGAGCGTCACGCAAACCGTCGCCAATGAAGGTGACACACAATACGCAGGCCGAGATCATTGCACCGGGCCAAATGACTCGGGCAGGTTGAGAAGTAATGAGATCCTTGGCATCGAACAACAGGCGGCCCCACGTAGGGAAGTCGGCCGGGAAGCCGAGACCGAGAAATGACAGCGCAGACTCAGTGATGATGGCTGAGGCCACACCAAGCGAAGCTGCCACCGTGACAGGGCTCAGGACGTTAGGGAGGATATGTCGGGTGACAATCCTTAGGCCGCTGGTGCCGATACTTCGAGCCGCGAGTACGAACTCTTCTTCTTTGATTGCAAGTACGTCGCCACGCACGATGCGGGCCGTTTGCATCCAGTTGGTGATGCCAATGATGAATACCACCAGCAAGAAGATGCCGAGGTTCTGGCCGAAACGATCAGTGACCGGCTCACGGAAGAGCACAACGACCAGCAGCAGCAATGGCAGCTGAGGAATCGACAAGAACACATCGGTCAGACGCATAAGTGGACCGTCGAGCCGTTTGAAGAAACCGGCGAGTACACCGATGGTTGTGCCCAAAATCACTTGGAACAGCATGGCTGCAATTCCCACAGCAATGGATACCCGACCTCCGGTCAACACCCGGGAAAACACATCGCGGCCCAGGTTGTCGGTGCCCATTAGGTGCTTCCAAGTAGGACCTAAATTGCGGTCCGGGACGTTATTTTCGAACGGGTCATAGGGCAGCAAGATAGGGCCGAGGAAGACGGCAAGGAAGATGATGGTCAGCAGTACGAGCCCGAGGATCGCACCGCGATGTCGACGGAACTGACGCCAAACATCGCTGCGGAGTGAGCGATGCTCAGGCAACTCGTCGGGGGCGTCGATGGCCTCGGGTGAATTGGCGAGGTCAGTCATAACGAATCCTTGGATCGAGCAGGCCGTAGAGGGCATCGGCAATCAGGTTGAACACGACGACCAGGAAAGCCGAAAAGAAGGTGATGGTCTGCACCATCGGTACGTCGCCATTGCGGATAGAGGTGATCAGTAGTTGGCCAATGCCGTTGATGCGGAACACAGTCTCGGTGAGGATGGCGCCGCCGATGATGCCAGGGATGGTGAGAGCAAGCAGGGTTACCACCGGGATCAGGCTGTTGCGCATCACGTGCACATTGATGACCTTGGACTCACTTAGGCCTTTGGAGCGGGCGGTCCGCACGTATTCTTGGTTCAAATTGTCGAGTGCAGACGCCCGTGTGAATCTTGCCAACGAACTCGCTTGGAACAAGGTCAGGATGGTGACTGGCATGATGAGCTGTTTGATCTGTATCCAGATTGACGACCAACTGGTGAGCTGCACATCATGGGTCGTGTCGTAAAACGATGGGAACCAATCGAGTTTCACACTGAAGACAACGATGGCCAGCAATCCAGTGAAGTAGACCGGCAGCGAGAAGCCGAGCATGGTTACGAACGTGCCGACATTGTCGAACACTGAGTACTGCTTGTAGGCAGAGATAATGCCAACGGGGATGGCGATGAGTGTGCCGAACAGGGTGCCGAGGCCCAGGACCCAAAGGGTCTGAGGCAGACGTTCGTAGATCGTGTCGAGCGCCGGGCTTCGGGAGGACCACGAGATGATGCGGTCACGAGCCTCGCATTCACCAAAGCACGTGCTGGTGATTGACTCGAAGAGATTGATGGGCTCGTTGATGAACATGAGCCGGCACCACTTCAGCCATTGGAGGAGGAAGGGGTCATTGAAGCCTTGAGCTTCGCGCATACGTTCGCGGACTTCGGCCGGAACGGTGAGTGGCACGTTTGAGGTGGGGTCGCCGGGAGCCAGATCCAAGATGAAGAACAGGATGAAACTGATCACGATCAACGTCGGCACCGCGACCATTGACCGTCTCATGATGTAACGCAACATCTATTGCCTACCTCTCCTGAATTAAATTACTCGATAAAAAGAACAAGGGCGTGTCGAACTATCGCTGATAGATCGACACGCCCTTGCAGCATTTTTAGTGCTAGGGCCGTTTTGGCCTATGGGTTATCCCTCGCGGGTCCATTCCTGGATGTTCCAGTACTCACTGTCCCAACCATTGAGCGGACCGGCGGTGTTGAGTGAGTTGGCTTTCGCCGAAACCGAGCCACGGCTGATCAGCGGAATCACGCCACCGCTCTCGGCCGAGATGATGTCGTTCACTCGAATGACGAGGTCGTTTCGGTTGGGGTCATCGATGGCCGCAGCGTTGAGTTCTGCCCAGGTCGCGTCGAGTTCCGCGTTTGAGATGCGAGGCATGTTGCTGCCGCCCCAGCTGCTCTCAAGCGTTGGAATCTCGGAGGTCCTCCAATTTCCCAGGTACGAAGCAGGATCAGGCAACGTCGAACCGTTGGTGAACATCTCGATGTCGAAGAAGAACTTCCAGATACAGGCATCGCTAGCGCAGGTGCCGTCGAAGAAGAGGCTTGCGTCTTCGTTCTTCATGTTGACAGAAATACCGATGTCGTCCCAGTAGCCCTTGATGAGGTCCTGGTTCGACTGGCGCACTGCGTTGGTTGACGTTGCGTAGTCGAGCTCGAGTGGCGTGCCATCAGGCAGTTCGCGAACACCATCGTCATCGGTGTCGAGGTAACCAAGGCCATCGAGAATGCTGTTTGCTTCGTCGAGGTCTTGAGTCAAGCACCAGTCGTTGTTGGTCGACTGCTCGCCCACAGGCCAGATGTTGCACGTTGGGATACCGGTGTCGCCGTAACCGACAATCACGAGTTCCTGACGGTTGATCGCAAGCGACAATGCCCGTGCAAACTCAGGATTGTTGTAGAAGAACGGGTTCGGGTTGTTGCCATCAAGCCAGTTGGATCGAGCATCGCCGTCGGCGCGGTTGTCGGTCTGGTTCAGGTTGATGTGCTCAACGTTTGCGGTGAACGAAACAATAACTTCACCCTTGCCAGCGGCTGCCATTGGGTTGAGAATTTCGGGAGCAACCTGCAGGTTCCAGGCGTAGTCGGCTTCACCGATTTCGAGCACCGACCGAGCGGCCGCCTCTGCGTCGCCGCCACCCTTGATGGTGACAGTGCCGAAGAATGGTTCACCCTGGGCGTTGCCACGCCACATCGGGTTGTACTCGTAGGTCACCGTGTCTTCAGGGCGAAGTTCGGTAACCATGTATGGGCCGGTTCCGACAGGAGCGAAGTTTTCGTCTGTGCAAGATGACGCTGCTGCACCGACACAATCCGCAAACTGTGCACGCTGGATGACTGGGTTCAGGTAGCCAACAAACTGGTCGTAGGGGAATGGTTTCGGCTCGAGGAAGGTGATCTTCACGTTCCGATCATCAATAGCCTCAACATTGGCGACGGTGGTCAGGTCAAGACTGCAACCGGTTGCTTCATCGGAGCAGTACTCATAGGTGAAGACCACGTCGTCAGCGGTGAATGGCGTTCCGTCAGACCACATGACGTCTTTGAGGGTCCAGGTGATTTCGGTGAGGTCGTCGGAGATGCCATTGCCAGCAGTTGGAATGAACTCGGCAAGAGCCGGTTCGAGCACGCCGTCTGGACCGAATCGAGCCAGCGGTTCGAGTGTGAGGCTGGCTGCCAGTGCGTCCTTGGTGCCACCGGAGAGCAAGACGTTTGCCTGTGATGGTGCCTGCCACTGCAGAAGTAGCAACTCACCACCCTGGCCGGCGGTTGATTCCGCCATGGCTTCTTCTTCAGCCGGAGCGGCTTCTTCTTCGTCGGCTTCTTCGTCGGCCTCGCTGGACGCGGCCTCTGTCATGTCGTCAGCGTCAGTCGCTGTATCGGAGCTGTCACCATCACTGCCGCCGCATGCGGCAGCAAAAAGGGCAAAAACAGCAAGCAGTGCAAGCAGTTTCAAACGTTTCATATAGGTAGTTCCTCCTCCAAGGCGCTGGCATCCACCAGCGTGGCAATCATGCTAGACGGGAAATCAAAGTGACGCGCTCTAGAGCGCTGTGTCATTTCGGAGAATAGGTTTCGCGGTTCTCCACGCGGTTACGCCGATGACTAATTTTATCTTGCCGAAACGGAGCTGTTATTCAGCGAAGTGACAAGCAACCCAGTGATCAGTGCCGATTTCACGCCACTCAGGAACCTCAGATGAGCACTTCTGTTCAGCGATGGGGCAGCGCGTATTGAACACGCACCCTGGCGGCGGGCTCGAGGGACTCGGCAGGTCGCCCTCAAGGATGACACGCTTGCGGATGTCTTCTGCCCGCGGATCAGGCACCGGAACTGCTGACAACAGCGCCTCGGTGTAGGGATGTTTTGGGTCATCGTAGAGGCGTTCGACGTCGGTCATCTCGACGATGTGGCCCAGGTACATCACCGCGACGCGGTCTGCGATATGGCGAATCATTGATAGGTCGTGAGAGATGAAGAGGTACGTGAGGCCCAGGGATTCCTGGAGTTCCAGAAGCAGGTTTACGACCTGAGCCTGAATCGATACGTCGAGAGCCGCGATGGGCTCGTCGCATACGATGAAGTCAGGATTCAAGGCGATGGCGCGGGCGATACCAATGCGCTGGCGCTGGCCACCCGAAAACTCATGCGGATATCGGTTAGCGTGTGATGGATCAAGGCCAACGATCGAGAGCAGCTCTTCGATGCGCTGGCGGCGTTCGACCGGGCCCATATCTGAGTGTTCTCGCAACGGTTCGCCGATAATAGATGCGACCGTCATGCGGGGATTCAGACAGGCGTGTGGATCCTGGAAGATCATCTGAGCTCGAGGACGAACTTTTCGCATTTGTGAGGTGGACAGCGTGGTGAGATCTTGGCCTTCGAAGAAGACGTGGCCTTCGGTAGCGGTGTCGAGTTGGAGCATCACACGCCCTGTCGTTGACTTGCCACACCCACTCTCGCCTACTAGGCCAAGGGTCTCGCCGCGGTGGATGTCGAAGCTGATGCCATCTACCGCCCGTACTGCACCGACCTTGCGGCGGAACAGGCCACCTGCGATAGGAAAATGCTTTTTTAGACCGCGGACGCTAACGATGATTTCGCGATCGGTGGACGACGCTGGCGTCGTGGCTTGTAAGTCGGTCATGCGCGTGGCCTTTCGTTCTCGAGATCCCAGAAGCAAGCAGTGCGATGTCCTGGGTGCACTTCGACCAGCTCAGGAACTTCGCTGGTGCAGCGATCGAATGCATGGGCGCATCTCGGCGCAAATGAGCAGCCTGTGGGCTCGGCATACAGGCTCGGGGGTTGACCGGGAATACTGACCAGCTCTTGGCCCTTTTGGTCAAGTCGAGGCAGCGAGGCAAGAAGGCCCACGGTGTAGGGGTGCATCGGTCTGGCATAGAGGTCTCGAACGGGAGCCTCTTCGACTATTCGCCCGCCATACATGACGAGGACCCGGTCGGCGAGGCCGGCGATCACGCCAAGGTCATGGGTGATCCACACCACTGCGGTGCCCAAGCGTTCTCGTAGATCCTTAACAATGGCAATGATCTGGGCTTGGATAGTGACATCAAGGGCCGTGGTTGGTTCGTCGGCGATGATCACTTCTGGAGAACAAGCCAGGGCGATGGCGATCATAACCCGCTGACGCATACCGCCGGAAAGTTCGTGGGGGTAGGCCTTCAGCCGTGCAGCGGCATCAGGGATACCGACCATGTCGAGGAGTTCGGCTGCTCGAACTTTGGCGCCCTTTTTGTCGACATCGGTGTGCAATATGAGAGGCTCGGTGATCTGCCGCCCGATGGTGAGTACGGGATTCAGTGATGTCATCGGGTCTTGGAAGATGAACCCAATTTGCCCGCCGCGGACCTTGCGTAGCTCGTTGGGTTCTAGCTGCAGCAGATCGTTGTTTCTGAAGTTTGCCTGGCCATCAACGATGTCGCCCGGTGGCATCGGAATGAGTTTGAGTAACGACATCATGGTCACGCTCTTGCCGGAACCGCTCTCGCCGACAACACCAAGCAGCTCACCTGCATGGAGTTTGAAGCTCACGCCATTGACAGCGTGCACGGTGCCGTCTTGGGTATGGAAGTGCGTCTTCAGGCCGTTGACCTCAAGGACAGTTTCTCGATCACTCGCGCTCATACTGGCCGCAGGGTAGCCGTCGGATGGACCACAGACCGCAGTTGCAGCCCTGGACAGCGGTTCGTGAGGGTTAACGTTCGACCCGGTTGACACCAACGCCGGTGTACCGGCTGAGTGGTCGGGCCATCCGAAGGCGGAACCACTCGGTGTCTCGAGCATGCGCATGCCAATGGTCCGGGATCGTTCGCATTTCACGATCGAGCGTAAATGGTTCATCACCGAAGCGCGTCTTTCCTGCAGCTTCGAGATGGCCAAGCATGTGCGTGATCTCGGCTTGGGTTGGGTCGATGCCATGCGGCTTCCAGACGGCCATCGGGACCGAACAGACTTCGCAGTCGGTGATCCAACACGTTTCGTCCTCGTGATACCAATGGGTAAACCGGGCGGCCTCGCATAAATCACAGCCGACCGCAGCTTCGCTGTGCTCGGGCTCCTGTGGGCGGTCTTCAGACGCTGTCATGTCGGCGTGCTCTCTTTCTGAAGCCGTTTGAGGGCAGTAGCAAACAGCTCATAATCAGGGTGTTTTGGGAAAGCCGCATGCAATCCCTCGAACGCGCAGCCCCAGTCCACAGTCTTTGGGCTGCGCAGTATGAGTGTCAGAATCGGTTCCAGGTAGAGCGACGCCACCGGAGAAGTGTTGTTCTTGTAGTGAGCATGGCCCATCGCCCTTGGACTCTCTTGCGGTCAGTTCAGTTGTCATGAGCTTTCCATGAGTCCAAGGCGACGGAGGCCGAGGGCCGAACCTGCTCTACAGCTCGACGACGACCTTGCCGGTGGTCTTGCGGTGGGCGAGATCGTCGAAAGCTAGCTTGGCGTCCTCAAAGGTGAACGGTGGGTACATATTGGGCGAGATCTTGCCGGTGTCGGCGAGCCTGGTCAGTTCGCCGAGTTGGCGCACGAGAGAATCAGGATCGCGCTGAACTGATGCACCCCAGTGGACGCCAACGATCGAGTAATTTTTGAGCAGGGCATGGTTCATCGGCGAGTCGGGGATCGTGCCGCCTGCGAAGCCAATGATCAGCAGTCGACCGTCCCAGCCCATGCACCGACGGGCATGTTGGAAGGTGTCGCCACCGACGACCTCGTAACAAACGTCCACGCCGCCACCGGAGATCTCGCGAACCTCGTCGACGAAATCAGGGGTAGCTCGGTAATCGACGGTGAAGTCTGCGCCGACATCCTTGCAGACCTGCAGTTTCTCGGGACCGCCAGCAACGGCGATCACGGTCGCACCTTGGGCCTTGGCCAGGTCGATAGCTGCGGTTCCGACGCCGCCCGCAGCGGCGGTGATGAGAACGGTTTCGCCGGCTTGCAGTTGGGCCCGTTCGTGCAGGCCGAACCAGGTGGTCGGGTAGTTAACAAGCAAGGCGGTGGATTGGCCCGCCGTAAGCGATTCGGGGGCGCGAAAGGCCCGCTTTGCGGAGGCAACGATGTGCTCGGACAACGAAGCGCCGTCGCTGGTCATGACTCGATCGCCGATCGCGAAAGAATCGACTCCTTCACCCAGCCCTGACACGCGGCCAACGACCGACTCGGCTGGCGAGAACGGTGGGGTCGACTTCACCTGATACTTGCCCTGTGCCATCAGCACATTGGGGAAAGCCACGCCAACGGCTTCGACCTCGATGCCTATTTGGCCAGGGCCAGGTGTCGGTATGTCGACTTCGTCGAGTTGTAGGTCGGTCCATGGATCGCCGAGTTCGTGCATTTGCCAAGTTCGCATGGCAGGTCTCCTAAATAGATGTTGTGATGGAGGTCAGAGAAGTGGGTATAGACGGGGCATCAGCCGCGAGCGACAATTCTGCTCTGCAACGTGCCGATGCCTTCAATTTCAATTTCAACAGTGTCGCCTGCCGTCAGGTACGTAGGCGGATCCATCTTGTCGCCGACGCCCGATGGCGTGCCGGTCGCAATGACATCACCAGGGCGAAGTGACGTGCCCGCGGTGATGTATTCGATCGTCTCGGCGATCTTGAACAGCATCATGTCTGTGGTTCCGTCTTGGCGAACGTCGCCGTTCACCCGAGTCAAGATTCGCTTACCGTAGGGGTCGCCGAATTCGTCAGCGGTTACGACGACAGGGCCAATCGGTGCTGAGTTGTCGGGGTTCTTTCCGATCGCCCATTGCTTGGTGCGTCGCTGGTAACCGCGAGCGCTTATATCGTTGAAACAGGTGTAACCCAGCACGCCGGCCATGGCATCTGCTTCGGTCGTATCGGTCAATGGCGCGCCGATGATGACTGCCATCTCGCATTCCCAGTCCAGACGATTATCGCCTGATGGCACGGGAATCTGGTCACCATGGTTCGACAACGAGGCGTACCACTTGGCGAAGATGTTGGGGAAGTCTGGCCGCTCGCTTCCCGTTTCAGAGATATGTGCGGCGTAGTTCAGGCCGAGGCACAGAACTTTGGCCGTCTGTGGCACAGGTGGCACGCGCACGATGTCAGCAATCGCGACTGAAGGTCCGCTCGGTGCGATGTTCTGCCAGCGGTCAACGTCAGCGTAGAACTCATCGATGGAGCAGAGCCGTCGAACTTGCTCGTCGTTCACGACGCCGATTGCTGCAACTCCATCAACTTCGAAACCCAAAAAGCGCATGTCGCATTCAACCACAGTGGGCAACGCTCTGGTAGGTGGCACGGGTAGCTGGGCGAAGACCGAGTGCATGAAGGAGGGCTCCCGCTGCCGTAGCACGTCGAAGTCGATGTCGATAGCTAGTACCTGGAACGCCTGCCCCAAACTCAGACAGAATGCATTCGGTAGAGCGAGTTCGACCATTCCTTGGTCAGGAAAGTGGCATTAGTGACATAGCTCTACAACTGTTTGTGAAGCCCGTCATCGAGACCTTGCTGCATCGCCAGTGCAGTTCGAGTGTTCAACCGAATATGGCATTGATTGAGTTAGGCGATGCGCATCCGGGCGACTTCGCGCTCGCTGATCGGCAGGCTGTATTTCTCGTAGGTGCCCTCGCTGCTGACGGAACCTGACTCATTTCTAGCCAGAAAGAATGCAGTACTGGCTATCTCATCCACATGGCCCATGTGCTTAACCGATGCGACTAGATGGTGTCTGGGTTTCGATGGCATGGATCAGCAGTCGGTTCTTGAAGTGCCCTGCTGTCATCAAGGTCTTTATCAGGTGCGCTGTAATGCGGTTCACGCCCACGTTTTCGGGTTCGTAGTTCAGAGCAGTATTGATCTTGCAGTAGCCGCGGCCTCGCAAACGTCCACAGTACGCTCGGCGTCGTGCAGATTCCGAAGCTGGTTGTGTTCGATGTTGACGGCACGTTATTGGACTGGGATGGCAATGTCGCCTCGTCGACTGTTGCGGTGCTGGCTCGGTTGCGGGCACTTCAGATACCCATCGCGCTAGCAACTGGTCGCCCGTTGGCCGTGGCTCAGTTCACGCTTGACCATGTTGGTGGTGCCGACTGGATGGCGTGCGGTAACGGTTCGGTGCTGTTCGAGGTGAAAACAGGTCGCTTGTTACGCGATCGTTGCCTCCCTGAAGATGTCGTATTGCCGGTGATCCATGGCTTGCGCGCTCGCCTCCCCGGTGTTGGGTTCGCTGTCGAGGTTGGTGACACGGTCCTTGAGGAACCTGGCTTCAGTCGTCGTGTGCCCGAGACGAATTCGGTGCCTCCTGTCTCCGACGTGCTCGATGCGCTACCTGCCGATCTATCCCAAGTCCGTCGCGTCATCCCATTCCACGATGATTACGACGATCGACTCGACGAACTTGCCGCAATCGTGGCCGAGTTGATCGACGACCGATGTCAGGTGCAGTTTGGCGGCCTGCCGATTGTCGACGTCTCACCGCGTGGCGACCACAAGGCGGTGGCGTTGCAAGTGCTCGTCGATCATCTGGGTTTGACCGCAGCAGACGTTGTCGCGTTTGGCGATGGCGGCAATGACATCGAGATGCTGCGGTGGGCCGGAACCGGTGTGGCCATGGGTAATGCCCGTCCTGAGGTGCAAGCCGCTGCCGACCGTGTCACCACGAGCGTCGAGGAAGACGGTATTGCTGCTTTCCTCGAGCCCTTACTCGCAGCGAAGACCTGAAGCAGCGTCCCATCTCCGGGACAACCTGCAGGTATCACGAGGCCGGCGTGCTTCCTGCGATGCAGCACAGGGTGTGCGACATGGCCGTGTGGAAGAGTGAAGGGGATGAGTGATCACGAATTCGGATTCAAGACTCGCACGCTGCACGCTGGTGGTCAGCCTGACTCGGCCACGGGAGCAAGAGCCGTCCCCATCTATCAGTCGACCAGCTTCGTGTTCGAGGACACCGACGATGCGGCGGACCTGTTTGCGTTGCAGAAGTTCGGAACTATCTACAGCCGGATCTCCAACCCAACCACGGCTGCATTTGAAGAACGTATGGCGAGCCTCGAAGGCGCTATTGGTGCTGTAGCTACGGCCAGCGGTCAGGCAGCGGCCTTCTTGGCTATGTCGACGCTGGTGGGCGCTGGCGATCACATCGTTTCCGCGGCTGGGGTATACGGCGGCACCTACACACTCTTTGATACGACGTTGGGTCGGTTCGGGGTTGACACAACGTTTGTTCCGAACACCGACGTCGACGCGTTCGCTGCGGCGATCCGGCCCGAGACCAAGGCGATGTATACCGAGGTCATCGGTAACCCTGGTGGAGCGGTTGCTGATCTCGAGGCGTTGGCCGACGTGGCACATAGTCATGGTCTGCCGCTGGTTGTTGACTCGACCTTTGCCACGCCATGGTTGTGTCGGCCAATGGAATGGGGTGCTGACATCGTGGTGCACTCGGCTACAAAGTTCATCGGAGGTCATGGCACGAGCATCGGCGGCGTTGTAACCGAGGCCGGGACCTTTGACTGGAGTTCGGGCCGGTTCCCTCGGATGACTGAACCCGTTCCGACCTACAACGGCTTGCAGTGGTTCGGCAACTTCGGCGAGTACGCCTATTGCATGGCGTTACGGTCCGAACAACTGCGCGACGTGGGGGCATCATTGTCCCCGTTCAATGCGTTCATGCTGCTCCAAGGCCTTGAGACTCTGCCGTTACGCATGGACGAACATGTACGAAACGCTCAAGCGGTCGCTCAGTGGCTTGACGCTGACCCTCGCGTCAGCTGGGTGGCCCACGCTGACCTTGACGATTCGCCCTATCGCTCGTTGGCGGCTAAGTACTTACCGCGTGGTGCCGGCGCGATCTTCACCTTTGGAGTGAAGGGTGGCCGTGAGTCAGGCCAAGCCTTCATCGAGAAGCTCGAACTTATCAGTCATCTGGCCAACGTCGGCGACGCCCGTACATTGGTGATCCACCCGGCATCGACAACCCATCAACAGCTCAGCGAGGACCAGCTCGCTGCGGCTGGAGTCGGTGGGGACATGGTTCGGTTGTCGGTCGGGCTCGAAGACTTGGACGACATTCTGTGGGATCTGGACCAAGCTCTCGGCTGACCAATTTTGGTGGTGGCGCTATGCGCGTGTTGGGCTACTCGGCGATGGTCGATCGGCAGTCCGGAAGAGCGACGTTGATTCTTCCGCCACAGGTGCTGCCGATCTCTTCAAGCTGACTACCAATAGGCGAGCGGTAGTACAGGAAGTCGCAGGCCGTCATGTCGCCGCCGACCTGACAAGCTTTGGTTACTCGTCCGAGCCCAGCGCTGTCGAGAGCGAAGAAGCGTTCGTCTTCGCCGGCATCGATGCCAGCGGTACAGAAGGTGACTGCGGTGTTGGCGAGGCCTCCACAGGTGACAGCTACAGCCTCTTCTGTTGAGTTGAACGGCGAGATCACATACAGAATGTCGCACGCCAAGTTGTTGCCATCTGCGCAATCAGTGAGCAGGCCTTGGAGTTGTTCGGAACCGCCCAAGCCGAATCCCTTAGGGATCTCAACTTCTGGTGTTGTTGCTGGCGCGTCGGTGCTTGCACCCTGGTCGGTTTCAGCGTCGGCGTCGGTGTTGTCAGAAGCGCTGTTGTCGGAAGCGGTGTTGTCGGCGGGGTCTGAGTCATTCTGGGTGTCTGAGCGAGATCCGTCTGCGGTGTCGGTGTCGTCTGGTTCGGTGTTGGCTTGGCTGCTGTCAGTTGTTGATGCTGCTGCCGGGCCATCTGTTGATGCAACTACTGGGCGTTCGTCGATGGACAGCCCCGTGGTCGAAGAGCAGGCGGCAAGGAATACCGCTGCTACGGCTAGACAGATGAGTAGGCCTAGTCTCGATTGCACCATGTCAATTTGCCTTAAAGCTGGCGTGTGTGACGGGCGCAGGGCACAATTGGCCCGTGACCTATCGTGAACCCAGCGCTATCAGCCGCAAGCAGATCCTTGATGGGACCCGCTCGATTGCGGTGGTTGGAGCATCTTCCAACCCGTCGCGCTCTAGCAATTTCGTGATGACGTACTTGGCGTCTTCGGTCTGTGATTTTGACCTGTATCCGGTCAATCCGCGTGAAACCGAAGTCAATGGCTTCCCTTGTTACCCCTCGCTCGATGCGTTGCCGGTAGTGCCAGACCTGGTTAATGTATTCCGCAAGCCCGAGGATTGCCCTGCCATTGCGGCTGAGGCAGTAGCGGTCGGTGCGACGACCTTATGGCTGCAGCTTGGCATCATGTCGGAAGAGGCTGCGGAGATCGCACAGGCCGGGAATCTTCAGCTTGTTATGGACCGGTGTACCAAAATCGAGCACGCTCGATTTGCCGGAGGACTCCACCTTGCCGGCTTCGACACGGGTGTCATTTCGGCACGCCGAGCCAGCTAGTCGCTGCACCATCTGTGCACCATCTGTGTCAGACACGAAAGGTTGCATCATCTGTGTCAGACACGAAAGGTTGGTGACACGAAGGGTGCGGGGTCAGCGGGTTGGGGTTGTTATGAGGTGCGGTAGTCGCCGAAGGTTTCGTCTCGCTCGCTGAGCTTGTCGGTGAGGTTGCCGTCGCCGAATCCTTCGCGATATGCCAACGATGATGGCTGGTGGAAAGCGAGGGCCTGGAGCTCAGTGGTGGCGCGGATGCCATCGCGAATGCCCATTGCTTCCATGGCGCGATGCGCGGACCGCTTGTTTATGGCCAACAGGTCGAGTGGAATTTTGGCGATGCGGTTGGCGATCTTTAGTACCTCGTCATCTAGGGCACCCTCGGCGAAGGAGCGGTTCGCGTACCCCGATTCGACCGCTTCGGTCCCCGACATTGCATCGCCGGTTAACAAGGCTTCCATGCCCCGTCGGAGCCCCATCATCCAGGTCTGCCATTGCATGTCTGGCGGCGACATCAGGCGCACAGGTGGGTAGCCGATCTGTGCATCATCGGCCACGTAAACCAGGTCGCATGCCGTTGCCAGTTCACTGCCGCCGGCGAGGCACCAGCCATGGACCTGACCGATGATGGGCGTTGACATGTCCCACATCTCGAACCAGTTGTTCACCACATGGCGTGCCCACCAGCCATCTTGGTAGGCCGTTGTCCGTTCGACCGGTCGGTTCGGCTTACTTAAGTCGTAGCCAGCCGAGAAGCATTTGCCTGCGCCTCGCACGATCATTACTGAGACATCCTTGTCCCGGTCCCCCGCACGTAGAGCGTCAAACAGTGCACCTCGGAGACTGTCATCGAGTGCATTGCGCTTGTCTGGCCGATTAAGCGTGAGTCGGCGAATTTTGGGAGCGGGGTCGTCGATGAGCAGAACGTCTTCAGCCATGGGCTGAGCCTTCACTGCATCGAGCTGTGCCACCAAATCGGGCGGCACTGTGGTTGCTTAGTCGCGAGGATTCGCTGCAGTCATCGACTGGTTGGCCGACGCGAGAAGTGTGCCGTTGCGGCTCCACAAGAATCCTCGGCTCGTAGCGAATCCGGCCGCGACGAACTCGACATGGCTTTCACACAGCACCCATTCGCTGGATTCGTCGACTTCAAGCGGTGAGACGAACCGAATGGTGTTGTCCAGGCTTGAGCAGAAGATCCTTTGGTCAAGAGAATTACCCACAGCCGACGGCAAGTAATCGGCCATCAACGCAAGCGCGGCAGCATCGTGCACAACGTTCGGCATCCGGGTCCAGAACAGCGTTGACGCGTCGCCGCTCGCAGCGCCACGTCCGGCAGCGTCTTCAGGGGCGAAGCCAAACATGCCGCGAGCCATACGGACATCGACGTGATTGTGCAGCGACTCGGTGTCTTGGAGCCGGCGCAACGGCTCGCACGCCTCTGGTGGTTCGACCTCGGGCATCTGTCGCCAGATACGCCGGTGGTCTTCGCTGCGGTTACCGGTGGCGCCGAGTAGCGCCAGGACCGTTCGGTCGGCGCTGGTTCCGGTCAAGCGGGCCTGGCAAACGGTTCGGCCCTTCGTCAGGATCTCGGTAGTGACCACGAGCTCATCGGGCGGCTGAATCGTCGAGGCGAACTGACAGGTCATATAGACCGGTGGTTGGCCTGCTGCGGCCTCGAGGGCGATGAGTCCGGCAGCCAGGCCGACCCCTCCAAAGAGTGACCCTGAGCCGCCGCCCAGCAGCTGGTCGGTCATAGTCAGTGTCTGTGTGTCGCCGGGCTGGGTGCTGAGCCCAAGGAACTCGGCGGTTGTTATTGGTGTAGCCATATCGGTGCACGACGCTAGCGGCACCATCAGGGTGGGCTACAGCTGAGGGCGATGACTGTTCCCCAGTCGACGCCTATTCGGGGTCATGTCGACGACAGGAGTGCCCCAGTAATCGCTCACTGGCTGACTGCTGTGCGGCATCCAAGCCGATACGTGTGTTCTGAGCAGTCGATGATGCTGAAGCGGCTGAGGTGGATAAATTCACTCCAGCCCGCCCGGAGGTCGATGCGCATAAGGGCGACCTTCTCGACACGCCCGCCGAGTTTGAACAGCGCACGTAGCACAAGCGAAATGGCGGTGGCGGCTGCTGCGATTACGCGGCGAGCGACCTGGACCCGCAACAGCACGGGGGCATTGAGCGGGAACTGGGTCAAGACTTTGATGATGAGTAACTCGAACAAGCCACGCTGGGCGCACTCCGTCGGTGTCCGAGACGCCTTTAATGAACTCATGGGCAAGCTTCACCGATGAGAAGATCTGTTCTAGGTCCACGACGCCGACGCGGGGCGCGTCGGTTCGGCGCAATGTCGACGTGCTCGGTGTCTCAGCCGAAATCAGATTGCCAACTGCCGTGGCGTAGGTCTCGTCGCTACGAGTCCGCTGGGAGCGCGCGCTGTAACACCGAGATGCCAGCTGTTCGTCTTAGCTGTTCGTCGATCTCTAGAACGGTCGCATTATTATGTGTCCACTCGGGTATGAGACCACGCCATTGCAGTGCGAACAGCCGGTGCGGTGTTTCACAGCCGGTGCGGTGTTTCACAGCGAAGTTCACGTACCTTGCAGATGCCAATGGCGATGGCGATGGTGTGCCAGCGGCAATGATCGTGACTTTCCCGCTCAGACCTTTCAACAAGTCGCGCTGGATGCTTGGTTGATAGTTCCAGGATTATGTCGCCTTGTGGTCATCGAAGTTGTCTCACTCGACAGTCAGGTGGACACCTACCAAGGCCTGAATGTTGCAGTACGCCTCCTGCAGGCCACGAACCTTGAGCGCCGCCGTCACGGCGCCACTCTGGCGAGGGGTCGTGCGGCACGGGCAACTGACTAGCGAGCCGTTGGCCATTCGTGCCGAGGAGGTTGCCCAGGGGCCAGACGGCGGTGACGATCGACTCTGGAGCGTTGGTCGCAAGGTCGATGACCAGGTAGTGAGGACCTCGATGGACCGCAGATGAGGAAGCTTAAAACAAGGAGGGCTACGCCTACGCCCAGTAAGGGGCGCGCAGCTTGCGCTTGTTGATCTTGCCCATGGTGGTGCGGCCAACAGTGTCGACGATGTCGACCGATCGAGGGCACTTGTAGGAAGTCAAACGTTCCTTGCACCAAGCGATTAAGGCTGCTGCGTCGGGCGGGTTGTCCGCATCTGCGGGGATAACGAGTGCCTTGAGAGATTCGCCCATATCAGGATCAGGAACGCCGATACACGCGACGTCGGTGATCTGTGGATGGTCGATCAATATGAGCTCGGCCTCGGCGGGGTAGATGTTTGCGCCGCCGGATACAACCATGTCGCTGAAGCGGTCCGTTAGATAGACGTAGCCATCGTCGTCCATGTAGGCGATCTCGCCAAGCGTGAAGATGCCCGGAGCAATGTGCGCTGCAGCAGTTTTTTGAGGGTCATTGGGGTACACGATGCCGCGGCCGGTCTGGTCCTTGAAGTAAAGACGTCCTTCGGTATTAGGTGGGAGCTCGTTGTTGTTGTCGTCGAGGATCATGGCGGTGAATGGAGCGATCGCCTTGCCGACCGAACCGGGGTGTTTGAGCCATTCTGCGCTGTTGATTGAGCAGGTCGTGCCGACCTCACTGGCGCCATAGGAGTCGCTGAAGACCGGCCCGAACCAGTCGATCATTTGTCGCTTAACGTCGATCGGACATTTTGCACCGGTGTGAGCGATCAACTTCATCGAGGAGACGTCGTACTTTGCCTTGATGTCGTCAGGGAGCTGCAGCATGCGGACGAAGTGCGTCGGCACCATCACGGTGGATGCCGTTTTGTATTTGTCGATTGCTGCCAGAGTTGCCTCGGCATCGAAGCGGCCGCGGATCACAGATGACACGCCGGCGGCGAGCAGGCGCATACCGCTTAGCGGACCGGTGTGGTACATCGGCCCCACGACCAGGTGTGTGCCGAATCGTGCGAGCCCGTGCCCCTTCATTGTTTCTAGGTGTTCGGCCATGTTGTCGCCACCAGCGAACATTGTTGGTGGGAGATCGGTGCCCTTGGGCAAGCCTGTTGTCCCTGACGTGTACAGCAGATTTGGCAGCGGCATCGTGCTCATCGGTGGATGTTCACAAGACCCGGTATTGAGCCATTCGAGCCATCCGTCTACACCATCGGTGTTGTCGGTGTTGTCGGTGTCATCTGTACTCCACATGATGACGGTCTTGATACCGGCTTCGCGTGCCGCATGCTGCGCCCGGCTGACGGTCGACTCGTCGCAGAAGATGACTTGTGACTCGCTGTCGCTCACGATGTACGCGGCTTCTTCGGCGGTCAGGTGGAAGTTCACGGGCACGGTGGAACACCCAGCGAGGAGTCCGCCTAGGTGCGCTAATGCTGTCTCGCCAGCGTTTTCGGCAAAGATGGAGATGCGTCGCTTCGGGCCTAGATCCATGGACAGCAGCAGGTTGGCGCAACGGTTCAGCGTGTCATTTACTTCGGTCCAGGTGAGGTCGCGATATTGGTCCGCCAATGCAACGGCGGTCGGATCGGCTGCGGCCAGAGCGGCGGCAAATTCAGGCATACCGAGAGTCTTACGCAGCAACAATCGAGTTCAAAAACTCGACGTTCAAATCAGGAGTGCTGGGGTAATGACGAACGAACTTTCGGTCGGCAAAGTTCCACTCGCTGTCCTCTTGAAGGTATGCATCGTCGCTGCGCACCAACAGGATTCCTAGTGTCCTGTCCCTTCGGCGTTTGGCGCCTAGAGAGCGTTCCACTTCTCCCCCTATCCGCTACCGCCCCTGGTGAGTGTGGGCTGTGCAGTTGGATGGATGTAGCCCCCTACTCGCCGACGGGGAGTAGGCGGTGTCCATGGGGGTAGCGGGCAGCATCTCGTTGTGGCCTGTAGCAAGGTTGGAGATGAACAATTGGCAGCAAGGTTGGAGATGAACAATTGTTTGTCGGTATTGGCTTAGTTGTTCGCCCAAACGAGCGCCTAGGCCTCTGCGAAGACAGAGCTTATTTTGCTGGTTGTGTTCACTTGCTGGACTAGACCAGAGCCATGGTGATCTCAACCTCGCTCGTGGGTATGACCGTCGACAACATCGAACATGATGTCGACGAGCGTTGGACTATGGCGTATGCCGCCGCGCTCGGTGACTATTTGCCCGACTATTTCGATACAACGGGCCCCGACGGCATCGTTGCTCATCCGCTCTTTGCCGTGTGTCCCGAGTGGCCGGTGATTGTTGCATCGCGCGATTACACCAGCGAACTTGGCGTTACACCGGCCGAGGTTCTGACCTCGGTTCACGCCACCCATGACACAACGATTCACCGTCTCGTTCGACCCGGCGACCGTTTGCAGACATCGCTCGAACTTGTCGGGTTAGAGCAGATCCGTCCTGGAGCGAAGTCGACCATGCGGATCCAGACGGTTGATGCCAACGGCACGCCAGTAGCGACCACGACCCAAGACGGCATCTACCTGGCACAGCAGTCAATCGGCGAGGCTGTGCCCGACCTCGCACGCCCGGAGCCACTTGTGGCCGAACGACACGGCGATCCCATTGAGGTCACTGTTCCGATTGTTGCAGGCGCTGCTCATACCTATACAGAGTGTGCGCGAATTTGGAATCCGATCCACACTGACAAGGCGGTGGCTGTGGCGTCTGGCCTGCCCGACATCATCCTGCATGGCACGGCGAATCTGGCCCATGGCGTATCAGCGGTGGTGGCTCAACGTACGCAGCGACGGCCAGAACTCGTGCGTCGGATCTCGTGCCGCTTCGCCGCCATGGTGCGCCTCCCCTCCGTCATCACAGTGCGCGTCTGGCCAGCACGAGAGCATCCCGATGGGGAACTGGTTCCGTTCGAAGTGCTGAATGCCGACGGAGAACCTGCAGTAAAGGACGGTGTGGTGCTGCTAGGTGAACCACCCCAGTAACCGGTTAGCTACGGCGGGCCCGGCGAGAGCGTTTAGGAAGTTCACTCTGGTCCACCAAGTCGACTGGCTCGACCCATTTGTCGACAAGCTCGGGCTCAAGTGCGGCCCGTACGCGTGCGACTCCTTCTTCGGTCATGTTCGGCCAGCCGAATTCGACCAGAATCGGTTCCCGTTTTGACCCAGGCACATCCATGCGGAAGATGGCCTTGCCGAGTTTAATTTGGCTGCGACGGCCGAGCAGGCTGGTTTGCATCGCTGTCGCGATCGTGGTGAACCGCTTGACGTCTTCGACGATGATCGTTCGGTCACCGAGTTTGAGTCTGCCATTACTCACCGTCATGACCGGGTTTGCTGCATCGCTTAGAGATTGAAAGCGAACTGTATTTCCCCAAACCATGCCAACCAGTCCGACGACGAGCAGCGCCCCTATGGCATTTTTCCAGCCAGCGGAGATCAGCACCACGGCCAGGGTGATCCCTGCCGCAGGGAAGAAGCGTTTGCGGAATTGTTCGCTTCGTTGGCGGGTCTTATCTTGATCTACGATTCGTTCCCAGATCACACGCTCGGCCATGAAGAACGTTTTACTCGGTTTCGTCGCTGAACCAGCGATGGTGCAGACTGGAATTTGACCTAACAAAAGGGAAGTTCATGACTAAGCCAGACATCGTGATCCGTAATGGCAGTGTTATTGACGGGACCGGAGCCCCAGCCCGTAACGCCGACGTCGCGATCACCGACGGAGTGATTTCTCAGATCGCGGACAAGATTGACGACATCGGCACCCGCGAGATCGACGCCGAAGGCCGCATCGTGACACCGGGTTTTGTCGACATCCACACCCACCTCGATGCTCAGATCGCATGGGATCCCATCCAGACGTCAAGCTGTTGGCATGGCGTCACCAGCGCCGTGTTGGGCAACTGCGGAGTGACGTTTGCTCCGGTTGCGCCCGGCGGTGCCGAAGTGTTGGCCGAGATGATGGAGAGCGTCGAAGATATCCCACAACGCGCCATCCTCGAGGGCCTTCCCTGGGACTGGTCTACCTATGGCGAGTACTTGCAGTGGGTCGACCGCATCGACAAGGGAATCAACGTAGGTGGCATGGTCGGGCACTCGGCTGTGCGGCTTGCCGCCATGGGTGAGCGGGCGATGGACGAGACTCCCTCGTCGGTCGAGGATATTTCGGCGATGGTCGATCTAGTTGATGAAGCCATCGAAGCAGGAGCGCTTGGCTTCTCAACCTCGCGCACGCTGTTGCATGTCGTACCTGATGGTCGCCAGGTTCCGGGTACGTTCGCCGATGAGAACGAGTTGCTCGCTTTCGGTGATGTGCTGGGTAAACATGGCAAAGGCATCTTCGAAGCTGCCGCCCGTCTCGGGGAGCGCGACCGAGAAGAACATCTGCCGAATACTCGTGCTGAGGTCGCTTGGATGGGCGAGGTGTCGCGCCGCAGCGGCCGGCCTGTCAGTTTCGGCCTTGTATCTAGTAGCCGCCGCCCGGACCTGTTCCGCAAGGTTGTCGAGTTCACGAGAGAGGAGAACGAAGCTGGTGCCCACGTGCGCCCCCAGACCACATGTCGCGGCATCGGCGTTATCTACAACCTGCTGAATCGGCTCCCCTTTCGCAATACCGCCTGGAAACAGATCTTCGATATGCCATCAGAGCAGCGCCTCGCTGCTATCTCGGATCCCGAACGCCGCGCCGACTTATTGTCGGCTGATCTTGCAGCACCAGCCGACAAGTTGTGGATTTTTCCCGACGGCGACGCCCGTTATGACTGCCAACCCGAAGACAGTCTGCAAGCCGAAGCTGATCGCGCTGGCCTGTCACCGGTTGAGTTGTTCCTCGATCGTTGTATCGCCAGTGGCGGTTCGCTGAATCTGAACTATCCGATCTTGAATGAGAGCCTGGAGTCGGTGCAGGAGATGCTTGACAACCCAATGGTTAGCTTGGGCCTGGCCGATGCTGGGGCCCACGTTGGCCAGATTATGGACTCCAGTCAGCCAACTTTCTATCTGACGTATTGGGTACGTGAGAAGCAAAGGTGGCAGCTAGAAGAAGCCATCCGTCGACTCACATCTGACACCGCTGACTTGTTTGGTATCAAGGGACGCGGTCGACTCGTCGAAGGTGCCTACGCCGATGTCAACGTGATCGACTTCGAGAACCTACGGCTCCCACAGCCCGAGTATGTCTTCGACTTTCCCAACGGTGCTGGTCGCTATATCCAACGGGCAACTGGCTATGACTACACCATCGTTAATGGTCAGATATTCATGGACCACGGTGAGCACACCGGTGCCTTCGCTGGAACCACCCTGCGTTCTTAACCCTGGCGGTCGCATCATCTGCATCATCTGTGTCTGACACAGATGGTTACATCATCTGTGTCAGACACAGATGGTTGTCGACACAGATGGTTGTCGACACAGATGGTTGTCGACACAGGTGGTTGATACGAATAGACAAGTAGGTGGTTGAGTCAGACGACGCAGAACTCGTTTCCCTCAGGGTCGGTCAGCACCGTTCAAAGGGTGTCTTCGTTTAAGTGTTCGCCTTCGGACTCGCCCTGTTCGACAAGTTCGGCTACGACCTTGCTGATGGCGGCCGGGTGCTCTTTGAGGGTGGTGGTGGCGGGATCGATTCCGCGATGAATGTCAAGGTGCATCCGGCTCTTTTTCGGCTTGTCCTTGGGGACACGGAGGAAGGGTAAACAAGGGCCATCCCCGTCCGTGTCTTCAACCGCAATGAAGTTGCCCCGCTCGTCAGCTGGAACGTCATTGGAGTCGGCGAAATTACCCCATGTCGAAAAGCCATGGGGAGGAGCAGCGAGCTGATAGCCCGATGATGCTGCCCAGAATTTGGCGATATTCGGAGGGCCGATTGCGTCGAACGTGATCGTTGCCCACCGACTTATCCCTGCGGCGACTCCACGGGAACAGTGCCCATATCGGCAGGCGAAGCAACTTCGAGCGCTTCGTAGTCTTCCGACATGCCGATCTCGTTATGGATCATCCCACCGGGAATTGCCAACGATGCGCCTTCGGCGAGGCGCTCGACTCGGCCGCCTTCGAACTCTAGGTCGACCCATCCCTTCAGCACGTAGACGAACTGTAGGTCACATTCGTGGTAGTGCCAGCCCGTGTCTTCCATGACGTCGGTAGCGCGCATGACCTTGGCTCGGTACTTGCCGTTGGTGGCTGCTTCGAGGCCGGTGTCTCGGTAGTCGAAGAAGGTACGTCGGCCGATTTTGCCGAACTCGGCGTCGGCAAGGTGCTGACACAACAGTTGGTCTTGGTTGGTAGTGGTTTCGTCGATACTCACAGCTGGCCCCTTAGTGCGTGTAACGCCATGGTGGCCCGTGGTGCTCGCCAGTGCAAGTGAGGAGTGATGAACAAGAGGGAATCCATGCTGTCAGCTTCGATGCCGATCAGAGATTGTGAGACTTGTAAGGCATAGATCAAAAGGCTCGTGGCGTGACGGTGCACACCATGATCGAGCGTGGAGTTTTCCAGGATGTGGCAGTGAGTGCAGCTGCACTTTTTGCGGTGCGTGACGAGGTCGAACCCGAGCCTCGGGTCCGCCGTCACTCATGAGGAGCGGTGCAAGAACGCCCCTTGCGGTGTTGTTCGAGCAGGCCGATTTTCGCGATCCCGACGATGTGACGCAGCCGAGGTGCTCATCGGCCGAACTGATGCCCGCGTGGACTCTGCATGGGCACCGGCCGCCGACCATCAGATCAGTAGTCGTAAGCAACTCACAACCTTGCTGGGGTGAGAGGGCCACAAGCATCTGCTCTGATGGCGTGGCATAATGCGAGCATGATCTCTGTTCACATCATGTACCCAAAGACCGATGACTCCACGTTCGACATGGACTATTACTGCTCGACTCACATGCCGATGCTGGCCGACGCACTAGGCGACGACTGCAAGGGATGGGGTGCAACATCGGTGGGTGCCGGCGCTTGGGAAGCCATTGGTTGGGCCCACGTCGAAAGCCAGGAAGCCCTCGACGCTGCACTGAAGGAACACGGCGCTGCCATCATGGGCGACGTGCCGAATTACACCAACGTGCAACCAGAGCTCATCGTCGGCCAAATCGTCCGCTGATAGCTCGCATTCATGGGCACGCCGCAGCGCCTAAAGCCGGTTGGTGCTCCCAATAATTAGTTAGCCGAGCTGCGAGCGTCCTCGCTCCATAATCGATTTGCGTCGGGCTGCAACATCTGCGCCCGGCGTTGTCATTTTTGCGAACGCGGCGGAGCCCTGTGACTCGAGGTCCCATATCGGGCCTAGAGCACTCGCCTCCTGGCTTGCATAGGTAGCGAGCATCTGGCGAACGCCGAGCTGGTCGTTGTCAACAATCGACGCAGCAAGCCCATAGGTGCGATCCATCAATGCGCGATGAGGGACGACCTCATTTACTAGACCCCATGCCAATGCCTGGTCGGCGGTAACGAAATCTCCGGTTAGTGAGATCTGGCGGGCGCGGGAGCGGCCGACAGCGTCGCTGAGCAGGGCGGTCAAACCCCAGCCAGGCATCACGCCGACCCGCGCATGGGTATCGGCGAATCGGGCGTGCTCGGAGGCGATCAGGAAGTCACAGTTGAGTGCGAGCTCAAACCCCCCCGTGATGGCCACGCCGTTTATGGCGCCGATTAACGGCTTAGATCGAGATGGGAACGGTGGCGAGCTGCCCGACGGTTCGTCGCTGAGCAAGCTTGTTCGATCTTGACCAATCATCTTCAAGTCGAGTCCCGCTGTGAACGCCGGGTCGGTTCCGGTGAGGATCATCACCTGCACCTCGTCGTTCGCCTCGAGGTCCTTTAGCGAAGACCAAAGTGCCCGTCGCATCGCTGGGTTAATGGCGTTGCGGGCGTCCGGTCTGTGCATGGTGACTGTGGCGATGCCGTCAGCGATCGCTATGTGCACGGGGTGGTCAGGGGTCGCTTCGGTGCGCTGCATACCTCCACTCAACTCGGCGGTGACGCTCGATCCAAACGGTGTCGCGTCATTACGGTCAATCACGGGCTCATCGCGTGCCCGCAGAGCGGCCAGGTCAGTGCCCTTCTCAGTCCGCTGGTCGGTGCAGAGGTTGCCCCCGATGTGGCTTGGTCAGAAGTCCACCCTGTAATCCGCACATGCCCTGAAAATTCAAGCGGTTTCGATGGCACCGCAGAAATGTCCGGTATGGGTGACTTGCCCAAGTCGACGCGCTGGTATCGCGCCGGCTGACATGCTGGCCCGCAGCTGGGACCTGGTTCGGCACATTGGCGCCGACCAGCAGACCAAACTCCTCAACTTCTCGGGCTGTGAGGTCTGAGCCCATTCACAATAAATTGTCCAGACGCCAGACGGTTGGACAATTCGTCGGCACGACACAGGTCGTTGCGGTGGTCGCGTAGCAGCTTCAGTGAATGGAAAAAACACCCCTGTAGCTGGAACAGAGCGATAACTATTGGATGGCTGACTGAATACTCGTTTGACGAGCTGACGCTCCACTGCCAGATGTACTTCATACATCAGGTGCTCGATCAGCCCGTTGTCTCCGCTCTCGATCCAGTTCACGAGCGTGGCCGCACCTCGCCAGATGCCATGGTTAGCCGCAGCTGCAATGACTCCCTGGATAGCAATGGCGGCGAACTCTTCAGCTGTCTTCGCGATGGGTTGCGGGATTGTCGACGTAGAGGGATCGTTGAGTAGCAGGGCTCGCGCATGATCTGTATCAGGTACCAGGTATGACCCTCGGTCTGGAGGGGTCATCGGCTGATTCAGGTCGGACTACCCGCTAGCGCTTGTTGCCGAGGTGCCATTTGCCGCAGGTCTGACAGTTGTAGGCCTGCAAGCCACGACGTCCTCGGTCGGAATGCAATTTTTTAGCGACGTCTTGGGCTTCACGCTTGGATTTGTGTGGTTGTTTGCCATCGCATGATTGTGCATGACGCGCTCGAGCCTTCTTCAACTTTCGCGGTGTCTTGGCCATAACGACTGTGATTCTACGTGCTCAGCGTGGCAGCGCTACGGCGCTCTTCTTCACCTGCTAGCGCTGGGCGAGTCACCGGTCGGCGACTCGAGCTGGGTAGCTGTTGGAATGGGTTCTCGCGTTCGCGCAGGTGTCGGTTCTGGTTCGGGTTTGACCAGGCCCACGTTGATGTGAAATGACGCTTCAAGTTCGCTGTAGATCACGATGAGTGGTGCGGCACCAATGGAGAAGCCGCCACGGGGACGGTTCAATACAATCCCGTTGGGTTTCCAATCGAGGACTGTCTCGGCGGATGCGGCGTCGAGACAGTGATGTCTGTCTCAACGGTGTCCTCGCTGAAGATAGATACCTGCGGCTGGTCTTGCCCGCCGAGTTGGCCAGCGAACCGGTCCGACCCAAGCCAGCTGATCGAGTGCTGCTGCGTGGGCTGGCGAGATGAAAATGTCGGCGGTGTTGGACCCTGACCGATTCCGTCAACTGAGTCCGCCCACCGATACGTGCCCAAGGCAAAGGGTGCCGATCGCAGCCACGGTCGCCACGATGGCGGCACGCCCGGTGCGGCCATTTAATGCAACATTGCGTTAATGCAACATTGCGGTATCGGCGCCGAAACGGCGCGTTGTGATATTCAAAATCGGTTCCCATTTGGGTATAAAAGTAGATATCTCCTGACTTATTCGGCCCACTTGGTTTGTCGTCCTCGGCGGTGACCATGATCTCGATGTTTGGCACGGCTTGGCCGATGCTGGCATCGTTGGTCATCCATTGCTCGGTACTGTTCACGGAGACGACCGAGCCCCCGGTCCAGCCGTAGTACTCGGTGATCTTTGGCCCCACCAGTCGATGAGGGCCTGGGTAACAACGGGTGGGCATGGCGCAGCGACACGTATGACCAGGTCGAGTGCTGCCCCTTGGAAGCGACTTTTACATCATCAGGCTGATCGACAAAGCGCTTTATCTGAGTGGGTATGAGATCGATGTTTGTCGACAAGGCGACGAAGGCGAATCAGGGAGACTTCTTAGCGGCACAGGACGGTCACGCCGGAGATGCTGGGTGCGCGGTATGCGCAGGTGTAGGCGGTCTTTGGGTTGTTGGGTCCTAACGCGAGTCGGCGTCACCGCCATGTTGCGGAACGTTCTGGGAGATCTGGCGCAGACCTGAGGTACTGATTGGTTCGCTGTAAGCCAAGCGCCGCCATCGGTATTTACTGGAAGGCGGCCGGTTCTACGTTTGCCTCGAGCGTCTTTGTTGTAGACAGTTAACAACCCGGGGGCGTTAGCGCTGTTGTGGATGAATACGCTGGGGAGCCGTCAACGCCGAAGATCCCGTGACGTGTGGGGCCGCGAGTCCACCGAACGTCAACTCGCTCGTGGGCCGCTTCCTCCCTCACTGGATTCTTGGCACCCCAGTAGTGCCAAGAATCCCAAAAGGGGGAGCAAGAATTTTATAGACGATTGCAGTGTTTTTCTCGTAATTCTTGAGACTCTGACACCACAATTCGGTAGGCGAGCGGCATGCCTGCCAAGCTCAAGTGATGAAGCTAGGGATTTGTGTTGCAAGCAAGATCGATGACATCGACTATGTCGTGGAGGCCGAGCGGCTTGGGTTTACTCATGCCTGGTTTGCCGATAGTCAGATGATCTGGAGCGACGCGTACGCGACGGCAGCGCTAGCCGCTGACCGTACGTCGACGATCAAGATCGGCACGGGTGTGTCGGTGGCGGCCACCCGGCCCGCTCCAGTTACTGCTGCCTCGATGGCGACGATTAACCAGATCGCGCCCGGACGCACCTTTTGTGGCATCGGGACCGGGAACACGGCTATGCGCATCATGGGCCACAAGCCCATGACAATCGCCGAGTTTGATCAGTACTTGTCCGAGCTGAAGCCGCTGCTCGCTGGCGATGAGGCGATGGTTACCTGGAAGGGCAGAACGTCGCCAGTGCGCCACATCATGCCTGACGCCGGCTTTGTGAACTTTGACGATCCCATTCCGATGTACGTGTCGGGGTTTGGTCCGAAGTCGTTGGCACTCGCAGGTAAACATGGCGATGGCCTGGTGCTGTCGGTCCCGCCAGATGCTGCATTAGCCGAAGGCTTATGGCGTGGTGTCGAACGCGGAGCGGCCGAGGTTGGCAGGTCCCTCGACCGAGCGACCTTCCCGGCCACCACGTTGAACACGATTGTCGTACTCGAACCGGGCGAGGCGGTTGACTCTGATCGGGTGCGTTACTTGTGCGGTGCTTTCGCAATTGCAAGCCTGCACTACAGCTATGACCAGTGGCGCAACTTCGGTCGTCTGCCGCGCAACCCGGCAGTGCTCGATGTCTGGGACGACTACACAGCATTGCTGGAGCAGACCCCTGACGAGATCCGTCATCAGCGTGTTCACGCTGGCCACAACAGCTGGGTGCTTCCAGAAGAAGAACGGTTTGTGACTAAGGCCCTGATTCAATCCTCATGCCTTGTGGGCACTGAGGATGTCATTGTGGAGCGCTTGTTGGGCCTCGAACAGGTCGGCATTGATCAGATGATGTTGCTTCCTCCACTTGAACCGCGTTTCGAGATCATCCGCTCGGTCGGCGAACGAATTATCCCCGCATTGGCCGAGGCCACAGCATGACTTTCGGCCGAGCCAAGAGCTACACCGAGCGTTGTGCAGGTTCGCTGGTCCACAGATGTGGGGGTGGCGTATGACGAGCGTGGTACGAGCCGAGACAGTTGTAGAGCTGCTTGCTCAGTCGAGGTCGGTCATGGTTGACGAGCATGGCAACAAGCGCTACTGCGCCGAGATCATGGCTTCAGGGCGAGCGCTAGCCTCGGACCTGGCTGCCGCCGGGATACGGCGGGGCGATCGCATCGCTGTGCAGCTGCAGAACGGAGCGCTGTACGTGGACATGCTGGCCGCTGCGGCACTCGGTGGTTTCGTGGTGATGTCGGTCAATGCGCGTTTCGCCCCTGCGCTTGCTGACTCAATCATTGAACGTTCCGGTGCCCGCATGGTTGTACGCAGCGCTGCTGACCTTCCGCCCCAAACCGACGATGAGCCGGACCTGACCCCACCCACAGCCGACGACCGGTTTGTGATTTTTACGACATCAGGGACAACGAGTGCGCCCAAGTTGGTGGTGCACCAGCAGCGTTCGATAGCGGCCCATGCTGCGGATGTGGCTACGGCGTTTGGTTATGGCAACGAATCGGTGGTCATGGTCCCAGTGCCGCTTTGTGGCGTCTTTGGATTCACGGTACTTTGGGGAGCACTTGCAGGCCATGCGACAGTGATTATGCCGACCGCTTTCGACGCCGAAGAGACTGGGCGGCTGGTTCAGGAGCATGGCGTTACGTCCTTGCACGGAAGCGATGACATGTTCCATCGCTTGCTTGCAACCGACTGGGACCTGTCTTCTGTCCAATCGTCTGGCTACGCCCGCTTCAACAGCGCGCTTGATGGCATCGTTGAACGGTGCGACGCCCGCGGGGTGCCTCTGTCTGGCTTGTATGGCATGAGCGAGGTGCAAGCGTTGTACGCATTTCGTGGTGCGTCGGGCCTGCCAATAGAGAAACGCTGGCGCGCCGCTGGCGATCTCGTTTCTCCCGATGCAGAGCGGCGCGTGGTCGACGATGAGTTGCAGCTGCAGGGTCCGAGCCTGTTCGAGGGTTATCTGGCCGATGGCGGCGCCGAGATCGACCATCAGCTCACGATGGCAAACTTTGACGGACCGTGGTTCAAGACGGGTGACCTTGCCGTCGAGGACGGTCCCCGCAGCTTCGAGTACATCACTCGCATCGGTGATGTCATGCGACTCGGCGGTTTCCTCGTTGCCCCGGCCGAGGTCGAGGGAGCGATCATGCGATTCGATGAGATCGACCAAGCCCAGGTGGTCGCGGTCGAGCGCGAACAAGGAGCCAGGCCGGTCGCCTTCGTGATCCTTGCGCCCGGGGTGCAGCTCGATGAACAGGCTGTTATCGATCACTGCGCGGAGATCTTGGCTCGCTTTAAGTGCCCGGTACGGGTTGTCGCGGTCGATGAGTTCCCGGTAACTGATGGTCCAAACGGTGTCAAAATTCAGCGGGCCAAACTGCGTTCGATGGGTGAAGCGCTCCTTTCGGGCTGAGTTCGGTGGCGGCGCTGAACCGCCAGCCGAGAGGCGTAGCTGGGATAAGACGAGAAGTACTGGTCTGAATTTGGACCACCTGATTTGGCCGCTGGTCCGGCACCGTGAATGGTCACTGCTATTGCGCAACTAGCGAAGGCCGAACCATCGCTGCAGGTCAGCGATTCCACGACTGGGTCGACAAGCTGATCGAAGCTGAAACAAGCGAGCAGGTTTGTGTCGTACTCGATGTGAGCGAAACTGACACCCAGCAGTAGCTCATGTCACCACTGCGCGACCTATGGGGGACGCCGGGCCAAATCGGTTACATCGTGAACGATCTTGAGTCAGCTGCGCAGAAGTGGACGGATACGGTTGGTATTGGTCCCTGGCGCATTGTTGAACATGCTCCGTTCACAAGTTTTCGCTACAACGGCCAAGCAAGTGATGTCGACGCGGGTATCGCGCTGGCCTTCATGGGTGACGTGCAGATCGAGTTGATCCAGCAACACAATGACGCACCGTCGATGTATCGGGATCTACTCGACACATATGGCGAAGGGGCGCAGCACATTTTCTTCTACCCGCAGGACTATGCCGCCGCACTGGCAGGTGCTGTTGAAGCCGGCATGGAGATCGGGCAAGAGGGCGACATCTGGGGCGTGCAATTTTCCTATCTACGCGGAGACGCCGGTCGGGTCATCGAGCTAGCGCAGTTGCCCGAACAAATACATGCTGGGCGCCAACGCGGTATTAACGAAGCCGCGGCATGGGACGGTACTGACCCCATCCGATATCGATAGCAACGCGCACATGCCCAATGGTCCTGGCGTCCGGGCATTGTTCAGAAGATGCGAGTACTAGTTAGGCGCAAAGGAATTGCGGAGCATGGTCGAATCGATTTCGGCCGAGAGTTGTGTGCTAACGGCATAGTGATACAGCGCTGTCTGAAATACGGCACCAAGTGCGTTCAAGACGGTGAGCAAGACGATGCCGGCAACGACCCCAAGTGCGATGAGAACGAAGCCAAACAGAGTGCCTATGGCAGCGCCGAGGAGCACCAAGGCTAAGACCGGTAGGAAGGCGAGGAAACCGATGAGGCCGAAGCCGACCTGAGTGGACAGGTTCTCGCCCCAGGTGTGGCGGAACAGCTCCACTGAACGTTTGGTCGAAGTCACTGCGCCCGAGTTCTCGATGATGATCACGGGGATGACAAGGAACGTGGTGACTGCCCAGGCCATGCCAACGATGTTGATCACAATGCGGCCAAGGGTCCCGGATCGCTGCTCGATGGCTCGAAGGATGGTGCCGACAATAGTTGTGATAACAGCCCAGCCGAAAAGTTTCGGAAGGCGCTCGAGTGCTCCGGCGATGGCGCTGCGCACAGTTGGGTCGCCGCCCATCATGCGCTCGTGGGCGCCGGAAACCAGGGCGGCCCGGAAGAAGATAGAGATGAAGGCAAGCGCCAAAGTCAGTGCTGCCAGGGCAACGACCGTGCCAGCGCTAAGTTGCTGCGATCCAGAGCCGCTGGTTTCAGAGATCGCGCCCAAATCTTGTGTCAGCGCCACAGGTATCAGAACCATTGCCGCAACAACCGCCGCCACGATGGCCGAGATCACTGGCAGCCAGATGAGTTCGCGGTCTTGTTTGAGAACCGCCCAGCTTTGTTTCATCAAGTCGATACTGCGCCGCATGGTGTTCATGTGATCTCTTTCGTTGGCTCGATTTAGTGTATTGGCTGCCAACGGTTCGGCGGAGCGCAGCGTCTAGGAGGACGTCCGTTGAGCGAACTGGGCGACTAACGCGGCGCAGGCAGCGAGCACCAGTGTGGCGATCCACACGGATTGATAGCTTCCCGTCGCGTCAATGGAGAGTCCGGCAAGTGGGGCACCTACGGCAAGTCCTCCAAGGAAGCCGACCATCACTGCACCTGACGCCCGTCCGGCCTGTGCCTTTGGTACACCGATGATGATGGCCAGCATGGCGACCGCGTTCCACGCGGTATGACCTACGGCAAATAGTGCAGCGACCGGCCAGAGCACCCAGGCGCCGACATCGAGCGTGATGAGGAGTAATGCAGAGACGCTGGTTCCGATGATGGCTAGTACCGAGAGCAGCTTGAGTGGTGCGATTCGCTTCTCGGCAAGCTTCCCAGCGCCGATACGAGCGGCCATGCCACCCAAACCCGTGAGCGCCACGACGATCCCAGCGGCGGTATTTGACATGCCCGCCTCTTCTTCGGCGAAGAGGGCCAGGAAGCGACTGATTGCACCGCCGGATGTGCCCATAAGAAACGCGTACAGCGCAATCAGCCTCACGGCGCGCATGTCGTATGGCTTGGACTCGACATCGGCGGTAGAAGCGTCAGTGTTGGCGAACGGAGCGATCTTGGCGGGAAGGAGCAAGGGAACGAGGCCGACGACGGCGAAGATAGCGGCGTAGGAGCCGACTGCCCATCGCCAGCCCACAGCTTCAGCCAAGCCAGGCAGGGTGAGTCCAGCCAGAAAAACACCGAGCGTGACGCCGCTTTGTTTAACGCCAGTGATAGTGCCTCGGCGTCCGGGTTCGACTCGTTCGGCGATTAGCGCATTGGTCGCTGGATTACCCCAACCCTGGGGAATGCCCAGGATGCATGCTGCAATGACCAGCATCAGGACGGACTGCGACAGAGCGACCAGTGCCAGGCCAAACGCAGCGATTAGTTGCGCTGTCACACTTGATAATCGAGGACCGATGCGGTCGGTCAACCTGCCCGTCGCTGGTGCAGTGATTGCACCGACGGCGGTGTTCAACGACCCTATTAAACCCAGTTCGAATCGGCTCAGGTTGAACTCATCGATGAAGGTGCTAGCCAGCACCGACACGATGAAGATCAGGTAGGCCGTCGACACCATGGTCGATATGAGCACAAAGTTACGCAACGGTCTACGACTTGTGGGGTCAGCGAGTTGCCGCCTGCCTTGGGATGCGTTCATGAAGATCGCCTACAGGCCGCTGAGTGCGGACATGAACTGCGGAAGGCCACCGTTGCGGGCCGTGGCAGATAACGGTGTGTCGGTTCGTGGCGCCGGATGCGATATGCCAAGAAGGCGGTCAGGTCTCCGGTCCGAGTGTGGTCCCAGCTGTCCATAGAGCGACAGCATCGTCTCAGTTCTCGCGAATGAGAACCGTGCTGGCAGGTTGATGCCGACCTTCATAACTGATGTTTGTCCTGTGAGGTTTACGTCGCGGGTGTGGTGGTACAGATAGTAGACGCGCTCATATTTCAGACGTGTTCAAACGCTCAAATCGTGTGTTGTTGACCACCTATTCGTTGGGCTGGCTGATCTCCATGACTGAGCGACGTCGAGATCTCGTCGTTTGAGCGCCTTTGCCTGGGTCCAGCGGTGACGATGGGAGGACCCGGTGTCTTGGCCTTTGACGGTGAACGGGATATTTTAGTAGCCCCGGGCCAGATCGTGTCGGTCACACGCTAAGTAAATGGCCGTGGGTGATTGGTCCAACTACGGCGCTGGCTACTGGCTCGAGCCGTAACCATTTGATCCATCCCAATAGTGACACAAAGGGGCAACGGCGTTGCTGGCATGGATTAGACGGTTCTTATTGTCGGAAAGATTCGGTATCGCACAGCAGACCGCGACACACTGTTAAATATGAGCAGAAATAGAGTTGCGGTTCTCTCGTCGACCATTAGTGTTGCCGTCACTGCGCTTCTGGCATGGATCGTTAGCGCCGACAGCGTGGAGCGAGCAGGACTGCCCGCTGTTGTGTGGTGTTTGATCGTTGCGTTTGCGGTGAATTGGATCGTGTTCATCCCGTCGCTGATCAGGAAGACCGAGCGCTTCTTCGATCTGGCCGGCAGTCTGACATACATATCGGTCACGATTTTGGCGCTGATCTTGGGGCCGAACAACAAGGCGACGTCGTTCATCATGGCGGGGCTTGTCTTCGTTTGGGCCGGCCGCCTGGGAACGTTCCTGTTCAAACGAATTCAGAACGACGGTGGTGTCGATAGCCGCTTCGACAGGATACGGGCCGATCCGGTTCGGCTATTTGAAACCTGGACACTGCAGGCCGTATGGGTGTCGTTTACCGCGTTGGCCGCGTGGACCGCGATCACTTCGGTCGACGAAGCCCCCTTTGGGGTGCTGACCGTGATTGGTTTGATCGTGTGGATTGTCGGTTTTGCGATCGAGGTACGAGCCGACGGAGAGAAGGCTACTTTCAAGAAGGATCCTGCCAACCATGGCCGGTTTATCTCGACGGGGATCTGGGCATGGTCACGCCATCCCAACTACTTCGGCGAGATCACGCTATGGGTCGGCATGGCGCTTATTGCACTGCCCGCGTTTGATGGGCGCGAATTCGTTGCGCTCGTTTCTCCGTTATTCGTCATTTTGTTGCTGACCAAAGTTTCGGGCTTGCCGGCGCTCGAACGCCGCGGTCAGAAGCGCTGGGGCGGCGACCCCGACTACCAGAAGTATCTGAAGGATGTCCCAGTCCTCATCCCCCGGCCGCCTCGCTGAGTCCTGACGCTGCAAATGGTGGAACGCAGCACGTTCCTTGGAACTGCCGAAGGCGAGTTGTATTACTGTCCCGTGAGTTTGGCTAGTACAGGCGGCACCATTTTTTCGTTGCTGGACCCCCTACCGACTGGGCCAATCTTGCCGTCTCGGTTGTTACTAGAGACTTCGCTAAGACCACTAGATGGTGGTAGTTGCCGCCCTCATCGCTGGGATTGCGGCTAGATCTTGCACAGGATGCAATGCGGTTTCTTGGGCAACTCCTGGCCCATGTAGTGGTCGGCGAGATGCACGTACAAGTAGCCCAGGTCCTCAGCGGCACTGGCGGCGTCGGTCCATTCCTGCGCTGATCTGGCATTGAATGCTTGGATGTTGAAGCGAAACGGTCGTGTTACGGCAACTCGATGATCGTGATTTTTCCGGTGGCGCCGTTGACTTCGATGGTGGCTCCGTTGGGTATCTGGTCGGTGGCGTGTTCGACAGACACCACACAAGGAAGCCCCAATTCTCGACTGACGATGATTGCGTGGCTGATTTGGCCGCCAACGTTGACGATGACACCACCCGCAGTCATGAATAGGGGAGTCCATGCCGGGTCGAGGACCGGCGCAATCATGATGTCGCCCGGTTCGAGCGCCATAGGGTCACGTGGGTCCAGGATCACTCGGGCGATGCCTTGAACTACGCCAGGGCAGCCGGGTATTCCCTGGAGAATGTCGCCGGTGGCTACCGATTCGACGATCGCTTGGCCCTTTCGGGGCCACTGTGGCAGCGGCGGGACATTGCCGTCAGTGATGATAAACGGTGGTTCCAGATTCCATAACTCGTGCCATTGTTCGTAGCGGCCAGCAAGGGTAGTTGTCATAGAGGTTGGGTTCTTCACGAACGATTCGACCTCGTCGTCGAGCAACATAAACACATGTTCGACATGGTTGAGGTTGCCAGCTAGGCCATGGCGACGCCCGAGCTCTCGAAATACCATGCGGCCCTCATGAACGACACGAACCAGATTGGTCTTTGTGCGCTCGCGGAAGGCGAGTTGATTGGTCGCAACGATGGCGACCTCGAGTTGGGCATTGAGTCCGTCGTTACCGAGCGCAGCGACCGCGGCTCGGACTTCAGCGATCTTGGTGGTGCGCTCAATGACTTTTGTTTGGTTCCGGTTCGCGGGCGACTCAACGTCGGTTTGCCACCGGGTCTGATTCAGCGCAGCCAGCGCAAGTTCTGGTTCTGTCTCCCAGGTGGGCGAGGCCATTTCCCACTCGCTAGGTCCGCGGCTGCCGAAGTCAATAATGAACTGATCCCAGGCTGCAAGGAACTCGGCTGCGTCGGCGCTGGCTTCTGACTTCAGCCGGTCGAGTAGCCCATCTACGCCTGCATTGAACACGGTTGTAAGGATCCGACTGGCGCGCACCTGGCGTGAGAGTTCCCACATGCGATAACTCGGCTCAGCGGAATCGACGTTGCCGATGCCTGAGCACAGCACCATGGGCATAGTCGGGTCGTCAATTGCGTCGCCAATGGCGTAGAGGATGCCGGGTGCCACGCCGGATGCACTTGAGGCGACGCCGTGGTGATGGAAGCCGGTTTGCAACAGGGGCTGTGTCATGCGGGCACGGGCAACCAGTTCGTCGTCAGTCAGCATCGACAGGTCAGGTCGCCCACAGCGCAAGGTGATGGTCTGTTGCTTGAACGCATCAATTTCTGGGTAGTCCTGCGCGGTGAGCATCCAACCGATGTGCCGAAGGGCCTTTTCCATAAGGTCAGGCCGGTCATCGTCGGGGTGAGCAATGTAGGCAGGTACGTCGAGGCGGTCACCGAAGAACGCCAGGTCGAGTTGCTCGATGGTGATGGCAGGGCTACGAACCCCTTGCATGCGGACGTTGGAAAGGTTGATAAATAAATAGCCACCGAAGAATCCAACAACTTCAGCCCGGTCGGCATCGAACTCGTCCAGGCTGTAATTGCCGGATTCGATATAGGCATCGCGCCAACCGGGGATCATGCCCTTTTCCCAGCTGAATTGTTGTCCGAGTGGGCTCGCTGGGTTAGGCAAGACTTCACCGGCGTTGGCGCGGGTGTAGTGGGTCCAACGTTCGCTAACAGGCCAGTCGGTGATCCAGCGTTCTTGCACGGTACAACCTTTCGCAGGAGTGTGATTCGTTCTTTGGTGCGGCATCGAAGGTACTACGACTCACCAAACCCGTTCTACTCGGTTAAGGCCCAGTTGGCAGCGGTTAAGGCTGTGGCCCGAGGGGCTCCCGAGTCCCCATGATCGGCTTCGCGGGTAACGCCTTGCTCAGCAGAGGTGTTTGAGTTTGTGCGGTTCCCAGCAGTTGTTTTGTGTTGGGCTCTTCGATGATGCCTGGAATGTGCGGGGCCGCGGTGTCGTCTGGGTTGCGGCGAAGTTCGGCCAATAGAGCGTTGTTGTGTACGCCCTGTAGCGACGCTGTGGCAGTAACCGAAGCTGGGGTCTTGGCGAACCGGCCCAAAATCACCCGACCGTAGTCGACGACCTTGCCAGGGCGGTCGAAATTAGCGCTCTTCGGTATCGACGGCGCCGGGAACGCCCCAGCTGGCATTTGGCGCCTCGGACATGATGCGCGCAACGTGTGAGATAGCGTCGCCACGGTTGACCAATGGTGCCTGAGTATGGCCGATAACGATTCCGTCGTACTTGGACTTGATCTTGCCGAGGACCTTGCCGAAAGGGTCATAGATCGTGGCGAGCTGCTGCTTCGCGCTGACGAGCTCGCCAAGGTGTGCATCGAGATGCACGATCCCGCTGTTTGATGCTCGGCTCCAGCTCGTCGAGCGTGAATACAACGAACGCTGTCCAATGGGTGCGTCGAAATCTGTGACGCCGAGATGGTTCAGAGTGCGAAGCACCCCTGCGGTGCCTGTAGCGATCGCCGCAGGGTCGAATCGGCTTGCTTCGCCGCCTTCGAAAAGCAGCATGATCTTGCCGGCTTCGACCGTCGCTTGGCGGAGCGAGCCATCACGTAAACGGGCATCGATTACGATCGGCGCACCGAAAATATCTGCGAGTTCCAGCGTTGGGCCGTGGTCGACATCGCATCGGATCTGCGGCAAGTTTGTGCGCAGGTCGGCGCCGGTATGGAGATCGATGCCGACATCGGATCGTTTGACGATCTCTTTCATGAACAAATATGCGATACGGGAGGCGAGGGACCCGCGTGGAGAGCCGGGGAAGCTTCGGTTTAGGTCCCGTCCATCGGGGAGGTATCGGTCGTTGGTGTTAAAGCCGTGCACATTAACCACGGGAGCCGCGATGACGGTGCCTGCAAGTGCAGGAGCGCTGATCGCATCGAGGACCTGGCGGATGATCTCGACCCCACATATTTCGTCACCATGGATGGCAGCGCTCAGCCAAACGACTGGTCCGTCCTTTTTCCCGTGCACGACGATGAGTGGCAACGCAACAGGTGTGCCGCTCATCAGGTTGCCAATAGGTAATTCAATCCGCATGCGCTTGCCAGCGGTCACCCGCTGTCCAGCAATCTCGAACGGGGCCCGCGTGACCTTAGGGCTGCGCTTCTTCGTGTTGACTACGTCGTGCCCGGGGGCCGATGCGATCTTTTTTGACGGTGGGGCAGCCCGCTCTGGCTTGGCGCCAAGGGCGTCGGAGGAAGCGGTCATGGCCGTTGATTTTTTCTTGGTCATTGGTGCAGAGAGAGCTTAGATCGAGACGTGGCGGGCTAGCGCAACGGGTCGTCGGGTAGAGGGCGGATACGACCACGACGGGCACGTCGAGCAGGGGCTAGCGAACGCATCTCGTCGAGTCGGCCGAAACACAACAATCGGTCGCCTGCGTTCAGGACCCACTCGCTTGATGGGTTGGGTACGACACCGAAGTCGTTTTCGATGACCAATACAGTGATGTCACTGTCACGCAGACCGGACTCGGCCAGGGTGACACCGTCGATAGCGGCGCCGCGGTCGACGTGGATCTCGGCAACGCCATAACCGGTCGCTTCTCCTAGGCGCTGGCGCACATCGAGGTCGGGGAAGTTTACGTTTGACACGATGTGGTCGATGATGGTGCCGGCGACGTCGAGGCCGGTCGCTTCTTCGATGCCTTGAAGCCCTGGTGACGAATTCACTTCCATGACTAGTGGGCCGTCATTGCTTTCGAGCATGTCGACACCGCACACAGTGAGTCCGAGGGTCTGCGCCGCTCGAAGCGCGACCTCGCTGGTTTCGGGATCGAGATGTACAGCTTCGGTTGTTCCACCGCGGTGCACGTTCGAGCGGAACTCATCGCCACTGGCGCTTCGGCGCATTGATGCAACGACGCGGTCGCCTACGACGATCGCACGAATATCACGGCCGCGGCTCTCGGAAACGAATCGTTGGATAAGCACATTCTGATTGGTGCTCTGCAGCGTCTCGATAACGGCTTCAGCAACGCGGAGGTCGGGCGCCAGGATTACGCCGATGCCTTGGGTGCCTTCGAGCGTCTTGATAATGACTGGTGCGCCGCCGACGCGAGCGATAGCGGAGCGGATGTCACTGCGTTCGCGGACGAAGGTGGTCGATGGAACCTCGATCTCGTGTCGAGACAGGATCTGCATCGACCGCAGCTTGTCGCGACTATTGGCGATGCCATCGGCGGTGTTTGGCGTGTACACATCCATCGCCTGGAACTGGCGCACGACGGCCATGCCGTAGAAGGTGATCGACGCGCCGATACGAGGCAAGATTGCGTCGACGTCATCGATGTCGCGACCCCGATAGGTCACGTTGGGATCATCCCGGCTTAAGTCGATGGCGAACCGCAGGGTGTCGTACAAGGTGATGTCGACCCCGCGGTCCATCGCTGCAGCGCGCAAACGTTGGGTGCTGTAGCTGCGTGGGGCACGCGTTAAAATAGCGAGTTTCACACCGTTCATAGTGCCAGCATGCTTTGTAGATCGCTACAGCAAGGGAACATGCAGGTGACCGTCGGGGCCAGATTCCGTTGTGACAACAGCAATATTTAGTGGACGATTAATCGCGGAGAGCGAGGGAATAGTCATCGTCGAGGGAAACTACTGCTTCCCGCCTGCATTGGTTAGACGTAAGTCTCTCAGTGAGCGCGAGCGCACATTGGTTTGTAGCGGGAAGGGCACGGCGCTCTCTTACACCGAGAGCATGGATGGTGAGACGGCCGACGCAGCTACACGAAGCCCAAGACAGCGAACATCGTGAACTATGTGGCGGTCCTTATCCCGCCGTCACAGTCGTTGTCTGAAACGTGTGCTCGGCGTGGCCTTGAAGGGAGCTAAGGCCACCGGGGACCCTCGCGTGATCCTCCAGTATTTTTGCTTGTGTGGAGCAGCAAGGTTGGTCACTGTCGCCTGACGACTGCTTGCATTAGCCGACCAGGTGCGGCAGTCGGTTGAGTCCGACGAATATTTCCGGCGGAACATCCTCGTCCCATGGGCTGGTCGCTAGACCGTCCTGGACTACGGCGACTGTCTCGATGATCAAGTATTCATGCATCGTTGAAGTGGTAGAGAGGTCAAGTAGCCCAGTGGGATGGTCGGTCATGTCGACAGGTCCCATCACTATGTTGCCGTTGGGATCTCTCAACGTCACGGTGAAGTTGGTGAATGGTGTGAACTCGAAGTCGAAACTGACTCGAGGCCACGTCAAGCCACCAGCACAGCCGCGCGTGTTGATCCGAGCCATTGACGACGTGCCGGGGCAGGCATTCGCGATTTCTGGATCGGTCATACCGAAGGAATGAAATAGCGACTCGTGCCCTAGGGCAAATATGCAGTTGCCTTCATAAGCAAAGCCGTAATCGTTGAAGGGGAGACCGGCGTAGACGGATCCGCAGCTGGTTTGGGTGTCGAAGTCCCTGCACAGGTTTAGGTCTTTGGCCTGGAGTACGAGCCGATTAGATGGAGGGTGGTTGATATGGGTTCCACCATTGATGGCCGGTGAGGCCAGACCATTCTCGATCAGATCTCCCCAGTTCCGGTAGGCGCCGGTGATGAAGTCATAGCAGCTGATCTCGCCATCGTTGGTCGCACATACACCTGTTGCAATTGATACGTCGGTCTCTGCAGCGCGTGGCAGGTGATAGAGGAATAGTCGGCCGCCCTTCTTGTCGGGACTGGTGTCGACTTGCGTTGCAGGAAAGTCCGTGCACGGGCTTTCTGTCAGGCTGTTCCAGCAGTCGATGTAGGTGCCATTGTCGTCACCACCCTTGACCATCATGGAGTAGTAATTCGCCCAGTCGCAATATCGAGTACCTGGTCCATATTGCCGATGGCGTTCGCCTTGGTGAGCGGCGCAATCAGATTGCCGAGTCCGGTCGGAATCCCGCCGGCTTCGAAGAGCGGACAGGGTGATCCACTCGTGCGATAACAGTTCATCCGGTGGTCGTCGGTGACGGCGTAGACCTGATCGTCAGCCTCGATTACGGCGCCACCGCGGAAGTTCATACCTTCGAGCGCCGCGAGTTGTTGCGATGGGCACAATGTGTCTGTCGTGGTCTCCCAGCACAACAGTTTGATGTCGCTGACGCTTTGACCCAGGTAGTAGATCTTTCCCTCGACAAAGGCTTCGCTCAGGTCCAGTCGGTTGTGTAGCTGATGTCATTGAACAGATTTCCATCTTCGAAACATGCGGACTGCGTCACTCGATCCACACATGCCATGGTGTCGGAGTGGTGGTTGACGCCATAGAGCTTCGTGCCGACGATCGACGGTACGAAGCCGTCACCGGAACCTGCGGCGTCGATCGGCAGAAAGGGTTCTGGAATGAGGATTGTGCCGCCACAGGTGGCGCTGCATCTGTCGAAAGATGCCGTCGCTATGCGATTTAGGTCTCCAAGTAGTCCTATCGCAAGGAATCCGGTTGTGCTGTCCTGTGTCAGGTTGACTGCGATAGTCGTCGAGTCGTCGAGTCGACGAACGTGACGTCGACGACGATGTCGGGCCGGTCGACCCCGTTCTGTTCGGTCATTTCGGCAACCTTTGCGCGAGTAGCCGTTTCATCAGCGGTGTCAACCCAGACAACGACACCGGCAAGCGATGCGGCATCGGCTGCGTTTTGCAGATGCTGCGCTGAGTTCATCCTGGCGGATAGGTCGAGGGCCACAGCGCCGCTCGCTACGAGTGCAACGATGTTTCCAGCGAGGAGCATCATCATTGCTCCCCGTTCCTGCTGGTCGCTGGTCGAACGCGGAAAGCGAGCGAAGGGTGAAAAAAGGGATCTTCCACGCTGCAGGCGATTCAACATGGTAGCGACTCGTCTCAGAGCTGGGTGTCGGGGCGAAGCGGCATAGCCGCTGTTCTCATCGGTGTTCTCATCGGCGTTTTGTCGCGTCAGCTGAGCTAAAAGCATGAGGTGGGTTCGTTTGGCCCACCAGCATCCTGAATCATGATGAATTTGACCTAGCTTGGGTGTGTATCAGAGCATGTCGGGTGCAACGAAAGAACGGGACCTGGGTACATCGGCTAGTTCCAAACGATGGCATTGAGATATTGATAATTGTAATCGCTCAGAAAAGGCTAATTCTGAGCACCCCCTTAGGGCCTGGTAGCTCTCAAGGAGAGGAACTGACAGTTCAGCTATTGGCTAGGTCGAATACGTCGGCTAGTAGTTCGTAACTGCGGACGCGTGCAGCGTGGTTGTGCGTGATGGTGATCAGCAAGACTTCGTCAGCACCGAATGAGTCAGCCAGGGACTCGAGTTCGTCTTTGACATAGGTGGGTGTGCCGTGAAGCAGTGGCTTGTTCACGCGCTGGTTCACGAACAGCGGATTGTCGCTTCCTGGTAGCGGCGTGCCGGGAGGAGCGGGTTCGGGAATGGGTCGGGTCGGCCCGCTTGCACGCCACCGCTGAACAGAACTCGCTACATATGCAGCTTCTTGTTGAGTCTCGGCGCATATGGCACCGGTCGCGAGCATGACGATTGGGTGGGGGTACTCCGGTGACGGTTGGTAGTTGGCTCGGTACGCGTCGACGGTTTCTTGCCCCGGTCCCCGGGCGATGAAATGGGCCCACACCAGCGGGAGGCCCAGATGAGCCGCGATGCCAGCGCTTCCTGCGCTTGACGCAAGCAGCCACAAGGGCGGCGCCCCCTCAGTTATCGGGGTCGCTCGTACGTCGCGGAACGGACCGGTCGGGTTGGGCTCGTCGCGCAGAAATGCTGCAAGTTCGTCAATTTGCGCGGGGTAGTGCTCTGCGGAGAGGGCACCAGGGCCTTTGGCTAATGCGGCCGCTGTCGTTTGGTCCGACCCAGGCGCTCGACCGAGGCCTAGGTCGATTCGATGGGGGAACAGTGCGTGCAGCATGCGCCATTGTTCGGCGACCTTGTAGGCGCTGTAATGGGTCAGCATTACGCCACCAGACCCGACGCGGATAGTCGTGGTAGCGGCAGCTAGTTGGCCGACCAGGATCTCGGGTGCTGAACCGGCTAACGCTTGGCTGCTGTGATGCTCGGCAACCCAGTAGCGGTGGTAGCCGAGCGCTTCGCAACGCTTTACAAGATCGATGCTGTTCTGCAGCGCTTGGGCTGGCGTCGATCCGGTCGAGACGGGGGACTGGTCAACGACACCAAGCCTGCGGATCATGAGTCCACACTACCGGCCGGCACTTTGGGTGGTCTAGCTGAGGCGGTGCCACTTTAGGCATCGCCAGGAACGTGTTTGCAAGAAGTTTCTGGATCATCCTTGTCGGTGCATTCGACATAGCTGGTGTGATCAAGCTGATCGGCCTCGACAGGATCCAGGAACGGTTCGGCTTGTCAGCGCGTCCGTAGCGGTTGGTTGGACTCTGCGAGGTTCAGGGATCTGATGGTTGCTCGCGACCGCAGGCCCCACCTGGACAAAGGCGCAACGACTCGGACTGACAGCCACCTTCTGTGTCTACACCTTCTGTGTCAGACACAGAAGGTGTAGACACAGAAGGTGTGCCGTTGGGCTAGAGCTCCGTCAGGGCTGCGACGGCGTGGCGAATCTCGGCCTCAGTAGTTGTGTAGTGCACCGAGATCCGCATCATGTCTCGCAGATCGCGGTTGGTGGCATCGAAGCGAGTCGACGCAGGAGTAGTGACCGAAATGTTGATGTTTCGGGCTTGCAACGCTGTCTTGGCAGCTGACGGATCGAGCCCATTACCGGTTGCGGTCACGATGCCGCATGGACGTGCGCCAAGATCCCACACCGTGAAGCCAGCCGCACGAAGTCGCTTGCGCAGCGAGTCGGCTCGTTCATAGATTGTGGCCTCGATACGGTCGGTGCCAATAGCCAACGCTTCATCGACGGCATTGCCCAGCCCGAGCCATCCGCCATGGCTGAACTCCCATGACTCGAAGCGCCGGGCGCTGGGCTTCAGCTCATAGTCGGTGAGCGTGGTCCAGTCCGCACCATGATGATCGGGGTGATCAGGAATCAAACGCTCGATCATCTGCTCGCTGGCGTAGAGGAAACCGGTGCCACGTGGGCCGCGAAGGTACTTGCGGCCGGTGCCAGACAACAGGTCACAGCCGATTTCATCTACATCAAGGTGCAGGTGCCCGACTGACTGGCACGCATCGAGCAGGTATGGGATGGAGGCATTGTTCGCTATCTTGCCGACCGCAGCTGCCGGATTGACCAGCCCGCCGTTGGTCGGAACGTGAGTCAACGCAATCAACGCGACGTCACTGTCAACCCGGCGGGCGAGTTCGTCGACGTCCACATGGCCGCTGTCGTCATCGCCAACGACATCGATCGTGACGCCACGCCGTTCGACAGCTCGCAGGAACGCAACAGCGTTGGCCCCATAGGCGGCATTGGCGGTAATGATGCGCTGGCCCCGCTTCATGGGGATGGACCAGAAGCCAGCGTTCCATGCCGCTGTTGCCTGTTCGAATCGTGCGATCTCGTTGTGATCGGCACCGATCAACGACCCGATCGAGGCATAGACCTGATCGCTGCGGTCCGCTGCCTCATCGGCGGCTTCGTACCCACCCATCATTGCCTCGCGCTGTAGATGATGTATCTGGGTGTCAAGGGTGGCCTGGGTAGGTAATGACGACCCAGCATGGTTCAGGTGCACGACGTTGTCGGCGCCCGGTGTGTTCGACCTGAGTTGGGCGACTTCGGCCGTGCTCAGCGGGAGAGCGCCTGCATCAACCATGGATCTGGCCGACGGCGCTGCTAGGGCGGAGATAGGCCAGCTGACGTCGTTCGCTGATCATTGCCGCGCGATACTCGTCCCAATCGGGGTGGGCCTCACCGGCGACGCGCCCGTAATAGTCGACAAGAGCATTGGCCGCTTCATCATTCGGATCCGTCGTCACTGGGCCAAGCTCGGCCACTGCATCAAAGGAGACGTAACTCCAGGTATCTGGATCGGTAATGTGCACAACGACGCGTGAGTCGCGCCGCATGTTCGCTGTCTTGGCTCGGGTCGCAGTGAGTGAGACGACGATCGCGTCATCTACAACGGTGTAGCTGACGTCGCTGGACTGAGCGCGACCGTCCTGACGCAGCGTGATCAACACCGCGTGTTTTCGGGCCTCAGCCCACGCCATTGCTTGGTTGCTAGTGATTCCCATCTCGGCACCCTATGGGCGCTAGCTCGTTGAGCGCATCGACGCGTGCAAGGTTCGATTCCTGGGCTTATCAATGGTCTGGCGTTTGATAAGCCCAGTTGCCGCTTGTATGGAATCTGAATTAGAGCAGGATGTCGCCCATTGCGTCGATGCCCGTGACGAACGCGGATCGTTGCTCGTCGCTAAGTCCTGCGTAGTGACCAGCTGACAATTTGTCGGTGGCAGCGTCGGCAGCGACCAAGTTGAGGCGGTCGTCGTCGGTGATCATCAGGTCGTCTGGCCAGCCGAATGTGCCAATGTCGTTGGGGCGGCGAATGGCATGGGCCACCGATGGGTGAACGCCAGCGACGATCACGGCGGCTAGATGGGCGCTGCCGCGAAGTTCACGATGGATCACCGCAAGCTGCATGGCACGACCGGGAAGGTCCGCGGGCAACGGCTCGGCGGCCACTGCGGCGTAGAGCTGCAGGCCTGCAGGGTTGACGTCGGCGATGACCTGTTCGGCGGCGGCGCAGAATTCGGCGAGGCCAGCGATGCCGTCAAGCTTGCCGCGTCCAAGCGCAGCGTTGCACCCAAGTGCTGCTTGGGCCGCATCACGAGGAGCAACTTTTTCCTTTGACGTGTTCCACATCTTGGCCACGACAGGTGGAGCGAAATAGCCAAAGGCTGACGTCACAACAGGGGCTTCAACATCGCCGAGCACGCCGCCGCGGCCGATGAAGTAGAACCGCATGCCGTCGAGGCCGAGCTGCTCTTTGCCGTGCGCAATGGTGTCGCGATGGAAATAGTAGATTGCGCCGAGCGAGTTGATCTTGCCAGCGGTCGCGCTGACGAGCTCTTCAGGAGTCATAGGTTTCCTTCTGTCCGAGTTGAGGTGGGTTTAGTTCGCTGGTGGGTCAGCGATGAAGACGGGGATCTCGCGGTCGCCAGCCTTTTCGCGGTACTCGGCATAAGGGGGGAACACATCGATCCCGCGTTGGAACCAGGTTGTGCGCTCATTGCCAGTAACGAGGCGTGCTTGGGTTTCCCACGGTTCTGGGCCATCCTGCACGAGCACGGTCGGGTTGGCTTCCAGGTTGTGAAACCAGCCGGGGTGGGCTGGAGCGCCCCCCTTTGAAGCGATCAGCGCATAGGAGCCCTCGTGTTCGACACGCATAAGAGGGACCTTGCGGACCAACCCACTCTTATGTCCGATCGTGGTCATCACAATGATCGGGAGCCCGGTGTCTCGCAGTGTGTTCGCTTCTGTGCCACCAGACGCTTCGTAGGCGACGACTTGGTCCGCCACCCAGTCCCAGGTCGAAGCGCCGTATTCTCCATCAAAATCCATACTTTAAATCTACGACACGATCATCGTAGAAGCCAATACCGGGAATATTCTTGTTGTGTTTTGGCCGTTCTTTATGGGGAAACTCACCTGAAATGGTGGGGTCAATGTTGCTTGTGCGACAGGTGAGGCCATGCGTCGTATATTTGATGAGATAGCTCTCGGATGGTCCCCACTTGCGGAGCTGTGTTCCGTAGAGTCTCTCTGTGACCTTGGAATGGGCGCTGGCCATTGGGCCGGGCCATCGGCGGACAAACGCTGATGATCCGGTCATCCTCACTGCCGCGACTTTTGGTATCCCGCTCGACGCAATAACGGAGTACCGAGTCGCCCATGTGCGCGGTGATCTTGACGGTGCCCAAGTTGGCACTATCGCCACACGGCTACTCGTCGATCCCGTCAACGGCTGGTTCAAGCCAGCCGCCGAGCTAACCCACGACAATGAGCTTGTTATCGAAACTGGGTTGCGTCCTGGCGTGACTGATCGCGAGGGCGCTGAACTCATTCGAGCGAGTGCGCAGATCGACCATCCAATCGATGCCGCCACGATCGGGCGCCGTTGGATCATTGAAGCATCACCGGCGCTGACGCCGGACCAGATCGAGGCGCTCGCCTATCGGGTCCTGCACAACGAGGTCATCGAACGCTGGTCTATCGGCGCCAACTCACTTGCTGCTGGTTTTGTCGAGGATCAACCGGTCACGCCTCTGACCGAAATATTGGCGGTCGTCGGTGCATCTGACGATGAACTCCAGACGATAGCGAACGGCCGTCGATTGGGTCTGAATCTGATCGAGATGCAACACGTGCGCAGCCACTTCACCGAAGTGGGGCGTAATCCAACCGACGCCGAAATCGAGACGATCGCACAGACGTGGAGCGAGCACTGCGCTCATAAGACGTTCCGGGCAGCCATCGATGTAACGAACGAAGCCGGTGAGATAGTCCTGCATGTCAACGGCTTGTTGGATCAGTACCTGCGTGCAGCCACCAACACGATCGATGCGCCGTGGGTGCACAGCGCCTTTGTCGATAACGCAGGGCTCGTGCGCTTCGACGACGATTTTGACATTGCACTCAAGGCTGAGACGCATAACCATCCTTCGGCACTCGAACCGTTCGGTGGCGCCAACACGGGTGTTGGCGGTGTGGTCCGCGACATCATCGGCGTGTCGGCCAAGCCGATCGCGGTGATCGACATTCTGTGTTTCGGCCCTCCAGATCTTGACCCGGCTGCGTTACCCGATGGCGTGCTGCATCCGCGGCGCGTACGGGATGGGGTCATTGCGGGGGTTGGAGACTACGGAAACAAGATCGGCGTTCCGAACGTCGGTGGGGCCATCGTTTACGACTCGTCGTATACAACGACGCCACTGGTGTTCGCTGGATGCGTGGGCATTCTGCCCGTCGGTTCGCACCCCACCGAACCGCGACCCGGTGACTCAATCGTGGTCCTCGGCGGTGCCGTCGGACGCGATGGCGTTGGTGGCGCCACCTTTTCTTCGCAGACCATGCAGGCCGAAACCGCCAATGTGGCTGGCAGCTCAGTGCAGATCGGCGATCCGATTGTCGAGAAGGGCCTGATCGACGTGGTCATGGCAGCACGTGACGCCGGGCTGTACACAGCGATCACTGACTGCGGTGCCGGCGGGTTGAGTTCTTCGATCGGCGAGATGGCAAGTGAACTTGGCGCTGACGTCGACCTCGACTCGGTGCCGCGTAAATACCAAGGCCTGGCGGGCTGGGAGATTTGGCTCAGCGAAGCTCAAGAACGCATGGTGCTCGCGGCTGCCGACCCAACCCCCATTCTTGAACTGGCCGCTCGGTGGGGCGTTGACTCGTCAGTTGTCGGGACATTCACTGGTGATGGACGGCTCGTCGTACGCCATGGTGGTGAGTCAATTGTTGATCTCGACTGCACCTTCCTGCACGACGGATGCCCGCTTCATCATCTGGTGGCAAACCTGCAAACGGTCGCACCGATGCAGCGGTCGGCCGACTCTGTCGATGCTCGGGCAGCCACGCTTGCCTTGTTGGCACATCCAACGATCGCTTCTAAGGAAGCCACCATTCGCACCTATGACCACGAGGTCATGGGCGGCACCATGGTGCGGCCATTCGGCGGACCGCACGGTGACGGTGCAGCGAACGGAGCGGCGACTATCCCGCCTGGCACCAGCGGCGACCGAGCAATGGTGATTGGCATTGGCGTTAATGCCCTGATGGGCGACCACGATGCGTACGCAATGGCATGGCATGTGGTCGACGAAGCTGTACGTAACGCCGTAATCGCGGGCGCTGACCCCGACGAACTTTCGCTGCTCGACAACTTTGCCTTTGGCAATCCGAACAACCCCGACACGCTTGGCCAGCTTGTGGCTGCCTGCCAGGGTTGCCACGACGCAGCTCTTAGCTTCAACGCACCGTTCGTTAGCGGCAAAGACAGCTTGTACAACGTGTTCGTGCATCCCGACGGGTCCGCCGACCCGGTTGCGCCCACCCTTGTGCTCACCGCTGTTGGCATCGCCAAGCAACCTGAAAATATTCCACTTACCGGTGTTGTTGCCGCCGGAAATTATGTCTTTCTGGTTGGCCCTGAACGAGGTGCTCTTGGCGGGTCCCATCTTGACCTCGTGCTGGGTAAGGCTAGAGGCGGCGCAGTGCCCCAGCCCGATCCATCGGCGATCGAACGTCACCGCGAACTGGCTGCAGCCATCGGTGAAGGGCTGGTTGCATCAGCACACGACCCAAGCGAAGGCGGCCTCTCGGTCGCTGCATGCGAATGGGCATTTGCTGGTCGACTAGGTCTGGAACTCAGACTCGCAACCGACGAAGCGACACTCTTCGGCGAAGGCCCTGGCCGTTACCTGGTCGAAGTCACACCCCAAAACGCGGATCGTTTTGTTGAACTCGTCCCGTCAGCGAAGCGAGTTGGCGATGTCTCGGCTGGAGACGCTGTGCGCATTGGGTTTGGGCCTGACGACATCGAAGACAGCGGTGGGATCATCCTCACCCTTGACGAGATCGAAACAGCATGGAAGACCCAACCATGATTCAGCAATCAACGTTCCTGACGATTCGGGCGCGCTTAGTAGCCGACTATCGTCAGAAACGCCTGAAGGGGCTGCGATGAGAGCGCCGAAGGTACTGATTCCGGTGGCACTGGGCACTAATCGCGATGGCGACTTGGCTGATGCGTTCGAAGCCGCTGGTGCCGAAGCAATCCGGATGCCGCTCGAAGCGCTGCGCCATGGCGAATCCAAGCTCGCTGACTTTCAAATTTTGGCGATTCCTGGTGGCTTTTCATATGGGGACGCACTTGGTGCAGGCCGGTTGTTTGGTCTCGACCTTGTGGGCTGGTTTGGCGATCAACTTCGCGAAGCCCACGAGAGCGAGATGCCGATACTGGGCGTTTGCAACGGTTTCCAAGCCATTGTTTCGGCGGGGCTACTTCCTGGCGAGGCCGACAACCCAGGCGTTCTGACTGGCAACGCTCGGGGCACCTTTGAGTGTCGTTGGGTCACGTTGCGCCCTGAACCCGGCAACGATTCGATCTGGCTCTCTGAATTGACCGAGCCAATCCGGTGCCCCGTGGCGCATGCCGAGGGCCGTTTTGTGGCCGCCAACCTTGGTGCCGTCGAGCAGCGCAACGGGGTTGCCTTCCGCTATCTCGATGGAGTTTCGGGCGAGTTAGCTAACGGGACGTATCCGGCGAACCCGAATGGTTCCGCGGGCGATGTCGCCGGCATCACTGATTCGACTGGCCGGATTCTCGGGCTGATGCCACACCCCGAGAACCACATCTGGTCTCGCCAAGACATTCTTCGTGGTCGCCGAACCGGCGGCCAAGCACTACCCATGTTCAACGCCGCAGTTGCAGCGGTCAGGAGCTAATTCATGAGTAACGGCAAAGTTGTGATCTTGGCTGGTTCGCCCAGCGACGACCCTTGGGTTGACAAGATCGAGAAGTACTTGGGTGACCTAGGTGTCGACTCGATCCGCCGCATAGCGTCGGCGCATCGAGTGCCCGAGAAAGCGCTCGAGATCCTGCGCCTCTATGACAACGATGACACGCCGACGGTGTTCATCACCGTCGCAGGCATGAGCGATGCTCTGAGCGGCCTGTCTGATGCCAACGTGGCCTCGCCGGTAATCGCATGCCCTCCTCGTAGCGAAGAGTTCGCTCAACTCGACGTGTTGTCCTCGATGCGCACGCCGCCAGGTGTTGGCCCGATGGTTACTCTCGAGCCCGCAAACGCTGCGCTATCGGCAGCCAAAATTTTGGGTCTAAACGATCCTGCCGTCCGAATCGCTGTCCAGGCCAATCAGCGGGCGCGAGCTCAAAAAGTGCTCGACGCCGACCGCGGTCACCCATCGTGAATTACATCGATCCTGAACTCGATTCGCCCAAAGAAGAGTGCGGGGTTATTGGTATCTCGACCCCTGGTAACGATGCGGCCCAGCTCGCGTTCTTCGGCCTCTACGCGTTGCAACACCGTGGCCAAGAAGCTGCCGGAATAGCGGTTGCCGACGGTCAGGCTGTGCGAGTGCACAAAGATATGGGCCTTGTGTCGCAAGTATTCGACGCAGGCGCACTTGACCCTTTGGTCGGCGGCTTAGCTATTGGCCACACGCGGTACTCCACGACTGGCGCTAACTCTGAACGTAATGTGCAGCCCTATGTTGTAGAGACCATGCACGGTCCCCTAGGCCTTGCCCATAATGGCAACCTTGTCAACGCCGATCATTTACGCGAAGGCTTGTTAAAGCGTGGTGCGGGCCTGTCGAGTTCAAGCGATTCCGAAGTGCTCGCTCTCATGCTTGCCGCAACAGAAGGTGAAAGCTGGGAGCACCGTCTGTCGCAGGTAATGGGCGAGTGGAAGGGCGCGTTCAGCCTGGTTGTGCTTAGCGGAACCAAGGTCATTGGTTGTCGTGATCCATGGGGCTTCCGACCTTTGTCGATGGGCCGTCTTCCTAGCGGGGGTCATGCATTAGCGTCTGAGACCGGAGCCCTGCGCACCCTAGGTTGCGACAGTATTCGCGAACTGGAACCGGGCGAGATCGTCGTGCTGCAAGGCCAGATGGCACGAAGCATCCGAGGTGTCGAGCCAGCGGAGCGACAAGCACGTTGCACGTTCGAACAAATCTACTTCAGTCGGCCCGATGCCATATGGGATTCCATGTCGGTGCACCAGGTTCGTCAACGTTTCGGTGCTGCGGTTGCGGCCCAGCACCCGGTTGAAGCCGACGTTGTAATCCCAATTCCAGATAGCTCGATGCCGGCGGCCATTGGTTACTCGGCGTATTCTGGCATTCCATACAACGAAGGCTTCGTGAAGAATCGCTATATCGGTCGCACGTTCATCGAGCCGACAGACGAGCTTCGTCGCCAGGGTGTGGCACTTAAATTCAACACGCTGCGCGAGAACATCGAAGGCAAGCGGGTCGTCGTAGTCGACGATTCGATCGTGCGTGGCACCACCAGCGGCCCACTCATCAAGATGATTCGCGAGGCTGGTGCGCTCGAGGTTCATATGCGGGTGACCTGCCCGCCGATTGCGCACCCGTGTTTCTTCGGTGTGGACATGGGCACCCACGATGAGCTGATCGCTCACCATTTGAGTGTCGATGAGATTGCTACCCACATCGGTGCTGACTCGTTGGGGTACTTGAGTGTGCCGGCCATGATGGAAGCACTCGAGCGCGAAGACGGCTATTGCAACGCGTGCTTCACAGGCGACTACCCAATTCCCGTCCAGCTCAAGCTACCGACCACGGCTAAGAAGCGCTTTGACGGCGCACTCGCATAATGGGTAGTCATAATTCGCTTCGCTCATCCTGTGCGAGCTATCCGCCTCTACGGTCCCGGGTCGCTGCTTTTCCAGCGTCCGCAGGTAGCGCGGATTCTGCGGTGCACCGATGAAGGTGCTGTTGATTGGGTCAGGTGGGCGAGAGCACGCTCTGGCCCAGGCGATCTTGCGTAGCGATGGGTTGACCTCGCTTGCGGTGGCGCCCGGCAACGCCGGAACCCAGGAGCACAACGTTGTGCTCGATGTGGCCGATAATGCCGCAGTCGTGGGGTACTGCGCCTCAAATCAAATCGACCTCGTTGTGGTGGGTCCCGAGGCGCCGTTGGTAGCAGGCTTAGCCGATGCACTTTTGGACGCCAACATTTCCTGTTTCGGTCCGTCGAAAGCTGCAGCCCAGCTCGAAGGATCTAAGTCCTTTACCCGCTCGTTCGCTGCTAGCTGCGGCATCCCGTCGCCTGTATCGAAAACGTTCACGTCAAGCGTTGAGGCCATCGCCTGGTTCGACGAGCAGCGGTTCGAGGTTGTTGTCAAGGCTGACGGGCTCGCTGCTGGTAAGGGCGTGATCATTCCCGAAAATCGTGAAGAAACCGTGCAGGCCATCACCTCGATGATTGATGGTAGAGAGCTCGGCGTGTCTGGCTCGACCATCGTGCTCGAAGAACGGATGACCGGTGAAGAGCTCAGTTTGTTCGGCGTGAGTGACGGGTCGACTGTTCTAGCGCTCGCCACTGCTCAGGACCACAAGCGCGTTGGCGAAGGCGATACCGGGCCGAACACCGGTGGCATGGGCGCCTTCAGCCCTGTGCCGGGCATCGATGCATCACGCCAGGCTGAGCTTGCATCGCTTTTCCTTGAACCAGCGGTCGCTGGTATGGCTGCTGCCGGCACCCCCTACGTCGGGGTGCTCTTTGCCGGCATTATGCTCACTCCAACTGGCCCCAAATTGGTCGAATACAACTGTCGTTTCGGCGACCCCGAAGCCGAAGTCATCCTGCCCATGTTGCAGTCCAGTGGTCTTGAACTGATGGCCGCGGCCGCCAACGGCACACTCGACCAGATCAGCGTCACAATGCGGCCCGGCGTGGCCGCCACCGTCGTGATTTGCGCCCAGGGGTACCCCTCAGACCCAGTCAAAGGCATCGCCGTTCCTGACTTGGGTCGCAGCGATGATGTCTGCACGTTCTATGCCGGCGCGGTACGAGACGACGATGACCGTCTCGTCTCCAACGGCGGACGGGTGCTTGCCATAACCGGGATGGGCGATGACCTTGACTCGGCGCTGTCCAACTCCTATCGATTGGTTGACCAGGTCACCGGTAACGGCCTGTTTGCCCGTGGAGACATTGGCTGGCGCCACTCATCAATCCGGTCGAGCAAATCAACAACTTCTATTGATAACTGAAGTGTGACGTCCCCTGGGGGCGCCACACCTGGAGGCATGCATGAGTGATGCATATGAGGCAGCCGGCGTTTCGTTAACGTCGGGGGCCGCAACAATTGAACGCATCTCGGATGCAGTTAAAAGCACGCACGACGAGCGTGTCGTGTCGGGCATCGGTGGCTTTGGAGGTGTCTTTGATCTGGCGTCACTTGCTGGTATCCATGATCCGCTGATGGTTGCAAGTACTGACGGTGTAGGCACCAAGACCAAGCTCAGCGCTGCGATGGACCTGTGGGAAGGCGCCGGTGGCGACATTGTTAATCATGGAATTAATGATGTGCTGGTTCAGGGTGCGATTCCGCTCTTTTTCTTGGACACTGTCGCAGCGCAGCGTCTCGATCCCGAAATTGTCGGCCGCATCGTCGAGGGTATGGCCGCGGCATGTCGCGAATCGAAATGCATCCTGCTGGGTGGCGAGACTGCCGAGATGCCAGGTGTGTTCACGGAAGGCTCTGTTGACATTGCCGGCACCATGGTCGGTGCGGTGTCGCGATCGAAGTTACTGCCCAAGGCCGGCATCCAGGCTGGCTATGTGTTGGTCGGTGTCGCTAGTAGTGGCTTGCACACCAACGGCTACAGCTTGGCGCGCCAGGTTGTAGGCGACACTCCATTGACTGACCCGCTACCTGGTGGCGACGGCGAGTCGATCGGCGCTGCGTTGTGCGCAACCCACCGCAGCTACCACGGCGTACTTGCCGATGTCATTCGGCAGGACCTACTGATGGCTATGGCACACATCACCGGCGGCGGGATGCAAGACAACATTCCTCGGGTGCTGCCCACTGGCATCGGCGCAACCGTCGACGTCAGCGCGTGGCCTAGGCCACCGTTGTTCGACTGGCTTATCCAGGGTGCTGACCTAGCGGTCGACGATGCCCATCAGATCTTCAACTGTGGCATCGGGATGGTGCTGATCGTGGCACCCGAATGTGTCGCTGCAGTACAGTCGGCGATCGCTGAGACCACCTGGGTAATTGGCGAAACTGTCGCCTATGACGGGTCAACCGACCGCGTCACGCTCACAAACATCTAACGGTGGGATTGTGGAAACGGACCGAAATCCCGGCCGGATCGTCGTGTTGGCATCGGGCAGTGGGACCAACTGTCAGGCGTTGATTGATGCCTGTGTGGCGGGCGACCTTGATGCGTGCGTCGTCGCTGTAATTACGAACCGCAGCGATGCTGGCGTTGTTGATCGAGCTGACGCAGCAGGAGTCACTTGCCACGTGATCGAACATGTCGGCAAGGATCTTGAAGTCAGGCGCTTGGCTGATGCTCGGCTGATTGATCTGATCGCGTCGTGTGACCCTGATCTAGTCGTGATGGCCGGCTGGATGCGCATCCTGGGCGCCCAGGTTGGCGCATCCTTCCCCATGATCAATCTGCATCCGGCGAAACCGGGCGAGTTCCCTGGTATTGGATCGATCGAGCGGGCCTATGAGGCATGGCGTGCCGGTGAACTTGACGAATCAGGTGTGATGGTGCATTGGGTCCCCGACGACGGGGTGGATGCAGGGCCGGTGATTCTCACCGAAGTCGTGCCTTTCCATCCGAGTGATGGTCTCGCGGACTTCGCGACGCGGCTTCATGCAACAGAGCATCGGTTAATCGTCGCTGCTACGGCAAAGGCATTGGCACAAAGGCCGCGTCCCAATAGTTGAGATTTTGTTCTCTCTAGTGCGTACAGTGAGATGGGTATAACTAACTCGATCGCTGTGTTGTAGCTGTTCTGTTCCAATAGAACGGTGTTGAAGTTGGTAGTGGGGCTAATGTGCAAATAGATGGTGTGGTAATTCTCTAGCGCTTCGCGCAATTTGCGACACCCGTCCTGGCTAGTTTTGCTTAAGTCAGCTCTGTGGTCGCCGGTATGTACTGCTCTGCCTGCACTCGCCGATCGACGACAGGCCGGCTCCACGAATTCCACCAGCGACAGCGACGTCAAGCGCACGGGGCTCTTGGCAGCGATACGTCGGGCGGCAATCTTTGTGATGGCTGCGTTGCCGGTGTTCGTCTTAGCTTTCGGATCCAAGAGCTGGTCACCACTAGTGCTTGTTGTTGCCACGACAGCGACGTTGGTGTCGTGTGCTGTTTCTGCTGAGCTATGGCGGCGATTGCGTCGGCTATCGGACGTGACAACCTTGAACGAAGAGCTGCGCTATCGCTCTACCCACGATCTGCTCATGCAGATCCCGAACCGGGAGCTGTTGCAGGTCGAGCTCGCTAATGCCTTGGTGGCGAGTGGTGGACAGGCCGGTGGCGTCGGTGTTTTGTTCATGGATCTCGATCGGTTCAAATTTGTCAACGATTCACTAGGCCATGCTGCGGGTGATGAATTGTTGAAGGCGGTTGGTCTAGGCATAAAAAGTGCGCTTACGGACGAGAATATGCTTCTCGCCCGTGTTGGCGGCGACGAACTTGTCGTACTGCTTCGAAGTTTGACGTCGGTTGACCATCTGGGTTCGGTCGCAGATCGTCTTCTCGCCATGTTTGTGGATCCTTTCACGATCGATGGTGTGGAGCTCCGCATCGGAACGAGCATTGGCATGGCGGTCGCGGTCGCAGGTGAAACCGCCGACGAGTTGTATCGCCACGCCGATGCTGCTCTTTATGAGGCGAAAGCGCGCGGCCGGGGACAAGCAGTGCTTGCTGATGCCGACCTGCGCGCGAAACGTGACGCTCGAGTTCGCACAGAAATGGCGTTGCGCGAGGCACTCGCCAACGACCAGATCGAAGCCTGGTTTCAGCCCGAAGTCGACATGGTCACGGGCGAAGTGATCGCCGCAGAGGTGCTCGCTCGCTGGCGCACCGACAATGGTGTCGAGATAGCGAGTTCGTTCATCGATATAGCTCGGCGTGCAGGCATGCTCGAACAGCTCATGATCAAGATGGCAGGTCAGGTATGGGCTTGGCGTCGGCTCAGTGGCAGCAACCTGCCGGTTGCCTTGAACGTGTCGGCTGCTCATCTTCCGAGCTTGTTGGCAATGCATGAGGAAGATCAGATCGCCCGCCCATTCGTCGGCATGCGGCTGGAGATCGCCGAGACCGACATCATTCATGATTTCGACGGCGTCCGCACGATCCTGAATCGGTTGCGCGAGCTCGGCGCCGAGATCATGCTTGATGACTTCGGAGCGGGCTACTCCTCGCTTCAAATGTTGAGTGATCTACCGATCGACGGGATCAAGATCGACCGCAGTTACGTGGCACGCATCGAGACGGACTGGCGAGTGCGCAACTTGGTGACCAGCCTGGCCGAGTTCGCCCGAAGTACGAACATGATCGTTGTTGTCGAAGGGGTTGAGACATCCCGGCAGGCAGATTTCCTCACCAAGATCGGTATTGACCGCGGCCAAGGCTTCTTATTTAGCAAAGCTATCGACGCCGACGAGTTTGCAATTTTGTTGAACAATGGACCCGTTGGGGCGCAGCTCGCTAGCTGTTTTTAATAACGAACCGGTGCCAGATACCTATTAGTTCTTGGGCGTTTGCGGCAGACTGGCGGTATGACGTCAACGAGCCAACGGGTGCTGATGGTGGCTCGGCCGTCGCGCAACAACCTGGCGATCAAGTTGAGCATCATCATTCCTGCGTATAACGAGGCGTACCGACTTCCTGTCGCTCTCGATGCGCTGCGGCACCGTGTTAATTCGTCGAGCACCGAGATCATCGTCGTCGACGATGGTAGTACCGACGAGACGGTGACAGCGGCCCGGCGGGCTGGCGAATGGGCCAAATATCTCGTTGTGATTGAGCACTCACGAAATCAGGGCAAAGGGGCCGCTGTGCGAACCGGTGTTGCTGCAGCTCGCGGCGACGTGATCGCGTTCATCGATGCCGACAACGCCACCGATCTAAGTGCGTTAGCGCCGATGATCGCTGCGCTCGGCCCGAACGTGGCCGCCGTGTTTGGTTCACGCCACGCGCCCGGCTCAAACGTGACGGGCGCTCCCGCGATCCGCGGTCTCATGGGCCGAGCGTTCAACCACGTGGTCCAGATCGCGGCTGGCACGTCTATTCGAGACACGCAGTGTGGAGCCAAGGTGTTCCATGCACCTGCCGCACGAGTGGCATTCGCCAGCGCTGGTATCGATGGCTTTGCCTTCGATGTCGAGATCTTGCGGCGACTCCTTGCAATGGGTCTAAATGTCGTCGAATACCCGGTGAGGTGGCACTATGTCCATGGCACCAAGATCCGGCTCACGACGCCGTTGAAGATGTTGAGCGACATCGGTCGTCTTCGGTTGTCGAAGACCGCAGGTATGCCGCTATACATCGACACGCCGTATTCCCCAGAGCTTGCCTTGACGGTCGATGCTTTCAGTTCTGGCGCTCCAACGAACGGGCAACCATGCCGTATCGCTGTGTTGTCTGATCAGCTGCTCGAGGTGCAGGCGCAACTCGATGCGCTCGGCCTTCCGTCACGGCCTCGCCGATCGCGAAGTTGGCCCGATTTCCTCGGCCAATCCTGAAATGTAACGTGGGTCCCTAGCGAGTACGTACCGGCGATGTTGCCTAGTCAGACGCGCTCGTAGGACCAGCTGACGGGAAAATCGCCGTCGTAGGGCATAGTCCCGTGAAAGCTGCTCTGGTTGTCGTCGAAGACAAACGGCAAGAAGTGCTTGTCTCCCGGCCACATAGGTAACTGAATTGCTGCAGGCCCGCCCTGGCATGCTTCGAGGAGCGCCGAGCGGTCGACCCACTCAAGCTCGCCTTCGTTGTTTGCCGTCATGCACTGGCCAGTCCAGTCAGTGACCAGGAAGATGAACACGAGCCACTGCTCACGTTTCGGGCCGAAATCGCTAAAGGTGACGGTCCCTCGTAGCTGCATATCTGTAGCGGAGAGTCCTGACTCTTCAAGAACTTCGCGTCGAGCGCTCGAGACGATGTCCTCGTCAACTTCGACCTTGCCACCAAGTCCGTTGACCTTGCCAAAATGATCATCGTTGGGGCGAGCGTTGCGGCGAATGATTAGTACCTGGTCGGTCGTTGGGTCAAGAAGGTAGGCGAGCGTGCCGACGACCGGGGTGAAACGCATGTCGTACCTTATTCCAGGTTGGTGAGGCACCCGTTTCTCGGATACAAGATGCCCATGACGATTGCGCTCGAAGAGCTCACGCTGCTGCACACCCGTAGCTATGACACCAAGGTGTACCGCGACGACGACCACATGGTGGTTGTCGGATCGGTACGGGACGTAAAGCCACCGGGCATCTACATCGAGGGTGATCCTGATCCGCTCGAGATTCATCACATGTTGGTTGTATTGCGGGTAACGCTGGCCGACCTGACGATCACCGACGCTCAGGTCGAGTTCCGCACGCACCCAAACGAATCCTGCCCGTCGGTCATTGAACACTACGGTCAGCTCGTGGGGCTCAGTGTTGCGCGCGGCTTCAATCGCAAGGTCCGCGAGCTGTTTGGTGGGCCACGAGCGTGCACCCACACCACGGCATTGCTGCAGGCGATGGCGCCCGTCGTTGTCCAGGCAATGTGGTCGGTTCGTATGGACGACCGCTACGACGAAGGCGGTAAACCGTTTGACCCGGGCGGTGAGGGCGACAGCGGACCCGCTCATTTCGAGCTGAACCTGAACACGTGCCATGTCTGGGCCGAAGGCAGTGAGCTAATTGAGCGAGCTCGAGCCGGCCACAGGCCGGAGGTTCCGATCTGGATCGAACGGCGCTTTGCCGAACTCGGTCGAGACCCCAACGAATGGCGCGACGGCTTATAGCCGGATTCTTTTGTGCAGCGGTTCCCGCGGATCTCGGGTGGCCCGGGGGCGCTCTAAATGGTCAGGCTCTCGAGATGAGTTGCGCGCTAGCGTTTCGTCTCGGATGACCACCACCTCTACCCACCGACGAGACTCGGTTGCCCTCGGTGCTGCGGTGGGTCTGGTTGCTATCACCTTCGGCTTACTCGCGTCGACTAGCGGGTTATCGCTGGCGAAGGCCATGGCCATGTCCCTGCTGGTGTTCACCGGTGCATCGCAGTTCGCTGCAGTGGGTGTGATCAGCAGCGGCGGCTCACCTCTATCAGCAGTGGCAGGAGCGCTCCTCCTCGCTGCTCGCAACTCGCTCTATGGCATGCGCCTAAGTGAAGGGCTGGCTCGACATGGGTGGAAGCGGATTCCCGGGGCTCACTGGGTGATTGATGAAACGACAGCCATGTCGGTCGCACAAGATGATGACGTTGCGGCAACTGAAGCATTCTGGTGGACAGGCGCAGCGCTGTTTTTCTTCTGGAATCTGGGTACTGCTGTCGGTGTCCTTGTTGGTGATGCCATTGGCGATCCCGATGTGTATGGCCTCGATGCAGCCTTCCCCGCGTCGTTCGTCGCGCTGCTTGGCCCGCACCTATCAGCAGCACCAGGCCGCGTGGCCGGGCTCGTTGGTGCTTCGATTGCGATCGTCGTCGTGCCGTTCACGCCAGCAGGAGCGCCGATCTTGCTCGCTGCGCTAGCGATTATCCCGGCGCTGCTCGTGCCGGCTGCCATCAAGACGACTGACTCTGCTGTTTCAACCGTTGAAGGGACGCCATGAGTTGGACAGCAATCCTGGTCCTGGCCGCCGGAGCCTATGGGTTTAAGCTTGCTGGCGTGCTGGTCGGCACCCGCATAGAACGGCCTCTGCTGCGACGGTCAGTTTCGCTGGTACCACCCGCCCTGTTCTGTGCGCTCATTGCTTTACAGACGTTCGAGCGTGACACCGAACTTGTGCTCGATGCTCGCGTCGCGGGCCTCGTTGCAGCGCTCTTTGCCACTTGGCGAAAAGTGCCGTTCATCGGCGTGATCGTTGTAGCGATGGCAGCAACTGCGCTCGCCCGGGTTCTCACCTGAGCAACGTGGCCTTAACCAAGTCACCGCCGCAGTGAACTAGTTTCAAAGGGAACGCACACAAGGGAGCACCTCGGCATGGCCTGGGATTTTGAGACCGAACCTGAATTTGAGAAGAAGCTTGCGTGGATGCGTGAGTTCATGAAGGAAGAGGTCTTCCCGCTCGAAACGCTGGCTGCAGAGTTCCGAAGCCCTGAGGGTCGGGCTGTTTACGACAAGATCACTGCACCGCTTAAAGAACAAGTGAAAGAGCAGGGCCTGTGGGCAGCACACCTGCCACCGGAGCTCGGCGGGGGCGGCTTCGGCCAGGTCAAGCTCGGCCTGATGCATGAGATCCTTGGCCAATCGCCGTTGGGTCCACGCATCTTTGGCAATAATGCCCCTGATTCAGGCAATGCTGAGCTGTTGTCACTTGGCGGTACCGAAGAGCAGAAGAAGAAGTGGATGGAGCCGCTGCTCAACCAGCAGATCCGGTCCTGTTTCTCGATGACCGAGCCGGGGGCTGGTGCCGATCCGACACTGCTCACCACCCAAGCGGTGCGTGACGGCGATGAATGGGTCGTCAGTGGTCATAAGTGGTTCTCGTCCAACGCCTCGGTATCGGACATTCTTATTGTCATGGTCAAGACGAACCTCGACGAGGATGCCTCGCCGTATTCGGCCTTCTCGATGATTGTGATACCGACAGACACGCCGGGCGTAAACATTCTGAGAGATGTGCCCACTATGGGCGAACCCGATCACAAGACCGGTGAGCCCGGCGGCCACGCCGAGATTATCTATGACGAGGTCAGGGTTCCGTTTGAGAACGTGGTGGGGGGCGAAGCTGGTATCGGGCAAGGCTTCGCTCTTGCGCAGAAACGCCTTGGCCCTGGCCGTATCCATCACGCAATGCGCTGGCTTGGTCAATCAAGCCGAGCATTTGACTTGCTGTGTGAGCGGGCGTTAACTCGCTATACCAAGGGTTCGATTCTGGCCGATAAGCAGATGATCCAAGATTGGGTTGCGCAGTCGTATGCGGATCGTCAGGCTGCTCGGCTTCTCACGCTGCAAGCGGCGTGGAAGATGGACAAGCTGCACGAAGCTGGCGGGACCTACAGCGATGCTCGGCTCGAGATAGCCGTCATCAAGTTCTGGGGCGCCAAGGTGCTTCACGATGTCATCGATCGTGCCATTCAGATTCACGGATCGCTTGGCTACACGACCGACTTGCCGCTCGAATCGATGTACCGCGCTGCCCGCGCTGCTCGTATTTATGATGGCCCTGACGAGGTCCACAAGGTAACCGTCGCTCGCCAGGTCTTGAAGCGCTACCGGCCTTCGGACCCATCGATTGATCACGTTCCAACTCGGCGAGCGGCAGCACTGGTTCGCTACGGCGACTACCTGGACGAACTCGCCATTAACTCCTAGTTGCCGGGCCGCTGACAATTTCACTAGGAACGTGGCCTGACCTGGCGGACCCTCGTTTGGTCTAGGCAGTGAGGCTGATGGCAAGCCGATCAAGTTGGCCGTGTGGCGCTCGCAAGGCGTCGCACGGGCTTGTTCAGTATGCAAAAATGTGGAGTGTCATAGCTTTGGCTCAGTAGAGCACGCGTCGACATAACTAACGTGCAAGGCCCGGGTGGGCCAAGCGGCTGTTGGGTTCGCCAGATGTGGCTCGTGCCTGAAGGAAGCCTCGGGGATAGGGTTCGCGGGGTGTCGATGAATATCAGCCGGGTTGGCGTTGAGCTATGGCCGGGCGCCGAGTCGATGGGATACGAGCTGACATCGGATCTGATGTCGGTGACGATCGCTGACCTTGGGGCCCACCTCGCGTCCGTGATCTTGCGACTTGAAGATGACCAGGAGCTGCAGATCAACGTCGGCTATCCGCCTGGCGCAGTCGACGGAGCGGGCTACCACGGTGCGTCGGTCGGCCGGTACGCCAACCGGATTGCTGGCTCACGGTTTGCGTTCGATGACGTTGAGTATGAAGTCGAACCGAACGAAGGACTGAATCAGCTCCACGGTGGGACTGATGGCTTCAACACCTATGCCTGGGCTGCCGACTCGGAAACCGATGGAGATATCGGTCGCGTGATTATGCGCCATACGAGCAAATCGGGCGACATGGGTTTCCCGGGCAAGGTTAAAGCCTCCGCTACGTTCGAGCTTGCGGGCAATCGCCTGTCGATTGACTATCGGGCCACTGTCGACGAGCCCACCCCGCTGAACATGACCAATCATGTGTATTGGAACCTGGCCGGCGACGGCATGCTCGACGGGCACGAGCTCACCGTTGCCGCGTCTACCTATGTTGAGGTCGATGCAGACAACATCCCAGTCCCAGGTCCGCCGGTGGCTGTCAGCGGAACTCGGTTCAACTGCAACGACAAACGCTCGCTCGCTGACGTGGTTGACGCAGGAGGCTATGACCATTGCTTCGTGTTGGATCAAAAGGCCATGATCAGCGCGTCACTCTGGCACGAGTCAGGTCGTCGCATCGACTTGACCACAAACCAGATCGGCTTGCAGACCTATACCGGGCAACATCTAGATGCGGGGTGTCGTGGGATCGCACTTGAAACTCAATGCCTTCCCGACACTCCAAACCGCCCTGACTTCGGTGACTGCATCGTGCGCCCGGTTGAGGAATATCACGCCTCAACTACTTTCACCTTCACGGCCTAGCGCAACGGGTTAGCTTGCTGGGCCGTCGAGAGCGGGACAAGCGGACTTGACTGCTAGGGCCGTTGGAAATTTGACGGAGGCAGTGTGTGCGTAGCAGCGGATCAGCGCTCGTGGCTGAACCCTGTCCGCTAAGGGATCCAAGATCGTTAGGGCCGACCTGTGAAAACACGGTGCACCAAGATCTTCCCCGGAGTAACGGCAGATGACGACGGCGACTTCGTACCTCAGGACTGGGCGTTGTTCTTTGGGATCTCGCTAATGAGTTTTTGACACTCCAGGGTGCTAAGAATTTCGGCAGGCGCAATGATTGGCTGTTCTTTCAGCTTGTGCATGGAAGCGCTCTGGGTGGCTTGTGGGAGACTGGACCATGGCAGAAGACACCACGACCCATGACCTGATCGTGATTGGAGCGACCGCTGGCGGACTCTCCGTCGCCGAGGCGGCGGCTCGCTCCGGGGTCAAGCGGGTGCACATTATGGATCGGGGTGACTCGGTGCTGATGCCCGAGGTCATTAGCCGTAATGATCTTGGTATCGGTTATGGCGAAATGGTCACGCTGATCGATATTGACGACGATGGCATGGTCATCGTCCAAAGTAATCGCCGTCGCCGCAAAGCCCGCGCCGTCATCATCGGCGAACGAACCTATCTGCACGAATCGGCCCCACCAATCGAGGTTGCGTCCAACGAACGAGTAACCGTTGATAATCTGCCAGCGAGTGTTGGTGATGCAGATGTGATGGTTATCGGCGTGTCTGATCATGCGGTCGAAGTGAGTGCCCAGCTTGCCGCCGCTGGGGCCAACGTCGTGCTCGCCGCCGACGGCCTAGACCCTGCTCGCCTGTCACCAGTAGCCGGCGAGATGCTGGCCACGCTTGAGCGCGAACGCCGAGCAACGGTGCTCTACCGTTCGACCCCCAACGCGATCGGCGAGCGCGACGGGTTCCCAATGGCGTACTTTGCCGATCGACGAACCCCGGACCTTGAGTTCGACCACATCGTCTTTGCGAGCAGCCGTGCCCCAGCTGACCTGGTGTCTCTCGGTGTAACCGATGCTGCCAAGGCGTCCGACGCAGTCTGGTTGTTCTCGGGTAAGGCCGAAGAAATTGACATGCACGGTGCGTTCGGTCCGGACCTCTGGCCGTCGGTCGCTGCGGCCCGTTTCCCTGACGCTGTTGTCGAGCCGTATGGCGTGCGGTCATGGAGCCGCGACACGACGCTGGCTGACGAACTCGCCGAGCACTTTTACAACGCCACCATCACAGTGTTTGAGCCAACGCACTCTGATCTGTGGCGACTTAAGATTCGCCCCGATCATGGCGATACATCGCACCTTCCTGGACAGTACGCCACGCTCGGACTGGGCTTTTGGGAATCGCGCATCGATGACGCGACCGATCCAGGCCTCGATGATAAATGGCTGAAAATGATCCGCCGGTCGTACTCGATATCGAGCCCTATGTTCGACGGGAACGGCTACCTGTCCGACTATGCCACCGGCGATGAGCTTGAGTTCTACATTGTGCTGGTTGCGCCAACCGACGACAACGTTCCTGGGCTGACACCTCGTCTAGCCCTCAAGCGGCCCGGTGACCGTATCTTCCTCGGCTCCAAGGTCGCTGGGCGCTACACGCTGGCGCCGGTTGTCGACCCGTCTCGCACGTGCATCTTCTTCTCGACAGGAACCGGCGAAGCACCGCACAATGCCATGGTCACAGAATTGCTGCGCAAGGGCCATCACGGCCCCATGGTGTCGGCTGTGACGGTGCGACAGTGGGATGACCTGGGCTACCGCAGTGAGCACGAGAAGCTCGACGCCAGGTATCCCAACTATCACTACCTGCCGTTGCCAACTCGTGAGCCTGACTTCCCCAAGACGTACCTGCAAGATGTAGTCAGCAAGGGCATGCTGTCAAGTCACTACGGCATCGAACTGGACCCCGACACGACGGACGTTTTCCTGTGCGGCAATCCGTCCATGATTGGGCTGCCCGAAGGCGACCCTGAGGAATGGCCTGAGGCCAAGGGGGTGGTCGAACTATTGACCAAACGAGGTTTCAAGCTTGACCGCCGAGGCGATCCAGGTAACATCCATTTTGAGGAATACTGGTAGGCGAGCCGAGCCGATCCGATTCAGCAGATAGCGTAGATTTGTGGCCGTAGCCGACGTCGATACCAACAGCAGTTCTGCCGATGTCGCTGATCAGCCTGAGCGGCTTTTTAGCCAGTCGATCCTGATCTCAGGAATCCGTTGTTTACTTACGTATGTGATCTTCCCGTTTGTTTTTCCGATCGTGGGTATCACGTCTGGTATTGGTTCATCGATCGGCTTGGTCGTAGGAACCATTGCGATCGTGGCGAATATGTTCAGCATCCGGCGCTTCCATCGGGCTGACCACAAATACAAATGGCTGGTCAGCGCACTCAACGCCGGCATCATTGTGATGCTTGTGATCCTGGTCACCATGGATGCCAACAACCTCTTCAGCTAGACAGAGGCGACGAGCGAGCACGCAAACTTGACACCCAGAGTCTCAAGTTTCGGTCCACGTATCGATGGGCTGGTAGGCATTTGTGGTGAATCGTCTCGTGGTGTCGCTGGTTCCGGGCGTGGCCCTATTTGGGTATGGGTTCGGTGCCAAGGACTGGTTTGACGTCGGAGAAACGGTCGACAGCGCGCAGCGCAGGGAATACAAACCAGCTGACGCCGACTACCAGGAGCGTCCCGATACCTCCGATCACCACTGCCGGGGCAAGGCCCCACCATGCTGCGGTCTCGCCCGATTCGTAGGCGCCCAGTTCATTTGATCCGCCAATGAACACGTTCTCCACTGCGAGCACGCGCCCGCGCATGGATTCTGGCGTAGCGAGCGGAACGATGCTTGCTCGAATAAAGACACTCACCTGATCGGTTGCGCTTAGCACTGCAACGGCCAAGGCTGCGACGAGAAAGCTCCTGGTGAACCCAAGAACGATCGTGGCCAGGCCGAAGATTGCGATCATGGCGAACAGCGTGGGTCCCGCCCTGCGAGTGAGTGGCCGGATAGAGAGCACGAGCGCTGCCAAGGCTGCAGCTGCAGCGGTGGCAGCCCGTAGTATGCCAACGCCAAGGTCGACGTCTTCTATGCCGAGGCGCTTGTCGACTATTGCGGGAAGTAAGGCGACGGCGCCGCCGAAAAGGACGGCAAACAAGTCGAGTGAGATTGCACCAAAGACGATTTGGTTTCGGCGTATGAACCGCAGACCTTCAACCGCATCTCGAATTGCTTGGCGAGGTCCTGCAACGGACTCCAACTTCGCGGTCGCAGGCTTGGAGATACCGGCCAGAACCAGAATCGCCAGGACCTGGGCAATCACGACCAGCACGTAGGGGAGCACGTGTGAGACTTTGTTGGCGAATGCTCCAACCAATGGCCCCACGATCAACGCAATCTGGAAAGTGAGTGACCGTAGGGCAATGATGCGTTCGAGCGCTCCATCTGGGGCCAGATCGATCGGCAATGCCCGGCTGGCTGGCGTGCCGACCGCTCGGCCGACACCGTTGACGGCTAACAACAAAAAAATGGGCAGCACACTCGTGGGGTTAGTGGCTGCATAAGCCATCAGTCCAAACGTTGCAGCGATGGTGATGATCAGGCCTGCTCCGAATACGCGTCGCCTGTCGAAGCGGTCGGCGATGGTACCGGTGAACGGCGATAGCAAAAGGATCGGCACGAACTGTGCCAGTCCGACGAGTCCGAGATCGCGCTCGCTGTCGGTGATTGCGAAAACCTGGAGACCAATAACGGTGGCTAACACCGAGAAGGCGAACGTGCCGCACGCTAAGGCGCCAAGCAGCAGCTTGATCTCGTGGGGAACCTTGACGTGTTCGCTCACTCCGAAAGGCTAATTCTCTGCCGAACGGACGGTTGCATCGTGTTAGCCTGCTTTTTCTTTCGGTGGACAACGCAACGGCGACCAGGTCGTCGTTGCGATATCAGATGCGAGGCGGGAAGAAGTCGCGAGGGGTGCTGATGTCGTCGGGGGACAGGTCGGCGATGCCGGATTTTCCCATACCGAGCATCGTTGCGTCCATACCGCTGCGCAGAATGTCGAGCACGTTCTCGACTCCAGTCTGACCGTTTGCCGCAAGGCCCCACAGGTAAGCGCGGCCGATCATGACGGCCTCAGCGCCAAAGGCCAGTGCCTTAACGACGTCAGATCCACGGCGGATGCCGCCATCCATGATGACTTGGATTTCGCTGCCCACCGCGTCGACAACTTCAGGAAGGACTCGAATAGGTGCCGGCGAGCTATCGATGTTGTTGCCCCCATGGTTCGAGACAGAGATTGCAGTTGCGCCGGCTTGTACAGCGCGCTTGGCTTCATCAGGTCGTCCGATGCCCTTAACCATAAACTCGCCGCCCCATTCTTCGATGAGCCCGGCGATGTCGTGCCAGCTAGGAGGTGGCGTGGCCATCCACGTGCCGTAGGCCTCGAAGAATCCGGGGACAGGCGCTCCGCCGGTTGGAAAGTTAGGGACACCTAAATCGGGTAGTTGCTTGGTTCTGAGCCAGCTCATGAGCCATTGGGGGCGAGTCAGAACGTCGGGGGCGTGCTTGATGGCTGTCCTCAGGTCGATTTTTTCAGGGATTGACGGGCTGCCCCAGTCGCGTCCGTGCGAGAACGACCAGTCAAGTGTCAAAATCATGCCAGCGGCACCGGCCTTGCGAGCTCGTTCCATGCGGGCACTCATGCTGTCGCGGTCGCCCGCCCAGTAGATCTGGAAGAAGGTTTGTGAGTTGGCCTCGATTACGTCTTCGAGCGGCTTGCTGCCGAACGAACTGAGTCCCATGGGCACGCCCCGCGCCGCGGTCGCGCGAGCTACGGCAACTTCACCTTCGGGGTGAACGGCCTGCACCCCGGTTGGCGAGATCATCACCGGCATCGATGCTGGCTGGCCCATGATCGTGGTCGACATCTCGCGGCGCGCGTGTTGGCCAGCGGTGACGGGACGCAGCCCGAGTTGGTCGAAGGCCGATAGATTATCGTCCCGCGAAATGCCAGCTTCGGCCCCGGCCACGATGGCGCCATAGACCGAACGAGGAAGTCGCTTCTTAGAGCGTGCCTTGGCGACAGCAACAGTTTCAAACCACGGGTTAGCCACGACGAGAGCCTAGGCGTCGAGCGGCTGGTGTCGGACACTGGCCGACGCATTGGTGATGGGCCGCTAGCGTTCGTTCCGTGGAGTTGGCAAAACTGGTATGGCCGGAAGTCGATAGAGAGTCACTGCTAGTGGTTCCGCTTGGTTCAACCGAACAGCACGGCCCACACCTACCAATGGACACCGATGCCAGAATCGCCGAAGCGATTGCCTCTGGTGCCGCTACAGCGGTACCCCAGGTAACCGTGGCGCCGGTACTTGCGTATGGATCGAGCGGCGAGCATCAGGCGTTCGCTGGCACCTTGTCGATAGGCACCGAAGCGCTGCATCTTGTCCTTGTCGAACTCGTCCGCTCGGCCTCGTCGACCTTCCGCCAGGTCGTGTTAGTGAACGGGCATGGGGGCAACAGCGATGGCGTGACCAAAGCTGTCACGCAACTCCGGGCCGAAGGCCACGACGTCAGTTCATGGTCACCATCACTTCCTGGAGGTGATGCTCATGCGGGTCGAACCGAGACGTCGTTGATGCTGAGGATTGCTCCTGACACGGTGAAGCTCGACGCGGCCGAACCTGGGAGCACCGCACCGCTTCGCGACATCATTAAAGATTTACGGTCTGGCGGCGTAGCCGCCGTCTCGGCTAATGGAGTTCTTGGCGACCCCACCGGAGCGACCGCCGCCGAAGGCCAGGAGCTCCTCGCAACATTGATCGCTGACCTGGTGACGATGCTGGCCTGAGTTGCATGTACAACCAGCGCATCACAACTGGTTACTGGCTAAGACGGATAGAGGGTCTGGCATCGGCTGACGACTGCTGGAACCGATCTGTCAGTGACCTGCACGTTGCGACGCACAGATGGCCGACGAGTAGCCATTTGTTTGGTCATGAAATGAGCGAGAGCGACGTATCGCCTTGGACCTGGACGCGATGGATGGTGCGGGCGTCATCGCCATGGTCATGCACGGCGTAGTGCAGGACCGAACGATTGTCCCACATGACCAAGTCACCAGCGTTCCACTGGTGTCGGGCTTGAAAGTCAGGGCGAGCCGAGTGTTCGAACAGAAAGTGCAGCAGGCCTTGGCTCTCGGTGGGGCGCCAGCCTTCGAACTTGGTCGTGAAGGCACGACATACATAGAGAGCGTCGTCGCCCCGGTCTTCATGGCGACGTATCACCGGGTGTATTGATTGAGGAGCGTCGGCTGGATCGCGCTTGTAGAGGCGAGCGAGCCCTTCGGCGGTGTGGACGGCGTTCAGGGCTCGCAGTTGTTCTTGCAGGCTGTTTGAAAGTTCGTTGAAAGCAACGTGTTGATTAGCGAAGGCAGTGTCGCCACCAATAGCGGGTGCTTCCAGTGCGTACAGCATGGTGATCTTCGGCGGTGTTGGCTCGTAGCTCATGTCGCTATGCCAGTGCTCGTTCGGATCCTTGGCCTTGCCCTGGTTGTCGAGCCGCATAAGCTCGGGATAGTCAGCTCCGCGGTAATAGGGGTGCTTCTGCAGTTGACCCCACCGGCGAGCGAACGCCAGTTGCTCGTCGATTGTCAAATCTTGGCCGGGGAACGCCAGCACAAGATGCTCAGCAAACGCTGCCTGAATCGCGGCGAACTCAACATCATCGAGCGATCTGAGGTCGACCCCGTGCACGAGGCCACCGAGCGGAGCGCCGAACTTCGAAATCTCAATCATGCTCTGAGTCTTGCATGATCAGCTTGCACCGAACAGGTGTCTGTCGCCAAAGCCGTTGTCCGGTTGCCCGCGGCCATGGCGGACTAGATAACATTGGTGTTTGGAATGCGGTAGAACTCGCATGCGTGGTGCGGTTTGCAGGCGCCAACCGCACGAGCTGTGCTCAGGAAGGCCTGGCGCCGATGCGGACTGGGCGAGAGTGATCTTGCGACGGTTGCGGGACGATGCCAGCCGCATTGGCAGCAGCCACGGCTTCGTCGGCATGGCCGAGTACACAGTCCGGGTCAGGGCCATCGAGCGGGATACCGGTGAAGAACTTGGCTGCCATACAACCACCGCCGCACGCGTCGTAGGCATTGCATGAGGCACAGGCGCCAGCGGCGCCGGGTTGGCGCAGTTCAGCGAACAACTCAGATTCACGCCAGACTGATGCGAACCCGCCGGCGTCGCGCACATTGCCAGCCATGAATTCGTCGTGGATCACGAATGGACAAGCGTAGACATCGCCGATCGGGTCGATTAGACAGACAATGCGGCCAGCGCCACACATGCTCAGGCCAGGCAGCGTTTCGCCGGTGTTGGTGCCCAGTGCGTTCAGATGGAAGAACGAATCACCGGTCAGCACGTCCGGGTGATCGATGATCCAGCGGAAGATGTCTTGCTGTTGTGGATGGGTGAGTCGCAAGTCCTGGTACGAGTCCACGCCGCGACCAGACGGACGTAACCGGGTGACCCGCAGTTGTGCGCCGTACTCGTCGGCCATCTTCTTGTAGTCGTCGAGCTGGGCGACATTATGGCGTGTCGCTACGATTGAAATTTTGAACTCACCGAAGTTCGCCGCAGCGAGGTTGTCCATTGCTCGACGAGCTGCTTCCCAGGAACCGGGTCCGCGCACGGCATCGTTGGTGGCCGCATCGAACCCATCTAGCGAAATCTGAATATCGAGTAGGTCGGTCGCAGCGAAACGCTCGGCGGCTTGCTGATCGATGTAATAGCCATTGGTCGAGAACTTGACGCCGACGTTGCGGCCGACCGCATGATCAACAATGTCCAGGAAGTCCTTGCGGATCATTGGTTCGCCGCCGCCAAGGTTCACATAGAACACCTGCAGGTCGGCGAGCTCGTCGACCACGGCAAGCGCCTCGGCAGTCGTGAGTTCCTTGGGATCACGGCGGCCAGATGAACTCAAGCAATGGACACACGCCAGATTGCAAGCGTAGGTGAGCTCCCAGGTCAAACAGATCGGTGCGTCGAGGCCGCCTTTGAGCTGCTCAACGAGCGGAGGCACTGCTACAGGCTTCGGCGTGAGGGTCAGGGGAGTGTGAATCGCGGTCATGAGTTACCCAACGGATGAGATAGCGGGGGTGACAGGTTCGATGACGCCAGCTTCGGCGAGTGAGGTCAAAGCCAACACGTGGGCACGGCGGCTGCGGTCATCGGCAGGTTCCACGATCGCTTCGATCGCAGCGTCAGCCGATTCATGATCAACCAGACCTTCGACTAAGTCGACCAGCGTGGTGGATTTGAGGAAGACGAGCCGTCGGGTATCGAAGTGGTACGCCAAAGCGCCGAAGGGCTCAGATCGAAGCCCAATCTTGGCGCTGCGCTCCCACTTGCTTGACGAGTCGAACGTGACAGGGCAGTCCGCCGTCGACTTTTCTCCGATATCGGCGCTGGCGGTCCCACTCGTCATGGCCGTCTAGTAGACGCCGCACATGCCATCGATGGAAATTTCTTCGACGAGCAGTTCTTCTTGGACGAGTGTTTCTTCTTCGACAGCAGTTGCTTCAGGTTCGGTCTTTGGTTCCATGGGAATCCCCCGGGGTTAACGTGAGTGCGTGGCGATGCAACAGGTGCGATTGGAAGTTGACGCCAACGTCCGACGCGTGTCCAACGGTACCGCACTTATTGGAGGCTCGCCATTTCGAGTGGTCCGTTTGTCTTCCGCCGGTGCTGAGCTGCTAGATCGTTGGCTTGCTGGCGAGCCAGGACCCATCTCGCAAGAAGCTGAGCAGCTGCGTACCCAATTGATTCGTGGTGGCATGGTGCATCCGGTGGCACCGGGTGTCGAACCGCTTCCTACGGTCACCTTCGTGGTGCCCGTTTTCGAGGACATTGTTGGCCTAGAGGAACTGCTCAGATCTTTGCGGCGAGACCATCCTAACGAACAGATCATCGTTGTCGACGACGCTTCTCCTAACAGCATTGCGATCGCAGCAGTGAGCGAACGCTATGCAGCCGAACTCCTGCGTCACGACCAAAACCGTGGTCCAGCCGCAGCCCGCAACACTGGCTGGCGCAGCGTGACGGCCTGCGGGGACGTCACTCGCCGCCCGAGCGTGATCGTGTTCGTGGACGCCGACGTTGAGTCCCGTGCAGGGGCGGTCCAGCGTATCTTGGGGCACTTCGACGATCCGGGTGTTGCCGTTGTTGCGCCTCGGGTACGGGCGAGGGCTGGTCGCAGTCCGCTGGCGGCGTACGAATCACACAACTCGCCGCTCGATATGGGTGGCGACGCCGCAATTGTCTACCCCGGGACACGAATCTCCTATGTGCCATCGGCGATGCTGGCCGTGCGCACCGAAGTACTCGAACAAGCCGGCGGCTTCGACGAGGCGATGCGCTACGGCGAAGATGTCGACATGGTGTGGCGCATTATCCACGATGGCCATCTTGTCCGGTATGAACCTGGAGCGGTCGTCGAGCACCGCAACCGTTTGTCGCTTGCGGCGTTCGCCCGCCAGCGTTTCTCTTATGGTTCGTCGGCCGCATCGCTGGCTTCTCGCCACGGCGACAAGGTATCGCCGCTACAGCTGCCCGTCGCGACCGTCACGACCACGCTTGCGCTGCTGTTCGGTGGACGAGGTTTGCGCAGCGTTGGGGCGCTAGCAGCAGTCGCTGGTGTGATTCCTTTGGCTCGCAAACTCACTGGCAAGGTCGATGCACCGAATGAAGAAGCTCTGCGGCTTACCGCGATGACTCACAAGTATGCCGTGAACGGACTGGCCGTCGCTGCCACCCGCTCGTGGGGGCCTCTGTTACTTTTTTCTCGCCGCACTCGCTCGGCACTCGCTGCGGCACTCATCGTTCCTGCCTTGGTCGACTGGATTTGTGCACGCCCCGCCCTGGATCCGATCACTCACACTGCAATGCGAGTGATCGATCATGGCTCCTACTGCGCCGGGGTATGGTCGGGCGTCTTGGGGTCTCGCTCGGTTGCTGCTTTGCTGCCAAGTATCCGAATCAGTGCGAGGCACGATGACTGAACCCCCACTCCCGCTGCGTCGAGCAGTCCGAGCACTCATGATTGATCATTCTGATCGCGTGCTCATGGTCAAGCTCCACATTGAGCACAGCGGTTGGACCGGTTGGGTGCTTCCCGGTGGAGGCATCGAAGAAGGCGAAGACACCGAGACCGCCTTGCGACGAGAGCTCTTAGAAGAGACTGGGCTAGCTGACCCATTCATTGGGCCGGTCGTCTGCAGCCGCACCCAACGCGGCCCAAGTGTCGCGCTTGGCTACGGAGGCCAACAAGACGAGATTCGCCTGGTCCCTTGCCATGACTTTCCGCTTGCCCCGGCGCTGGAAAAAGACGATTTGTGGGGTGAGGGCATTGTCGACATGCGTTGGTTCACGCCGGCCGAAATCCATGCTTCAAATGAAAAGATCGTGCCGGAAGGCCTTGCCGGCCTGGTCGACCGAGTCCTCGAGTTCGGCGGATCGGTGGATCCACTCGTCATCGACATCACCGAGAGCGAGGCCGACCCGTCGTGAAATTTCTCGTAATGCCAGCTTCTCGACGCGTCGGTAAATGTGGGTAATAGTCGGGCGATGCGGCCTTGAAACATTGCCTTGCAAGCAGAAAATTTGGAGCACGCTGGCCCAAAGATTTGACGTCCAGGTCGGTTAAGGAGGGCAGTACTCAATCGGCCGTTCGGGCAAAGAGAAACTTGCGGCGACAAGACCATTGGCACGGGAACCCATTGGCACGGGAACCCATTAGTTCTCCGTTGACACCGAGCCCATAGAACTGGGCATCTACGTGTCCACCTCAAAGTTCATCTCGGTGACCGGGTAGCACCGGGTAGCAATGTCATAAGGAAGGTGCTTGGAAGGACAAGAACCGCATCGATGGCCTATGAGGAAATCGCTTTGCGGTGGTTATGGATGGCAACCTGGACATTGAATCGGGCGGTTGATTTTGGGGAGTTCCTTAAGCGAATCGTCCTGCTCGTGTAGTCGTTCTATGGTGAGGTTATGGGTGTTGATGATGATTGGACTTGGGTGCTCGAGCGACCGTGCGACCACTGCGGCTATCAGGCTGACGCGTTAGAGCGCGACGAGCTTGGTGGGCGTATTCGCGGAGTCGGTGGTGCGTGGCGGGAAACGCTTGGCCGCGGCTCGGCCGTGTCCCGCTTGCGCGATGGTGACGATCGGATTTGGACGCCGCTGCAGTATGGCTGCCACGTGAGCGATGTGGTCAAGCTCTTTGATGAGCGCACACGACAGATGTTGAAAAAGCGCAAGCCGCCGACGTTCACAGACTGGGACCAGGAAGAAGAAGCGGTCAAGAGCGACTACGCCAAACAGGATCCAGCCAAGGTTGCCTATGACCTTGCATCCTCCGCGGGCAAATATGCCGACCTTCTTGATCGTGTTAACGGTGATGAATGGCAGAATGAAGGCATCCGCAGTGATGGAGAACGCTTCACTGTGGAGTCGCTGGCGCGCTACATGCTGCACGAGGTCGAGCACCATCTGTGGGATGCCCGCCAACAGATCGACGGTTGAGCTGATGGCCGAACTGGATCACATCGTCTTCGCCTGCCCCGATGTCGCCGAAGGCACTCGCATCATCCACGAACTGACCGGAGCCATGGCTGTCGTTGGTGGGGCTCACGAGGGTCGGGGTACACACAACACATTGCTCACGTTCGATGACCGAACCTATTTTGAGATCATTGGGGTTGATTCCAACCAGCCAAACCCGGAGCGTCCTCGTGGCTTTGGGATCGATGATCTCGACGGCCCCAAGCTCGTCGCCTATGCCGTGCATACCGTTGGCGACGAGTCACTCGACGATCTCGCCAGTGTCGTCCGCAGTGCTGGTTTCAATCCTGGGATTCAGCTTGCGGTGAGTCGCAGGAAGCCCGATGGTGAACTACTCGAATGGGAACTCACCACTGGCGGCGACACCGCTCATGGCCTAGACGGAGCTCTACCATTCGCCATTGACTGGCTTGGGGGTCTAAGTCCGGCTTCGTCCCTGCCTGCAATGGGTTCACTCGTGAAGCTTTTGGTGTGCAACCCTGACCCTCGAGTGGCAGAGGTGATTTCTGGTCTTGGGCTCAGCGATGCGATCGATTTCGCTGTCGGCCCCGCACAACTCACTGCCACCATTGAAACCCCCAACGGCATCGTCGAACTTTCCTAAATGTGCATCAGGGTCTGACCTGTCGTATCCATCGGTGGCATGTTCGGATCCTGGGCCGGGAGGCTTGAAGACAGCGGTTCGGCGAGAGATGAGTTGAACCGCTGGATGCACTACCCCCAGCCACCGATGAAGCGGCCGCCGCGGTAGCGCCAGCGAAGGAACAGGATCTGGAGTGGGCCATTCGTAATGGCCCAGATCAGGATCCATAACGTGATGAACATGGTCAAGAACGTGCTGGCCTGCACGGGGCGGGCATCCCACGGCACGCCGTTCTGTAGCAGCGCCCAGGCCACGATGCCTTCGGGAATTGCGAGGACCAGACCAAATACTGTCGGCCAGTCTTTCTCCCAGCGGTATTGCTGCAGCACGTGGTAAATCAGTTCCCAGACAATGCCGACCACGGCAACAATCAGCAGTGCGGTGAAAAGTCCCTTGTACACGGCTGCCCCTTCAGGGCGAGGCACAACCAGGCCGATTAGAAGCGTCCAGACGATGCCGACAGTACCCAGCAAAACGATGCGCGACTGAATGCGGCCAGAGAGCGTTGGGGTCATAGAACGGTCTTTCTCATAGAGCGGTGTTTCTGGCCCATTTCCACCATTGTGAGATGGAGCGGCCAGGCCCAATCCGGCGGCCGAAGCCTGCACTGACCAGGTTGTCGTGGATTCGCAAGGCAGCGTATTGCAGCCCCAGGAAGGAGTCCACACCGGCGTAGTAGCCGCCTAGGGTCATCGAACCCGACGCATAGATGCGCCCTTCGCCGTTGTCAGTGCCACGGACGCGGAAGTCTCGTGCTACGTCGAGGCGCCCCTTGACATTTTTGCCGGCGCCACCGTGGCGCAACAGGTCCATGACGACTCGGTGTTCTTCGATGTTTGCTTCGAGGCCAGTCGCGTCGATGATGAAATCGGCGTCGTACTGGGTCGTTGGTACGCCGTTGCCGCCACCCACGACCGTACGAATCTGGCGGCTATCAGGGGATGGCACAACTGACTGCACCTGGCCTCGACCCTGCAGATAGAAACCTTCAGCCTCGCCCCGGTCTAGCTGTTCGCGCCAGTCTTTACGAGGTGCGGTATTCGTGCCGCCGATTGCGTCGATGAAATCACGCCGATCCTTACCTTCGAGCGATTCGAGATGATCACGCATCTGCCCACCCCACGCTGCCTTGGGGAAGTTGAACCCCTGATAGACCCACCCTTTCGATGCGGGACGACGAAACGTTGCCTTCTTGCCCTGGGGCCCCGTGGGATAGTTGCGGAAGAGATGAACAATTGTGGTTTCTGCGCCGTGCTGGTCTCGGTCGTCGATCAATCGTTGCAGCACGCGGCTGGCGACAATGCCAGCGCCGCGGACGAGCACGGTGCACGGTCGGTGGCGCATTTCGGCATAGACATGATCATGCGGTTCATACGCGTTGACGACCCGCTGATAGTCATTGTGTTGCTGGCGATACTGCTGGAGGTCGTCCAAGAACCGGACACCGGGATAACCAACGGCCATATGTACGAAACGAGTTCTGAAAGCTATCCGTTTGGTGCTTGCGGAGCCGGTCGGGGGAGTGAACAACACAAAGTAGTCACCATGATTGCGACGGCGAACATGGCGCACGACCCCTTGGGTGAGCATCTGACTCCACGAAATTCGCGCTGCCTCGCGGTTGATAGATTCATAGACCTGACCGGCCTTTGGGGTGTAGTAATCAGCAGCCACCGGCTCAAGGAAGACTTGTATAGCAACGCTCGGTGTCTTTTTGCCCCAGGCCTCGCGGAGTGCATAACCGGGCCAACCCCAAATGCAATCGATGACCGAGCTCGAATCGCTGCGAAGGCGATGGTCCGTGCGGATCTGGCTATTGCCAGCCAAATACTCGTAGGTCTGTGAAGGGCGTTCTAGGTCAGAGACGACACGAATTTGGTCGACCGTGACACCAGCGATGCGCAGGGTGTCGACCATCGAAAACGATCCGATGCCGCCGCCGACAGACACAAACGGCACATCGAAGACAGGGATGCCATGGTCGGCCAGATCTTGATCGCTCCACACAGAAGTGTCGACGAGTTGCTGGCTGATGTCGCCTTGTGTATAGGTCATGGATCTCCCGCTGCTTTGATGAAGCTACTGCATTTCATTGGGTACCTAGGAAGTAATGGACTGGAAGTAATGAGGAGCGTCCGCCTATTCACTCGTCACCAAATATTTCTAACGGGAAAAGTTGGCCAAGAATGGAAGGTTCTTAGTGAACTGAGTGTTGTCTCGTTCGTCTACTTTGTTTATCCCCAACCGATCTGTATGTCGCTTGAGGCGGACGGTGGTAGAAGGGGATGTACAACCAGCCTCCAATGGAGGCACTAGTTAGGAGAGACAATGTTTCGTCGCAAGCCCGCACCTCCTCCAGCACCCGAAGACTGCATGCCTGGTCGCCCAACTCCAGTTCCGGTGCCGGACGCCCATTTTGTGCTTGGCAGCCCACTCGAAGGGCCCTGGCCGGATGGCATGGACACACTCGTTGTTGGCATGGGCTGCTTCTGGGGAGCCGAACGGTTCTTCTGGCAGATGCCTGGTGTTTACACGACCGCTGCTGGTTATGCCGGCGGTAGCACGCCGAACCCTACGTACGAAGAGACGTGCACCTCGATGACGGGCCACACCGAGGCTGTACTTATTGTGTTCGATCCAATCTTGGTGAGCCTGGATGATCTGTTCAAGGTTTTCTGGGAGAACCATGACCCCGTGCAGTTCATGGGTCAGGGCAATGATGTTGGCAGCCAGTACCGCTCGGCGGTCTACACGAACTCACTTGAGCAGGCCGCAACCGCACTTGCTAGCCGCGATCAGTATCAGGCCAAGCTGAACGAGGGCAATTTTGGCGATATCACCACCGAGCTGGCGCCCGTTGGCGACTGGTACTACGCCGAGGATTACCATCAGCAGTACTTAGCCAAGAACCCCGGCGGTTACTGCAATCACGGCTTCTGCCAGGTCTCCTATTCTTAACGCTGTTGTGTCCGGCCTGGGCACAACGGAACACAGCACAGATTCACCACTCCCACCGTTGAAGGAGAGACGTTATGACGGATTCCTCCGATGCTGAGCTCCGCGCCCGACTGGCTCTCGAGCAGTGCAAGGTGACCCAGAGCGCAAGCACCGAACGAGCCTTCTCGGGCGAGGACCGGGATACGAAGACACCTGGCGTGTATCGCTGTGTGGTGTGTGAACTGGACCTCTTCGCCAGCAACGACAAGTACGACTCGCGAAACCGATATCCATCGTTTGCGAGTGAGACCGGAGACGATCGTGTGTCGCTCTATTCCGACCAGGAGTCACCCTCGTGACAGCCGTCAGTGCCCTCTTCGATTTTGACAACACCTACGCCCGCGAGCTCAAGGAGCTAGTGGTTGCCTGGCAACCCGACGAGGTCCCGGCCCCTTCGCTCGTTGTGATGAACAGTGAGCTCGCCCAGGAACTCGGTGTCGATGCTGATGGCCTGGATGGGCCTGGTGGCGCGTCGATCTTTTCCGGCAACACCCTCCCGGTGGGTGCCACGCCTGTAGCCATGGTCTATGCCGGGCATCAGTTCGGGGGCTACTCGCCTCGGCTAGGTGATGGCCGAGCTGTTCTACTCGGCGAAGTGCTCGATTGCAATGGGCACCGTCGCGATCTCCACCTAAAAGGCTCCGGACGCACACCGTTGTCCCGGGGCGGTGATGGCAAGGCCACGCTGGGTCCAATGTTGCGTGAGTTTGTCATTGCGGAAGCTATGCACGCACTAGGAGTGCCCACCACTCGGGCGCTGGCAGTCGCTGTTACCGGCGAAGAGATCGCCCGTGAAGGTATGGAACCTGGTGCGGTGCTGACACGCGTGGCATCGAGTCATCTCCGAGTTGGAACGTTTGAGTATTCGGCCCGCGCAGGTGACAACGACGCGTTTAAGAAGCTCGTCGACTATTCGATTGATCGGCATTATCGGCAGGTGCTCGACGCCGAGCAGCCCTACTTGGCCTTCTTCGAGGCCGTGCTCGACAAACAGGCTGGTCTGATCGCGCAGTGGATGCTGTTCGGCTTTATCCATGGTGTGATGAACACCGACAACGTGACGATCTCGGGTGAAGGTATCGACTACGGGCCATGCGCCTTCATGGACCGCTACGACCCGGCAACGGTCTTTAGTTCAATTGATCATGCAGGGCGTTATGCCTACGGCAATCAGCCCCACATCACGACCTGGAACCTGACTCGACTTGCTGAGACGTTGGTGTCCTTAGTCAACGAGGACTTTGATGTTGCGGCCGAGGCGTTGACTTCAGCGCTCAACGGATTCGACGACCGGTATCGGTCCCATTGGGTTGCTGGTATGCGAGCCAAGTTGGGAATCGTGGTGGCAAAAGACAGCGACGGCGACTTCTTTGACGAGCTCCTGTCACTGATGCAAACCTCACAGCTGGACTACACCAGCACCTTCCGGTCGCTGGCGGCGTTGCTCCGTGACCAGGCTGCCGAGCCAGTCTTTGGTGCCGAGAATCTGATCGCCGCTCACTGGGTGACACGCTGGCGCTCACGATTAGCCGCTCAGGGCACGGAATTGAGCCAGGCAGCGGACTTGATGGATGCGGCGAACCCCGTCTATATCCCTCGTAACCATCTTGTGGATCAAGCATTGAATGCGGCCACCAAAGGCGACATGGTGCCGTTCCAGGAGCTTCTGCGTGTGGTCACCGACCCGTTCGTCGAGCGCGATGGATTGGAACGATTTGCTAAACCCGCTCCGGACGGCTTCGAGAACGGCTTCAAAACCTTCTGCGGGACTTAAGCGCACAGGTAACAGGTAGATGTGCGTTCGAGCGGATCTCATTATGTGTCGTGGTGCGCTCGGTCAACGGGTCGGTTCTGAACGAACCCCCGATCAGCATGATCGCCTGGCGGGAACGGGCAGAGGTCAACAAGTGCGGGCAGTCCACATTTCGGCGCGTTCCTTGCCCGCATGCTGTCTGAGGGCGAGAGCGACACTCGTTGTGCCCGGGCGTCTGGCACATGTAGATCAGCTGGGTGAGTTTTGGAACTAGTCGGCGATCAGAGCGAATGCCGCTGGAACGTCGGTCGGGCCAGCAAGCTTTGCCCACTTGGCACCGACCGCAGCAGCAAAGGCTTCGGCATCTTCGCAGTCGTCAGCGGGCGCAAGGATTGCGAGTTGTTCGAGAACTGCGGCCTGACGTTCTGGTGGTCCACCTTCGGTCGGTCGACAGTCGGACAAGATGATGGTTCGCTGCCGGCTCGCATTGCTGCGGGCGAGCTGGCTCTGGGCAGTACGAAAGGCAAGTGAAAGATCAGTGGGCCCGAATCCACGAAGGCGAAGCACGTCGTTGATTACGTCTTCGACTGGTCGGGGCTGACCGATGCCCTTAATTACGATTGCCTTGTCGCTGAAGGCAACCACGCAGTAGTCGGTCTCGGTTCGTTGGGCTGCGGCAGCGGCCGCGACGGCAGCGATCGCCAACCTGTCGCCGGTCATGGACCCGCTGCGGTCGATCAGGATCGCCAGTGCAGCGTCTGGCCGGGTCCAAGCATGCATGCGCAGATCGTCGACGCTAGGTGGATGGTTAGCCGCCTTGGCCATGAGCAGCGCCTCGGTGCTGCCGTCGATGTCGATATCGCCACCGGCATCGCTCATCGGCATAGATCGCATGCGGCCGACACCGCGTGCGTGGCTTGGTGTTGTGGCGGCAAGGTCGACGATGACTCGGGCGGCGAGTTGTTGGGCTAGCGCTCGCAGGCGTTCGTCAGTGGCTGACGCCATTGCTGACAGTGTGCTGAGCGCAATGTCGGTGTCGGTCGTGAGCATGTGCTCGGTCGACTCGATGTCCAGCTCGCCGACCTCGGGCGACATCTCGTCGAAGCCTTCATTTTTGGCCAAGTCACGCCGAGGTGTGGTTTGGCGTTGCTCCTCGTCGAGCTGGGTGCGCGCATCATCACCTTCGAGAGTTCGTGATGGATCAAGGACGCCCCCACCAGGGCTTACGCTTTTCCCGAGTCCTCGTCAACCTCGTCGGGCGACAGGCCGCTCAGCTTCCAGATCTCAGCGACGACTTCTTCGGGGCTGCGGCCGCTGGATTCATGCATGCGAACACGGCCGCTAAGAGATGCTTTAGCAGCGTCGAGGCCGCACTCGTTGTCGAGGCACGTGGTGCCGCGCAGATTGCCGAGCTGTTCGGCAAGCATGACCAGGTCGATAGCGCCACGAATCGACGAGCCGATCCTGATGTCCGGATGGTTGCGGGTGGTGCGAACACAACGTACCGCTCGCTCAGCGAGCGCAATAGGAGTGGCGGGAGCTTCTCGGGCCACGATGGCCTGCTCGTCGGCCTCGGATTGGTAGTCGACCGAGACACGGTTAACACGGTCGTAGATAGCGCCGGCGATACGGGCGGTTCCAACGGCATCGAATGGGTTCATTGCCGCCACGAGCCGGAAGTTCGGATGTGCCTGGATGCGGCCCAGCCGTGGCACTGTTAGCTCGGCCTCGCTCATCACGGTGACGAGCAAATTGAGTGTCTCTTCGGGAACTCGGTTGATCTCTTCGACGTACAACAAGCCGCCATTTCGCAGTGCGTCGATGAGCGGACCGTCGATGTAGACGTCCTCGATGTAACCCTGCGACAGTACCTGTGCGGGGTCGAAGTGGCCGGCAAGTCGAGCTGGTGTGAGCTCGGCGTTACCTTCGACGAAAACTAGTCGCTGTCCCGCGTGTTCGGCGACCGCTCGTAGCAACGTCGACTTCCCGGTGCCGGGTGGCCCTTCGAGCAGGATGTGTCGGGCTGAAGCAAGCGCTGCGACAACAAGTTCGATTTCACGTCGTCGTCCGACGACATTTGCACTAGCAGCGTCAACCAACGCAATGCCAAATTCAGGATTGGTCATTTGATGTCTTTCTTGACAAACAAGGAACGTGGTGTACCTATAGCGTTCCCTGCTCGCCGAAACCTGGGAGTACCTAACTCGCTCAGGGCCAAGACAACCCGCTTGCCGGGACCGAGGACCGGACTACCCGGACAGGGTTTCGCGAGGAACGAGCGAAAGGCGGACTACCCGGACTAGCCGTGGTCGTACATGAGCATGCCGCGGATGTTCTCACCGTCACGCATGGCCTGATAGCCGACGTTGATGTCATCCAGGTCGTAGGTGTTGGTGATGAGCTCGTCAAGTTTCAGCTGACCGTTCTGGTACATGCGAAGTAGGCGAGGAATATCGCGCCGTGGATTTGCTGAACCAAAGATCGAGCCGACGAGTTCTTTCTGCATGAGTGTGAGATCAAACAGGCTCATGGTGACTTCGGTGTCGTTGATGTTGGCGACAGAGGTGTGTACGACGCGTCCGCCCTTGCCAATGATCGCCATGGTTGGAGCGATGAGGTGGCCGCGACCTTCGCCAACAGTGATGATGGCCTTGTCAGCCATAGCGCCCCAGGTCAGATCCATGACGAGTGCCGTGGCTTCTTCGAGCGAAGAGGCAGTGTGCGTTGCACCGAATACCTGTGCTTGTTCTCGTTTAAATTCGACTGGGTCGACGGCGATTACGTTCGCTGCACCAGCCATGGCTGCGCCTTGTACGGCGTTCATGCCAACACCACCGCAGCCGACGATGACGACGGTCTCGCCGGACTTGACATCGGCTGCATAGGTCGCCGAACCCCAACCGGTGGTGACACCACAGCCCACAAGAGCGGCCTTGTCGAGTGGGATGTCCTTTTCGATCTTTATGCAGCTGGCTTCGTTGACCACGGTGACTTCCGAGAAGGTGCCGATGCAGCACATGATGCCGAGATCGCTGCCGTCGGCGCGATGATGGCGGGCTGTCATGTCGGAGATCTGGCGACCAGCCAGTAGTACTGCACCCATGTCGCATAGGTTCTGCTGGCCCCTGGCGCAGGATGGGCAGCGGCCACACGATGGGATGAAGCCGAGCACTACATGATCGCCGACCTCGAGGGTGGTGACACCGGGACCGACTTCGACCACACGGCCTGCGCCTTCATGGCCCCCGATGATCGGGAACTGCTGGATACCGAGCTCATCGGTGATTTCGGTCGGCATGACCATGTCACCGGTCACCATGTGTTCGTCGCTGTGGCACAGACCAGAACCAACAAGTTCGAGTACAACCTCGCCCGCCTTAGGGGGATCGAGGGTGATGGTTTCGACCTTCCAGTCTTGGCCGGCGCCATCAAGAATGGCTGCACGAGTTTGCATGGTGTTCCCCCAAGTGGAAGTGCGGTGTAGGTGACTAAACTTAGTCGCGAATTGATGGGTATGGGGAATCGGGCAGCTGTTCGGTCGCTCGGCAAGGTCGATCTGGACTTACATGGCGATGGCGCCTACCTCGTTGCACCGCAGCAGTACATCCGGATCGAGCCGGAAGACGGATGCAGAGAAGGCTTCGGCGAAGTCTTCTTCGGGGCCGCTTGCGGCGTAGGGCCCAAAGATGCCAGCATCGTTGCTCGCCGTTGAACAAGGTTTGGCACGTGTCTCGATCGGAGAAGCGTTCGATCTGCGGTGACGTTGCCGTGAACGCTTGGCTGAACTCGTGGGCCATGGTGAGTGCTAGCTCGCGGGGGTTGCCGATGCATCAGTGACTGCGCCATCAGCTGAGCCTTTGGGCGATGGTTCCTCGTCGTGCCCATCCTTGTCGGACTTGTTCTCAGAAGATTGGGCTTGGCGGATGCTTGACCCACCCTCGCTGTTGGTGGGGTCGAGGCTGGCGACGCATGCTGATGCCAGAATCGCTGGTACCAAAAGACTGAGGCTAGGGCTCGAAGACGGTGCGGAAACGGCATTGATTGAAGACGGTGACTACTGAGCGATCCAGCGTCACTGCATTAATCGAGCTTCACTACATAAAGGGATGCGTCATTGGATCGGGTCCAGTTTGATCCAGCTACGGCATCACTCGTTGCCGTAGCTGAGAAGCCCATTCAGGGAAAGAGAATGCGTGCTCTGGCCCCTGGTCGTGGTCTCTCGCCGAGCGTGGAAGAAACGGTCCTCCACAGGTCGCAAGCGCAGCCTTTGTCTTTGGTGACGAGCCTTTGTCTTTGGTGATGACTTCACGCGAGGCGAAGAAAAAGAGTGGTCGGGACCGGCGTCGATCCGGTGACCTACCGCTTTTCAGGCGGTCGCTCTGCCAACTGAGCTACCCGACCCCCCGATCCTGGTTTCGGCTAAAAGCCGATCTCAGTTTCGAATGGGTTAAGCGGTCCTGACGAGATTTGAACTCGCGACCTCCGCCTTGACAGGGCGGCGTGCACTCCAAACTGCACCACAGGACCTCGGGGGAAAACCTTACCGGTTGAATCGCAAAGACCACCCAGAGTTTGCCACCGAATTTCATCAATTCTCTGATGGAGCTTTGTTGCCGGGTTGATACAGTGATGGCCGCTCCCTTCGGGGAACAGGGCCCCGTTCGTCCAGCGGCCTAGGACGCTGGCCTTTCACGCCGGTAACACGGGTTCAAATCCCGTACGGGGTACACAAAACAATGATTCCGGGTGGCCTTGGCCGCCCGGAATTGTTCGTTTTGAAACTGCCTCCCGAGCGCTTGGGCGACCCTCGTAGCTGGGATTCGTTGAGCAGGCTCGGACCGGCTAGCGCACCGACCCCATCGAATTCGGCAAGAGGGGATGTTTGGGTCGGTGATTCCGCCGTTCCAGAAGGCCGACTTTGTGGCTTATACGCAGTAGTTTGAGCGGCGATGGTTGCTTCGGGAGCGTTCGACATTCTGAACGGCCTGACCGAATGGTTGGGTGATTTCTCGACTCGTTGGTGGTTCGTATTGGTGGTGCTCGCTAGAGCGCTACTGGACTCAATAGCGCCGATTGTTCCCAGCGAGTCGACGGTTATCATTGGGGGCGTCGACGATCATCTTTATGGGTGCCGCAGGCGCATTCTTCGGCGACTCAATCGCCTATATATTGGATAAGCGGTGTCACCATAGGGTGACTCGAATGCTCGGCCGCAAGAATGGTAACGGCGATGAGAAGATACCTAAGGCTGTGCCCTAAATCGACAAACGCGGCAGGTTGCTCCTAGTGACGGCGCTCAGCGTCACCGGCCTCATCGAGATCGAGCGCCGGTATCGCCATCGCAACGGCACCGAGGTCGACGTCGAACTCGGTGCCGCCTGAGAAATGTTGTCAACGCTTGGCGCCGCTGCCATTGGATATTTGGCGGGGCTTCTGCCGTCTGCTGACATCGTAGCGAAGGGCCTTGACCCTCGGTGCTCTGGTTCCGGTAATCCGGGCGCGGCGAATATTACGAATTTGTTGGGCAAGCGGGCCGGCGCGACGGTCTTTGCTATGGACATGGGTAAGGCACTTTTAGCGGGTGCTATCGGCCGCTCCCTTGCGGGTGAGTCAGGCGCAAACGTGGCTGCTTCGGCTGCGGTTCTCGGCCACTGTTTCCCTGTAAACAGTGGCTTCCGTGGCGGTAAGGGTGTGGCCGCGAGCCTGGGCCAGATGCTCGCGACCTTTCCGGCTTATCTGCCTGTCGAGGTCGCACTTGGTGCGGTGGCAGCAAAGAGTGACTTCTGGAAGGACAAGCCGGTCGCCACGGTCGCCGCAACCTGCGGGCTTTGGACAGGGCTCGGCTGGGTGTGGGCTCGGCATGGCTTGCCAAACCTGTGGGCGCCGCGTGCAGGGCCATCAATGCCGCTAGCCGCTGCGGCGTCGAGCGCTGCCATCGTGTACCGTTTTAGCGTTGAGGCCAACCGAACGCCGCCAGCACCGCCTTTTGAGTAAGGCCTCTTGAGTAAGGCCCACTCGATCCGGAGCGCTAAAGCTTTCTTTTAGGTGTCGCGAAATATTCAACGATGGTGAGTCCGTTCCTTGTTAATGCCCCCCGCACTGGTCACTGACTCGAACTCACAGCTTCCTGAATCGTTGCGGGTTCGCTACGGCATTCGGGTCGTTCCCATTCCCATCATGGTCAACGGCATCAACTACCGCGAAGGTGTTGATCTCGACGCTGACGGCTTTTATGACCTATTTGCCCATGGAACCCCAGAAGTTACGACCAGCCAGCCAAGCCCAGGCGCGTTCGTGGAGATATATGAAGCATGCATCGACGCAGGACATGATCAAATTATTTCTGTCCATGTCGGCGAGTCATTGTCCGGGACGCTGAACAGTGCTCGGATCGCAGCAGGCATGGTCGACGCGGATATTCGCTTGGTTGATAGCCGAACGCTTTCGTTCGGCGTCAGCTGCTGTGTTTGGCGAGCTGCACAGGTACTCGAAGAAGGCGGCTCGGTCGACGAGGCAATCGCTGAGGCCGAAGGCCTTGCAGATAATTTGTACAGTGTGACGGCACTGGGTGCCGCCGAACTATTGAAGGCCAGCGGACGAATGGACTTCAACGCTTCGGCTACGGGTATTGACGTTTTTCGTGGGGGGCCTGACGGCAGCTTCGTGTCGGTCGGCGCTAGCACTGATGTCACCGAAATCACTCGGCTCCTGGCCGAGACGATGCATCTTGACGGGGCTCCGATTCGCGTCGCTCTCGGCATCGCTGACGAGTCTGCCATGCAGTACTACGAAGGGCTTGAAGCACAGCTCGTCGATCGTTCCGATGTTGTTGAGATCGTGCGATATCGCATAGGGCCAAGCGTTGGCGCGTTTACAGGTCTCGGCACCGCCGGCGGTTTCTGGTACCCGGGGTAACCGGGACTGAGAAGCAATTACGGCCTGAAGCTACAGGTCGGTAAGTGGGGCCCAGGTCGAATGGGTGCCACTGCTGATTCGCTCCGGTAGGCGGATTTGTGCGACAGGCTCGGAGGCCGGGTCGGCTGCGTCCAAGATCACGCAATGTGATTCGTTGGTGTTCATATTGCTGGTGAAGGTCACCAAGTAGCCGTCGTCTTCGGCGGTCGACCCGGTCCGTGGCGCCATGACCGTTTCGCTGACAAAAACGCCGTCGTCGAACTCGATGAGGGTCTCGGTTCCAGCATCGACGTCGTGTTTGATCAACGCGTCGAAGGCAAAGAGACCGTGAGTGCAGCGGGCCTCATAGATATAGCGATGATGCCGACCAGCGTGGCGCCCATTGATCATGGGGAACTCGGCGCAGCGGTCGCTCAGCGACTCTTCGGAAGTTGCACCCGTGACTAGGTTAAAGCGCCAGCGGTGGGCGCGAGCCTGGAGCACGTTCATGTCGAGCGTTTCGAATCCTTTGAGGTCGCCGGTGAAACGCTCGACGCCGCTGGCCGTTGGGTTGTGCTGGAAATAGCCGTCCAACACGATCTCGTCGCCGTCTTCGTACGCGTTTGCCCAGTGCAGAACGAACGTTGGGTCAGCCTCGAACCACTGAATGTCGGCGGTGCTTCCGTGGCGAGGAATCACCGCGAACCGGCTCGGCAGATCTCGCCAGAACTTGTTTGAGAACCAGCCGTCGGCAAGGGCTTGCTCGTCCCATCCGAGAGGCAGGTCGTTTAGGATCGTGTAGTTCTCAGTGAAGGCAAGATCGTGCGGGAGTCGCGGTCCGGGCAGGGGAATTTCGGCGTAATTAGTGACAGTTCCAGTGCGGTCGACCACCCCGTAATGCATGTACGGGGCATTCTGGTGATAGTTGAAGAACAGCAACTCGCCCGTGTGCTCATCCACCTTGCAATGCGCCGACACACCCTCGGTTGGGAAGTGGCCATCCCAGGTTGCCTTGCCCTGTGGCTCAAGGGTGCGAGGGTCAAATGAGTACAGTTCGCCGCATTGGTAGAAGCTGGCGAACGCCTTCCCGCCGTGCACGACAACGTCGGTGCTGGCGTTGTCCTTCATCATGGTGCGTGCCCCCCAGCCATGATCTGCAACCGCGTTCGAGGGGTGTTCGGTAATACCGGCCCACAGGCTCTGTTTGGCTTGCTGTTCCGCGAGGAAGCCATCGGTCTCGATGAATCGGTTCGAGTACCGGGCACTGCCGCCTTCGAACGAGATGGAGTGCATCAGGGCGTCACCGTCGAAGGGGTGGTAACGCTTGATGGGCTCGAACAATGCGGTCTCGGTATTGCGCAGGTACACGCCTTCGAGGTCCGTTGGGATCTCACCAACGATGTCGACGTCGCCGGGCTCATAGAACGCGTCATATTGATTGACCTGGGGTTGCCATACACCGGTGCGGTAGGGGTGACTATCGCCAGGTGGCAACGCATGGTCGACTGTTGCGTGTTGTTCAACCCTCATGGTGTGTCCTATCTGCGCGGATAGTGGTGGTGATCTGATCGTACTCAGCGCGGGCAGCTGGGTGGTGGTCAGGTAGTGAGCGAGAGGTGCGCTTTGACGGTCAGAGAGATGTCAGCTTTGCGATTTCGCGTCGGAGGTTGGCGCGGGCGGGGGCTTCGAAGTGGGCCTGGCCAGCGGTGGTGAAATAGAGGCGGTCTCGCAGCAAGAAACCTTTGAGTATCGCAGCGCGCCCAGAACAGAAGTCGGCGTTCGAGATGTGGCTATATTCGGCACGCACGTTCTGCGCATACAGGTCGTACACGTCGGCTTGCGCCGCCAGGATCGCAAGATCGGCGTCGAGGAACGCCGCTGTCTCGCGTGGGGCATCGGCAGGAAGCTCATGTTTCGCCGTGGCTAGCACTATGGCGGCTACGTCGTCGGCCTCGGGACGCTCGACTGCTCCCAAGACTTCGCGTGCGAGCTCGGCACTCTGTGCTTCGTTGTCTGTTCGTTTCGGGTCATACACCGCATCGTGGAAGAAGGCGGCAAGCTTGGCAGTCGGCGTGGCTGCGTGCAGATTGTCGAGATGGCGGAGCACGGCCGTGATGTGCTCCATTGTGTGGTAGCGCCGGTGCGGTTCAGTGTGACACGCCGCCAAGTCAAATCCGATGTCGTTTGCGGGTCCAGCGTCGAGTCCGAGTTCGGCTGCTAGCTCAACCCAACTCGTCATGAATGTGGGGCCACTTACGAACTTGTCAATTCCTTCAATCACCGCCCCATCGTCGCGCACGCGACCCGCCCATAGCGGATCAGGCTTGTGGCGAGCGCTCTGAACATCGAGCTTTGGCGGCACAGCGCAGAGTCAGCAGCGGAACTGTGTGGTCAGACCCCAACGGCCTGGTGACTGGCTCTAGCGCCAGCCTTCGGCGGGAAAGGTGCTACGGAACGCGTCGTGTAGCACCCCGTTGGTTCCAATACCGTTGCCGGCAGTGACCTGGGCGTTGCCCTGTAGGTCGGTGAAAGTCCCGCCGGCCTCGGACAGGATCACGCCGATCGGCGCAACGTCCCAGAGGTTGGCCCGGGGGTCGATCATGGCGTCGGCTCGGCCGGTTGCCACCATGGCGTAGCCATAAGCGTCGCCCCAGGTGCGCAGAATGATGTCCTGATCGAGCACCCGCTGCAGGAATGGCTCGGGCCAATATCGTACGCTGCTGGTCATAACGTAGGAGCCCTGCAGTGACTGCTTGTTGTTCACTCGGATCGTCTCGCCATTGCAGGTGGCGCCATGGCCAACAACTGCGGAGAGCATCTCGCCAATTGCCGGCAGATTCAGCACACCGAGCACAGGAACGCCGTCGTCGATCACCGCGAGCAGGTTCGAATACAATGGGACACCGGCGGTGAACGCCTTGGTGCCGTCGATTGGATCGATAACCCACTGGCGTCCCGAGGCAGCCTCGGTCGCACCGTATTCTTCGCCCAAGATGGCGTCGTCAGGGAACTCTGCCGCAATGGCGTCGCGGATCAGGCGTTCCGCTCCCTGGTCGGCTGCGGTTACCGGTGAACCGTCCTCTTTGGCGATGATTTCTAGGTCGGCCGAACGGAAGTAAGTCTGGGTTAATTCGCCCGCTGCAGTGACAAGTTCCTGTGCAAAAAGCAAGAGGTCTGCGGCGGGGCGGCGTTCAGTACTCATTACCTGAAACCGCTCGCACTATGAGCTCGAGTACATGACCTAAGTAGCTGTACATTTCGAACAGGGCCAAGCCTTCGTCGGTGTCGAAGTCGTCGAAGTCGCTCTCTTCGGTCACCCCAAGTCGGGTGCCCATGAATATTCGCAGATGGTTGATGGCGTGCATCCAGGACACCATCTGGTCTTCGTCGAGTCGCTTCGAGTCGAGTGTCTCGATCACGGTGTCAAGTGCCGCCAGATGGCCGTCCTTGAGATCGTCGCCGATTAGTTCGGCGTATTCGTCGGCAGCCTTCTCATGTTTCGGATAGGGGTTCGGGAAGAGTCGCCACGTGTCTGGGTCGTGGTGCTCGATCAGTTCGCGCATCTGCGGCACGAGTGCTTCGAGCAGAGAACGGTCGTGCATCGGCAGCGTGACGCCGAACGAGCCGTCGCCGTTACGGCGAAAGGAGAGAGCCACTGGTATCGATTCTTGTTGATGTCAGTCGTCTTGGCTGAGCGTGGCCCATAGGCCGTGCTCGTGCAGTCGGAACACGTCGAGTTCGCACTTCTCGCGCGGGCCATTCGAGACGACTGCACGACCCTTTTCGTGAACGTCCATCATGAGTTTGGTCGCCTTCTCCTGGTCGTAACCAAAGAGCTTTTGCAGCACGTGGGTGACGTAGCTCATCAGATTGATGGGGTCATTCCACACGAGAACAATCCACGGCCGGTCAGGATCGATAGCCATATCGGCGTCGACCTTTTCAGTCGGGGTGGTGACCGGCGCTGTCATAGCACCAGTATGGAAGGTTCGTCGGCCAACATGCCACGTTTGTCACCAAGTTCATCGGGTTCGGGTGACAGATCCAGGTGGAACCACAGGACGGCGATCCAAGTCACTGTCGCTCCGAGAATATGGAAACCGACCAGCAGTACTGGTACGCCGGTGAAGTACTGGGTGTATCCGATCCCGGCTTGCATGATCAGCGACGCCAGTACGAGCCGACCGCGCCATTGTTCTGCGCGCGGTGCGCCGGTCCTATTTAGGTGCCAAATAGTGGTGATCACGACCAGGACGAGAGCGATGACGATGCCGCCATGTACCCGAGCGATGTCGGGTACGTCGAACGGCAACCGGTCGATATTGTCACCGTCGTAGCTTCCGGTATGGGGGCCGGATCCGGTCACGAATGTGCCGGCAATGATCGTTGCAATTGTCAGGCCAGTGATTGGCCATCGGTAGTGTCGCCGGGTACTGGGTGGTGGCACAGGGTCATATCCGGCGCGGGCGTGCAGAACAGTTGCGTTGGCCACGAGCACCATCGAGAGCAGGAAGTGATTCAGGACCAGCCACGGGTTCAGGTGTGACTTGACCACAAACGCGCCCAGGAAGATCTGGCCGATTACTCCGGCAACCAAGCCCAGCGAAAGCCAGGTCAAGTCGGCTCTTCGGGGTTTGCGAAACAACGATCCGAGTACGGCAATTACCACGGCAACCGCCACAAACCCGGTGAAGACACGGTTGATGAACTCGATCATCGGATGCAGCGAGAAGTCGGCTATCAGTTGATCCTTCTCACACGTGGGCCAATCGCTGCAACCGAGACCCGATTCGGTCAGTCGCACGGCCGTACCGGTGACCACAATGACCGCCAGCGCCATAAGTGCCATTCCCGTGACCTGTCGATAGCGGGCGGGAGTCACGCCCTCAGTTTGCCTGCTTTAGCCAGGCGTTTCCTCGGTCCAACGAACAGAAAGTAAGCGCCCCAAACACGAGCGCACTAGGGATCGCGATGATCCCAGTGGCTGTTCTAATTAACAGAGAAGTGGTGCTAAATCTCCAATCGCGGCTGGAAGAAGTAACCCGCTGAAGCGAGCGCCAGCAGTTAATGCGGCTAGGCCAACGGTGGTAGCGATGACCGAGCCGTAGGCCAGTCATTCGCGACTGAATCGCAGCTGGAGCATGTCACCACTGAATCGATCGATCGTGATAGCCGAGGCGAACTCGACGAATCCGATTCCAGGGAAGCCAACAGACATGCCAAGGTCGCCAGCCAGCCGGAACGTCGCCCAGTCGTTCGATACCAGTTCGGCTGAAATTGCGAACGCGCCACTAGCGGTGAGCAAGATCAATGACAGTCGGTTCGTCAGGGAGTTACCGTCGGCCGAGACCGTCTTCTCCTCGACGTGGGCATCAGAGCGCCGAGAACTCCGGTCGAGACATCGATGCTGCCTCGGATCTCGGGGAGGCGAGGGATGAACGAGGCGAAGGCCGCGCCGTTCACGAAGGACTGTGTGGCGACTGATGTAACCGCTCGTTGATTGAGGGCCTCAAATGGCACAGTCGGAAGGTAGCGCTCTGGCCGGGTGCTCTTGGTGTGCGCTCCTCGAGGGGAATCCGCGCCAGGAACAGAAACGTCGGCTTTGGGACTTCTGGACGCGCTCAGCTGCCGATCCTTCTAGCCTCGGACCATGCAACTTGGAATGGTCGGATTGGGACGCATGGGCAACGGCCTGGTGCAGAGATTGCAGCGGGCGGGCCACGAGTGTTTCGGCTATGACCGAAATGTCGACGCGGTTGCAGGCATCGTCGAAGCTGGTGCCATCGGGGCTGGCTCGCTCGAAGAACTCGTTAACCAGATGGTGGCACCACGGGCCGTCTGGGTCATGGTCCCGGCGGCGTTTGCTGGCTCAGTCGTGCGCGAGGTAGCGGCACTGCTCGAACCTGGCGACATGGTGATTGACGGTGGCAATAGCAACTGGCGAGATGACGTTGATCTGGCTGAAGAACTCGCGCCGACCGGCGTATATGTCGTCGACATCGGCACCAGTGGCGGCGTGCATGGCCTCGAACGCGGCTTCAGTCTGATGATCGGCGGGCCCGATGCCGCTATCGAGCACCTCACACCGATCTTCGAAGATCTCTCACCAGGTATCGAGTCTGCCGAACGCACGAACGATGGCCCGGTTCGCCCAGGCGAGGCTGGCTGGTTGCACTGCGGGCCAAGCGGCGCTGGCCATTTTGTGAAGATGGTGCACAACGGCATCGAGTACGGGATGATGGCGGCCATCGCTGAAGGGCTTGGGGTGCTTGAGCAGGCGGACCTGGGCCGGGTCTTGCACGATGAGGACGCCGAGACCACCCCGATGCGCGATGGGAAATATTACGAATACGACATCGACGTTGGTGCTGTCGCCGAGGTATGGCGGCGCGGCAGCGTGATCTCGTCATGGCTCGTGGACCTGACGGCCGAGGCGCTCGCTATGAGCCCCGAACTCGCCGAATACAGTGGTCATGTGAGCGATTCTGGCGAAGGTCGATGGACCGCACAAGCAGCGATTGACCTGGCGGTTCCGGCCCCGGTCATCAACGCCTCGTTGACCTCCCGATTTGCTAGCCGCAGTCAGGATGAGTTCGCCAGCAAGGTGCTGTCGGCAATGCGGGCTGGCTTTGGTGGCCACCATGAGAAAAAGGTTCCCGAAGGATGAGCGATGTGCACCAAGGCCGTTGGAAGGCAGAAGCATGAATTCGCCAATGAAAGACCGTTCGAATACCCTGATTTTATTCGGGATCACCGGTGATTTGGCCTACAAGAAGCTGTTTCCTGCCCTGTATGAACTGACTGTGGACGGCATCCGGCCTCGTGTGATCGGAGTAGCTCGCAGCGAAGGTAACGACAAGACGATCCGCGCACGAGTCCGTGAAGCGCTTGCACACCACGAATCGGCTCACGTCGAGGACCTGGTGAGCCGTATCACCTATGTCCAGGGTGACTACACAGGGTCCGAGACCTACGAACGACTCGCCGAGGTGGTCGGTGATAGCGAGCCAGTGCCGGTGTCGTTCCTAGCGATCCCGCCTGCATTGTTCGACGATGTCGCGACTGGCCTTGCTGGCGCGGGGCTTGATCGGGGCCGCATCGTGGTTGAGAAGCCGTTTGGGCGCGACCTTGGTTCAGCAAAAGAGCTCAACGAGATACTTCATCGCCACTTCCCCGAAGACTCGATCTATCGCATCGATCATTTCCTGGGCAAGGAAGCGGTCATGAATTTGCTCGTTTTCCGTTTTGCGAACGCAATGCTCGAAGGTGTCTGGAACCGTCATCACATCAGTCGGGTCACGATCACCATGGCCGAATCATTCGACATTGCCGGCCGTGGTGGCTTCTATGACGAGGTCGGTGCAATTCGCGATGTAGTGCAGAATCACCTGCTTCAGATGATCGCATTGCTGGCGATGGAGCCACCGATTGACGAGGCTGCCGATTCGCTTCGTGTTGAAAAGGTCAAGGTGCTACGCGCCATGCGTGCCGGCGACCCGACCCGATCTGTACGCGGTCAGTACCTGGGTTACCTAGACGAGGCGGGGGTCGCACCCAACTCACAGACCGAGACGTTCGTAGCCATGGAGTTATTCATCGACTCATGGCGCTGGAGCGGTGTGCCGTTCGCAATTCGTGCCGGTAAGGCGATGGCAGAGACCATTACCGAGGCCGTCATCGAGTTCCGTCCACCACCAACTGCGATGTTTGGAGGCGCCGACAAGATGGCTGGATCGAGCATCCTGCGATTCCGTATGAAGCCAGACAATGCCATCACCTTGACTATGCAGGCCAAGACTCCTGGCGACGAGATGGTGTCGGCGCCGGTTGACTTGTCGGTCGACTACGGCGAAGCTCTCGGCGGCTCCGGGCCAGATCCGTACGAGCGTTTGATTGGCGATGCTCTCGACGGCGACGCTCGTTTGTTTGCTCACCAAGATGGTGTCGAACAGTCATGGCGCATCGTCGACACGCTGCTCGACAAGGGCGACCCGGTATTGCAATACAGTCGTGGGGGTTGGGGGCCACCAGAAGCCAACGCGATCAGCCCGATGACCTGAGTTGTAGAGGATCTTGCTTTGTCGCAGTTCCGTGCGAGAGACGGGAGTTGTGGTTCCCTGAGGAACAGAGTTGTGGTTCCCTGAGGAACAATTGAGTGCTCACAGGTATCTGAACGCGAGACGTTGTTGGGCCATACCCGGTGGCGGCTATTCCTGAAGTTGGTCGACAGGGGCAAAGTCATCGCGCAACGACTCGGCGCCGCCCCAGAACTGCGCTGTTTCGGAGTCGTCTGAGATGCGGTCTTCTCCGACCCGGGCGGAAGGGCTGAGCAAGATGCCGTCAGCAGCATGGATTTCAAACGCAGGAAGCTCTGACTGCGACGCAATAAGAACTGCGTTGGCTACGCCACGCTCAGGCAGGCCGCCGGGAGGAATGATCACCTGGACATTCGTGAACACCTGCATGAGGGTGCCAACTTCGGCTCGAGCGAAGTCGAAGGAGCCACCGTCGATCACGTTCATCACATAAATGCCGTCGGCGGTCAGAACGCGGTCGACCTCGCCCAAGAATTCTTTGGTCGTCAGATGCCACGGGACCGATCGACTCGCAAATGCATCGCCGATCACCAGATCGAACTGGCCGTCGTCCATCTCGCCAAGCGCCAAGCGTGCATCACCAACCTGAACTCGGAATGAATCGCTCTGCACCAACCCGAGTTCGGCTTCCACGAGGTCAACTAGTGCCGCGTCAATCTCGAGAACGGTCTCGTTGCTGTCAGGACGCTCGTGTTGCAGGTATCGGGGGAACGAGAAACCGCCACCGCCAATGTGCAAGGTGTCGAGTGGGCCCTCGGGCAACACGTCGGCAATCTGAGCGAATAACCGGATGTAGCGAATGTCAAGGAATGTTGGATCGTCAAGGTCGATAAAGGCATGTCGGATTCCGTCCAGATACAAGCTCTTTCCTGAAGCGTTGTCTTCGTCCGCCACGATGTTGGCGCAGAAGTAACTGGTTTCGTGTTCGCAGGGCCGGGTCGATGTCGCCCCGAGTGCTATCGCTGCGAACAGCAGAACCACCGCACTTGTTGTTGGCATCTTCTTGGTGAAGTAGCCATGGGCGATCGCTCCGGCCAGCACGAGCACCGCACCAAGTGCCAACACGGTGGCCCGAGTCGGCAGAGCTGAGACCAAAACGAAACCGGTAATAAAGGTGCCGGCGAGCGCTCCGAGCGTTCCCGCTGCGGACAGCCCGCCAACGACCGCGCCAGTATCTTCGAGACTGGCGAGACGTAGCTTGGCGACCATGGGGGAGACTGCGGTAAGAACCGCAGCAGGTAGAAACAGCGCAGCGGTGCTCAAAATGATGATCGCCACCGTGCCATCGCCAAACTGTGGGCCAAAGGCGCTGAGGATTGGAAGTGCAAGCCAGGTGAGCCCACCACCAATTGCTAGCGCCGCTCCGATGAGGGGAGTCGCATCTCGTTGATCAGCAATTGCACCGCCTGCCCAGGCACCAGTTGCGATACCGGCCAGCACAATGCCGATAATGCCAGTGAAGGTCTCGAGCGACACGCCAACATAAGGAGCTAGCAATCGGCCGGCCAAAATTTCGAGCACCAACACTGCGGCTGAACTGCCAGCGACGAGCGCCCGTGCGATAGCTGCATTCACGCCACCGAGTATGCCCGGTAGGCCGGATCGCTCGCTGCGTTTTACGATCCTGTTCGAGCTAAATAGGCGATGATGCCGGAGTCCCCATGCGACAGGGAGTCCATCGAGGGTTGCTACGAGATGGGCCGAGAAGTGTTGGAACACAACCCTTACGTTTTCGAACCGGGCAAAAGACCGCAAAAGAAGGCCGCTGGCAAGGCTCGCGATACCCGCCGACACGGTTAGCATCGGACACGATGGCAACGGTGCTGGAAACGACGGAACCAGCGAGTAGCGGCACCCGTATCAAAGGTTTCGTGGCGCTTACTAAGCCCCGCATCATCGAACTGCTGCTTGTCGAGACCGTGCCCGCCATGATCGTAGCCAAGCAGGGGTGGCCAGGACTCTGGCTCATCATCGCAACTGTGGTCGGTGGCACTCTGGCCGCTGGCGGTGCTAACGCAGTAAATATGTACGTCGATCGCGATATTGACGCGATCATGGACCGCACCAAAGGACGTCCGCTGGTTACTGGCGTGGTGCAGCCGACCGAAGCATTGGTATTTGCCCTGACCCTGGAAGCAATTGCCTTTGTCTTCCTGTGGTACTTCGTAAATTTGCTTAGCGCTGTACTTGCGGTATCGGCGATGCTGTTCTACGTCTTCGTCTACACCTTGTGGCTCAAGCGTCGCTCGGCCAGCAATATTGTCATTGGTGGCGCCGCTGGGGCGGTGCCGGTCTTGGTCGGTTGGACTGCAGTGACAAACTCGTTAGATCTGACAGAGGGCCGCAACTGGGCCCCCATCGTAATGTTCGCCATCATCTTTTACTGGACGCCTCCTCATTTCTGGGCATTGGCGATCAAGTACAAGGATGACTACAAGGCGGCTGATGTCCCGATGCTGCCCGTTGTCGCCAATCTGGCCACGGTGACTCGTCGCATCGTGATTTACACCGTCCTTTTGTGGGCTCTTACTCTCGTATTTGGGCCAGTTGCCGACATGGGCGTCATCTATATATCGTCCGCTGTTGTGTTAGGCGCAGTGTTCCTCGGGTACGCAATTCGGGTAGCCCGCGACCCTCAACCGGGGCCAGCAATGGCACTGTTTGGTTGGTCTATTACCTATATCGTCCTGCTCTTTGGAGCAATGGCCGTCGATCAACTGGTCTAGCTATGCGACAGGACGACAGCCGCTCCGCGAAAAACAGTGCGAAATCTCGCTTGTGCGGTTTTGAACAAGCTCGGTTTCGCTCGCTAGAGTGCAGCGTGCAGCGGTCCCCCGCTAGCGCTCCGCTCCGTGCCTAGCATCGGTAGTGGCACTCGTGCCCATTAGCACTTTCATCAACTCTTACGAACTGCACTTCGCATGACAATCACTGAAATCGAGCCCGACGCCTCGGCGGCACCCGTAGCGGTGCGCGAGGCAATGGCCCCAGCGGTCTATCAACGGCTCCCCAAGAACATCCTCGCCGACAGTGTGTCGAGCGGTGACCACAAGGTCATTGGTCGACTCTGGATCCTCGGGTCCCTGCTCTTTGGTTTGTTCACACTGGTCGCCGATGTGCTGGTCCGCATCGAGCGAGTCGACACAGACAGCGTTGCGGTCTTCACCAGCTTGACGACCTACGAGCAATGGTTCTCGATGCACCGAGTCAGCTTGGTGTTCTTGTTCGTGGTCCCGCTGCTTATCGGTATTGCGATGGTCATGGTGCCGTTGCAGATCGGCGCGCCATCGCTGGCCTTCCCACGAGCTGCTGCCGCAGCGCTGTGGTCGTGGGTCGTCGCTGGCGCAATCATGATCGTATCTTGGGCCATGGATGGCGGTCTTGTTGACCGCAGTGGCGCAACTGTTAGTCAGGCGACACAGCTTTCGATGCTGGCAATGGCTGCAGTAGTGCTGTCATTGCTAATTGCCTCGCTCGTGATCATCACCACGATCTTCACCGAGCGAAGCAAGGGCATGTCGCTCTACAACGTGCCGCTGTTCACTTGGTCCATGCTGGTCGCCGCCAGCGTTTGGCTTCTCTCGCTGCCTGTTCTCTTCTCGAATCTGATGGTCATGTGGATCGACGCCCGGGGCGAAGCCGCCCAGAGCTTCGGTGGCGAGCACCTCTATGAGCAGATCAATTGGATCTTTGACCAACCACAAGTCTTCGCCTTCGCCATCCCCGTGCTGGGCATTCTTGGTGAAACCGTGCCAGTTGCATTTCGCCGTCGCCTGAAAAACTACGACATGGCCATGGTCGCTATTGGCGCCTTTGGTGCGTTGAGCTTCGGGGCGTACGCCCAAACTTTCTTCAACCCCAATGCCAACACCACCTGGCTCTACGTGGTCGGATCGATCACGCTGATACTGCCGATTCTTGCCTTCCTTGGCTGCTGCGCAGTCACCGCGAAAGCAGCCGGACGAGCGCCAGTCATGTCTGCGCACCTTGCCTTGTCGGTCATGTCGCTTGTCGCGTTGCTCACCGCAGGGGCACTCGCAGCCGTGCGAGTTCTCGACAGCTTGCTAGCCCCACTTGTTGGATTCTTGAACAGCATCGTTGGCTTCTTCCAAGGTTCTGGCTCTGGATCTGGTGATGGCTGGGAATTTCTGAGCGACCTCGAAGGATGGCTTGGCGATACGTTCGACGAGATCGCTGCTACCTCGGTGTCTGGCGCCATGGTGCAACTCGCGTTAATAGCCGGCCTGCTCGCCGGTGTTGCTGGACTCTTCTATTGGGCATCCAAGATCTTTGGCCGCCGTCTGCCTGCGGGCCTCGGCATGGTTGCGGGCCTGTCGCTTCTTGGCGGAGCAATGGCATCGGCGCTGCCTGATGCCGTCAGCGGCTTCCTCGAGCAGCCTGATTTCGCTAGGGACCCCGACTACGTCGCCCGTGACGGTGTTGAGGTTCTGAACTTGATCAGCCTGATCGGCTCATTTGGCGTCCTTGCAGGCTTTGGTCTGGTATTGCTCGCTGTCCCGGTCGCGGTGTTCTTTGGTAGCGATGACGACAATGAAGATATCGACAACCGGAACCCTGTTGGTGGCCACACGCTCGAATGGCTTAGTGAATCGCCGCCTCCGGCTGGCAACTTTGACGGTCCATTTATTGTGACCTCCGAAGCGCCATTGCTCGATGAAGACTTCCAAGATCCCTACGCAGAAGGGGCATCAGCATGAGCGGAACCACGTTCTCGCCCACTGACCTAGCGCATGCCGTAGTCAGCGAGGCACCAGCCCCGTTTGTCCCTCGTAAGCGCACCTTGCAGATTGGCACTGCAGCGTTCACCGCAATCTGGGTGATGTACTTCGGTGGCCTATTCGGCGCCTATGTCTCGTCCCGCAACACTTGGAAGCTCGAGCAAGACGGCTTGGCCGCTGCGGGCGAACGTGTTAGCTCTTGGATTCCAGATTCGGCGCAGGTCGAACTGACAGCACCAACGATCATGACGTGGACATTGCTCATGTCGTGCATCACCATGCAGTGGGCGGTGTACAGCTTCAAACGCAGCGATCGCCGGCACGGCCTATTGGCCTTGGCCACCCAGGCCATGTTCGGCGCTGCAGTCATCAACCAGGTCGTCTTCCAGTGGAAGCAGCTTGGCTTGGTGATCGATGACACCAGCGGCTCGTCGGCCGCAACCTTGATCTACACAATTACCGCATCACACGTCGCCATGATCATTGTGGCTATGTGTTTGCTGGCCTTTGCCGCCTTCCGAGCGCTGGCCAGTAGCGATACCAAAGACCATGTTGATGTTGTCGCTTCAGCTGCGACCTTCTGGTACGCCATGGTCGGGCTGTATTTCATCATCTGGATCCTGATCTTCATCACCAAGTAGGCAGCAGTGTTCACACCAGGATTCAAACTCTTCGGCGGCCTCGCCGCACTCGGGCTCTTCGGCGCCTTCATCTACGGGCTCTCGTCCGGCGATGCCACTGGCCCTGACTATTTCGGCTTCGTTGACCGCAACGCGATCATCGGCCTGGTCAGTCTTGGCTGGAAAGGTGACGTCGGCGCTGCTAGCGGCTTCATGGTGCTGATCTTCATGTCGATGTCTGCGGCATTGCTCGGCAGTACCGTTGTGGCTTTCCGCGACGCCGACGTCGAATCGGTTGCCGAACTTGGCGATACGCCTTCGGTCATGCCTCTTGCGCAACGTCCTACCGCCCCAAGTTGGTGGCCTGCAACGACCGCAGTCGGTCTTGGCGTGTTGCTTATTGGTTTGGTCATGGAAACGAAGGCGTTCTGGATCATTGGCCTTGTTCTGCTCTCAGCCGTCGCCATTGAATGGGCGCTCACTTCATGGGCTGACCGTTCAACGGGCGACCCAACGACCAACCTTGCCCTGCGTGACCGGGTTGGTGCTTCGTTCGAAATTCCGGTGCTCGGCCTGGCACTTGGAGCGGTCCTTGCACTGTCGGTATCTCGCATGTTGCTGTGGGCAACCGGTAATGCGGCGGTCATTATCGCTGGTGTTATCTCTGTGCTTATTTTGGCTGTAGCGGTGCTCGCTGTATTCCGCCCACAGGTTGGGCGACGCACCATGGGAGCCATCGTCGGCATCGTCGCCATTGCGGTGATTGGACTCGGCATTGTGTCAGCTGTCGTAGAACCCCGTCTTGGACATCATGCAGATGAACTCGACGACGGGCACAGCGCAGAAAGTACTATTGAAGGCGAATGAGAATGTTGATGAAGTTGCATACGCCCCAGCCAGAAACAACCGAAGTGGAATCATCGCAGGCCACGCCGCCACGTCGATTTGTGAGCCGTCGCAACGGTTTGTTGACGGTTGTTGGTCTGTCGTTGTTGCTCGCAGGTTGTGGTGATCGCCATTTGTCGACGATGGACCCCGAAAGCCCAATCGCCGAAAAGCTCGACAACTTCCTGGTGTGGTTACTCCTTGCCGCCGGCGTGATCTTTGTGCTGGTTCAAGGCGCCATTTTGTACATGGCTAAACAGTTCAGGGTAAAGGCGCCCGAAGACGAGTCACAGGTCTACCCCGACGAAGAGTTCCCCGAGCAGATCCATGGCAACACACGCCTGGAAATTGGGTGGACGATCTTGCCGACCGTGATCATGGCGGTTATTGCCTTTTTCACCCTCGGTTTACTCTTTGAGCTTGACGATGTGTCGGCCAATGAGGATCGCCAGATCCAAGAAGTTGTAGTTGTTGGTCAGCAATGGTGGTGGGAATTCCAGTACCACCTCGACGACGACGGAATCCCCGACATCGTGACGGCCAACGAGCTTGTCTTGCCCGTTGGTGAAGAAATTCGGCTGCGAGTTACTAGCCGCGACGTCATCCACTCGTTCTGGATCCCGACGCTGAACGGCAAGCGCGACGCCGTTCCTGGTCGCTACAGCCCGTGGACCATTGAGGCTGGCAACGCTGGCCGATTCCCCGGTGAATGCACCGAGTTTTGCGGATTCTCGCATGCGTACATGGAGAAGTTTGCGGTCGGCCTCCCGCTTGACGAATGGCAAGAATGGGCCGCGACCCAGCAACGTGATGCGGTGCTGCCCACAGAAGGCACTGCCGAGTTCGCTGGTTGGGAAGTTTTCAATAACCAGTGTGCGTCTTGCCACGTCATCAATGGTCTTACTTCGCACTATGAAGATGGATCGATTGATGACTTCGCCCTTTACTCGAACGTCGGCGTCGGCGACGACCTCGCAGACGTACTTAATCAACCGCCGGTTCGTTACATCGACAAGCAGACTCAGGTAGCTGGTGCGGCGCCGAACCTGACTCATCTACAGAGCCGCTCGACCTTTGCTGGTGGCATATTTGAGCTATACAAAAATCCTGACGCAGAGCGTTACATCGATCTGGCCAGTGAAGGCACTCTCAACCGAGGTGCACTTGAAGCGTGGATCGTGAATGCGCCCGAACAGAAGGCCAACGCTTGGGATAGTCCAAGCGGACAGCGAGGCATGACGCCATTCACAGCCTTGTCTGCTGAAGACGTTGACAACCTGGTCGAGTTCCTTACGAATCTCGAATACGAAGGGGCTGAGTAACCCATGGCAATCACTGAAGACCGCCCGCTAGCACTTGAAGCTGGCGCTGTCACCAAGGTTGCTGCACGGCCCCTCGGTGCACTTACAAGGCCCCAGAGTGACGTCGGTTGGGCAAGCTGGTTCACCACAGTCGATCATAAAAAGATCGGCATCATGTACGGCGTTGGTTCGCTGTTCTTCTTCTTGTTCGGTGGCGTCGAAGCGCTGATGATCCGAATCCAGCTCGCGGCGCCTGACGGGCAGTTCTTGTCCGAGTCGCTGTACAACCAAGTCTTCACCATGCATGGCGTGACCATGGTCTTCCTAGTGATCATGCCTATGGCAGCGGCGTTTGCGAACTATCTTTTGCCGCTTCAAGTCGGTGCTCGCGACGTTGCCTTTCCACGCCTGAACGCTTTCAGTTTCTGGTGTTGGCTTGCGGGTGCAATTTTCCTGAACACGTCATGGTTCCTGGGTGGCGCCCCCGCCGGTGGTTGGTTTGCCTATGCGCCGAACACGTCGGTGACCTTCGCCCCAGGCAGCGGTATGGATTTCTATGCCATTGGTTTGCAGATTGTGGGTATCGCATCGCTGGTATCGGCGATCAACCTGATCGTCACTGTGCTCAACATGCGAGCGCCGGGTATGAGCCTATTGAAGATGCCGGTTTTGACCTGGATGCTTCTCGTAACGCAGTTCCTGCTGTTGTTCGCCGTTCCAGTGATCACCATTGCACTATTCCTGCTTACCTTCGACCGTAGTTTCGGTGCGAACTTCTTCAATGTGGAACAGGGTGGCAGTCCGCTGCTGTGGCAGCACTTGTTCTGGATCTTCGGCCACCCTGAGGTCTACATCCTGATCTTGCCCGCCTTCGGCATCATCTCGGAGGTCATCCCGACCTTCAGCCGCAAGCCAATCTTTGGCTACCCGTTCATGGTTGGTAGCGGTATCGCCATTGGCTTCATGGGCTGGGGCGTTTGGGCCCACCATATGTTTGTGTCAGGTGTCGGTGAAATTTCCGTAGCTGCGTTCTCCCTGTCGACCATGTTCATTGCCGTGCCGACTGGTGTGAAGATTCTGAACTGGCTCGCCACTATGTGGGGCGGCAGGTTGCGTTTCAACACGCCGATGTTGTTTGCTTGCGGCGTTATCGCCATGTTCACTATCGGCGGGCTGTCCGGGGTTACCCACGCGGTTGCCCCATCAGATACCCAACAAACCGACACGTACTACATCGTGGCTCACTTCCACTATGTGATCTTTGGTGGCTCTCTGCTCGGGATGTTCTCTGGCTTCTACTTCTGGTGGCCTAAAGTCTTTGGCTACAAGCTGAGCGAGAAGTGGGGCAAGATCAACTTCTGGCTCATGCTGATCGGCTTCAACATGACTTTTGGACCTATGCATGTGCTTGGACTCCAGGGCATGGCCCGTCGCCACCAGAGCTACGCCAAGGAAGATGGCTTCGGCTTCTGGAACGGCATTGTTTCGGCTGGTGCCTTCGTGATCGCATTTGGCACCCTGGCATTTCTGATAAATATCTGGCTCTCGGCTCGAAGTGCCAAGCGGAACCCTGTTGAGGTCGGTCCCGATCCATGGGACGCTCGCAGCCTGGAATGGTCCACAGCCTCTCCAACGCCGGTACACAACTTCGATGTTGAACCCACTGTCGAGTTCCAGGACGACTGGTGGCACCGCAAGTGGGGTGAGAACGAGGAAGGCAAGATCGTACGCAAGGCCTATCCCGCAGACATCGCTCAAGATGGAAGTGCGACAGACGTACATCTGCCGTCACCCTCGTATTGGCCGCTCGTGCTGTCCTTATCGCTGCCTGTGATCGGTTATTCGGTCATCTATACCTTCTGGCTGATGATTCCTGCAGGCGCCTTGTTCCTTGCTGGTTTCCTGGGCTGGGCCCTTGAACCTGCCGACGATCCCGAAGCCGCACACGGCCACGCTGATCATGGCCATGACGACGATCACGATGCAGACGCTTCGGCTGATGCTGCTGACGAAGGAGCCTCCGTTGGCTGATTCAAAACTGTCTGAGGCAACACCTGCTGAGGCCACTGAAACGGTTACCGAGCACACTGTTGAGCACGGCACGACCACGGGCATCTCCAACAACAAGTTGTTGATGTGGGCGTTCCTTGGCAGCGAGTGTTTGCTGTTCGGTGCACTCATATCTACCTATCTCCTCTACAAGGAACGCTTCAACGACTTCGCAGCGAACCTGGCGCCATTCGAACAGGACGGTCGCAATATCGGCCCTCGTTTCGGTGGCGAAGACGGCGAGGGCGTGTTCGATATTCCGTTCACGTCGATCTCCTCATTTATCTTGCTTGGTAGCTCCTTGACGATGGTGCTCGCACTTTCGGCGATCCGACGCAGCGAGTACCGCAGCTTCCGGATCTGGACGCTGACTACCGCTGCACTCGGGTCTGTGTTCATTGCTGGTCAGATTTACGAGTTCACCGAGTTCGTTGAAAAGGGCCTCGGCTACTCGACAAACATCTTCGGTTCGGCGTTCTTCACCCTGACTGGTTTCCACGGCGTGCACGTGTCCATAGGCATCGTCATGTTGTTGGCGACCTACATCATGCACAAGCAAGGCCGCTTGAACAGCGACAAGGCCGAGACTGTTGAAATCGTCGGCTTGTACTGGCACTTCGTTGACGTCGTGTGGATTCTGATCTTCACTATCGTCTATCTCTTCCCGCAATAGAGGCTTCTCGATGACTGACACCGCTGTCGATGCCGCAGTAGATGCGCACGACGACCACCACCCAAGCGATCTCTTCTATCTGAAGATCGCGGCCATTCTTGCGCTGTTTACGGCGTTCGAAGTTGGTACCTATTTCGTCGAAGACAGCGTTCCACGCTGGTTTCTTTTTCTGTCCCTGACCGTTCTGATGATCATCAAGTTCGTGATGGTCGCGGCGTACTTCATGCATTTGAAGTACGACACGCCGTGGTTCCGCTATCTGTTCATCGGAGGTCTGGTCTTGGCCATAGGTGTGTACACCATTTTCTTCTTGGCCTTTGACCTCTTCGGACTTGGTTAGCGATGTTCTTGGCCGCCGATACCGATATCTGGCGGTTCCAACCACACCCTGAGGTGTGGTTCATCATCGTGGTGATAGTCGGTTTCGGCTATTGGGTGACTCGAGTTCTTGGTCCCAAAGCCGTCGCTCAAGGCGAGCCGGTAGTTGGGCGCCGGCAGAAGGTCTGCTTCACCGCTGCGGTGTTGCTGTTGTGGGCGGCCAGTGATTGGCCCATGCACGACATCAGTGAGGAATACCTCTACGGCGCGCACATGATCCAGCACATGCTGATCACGCTCGTGATCCCGCCGTTGTTCTTGCTGTCGGTTCCCGAGTGGCTCGCGCGTTTGATTGTGAGCACCGATGGCAGCAGTGGCGTCTGGGTTCGCCGGTTTACGCGCCCTGTCGTTGCCGCCGTCCTCTTCAACGTGCTCATCGCGGTGACACATCTGAAGCCAGTAGTGAACTTCTCGATCGAGAACGGAGTCTTCCACTACGTCGTGCACCTTTCTGTGTTTACCGGTGCCCTGCTCATGTGGATGCCGGTGGTGAGCCCTTTGCCCGAGCTGCGAGCGACCTATCCGGGCCAGATGATCTTCCTGTTCCTGAACTCGGTGTTGCCAACGGTGCCGGGAGCATTTCTGACCGTCGCTGAGAATCCGCTTTACCGGGTCTACAACCATGATGTTCGCCTTTGGGGGATCAGCGCGGTTGCTGATCAACAAGCCGCAGGCCTAATCATGAAACTCGGCGGTGGGTTCTATATTTGGGCGATCATTACTTTCTTGTTCTTCCGGTGGGTGAACCGGAACGAAAGTGGGCTGCGCCCGGGTGATGGCGATGTCTTAGGTGCACCGGTCTCTGGTGGTGACAGTGACGAGAGCGATGTGACCTCCCAGACTGTCCCGTCAGTCTTGGAACGTGCTGGCGAACCAATTTCGAAATAGGCGCCATGGTTACAGCGAAGGTAACGGCTGGCTAATAGGGCTGAAGCTGCTTTCGGAGTTAAGGATCTAGGCCCTTTGTCGTCGACGAGGAAGGAGACCAGGTTGGCCTCATAGGTCGCTTCAAAGGTTTGTGAACCGGATGACTCATAAGCCGTATTCTTTGGACGATTGAGTTAGGTGAGTGAAATCATCCAGTCGGCGGCAGATCCGCTGCGAATATCAGATCTGGCACCGCTGCGTCGCGTGCTGGGAACTGATTCGATTGCCATTCGCGTCAACCCTGATGGCAGCTTGATTCCGTTTGAGCGCATGCCATCGTTGTTCTTCGAGCGGCCAATCCGCCGCATCTTGACCGCTGATTCTTCTGATCGGTTCGATCAGGCGTGTGCTCAAGCCATCGAAGAACATCGGTCGATCGCTTTTCGACCCGCAGCGTCGTCGAGCGATGAGGTCATGATCAACCCAATTCTCGACGATGATAGCTCGGCATGTCGCTTCCTGGTTTGCTGGGTACGTCGGACCGAAACCCTCGATACCGCTTCACCTAACCGGGCGTGGGGCCGACCTCGAGCTTGGTGATATCGTCACCCGCTACCGCCTCCGTTCCGACGGTGGATCTGATGTTGTTGAGGCAGCCTCGTGGTGGGCACTTAGAAGTGGTGAGCTACTTGCATTGTGGCCTCACCACGCACGCGTGTCAGCGATGGGTCTGGGCCGCGCTGTCATGGAAGCGTTTATCATCGACGTCGTCGACACCGTCGCTGTCAATGGTGGGGGTCTCGCAGTTCGTATTGCAGTTCCATCAGCTGAGATGCTCACCGGGCTCGTCCCGGTGTGTCACGCAGTAGTGCGGGCGAGTGGTATTGACCCGGCACACATCATCGTCGCGATCGACGTAGAACTGGCGGTAGATCCGGACCTTTTGCCGATAATCGTGCATCTTCGGACATTGGGAATGCGGATCGATATTGTCGGACTCGACGCACTAACAGCGACACTTCACACCGTGAGTGACACGTCACCGTATTCCCCTCAGCCGACAACGTCGAGCAACCTCGAGGCCGGTCCCTGGGTCGTGTCTTTCGCTGAGGTAAGCAGTCATAGGGCCTAATCGGCGGCTGGTCTGCATGGTCGAATCAACCTAGCTCTGGGCGAACAACAGCTGTTGGACGGACTGGATTGGACGGTGGTCCTGGGCGTACTTCGTTGCGCTGGGCGCTGTCTTCTACACTGATTACGTGAGCGAGAACAACACGCTTACGGCGATCGCTGGTATCACCGTGGGTCACTACACCGACGCGACAGCTCAGACGGGTTGCACCGTCATCGTGCTTCCGGAACCAAGCATTGTTTCCGGCGAGATTCGTGGTGCAGCACCGGCAACACGCGAGTACGGACTGCTGTCCTCGGGCATGACGGTAGAACAGGCAAACGCCCTGGTCATCACCGGTGGTAGCGCCTTTGGACTGGCTAGCGCTGATGGCGTCATGGCCGAACTTGAGGCCCAGGGTCGCGGTTTTACGACGACCACGGCGGTCGTGCCCATCGTGCCCGCCGCAGCGTTGTACGACTTGGGCGTTGGTCCCGCTCACGTGCGGCCAACAGCGCGTGACGGAGCGCACGCCTTTCGCGTCGCATCGAATGCACCGGTCCAACAGGGTCTCGTTGGAGCGGGCACCGGTGCAACCTGTGGCAAGTGGCGTGGTGAGAAGATCCCTGGCGGTATCGGCTCTGCAGCGGTGCGGATAGGCGATGCAACGGTGGCCGCCCTGGTTGCTGTTAACGCACTTGGTGATGTCTTTTCGCTCGAAGGAACACCGTTAACCGGCGGACCAGCGATAGCCGAACCGCTGGCCGTTGCGCCGGCAACGAACCAGAACACAACGTTGGGTGTCCTGGCCACTGATGCTGCACTGACACGAGATCAACTCAGTCGGTTGCTGGTGCGAGCCCACGATGCGTATGGCGCCTGCCTGCGCCCGGCACATACGAGTTTCGATGGTGACATGTGTTTTGCGGTCTCTACCGGGACGCAATCCGGTGAGTTACACAATTTGGCAGAGGCCGCGTTCGAGGCAGTCGGGCGTGCAATAGCCAACGCCATCGTTGCATCGCGCCTCTAGCTCGTTGGGTCGATAGCGAAATTGGTTAGTGAGTGCTGCGTGCGCCGCGTACGCTTTCCGGGTGATTGACCTCAAGCAACTCAGCGACCCGGCGTACCGCGCCGGCATGGAACGCAAAGGTGCCGACCCGGCGCTTGTTGACCAAGTGCTCGAACTGAGCTCCAAGCATCGAGACATGCAACTGGCAGTCGAAGAACTGCGGAATCGGTCAAACACAGTCTCCAAGGAGATTGGCAAGGCCTCGCCCGATGAGCGCCCTGCCAAGATCGCAGCAGCGGGACTAGTTAAGGCGGACCTGACTGAGGCAGAAGCGGCCTATGGGGCACTCGACGCCGACCTGAAGGCAGCTGCTTTACAGCTTCCGTTGCCTGCCCATGAGTCCGTACCCGATGGCGGCGAAGACGAGGGCACGGTTGTCGCCACGGTGGGCGGCACACCCGAAGCGCCTCCAATGGATCACGCTGACTTCGGCCGCCATATTGGTTGGGTGAACAACGAGTTGGGCGCTGAAGTAAGTGGCTCGCGATTCGCCTACATCACTGGCGCCGCGGTGCAGATCGAGTTTGCCCTTGTGCAATGGGCGCTCGGCAAGCTGGTGGCTCGTGGTTTCAACCCGGTGGTTCCCCCGGTGTTGGTGCGCGAACAGATGATGATCGACGCCGGATTCTTCCCGACCGATCAGCATCAGGTGTACGGCATTCCAGAAGACGATTTGTACCTGGTCGGCACTGCCGAGGTTCCACTGGCGGGCATGCACCGCAAGGACCGGCTTGACATTGAGAAACTACCCCTGCGTTACGCCGGGTTCTCTACTTGCTTTCGCCGCGAAGCCGGAACCTATGGGAAGGACACACGAGGCATCTTTCGTGTCCATCAGTTCGACAAGCTTGAAATGTTCATCTGGTCGCCCGCCGACAAGAGCTGGGACGAGCACGAACTGCTGCTCGAGATCGAACGCGAGATCTTGGACGAACTCGAGCTGCCTTACCGCGTCGTGAACATCGCCGCAGGTGATCTTGGTAATGCCGCGGCCAAGAAGTACGACTGCGAAGTCTGGCTTCCATCCGAAGGCGCGTACCGCGAGGTCACGAGCTGTTCGAATTACCTGGACTACTCGGCACGCCGCTTGGATACTCGGGTTAAGACCGAGAATGGCTCAGAGTTCGCCCACACTCTAAACGGCACTGCCATTCCGGTTGCCCGCATGCTCGTGTTCCTGATGGAGCATTACCAGCAGGCCGACGGCACCTTTAGCGTTCCCGAGGTTCTGCGGTCGTTCTGCGGTCTCGACACCGTCGCTCCACCGGCCTAAAGAGTTCAGGCCCAAAGGGTGCCGCCTAGTCAAAAATGTTGGTGCCACTCCTGTAGCTCATGAGGTGGTGAACTCTTCGCAGATGGGCCCCAAACAGACGTACACGCTGCTTCCACCACGCGCGTCGTAATTGCTGATGAAAGCGCTGGCAATAGCGCTCTCGGACGCGTCGACTTTGGGTATTGGTCGTCGCTGCTCAGCCAAGCCTTCGCCTGGCGTTGTACGCCACACGAGGTCCCTCGTCCAGAGGTTGCGGAACCCGCCGATTAGAGACCTCGTTCGATGACTCGGGCGATTAGCCGCTCATAGTTCTCGACATCTTGAGCGCCTTGAATTGGGAAGTCGTTGTTGTTGACGATGACGCTTGGAACTCCAGTGATGCCTCGGCCGATGGCGTCGTTGTGTTCGGCAGCGACCATTTCACGCAGCGAATCGTGCTGTTCGGTGAACAACTCGACGAAGGCATCTTTGTCGATATCGCATTCGTGGGCGATCTGTGCGAGCTCGGGCCCGCTGCTGATGTCACGATTCTGCACGAAGTACGCATCGAGCAGAGCGTGGTGATATCGCTGTTGGGCTTGGTCGCCGAAGTGAGCGCTTGCCTTCCACGCCATTTGTGCCGGGAACGAACTCGACGGTGGGGTAGCGCCTGATGCCCACGGGGTGGTGAATTTCGCTGACGGTTCCATATCGGCGGGCCGTTGCCAGGACTCGGTGTAGGCCGTGAACTTCTCCAACGTTGTGACCTTGGGTTCGGTGCGAAGCAGAAAGCTCTTCCACTGCACCTCGATTGTGTCGCCCATGCGGCGCTTCAGCTCATCGACACGCACGGTGCCTACATGGCACCACGGTCAAAGAAAGTCACTGAATACTTCGAGTACAACTGGTGCGGTCATGACATTTCTCCGATACTGAGTCCGAACCAGGCCGCGGCAATGCCGGCAACCACAGTTATTCCAACGTAGGCCATTGCACGGCCTTTACAGCCATTATCGAGCAGAGAAGCAGCTTCGGCGGCAACCGTGGAGAAGGTCGTGAGCGACCCGAGACCAGCAGTGGTGGCCACGACGGGATTGTTCCACCACGTAGAGGCGACGACGATTCCAAGCAGGAACGCGCCGCTGATGTTCACCGTAAAAGTACGCCACGGAATCTCGTCAACAGGTTGCCCTGAGGTGAGAACGGCTCGCATCAGCGTGAACACCGCTGCCACCACTACAAAGGCGAGTGCTGTCACGCTGGCTCTCCAATTGTGGGGTTTGGCGCAGAACCCACAAAGCGGTCAGCGAGGATGCGGCCGACTGCAAAGGCGACTGCTCCGCCGGCGATGCTGAGCACCACATAAAGCGCCAAGCCGGGCACGTCGCGGTCGAATCGGACGTTCTCGCCGACTGGCCTGCTTGCGAACACAGGTTGAGCCCGTAGTAGCCAAGCGACCTCCACGGCAAAGGCAGAGAAGGTGGTCAGGCTGCCGCAGAAACCAGTGGCAGCGCCGATGAGCAAGCGACGGGAAGTCGTGGTCGACCGGATGAGCAATAAGGTCAACGCACCGAGAAGAAGGCAACCCACAAGGTTCACGGTCAATGTGTCGACTGGGATTCCGCTGGCTGATGCGATCGCGTGCCCCGCACCGACCGACTCGGATCCGGTGATGGTCGTCCCGGCGGTGAGCGAGGTGTTTGGGGCAGAGACAAACCAATCGCCGGTGGTGGCGTCGGTCGATATAAACGTGATGCCCCAACGCGCACTAGCGCCGAGCACGCCGCCGATAGCGATCGCGAGTAGGTCGCCAGCGTCTAGCCGGAAGCGACTCATCAGTATTCGCCCCAACGGTGCATCGATATGAGGTTAGTGATGGTTGACTGTGAGGATGGACTTGGGTGAGTTTCGTTTGCATTACGACGTGGGCACCATTGACACCGCATCGATGCACGACGATCCAACGGAGCAGTGGCGCTTGTGGTTCGAGGCTGCGGTAGAGAACGACGTCTTTGAACCCAACGCCATGGTTCTTGCAACGGTTGATGAGGGCGGCTGGCCTCATGCCCGCAATGTGTTGGCGAAGGGCGTGGACGAGCGCGGTTTCGTGTTCTACACGAACTATGAGAGCTCGAAGGCCGCCGAGCTTGAATCAGCCGGCAAGGCGAGCCTGCTCTTCAGCTGGCTCACCATGCATCGTCAAGTTCGCATCGTAGGCACCGTCACCCGGGTCGCCGTCGAAGAGAGCGACGCCTATTTCGCTTCGCGTCCTCGTGGTAGCCAGCTAGGGGCGTGGGCATCACCGCAGAGTGACCTGATTGCTGACCCGTCGGTGCTCGAGAAGGCGGTGCTCGATGTGCAGGCCCGCTTCGGCGAAGGCGATATAACTCGCCCGCCGTTCTGGGGCGGCTACCGCGTAGCGCCGGTCATGTTCGAGTTTTGGCAAGGCCGACCCAGTCGGCTCCACGACCGCCTGCGTTACGTCTACCGCGACAGCTCCTGGCACATCGAACGCATCGCGCCGTAGACCAAACCTTTCAGGACCTAGCGGGACCGTAGAAGATTCGGTTCGGTGGTGTTCGAGTCCGCCCATCGGGCCGAGACGCTCCTTGAGTTGAACGTGGGCACGCGCAACGTGATTGTTCGTGCACTGCTTGGTGGTAAGGGACGCATCAGCAAATTTGACATAGGTTTCATTGACAAACCATGAGCGACCAACCGGGTGGAGGTACGGTCGCGCTCCGTTTATCGACACTTGTGTGAAGCACTGCAACCAGTGCTAGTCGGTGACGTGGCCCACCTCGATACTGGTTCTGATGGGTAGTTCTTCGACATCGCACAGCTGGTAGTGCAGGTGCCAGCGGCTGATCGGCGAGAACGCCTCAGGCGGGAACCCGAAACCTGCGAATGACGGACGCAATAGTCCCAGGCAGTGTCGGTTAGCTGACTATGCCGGATCGCTAGATGAGGCTGGACCAGCGCATGAAGTTCTCGATCAGGGTCTTGCCAGCAGGGTGTTCGTCGGTCCAGTACTCCGGATGGAACTGGGTGCCGATGATACGCGTCTCATCGTTCACCATGATCTGCACCGGAGTGATCTCGGTGCGAGCGAGAACCTGAAACCCCGAAGGTGGCTCGGGAACATGTAGCCCGTGGGCGTGGCGGAACACAGGCGCATCGCCGAGGCCGACAAGCAGTTCGTGCTCGCCAAGAAGCTCAATCGGGCGATAACCGACCTCGCCGAAATGGCCGTTTGGCCACTTCTTCAGTGTGTCGGATTCTTCGGCGTCCGGAGCAATGTCTAGTAACCTCAGTTCTCCCCCCAAGGCCAGAGCCAAGCACTGAAGACCACCGCAGAAGCCAAAAATCGGCAAGCCAGAATCGCGAATAATCTCGTAGAGCGGGGTCAGTGCGTCAGCGTCATAGAGCGAGGGGTCAGAGCCGTTGCCGCTGATGAAAATAGCTTGCGCGTCGATCTTGGCCAACAGCTCGAGGCTGATGCGATCCCACCGCACGAGCAGTGAAGGCATCCCTGAGAGATCTTCGAGCCGGTAGCTGATCCAGGTGCGGGCAGCCTGGATATTGGACCCGCCGCCGTCCTTGTAACGATCAGCGTGTTCGTAGTCAACGAAGATGATCATGTATCGCCGAGGTCGTCGAAGCTGATACCAGAGTCTTCGAGAAGCTCATCGACTACCAAGCGAACTCGGTCCTCGTCTTCGGCGTTGTAGACCAGGTAATGGTGGTCGCCGAGACCGATGCCGAACGCACCTTGTTCAAGTGACACGGTGCGGCACTTGTAGCCCTCAGCCTTTAGTTGCTCTTCGGCCTGCTGCGCGACATAAGTATGTGTACCTAAGTCGATCCGGCGCACGTCTTCACCGCCGTCCATTACTGCCCCGACGCTGCCGTCGCTCATGGTGCCGGGATTCGACATCATCTGGGACCAGACGAACGCAATCGCTGTTACGGCAACGACGGCCGCGATGATTGCTGCAATGCCACCAAGAGTCACGCGTTGAGGCTACTCAGTTGCTGGCTGCCTTGGGGGTTGCGACGCTAGTGGGTTTGGACTCTGGTGAAAGCTTCGATGAGAGGTGCCTGCTCGGCGACGCCGTGCTTTGCAGCCGTCGTGGCAGCCCAATCACGAAGCAGCTTGTCGACGTCTTCGATCCACTCGACCTGGCTGCTGTGGCTCGATAGCGCTGCAACTTTCTTGTCGATGACGTTAGTGATGTCCACCGCAAGGTTCGGCTTGCGACCCTGGGTGATCCAGATCCAGTCGACAGCGTGCGGTTCATGGCCCTCGGCCATCAATTCAACATGAGCATGCGGATTGCGGGCATCGGGATAGACGGCCGAGATGGTGGCCTCGGCGCATGCCAGATGATCGGGATGTGAACCAAAGATACGTTCGTAGCGCCGCTCGGGGCTTTGTGTGATTACAACATCGGGCTTGACTTGGCGGATCACTCGGCTGATGACCTTGCGCAACTCGAGGTTGGCTTCGAGATGCCCGTCGGGCTGGCCCAAGAAGCGAACGTCGGTCACGCCGACTTCTGCTGCAGCAGCGCGTTGCTCGCGCTCGCGGACCTCGGCAAGCTCGGCCCGATCCATCTCTTCGGGGATGCCTGCTTCGCCACTGGTGCACAGGGCGTAGGTCACATGGCTACCAGCTGCAATGAGGACCGCAGCGGTGCCCGCTATACCGAAGTCGATATCGTCGGGGTGAGCGACCACTACCAGGACACGTTCGGGGACATCGGTGAGATCGAGCAGTTCCATACCTGGCGCAGGTTATCTGTGACCACAGGCCCAGCCGTAGCTGTCCGAGACAGCGGCCTCGGTTACATCTTGGCGGAGCGGCAGTTTGGCGTCTGCTGGGTGAGCCAATCGAAGTTCGGGATTGGTCTTGCGGTGTCTGGATCAGTAGCGAAGATGGCCTCGAGTGCTGAAGCAACACTCAGTGAGCGGTGGTCCTGATACATCGGCCCAACGACCTGGACACCAAAGGGAGTCCCTTGAGGGTCGAGCCCGCACGGCAGCGCTGTGACCGGGTGGCCAACAACAGTTAACGATGCGGTGAGAGCGAGCCATGCCATGTAGTTGTCGACCGGTTCACCATCGACATGGGTTGGGTTGCGGTTCGTCCAGGGGAATGGCGGCACGCTTACGCCCGGGCAGAGCAACACGTCGTAGTCAGCGAAAATTTGTTGGAACTGCTGGTTGAGTTCCATCTGGACTTGCCGGGCCACAGCGATGTCGTACATCGGCATTTTGAGCGCAGCGTTGTACGACGCCTGGATGTTGGGGTTGAAGTCAGGCGTCCAACTCGACGCCTCCTGATAGTACTGGCTTACAAAGATGTCGCTGCGGACTTTCCAGTCCACGTCGGGTGCCCGCCGAAGGTCGATGGGATGCGGGTCGCACACGGCCACGACGTCTTGGAGCTTCTCGATCCGTGCCCGGAATGTCTGGCGGATTTGCTCGGACACCAGCACGCCTCCTAGATCCTCGGTGAACGCGATGCGTAGCGCGGACGGATCGATTGGATCGAGCGCGCCGAACAACGACGCATCCAAGGGGAACATCATTGGATCGCCAGGAAAGTTGCCTGTATTACGGTCAGCAATCACAGATAGCAGCAAGGCTGTGTCGTCGACTGTGCGGGCCATAGGGCCTTGCACGCTGTAATAGGTCTGGGCCATAGATCGCAACTCGTGAGGCACGATGCCAGGTGTTGCCCTGTGGCCTACAACGCCCGTGTAACACGCGGGGATACGAACACTGCCGCCGTGGTCAGAGCCTGTTGCTAGCGGCGCCATGTTGGTAGCTACAGCAACGCCGGAGCCGCCCGATGAGCCGCCGCATGTGAGGGTCGGGTCAAAGGGGTTCCCCGTTGCCCCAAATAAGGGGTTCACGGTGTTCGCCCCGATGCTTCGCTCGGGGATGTTGGTTTTGCCGATCGGGATTCCACCAGCGGCCTTGATGCGGGTGACGATGCCAGCGTCCTGTGTTGGTTGGTGGTCCGAAAAAGCTGGGCTGCCATAGGTTGTGGGCATATCGGCGGTTGGGTGGAGATCTTTGATGGCGACTGGCAAGCCGTGCAAAGGACCAATGGCTCTGCCACTCTGGCGCTCTAGGTCGGCTTTGGCAGCGCGTTCGAGGGCCAACTCATCGTTGCGAATAACCATGGCATTGACCACGGGGTCGATCCGGTCTACTTGGGCCAAGCATGCGGTCATGAGCTGCACAGCGGTGATCTCACCTTGTGCCATCTGGCGAAGAGCGTCTCGTGCGGACAGAGCCGAAGGGTCCATCCCCAGACGCTAGTGGTCAGAGACAGCAGCAGCAGGCGCTTGTTCGCGACATCGCTTCGCTCTCACCTAATGTGGCAGCCATGCAGGAAGCGACGTGGATGGATTTGTCAGACCGCACCGTGGTGGTGACCGGTGCAGCATCGGGCATTGGCGCCGCAGTGGTCGACAGCTTGCTGAAGGCAGGTGCGAACGTCCACACGCTCGACGTGGCGCCAGTGTCAGCACCGGTCACTCAAGCGGTTCACTGTGACGTGGGCGATAGTGCCTCGATTGAGCTCGCTCTTGAGCTCATGCCGCCCGAAGTCGATTGGCTGATGAGCTGTGCGGGTGTCCCCAACGGTGGTCGGTTTAGCCCAGCCGAAGTGATGGCGATCAATTGGCTAGGGCTGAGGCACTTAACTGAAGCGCTGCTACCTCGTATCTCTGGTGGTGGCTCGGTCACACATGTGGCCTCGACCGCTGGCCGGCCCTGGGCCGACAATGCGGATCATCACCGGGCGCTCATGCTGGCAGACTCGTTTGATGCTGGAGCAGATTGGGTGTCTGTGCATGACGACGTCGTCGGCGATGGCTACAGCTTCTCGAAGCAGGCCGTGCAGTACTACACGATGTGGCGCGGGCTACAGGTGCGATCCGAACTCGACATCAGGATGAACAGCCTGTGCCCAGGTGTCACAAATACGCAGCTGTCGCAAGACTTTCGTAGAGGTGTTGGCGACGATGTTATCGACCGAGCGGTGGCGTTGGCAGGCCGCCCTGCGGAGCCAGCGGAGATGGTTGGCGCCATGTTGTTTCTGGCAGATCAGCGTACGGCAAGTTATGTGAATGGCATCAATCTGAATGTCGATCGTGGCACGAGTGCAGCCCATCTCCTGGGCACATGGTGAGCTAGAGCGGCGCGCCACGAACGCTTGTGGAGAATCTCAGATGACCGCTGCTATCGCTTCGAACATAATGTGGATAGCGGGAGCACCCTCGGGCAGATACGCAGCCGAGCTGGTAACCCGTGCTTGCTGGGCTGTGTGTCCGGCGTGACCACCCTTGAACTCGGCAGCAGCGTTGCCTTCGGTAGTGGCGCAGATCGCCCAGGCTTTCTCGGAGAGATCAACGGGTTTGTCGAAATAAATGCGTTTACGGACCGCTCGGGTCGCGTGTAGGACCTCATCAACAGACAGGCTGAGCTTGATTGTGGGGGGGGGGTCCCTCTTTCATGCGAGGGCAGAGGGTCCTGATCTAGGATACGTGCGTGGGAATCACCGGACTTGATCACATCAACATCGATACATCGAAGCCCGACGAAACCGTCGCGTTCTACCAGGACGTTCTAGGGCTCGAGAATCGGCCGCAGGATCGACCAGATTTTGGCTTCCCAGGTGCGTGGCTTTTCTTAGGCGATACCGCCGTGGTGCACCTGAACTTCATCGACGAGGACGATCGGTTTGCTCAACGCAGCGCGTTCAACCACATTGCATTCGAAGGCAGCGACTTCGCAGCGATGTGTTCGGTGCTCGACGACTGTGGACTGAAGTACCGAACGAGCGAGCGTCCCGAGATCTCGCTATCGCAGATCTTCGTCGATGACCCCAACGGTGTCCGGGTCGAAGTCAATATTCGTGGATGACCCCACCGCAGTACCCGCTGGGGTCGGTCAAAGCCGTGCGGAGCTGTGATGGGCTACGGGAGCATTGGGCAACGATCACAAGGTTGCTAACCAGCGACGAGCGCTGAGCTGGGGTCCTGTTCGCCACCGATGGGCCCGATGGTCTTGTTCTGCCGAGGAGTTATTGCTGGTCAATCAAACAGGTCACCGATTGGCCAGTGATTATCGGGCCTGTTGTCAGGTCAGGGTGGCTTCCCAGATTAAGACGAACGGCAAGCCTTTGAGTGCCCCGTCGACAACCTGGGGGTAGAACTTGTGGCCAGGGTTCATTTCGAGGGTCATAGCGTCGTAGGGGAGCTCGACCAATGAGTCGATGTGGAACCTGGTCCCGGTCATTGCGGTGACATAGTCCGATATTGGTTGCGCATGGTTGCGCACGTGTGGCAGGTCGAATCCTTCTCCTGAGAGGAACGCTTGCCCGCCTATCTGGCCAGCGGTCGGATGCGGACCTGACAGGAGAATACGACCTCCTGGTCGCAGCACACGAGCAAATTCGTTGAAGACAACGCTGAGATCAAGGGCATGGCACACAGCGAGTGCACTTGTGACCAGGTCGACGGCATTGTCATCCACGGGTAAGTTTTCGAACAGACCCTCACGAAATTCGGCGGCAGGGACTTTGGCCCTGGCGATGTTGAGCATGGCTGGCGTCAGATCTGTCCCGATGACGTGGTAACTAATGTCTGCCAGCGCTGCGGAGTGGCGCCCAGTGTCACATCCCGCATCTAGGGCGGCCGCCCCAGGGGTGAACAGCTCAGCTAGCCGTGGTGTAACGACGCATTCTTCGGCAGCGATCATCGGGTTGTTGTCGTCGTAGTGCTCGGCCCAGCCATTCCAAGGACGTAGTTTCCAAACGCGGTTTAACCGATTGCTCAACCATAGGATTTGACGCCTAAGAGCGCCAGTGGTTTGTGCGTCCTTTGATGGAGGCCGCCTTCGCCTTTCTGCTCGTGGCTGAGCTGTCTGCTTCCTGCATGACCTAGTTTCCCACGGGGCCCGAACCATGGGTCTGACCCCGGTGTTTCGACTCGCGGTGGGGAAGTGGGTGGCTACTAGCGCAAGTCGAAGGCGATCTTTACAGCGCCACGCCGACCGGACTCAGAGGCATGACGCAGGGCTTGCTTATACTGCGATAGTCGATAGGTGGCGGTAACCAGGCGGTCAAGGCCCGCTGACTCGACGAGTTCGGTAGCCAGGGCAAAGGTGTGGGCCCGGGTGCCGTTGGCGAGTTCTTCGGTGCCATAGGCGTATGCGCCGACCATTTCGGTCTCACGATGCCATAACGGTGCTAGGTCAATTTCGACGACGCCTGGCATGCCGCAGACGACAATGCGGCCACGGGGACGGGTGACCGCCAAGGCGTCTTCAAGTGACGCAGAGCTGCCGACTGCATCGATCACGATGTCAGCGCCGCCAGACAGCACGGAGCCAACCATGCGGCTGCCGGTGATTCGCCGCACGGCGCGTCGGACCTCGCCAGGCTCTACGACAATGGTCGCACCGAGTTCAGAAGCGAGCTTGCGTTGCTCGGGGTATTTGGCGGTTGCGACGACTACCCCGGCAGCTGTGTGGGCACGAAGTGCCGCAATGATGGTCAGGCCAATGGTGCCTGCTCCTAGCACGACGACGGTCTGGCCTTCTTCGACATTGGCTCGCAGCGCAGCGTGAACGCCGCCGGCTGTTGGCTCGATCATGACGGCGGACTCGTCACTCATTGTCTCGGGCACGACGTGGAGTTGGCTCTCGTGAGCAATCATCGACGTTGACCATCCGCCGCTGGTGCTTTCGCAGGAACCGATCTGCAGGCCTGCTTCGAGATGACCGCCGATCAGGTGTCCGTGGTCGCATCCGTCGGCCGGGGCTGCGCCCTCGAACGGCAGATCTTCGCCCCGTGCGGCATGACCTAACACGGCGTCGATAACGACACGGTTGCCGTTCTCGGTTAGGCCAACGACTTCATGACCCATAACGAAGGGAAACGAGACGAGCGGTTCGAAGTACCGCGACGTGTGGCCAGACAGCGTCGACAGGTCGCTGCCGCAGATCCCGGAGAGTAGCGGCGTGATCCGTTTCCAACTCGGCCCGGGCAGTTCTGGCTCGTTGATGTCGGCCATACGCAAGGGGGCAACGAGTGCGCCGGCGGCAGGAGAGAGTTTGGAGGTCAGGATTGCCGCCGCGTAGCGGGACTCGCGTCGCTCGAACAGCAGTGCTTTCACCACGCCGAGGTTAGTCGTGCTGTTGCCCAATGTGGGCAGCGTCGCTCGAACGCCCTTGGTTGGCGCGTCGGTAGCCGAAGCCTGGGTGTTCTGGCTAGCCACACAGAAAGTTCGGTGCAAACTGGGTTGAGATCCACCAGACTGTCAGGCGATGGAAGCCGCAGTTGCCCGAGATCGCCTGAGCGAAGCCCTGCTCGATGATGATTGCCTGAACGCGCTCTGGGCGCTGGTCGACTCGGGTGTTGCCGCGCAGATCATTCCTGAGCTGCCCGCACTTGCGCTTGAGCAAGACCCGATCCATAAACACAAGGATGTTCTGGCGCACACTATTGCGGTGACGGCGAAGACGCGCGCCGACCTGGTTCTGCGCTTGGCAGCATTGTTCCACGACATTGGAAAACCACTGACCCGCAAGATTGATGACGACGGTGTGACGTTCCGTCACCACGAGGCCGTTGGTGCCAAAATGGCAAAGAAGCGGCTGCGCCAGCTTGAGTACCCCGACGATGTGGTGAGCGACGTCGCCGAACTGGTCCGGCTCTCCGGACGTTTCAAGGGGTATGCGTCCGGTTGGAGCGATTCGGCTGTGCGGCGTTACGCCCGCGATGCCGGTCATCTGCTTGGCCTTTTGAATGAGCTAGTCCGCAGTGACTGCACGACCCGCAACCAGCGCAAACGTCTTGAGCTCCATCACCACGTCGATGCCATCGAAGAACGTATTCTTGATTTGGCCGCTCAGGACCGGCGCAAGGCTGAACGGCCTCTCATTGATGGCCAAACGGTAATGGATCGATTCGACGTTGGTCCCGGACCCACGGTCGGTCAAGCGCTGAAGTTCCTGCTCGAGCTCAAACGTTCCGAGCCGGATCTCGATATCGCTGCAACCGAGGATCGCCTCGACCAGTGGTGGTCTACTAACAGCTAGGAGGGTGCGGAGATAACTCATGTATCTCTGGCACCAGTTGCCTATTGGTGGGCTGCGTAGACTCGGCGTGTGAGTCGAATAGCTTCAGAGATCTTTGATGTAGACGGTCGTATCGCGATCGTGACAGGCGCGTCGAGCGGTATTGGCGAGAACATGGTGCGCACCTTGGCGGCCGGTGGCATGCGAGTGATTGCGGCAGCTCGGCGCCTCGACCGGCTCGAAACATTGGCATCGACAATGGCTGGGGTTGTGCCTATGCGCTGCGACGTCACCAACGAGGATGACTTGAAAGCCTTGGTCGCTGCTGCCTATGAACAGTTCGGGCGGCTCGACGTGGTGATCAACAACGCTGGCAAGAGCGACGCGCCAGTCAAGGCCGAAGAAGAAACCGCAGCCGAGTTCGCCGCGGTTATCGATGTCAATCTGAACTCGTGCTTCTTGTTGGCGCGAACGGCAGCGGCCGCGATGATTGAACACGCCACGCCAGGATCGATCATTAACATTGCATCGGTCCACAGTTTCGTCTCGTCAGCGCCGAATAATCAGGCGGCCTATGTAGCTAGTAAGACCGGCCTTATTGGGTTGACCCGTGAGCTCAGTGGGCAATGGTCTCGGCACAATATTCGAGTCAACTGCATTGCACCGGGCTACTTCCCAACCGAGTTAACCGACTCGATGATGGGCGAAGACAGTAGTGGTTATGGCTACATCACCAAACGAACCCCGATGCGCCGCCCAGGACGCCTTGAAGAACTCGACGGTGCTCTGCTTCTCCTTGCGAGCGATGCGTCGACCTACATGACTGGACAGACGGTGGTAGTCGACGGTGGCTGGACAATGCAATGAGCAATGAGTAATGGGGTCATGATTCCGCAACTTTCGCAGCATCCTGATATCGACCTTGCAGGCCTCCACGCAAAATCGCAGAAACGTGCCAGCACGCTGGCCGAGATTCGGGCTGCTTTTGAAGATGTCGGTTACTTCTATGCTGCCAACTTCGGTCCGTCGCAAGCATCGGTAGACGCGGTCTTTGCCGAGGCCCGTCGGTTTCATGCACTCGACGATGAGCACAAACGAACCGCCTTGCAGCTCGGCGGAGGATCGCAACGCGGCTGGATTCCCCTAGGGACCGAGCCGGCATACGAGGCGGGCACGATCGCTCGTTGCGAGTCCTTTGACTTGGCTATGGAGCTACCTGGCGAATCGAGCACCGAGTTCGGCGGGCTAGGTGCAAATTTGTGGCCAACTGCGCTACCTGGATTCCACGACACGGTCTATGGCTGGTATCTGGCGGCTCGAGCCGCAGCTCGACAGTTGTTTGTTGCCTTCGCTGAGATGTATGGCCTGCCAGCGGACACCTTCGCTAAGTACGAGAGTGAACGGAGCTCGTCGATGATGCGGTTGTTGCGGTACCCGCCAAACGAAGGCAACACCGCCGAGAACATCGTGGGGATCAGCGCCCACACGGACTACGAAGCTTTCACACTCATGTCGCAGACCGCACCAGGTTTGGAACTGCTCACCCGCAACCACGAGTGGATCGAACCGCCCGTCTTCGAAGACCGCTTCATCGTGATCGTCGGCGACATGCTCGAGCGGCTGACGAACGGCCAGTTGCGTGCCACCAGGCATCGGGTGAACGACACCGATTGGGAGCGATTCAGCTTGATCCTGTTCAACGCATTTGATGCCGACGCAGTCATTGCGCCCCTCCCCGCATTCGTGAGCGACGAAAACCCATCGCGATTTGATCCAACTACCCAAGTGGGCCATATCAACGCCGAAGTCAGCACAGCCGTCGCCAACATCATCTGAGGTCGATTCGGGTCGGTTAGCCGGTTTGATCGGGGCCTTGAGGAGCTTGCGCACGGAACAGCAGTCTCGTGGCAGAAAAGTTTGGTCCTCCGTGCTCGGCAACGCTCCTGGGTGATCCGCCTGGTTGTTAAGGGCGTGTCCGTCGACCCTGAATCTCCAGCCGGGACTGAGGTAGAGGCGTTAGGAGTCGGCTGGCAAGACGTACGTCGTCGTCGCGTGGGCGACCAAGCGGTCGGGGTCGCCGTCCATATGCAGATCGATCGACGCGTGGCACAACTTGCCGAATTTGGTTTGCCGGGCGCGGATCATGAGATCGGCGCCGTGAGCTGGCCGCAGGAAGTTAATTTTGAGTTCCCATGTGAGCGCCATTGGTGTGAACCCGTTTCGGGTGAACACGAGAAACCAGGCGACGAGGTCAACGGCGCTCATCATGACGGGGCCTGGCACGTAGCCACCGGGCCGTAGCCGTAGCCCATTGGTTGGGATACGTGCAATCACCCAATCTCGCGCAACCTCCTCGATAACGGGCACGGGATCGACAAAGTCGAGCTCAGCGATGAACTTGTTGCATTCCTCTACAGAAACGGCAGAAGCCTCTTGCGTTGTATTCACTTTCTTGACGGTAGTGATCTATTCGGCCATTCATAGGGTTCATTCAATGGCCCTCTGTGCCGAGAGGGTCGCCCGCCTGTGGCTGTCTTGTTTCGTTCGGATCTACGGTTCAAACAAGCCTGCCCCTGCACGGGGAACAAATATCGCTCGCCTAGCTGTGCATACCGTTGACTTCGGTGGGCGCCTAGACCAACGTCAACGGTGCGCATCCTTGGTCCTCTGACCAGGTTCCGATAGCTAATTTCAGCCGCTCATTACCGGTGAGCCGTGGTGTACAACCATGCGCCAGTCGTCACCGTCGCGCCGGAATACGTTTGTGCACGCAATAGTGCCAGCGTGACCGTCGGTCATCAGGTTCTCATCGAGTACCACCCAGGCCGTATCACCTTCGACCCGCACCGAGGTGTTCGTCAAGATGAACTGATTGTGGCCCGGCCCGTTCAAGATCCGATCCCATGAACCGGCCACGTTGACCCAGCCCCGTAAAATCGTCCATCCAGGGTGAACGCATATGACGTCATCGGTCTGTTCCCACACTGCGCTCATGGCCGCCATATCGCGGGCTTCGAGGGCGTCGTAGAAACGTTGGTTCGCTGCTAGGACTGTGGATTGGTCTTCGCTAGTCGTCGTCATCGGTCTGCTTTCAGTTCCTGGGTGCAGCGTTTAGGAAGGTTCAGGTTGCTGCAAGGTTGGGTCCTCATGATGTACCGAACGCAATGTTCTTGGAGGAACAATGCAAACAAACTGAACAAGGCCACACACGCACTGGTCGTACCGCACAGACCTCGTAGTTGGCGTTGCCCGTGGGGCTGGCTCAATTGTGAACGGTACGAGTCTGTCACTGGAGCTCGGCCTTAGCTCGCCTCGTTGCAGCGTGACGGCGAGCGCAACGACCCAGGCGATGAGAATCCCTCTGATGGCTGCTTCGCCGGGATCTCGCCGACGAAGATTTCTCCGATGGCGATGGCGGCTCCTCGATGCGTATGTCCGAAATCCGCTAGCAGTCCGCCTCGTTGTCAGGCAAGATGGGCGGATGACGCTCGCGGACTTGGACGACGATCAGCGCTATCGGGCACTCAAGAGCCGTGACGCCCGATTCGATGGAGTTTTCATTGTCGGAGTGCGCACCACCGGTATCTACTGTCGACCAAGCTGCCCCACGCCGGTTCACCCACTGCGCAAGAATGTTGACTTCTTCTTGACGACGGCGGCGGCGCAGCGAGCTGGCTTACGGGCATGTAAACGGTGTCGGCCTGACGCAACGCCAGGTTCACCGGAGTGGAACGTTCGACAGGATCTGGTTGGTCGGGCAATGCGGCTGATCAACCAGGGGTATCTCGATACACACACAGTCAATGAACTCGCGCTGGATCTAGCGGTGACGGAACGCCATCTACGTCGCATCATGATTGAAGCCGTCGGTGCCCCGCCGCTTGCCGTGGCTCGGGCACAACGTGCACAGACAGCCCGCACGCTCATCGAGACAACCGCGATGCGATTCACCGATGTTGCATTCGCTGCTGGTTTCTCAAGCTTGCGGCAGTTCAACGACACCATTCGCGAAGTATTTGATGCAACGCCCACCGAGCTGCGGGCAAAACGTAATTTGGCACCCAGCGATCCCGGTTCTCTCAGCATTCGCTTGCCGTTTCGTGCCCCATTGGCTGGTGATTACTTCCTTGCCTGGGCTGATAAGCGCACCGTGGCCGGGGTCGCCAACGTCGAAGCCGGAAGGTTGTCTACAGCTCTCCGGCTCGAGAACGGCAATGGCATTGCTGTGCTTGAAATAGCGGAACAGTGGGTGCAGTGCAATCTCGAACTCGATGACGTGGCGGATCTGGCCGGTGCGGTTGCTCAGTGCCGCCGCATGCTGGATCTGGACGCAGACCCCACCCATATCGATGCCGCTCTTGTTGCGGTGAAATCGTTAGCCGGGTACATCGGTGCATTGCCAGGTTTGCGTTCACCGGGGTCCAGCGACGGATTCGCAACACTCGTATTTGCCGTGCTTGGACAACAACGAAGCGTGGCAGCAGCGCGCACCCTTGCCAGTCGTATCGTCAAACGAGCATCGGAATCGAGCGGGCGCTTGCAGCCGTTTCCGACCCCTGCCCAGGTTGCGGAAACGGACTTGGCTGATATGGGACTTACGAAGCGGACCGCCGAGACAATCCACGCTGTTGCCGAGTTGTTTGACGGACGCACGGAGGAACTGACCCCTGGCGCAGACCGAGACGAAGTACGCAAGGAACTCGTAACGGTCAAAGGGATTGGACCTTGGACCGCCAATTACATCGCGATGCGAGTGTTAGGACACCCTGACATTTTTCTTGGGGGTGACCTGGTGGCAGACCGTTCCGCTCTATCGCTGGGTTTGACTCCGGAAATGATCGCGGCTGCAAGCCCGTGGCGTAGCTATCTCACCCATCACCTTTGGGCGGCGTCTGCCTCCCTGAAAGCGGCATCATGATGACGACGCGTCTGTACCGCACCACTATTCGCAGTCCCATAGGCGACCTGGGATTGGTAGCGACGAGCACAGCATTGATCGCCGTCTTATGGCCCGAGGAGCGTGACGGTCGAGTCCGGTTCGCGGTCGAGCCGACCGACGGAAGCAATGAGGTTCTTCGTCGCACGTCGGATCAACTTGGCGAGTACTTCGAGGGCGACCGACGTGTCTTTGACCTGCCGTTGGAACTTCGCGGCACTGAATTTCAACGAGAGGCTTGGCAGGCCTTAGCGGACATCCCCTATGGCGAAACGTCCACGTATGGCAAGCAAGCCGTTGCAATCGGGCGGCCCAGGGCAATCCGTGCCGTCGGGTCTGCCAACGGCAGAAACCCATTATCGATTGTGCTTCCGTGTCATCGCATTGTGGGTGCTAACGGCAAGCTCACGGGCTTCGCTGGTGGCCTCGATACCAAACGCTGGCTTCTCGTGCACGAGAGTGGCGTGGTGGATTGCTAACGTGACGCCGACCACCGGCCGAATCGAAAGCAGAAACACCAACATGAGTGAGAGCATCGGGCTAACTGCAGAAGACGTGCTGACCACGACCAGGTCTGTACGTAAACGGCTGGACCTAGAACGCCCAGTGGCACGCGAAACCATCACTGAATGCATCGAGATGGCGCTGCAGGCACCAACTGGTTCGAACGCCCAAGGCTGGTCATGGATGATTGTGGATGACCCTGCAAAAAAGCAGGTCATTGCCGATCACTACCGTGACAGCTACTACCCCTATCGTGAACAGAAGTCTAAGTTGGCCGAGGGCGACGCCCAGTCCGAACGTATTGCTGACTCATCGAACCACCTTGCTGAAATTATGCAGGATGTTCCTGCACTTGTGATCCCTCTGCATGCTGGTCGTCTCGAGGGTGCCGATAGCTTCCGCCAGGCCTCGGCATGGGGCTCAATCCTGCCGGCCGTGTGGAGCCTGATGTTGGCGTTACGTACCAAGGGCATGGGCTCGGCGTGGACCACGCTGCATTTGCCACGGGAGAAAGAAGTCGCGGAGTTGTTAGGCATCGACTTCAACAGTTGGACACAAGCCGGTCTGTTCCCGATTGCTTACACGGTGGGTACCGAGTTCAAGCTCGCGAAACGTCAGCCAGTCGAGAACCTCATTCATTGGAACGAGTGGTAGTGGGCCTGGTCAAGCCAGAAACGAGCAGCGCATGCCCAATCGAATAGAGCGCGGTACCGCGCTGCCTGTCGATCTGTTTGGCGACGAAGCTGTCTTCGAGCTTGAGATCGCCGACATTTGGCATCGAGATTGGGTGTTCGCATGCACGACCGACGCTGTAGCGGAACCGGGCGACTTTGTGCCGGTCGTGATTGGCCGCCAACCAATCATCATGGTGCGAGGCGACGACTTCAAGGTCCGAGCGCTCGAAAATGTCTGCGCTCACCGTGGAGCTCCGCTCGTCGACTGCGCCGGTCGAGCGTCACGTTTCTCGTGCCCGTACCACGCATGGACCTATGACATTGAGGGCGAGTTGCTCAGCGTGCCGTATGCCCAACCCGATGAGATCAATCACTCAGAACACGGGTTGGCATCTTTTCTCGTAGAGACCTGGAATGGTCTTATATTTGTGAGTTTGAATGCGGATGTTGAGCCTCTGCACGAGCGGGTCGCTGCGATCGAGCCGCATGTCAAGCCACTGGGCCTGGGCCGACTTCACCACGATGTTGCTGGGACAATGTCCGAGCAATGGCAAGCGAATTGGAAACTGATCGTAGCCAATGCGCTCGACAGCTATAGCCATTTCAGGGTGCACGCCGAAACCATCGAGCCGGTCAGCCCAACAGACGGATCCTACTATCTTGCAGGTTCGGCTCGGGCCACCGTGACCGGCGGTGAGTCCATGGAACGAGCCGATCATGTGGTGATTTCGCTGCCGCCGTCATTTGTCGCCATCGTCTACCCCGATGCCATGTTGTGGCAATCAGTGCGCCCGGTGAACGTTGGCCACACCGAGGTCACGACAGGTGTTGCAGGTGAAGCCGCAACCGACGCAGGTGTTATCGTGAACATACCGGGCTGGGATGCCCGGTTCGTTGACGAGGACCGGGCTATCTGCGAGCGAGTCCAATCGAACGTGGCGGCCCGGTGGCGGCCGGGTCCGTTACTCGAGATCGAGCGAGCACTGGGTGATTTTCACGCCTATTTGGCGTGGCGTCTTGGCGATGTGCCGCCCGAGCCGCCTGTATTCTCGGCTGCACCAGGCTCGCGTCCCGAACCGTCGTTATAGCCGGCGCGACCTGTCCCGAATCACCCCTATTAGGATCAGCCCATGAGCATCAAGGTCGAACTCGAGGATCTCGCAAAACATGTCACGGCTCGAGGTGCCGGTTATCTTGTTACCACCGGAGTCGATGGCCGGCCGCACACGACGCAGGTCATCTTCGAACTTGACGGCTCGACACTGCGTGCTCCAGCGGGACGTAAGACAATTCGCAATATAGAGTCGCAGCCGCTTGTGGCGCTGCTGTGGCCTCCGACGTCAGCCGACGACTACAACCTGATCATCGATGGCACGGCTGCAGCTGTTGATGTCAACGATCAGGGCCTGGGTTACGCCTCGATCGACGCCACTCATGCGATTTTGCACCGAAATGCCGAAGCTGTCGGTTGAGTCAGAGGGGGCTAGCGCGGTCTTAGAGGAGAGCCTGGTAAACGGCCGAGCGCAGCTCACGGCGAATTGGATAGTGGCTCGAAGGCAACAGTTGGGTCATGAATACAGCCGTGATCTCTTCGACTGGGTCGATCCAAAAGGCCGTGCTGGCAGCACCGCCCCAATTGAATTCGCCCGGTGAACACAAGCTGGCGTTTGCGGCGGGATCCTGTACGACTGCAAAGCCAAGCCCGAACCCCATGCCGTCCATTGTGACTTCAGAGAACAAGGACTGGCCAAGCTCGTTCAACAACTTGCCGCCGGGAAGATGGTTGCTGGCCATGTACTCGAGTGTCCGTCGTCCAATCACTCGGTTGCCGGCAGCGGCGCCACCCGCCAAAAGCATTGATGCGAACTTCTGATAATCACCCAGAGTTGAGACCAAGCCGCCGCCGCCAGAAAGGAACGCTGGTGGTTCGAGGTAGTTGCTTGATTTTGCCTGGTCGATACGAGTCATCGGGCCAGGTGAGATGGGTGCATATAGCGAGGCAAAGCGTTCGGTCTCAGACGCGGACACAGCGAAGCCAGTGTCGAGCATAGAGAGTGGGTTAAAAACCCGTTCGGTAAAGGCCTGGTCCAACGTCTGCCCGGTGATGGCCTCGATCACAGCACCACAGACATCTGTAGACATCGAGTAGTTCCAGGCCGTGCCTGGTTCGAAAAGCAGTGGCTGCTCGGCGAGCCGTTGCATGCCTTCGCTCAACGAGTAGTCGGGTGTGCTGAGGCCGCCCAAGTCTTGATCCCGGTATCGAGCATCGAGCGGGCCCTGGTGGAGGAAGCCGTAGGTGAAACCCGAGCAGTGTGTGAGAATGTCCTTGATCGTGATGGAACGCGCCGCCGGACGCGTGACCGGCGAGATATCAGTGCCCCCAACCATGACGGTCGGGTTTGCGAACTCGGGTAAAAATTTCTCGAGGGGATCCTCCAGTAGTAGCTCGCCTTCTTCGTAAAGCTGCATCAGCACGATGGACGTGATCGGCTTAGTCATCGAGTAGATCCGAAAAATGCTCTCGGCGGTGATGGGGGTTTGGTCCTCGACGTCGGCCCAACCGTAGGTGTCGGTGTAGACCGGGCCGCGTGAGTCAGCGACCTGAACAACCGAGCATGGGATCTTTCCCTCGTCGACGTAACGGCGGCCTACTGCGCCAATCCGGTCGAGTCGTGTCTTGTCGAAGCGTGCCATGTCATTTTCCTCATGCTCTTCTGTATGTCTCGAGTGTGTGCTTGTCGCTGGTGCCAGGTCCTCAGCGCTCGCATAGTTGCACAACTTCTCGACGGACGCTGAACCGGTATCTAAGACTTGGTGCTCGACATGGGGTGCGCAGGCTGGCATCCCCAAATCAACGCTACTTAGGCCCGGGCCAACGGGTTCCTAGGATCTAGCGAACGCCAAGAGCGGTCGAAGACGAACGGGGCCACTGACAGATGCCGTCGTCGACCTGGCTGGCTGTGCCCGTGAGGGCAATCCCAAGTTGAACGAGCTCGTAACCGGCACGTTCTCGGTCACCGCATTGGGAATGTATGGCGTTGACATGTTCACGCCGGTTACCAATCCACCGAATACGGTAATTCTCAGTGTTGGCCGGTTCCGTACTGAGACTTGGTGAGATGATGGCGTAGGATCTCTCATGACCGTCTTGACTCTGAGCCTGACCCGGAATCACCGGGAATTCGATGGGGCAACTGCTGCGGAGTTTTCACAATCAACCGTTCGATACCTCAAAAACCCGGCGCAACTAAGCGCGTGAGCGTCAAACCTGGCTTTGGTGAACTATTGGCTCGTGTTGATGTCTCTGAAGTTTCTGAGCTTCGTTCGGCGCGGCTCGGATTCATGGCTTATCACGGGGGCCAGCTCGAAAAAGTTACTGATGTGATAGCGAGTTCAGCCGCCAAAGCGTCGGACTGCTCGTACTACGGGGTGCTACAGAGCGACGAAGACTCCGTGGTACATCTTCCGTCGAACATAGTGGCACCGACCGAGTCGCTGAAACTGGCCGAGTTCCTCTCACATGTTGATGTGGTAGTCACGATTCATGGCTACGGCCGTAAACGGCTGTGGCACGCGTTGCTGCTGGGTGGCCGTAACCGAGAACTCGCGGAACACGTTGGGCGCCATCTACGCCGCCGGCTGCCTGATTACCACATCATCGACAATCTCGTCGAACTACCGCGAGAGCTGGCAGGGATGCACCCGTCTAATCCCGTCAATCTTCCGCGGTCTCAAGGTGTTCAGATCGAGCTGCCGGCGACGGTGCGATGGAACCGCAAGGGCCGCCATTGGAGTGACTTGGGCTCCCACGGCCGAGCGCCGCAGGTTCAGGCATTGATCGATGGCTTAGCTGAAGCAGCTATTGCCTGGGTCGATAACGAACCGGCGTCGGGTACCGACTCGCTGTAGTCAGCGAGCTAGATCTATCTATAGTTCAGAGAGAAACTCTCGATCCGAGCGCAAGATACCTGGGTTGACTACGGGCTGATTTGGTACATGTCCATTCGGTCTACATCCAACGTTGCGCAACATGAAACAGTAAATGCGACAAGAGGTCTCTCGTGTGATGATCCGCACGTCCGGCGCTCGACAGAACGGTGCGATTGCAGGCTGCACTGAGCGCAATGGAACGACTGTGTGGCGACCTATTTTACGGATCGTCATATTTCTTGGGAATACGGTCGGGCTGTTAAAGGGTTTCGACCATGTCATGGCCTAACTGTGCTGCGAGACTGGTGTCTCCCATGCTGGAATGAGAGGATATGCAAATGCCCCCCCATGCTGGAAGCGAAAGAACTTCTCCTTTAACCAAGCGACTTTCCCTCCGCATGCTTGTCGGGGCCATAGTTCTTAGCCTGTTCGCTGTCGCTTGTGGCGCCAGCGATGACGATTTCGCAGCGGCTGCTGCTGGGGTCGATCCCGTCGAAACAAACGCCGGTGGGGTGTTGGTCAAGCCACCAGACGTGCTTGAAGGTGGTTCAGCCGGACCCTCAGCCGGTCTTCCTCTGCTGCTTGAAGGGGCGCCGCTGACACCGATTGTGGCGTTCAGGTACTTCGATGGCACGCAGGCCTCGACAGCGGAGTTCGCTGGCCGTCCTACTGTGGTGAACTTCTGGGCCAGCAACTGTGCCCCCTGTGTGGCCGAGATGCCCGAATTCGAAGCGGTGCATCGTGCCTTTGCGGATCGTGTCGACTTTGTCGGTATGAATACCGCCGACGTCGGTCGTGAGTCAGCCGTTGCTTTGGCCGCTCAGACGGGGGTTACGTATCCGCTTGCCGATGACACCACCTCGATGGTGTTCCGGGAATTTGGTGGCTTTGTCATGCCCACCACGGTGTTATTGAACACCCAAGGCCAGGTGGCCTTCACCTGGTCAGGAGTCCTCACCGGAGACGAGCTCACTCGTCTGATCAACAAACACATCCTTTCGGAGTAACCGATGTTTAGTGCTGATCTAGCGTTCCCCTTTACCCTGGGACTTGTCGCTGCTTTCAACCCTTGTGGCTTCGCAATGCTGCCGGTCTACGTTTCCTTTTTTCTAGGGAAGGACACCGACTCTTCAACGGCCCGCAATATTATGCGGGCCCTCAAGGTCGGCCTGGCGCTGACCGCTGGTTTCGTCGCCGTGTTCGGTGCGTTTGGTATCTTGACATCGAGCCTGCTGAGCCAGGGATCCATTCTGGACTACACGCCCTACGTCACCTTCGGGCTCGGCTTTTTGCTGATCCCGTTTGGCATTGCCATGTTGCGGGGCTTTGAGCTCAATCTGTCGACGCCACGGCTCCAAAAGGGCGGTGACTCGGGCGAGGTTGTATCGATGTTCTTCTTCGGGGTGAGTTACGCCGTTGTGTCACTTGGGTGCACAGTCGGGCTCTTCATCGCTGGTGTCTCCAACGTGTTCGCCTCGGGCGGATTTATCGACGGCGTTTCTGTCTTCGTGGCCTATGGACTGGGCATGGGTGCGGTCATCATGACGCTCACCGTTGCGCTGGCGTTGGCCAAGACATCGATCGCCGCCAATATGCGCAAGGTCCTCCCATGGGTAAACCGCATCAGTGGGGTACTTCTCACTCTGTCGGGTGCGTACTTGATTGTTTACGGTTGGTGGGAAATCCAAATCCTGCGCGGCAATATCCAGCAGAACTCACTGGTGAAGTTCTTCGAAAACATCCAGACCGAAGTCAACATCTGGATCGACCAGACCGGCGCTACTCGTTTGGGTTCTGGTCTGCTGCTGATGGTTGGCGCTGCGCTGATTCGTGGCCTATGGGCAGCGATGGACAGGGCAACCCGCTACGGCGCACTTGGCGGGCTTGGCCTGGCATGGGTGCTGCTCGCTCTGGTGCAGAGCTGGAACGGCGAACGAGCCAACCTGTTCATTTTGCCGGTCATTCGCACGGCTATCGGTTTCCCTGTCCGCATTGGTAATTGGTTCAGCGACCCACTTCGGTGGGCGGTGCTGGGCGAGCCTTTGATTCTTGGCATCATCGGAATCTCGATCTACTTTCGATTCTTCCGAGGCAACGAAGGCGAAGCGTCCGACGGTCTTGCCGATCAGCAGGCGAACGCCTAACCCACACCTAGCGGGTTGTCCTGCATCCGACAACTGGCCGCTGGCGGGTTGTCTGGACTCGGTTCTCTACCGCTGAGGGACACAGACCGGGCCAGAGCACTTGAAACAAGTTCAGGCGAACACTTGAAGGTTGCTGCGAACCAAGATGAATTATGCGATGCGGAGCAAGGGCAATAGTCGCTCGGGAATCGGAACGAGGGGGAAGTCCTCCTCGGGGCGAACAGCCTTGGGCGGGCGTCCTCGACGGCGCTTCTTCGTGAGAACCTTGCCGTTCAGGAATAGCTGTCCACCCCAGACGCCGTATGGCTCGTAGCGATCCAGAGCGCCCTCGAGGCAGTCGGCCATCACCGGGCGCTCAGCGCAGATGCGCTTCGCTACCGCCATGTCCTCTAGTTCTTCGCTGAAGAAGGTTGTCGCCAACGAGCCAGTAATGCTCGCGCAACGAGCGTTGCTTCGCCAGGCTGCTTGGCCAGTCATCTGGTTTTTGGAGTCGTCCTAAACGTGACGTGTGTCTCTTGATTCTGGTTCAGTGAGCAACTGTTGGGAGTGTGGAAAATGAAGAAAGCCGCCGGACTGAGTCCGGCGGCTACAAGAGTTTCGATTGCTTCACGTTTTCAGGTGGGCATCTTCTGAAGCCGCTGTTCATAGCGCTTGGCGTGGGCACAAACGGCGGGTGCGTGCACTGGTCGCGTGACGTTCCACGCAAAGGTGGTGGTGCCAGTAGTCATGAAACCCTTGGAGAGATTCCCGAACAGAGCTGATACAGCGTCAACGAAGCGCGTAACCGAGTCATCGGCTCGCCCGGTGAAGGAACAAATTGCTGCATCATGTGAGGGCTTGTTGGTCGGGGGCGAGTACGAGAGAACCGGGTTCCAGGCAGTCTGTCAAATGATTAAACACAGATAATTCATTTGTCATCGTTCTGCCACACGACTCAGCGACTAGCGGAACGGCGCGTAAAACACGGCGATCGGCATGGCGGTAACGGATACGCGGAGTCGAACCTCGAACCTCGAACCAGTGCCAGGCACCGGTTCGAGGTTTATGACGGAAGAATTACTTGTTTGGTGCGCTGAAATGAAGGAGGCCGTCGACCCAGTCGGCGGCGAGTTCACCGTGGTCACGCAAGTGATCCAGATGGGCGTACGTCTCAGATTCGGCCATGCCGCCCCAGGAACGTTCCTTGAATGCACGCTTCATGTACGCGTTTACGCTGGCAGTTCCGAGCTCAGCCGCAGCTTCGCGGAAATCGTCGAGGCGTTCGAGGTGATGGCCGCAGATGTGATCGGCTCGCCCGGTGAGATCGGTAAAGGGATCGCCATGAGCAGGCATCGCCAAAGTGACGTCGCTGAAGTCGTGCATGCGTTGCAGCGAGTCCATGAATTTCTCCAGTGGTGCTTCGCCATCAGCGAAGCCACTGATATGTGGTGTGATCGTGGGCAGCACATGATCACCGGTCAGCATCAAACCATGCTCGGCGTCGTAGAGGCACAGGTGGTCGGCCGTGTGGCCAGGTGTATGTATAGCCACCCACGGACGACCTGCCAGCATGATCTGCTGCGTGTCACCAAGAGGGATGTCTGGACGAGGCGCCTGCGGAAAGTCGGTGCCCATACCGATTCCGAGCTCTTGCCAATGGTCGACGACTTCTTCCGGTGGTTCCGACCAGGTACCCCATGGGGTAACGCGGCCAAAGCCAGTTTCGCCTCGGCCCCGTTTGACCTCGCCGTCAACGTCGATGAACTCCGCGTCGTCGTCGATATCAGGAGGGGCCAAGCGGTTGAATAGGTCCTTGTGACCAACAATGCGGGCGCCCGCCTCTTCACGTAGCCGCTCGGCACCCCCGTAGTGGTCGTAGTGCGAGTGGGTCACGATGACTGTATGGACGTCACCCACGCTGTAATCGGCGCGTTTGAGCCTGTCGACCAGCGCCTGCCATGCCTTCTCACCAGGAAGGCCGGGGTCCACGAGTGCGATGCCATCGCCGTCTTGGAGTATGTAGCAGTTGACATGGCCAAGGCCTGGTAGCTGGACCGGGAGTTGGCTGCGAAGAACGCCGGGTGCAAGTTCTGTGATCTCGTTGGTCGCTGGGCGCTTCTCAGAGCGCTCCGGTCGGGTGTCGGTGCTGGACTGACTCATTGGTTCCTCGTGGTGCGTTTCGCCATTGCCGGGCGAGTATGGCGAGCGATGGGATGTGCTGACAAGGTGAAAGAATTAGCCACTACTTGGCTCGGAATAGCCAATTCGAGAATGCAGCTAGCGGGGTTTATGGTCGTCAGGGTGGTGTCAACGAGGGCGAGAGGTGCCACTAGTTCGTGGCCTCATCGGGCGCATCGGCAAATACGGCGCCGCGCCAGTATGCGAGTTCTTTCAGGCTCTCTCGGATGTCATCGAGTGCCCGGTGGCCGCCTTCTTTGCGAGGGACTGCCGCAAGTGCATCGGGGTACCAGCGTCGAGCTAGTTCCTTGATGGTCGACACATCAACAGAGCGATAGTGCAAGAACTCTTCGATCTCGGGTAAATAGATGTCCAGGAAGCGGCGGTCGGTGCCGATCGAGTTGCCGCACAATGGGACCGTGCGGGCTTCGGGGATGTGTTCTTGCAGGAACGCCATGGTCTGCTTGCCGGCTTCTTCGAGTGAGATCGTCGAGGTCTTGATCTGGTCAAGTAAGCCGCTTTTGGTGTGCATATTTGTTACGAAGTCGTCCATAGCGGAAAGTTCGTCGTCGGTGGCGTGCACCACCAGGTCAGGACCTTCGGCAATGAGGTTGAGTTCATCGTCGGTGATCAACGTTGCGATCTCGACGATCACGTGTTGAGACGGGTCCAAGCCCGTCATCTCTAGGTCCATCCATGCAAGCATCGCAACAACCGTATCGGGGCAGTGCAGGCTTACAGAAATGCAGGGGCCCATCTGGCTCGGCTGCGGGACGGGCTGCCCTCCAGGCGCTACACATCTGCAATGAGCGACTGGTGCCGATGGTCGGCGGGAGCCGGATTTTTCCTGGCGGATTAGTGTGCTTCTTGGCGAGGCCTCTAATGCGTGATGGACGGTCACCTATCTGGGTATGCCAATATCGCCGTGGCGTCATCGACCTCAGTAGTCTGCGTGTGTGCTGAACATTCCTGTTGTGCGAGCCGACATCGATCTCGAGCTTCCCGCCCATGCCACGCCCGGCGATGCCGGTGTGGATCTGCGGGCATCTGAAGACGTAGTTATTGCCGCTGGAGGCGGGCGAGCGCTGGTTCCAACCGGTATCTCGATCGCGATCCCCGATGGTTTCGCCGGATTCATTCAGCCCCGTAGTGGTCTGGCGTACAAGCATGGGGTCACCGTGTTGAACACGCCGGGCTTGATCGACAGTGGTTATCGCGGCGAACTCAAGGTGCTGCTAATCAACACCGACCCTGAAACTGAGTTCCACGTCGTCCGGGGCGAACGCATTGCCCAGCTCGTCATCCAGGCCTATGAGCAAGTCAGCTTCGTCGAGGTTGATGACCTTGTCGACTCTGAACGTGGCCTGGGTGGGTTTGGCTCGACCGGAACCGCCTAGTGATCTGCCCGTTTGATCAGGCCGTTAGAAAACAACTGAAGGCGGGCTGGACAATGGATGAGTGCCGATTGTTAGACGATGAAGCTGATGGTGAGCGCGGCTGCCGAATTCTTTGTGTCGAAAGCCGACGATCGTTTATCGGCCAATGTCTGGAGCTCTTTGGTGAGCCGTTTCGTTGGCGACGTGCAACCCTTACCGGTCAGCTTGGCTGAAATAGAGTCGTCGTGAAGCACCATCTCAAGCGTGACCATGGCGGCATCACCACTGTTCAACACGGCGACGGAAGCGGCGACCATCTGCTTCAGCGCCGTAGCGTGCTTGGTCGCCAGGCCGCTTCGGGCCCCTGTTTTGGACGCTGCTTGGTCGAATGCGGGTGCGTACATGTCACCGCCAGGCAGCTGCACTCGTATGGCCTTCTTCTTCACCGCTATGCAGTGTGCCACGGGTTTGGCGCGACCCCGGGGCATTCATCATGAGCCTGTTCATCGACACGCCGCGGTGGGAGTGGCGAGGCATGCTGTGGGCGCACATGATCAGCGATCATGGCCTCGACGAACTACACGCGGCGGCCCGGTCGTTGAACCTGCGATGGGTCGCGTTCGGTCGAGATCACTACGACGTGCCCGACGTGCTTTGGCCTGCAGCCTGTGAGATTGCAGAGTTGGTTGATTCGCGTGACATCGTTCGATCTTTACGCCGATCTGGCCTTCGTGTCCATGGAGGCAAACCAAAGAAGACGTGGCGGCGCTTGGACATGCTTCCGGTCGAGTACAGCTCCGGCGAGGTAGCGAGTTGGCTCGACGCTGTGTCGCCTCACTTCGCTAATGCAGCAGTCGAGGTCCTTGGCCGGCCGACCGAGCTGGTGGTGATGCATCTACGAAGCGATGCCCATGCCCCTGATCTTGGGGCTCTTGCAGCAGGACCGTCACAGGGCCGTTTGGTGCACACCGTTGTCGATGAGCGTTACTCGCTAGAGCTTGTGCTGCCCTGGAGGGCCTAGTGCCTACTAGCTGAACCGGCCCAGACGAGTGGTTGAGGTAAGCGTGTGTTCAGCAGGTCTCAGAAGCGCGTTGGATAATGCTGGAGCGACCGCTGCGATACCGCACAACCTGGTCGTTTTCAAGTTCGAAGATCAGTCGGAACTCGTTGTCGCCACTGTCGCTAGGCGTGAAAGTAGCGACTTGACCGCCATCGCCGGTGGTCTCGACAGTGAGCCTGTCGCCGAGTTGGCTGCGCAGCTCGGCCACCGTATTTCCGATGCCGAGCTTGGATCGCGTGCGGATATCGGGGTGTTCGATATCGAGTCGTTCGATGTGTCCGTCGACGACCCACAGCTCTAGGCGGTCAGGGCCGTTGGCAGGTGTAACCCGGTAGCACTGACCGTTTCCTGAGGGCAACTCGTTCCACTCGGTCGAAGCGGCGAGGGCGGCGTCTTCGGGCGTCATACCGAAGAAGACTTCGTCGATACCGACGGTGGTTACTTGGGACGAATTAGTAAACGCCGTTGACAACAACACCGATGAGGGCGTGGGCGTATCGAGGGGCACGGGTGTGGATGTCGGCAAGGGTGTGGGGGTCGGTAGCGGCGTGCTGGTCACGATTGGAACGTCGGTTGGTGTGGCGTCCGGAGCGCTGGACGTTCGTTCATTGGTAGAAGCGTCGGTGCCGCTTTGGGTGTTGTCTAACCCACTCGAAGCGTTGTCGTCGCTGCCTCCGCACGCGGCAGCGATCAAAACAATCCCAAGGATCACAGCAAACAGGTGGGCAAATCGACGCATCGGCGACAACGAAAACCAGGGCACGGGGTAACGGTACGTCATGAGACCACCTGGTTTGGGGCGCGCTACTGAGGTCTGTTCCCTTGTGAGGTGCGTCTCTCGGGGAGTCCGGGGCCTCTAGCCTTCCCTTGTGCCGATTCCTGACCTGCGTGTCATCAAGCTTTTGCTCTGCATCCTGACGATCATTTTGTTGGCGCCAGCGTGTGGTTTGAGCGGGAGTGACGACAGCGCTGGGTCTTTGATGGTCACACAGCGCTCGGGGCCCTCGCCAGCTCCGGTGGCAAGGGATCCCGAACCTGTAGCCACCGTTGCAAACACGCCGATTACTCAATCGTCTGAAGTGACGGCACCAACGCCACTTCCGACACCTAACCCGCTCAGGTGCCTGGCGACTCGCCAAAGGGTTGCCCAGCTGTTGTTGCCGCTCGTCACCCAGCCAGAGTTGTTCGGAGCGCAGGTTTATGCTGCTGATGGCGACCTTGGCGGAATTGGCCTACTTGGCCAGCCGAACGCTCAGATCGGAACCGACTTGGCTGCGCTACAGCAGGCATCGTTTGTGCCGCTACTCGTTGCGTCCGACGAGGAAGGTGGATCGGTTCAACGCCTGGCCACGCTGCTCGGTCCGATTCCTTCGGCTGCAAAGACAGCCCAGTTACAAACACCCGAGGACACCCGTCAGCAGTGGGTCGAGTATGGCCTTCGTGTTCGGGCGCTGGGGATCGATGTCGTGTTCGGACCAGTACTTGATGTCGGATCAGGACCGGGAATCGAAAGTCGCTCGTTCAGCGACGATCCCCAGGTGGTCACCAGCTATGGCCGAGCAGTAGCCGGTGGCCTGATCGAGGCGGGCGTTACTCCAGTGTTCAAACATTTTCCTGGTCACGGTAGCGCCACAGCCGATTCTCACTTGGAGCTACCGACTACCCCACCGCTTGTCGATCTTCGATCTTCGGATCTTGTGCCCTACGTCGAAATATTGATGGATCCGATCTTCCGAGAGCAGGTGGGCGTCATGATTGGGCATCTCGCGGTTCCCGGTTTGAGCGGTGAATTGCCGACGAGCCTGTCACCCGAGACGATTAGCGGATTGCTACGCGACGAGTTGGGTTTCGGAGGGCTGGTGTTCACCGACGCGATGAATATGGGCGCCATCATCAATGCCTACGGCTTGCTTGATGCTCTTGAGCAAGCGATCGTGGCTGGTGCCGATATCGCCATCTTGGGTTCTCTAGCCGATGTCACACCAGCGCTTGACTATCTAGTCACGCGAGCCCAAGAGGATCAGAACTTCGGATCGATCGTTGATAATCGGGCTGCTCGAGTCTTGGCAGCAAAGGGCCAAGACGGGTTATGCGCCGGCGCCCAATAACCGGACTACTCGCTAGCCCTCAGCCTTGGATGTCTCTCCGGTGGGACCCCGGGGTTCGTCAGTTGGAGCTCAGATAAAAGTAGATCACAAGCGCAAAGCAGATCGCTGCGACAACAAAATATGCTGTGGTGACCCAGTCGATTCCCGTTTTTGGGTTGGGCGGGATTGGTTCAGCAGCTGCACTGAATACGCCACCTTTGGGCTCTGGGCTGTTGTCGCCTTCTTCGATGATGACCAGCTCATCGTTACCTGGCGGTGACGAAGCGATCGCGTTGAAGAACGCTCCGGCGGCGACCGTCTCGGTGCCAATGTCGATTTCATTCTCTGGCGGCAAGCCGGTGAATTCGTCGCCGTCTTGAGCGGTGCTGAGGTACCCGACCCAGTCTTCCAGATCATGGTCGATGGGGGCGTCGCCGTCGCCTCCCGCCTTGACTTCCTGGGCATTGGCCCAGTCCAGAACAAAACCAAGAAACTCGGTGATGGCAGACTCGGCGAGGGTCCCCGCGTGTGTGGCTTTAACAATGCTGTCGTTGAGGACATCGCGATCGAGTTCGTGATGTGGCAGTTGGTGGGCACCGACCTCGACTGCTGCGGCTCGGATATGTTCAATATCGCGCAGGGTTGACACGGAGAAATTCGTTCCGTGGGCGTCTACCCAAGCGTCGATGGCTTGCGCCAGCTGCATGACTCTCCTCAAGATCTAACCCCGCTGTCTGAACGCATGAGACTAGTGGTCGTGAGCCGGACTGGTCAGCACCTGGCCCCGGGTGATGTCACGCGAATGGTCCCTAACGTGTGTGGCTGGCGACGGTGGAGCCTGGCGACGATGTCGTGGTGGGCTTCAAACGTGGACGAATCGTCATCGAAGTCCACGAGCGCAGGGGCAGTATCGACACCAGTTTGCCCGCCCGGACCTTGCTCGCCGATGGCACGATTTCTCACAGACAATATTCTGACTGAAGCGACATCGGGTGCGTCCTGCACACCCAAACTTGGGACTGAGCTCGCGTTATGCCATCCCGCTAGACGCGGGAACTGTTCATTACATGCGGCGCCGTCCTTGTCGGACCTTGAGGGTGCGCACTCCCGCGGAGAGAGCTTGCTGGGATCTGTTATTTGGTTGGTATTTCGCGCCAAGGTTGGCACCAAGACCGAGCACGACCCAAGGGCATCTGCGTGCAACCTACGATGGCGCTGTGTCTGTAAACCCTGCGTCTACGAACCCTGTGTCTGAGAATCAAGCAGCACGGCCAGCAAATGTGATGGTCGTGCTGCTTGATTCACTGAATCGCCACATGCTTGGCGCTTATGGCGGAACTGAGTTCGAGACGCCGAACCTGGACCGGTTCGCCGCCAGGTCAACCCGGTTCACGGCGCACGTCACCGGCTCGTTGCCGTGTATGCCAGCTCGCCACGACATCTTGTGTGGTGCGCTCGACTTCTTGTGGAAACCGTGGGGTTCAATTGAGCTGTGGGAAGAATCGATTACGGCCACATTGCGGAGGTCAGGCGTTACGACCATGTTGGCCTCGGACCATCCGCACCTGTTCGAAACCGGCGGTGAGAACTATCACACTGATTTCGCAGGCTGGAGTTATGTGCGCGGACACGAAGGCGATCCATGGCGCACGTTCCAGGATCCATCGGCAATCGGGGCACCAACCTTGCCAGCGGCCGCCGACGGTGGCTGGTTCCTGCGCAGCCGGTTCACGATTGATAACGATCGCTTTGGTCGCCGGCACTATGACGATGCCCGTAGTTGGTTTCGAACCGAAGACGACTTTCCTGGGCCAAAGACAATGCGAGCTGCGGCCGAATGGCTGCGACACGCATCTGATGAACACGACAAATGGTTCCTATTCATCGACGAGTTCGACCCACACGAACCCTTCGACACGCCAGAACCATGGGCGTCGAAGTACGACGACGAACCTTGGGATGGGGAGCGGCTGATCTGGCCGCCTTACGCCATTGGTGGCATTAGTGGCGGGGCGCTGACCACGGATCAGGGCCGTAATATCAGGAACAACTATGGAGCGAAGCTCTCGATGATCGACCACCACTTTGGTCGGCTTCTTGACGAACTCGACACGAACGACCTGTGGGACACCACCGCAGTGATCGTGTGCACAGATCATGGTCACTACCTGGGCGAGGAGCGCTTGGTTGGGTCTTTCGGCGAGGAAGCCTCTGCCGATATTTGGGGTAAGCCGATGGTCCCGCAGTTCGAGCCGTTGGGGCACACACCGCTCATGATTCACTGGCCTGGGCGAGAAGGTGGTGGCAAGATTGACGCGCTGACAACCAACGTCGATCTGAACGCGACCATCGCCGATGTGTTTGGCGTAGAGCTTGAACATCGCACGCACGGTCACTCGTTGCTGCCGTTGCTCACTGGTCAGGCGACGAGCATTCGAGACTGGGCGATCGGGGGAGTATTTGGCAACTGGGTGCAGGTGACCGATGGTCAATTCAAGTATGCGCGAGCGCCGGTCGGCGATAACTTTCCATTGTCTATGTGGTCGAACCGTTGGTCGACCATGCGGGGCCAAGACGATCTTGCCAGTTTCATGACCTTTCCCAAACCAGACCGTCGAGCGACGCTTGACTTCATGCCAGGTTCCGATGTCCCGGTGATCCGACAGCCGTTCACCGCTGGCGACGACGTGCCGTATTGGGCAGGTGGTGCGCGCTCTGTTGGCCAGCATCATTTGTATGACTTGGGCATAGATCCTGACGAAGCGGAGAACAGGCGGGGCGAAGCTAGCGAGGCGGTCATGGTCGACCTGCTCCGCACAGCTCTGGGCCAGGTCGAAGCACCGAGTGAGCAGTTCGAACGGCTCGGTCTGGCATGACCGAAGTAGCCCGCCGCATCGCAGAACAGGCAATGAACTATGTCTTTAACCCGCCCACTGCTGCCGATCCTGTCATCGACTACGCACGGCCCGACGAGCTCATCGCGGAGTTCGCTGCCTCGGTTGGCCTAGCGATCGATCCTCATCAGCAGGCACTTGCTGCAGACGCTTTGGTCGGTGCTTGTCAGACGATCATCGATCGCTCGATGCACACGACGCACCCTCGATTTTTCAATCAGAACTTCGCTGGGCCGGAGCCGATTGCGGTGGTAGGCGACTGGTTGGCGGCTGCGCTCAACACGACGAACGCAACCTTTGAAGTTGCACCGGTGTTCACGATGATGGAGCGGACTGTCATTACCAAAATGGCAGGACTGGCGGGGTACCCCGTCGACGCTGCTGCCAACGCACTACCGCCGGGAATCCTCTGTCCAGGCGGATCGTCTGGCACGTTACATGCATTGCAGCTTGCTCGACACCGGTTGCGGCCCGATGTGTTGCATACCGGCGCAACTGGCGAGCGGTTGGTGGTTTTTGTCTCAGATACTGCGCATTACGCGACGCTTAAATCGGCGGCACTTATGGGGCTGGGATTGCAAGCAGTCATCGAGGTCGACACCGATGAAAATGGCGCCATGATCGCTGTTGCGCTCGAGGCTGCGGTGACACAGGCCCGAGCTGAAGGTGCAGTGCCGTTCGCCGTTGTTGCGACTGCAGGCACGACCGTTACCTCGGCGTTTGATCCGCTCGACCTGATCGCTGATACCTGCGAAGCCGAGGGCCTTTGGCTGCATGTCGACGGATGCTGGGGCGGTTCAGCACTGTTCTCGTCGCAGCATGCTGGCTTGATGGAAGGTGTGCATCGTTCCGATTCACTGATTTGGAACCTGCACAAGATGATGGGCATCACCCAGCAGTGCTCGGTGCTGCTGGTCAAGGACCCGACCCAGCTCGCTCCCGTGTTCTCGACCAAGGCGACCTACATCTTTCAAGCGGACAAGCAGTTTGGTGAGTACGACGCCGGTGACCGCACTTTTCATTGCGGGCGGCGCGTTGATGTCCTGAAGGCCTGGCTGACATGGAAGACCTTTGGCGACGACGGGTTCGCCGATCGAGTCGATCATGGCGTTGCGCTGGCTGATCACACGCGAAGCAAGCTCAACGAGCGCCCTGATTTCGCGGTGCTCGTCCCCGGGTCGTTCACCAATGTGTGTTTCGTGTGGGTCCCGCCCGAGCTTCGACCGCTCGATATGGCAACCATTGCGGAGCCTGACCATGCACGACTACATTCGCTTGCCACCAGAATCAAGGCCCGCATGCAGCACGATGGGACCGCCATGATTGGCGTACAACCAGTGAATGGGATCAATGCGTTCCGGCTGCTCTATATGAACCGCAAGGTGGCAACTGGTGACGTCGATGCGGTGCTGGACTTGATCGCGGATTATGGCGAACAAGAATGGCGAGGAACAGCTCAGTGATCGTGCGCAATTCAATCGCGATCGTGATCAATGGCGTGCAGCAACTGGCCAGCTGAGTTGGAGGTTCGGCGACTCGGTCTCGCTCCGATGCATTCGTTGTTCGGCCCGGGCGGAGCGGCCCACGATGATGGCAGTGCCCGCCACGTCAACAATGGTCGCTGCGGAGCCTTTGGTGCTCGAGTGGGAGCGGACTAGATACAACGAGCTCTAGGAGTATGTCGCACGTGCTTAGGCGAGAGCGTTTGCGGCGGCGGTGATTGCTTGGCTGGTGGTGCCGACGATTGTCTCGATGTGGTCGTCGGTGATGGTGTATGGCGGGCCGAGTAGGAGGCCGTCGATGACCGGTCCGGATCCACACGGGTAGATCCAGACACCGCGGTTGATCGCCTCCATAGCAACTCGCTGGGCGAACCCTTCGGCTACCGCAAAACTTTCGCCTGAGTCGCGGTCCTTTACGAGCTCGATGCCCTGCATTAGTCCGAGGCCGCGGATGTCGGCAACATTGGGGTGATCACCGAGTTCCTCTTCCATCCGGGTGCGTAACCGCTGACCCATACGGGCCGCTCGGCCGACCAAATCTTCTTCCCTCATGATCTGAAGGACCTTCACACTCACGGCACAACCGAGCTCAGCACCGCTGAACGTGAAGTACATCAAGCTGTTGCCCGCAGCGGCGATTGGATCGACGATGGAGCGCGTCGTATACATGCCACCCATCGGGGCATAACCGCCAGATAGACCCTTGCCGCCGACGATGATGTCCGGCGTGATGTCAAAGTGCTCGTGACCCCAGTTCAGGCCGGTGCGCCCGAGTCCAGTCATGACTTCGTCGACGATGATGAGCACCCCATTGGCTCTGCACGCCTCTTCAACTGCTTTCCAGTACCCCGATGGCGGAACCATTGCCGCTCCCGATGCGCCATTGATCGGCTCGGCGATGAAGGCTGAAACGGTAGCTGGATCTTCCCGTTCGATCACCTTGGCCAGCGATTCAGCGTCGAGCCAGTCACTCTTCGGGTGATCGTGCAGTATTGGCTCAAGGCCTGACCGCCGGCGATCGTGGTTGCCGACGCTGAGACCACTCAATGTGGAACCGTGATAGGAGACGTCGCGGCCGATGACCTTCCAACGTTTGTGATCCCCGTTTGACACATGGTGGGTGCGAGCGAGGCGGACCGCAGCGTCGACTGACTCACTGCCGCCGCAGAAGAACGACGCTTGGGTGAATCCTTCCGGAAGCCAGTGCTCGGTGAGTTCCTCGATGAGGGCGACGCGGTTCTCTGTTGCCCACAACGGAACGACATAGTCGATCTGGCCGAGTGCCTCAGCTGCGGCACGGACCACGTCGACGCGGCCATGGCCGATGTTGGTGACGATTGCGCCGCCACCAGCGTCGAGAATCCGATCGCCATTGTCACGAATCAGCCATACGTCCTCGGTGCGGTCGATCACCAATGGTGGCGTGTCCTGCGGGACGAATGGAAAGCGAGCAGCTCGTTGGGCATCCATCTTCTGATCCTGTCACGTCATGAGTGGCCACGGCGCCAGCGGTCTGAAGCTTCGCCAACCCAGTGTTGAACCGAAGGCAGCCCGTTGGATGAGATTCGTGCGGTGGGGCGCTTAGACGAGTTCGACGCCGGGGTAGCCGTCAGCGGCAGCCTGATCGATGATTGCTACGTATTTTGGTGAGCCTCCGAAGTAGGCCTGGTAGCGAATCTTGCCTTCTTGGTGGCCGGCGACGTTGGAGTTGTAGCCGGTGAACCAGCCCTTGCTACGGCGGAACAGCATCTTCTCGTGGGCTCGCACCACCTCTTCAACCCAGTGTTGTTCGGCTTCGAGGCGGGCTTCGATGCGGGTCGCGCCCTGTTCTCGAGCATGCACAAGCAGGTCGGTGAGCCAGTCGACACCGATTTCGATCGCTCGGGGGAAGTTCGTGGATCCTGACACGCTCTGGGGGCCAGCGACCATGAGCATGTTGGGGAAGCCGTGTGTCAACGCGCCCAGGTGGGTGCGGGGGCTCTCGCTCCATTTGTCGGCCAGCGTCTGACCGTCGACGCCGCGAATATCGATGCGGTCATACCCACCGGTGATTGCATCGAAGCCGGTTGCGTACACGATGACATCAAGATCATGATGCTCGGCTGCTGTTTGGATGCCATTGGCCGTGATGCGTTCGATTGGGGCATCGGCCAGTGAGACCAGGTGCACGTTGTCTCGGTTGTAGGCCTCGAAGTATCGGGTCTCGAGTGGTAGTCGCTGCATACCGAAGCCGTGATCTTGCGGAATCAGTTTCTCGGCAACCTCGGGGTCGTCGACCCGGTCGCGGATGCGGTTGGCGATGTACTCGGACATCTCTTGGTTGGCCTTCTCGTCGAAGAAAATCTCCAAGAAGTTCGCTGCCAAAATGGCGAACCCCGACTGCTGGTAGAGCTTGTCCCAGGTCTCAATGCGTTCTTCGGCGGTCAGGTTCCAGAAGCCACGGCGATCGGGCACGTGCTCGAAGCCGCCAGGCGATGCAGAACAGTTGGTGAAGATCTCGTCGTAGCGGTCGCGGATGGCCGCCATCTCGTCGACGGAAATCGGCCCGTTGTTGAGCGGTGAACTCCAGTTGGGTCGACGTTGGAAGACCTTGAGTTCGCCAACCTTGTCAGCGAGCTCGGCGATGACTTGGATGCCGGTGGCGCCGGTGCCGATCACACCGACTTTCTTCCCCGCAAGGTCGATGGGCTCCTTGGGCCAGTGGTAGGTGTGGAACGACTCGCCAGCGAACTCGTCGATACCGTCGTAGCGAGGCAGTGTCGGCATCGACAACGGACCCAGGCTGGTCACCACGAACCGGGCGATGTAGGTCTCGCCAGTCTGCAGCTCGATCGTCCACTCGTGTTCGACGTCGTCCCAGATCATGGTCTGGACACGAGCGTTGAAGCGCATGTGGCGTCGCAGGTCGAACTTGTCGGCCACATAGTTCAAGTAACGCAGGTTCTCGGGTTGGGCCGAGAAACGTTCATTCCAGTGCCACTCGTCGAGCAGTTCCTTGGAGAAGGAGTAGCCGTAGGTGTAACTCTCGGAATCGAAGCGGGCCCCGGGGTAGCGGTTGCGGTACCAGGTGCCGCCCATGTCATCGTCGCCTTCAAGCACGATGGCATCGATTCCCAGGTCGGTGAGTCGCTTGATCTGATAGATGCCGGACACGCCTGCACCGATGACTACGATTTCATGCCGCTCTGCTTCCATAACCAGACGCTACCTGGCTACGTCACCGTGAGATAAGTGGGCACTCCTCGACCGAGCGTTGGGGCGATGCTGTTCTGCCGGCGCCATTGCCGGGGGACGCCATCTGCGCCGCCGGTCTCCGCTCGAAGGGGCAGAAGGTCGAGCCAGCCCGGCCGCCTGAGCTGGGTTCCCGGAAAGCCGGTAGTGCGCGCGCCCAAGGCAGCGACGAGGTCACCTACGTACCGGTGGGGTCCACCGCAGCATTTGTGATTGCAATTGTGCTGTACCAGCGAGCCGGTGTCGATTAGGGCTGTGTTGCTCGGAAAGGGTCTGACCCTGCAGTTCTGCTCTAGATGGTTGGATCACGTAGCGTCGGGCTATGACGGAATTTCCCCGCAAGCTGGCCGAGGTAGCTGGGCCATTCCCGGCCGCTAAGATCCACGGCGCCGCAGCGGGCATGGGCGAGTGCGGCGATGCAACCCGAGCACTCGTCGCTGACGGCCAGCTGCAACCTGACTTGATCACCGGCATGACGCTGGCATTGTTGGCAAAACAGCCGCGCAAGCAGCGACCCGATGGTACGAAGAAGGCCAGTGGTGTTGCCGGCCGAGTCTGGGTCCGCGAACAGTTCACGATCCATCGGCCGATTTCCCACGATGACGTTTGGTTGGTTGAAGGTGAAAGCACCGGTACCTATGTAAGGAAGGGCCGGTCTTACTCCATCACAGCATCTCGTTCACACACCAGCGCCAGTGAACGTTTCGCCACCAATCTGACAACCGGCCTGTTCAGCTATAAACCGAACCCCGATCTCAAAGACTCCGTGCAGGGGCTACCGATTGACGAGACGCCAGCACCAAAACCTGATTGGCAAGCCGCTGCGGCGAACCCACATAGTGCGGCGATCCGAGCCGTAACAATCGGTCGCGTGTTTGGCGGCGACCGAGTGCTCGTATCGCTGGCGATGATGGCGGCACGAGACACCGATAACCCCGACAACCCGATCCACTCAGACCCGGAACAGGCTAAGAAAGCCGGTCTTGCTCAGCCGATTGCTGGCGGCTCACACGTGCTTTCATTTGCGCTGGAAGCCGTGATGGCAACCCTGGGCACGCAGGTGCTCATGCACGGTGCTCACTTCGACATCCGGTGGAAGGCCCCGACCGAGAACGACGTGTATATCGTGCCGACAGCGACCGTTGTCGTCGCAGAACCGGACCGATTGGTGCTCGATCTACAGGTTGACCTGGACTCTGGCCCGACGGCAATGGTTGGCACGCTCACGATTCCAATCGCATGACGACGGCGTTGCGCGGCATACGGGTCCTTGACCTAAGCGACCGTTCAGCGGCTTTGGCGGGGCGGGTGCTGGCCGACTTGGGAGCCGAGGTGATCATGGTTGAGCCGCCGGGTGGCAACTCGATTCGGCACCTAGCGCCCAAACTCGAAGGGGTGGACCCCATCGAGGGCTCGTTTGCTCATCAATACTTCTCTGCCAACAAGCGATCGGTCGTACTCAACCTTGAAGCGCCGGGCTCGGCATTTCTGTCGCTGGTGGCGACTGCCGATGTGCTCATCGATTCTGAACGACCGGGTCATCTTGATGATCTCGGCCTTGGTCATGACGCGTTGCGAGCGATCAACCCTGGTCTCATTCAGTGCTCGGTTACGCCGTTTGGCCTGCACGGTGAGTGGCGGCACCGGCGGGCGACAGACATCGTTGCCGGTGCTGCTGGTGGTTTGATCTGGCTGTCGGGTGAGCCTCGGGGTACGCCGGTGCAGGGCGGGGCAGATGTGGCTTATGCCATGGCGGGGTTGATCGCTGCGTCTGCAATCTCGATGGCGCTGCATCAGCGCGACAACACTGACGCTGCAGGTGCCCACATCGATATCTCGCTGCAGGAAGCTGCAGCGACTGCCGCGATGCAGACAGCGACACCGAGCAACTGGACCTGGTTCAATCAGATACCACGCCGGCCCGGCCTGTCAGCTGCGCTGAGGTGCGCCGACGGCGGTTATGTCGGCCATATGATCCGGCCCGACCGATTCGCGAAGTTTCTGGCCTGGGCCGATAGCGAAGACATTGACCACGGCATGACGCTCGATGACTGGGAACTCAGCCGGCTCGACGCACCCCGCAGAGGGAATCCGGTCGGAGCGGCCACGCTGGCTCTCGCCGCGAAGCTCAGTCGTGACGAGTTCTTCGCTGGCGCACTCGAAGCAGATCTGATCTGTCTTCCGGTTCTTAGTTTCGAGGATCATGAACAGATTGACCAATACCAGGTCAATGCGCAGTTCCTGACGGTTGATCATGGCGGCATCGATTGTGAACTTGGCTTCGTGCGTTCGCCCGTTGACGGCATGGACGAGGACATCGTGCTGCGTGCAGCGCCACTTCTGGGCGCGGATCAGGCTCTGGTCGACGGGCTTGCTGTGCTGCCACCCGTGCGTGTGGTTCCCGCCCCCGCCACTTCGCCTGATCCAGCCCGAGCACTCGAAGGTTTGCGCATCGTGGACTTCGGATGGGTTCTTGCCGCCCCTATCGGCACGCGCCTCCTTGCGAGCTTTGGTGCTGAGGTAATTCGAGTCGAGTCCGCGAAGAGACCCGATTCCATGCGAAGCCAGATCGGCCCAGACGGCGCGCCAGATGCTGAGATGGGGGGCCTGTTCAATGTGGTGAACGCCGGGAAGAAATCGTTGGCCGTCGACCTGACAACCGAGCAAGGGATGACCCTGGTTAAGGAGTTGATAGCGACCGCCGACATCGTCGTGAACAACTTCCGTCCTGGGGCGATGGAGCGCATGGGCTTGGGCTTTGGTGCACTGATCGAAGCCAAATCCGACATCGTGTCTCTGAACCTGCCGGGGGCTCACCGTCATGGCCCGTGGGCTGTTCGCCCGAGTATGGGAAATATCTTGATGGCAGCATCAGGGTTCAACATGCTGACCGGGTTCGATGGCGAGCGACCCCGCGGTATAGGCATTGCCTATCCCGATTTCACTGGCCCGCATTTGCTGGTGGCCACGGTCCTTGCTGCGCTTCGACAGCGCAAGCAGGGCGGCGCTGCCCAAGAGATTCACTTGACTCAACTGACCGGCATGGTTGCATTGCTCGGTGCCGAATGGATGCAGTACAAAGCCACGGGGGTGCAACCGCCACGTCGAGCGAACCGTGATCCGAACTTGTGTCCACACGGTGTGTTCGCTGCAGCAGGGTCGGTGCATAGCGACGACGAATGGGCTGCGCTTGCGGTACATGGTGACTCCGAATGGGCCCGCTTCTGTGAAGTGATTGGTCATGTCGGTCTCGTTGATGATGAGCGATTCGCCACCCATGATCTGCGTAAGCAAAACGAAGATGCTCTCGACGAGATCATTGAAGCGTGGACCGCTGATAAAGACAAGTGGGACATCGCCGACCAACTACAGGCGGTCGGGGTCGCTGCCGCCCCGGTCGAGCACTTAGCCGAGACGTACGAGCGTGATCCACAACTACGCCACCATTACCAACTGCTGCAGCAGCCAGTACGTCCCGATGTCGATATCCCCATCAACCGGGAAGCTGCCCAATGGGCTGGACACGAGCTTCGGCTGACACGATCACCGGCGATTGGAGAGCACAACCAGCATGTGGTCTGCGACATCCTTGGCCATAGCGAGGAGCACTATGTGCAACTTATCCTCGACGACGTATTGACCTAAACCGGTGCCGGGGAACGTCGGGGAACAGAGTCACAACGTTGGGTACGGGGAATAGTTCACTCGCCTGATCAGTCGCATCTTCCATCCAAGTGTCTGGATGAGAGCGAATGGCCGTGGATCGAACTAGAGAGTGAGAACGGCGAACACAACGCTCTAATTTCGGCCATTGCTAACCGAGTTTGAGCTCGAAACTGGGACTGATCGACGCAGATGGGCTTAGGCGGAGAGGCCGCCGTCGATGACGAGTTCGGTGCCGGTCATGTAGCTCGAGTCGTCGCTGGCCAGGAAGAGAACGCCGTTGGCGATGTCTTCGGGTGAGCCAAGCACACCGCTGGGTACCGCTGTTTGAGCGAGGCCTTGGGCGTCGATGATGTGGGAATCATCAGGCTGTAGTGCAGGGTTGATTTTAGTCCAGATCGGTGTGTCTATGATCCCGGGGTGCACAGAATTCACACGCACGGGCCAGTGCTTCTGAGCACATTCGAGCGCAACGCCCTTGGTGAAAAGTCGCACGCCGCCCTTGGTCGCGTTGTAAGCAGCAAGGCTGGCTGCGCCCTTTAGACCTGCAACCGAGGACATATTTATGATCGAACCGCTTCCCGATTCGATCATCGCGGGTATGCAATGCTTGACGCCGAGGAAGACGCCGTCGAGGTTGATGGCCTGTTGACGTTGCCAATCAGTGAGTGCCATGGTGACGATGCTGCCGCCGATGCCGATGCCGGCGTTGTTCACGAGGATGTGCACACCACCCATTGCCGCGAGCGTGGCTGCTACGACCTGTTCCCATTCGGGTTCGCTGGTGACGTCGTGATGCATGAACTGGGCATGGCCTCCCTTGTCGCGGATCGCGGCGGCGGTCGCTTTGCCAGCTTCGTCTTGAATGTCGGTGACCATGACGGTGGCGCCCTGGTCAGCCAAGCGAATCGCACAGCTTCGACCGATTCCGGATGCGCCGCCCGTGACTATCGCGACCTTGCCAACGACCCGTCCTGAAGCACTTTCGGTTGCCATTGGTTCTCCTCGTTCGTGGTCAGGCGAGTATGCCAGTTGGCTAGACGGCTGACCGAAAGACGCATCGTGCGAACGCACCGAACTGCCCTCGTTCGAGACCAATCCCTTCTACACAGGTGCGGCGAGTAGCGGTCTCGCTGCTGGGGCGCTGGACCGTGCAGCCAATAATCTTGCCATCGACTCAGACGGTTGGTCTAACGTTTTCGCACCTGTGAATCATTGAAACGTTCTTCTTGCATGCCCTCGGTATGAGTATTGAGCAGCGTCGGGTGTTGGTGCGTACACCGAATAGTGCCTGAGTAATGAACTATGTCAGCACCTTATTTTGGTCGAGGTGAGTGACGGGCGAGATGTCGGTCGTGGAAGGATTGGCAGATGCTGATTTCTGATGAGGCAATCAACGACGCAGTGCGTGCTATTGCGCCGCACGTACTTCGCACGCCGATGGTGCGTTCCTACTCGCTGTCCGATGCACTTGGGGCGCATGCCTTTCTCAAATGTGAGCTCTTTCAACCGACAGGCAGCTTCAAGGTGCGAGGCGTCTTCAACAAGGCCAGCACACTGACCGAGGATGAGCGCACTCGTGGGCTTATAGCCTTTTCTGCGGGCAATCACGCAATGGCAGTGGCCCACGTTGGTGTCGGGCTTGGGCTACCGGTCACCGTCTGTATGCCTGCCGGGGCTGTGCAATTCAAGGTCGATGCAGTTCAGGCAATGGGCGCCACGCTTGAATTAGTCGAGGGCGACTTGGTGGCCACAGCACTCGCGCGACAAGCCGAGCTCGGGGCAACGATGGTGCATCCGTTCGATGACCCTGCGGTTGTGGCAGGGACGGGCACGCTCGGCCGTGAGATCATGGAGCAGCTGCCCGACGTCGACACCGTGTTGGTGCCTACGGGTGGCGGTGGGCTTATTTCCGGTGTCGCTACTGCGGTCAAGCGAGCCAACCCGAACGTGCGAGTCATCGGCATTGAACCAACAACAGCCGATGTCATAGCGGCGAGCCGTCGGGCCGGTCGTCCGATGCAAATCGCCGCGAAGTCATTGGCTGATGGGCTTGCAGCACCGATAACGGGCGAGATCAACCTGGCCCATATCGATGCTTATGTCGACGAGATGGTGTTGGTCGATGAGGCAGCGATCCGCCCCGCTTGGCAAGAGCTGGTCAACCTCACCAAGCTGGCAGCAGAGCCAGCGGCCGCCGTGTCCTTGGCCGCAATCCGATCAGGCGTCATAACTGTTGAGCCCAACGAACGTGTTTGCATGATCATGTGTGGTGGCAACGCAGACTTTGCCAACCTTTTCGCCGGTTGAGCCGCCAGAGTTGACTGAGCGACGGCCTGGTGCTGTGGCACCGATGACCGTCACGTGTTCGCCAATGCTGCACTGTCGGCAGGAGTCCTACACGGCGTAATGCTGCACGCACTGTTTGTCCCAGAAGGCCTGTGTGCCAGGTTGCCAGTGCACCCGGCAATGCATTTGGGTTGTTTGCGGTGTGCACGTAGCGCGTCTCAAGCATGGCTTTGCTCTCGGGGTTTGACAGGCTGATGTCGCGCACACCGCGTCGCTTGATGGAGTCAGCGGTGCCATGTCCAGGACGGCCATCGGGGCATGGAAGTACCGGCCTAAAAACCGCGTCGTGGCTGCTGCCATTACTATCCGGCTCGGCCGCCAGTCGCGTCGGCCCATGACCCGAAGTGGGAGCAGTCATGACTGTCGTCTCGGACCAATCCGACATTCCGGATCGGCGGGTTCGATCGACGATCAGCGTGTTTGACATGCTGAAGGTCGGTATCGGCCCGTCGAGCTCGCACACACTGGGCCCATGGCGGGCTGCGCTCCGATTTCTCGACGAACTCGACGCGGCTGGCGAATTGGCCACGGTTATAGGGATAGCGGTTGATCTGTTTGGTTCGTTGGCAAAGACAGGACGCGGGCACGGCACGGGCGTTGCCATCATGATGGGCTTGCGCGGCGAAGACCCTGAAACGTGCGAGGTTGACTTGGTCACGCGACTTGGGCATGAGGTCCTTGTTTCGGGCGAGCTGAGCTTGGGTGGCCACCACACGGTCCCGTTTGTGCGAGATCGAGATATCCGCTTTAACGCCGACCGCTCGTTGGACTTTCACCCGAACGGCATGGCTCTGACGGCGGTGCTCGCGAACGGTGAGGAATTCGTGCGACGTTATTTCTCAGTTGGGGGTGGATTCGTTGTTGGCGAGGACAAGGGCTCAAGCGTGAGTGCGCCGGTCACGCTGCCATGTCCGATCGAACGGGCTAGCGATCTTCTGCGGTGGACCGAAGATCTTGATTGTTCAATAGCAGATGTTGTGCGTCGCAACGAGCGCTTCTGGCGGACCGATGATGAGATCGACGCGGGCCTGACGCGAATCTGGGACGCGATGGTCGAGTGCATGTACCGAGGGTGCTGCACCGAAGGGGTTCTTCCTGGCGGCCTCGAAGTCACGCGTCGGGCAGCGGTGATGCACCAGGTGCTCATGGGGTCCGCGAGCGACTTTGGGTCAGCGAAGGACTGGTTTGCGTCGGTCTGCGAGGCACGACCACATTTTGACCACACAGTGAAATGGGTCAGTTGTTTTGCTCTTGCGGTTAACGAAGAGAACGCTGCGTTTGGCCGGGTCGTCACCGCCCCGACAAACGGCGCTGCTGGTGTGGTTCCGGCGGTTCTTGCTCACTTCCTTGCCACCGGCGATGGCAACCCTGACGGCGCTATTCGCTTCCTGATGGTCGCCGCTGAGATTGGTGCAATCTTCAAGAAGCGTTCGACGATCTCGGCGGCGATGGGAGGCTGCCAGGCCGAAATTGGCGTCTCGTCCTCGATGGCTGCTGCTGCACTAGTTGAAGGTCGCGGTGGTTCCCCAGCGCAGGCACTGATGGCGGCAGAGATAGCGATGGAACATCATCTCGGCCTTACCTGCGATCCGATCGGTGGGCTTGTGCAGATCCCGTGCATCGAGCGAAACGCTATGGGTGCAATGAAGGCAATCACAGCCGCGCACATGGCGCTTGCTGGTATGCCTGACCTGGCCCGCGTCACTCTCGACGATGTGATCGACACGATGTGGGAGACGGCTCAAGACATGAGCAGCAAGTACAAGGAGACCTCGGAGGGAGGGCTGGCGGTTCGTATTCCGGTGCGAATAATCGAGTGCTGATTCGCTCTGTTACGTTCGCCGTATGCGACATGTACATGCTGACTACGACGTAATCGCCGAGATGGCAGCGAGCGACCCCGACGAACCTGTCGTCATGCTTAACCTGCTGAAGTACCGCGACGTTGCCGAGTCCGGCCATGGGGTCGACGGTCTGACCGGCCGCCAGGCGTACACCAGGTATGGCGAAGCCTTCGCTGAGCTCGAACCACGCTTCGGTGGCGAGGTCATGTGGATGGGCCGAGGCAAACATTCAGTCATCGGTGATGAGACCTGGGACATCATCATCCTGGTGCGTTATCCAACACGCAAGCAGTTCATGGCTATGTTCAACGACCCCGACTACAAGGCCATTGCCCCTATACGAGCCGCGGCGTTGGCTGATTCCCGTCTGGTCGAGAGCACTCAACTTGTGCCGCGATTGCCGTAAGAAGCAACCGGTGCCTGACACTGGTTGCATTGCTGGACCAATGCCGAGGTAGCGGTGCGCTCCTGGTCGTAGTTGAATGGGGCGATGACAGACACCAGCACTGCTGACCTTCCGACTACTTGCCTTGAGCTGCGCTCGACGGTGACCGACGACGGCAAGGCAACCCTGGCCCTTCGCCGAAGCGATATCGCCGAGCTGGGCGACGACCAGGTCCTCGTCAAGGTAGAAGCCGCGCCTATCAACCCGTCGGACCTTGGCATGTTGTTTGCTGGCGGGGACGTGAGCAGCGCCGCTGCGGTGGAGGGTGACCTGCCGGCGGTGGCGGTGTCGTTGACGCCTGGTGTCCTTTCCGCATCTGGCGGCCGTCTGGGTAAGCCAATGCCGACCGGCAACGAGGGCGGCGGCACCGTTGTTGGTGCCGGGTCCTCTGCTGGGGCACAGGCATTACTTGGAAAGGTCGTCGGCTTCTTGTCTGGCAATGCGTACGCCGAGTATCGGGTCCTACATTTCTCGCAGTGTTTGGCCATGAGCGATGGCACCGACCCAGCCGACGCTGCTGCTGCGTTCGTGAACCCGCTGACGGCACTCGGCATGGTTGAGACGATGCGAGCGGAGGGCCACACAGCACTCCTTCACACCGTTGGGGCTTCGAACCTGGGTCTGATGCTCAACCGCATCTGTATCGATGACGGCGTTGGGCTCGTGAATATTGTCCGTAAGCCCGAACACGTGGAGTTGTTACGTGGGCTTGGCGCGGAGCATGTGTGCGATTCGAGCTCCGAGAGTTTCGTTGACGACCTGACCGAAGCTCTTCGTGCAACGGGTGCCACGATCGCGTTTGATGCAATTGGTGGCGGGGACCTCGCCAGCACCTTGTTGATGTGTATGGAAAAGGTTGCGTCCGAGGCGAACGAGTTCAGCCGTTACGGCTCTGACACCCATAAGCAGGTCTACGTCTACGGCGGTCTAGACCGAGGCCCCACCACGCTGAAGCGCACGTTTGGTATGTCGTGGTCAGTCGGCGGCTGGTTGCTCACGCCGTTCTTGGGCAAGATTGGCCAGGATGGCGCAGATCGTTTGCGCCAACGAGTGGCCGACGAGATCACGACCACCTTTGCCAGCAACTACGGCATGCGATTGTCGCTGAACGACACCGTTAACCCCGACATGGTCAAGCGCTACGGTCAGATGGCCACCGGCGACAAGGCATTGATCACGCCCCAGGCCTAAACAACGAGGTACGTCTTCACTGGAAATCTTGAGGCGAGAAAAGGTCACTGAGTAACCATTTCTCGACTCAAGATTCTGTGGGTTAGAGCGTGTCGCCGGGCCGCACGAGACCTGCTTGATAGGCGATGACAACAAGTTGAGCTCGGTCTCGAACACACAGTTTCATCATGGCCCGATTCAGGTGCGTCTTCACCGTGAGCGGTGACAGGAATGCCCGCTCGGCAATGTCGTCGTTCGATAGGCCGTGCGCGGCCAGCGCCATCATCTCGCGTTCGCGCTCGGTCAAGGGATCGAGCGCATGAGCATCAGGCTCGGCTGCACCAGTGTCGGAGAACCGCTCGAGCAGCGCTCGTGTAGCTTTGGGCGACAGCAGCGCATCGCCTGCAGCTACCGCTCGAATGGCATCGAGTAGTTCTACGGGTTCCACGCCCTTGCTCAGGAAGCCACTTGCACCGGCTTGGACCGCCTGGATGACGTAGTCGTCGAGTTCGAAGGTGGTCAGCACGATTACTTTGACGCCAGCCAGATCATCATCGGCACAGATTGCTTGTGTGGCCGCCAGGCCGTCCATGCCGGGCATACGAATGTCCATCAGCACTACATCGGCTCGCTCGGAACGAAGCAGGTCGATTGCGGCTTGGCCGTCTTCGGCCTCACCGACAACCAGCAGGTCAGCGGCGCTATCAATGAGCGCTCGGAACCCGGCTCGTATGAGTGCCTGATCGTCAGCCAACACGACACGAATGGGCTCGTCGGGTGCTCTGGTCATGCTGTCGTCCTGCCTGGGAGCAATGCGATCAGGTCAAAGCGTGAACCGTCAGCTGACGGGGCTGCGGTGAGCATGCCACCGGTGGCTTCGACTCGTTCACGCATGCCGACCAGCCCGAAACCGTTCCCCTGCGGTACCGAGTGATCGATTGAGTTCGACACGGCGATCTCGACGCCACGGTCATCGAAACGAACCGCGACGTCGGCCTGGCCGTCGCCGTACTTGTGGGCGTTGGTTAGAGCCTCTTGCACAACTCGGTATGCGGCGAGCTGGGCAGAGTCGGAGAAGTCTCGTCGAATACCCGAGGTTTCTCGCCGCACGTAGAGCCCGCTTGCTGCGAATGATGAGATGAGATCTTCGATGGCGGCAAGATTAGGAGTGGGAGCGGTGGGGTCACCGACATCGTCGGGGGAGCGCAGCACACCGAGCAGGTCACCGAGTTCGTCAACCACTGTGGACGCCGCACTTCGTACGACACCCAATGCTTGGACCGCAGCTACCGGGTCGGACTCGACAAGGTGACCAGCGACGCCGGACTGGACGCTGATGACGGCGATGTGGTGGGCCACGAGATCGTGCACGTCGCGAGCGATGCGTAGTCGTTCTTCGATGACTCGCCGCTCTGACTCGAGTTCGCGAGAAGCTTCAGCCTGTCGAGCTCGTTCTTCGGTTGCGGCCAGGTTCTGACGGCTGGCGCGGACACCAATGCCAGCGGTGATCGCAAAGGCGGGCCACGCGATCGCTGCGAGACCGTCCCCGTCGAGATCACCCTGTTGTAGCAGCGCGATTACGACGCCAGCGAACAGCACCATGGTTACCGCACCGGCAATAAGGGCAACTCGCCGTCCGCATTGAAGTCCAACAGTGAACAGCGCGACCAACGAAACCGGCAGCAGTATCGAGGGTCGGTCGATAATCGCGACAACAAGGAGAGCCGTTGCGACTGCAGCGACCAGTGTGGGGACCGGGAAACGTCGGCGGGTCAATAGGAATGCCACGCCTGCCACGAGAGTTATCCAGTCAACAGCTTCGTAGCCACCGCTTTCGGGAAAGGGTTCCAGCGCAAAGCCGATGACTGTGACGCTGATGAGTAGGCCATCGAAGACCCACGTGGGTAGCCGCCACGGCAAAAGCCGCACCCCGATGGGATCCGGCTTTTCACTCATGGCGACGACGGTAGCCGTGCGAGCCAGGAGATTAAGCGTCACGGCGCTTGAGCGATACGGCGGCGGCGCCGACGATGGCGATAACCCAGCCCAGCAATACGGCGGTGCCCCAACCTGCCGAGGTGGTCTCCATGCCTTGGATGGCGCTTCCTGCATAGCTTGGCAGGAGCTTGCCGAACGTGTCGCCGATCGACGATTGCTGCAGGTCCACCATGATTGGCGCAATGAACAGCGTTGTGACGACAGCACCGGCACCGGCAGCTGTGCTTCGAAGTAGGAAGCCAAGGCCAATACCGATCACGCCGATACATGCCATGTAAAAGGCCGCTCCTACGAGTGCTTGGGCGACGCCAGCACTACCAAGGGTCAGTGCGGTGAACTCTGCTGGCAACAGGGCTTGGCCGGCCAGGAAAGCCAGCACTCCGGCGACGAGACTGGTGCCGAATACGAGCGATCCGAACACGCCAACCTTGGCGGTGAGCACCCGCATGCGGTCAGGCGCCGCGCCGAACCAGGTACGGATCAGGCCCGTTTGGTACTCACCGGCGACGAGTGCGACCCCAAGAATTGCAATGATGATGTGGCCGAGCTCGAAGCCGCCAAGACTCAAGGACAATCCGTTTTCGGCGAGCCTCTCGGGGCCGTCGCCGCTGCCGGCAAGCGAGGCGAAGAGGGCTCCGAAACCCACAACAGCGACCATTGCTCCACCAAGCGCCATGGTGTTTGATCGCACAGTGCGAAATTTGAGCCACTCTGACTTGACGACCCGGGACAAGGTGACCCGGGTGTCTGTTCTGAGTGCAGCTCCCGTGGCGGTGATGGTGGGTGACGCGGTCGGATCGGTCGAGCTGTCCCGGTCGGTTGTGGTTGAGCGGTTCAGGGTGGCGGTCATGGTGGTGGGTTCCTTTGGGTCGGTCAGATTGATGGGGTGGGGAGAGCTGTGGGTCGAGGCGTGTGGGCTCATCAGGCTGCCGCCTGGGTGATGGTGCGAGCGCTGTATTCGACGGCGTCCGACGTCAGATCCATAAAGGTCTGCTCCAGGCTGTTTCGACGGTTGACCAGTTCCGAGACAACGATGGCCTGGTCGGCGATGACCCGGCCGATGGCGCCGCTATCGAGGCCGACGATCGATAGGCCGTCGCTGCCCTCGTCTCGAACGGTGACACCATCTCGTGTGAGCAGCGTTCGAAGACGGCTGGCCTCGGCGGTCCGCACGAACACGGTGGATTCGCCGCTCAAGTCTTCCAGTTCGGCTGCGGTGACGTCGGCGATCATGCGGCCCTGGCCGATGATCACGAAATGCTCAGCGGTCAGAGCCATCTCGCTCATCAGGTGAGACGACACCAGAACGGTGCGGCCCTCGGCGGCCAGGTCTTTGAGCAGATGGCGGATCCAGAGAATACCTTCGGGATCGAGACCGTTGACCGGTTCATCGAGCATGACGGTGGAAGGATCACCGAGCAGCGCCGACGCGATACCGAGCCGCTGGCTCATACCTAACGAGAAGCCACCGGCTTGACGGTCGGCGACATCGCTTAGGCCGACGATGTCCAGGACTTCATCGACTCGCTGGTTCGAGATACCGCTGGTCGCGGCGAGTGCTCGCAGATGATTACGGCCCGAGCGTTTCGGGTGCACGGCCTTGGCCTCGAGAAGAGCGCCCAGTTCGGTGAGCGGTGCTGTCTGCTTGCGCAGGCTGCGTCCATTGACGGTGGCGGTGCCGCTGGTTGGCGCGTCCAAGCCCAGGATCATGCGCATCGTGGTCGACTTGCCAGCGCCGTTCGGGCCTAGGAAGCCGGTCACGATGCCGGGCTTGACCGTGAACGAGAGATTATCGACTGCGGTGGTGGTGCCGTAGCGCTTGGTGAGGTTTGTTACTTCGATCATGTCGTAATGATGCGATGGATCAGGGCGCCTGCGAATCGTCCAAACGCAGGCTTCGCGTGTACTGCAAACGCAGTAGATAGCGCCTGCACCGGCCTCGGATCGGAACGACTCGTCCTACTCCGCAACCGACTTCCCCCACGGCCCGACTATCACCAGGTTCACAGAAATCCCGGGAGAGCGGGGTGTGGCGACAGTAGGTTGAGTGGCCGACCTCTGGAGTTGATTGCGCTGAGTTCTGTTGCGCGCCGCGAGAACGAAAACCTGACGACCGCAGCGTTGACCGCTGATGAACGCGAGGCCACCCGAGCCGGGTGGAAGTTGTTGTGGACCTCCATCAAGGAGGAACGCCGCTTCATCATGTACGGCCAGCTCGTCTCGATTGGCTGGTCGATCGGGCGGGTCGCCATTCCGGTACTGGTCCAACAAGGCATTGACCGCGGCATCGAAAAAGATGGCTCACTCCTGTTTTGGACCTTGCTCATCGTTGCTGCGGGGGTGTTGTCGTCGGTCTGTCTGGGCCTGCGTCGTTATGTGGCCTTCCGCAACGGACGCGTGATCGAATCACGGTTGCG